>Ga0310696_10000061_pt1 | contig 191613 bp, 143 predicted proteins | sample AusTroGonzalo_MG_4_FD_203885 | JGI IMG/M metagenome (GOLD analysis project Ga0310696, IMG submission 203885) | Bovine rumen microbial communities from tropical cattle in Woodstock, Queensland, Australia - Gonzalo_02 (v2) (version 2) | ecosystem: Host-associated > Mammals > Digestive system >...
GTGCCGCCGAAGATGATGTTGTTCGCGGCGTCCCCATTGACCAGGGTCATCGGCGTACCGAAGGTGATCTTCGGCTTGTCGGCCGGCGCGCCCCACTTGTGGTTGCCCCATTCCGAAGCGTGGTCCTTGACGAGCACGCCCCAGTCGTTGTTGACCTTGAGCGTAATCTCGAAGACCTTGTCGGTCTTCTTGTACATCCGGTGCGCATTGTTGTCGAAGATGAACCAGGAAACGGAGCTGTCGCTGTTGTCGCCCTGAGCGGCGTCGCTGGTCTCGGTAATGGTCAGCTTCGGTGCGGTAGAAGAAGTGACGTCGAGTTCAAAATGAAGGTTCTTCGAGCCCGTGTAGGCCGGGGTGCCGGAGACGGCGGAATGCCAGCCGCCCATATGGTAGTCGGTCTGCCCGGCGAAGTTATCGATCTTCTTGTTCTTCGTGTCCTCGGTCGGGTTGTCGGAGAAGACATAGTAGTCGCGGTAGGTGGCGTCGCCGTTCTTGGCCTTGATGAACCAGGCGTTCTGGTCACCGGAGTGGTTCAGGACGTAGTCGAGGTAGATCTCGATGTTCTTTTCCTTGGCCTTGTTGACCAGTTCCTGGAACTTCGCCTCAGCCTGTTTTGCGGTAGCGTTCTTGCCGCCGTATTTCGGGTTGATCGTGTAATAATCCGTGATGTCGTAGGCGTGATAGGACTGCGATTTCTGGATCGGAGAGAGCCAGAGGCCCGTCGCGCCGAGGTCGTCGATATAGTCGAGGTGGTCGATGATGCCCTGGAAGTCGCCCCAGCCGTCACCGTCGCTATCCGCGAAGGAATAGACGTTGATCTGGTAGGTGATGCCGGAGAGCTTCTTTCCGGGGGCCAGGTTCGGATCGTATTCGCCGAGGAGGGTGCCGTCTTCCACGACCTTGCCTTCATCCGCGTGGGTGAACGGGGAACCGGCCTTGAGGATGTAGGCGATGCCGTTCATCGGGGAGAGGTAGATGTCGTAGGTGCCTGCGGCGACCTTGAGGTTGCCACCGCCCTGCGAGAGCTGGATCTTCTCGTCCACCTTGGCCGTGGTGGTGCTTCCGGACAGGGCGCCGAGGTTGATGTTCCAGGCCTTGTCCTGACGGAACTTGAATTCATCGGTCGCCGTGACGACGATGTCGAAGGCGGCGTGCCAGTCCCCATTGGATTTCATCGTGAAATCGCGGTCCCAGCTCGATCCGGAAAGGGTGCCGATCAGCGACCAGGCGCTGTTCTGGTTGAACTCGTCCCGGCCGGTCGTGCCGGAAGGGGAGGGATCGTCGGTGCTTTCTTTCTCACAGGCGGGAAGGACGCAAAGCGTCAGCATTACGGCCAGCACGGCTGCGGGAAAACGGGAAAAGAGTGATTTCATATCGTTGGTGTGTTATTATTATCGGTCGTAACGGACAATTCTACGAAAAAAATCGGAATTATCAAAGACCTGCGCGCGCCCGCACGTAAAAGGGATGGACGAACGGGGCGTTTCGGGGAATGAACAGGTTTTCGGAAAAAAGCCTATCTTTGCCCTCCGGATCAAAACGCCTTGAGGTATGAAGTCTTTCAGATGGATGGCGGCCCTGCCCATCCTGCTTATTCTCTTTTCCGCCTGCGGGTCCCGCGAATGCCCGCCGGAGCTCCGCAACGGAGATCTCGTCTTTGTCGGCCTGCCGCTGGATTACGACGCCGGGGACGGCTCGATGGACAGCGCCATCGCTTCGGCTACGGGCGGGGAGGAAGGCGTGCTGAACCTGATCCACGTCGCGATCGCCGAGGTCCGCGCCGACAGCGTCTGGATCATCGATGCAACGATCGCCCACGGGGTGGACCGGCATCCGCTCGAGACCTTCCTGAAGGATTTTACGCTCCGGGACGGCAGCTACCCGGAGTTCATCATCAAACGGGTCGAGGGGGTGGATCCGGATGCGGCCGTCGAGCGGGCCAAGGGCTTTTGCGGCCGCGGCTACGACGTCCGTTTCCTTCCCGACAATGAGGAACTGTATTGCAGTGAACTGGTCCAGCTCAGCTATCTGGACGCAGAAGGGAATCCCGTTTTCCCGAGCGAGCCGATGAATTTTCTCGCTCCGGACGGGTCGATGCCGCCCTATTGGGAATGGCTCTTCGACCAGCTCGGAATGGCGGTCCCGCAAGGAATACCCGGCACCAATCCGCAGTCCCTCTCCGAATCGGAGTTCCTCTGCGAGACAGGCGCCGGGCTTCCCCTGGACTGAGCCGGTTATTTACTTTATTTCTGGATGCTCCGCGCGGATCTTGTCGGTCCAGGCGCGGAAGTCGCTCCAGCGGTAATAGACGCCCTCGACGGGGGTCAGATCCGGCAGGACGGCTTCATTTTCATTCAGCACCAGCTTGAAGAGGATGTCGCCCTTCTTGTTCTTGTAGAAGACGAACAGGAGGGTGGCGGCCTTCGGAATGCTGTAATTCTGGAACCAGTATTTGGCGTCTTCGGCCTTCTCGGGAATCGTGCCGAGGGCATTGACGTTCAGGAGGGTAACCAGTCCCTCGAGAATGTAGTCGTGGCCGAAGCGCAGATGGGCCGCCTGGTTGGGATCCTGGAAGGAAGCTTCCGCCTTGTCCACGATATCCTCCAGCAGCGGAATCACCTTGTAACGGGCCGTGATGTCCCCGTAGAAGGAGGAATAGTTGGCCGCCTCCCAGAAGCGGAGGATCTGATCCCCGCTCAGCAGGTCGTCGAAGAGCGGCTCCGACTCATAGTTGTGGTAGCCGCTGACCAGCTCCCAGAGCTCTTCGATGAAATGGGTGGCCCCGCCCTTGAAATCCTTCAGGAAAGCCGTGTCGGTGAAGAGCTTGTCCAGCACCTCGTCGTAGCAGGCTAACCGGCGTGCATAGTCCTCGGAACTCTCGATGGCGGGCTTGTCATCCTCGCCCTTGAAATGCCGCTGCAACGCTTTGGGCGCGCTCGGCGGCGCGATGATGGCCATCCCGACGTGGTCGGACTGCAGGCGCATCACGAGCTTCGGATTGCCGCTCATCAAGCCCAGCGTAAAGGCCCCCATACTGACGATGCAGCGCTGTCCCGTCGAGGAAAGCGCATCGACCTTCTTCCGGCCCTTGAAGACCTCGGGGAACTGCTCGTAGGTGAAGGTCCCGATTGCGAGATGCTGGTCGTAGCCGATCGGAACGAGGTCGCCCGCATTGATGAGCGGAACCTCGTAAAAGTCCTCGTACTTCCGGGCGAATTCCTTCCCGTACGGGGTCAGCAGCCCCTTCTCTCCGGCCTTCTCGAACACATCGTGTATGAGGGTGTAGGTCTTGTAGTTCCAGGCGTAGCGGGAGCCGTGACGGCCATAGTGGCTGATGTAGAAGGGCTTGTAGCCGGCGGGCGCCTTGCTCATCGTTCCGAATTCGTCGAGGCGGTGCGGGCCTTCCATTCCGTAGGCCTTGCGGACATCGGCCTTGACCTGGTCGATGACATCATACTGCTGCGCCAGCAGCGCCAGGGGAGCGGAAAGCAGGATTCCCGCGATGAGGGTCAGTTTTCGTAGCATATTATGTGGTGTAAGGTTATCAGGCATTCTTCTTCGCTTCCGTTGAAAAACGACACCGCAAGTTAGTCATTTTTTTGCAGACCACAAAGGCTGTGATATGGCAAAATATACTTATATTTGCAAATTGATTTCTTACACGGATATGCTGATTATTTTGAAACTTCTGGGTTCGATCGCTCTCCTGATATACGGTATGAAGGTGATGAGCGAGGCCCTTCAGAAGATGGCGGGCCCGCAGCTGCGACACCTGCTCGGAGCAATGACCACGAACCGCTTTTCCGGCGTCGCGACGGGTGCGCTGGTGACCGTAGCCGTACAGAGCTCGGCGGCGACCACGGTGATGACCGTATCCTTCGTCAATGCCGCCCTCCTGACGCTGACGCAGGCGATTTCCGTCATTATGGGCGCGAACATCGGTACGACGATGAGCGCCTGGATTATGTCGGCGGGCTTCTCCTTCAATATCGCGAATGTCGTCTGGCCGGCCTTCCTCGTCGGCATCGTGCTGATCCAGCTCGGCAAGCACCGTTACATCGGCGACTTCCTCTTCGGTCTCAGCTTCCTGCTCTTCGCCCTCGGTATGCTCAAGCAGACCGGCGTGGAGATGGATCTGGCGAGCAAGCCGGCCGTGGTGGAATTCTTCGCGAGCTTCCACACCAACTATGGCACCATCCTCCTCTTCCTGTTGATCGGAACGATCCTGACGGCGATCGTGCAGAGTTCCGCCGCGCTGATGGCCATCACGATGGTCCTCTGCGCCACCGGGGCGATCACGATCTATCAGGGTATCGCCCTGGTGATGGGTGAGAACATCGGTACGACGGTGACCGCGAACCTGGCGGCCCTGAGCGCCAATACGCAGGCCCGGCGCACGGCTATGGCGCACTTGCTGTTCAACGTCTTCGGCGTCTTCTGGGTGCTGATCTTCTTCTTCCCCTTCGTCCGGATGGTCTGCGGGGTGGTCGGCATCGATCCGTCGGCGCCCGGGCAGGATCCGACCAAGCTTTCCTTCGCCCTGGCGACCTTCCATACCTTCTTCAACGTGATAAATACGGCCGTCCTGATCTGGTTCATTCCGCAGATCGAGCGTCTGGTCTGCTGGATCATCAAGCCGAAAACGAGCGATGACGAAGACGAATTCCGTCTGCAGTACATCCGCGGCGGTATTATGAAGACCCCGGAAATTTCCGTTCTGCAGGCGCAGAAGGAGATCGTGGTCTTCGGCGAGAAGATGCAGCGCCTCTTCGGTCTGGTCCGGGAGCTCTATGCGACACAGGAAGACAAGGCCTTCGATGCGCTCTTTGAGCGGATTCAGAAGGGCGAGGACGTTTCCGACCGGATGGAGAACGAGATTGGCAAGTACCTCGGTGACGTCGGTTCCGCACACCTGTCCGATGATACGAAGCAGAAGATCCGCGCGATGATGCGGCAGATCGGCGAGCTCGAATCCGTCGGCGACGGTTGCTTCAACCTGGCGCGGATACTGAAACGCAAACGCGAGCACAAGGTCTGGTTCAACGACAATATCAACGATGGCATTTTGCGGATGTACGAGTTGCTCGACGAGGCGCTCTCGAAGATGAATACGGCCTTGTCCAGCCGCCGCGAGGCGGTCTCCCTGACCGATTCGCTCGAGACTGAGAACCGGATCAATGACCTGCGCAATACCTTGAAACAGAAAAATATCGAGAACCTGGACAAGCAGGCCTACGGTTACGAGCTCGGGACTGTGCTCAATGACCTGATCGCCGAATGTGAGAAGACCGGCGACTATGTGATCAACGTCGTCCAGGCCCGTCTTTCGGGATCTTATACAGAATAAAAGGAATCGTATGAAACGCTTTCGATGGTTGGGGGGCGCGCTGACGTGGCTCCTTGTCTCCGCCGCTTCCTGCGGCACGCAGCCTGACGGGATTACTTCGCCCGATGGGAACACCGAAATTCACTTCTCCCTCGTCGGAGGCGTTCCGCATTATGCGGTTTCGGCCTTCGGGGAGCAGGTTCTCCTCCCTTCGCCGATGGGGCTTCGGGCCGAAGAGGCCGACATCGCGACGGGTTTTGTTCTCCGGGAGGCCGTGACGGGGGAGACCTGTGAAACCTGGTATCAGCCCTGGGGCGAGAACAAGGAGATCGAAGACCATCACCGGTCCCTGACGCTCCGGCTGGACAATCCGTCGGGCGTGCAGCTGGAGATCGAAATGCGGGCCTTTCCCGACGGGGTCGCGTTCCGCTACAGCTATGCGGTTCCGGGGGTGGACAGCCTGCATATCCTGGATGAGCTCACGGAGTTCCGCTTCGCTTCCGATGCCGACAGCTGGTCGATTCCGGGCGATTTCAATTCCTACGAGCATCTGTACCGGAAGGCGCGCCTGTCGGAGGTGACGGATGCCAATACGCCCTTTACCCTTCGCCTCGACAGCGGTCTGCACGCAAGCCTGCACGAGGCTGCGCTCGTCGATTTCCCGGAGATGGTCATCCGGCAGGCGGATTCTCTTTCTTTTAAGGCTTTCCTGGCGCCGCTGCTGGAGGGCTCGGAGGTGAAGGCCGTCGTCCCGGCCCGCTTCACGACGCCCTGGCGTACGGTCCAGCTTTCGCGCGATGCAGTCGGCCTCGTCAACAGCACGATGATCCTGAACCTGAACGAGCCTTGCGCCCTGGAGGATGTGTCCTGGATCCATCCGATGAAGTACATCGGCGTCTGGTGGGGGATGCACCTCGGGATCGAGAACTGGGGCGGCGCGGCGCACGGGGCTACGACGGAAGCGGCGCTCCGCTACATCGACTTCGCGGCGGCGAACCAGATTCAGGGTGTCCTCTTCGAGGGCTGGAACGACGGATGGGTCGGCTCGGCGGCGCTGCCGGATTTCGATTTCACGCGCCCGGCACCGGATTTCGACGTGGAAAAAGTGGCGGCCTATGCCCGTGAGAAGGGGATTTACCTGATTTCGCACAACGAGACGGGGGGCAATTTCCTCCGCTTCGAGGAGCAGCTCGGCCCTTCGCTGGATTGGGCTCAGCGTTTGGGTATCCACGCGCTGAAGACCGGTTATGCCGGCGGCGGTCTCTGGGGCGGCGTGCCCCGGCACAGCCAGACGGGGATCCGGCACTTCCATAAGGTGATCCGCGAGGCGGCCGCACGGGAGATTATGGTCGATGCGCACGAGGCCGTGAAGCCGACGGGCGTCCGTCGCACCTGGCCGAACTTTATGACGCGGGAGTGTGTCCGCGGGATGGAATACAACGGCTGGAGCGAGGGGAATCCGCCTTCGCACCACGAAATCCTGCCCTACACGCGCCTGCTCGGCGGTCCGGTGGATTATACCCCCGGGGTCTTCGATATTGAGTACCGTAGCATTGAGGGCCGGCCGCAGGTGCGCACCTGGGGCCTTCCGGGGACGGCCTGCCGGGTCCATACGACCCTGTGCAAGCAGATTGCGAACTGGGTGGTGCTCTATTCGCCGATGCAGATGGCCTGTGACCTGCTGGAGAATTACGAGAGGCATCCCGCCTTCCAGTTCTTCCGGGATTTCGACGCCGACTGCGACGCTTCCGAGGCGTTGCAAGGGGAAGTGGGCGAGTACATTGCCCTCTATCGCCGGGCAGGGGACCGCTATTTCTACGGCGCCACGACGGATGAGTCCGGCCGCACGCTAGTCCAGCCCCTGTCCTTCCTCGCGCCCGGGGTCAGCTACACGGCTTCCCTCTATGCCGATGCGCCGGATGCCGACTGGCAGACGAATCCCTATGCCTACGAGATTACGCAGCAGACGGTCACTTCCGCCGACACCCTGACCCTCTTCCTCGCCCCCGGCGGCGGCATCGCCATCTCCTTCCTGCCGGAGTAGCGTGGGCTGTTGCCTCTACGGTTACCTCCTTGTTCCTCCCGGGGCCCTTTTATTACCCCGGAGTCCCCTCTGGCTGCCCCCTCTCTGCGCGGCTTGAGGCTACCGCCACCCCTTTTTTTACGCCCTGCGGCAACTTGCCATTGACACTCAGCCACTTACGTACTTTACTTTCCTGAATATTTGGGGAAGTAAAGTATGTAACTCATTGTCCCACAAGGCCAAGCTGCCGCGGCGGAATTTTTGACGACAGGAGAGCGGGGGTAATTACGAAATGATTATTATTTGCGAATCAAGAATAATTGTCATATATTTGGACGCAAATCCCTAACAAATAAACCCTTACGACCATGAATACGAGACGATTCTCAGGTATGCTGTGCCTGCTGGCCACCCTGTTTCTGCTACCGTCGTGTAGCCGTGACGAATATGAGACCGACGAGGACGGGACGTATCATTTTAAACCGGAAACGCCGATTGGTAGCGATGATTGGCAATGGGTATCACCTGACGGGGGCACGCTGACGAAGGACGACTTCTCTATCGACTTCCCCAGTGGGACGTTTGACACCGACACGAAGGTGGCACTGACGAAGACAAAGAAAGGCAAGAACGTGGGCAGCTATGAGGTCTCTGACTTCATACAGGTGGCCCTTCCGGCCACCACCGCCAGTCCCTACACTATCCGGATCAAGGGCGAACCGGCCGATGACGTTGTCTTCGTGTACAAAAGTAAAGGATGGTGCGTGAGCGGGCTGCGGGAGGCTGACATCGAACACGAACTGGAGACAAGCTACGAAAACGGTGAGTATGTAACACGAATGCCGGTGTCGGACAATGAAGGCATTATGGATAATATCAGCTTTACCGTAGGTCTTGCCCGTCGGCCAGGTGATGATGAATCAAAATCCATTGCGACAAAAAGTGATTTGAGTTCCGGACTCGTAGGTAATATTTATTACCAAGTATCGATTAGCTGGGGGGCCTGGTTGAAGAACGACCGCTCAACAATTGCCAAGGTGGAGGCTATGCTGCCGCAGCTGGGACAATGGACGAAAGAGTCGTTGCAGATCATTTCCGATTTGGGGTTCCAGCTCGATTACAGCTGGACGTTGCACGGGAAACGCTACCTTTACATCAATATCTCCAATAATAAGGACTGGGGCGGTTTCACTCAGGGGAAGACCTGCGCTGGAAGCGATGTGGAACTGGGAATCGGAAAACTCCTGGATGAGAAAACGACGGAGAATGATATCAAGGGCACGATTATCCACGAAATCCGGCACTTCTTCCACGCCGACTATGATCCGCGCGGCTCTTTCAGAAAAGGGAATGGATTGCAGAAGGTAGGAGATGAAGTGACGATGGACGAAATGATGTCGGTGTGGATTGAACACCTGATGAACGACGGTCAATTGAATAAGAGTTTCCTGATTGATTACCTCAATGCGGTTGTATTTGGTGAACTGTCTGTAACCGATGCCCAGCTACTGAGAAATCCCAACAACAATAAGGATAATGTGAAAACAGCCTATCAGGATCAGGGGTATGCCCTGGGGCCGTTTCTCTACTATCTCTGCTCGTCGGGCAATATGGATAGTAAGTACGGATTCACTAACAAGTCGGTCGTTGAACTGCTTGAATTCTGGAGAGACGACTATATGAAACATAACAGATGGTACGATATGATGTATTGTCTCGACAATTGGTTGGTGTATAAGCACAATGACTGTTTCTTCCTATCAGGAGACAAAATTGACGACTATTATGTCAAACTGTGGCGGGGAGACCTGATTAAGGGGCTCAACATAACCTCAGCCGTCGATGTGGCCAGGCCCAAAAATCCTGATCTCAAATATAATCAAGATAAGAAGTCCGGCAAACAAAGAAAAAAAGGAAAGTGTCCTGTGCTGGGATGTTCTATGCTGGATGTCTTACTCCAGAATCTTTCAGCCGAAGACCTGAAGGATAAGGAACTGGTCATAACTAATGAGACTGAGGGTATGCACTCATACGTCTTCTACGTCAGCCCATATACTTCACCCCGACCGGACGCTTTCCCGTACCAGGAGGTGAAGCAGGCCCAGGGCGTAGCCACGGGGAATGACCCTATAGTCATCCCTTGCTCAGAGTTTGAAAACGCCAAATCCTCACGCGTCTATATTCTGACCACGCGTACCGATAACTTCTACAGTGACCACGGCCTCAAAACCTACGAGGTGAGCGTAGACCTTAGAAAAAAGGAGGAAGAGGAATTGAATATTACGAGTATTGTTTTCAAGGCCAATCTTTATGCCAAACCGGATAACAGTGACTTCGGGGACACGTATTGGGCAGCTGATGCAAGTTCATATAATTATGAAACCCATACAAATGTACCGATTAATTCTACAAAGAAGGGAAAAGACCTTCACGTAGCGTTTACGAACAGCTATACCTACGGCGCCAATAATTTCTTTGAAGAATCGCTCTCTTTCGATATTGTCGGATATGACGGGAATATGAATAACTGGGTCATTAATAATCTGAACGCCTTCCAAAGCATTGATGATACATCCCAACACGATTATCCTTCGGCAAGTCAAAAGACGGCAATGACCATTATGGATGTATCGAACTTGAAAATAGTTATGAACGAATGTTCCTTCAGCGTTGTACCTGGGGTAGAATCGTTTATAACCTTCAGGGCGACACCCAGTAGCGGGCTTACTGTTTCAAAATTCGCCGCCTATTATGAAGACTTCTACGGTCAGGCAGCGAACTTCTCTTATATCGACGACCCCAGTAACTCTGTTGAATTAACGATATATTACGATAAGGTTTATCCGATGTAGGAATCATCCTCGCAGCCCGTCTGTATCACCCGAACGGGCAGCCTGTCTGTATCACCCGAACGGGCAGCCTGAGGTGACCCCCGTTTCCGACGCTGATCGCGTTGCTCCGCCACCTCCCTGTCAAAGCGTGCTGCGGCAGCTTGCCCCTGTGGGTCAATGAGTTACGCACTTTACTTCCTTGATTTTTCAGGAAAGTAAAGTGCGTAAGTTGCTGAGTATCAATAGCAAGTTGCCGCAAGGTCAGGCGCGTCGGTCGCAAAGATAGAGAATTGTTTCTATTTTTGGCCCGAAAAAAAGGCACAGATAACGTGTCTTCTAAAAGCTTGACGATATGGCAGGGACAATACCATCTTTTTCATCGGCGGCGTGGTCGCACATTTACAAACGCAGGACGGACGGGAACCTGGTTTTCTATTCCGGCCGGGATTTTCTGGTCTATTTTACCCTTTTCTGTACGGTGGCGGCTAAAAGGAATATCCAGGTCATCGGACTGACGCTGATGCACGACCACATTCACGAATTGATCCAGACCCGAAGTCGGAGAATCCAGGCGGCCTTTGAGCAGGAGGTCAACTCCCTCTTTGCCAGAATGTGGAACAAGGATGCCTCCCTCGAGGGACCTTTCTTCGAAACCTATGGCTTTTCACAGAAACGGGATGAGAAGTACAAGCGGAATTGTGTCGCCTATCTTGCCAACAATCCGGTCGAGCGCAAACAATGCGCCCGTGTGGAAGACTATCGCTGGAACTTTATCGCCTATGCCGCCAGCCCCAACCCTTACTCGGAGCCGATCCGTTCCAAGCACTGCTCCCGTGCTCTGGAGCGGGCGATAGAAAGGGTACGGGCACTCCATCAAAGAGGGCGCTATCTCAACTATACCGTTCTGTCTGATCTGACCCGGGGAATTCCGCCTCAGGAAATGCAGGCGTTCATCGATACCGTTATCTGTATTTACAACATCATTGATTACCCGGCTGCGACGAACTTGTACGGCAGTTATGACCAGATGCTCCTGGCCATCAATGCCAATACCGGGAACGAACACGAAATCGATGAATCCTTTGTCGGCTATTCGGATGCCGTGTATCTCAAGATGTCACGCTATCTGATGGATAAAAAAGGGATAACCGACATCAAGTCTGTGATAAGAATGCCTCCGGATCGGAAGTACGAATTGTTTACCCCGCTACTGCGCGTTTCAGGTGCTGATCCCCGTCAGGTAGGGAAATTCCTTCATTACACCAGTCATCTGCGATAGGTTCCACTGCGGCAACTCGGTATTGATACTCAGCGACTTATGTACTTTACTTCCCTAAAAATTCGGGGAAGTAAAGTACATAACTCATTGATCCACAAGGCCAAGCTGCCGCAGTGCGCTTTGACAGGGATTAAAGTGTAGCCAGCAGGCTATCGACCGAGTCGAAGCATTCGACGAGGTTGCGGTCGTGCTGCGTGAGCATACCTGTCGCGACATAATGGTCCAGCAGGGCCAGGAAGGGCGCGAAGAAGCCGTCGAGGTTGAGGACGATGAGGCGCCCGGAGTAGCATTTGAGCTTTATCAGCACCTGCGTCTCGATCAGCTCGTCCAGGGTGCCGATGCCGCCGGGAAGGGCGATCGCCGCAACCGTATCCCGCCGCATCTCTTCTTTGCGCTCGGACATCGTGTCGGTCCAGACGGTTTCCGACAGCGCGGGATAGGCGAATTTCTCCATAAAACGCGGCAGGACGCCCTTGTGGAAGCCCTTGCAGCGGACGACGGTGTCGGATACGACCCCCATCGTTCCAAGGGTTGTCCCTCCGGAGACGATCCCGTAACCCTTGCCGCACAGCCCTTCTACCAAGGCCGCCGCGGCCTCATTGAATGGCTTCGGCGCATCTTTGCTCGCCGAGCAGAAGAGAACGATCTTTTCCATAGGCTATGACACTTCCAGTTCAGGGCTATCCAGGGAGGCCAGTAACTCCGGAACGGTCGAGGTATAGGCGGAGAGGCGGACGCGGAGCTGCAGGCTCGCCCGACCGTTTTGCAGGCTGTAGCTCTCGATGCCGATGCCCTTCGCCTGAATCGTGTCCATCAGCTCCTTCAGCGCATCGGGGCCCGCGCAGGCCGTACTCACCACGATCAGGCGCTCTCCGTATTTCAGGTGGATAAAGTGCATTGCCTCGAGGCAGGCCACCGTCAGGAGGGCCGCCGAAACGGCGATGGCGTACATCCCGGCCCCGGCGGCGAGGCCGATGGCGGCGACCACCCAGAGTCCGGCTGCGGTCGTTACGCCGCGAACCACATTCTTTTGGAAGATGATGACGCCGGCGCCGATAAAACCGATGCCGGAGACCACCTGGGCCGCCACGCGGGAGGCGTCAAAGCGATTCGCGTCCGCGAAGGCGAATTGGGAAATCAGCATAAAGAGGGCGCTGCCGAGCGCCACGATAAAATGCGTGCGGATACCGGCTTCCTTGGCGCGGAGTTCGCGCTCGAGGCCGACCAGACCGCCCAGCAGTCCGGCAATCACCAGTCGCAGAATCAGATACCAGTCTATGGTCATAATGTATAAGGGCTTACCAGTTTGCTTTTTTGGGAAGGGGCGTGACGAAGGCCTCGCTCGAGGGCTGCGGATCGTCGGCGATCTGCCAGTCTTCATCCCGGAGCATCTCGTCCATCACCTCCGCTTCGGAGATCCCCATCAGCCGCATATTCAGGCGGTTATTCCATCGGAGCAAGGAAACCATATAGCACATCCGGTCCCGGAGCGGATGCAGGGCCTCGATCAGATCGAGGGTCTCGCTGTCCTGAAAATACGCGGCCAGGTAGGCCCCGAGGTCCTCATCAAAGAGCGCCCGGTTCGCTTTCAGGAAGTCATTGGAATGATCGATCAGGCGCTTGACCCAGGTATTGTATTCCTCCTCGAAGATATCCATATACTGGAAACACTGGCCGACATTGTCGATAAAACGGGCATTGTCCACGTTCTGCCAGATTTCCAGCCCGCTGGAGAAGATGTTCCGCGCGGACTTGTCGTGCGTCAGATAGACGGTCGGAGAGAAGTCGTTGAACAGTTGCAGGAGGTCTTCCCGGTCGCAGTCCTGAAGGACCCGGTTGTAGGTCATCAGGAAGGTCGCGGCGGTGTCGGCCGTAGCGGAGCTGGCATAGACCTGCTCGAGCTCCCGGGCGAAGGATTCGATATTGCCCATCACCCGGACGGCCGCCAGTTTCCGGGCTTCCTGCTGCCGGTGGCTGGCCGCCAGGGAGTTCACGCCAAAGGTCAGTCCGATCGAGATCGTCGTGCCGAGCACCGAGAGGATCAGCTGCTCCCAGCCCGAGAAGCTGGATTTTTTCAGGAAGTTCAAAATCTTCATATCCTGTTTATTTAAGTTTCGGGCAATGGCTCCGGATGTAGCTCAGCACAAAGTCGAAGTCTTCGGGAGCCGTATAAATCTGGTTGTGCGCAAAAGGCTCGTGGACCTTGATGGTTGACCGGCGGGGATAGGCCTTGACGCGCCGGACGCAGGAGAAATCAGAGCTCAGCTGCGTATGGGAGGCAACGGCCATACCCTGACCGATGCGGCCGACATTCCCCGCAAAGGGGGCCGATCCAGCGACCGCTGCGCCGATCCGCCGGGCATTCTTCTTCTGCGCCGGATGTTGCTCGTGCCGGATGCCCGTTTCGTCCATCGTGAAGCAGACGATGTACTTCCAGCCATACATCGCGGCGACAATCAGGTACGCCAGCAGGCTGATGCCCAGAAATACCAGCACCGCAATGCCCCAGTACGGCAGGTCCGGGATTATGGCCGCAAAGTCCCCGCGGAGCATACTCCCGAGGTAGGCGGTCAGGAAGGCGAGGGCGCCGATGATACCGAAAATTTTGCACACCGTCAGATAGACGGTCGGGTTGGAAAGCATATGCATCGGGTAGGTCCAATGATACTTCCCGTCCGTGCACATCCGCACCCGGGGACCGTTGTATCCCATCTTTTCGCGCTTCTGTTGCTGAGTTGTTTCCATAATCCGGCTGACCATTCCGACAAAAGCCAAAGATAGTGTTTTTTTGCTTTTTGCGGAAATAATGCGTAGCTTTACCTGTTATGAAAAAGACCGGGACACCTAAGCTTTATATTTTTGATTTCGACGGAACGCTGGGCGACACGCGGGAGCTGATCGTCGCAACCAATCAGGAGGTGCAGCGGCGGATGGGCTATCCCGTCCTTCCCGAAGCGCGCATCGTCCCCGTCATCGGGATCCCGCTTGACGACGGGATCCGGACGATGTTCCCGGAGCTGCCGTTGGAGGAACTCCCCGCCTGGCGAAAGATGTACCGGGAGGTTTTCGAGGAGCTTAAAGGGCAGATCATTCCTGAGCTCTTCCCGCATATCCGGGAGACGCTGGAGGCGCTCTGCGCCGCGGGCTGCACGCTGACCGTCGCTTCGTCCCGCGGATCGCAGTCCCTGAATGATCTTTTGCGGAATATGGGGATTGCTCCCTTCTTTTCCTACGTCCTAGGGGCCGACAATGTGACCCGGGCGAAACCCGATCCCGAACCGGTGCTGAAAACGCTCCGGGACCTGGGCTTTTCCGCGGAGGAAACCCTCGTCGTCGGCGATATGCCGGTCGATATCCAGATGGGAAAAGGGGCCGGTGCCCGCACCTGCGGGGTGACCTACGGGAATGCGGACCGCGCGGCGCTCCTTGCCGCCGGCGCCGACCGGGTCATTGATGATTTCCAAGATTTGATTATTAATACCATACGCCAATGAAACACGTCATTTTGCCCCTGATTCTGGCTTTGGGGCTTTCGCTGAGCCTTCAGGCACAGGAGTACCGGTACACCGAAGCCGCGGACCTGAACCTTATCGGGAAAGTGTTCCCCGACACCCCGCATCCCTATCACCGGATCGACACGGCCCGCTACAAGGGCTTTTCCGCCGGTGAGATTGCCCGCCTGATCGAATCCGCCGGCGTGATCGTCGCCTTCAAGACCGACTCCCCGTCGATCCAGATCAAGACCGTTTACGGTGCCCATATCTACCGCGGCGGTTCCGCGACCGGCTTCTCGATCAAGGGCTATGACCTCTATATCCGCAAGGACGGACGCTGGCTCTGGGCTGGGGCCGGGATGCCGAACGAGGACCATCCGGACGAACCCTTCAAGCTGATCGCCGATATGGACGGCAGCGAGCACGAATGCCTGCTGTACCTGCCGGTGCGCGCCGAAGTGCTTTCCGTGCAAATCGGCGTCGAGGACGGCGCCTCGCTCGAGCCGATGGAGAATCCCTTCCGCTACCGCATCTGCGTCCACGGATCCAGCTACACCCACGGCGTATCGACCTCCCGTTCCGGTATGGCCTGGCCCTCGATTTTCGCGCGGGAGACCGGCCTCCAGACCCTGAATCTCGGCGTCAGCGGCCGCTGCAAGATGCAGTCCTACTTCGCTGCGGCCCTGGCCGAAGCCCCCGATGTGGATGCCTTCATCTTCGACGCCTTCTCGAACCCGAGCGTCGAGGAGATCGAGACGCGACTTTTCCCCTTTATCGAAGCGATGCAGGCCGCCCATCCCGGCAAGCCGCTTATCTTCCTGAAGACCATCTACCGCGAAAAGCGCAACTTCAACACGCAGGTCGAAGCCGACGAGGCCGCGCGTATGGCCGCCTCGGTCCGGATGATGAAGGAGGCCTGCAAGAAGTACCCCGACGTCTATTTCATCACCACCACGAACGCCACCTCGCCCGAGCGTGAGACGACCGTGGACGGGACGCATCCCGACGATTACGGCTACACCCTCTGGGCGCATTCCGTCGAGAAACCCATTCTCAAGATTCTGAAAAAATACGGCATCCGGTAACCCCGGACGCCGTATGGTCAATCGCAAGAAGTCAGATTAGAGCACTTGCTGCTTCCGCCGCCAGTTCAGGATCGGGAGCAGGAAGGAAACGACCGCTGCGCCGAGCCAGAACCAGCGCACATAGGTAAAGTCGTGCGTCGCCGCCCCGGATCCGCTGTCCATCAGCAGACCCGTGATTACGTTCTGCAGACCGGCTGCGGCGTAAGAGGCCATACCGACGATGCCGAGCGCCGCACCGGTAGCCTGGCGGGGTACGATGTCGATCGCCATCAGGCCGCCGAGGAAGCTGATCAGAACGCCGATCGCCACGCCGAAGAGCACCATCGCCACGACGTTGATCCACATCGCATTGCCGCCGAAGAGGAAGATGGCGAGGGCAATCGCCTCGAGGATACCGGCCACGAACGCCGGGTACTTGCGGTCGCTCTTGAACACCGCATCGGAGAGCCATCCGGAGACGACCGTGCCGAGGATGCCGAAGATCGGGTTGATGCCGATGATGATCGCCGCCTGGTCGAGGTCATAGCCCTTGGTCTCCGTCAGGAAGTAGGTACCCCACTCGTTGATCGCGTAGCGGCTCATATACATAAAGGCGCTCGCCAGGGCGAGGATCCACACGCCGGGGTTCTTGATGACCGCCTTCTGCATCCGGCGGGTCTCGGCGCGCTTTTCCTCCGGACTCAGCGCAGGAGCGGAATCCGTCGCCTCACCGGCATATTCGCGGATCGGCGGAAGGCCCTTGCTCTCCGGCGTATCGTGGAGGAAGAAGATGATGATCATCACGCCCAGCACACCCGCGAGCGCGGCGCCGAAGAAGCCCCACCACCAGCCGAAGGCCGCCACGATCAAGCCGACGAAGACGAAGGAAAGGCCTTCGCCGATGTTGTGCGATGAGCTGAAGAAGCCGTAGAAAGTGCCGCGGATGCGCAGCGGGAACCAGCGCGACAGGGCGATGATCGCCGGCGGCGCGCCCATCGACTGCGCCCATCCGTTGATCGCCCAGCAGATCATAAAGATGATGAAGAGGGCTGAATTGGCGATGCCGCCATTGTGCGCGGTGACACCGAGGATCCCCATCGTAAAGTTCATCAGCACCGACACGATCAGGCCGAAGGCCATAAAGCGCTTGATGTTCGAACTGTCGGCGAGGAAGCCGTTCACCAGTTTCCCGATCGCATAGCCCCAGTAGAGGCAGGCGCCGATGGTACCGAGCTGGGTGGCGGTCAGAAGGCCCGCATCGATGAGGGGGCCCTTCATTACGCCCATCGTCAGACGGCAGACATAGTAGAGCGCATAGCCGAAGGTTCCCGCCAGGAAGGCCTGGAAACGCAACCGCTTATACGTCCCGTCCACCCGGTCGGCGGGCACGAGGGCCGCCGCAGGGGCGCTGGTCTTGAAGAAATCCAGTATTCTCATTCGTTAAAAGATAAGGGTAGATACAATGGGGTAGTGGTCGGAAATGAAGGGGATCCCGCAGAAGGATTCATTGACGACCCGGAAGGATTCCGCAGCGGAGAAGCCGCTATAGAAGATGTAGTCGATAATCTTGGCGGACTCGCCCTCATAACCGTTGAACGAAGGGTCGTCCACCGTCTGCGCGGCGCTCGTCCGGGCATTGATCATCAGCCCGTCGAGGGCCGTCAGGCAGGGATCGCCCGGCTCGACGTTCAGGTCGCCTGTCAGCACCATCGGCAGGGTGGCGTCCATCTCCCGGATCTTGCCGACGATCATCAGCAGGCTGTTGCGCCGGGCTTCAACGCCCTTGTGGTCGAGGTGTGTGTTGACAAAGTAGAAGCGCTTGCCGCTCTTGCGGACCTTCATCAGCGCCCAGGTCGCCGTCCGGGGATACTTCGCGTCCCAGCCGACCGAAGGCACGTCCGGGGTCTCGGAGAGCCACCAGGTCCCGCCGTCCTCCATCTCGAGGACTTCCTGGTTGTAGAGGATGGACATCCGCTCGCCGTCATCGGCCCCGTCGTTGCGGCCCACGCCGAAGGCGACATACTGCTGGCAGTTTTCCGTAATGTACTGCTCCTGCTCGGGATAGGCTTCCTGCACGCCGAAGATGTCCGGCCGGACGGCCTCGAGCATCGCAGGCGTGGCGACGCGGCGGATGTCCCAGGCGTTATCGCCGTCGTTCGCGTGCGAGTTACGGACGTTGAAGGACATAACCGTGAGTTTCTCCGCTTCCTTTTCAGGACCGCAGGCCGTCGGAAGCAGCGGAAGAAGGCCTGCCAGAAGAAGAATCAGCGTTCTCTTTTTCATATCGCGGAAGGTTTACCAGCTAATAGTACGGGAATAGTCGTTGCCGAAACGGTCCGTTACCGAGACCGTGCCGGTCCCGTGCTCGGCGGTAACGGCCACCCGGAAGAGGGTATGGAGACCGGCATAGGAGGCATCGTAGCTGCTTCCCAGGGTCGAACCGTAGTTGGTCTTGTAGAAGGTCTTCTGCTCGGTATCGGCGAGGTCGTGGCAGTCCGGGTTCGCGGTGCCGGAGCTGTCGTAGCTCTCCACCTGCGTCATCGTCTTGGAGGATCCGCCGGAGAGGGAGAAGATCGGGAGGTCCCATTTCGAATCCCAGAGGAAGATGTTTGCATAGACGTAGTTGTCGCCATAGGATCCCGGAGGATAGACGTGCATCTGATAGCTCTCGTCGAGTTCCTTGCCGGTATCCCGCATCGTCGCCACCTTCGAAACGTAATCCCAGTCGCGCCAGACGTATTCGGGCTCTCCCTTCGTGCCGTGGAAGTTGCTCAGCAGGTAACGCGTCGGGTGGAAGCGCCAGGAACTGATGCGTCCGTTCTTGATCTCCACGATGGTAAAGCCCTGCGGGGTGCCGTTGGACAGGTACTCATTCGTCCAGAGGTCGCCGGTCGAGCGGGCGAGGGTATGGACCTGCACCTTCTTGTGCCGGTGGCTGGAAGGATAGATGTAATTGAAGGTCGAGTGCGTATGGCCGGCCCAGGCGTGGACCTCGTTGTAGGTGTCGAAGAGGTCGCCGTAGCCGTACTCGCCGTCGACGGAGCTGCGCGTGCCGCCGTGGTAGGCGGAATTGGTCCGCTCACTGCCGTTCTCGAGCTTGAACATCGGGGAGTGCGCGCAGACCATCACCGTCGTCGACGTCGGGATGAAGGCCATATCGGCCTGCAGCCAGGTCCAGATATCATCGGTCAGGCCCTGATCGTAGGCGGTCAGCTTGCCGGAGTCGAGCTTCATAATGAGGTTGTCCAGCACGACGAAGTGGATGCCGCAGACGTTGAAGGAGTAGTTGCGTGGGCCGAAATGCTGCTCGAACTTCCAGGCGCCGCTGTCATCGTCCGTCGCCGCGGTGTCGTTGTCGTGGTTGCCGATGACGTTGTAGGTCGGATAGCCGAGCGAGCCGAGAGCCGTCGCATAGGTATCCATCAGGTTGAGGTTCGTCGTCGAAGAGCCGTGGACGAGGTCGCCGAGGCAGACCCCGAAGACCGGCCGGTCGGTGATCGTCGCCGCCGTTTCAGCCAGTTCGCGGTAGAGGGCTTCGCAGGCCCGGGTCGAACGGTAGGCGACATTGTCCAGGGTGGCCGTGGTCGAGCGCGGCTGCGGGTCGGCGCTGATAAACACCGTGCACTTGTTCGTGACGCTGAGCGGGGTCAGCACGAAGTCGCCGACGTCGTAGATGCCTCCGTTCGGGGTAATCTCCGAAAGCGTCTTGTAGAACTTCGGGATGCCGGCCTCGACCGGAGGGAAATAGCCGGAAGGCGTGCTGATAAAGACGTATTTGGTCTTGTCGAGGTTGCTCGTCAGCTTGAAGGTGCCGTCTTCGCCGGTGCGGATGCACTGCAGGCCGTCCGAGACGACGACATTCGGGATTGGATCGCCGGAGAGGTTGACCACGCGGCCCGTGACGTTGTGGTTCCCCATATCGAAGTCTTCCTCGATGATGTCCGAAAGGATGAACTCCGTCGCCTGTCCCGAAGGGACGAAGCTGAAGGCCGCCATCGGGGTGATATGGCCGGCGGAAAGGGTGGTCGACGCGTGCCGGATTTTGGTCATCGTCCGGTGCGCATCATCCTCCAGTACGGCGGTAAAGCCGCTCGGATAGGTTCCGGCCGGAACGACCAGATACAGCTCGATCGGGTCGCTCCCGAGGGTCTGCGACAGGTTCAGGCTCAGGGTCCGTCCGCTGTCCGTATCCCCGGCGGCCGTCAGGGTCGCGCCCGGGTAGTCGATCTCGAAATCGCCGCAGACCTGCTCGCCCGCGTTGCCGCGGAAGCTGACCTTGGTAAGCTTGCTCGCCGATACGCCGGCGTCCTTGGTTACGGATATCCGGATCAGGGCGCAGAGCGGATGGAGAACGATCTCCCCCGAAGCCTCGCTCGCGTAGCCGGAAAGGGGATAGGCCCCGGAAGCAAAGCCCCCGGCGACGTAGCTTTGCGTCTCCGGGAGGGTCACCGTCGTGCCGTTCTTATAGATCGCGGCGGGGTAGAGGAGGTTATAGGGGAGGGCCGGCGTTCCCGCGAAGGAAAAATCGGCGGTGGACTGATCCGCACCGATCCCGGAGAGGGGATTGGAAACGGCCCCGTTGAGGCTCAGGCAGTCGCCATTGCTCCAGTGGAGCGCGTGCGTGCCGCCCGAGGCGGGCCCCATCGTGATTCGGGACGCGGCTCCCGAAAGCGAAACCGTAAGTACCGTGCGCCCTTCGGCGGAGACGGGGGACTCTTCCCGCTGCGAACAGGCCGTCGCGAAAGCGGCAGTCAGCGCAAGAGCGGCAAGGAGTCGGAAGAGATTCTTTTTCATATAACGGATATAATTCCTAAACAGACTTCGAAAATAGGAAAAAAACGGCAAAAGTCAAAACGGCAGGGCATTATAGCGCGTTCATCACGCTGAGCAGCACCTCCTCCATCACCTGGTACCCGGCGAGGTTCGGATGTACGGCATCGGTCTCGTAGGCCGGATCCATCGCGCCGTCCGGGGTGCGGAGCGCGCTGTTGTAATCCACGAGCGGAAGGCCCTTTTCGGCGGCATAGGCCGTTATCAGGGCATTGAGCTCGGCAATCTGCGGACGCGGATCACCGACCCGCTTGCGCCAGCCGATCTCCCGGGCCGGGCAGAGCGTGCACAGAATGGGCTTGATCCCGTTCGCCTCGGCGAGCTCGACCATCGAGACGATGTTCCCGAAGGTATGCTCGACGCTGATATAACCGCTGTTGCGGGCGATATCGTTGATGCCGATCAGCAGGACCATATACTCGGGATGCAGCTCAATCACGTCCGGGCGGATGCGGGCGAGCAGCTGCAGCGAAGTCTGGCCGCCGATGCCGCGCCCGACAAAATCGTGGGCATCCAGCCAGGCCTTGTCGTTGCGAACCCAGTTGCGGGTGATCGAATCGCCGAAAAGGACCGCCTTCGGAGGCGTCGTGACGGCTTCGTTCTGCTCGGCATAGTTGCCATAGCGGGCCCAGTCCGAATCGGTCTTCTCCCAAGGCTCGGGTTCGGGGCGCAGGATGGCCGCCCAGCCGCCGCCCGGTGCCATCTGCAGCGTCACTTTCCCATCCTCCGGGAAGGGGATCCACTCCCGCTTGTAATCGCGTGCCGCCCGGTGCGCATTTGCCCCGTCGCGGAAGATCTCGATCTGCGGGACGCCCGTGACAAAGGACAGGTCGAGGGTCAGTTCCCGCTCGTTCCAGTCCGTAATCGCGCCGACGTACCAGGTGTCGCCCTTGCGGCGGGCCATCGCGACGTATTCGCCGGCAGCGCCTTCCAGCGCCCGGGTCTCGTCCCATACGGTAGGAATGTTTGCGATAAAGTGCAGACACTCCGCTTCTTTCATATAGTTGGACGGGGAATCGCAGAGCATCGTCAGGGGCGCATCGAAGAGGACGTATTCGGCGAGCTGCCGGCAGCGCGTTCCCTGCGACATCGCCTCGGAACTGACGAAGCGGAAATTGCTCTGTGTCGCGTTGCGCATCGCTCCCTGCGTGTAGTCCGCCGGTCCGGCGACCAGGCGCACGAAGGGGATGGTCACTTCGTATTTCACCAGGTCGATCCAGTCCTTGGCCCCCTTGGCGTTCTCGAGGCCATACACCCCTTCGAAATTCACGACGTTCGGGAAGGTCCGCATCAGGCCGGCGGGCTTGAAGGCCCCGTGGAAATCGACGATCAGGTGGTACCGCGCGGCGGTTTCAGCGGCCCTGCGGTAGAAGTCCACCATCGGCTGGTCATCCCGGTCCATAAAATCGACTTTGAAGCCCTTGATGCCCATCTCCGCATATTCCCGGCAGGCTCGCTCCATATCCTTCTCGAAGGCCCAGTAGCCGGCCCAGAGGATGAGTCCTACGCCCTTTTTCTCCGCATAGCGACAGAGCTTCGGGAGATTGATTTCGGGCACGACCTGGAAGAGGTCCGCCTGCTTGTTGACGGCCCAGCCTTCGTCCAGAATGACGTATTCGATCCCGTTTTTCGCCGCAAAGTCGATATAGTATTTATACGTGTCATTGTTGACCCCGGCTTCGAAGTCCACCCCGTAAAGGTTCCAGGCGTTCCACCAGTCCCAGGCGACCTTCCCGGGCCGGACCCAGCTGAAATCGCACTCCGGATCCGGTTCGCGCCCGAGCAGCCAGGGAATATCGCAGGTCAGCAGGTCCTTGTCTTCCTGGGCCACGATGACGATGCGCCAGGGGAAGGCTTCGTCGCCTTCCGCCTTCGCGATGAAGTCTTCGCGTTCGGTGACGATCCCCTGCAGGCGGTTGTGGCCGCCCTGGACGATCTCCTTCGGATAGGGGGCGAATACGGCTTCGAGGGCCGTGTCGCCGTCTTCATTGGACAGATACATCCCGGGGTAGTGCAGCAGGTCGCTTTCCGTGATGCAGACCTTCATCCCTTTCGGTGCCTCCAGGGTGACCGGGAGGAAGGCCAGTCGGCCCTTTTCCCACGCCGAGATGCGGATCTCGCTGTAAAGGGATTCAAAGGAGGTCCCGAACTGGCATTCGAGGTTCTCCTGGCGCTTTCTCGTGTAGGGGATGAATCCGGCGCAGTCTTCCCCGAAGCGGAAGGCGGCCGTTTCGCCCGTTACGATAAAGGGCTCCTCCCGATCCGCAACGAAGCGGTAGGCGGCGCCGCCGTCATAGGCCCGAAACAGGATCGTGTACCCGTTGCAGCGCAGGCTCAGTTCGTTATATGCCTCGGGGACCGATGCCTGCCGGTAGATGACGGGGGTGACGACCCGGGAGACGCTCCGGCGGGAGACCTTTTTGACTCGCATATCCCGCCCGAAGACGGTCCCGTCGGAAAGGGTCAAGGCGAGTTCGGAGGGCTCCAGGATGCGCGTTCCGGCTACGGAAACGGACCAGGTGGCCTGTTTCCCGGCGCTCACCTCGACGGTCAGGTCCCCGGAAGGGGAGTGGAGGCGATAGGTCTTGTCCGCCGCGGAAAGGGTCGTGGCAAGGCTTCCGAAAAGAAGAAGGGAAAGAAGAAGGTGTCGCATAGTAGTGGGGTGTATGGCTGTCAAAAGGAATTTATGGCTTCGGATCACAAACTGGGAAGACGGTCAGGCGAAGGGTGGTCTCGCCGTAGGGGACCAGCTCAAGGATCTGCTCGGGGCCGGTGGGAATGACCGGGGAGGGGAGATCTGGGGTAAGGAGTTCGCCCTTCGGCCCTTTGTCCCAGTTCCAGACGATCGGACGGACGGAGATGCGGATATGGCCGTTGGAGAACTCAGCCTTCGCGTCGGCTTCGACCGCAAAGTTCCAGGGGCCGGCCGGTTGGATATCCCAGCAGGGGAAAGCCTCATCGTCGGCGGGATACTTCCCATTCATATTGCTGTACCGAATGGTATCTTTCTGGTAATGAGCCGGAATGGCGTAGCTATACACCAGCGGGCCGCGCTCGAAGTAGGTGCCCCCGCCATAGGCTTCCTGCTGCCGAACCTCCATCGGGAGCGTCAGGACGACCTGGTCGCCATCTTTCCATTTCCGATCCAGCGAGACGAAGGTCCCGGCCTCCAGCGGCAGGTCCACCGCTTCCCCGTTGAGGCGGAGCGTCGCCTCCTTACACCAGGCCGGGATGCGGAGGGTGAGCCGCGCTTTCTGTTTCTTTCCCGTAACGGCTGCGGTGAGGGTAATCGTCTCACCATAAGGATATTCCGTCTCCTCCACGAAGCTCAGGCCCTCGCTGTAGCGGAAGCGCGATGGACCATAGAGCGCCGCGACGGCTTCGCCTTTCCCGCGAAGCCACATCCGGGCGGCATAATTGGGGTAAAGCCGGTGGATGTTGCCGGCGCAGCACTCGGTCTGGTGCGTCGGCCGGTAGGCCATCCAGGTCGAGCAGTAGTTGTCCTGATTGTGGTTGGAGGTGCCGGTCGCGAGGAACTGGTTGACGGAGGAGTAGTACTGCAGCGCCTTGAAATCCTGCGTCACGCTGCCGGCGCCGGCGTTGAAGACGATCTTCTCGAGCTGATCGGCATAGCGGACCTCCTTCAGGATATTGAGGTAATAACCCAGCGTCCAGCTCATATCCACGGCGTTGCAGGTTTCGTGGCTGTGCCGGATGCCGCGGCCCTGCAGCCATTCGGCGCTGGTGAATAGGCCGTCAGGGAGGCCATCCTCTTCGTAGAGGCGGTTCAGCGCGTAAACGCCGAGATCGCGGTACCAGGGGTCGCCCGTCGCGGCATACAGCAGGATCGGCAGCTTGAGGATTTCGCTCATCGTGACCCCGTGCATATGATAAGGCTCATCGGCAGTGAGGAATTCGGGGGTAACGCGGTCGTCCCGGCTCAACTGGATGTCCCCGATCAGTTCCTTACGATAGCGGAAGGCCGAATCGGCGCGGGCGATGAGCGCCTGGTCACCGGTCTTTTCGGCCGTCCAGAGCAGGCCTTCCAGCGAGATGATGTCGCGTTTGCGAACGAGCAGCGACAGGGGAATGGAATGGTAATTCTTCGACAGGGCGGTCAGCATTTCGGGATCGGGACTGACGTCGTATTCGGCCTTCATCGCCCGGAAGAAGACGGCGAACGGCCAGGTATAATCCACCCGTTTGGAGCCCAGCCGGCCGCTCTCCCAGGGATGCTCCAGCGTGTAGCGGATGCCGGTTTCTCCTTTTTCAATGAACTCCGCATCGTCCAGCAGGTAACCCAGCCGCAGCAGACCATCGGTGTAATAAGCAGTCTGCTCATAGCGCCACCAATCCCGCCCGTGATCGCCCATACGGGGAATTTCTCCGGCCCAGAGGCAGGTGTTGTAGGGATAGGACAGGGCCTCGGGATGCCCGGTAAGCCCCTCCTTCTGGGTCTCGAGCTTCTCCCGCAGCCAGCCTTCCGGCCGGATGTCTTTCAGGCTGGTTTCCTCCCAGGGCTGTGCGCCGGTCCGTCCGGATTGCGCGTTGGATGCAAGGGGAAGCAGCGCGAGCAGCGTCGTGGCGAGAAGAAAACGTGTGGCGGACTTCGTCATCGGTTGCTTAGTGTTATGAATGCTGTCAAAATTACAAATAATATAACAGAATAGCAACCGCCTTTCCCGGCCGGTAAAAAAACTGCCGACAGGCGGATAACCTGTCGGCAGAAAAGAATGTCAATCCGGCGTTACTTTGTCATTCCGAGGCCGTAAGGCCGAAGGAATCTATCGTCGGAAGGAGCGTAGAATACTACGGAATAAGGTAGGTCCCTGTAACGGTTGTACCACCGTCGGTGGTAATCATATTGGAAGACAGGGTGATGGCCGCTCCATTGAGGGTGCCTTTTACACCGCAGTTGGTGATCGTATTGGCTTTAGCATCGGTTTCGCTGACTAAAACGGCTGCGGCAGTAGCGCTCCCACCTGTACCTGTGGTTAGCGTCGCACCGTTAACTTTACAGCCGCTTATGGTCGAGCCGGTACCATTCTGATCACTAAGAGTATATACCAGACCGCCGATCTTTAAGGCCCTCGCAATCTTCCCACTGAACGTACAATTCGTCATCGAACTGTCGAACATACGACCCACAATACCGCCAACGCCATTGACGCTCGCATTCACTCCTGACATATCCGCAGAACAGGTATTGTTTTCAAGGGTGCAGTAATTGGCATAAGCCATCAAACCGCCGCCTGTACCTCTGTATACATAAACCTGACTCGTGCCGACCGTGCAGTCGTGGATGGATGCGGGGCTTGTAGTCGTACCACTGACAAGGCCTGCGATACCGCCGGCAAAAGCGGAGTTCTTGTTGCCAGCCGTGTTGCTATAATCTGCAGAATATACCTTACCAGTATTGTTGCAATGGCCAATCTCAAGGCCTGTGAGTGCGCCCAGGGATTTTGCCGCGTTGCTTTGGTATGTCAGACTTCCGAGAATACCAACGATACCGCCGGTATAAGCCGGACGGTTTTTACCGTTTGTATTTAATGTACAATTAATCTCGTTCGTATTCTTGCAATTGGTAATAATCGTGTTGTTAGCGTTGCTATATCCAAGAATACCGCCCTGCGTATTTCTGGCGTACACAATAGCAGAGCCCGTACCGTCAACCATAACCTTGCCACTATTCAGGGTGGCATCTGCGCTGGTTCCGGTGATGGTAATCGCCGCCTCTGAGAAGCCCACGATACCGCCGAGGTCAACGTAAGCATTGATATTGTTGCCCAGATTCTGGCAGAGGATTTGCCCGCTGTTGGTGCAGTCCGTTACGATACAGCCAGCAGCAACGTGACCGATGGTTCCACCGATGGAAAGAAGACCGCATATACCTTCCGTATTGTTGTCGCTCCAAACCTTACCGGAATTACTGCACCCGGTAACGGTAGTTCCCGCCGTTGATGCATTGCCCAGAATGCCACCGAGGGCCTTTCTCGCAAGGGCAGCAGCAGAAGCATTGTTGTTGTCGAACAAGATCTCGCCATTGTTTGTACATCCGGAAATGTCCACCTGGCTGGCATTTGCGCCGCCAAGGATACCACCCAAGTCAACGGTGGTGTTGCTGGACGTTCCTGTAGGATTACAGGTAATAGCAGCGTGGTTCGTGCAGTCGGTAATGTCACCGGCTGCATTGAGCGTACCAATAATACCGCCAAGATAAATATATCTATTTGCCTGAGCTTCAGTCTGGTTTGCATTGGAACGGGTAATGGTTCCTCCAGCATGGTTGGTACAATCGCTGACATTAACACCATCGGCTACAATTCCCGCCAAATCCAGCGTAGTGGAATTGCATACAGAGGCAATGGATCCGGCATTCGTGCTATTCTTGACTGTGGCAGAAGAACGACCGGCGATACCACCGATACGGCAAGGACTGGTGTCGGCTCGGGCGCCGTTGCTGGCAAAAGATAAAGACATATAATTGTGGCAGTCATCGATCTCGGAGTCGGCTGCGGTTGCAAGCCATCCGACAATTCCGCCGATGGCCGGAACAAAAGTACCACGAACCTCTATCGCACGGGCCGTGCCGTCAATGCCAGCAGTACAGCCGGAGATGACCGCTTTTTCAGCCCTTCCTAAAATACCGGCGACGTAGAAATTCTTGCCCGCTGCCGTGATACCTCCATAGGTCGTTGCATCTGAGATGGTGATATTCCCGGTAAACGTGCAGTCCTTGATGGTGCCTTCGTTCTGCTGATAACCGGCAATGCCACCAATATATGCACTGTTTTCCGTGATGGTCTGACTGCTCTGGGAGCAGGTGATGTCTCCGCTTACGGTACAGCCATCAATGGTGCCGCCGGGATTGTAACCCACCAGACCGCCGTAGTTTTGGTTGGCCGTGGTGACATCCTGGATGTTGTTGATAATTACGGAAGCGGCGCTGGTGCAATCCTTAACGATACCTTTGTTGCGACCCACCAAGGCTCCGTGGTTATTACCGGTTGATGTGTTGACGGTGTAAGAGCAGGTGTTATCCAGCGTTAAACCTTTGATGATACCACCATCGCCCGTGAATGCGATAACGGGAACGGTTGCCACAAGACCACTAATGGTATAATCACCTCCATTCTGGAGAATGCCGTTGAAATAGTTGGTGTCTCCGTGCCCATTGTCGGACGTTCCGATGCCCCCGGTGGCGTTGAAGAGCGCAGAGGTCGAGGCATCAAAGACGATATTATCGGTAATGGTAGCGATCAAACTGGAGCGGAGGCCAGCGTATTCATTATTGTTATAGGCCGTCGCAAAAGCGATCAGATCTTCCGCAGAGTCGATCTCGATGCCGGATTCGCTTCCCGTCGGGACAAAGGCAAACGCGGTCATATTGTAGAGCTTACCTGCAGTAAGCGTCGTCTCACCGGACTTGCTCTTGGTCATAATATGGCCATTCGTATCCTGAACGATGATGTCGAAACCATTGGCATACGTACGTGCCGGCACAACGAGATAATAGGTAATGGCCGTTGCGGAAGTAGCCTGGCTCTTGACGACTCTCACTTCCAGATCGGCATCGGAACCAGTCTCCGCAGCCAGACTCGGGACCGTATAGTCAATCCCAAAGACGCCGCTGACCTTTTCGGAGTTACCGCCTTTGAAACGGATGCAAGCGATGTTGTCGGTGTCCACTTCGCCGCCTCTCGTCTCCGCCTCTTCGGCTGTCTCACGCTTGACAAGAATCTTCACCAGGGCGCAGAGGTGGTTGACACCGAGGCCCGTTCCGTCGGCCGAATGACCCGCCATAGGGAAGAATCCGTCCTCGAAACCATCCGCTTTATAAGTCTGGATCGCGGGAAGGGTAATATGGTCAGCATCCTCCCAGGCAGAAGCCGGGTAGAGGATGTTAAACGGAGGGATAAGCGTAGCCGTGGAGAAAGTAAAGCTGGCGCTCTGCGTATTCTCCGCGAGATCGGCCAATTCGTCGGAGGCTTCGCCATTCACGCGAATGGCATCCCCGTTAGACCAATACACCTTATGACCACCATCATCAGTCGGGTCCATATGGGTCTTCGTCTCCGAAACGATCCCAACCTCCAAGACTGTTTTTGCGGAAGTCTCTTCTCCGGCAGGATTGTCAATTTCCTGCATTTCCTTATTACATCCGGCCAGCAATGCCATTGCCGCCAGGATACCATAATAGCGAGTCTTCATATTACCAGTCCAAATCTTCTTCGTCAATGTTGGGAATACTGAGACTGTCGAGAATGTTCTCCTCCAGGTTCTCATAATAAACTACTGCGAGGGGCGGCGTATAGCTCCGTGCCCTGCTTAATCCGGTTACCGTTTTCATATCGTTGATTGTTGTTAATATCCCAGCTCTTTTGGATAGTTATCCAAACTCACAAATGTAATCATTTAATCCAAAAGAAAAAACAATTTGCTTATTTCTCAACGACTTTTCCGCCGAATGGTCTCCGGATGCCTTATACAAATCGCAGCCACTATCGCGACCGGTGTCGGGTAGTGGCTGCAAAAAGAGGTATGCGCTTCGCGAGAGCTAGTTGGCGTTAACGAGTGCTACTGGGAAAATACGACTTGATGCATAGCTTGCCATTCGATAATAATACCAATCACCTTCTTGACCTTGCGAGAACATCCAAAGCCATGCAGTTGTGGTACTCTTGTAAGTTGAAGACCAATAGTATCCGGTGTTACCACGGCCGACGAATGCGCTATCACTACCATTCCTACCACCAATTGCAGGCAAGAACAAGCAGCCGCCATTAATAAGAGTCATAAGTTGAGTTGTAGTAATGGTGTTTGGACTTGGAGTTGTCTGATTTCCCCATATTACTTCTGAGAGTGCATCGCATTTTGAATTGTCTATGTAACTACAGAAAGCATTACTACTGTCAGGGAAGAACAAAAAGCCTCTTAGGTAGTTAGCCGTCGTATTGGCTGATTGGAAACCAAGATCCTTATACTCGGTACCAGTTGCAGATTTTGAATCCGAAAGCGTGACCATTACGAGAGCCCAGGCTTTTGGAGTGCTGTTGATGGTTGGCTTATTAGACGTGCGCTCAGCAGCTGTTTTAGTAATGGTCTCGTAGTTCGTTTTGGAGGGTACTTTATAGTAATGTTCTCCAATCTGAATACTATTACTATCGAAATTAGTCCCACTGGTTCCATTAAAAATAGTGTTCAGGTCAGTATTAGCGAAGTACATCTGCTTATATGAGTCGTCAGTAGCGCGGGCGAAATCAATCAGCTCAAAAGGATTGCTTGTTGCGTCAGATATGCTCATCTTCGTGGCTTCGGTAGTGGTATTTTCGCTTCTCTTCAGGAAACCGCGAACAAACTTGACTCCATTGTAAGTGTACGGAGTGGCGAGAGTGGCGACACCGGTAATGCCAGAGATGGTGATGGTGCGGTCGTACAGACGGCCGGGAAGAAGGGCTGCGGGCAAATCGTTGTTCAGCGAGTACTCATAAAGGAAATGGGTTCCGCGGCTATCGGTAATGCTGATCGTCCAGTCGGTGATGCTGGCGTTCGGGATCAGGCCAAGGTAAATCGTCTGAGACCCACTATGGTCCACCCCCAGTGCCGAAGCAGGGTGGTAGGCAACCGATGTAGAAGAACCTCCGGAAAGGGCACCCGTCAGGAGATTGAGAGATGCGTCGCCCGAGATGTTACCGCCGGTAGCCCTCAGGGTGATATCGCTGATGCTGGCCGCGATACCGGAATTGTTCTGGATTGTCAGTTTCAACAGGGCGCAGACCGGCGTGAAGGCGAAGCTGGGTGCATTGCCGGCTGTAACTTCTGCGGCCGAGGCGATCGTGGAGCCCTTGGCCCAGCAAACGATGTTGTTGACGGTGCCGTCCTGAGTGGCGGCGAGATTCGTTACCGTCGCCGTAGTTCCGGAGATGGAAAGTGCCTCAGAGTAGGGATAGTAGGAATAGAACGAAATGGCAGAGGCTGCTCCGGCCCAACCGCTACCATATTCGGTGGTGTGAGGGATGAAATCGCCCGATGCACAGGCTTCGGTAATGGTTCCCGACTGATCATCGAAGGTGGCATAGTCAGAGCAAATCGGAGAGGTCTCACTGGCGTAGTTGTAGGAAGCGACGGCGATTTTCTCATCCGTGGAGAATTTCAGGTCGAATCCATTGATTTCTACCTTGGTCCCATCATCGACAGCCTTGGAATGGAAGACAATCGGGTGCTGCTCCGGCTGTTCAGTCCCGGGCTGCTGCTCCTCGGGGGTCTCCGGGAGGAGGGTTTCAGTCTCTTTGCCGCACGCAATCAGCAGCAGGGCAAAGGCAGATAAAACGTAGCGTTTTTTCATATCGTTGTTTTTTTGATTATTCGTTCTTCTTTCATTAGTCTCCGGACAGGAAGGAACCAGCTCCGGAAGATTCTTCGTCGTAGTTATAGGTCTCGCTCTTGAAAGATCCGGCGTAGGCCGATAGTATGTTTCGCGTAAAACGCACCCCTACAACAAGGGCTTCAGGGGGACAGTAGTCCATTTTTCCGTTTTGAATCATAGTGCGATATAGTATGTCGTTATTTCATAGCTAAGGTCGGTTAATAGTCGCTGTTTTTCGCGTCCGATGTAACCTTAAAATCTTGCAAATGTAATCATTATATCTGAAAGAACGAAATAATCGATTGCTTCTCAACGTTTTTTCTCCGTTTTTTATCATTCTCCAGGACAGATATGGGCGCTAAATCGTCCCTTAGCTATGAAGTATCAACTGGCGACCGGTACGAAAAGTCCGTAAACGAGCGTCGGGGTCCAGACCCTGAACCCCGACGCGTATACTGCATTGATAATAGGTGATTTATCCCTTCAGCGCCTCAATATCTTTCTCAGACAAGCCGGTCCATTTCGAGATTTGCTGTACAGGGACCCCGTCGGAAAGCATTGTCAATGCCATTTCACGCTTGCCTGCCGCAAGACCTTCTTCCCGACCACGGCGAAGGTAAGCCTTCGCGATATCTGCCTTTTCGTAATCCGTAATCATAGCTCGTAGGTATTGCGTTTGTTCAATCGTTGTAAGTCCCTTCGGCCGGGCGCGGTTCAGGAGCCGTTCATAACGCCCCTTCAGCCAAGCCGGTCTGTGTGCAAAGTTAGGTAAATTCCTTAGAATCGCAATCCAGAAACTTTACTGCCGGTTTACTGGATGTGTACATAATTGACTCTATTACGAGTCAACTTTTTTCAGGCTTAGACAATGACAGTGTGTTTCTTGCGTAAGTGGCTACACCGGGATTCCTGTCCGAAGAATGTCATCAAACAATGGAGACGGATAGCGGGCATCAATGAGCACCGGCTCAATCAAGGTATTCAGCTCCCAGGTCAGTGCCCATAGTTTAGAAGAGGTCTCCAAATAGTCATCCTTGACCTCAGGGACGACTACAGCTACGTCAATATCACTACCCGCACGGGCGTTCCCTTTGCTGTAGGATCCGTACAGATATATGCTTGCTTGCCCCAGCTGATCCAATACCAGCTGCTTATATTCCCGGACAAGAGCTATAACTTCGTTTTTACCCATAGCTGTAATTCCTTAGTCTTATCAAGTAACCGCTGACACTTTTCCTCCGAAAGGGATTCGCCAAGTACTTGTTTGTAAGAAGGGTATCTCGCCTCAATATTCATCGGCATCAGTTCGCCGATGAACGCCCTTTGTTCTGCATTCAGTTGCTGTCCAAGTCCACAACTTTGGGCGATATTGAGCAAGTTATGGGAAAATGGAGCGGGTTCATCCTTATAACTGCACCAGTAAGCCTTGAATATCTTTTCCACTACCTGATGACACATATAGCCGACATATAGCCATCGGCCCGTACGCAGCATCGCTTCGGCTGTATCATAATCGTAGTCAGATATATCTGCCCAATATTTTACCTTCTCATTGGTCATAACGATGCAAAGATACGATTTTATTAATGAATCGCAAACCTGCTTTATTGGATATGACATCCATTTCTAATTGTTCCCTTAGATTAGTTATCCGTACCGATCATAGCTATGAAGTATCAATTGGCGACCGGTACGAAAAGGCCGTAAACGATCGTCGGGGTCCGGATTCCTTCGCTGCGCTCGGAATGACAGGAGATTGCCGGTCGGGGCCGGCAATGACGAGTGCGGGGCCGGCAATGACGAGTGCGGGACTCGGAACCCTACAACGGCAACGAATGCCCTACAGCGGCAAGGTATGCCGGCCTTGGGCGGTGAGCCAGTGGAGGAGGAGTTCGGGACGGTCGGTTTGGATGAGGGAGACGCCGGCGTCGAGGTAGGGCTGGTACACCAGGCCGGGATCCGGGGCGAGGTAGGCCGCGTCGTCGTCGTGCCCGTCACCGCCGCAGAGGCTCGCCCAGATCGTATTCACCCAGATCTTCGATCCCTGTTCCCGGATGCGGGCGCAGGCCGCTTCGAAGGCCCCGTCCCCGTTGTCCTGCCAGCAGATCTCATAGGCGAGCGGCACGACACCCTGCGTCAGGTAGGACTCCAGCAGGGCAATGCCCTTCTCCTTCTGAATATCCACGATCGGCATATAGAGCAGATTCCGCGGATGCGCCGCCTCGTTCGCCGCGACGACCTCGATCGGCTTTTTCCCCTTGATGAGCACCTGCCCTGTCAGGCCGAGCTCCTCGGTCAGGGCGAGCACGGCATCGTAATAATCGTAGCCCTTGTCGATATTGACGCAGATCCGCCCCTTCGTGCAGGCGAGCGCTTCCCGGAGGGTCGGCATCCGGAGCGTATCGATCGCGGCCGCCTGATGCATCCGCAGCAGCGACAGCGAGCGGATCTCCGCGAGGGTCAGGTCGCACACCTTCGGGCTCTTGTCCGGGCTGTCCTTGAAGACCTTGCGAAAATTCGTGGTGCGCAGGACATCGGCATCGTGGCAGAGCACCAGGGCCGAATCCGCCGTCATCCGGACGTCGATCTCCACGATGTCCGCCCCCATTGCAATGACGCTCTCAATCGCCGGGATCGAGTTCTCAGGCCAGTTGCGCCAGTCTCCGCGGTGGCAGGCAACGATGACGTAGTCCGTGGCCGGATCCGCGATCTGCGCGGCGATGGCATCGGCCCGGGAGGCATAGCGCTGGGGGAGGGAAGTCTCGCCGGAGGGCCCGCCGCAGGCGACTACCCAAAGAAGCAGGAGGAGATAGCTGATTTTCTTCATACGGTGCAAAAAATTGAAAAAGAGGGCGACTAAAAAAGGATAGTCGCCCTCGGAAAAGTCAGTAGCGGGAGGGGAGAGCCCCTCCCGCCGGGAGGATTAACGACTACAGGTCCGCAGCGTTACCGCCACCGTCGGTGAAGAGATCGTCACCGCAGATGGCCCAGGCCTGGTCCTCGTCGTTGAGCTTGATCGTACCTTCCTCCGGATAGTGGCAGTTCTTGATCGTGCTGCCGGCAACGGATTCACCCGCAACGGCCGCAAACTGATAGGAAGTATCCGGATTGTAGTTGCTGCCGGAAGGCCCCGTGATGCTGTTGAACTTCGTCGAGCAGCCATCGAGGACCGACTCGGCGCCGAGCTTGGCGACCACGCCGCCGCAGCGCTGGAGCTGGGTGGAGACCACGGTCGTTGCATTCACGACGCAGCCGGAGAGGGTGCTGTTGACCGCCCAGCCGGCGATACCGCCGATGAAGTAGGCGCTACCGGAGAAGGTCGTCGATTCGGCGACAGAGCACTTGCTGATCGTAGCGTAGCTGGCGTAGCCGGCGATACCGCCGCTATAGCCACGGCGCGGGGACAGGGCGCCCGTAGCGTGCGAGCAGCTGCTGATCACTACGCCCTCTTCCGCCGTACCGGCAATCCAGCCGACGATACCGCCGTTGAACGCGGTATTGTTGGTGCCGTTCGAGTTGGAAGCGTGGTTGTTATAGACCACACCGGTATTCTCGCAATCGGAAATCGAGGAACCCGCAGCATTGATGAAGCCGGCGATACCACCCGCATAGAAGCACGTACCGTTCTGCTTCGTGGAGTTACCGCCGTGGACGTAACCGCTGTTCGTGCATTCGAGAATCGTCACCTTGGCCGTGGCCTTGCCCAGGATACCGCCTGCATAGTTGTCGGTATGCTTGGCAGCGCCGGCCTTCACATTGACATAGACCTCACCGGCATTGCTCTCACCGCCTTCGTTGACGCAGCCCTCGAGGGTCGCTTCCGCGTCGATGAAGCCGACGACACCGCCGAGATAAGCCTTGCTCAGGACGTTCGCATCGGAATTCCAGTTGACGAGGACATAGCCCGTGTTCTTGACATTCAGGATCGAAGCCTTGGAATAACCGACAATACCGCCGAACTCAAAGCCGAGGAACTGGTTCTCGAAGTTCGGGCTGAAATAGACCTGACCGCTGTTGGTGATATTCTTGGAAGCACCACCGTCGATTTCGGCGAGGTTGTAGGCGATGACACCACCCATACGGGCGTCACTGCTGGTACCGCTTTCCATTGCGGAGATCTGGATGTTCGCGGTGTTGTGCACATTCGTGACATCTGCCGAAGCGGCATTCTGTCCGATGACACCACCGAGGCTGACCACGCGGCCGCCCTTCTTCGTGGCGCCGGAAACACCGGTCGTCATATGGTTGACGGCAGCATTGTTGGTACAGGCGGAAACCTTGCCGGCATTGTAACCGACGATACCGCCCAGATCCTGGATTCTCGGGTTCGAGCGGTGCTGGACCCGGCCGTTGTTGGTACAACCGCTGACGATACCGTTCTCGTTGTTCTTACCGACGATACCTCCCACCTTGAGGTAACGGCTGTCGTCGCTGGCCTGCTTGAAGATGGTGTTGAAGATCTCGGCGCCGTTGGTGCAGTTCGAGACGCGGCCGTTGTTGAGTTCACCCACGATACCGCCGATGGCGTTGTGGTAGGCGAGCGTCGAACGCTGGACGATATGGCCCATCGAGTTGGTGTTGTTGTAAGCCGTCGCGACCAGTTCGTGGTCATTGGTGGTCTCGCAGTTGGAAACCGTAGCCTCGCCGTCGACGTGACCGACGATACCGCCGATGATGGTGTACGGATTGTTCTTCAGCGGACGGTTGTTCGCATCATCGGTGTCCAGAACGGCACCCGTCAGCGCCTCGTTGCAGATCGCGCCCTTGAAGAAGGAATCGGTCACGGAGCCGGCGTTGGAGAAACGGCCGACGAGACCGCCGATGATCAGCTTGCGCTTGTTGGTATCGTCATACGGAGCCGGAGCCGTGAAGCCGGCCGGGGTGGAGATGAGACCGGTATAGACGCATTCGCTCAGCGTACCGGTCGTCGCACGACCGACGATACCGCCGAGGGTCGTCATATATTCCACGTTCTCGACCGGAGCCAGGGCGACGTCCGCATTGACGGTCACGTTCTCCATAACACCCTTGTGATAGCCGACGACCGAACCGAAGAGGGCTTCGGTGGTGTTCGGATGCGTGAAGGTGAAGGAGCAGTCCGCAGCGATGGTCAGGTCCTTGATCGTACCGTTCGAACCGGTAGCGGCAAAGAGCGGAGCCGTGGAGGCCAAGCCGGTGATCTTGTGGCCGTTACCGTTGAACAGACCGTTGAAATAGTAATCCTCGGTGCCGTTCAGACCGACCTTCAGGCCGATACCGCCCGCATCGTTGAACGCCTTGGAGCTCGTCTCGTCGAAAGCGATGTCAGCGGAGAGGCTCACCACCAGTCCGCTGCCGGCCTCGTCGTACTTCTTCGCGTTGAAATCCGTCGCGAACTGGACGAAAGCGGCGGCGCTGCTGATGTCAACACCGAGCTCGGTGCCCGTCGGGACGAAGTCGAAGGTCGAGAGGTTGTAGAGGTGACCGGCCTCGAAGGTAACGGAAGCGGTCTTGCTCTTCTCCATAAAGTGACCGTTGCGGTCCTGGATCTTCACCGTGAAACCGTTCGCATAGGTGCGGGCCGGGACGGCGAGGTAGTAATCCACCGCAGCGCTGGTGCTCGTTGCGAGGGTCTTGCTGACCTTGACGAGCTTGTCGGCATCTGCGCTCGAGCTGCCGGTCAGGGCCGCCGTCTGATAGTTGACGGTGAAGGCACCCGAGACCTGCTCGTTAGCGTTACCCTTGAAGCTGAGGAAGACGAGGTCGTCCGCGTCTGCTTCGGCGCCGCTCTTGCGCAGGATGGAAACCTTAATCAGGGCGCAGAGCGGGGAGAGGGTGACACCGCCCGCGTTGGCCGTATAACCGACCATCGGGAAAGCACCGTCGGCAAAGCCGCCTTCCTTGTAGCCCTGGACGGCAGGAAGGGTGACGTGCGTGGCGTCCGTGTAGATGGAAGCCGGGTAGAGCACGTTGTACGGGGTGCTGAGGGTACCGGCGAAGACGAAGTTGGCCGACTGCTGCGGCTCCGTCATCTCGCCGAGGGCCTCGGACGTGACACCGTTGACGGCGATCTGGTCACCCTTGGACCAGAACAGCTTGTGGTGGTTTTCGCCGTCCTTGTCACCCATATAGGTCTTCGTATCGGCGAAACCGACGCTGATGACGGTCTTGACGCCGTCCTGAGAGACGGGGGCTTCGATCTCGTCAAGCTCCTTCGAGCAGCTTGCCAGCAATCCCATTGCCGCAAGCAGGAAAAAATAACGCGTCTTCATACTACCACTCGATTTCATCGTCCTCAATAATGTCCGGAAGACCGAAGCTGGTCAGCAGGTCTTCTTCCAGCGAGACCGGAAGGGCCCGCTGGCTGGGAGTCCGGTAGGTTTTCCTTTCTCCCGTGTTGGTTTTGGAATACTTCATAATGTATTGGGTTTTGTGTTAGTTGTTGCTATTAAGGGTTACCAGCTTACGCTTTCGCGGTATTCATTGCCGAAGAGGTCGGTGACCCGGATCTCGCCGGACGTGGCGCCCGGGGTAGGGGTGACCGTAAAGAGGATGGCCTCGTCGGAAGGGGTGCAGTACTTGCGGGTCGTCTGGTTCGTGACGGTCTCGAAGATGTCGTAGTAGTCGGGATCGACGCCCGGGGTGTAGGTGAAGTCGGCGACTTTCACGCCGTTCTCATACCAGGCCGGCATACTCCAGCCCTCGGACCAGTTCCAGATGTTGACCTTGACGGTGCCGTTTTCGGTCCGGGCAGGGGAGTAGGCGCGCATCTGCGTCTCCTTGCCGGTCCCGACGCCCTTGTAGTACCAGGTCGGGTCGGATCCCCGGGTTACATCCATCACCATATAACCCTGCGGCTCGCCCTTGGCGCCGAGCTCGCGGTTGAGGCGAAGGGCACCCGTGGCGCGGGCGACGCTGATACACTGGATGTTCGGTGCGCCGTGCGTGGTATCCTTGCCCTTGTAATTGTAGTAGAAGTTGATGTGGTTGTGCCCGTTCCAGGCATAGACCTCCCGATACTGCGACAGCAGGGCGAGGTAGGTCTCGTAGTTGAGGCTGTAAACGTTGTGCGAGCCGTGCGGAGACTTGTTCGGGGTCTTGAACGGGTTGTTGTGCGTACAGGTCATAATGATCCGGTCCGTCGGAACGTAGGCGAGGTCCGCCCGCAGCCAGGCGAGGGTCTCCTCGTCGATACCGTAGTGGTAACTCTCCTTGGGCGTGCTGCGGTCGTAAAGGATGTCGTTGAAGACCAGGTAGTGGATGTCGCCGAGGTCGAAGGAGTAGCGGGTCGGTCCGATGTAGGATTCGTAATAGACGTTGCCGAAGTTCGTGTCGAAGAGGTTGCCCTGATCGTAGTCGTGGTTACCGATGACGTTGAAGGTCGGGCACTGGATCTGCGCGGCGCCGTCCACGTAATCGTCCCAGGCCGCCGGGAAGTTGTACACGAGGTCACCGAGGTTGATGCAGTAGACGGGATCGGTGCAGGCGGCGCGGAAGGCCTCGGCGTCCGGAGCGACCCGCGTGTGCCAGGTCTCCATCGAATTGTCCACGCCGAAAGGACGCACCTGCGGGTCGGCGATCCACATCACGGTATAGTGCTCGGGCACTTCCTGCCGGCCGAGGATGAAATGCGCTTCGGCGGCCTGGATGTGCGGAGGAATGCGCTTGTAGAATTGCGGGATGCCTGCGTGCGTAGGAACGACGGCATTGGCGGGAAGGCTCAGATAGACGAAGCGGCTCTTTTCGAGGTCGCTGTGGAAGGCGAAATGCCCCTCGGCGTCGGTCGTCGTGCACTGGAAGCCATCCGAGACTACAACGCCCTCCCAGGGCTCACCGTCCGGGGTCCGGACCGAGCCGACGAGGTTGCCGTCCGCGGTGGGGGCGGGGAGGGCCATCGCCCAGTCCCAGGGCTCGTCGCCGCCGGTGCGGGTTGAGATGGCTGCGCCATAGATGTTGCCGGTGCGTCCGCTGACGGCCTTGACCGAGCCATAGCTGCCGCAGTCGGTTACGCAGGAGCGGACGTCGTCACGCGATTCGATGCAGCCGATGATGCCGCCCGCGTGGATGGCGTTGCGGTTCGCCGGCTCATACTTGTTGCCGCCCGATCCGGCGAAGACCTCGCCGAAGTTCAGGCAGGAGCGCAGGTAGGCACCTTCCGTCGCGGTCTTGACGACATAGACGTTGCCGACGATGCCGCCGGCGGTCGAACGGGAGCGGGAGCTGACCCCGTCGAAGCGGACGGAGCCGAAGTTCATACAGCCGTGCACGTGGACGGGACGGCCGATATTTCCGCAGATGCCGCCGGTCTGCGAAGGAAGATCGCCCTTCGAGGTGACGTCGCCATAGTTGAGGCAGTCGGTCACGGCGAGGGTCTCGTGCGGCATACCGACGATGCCGCCGATGTTCGCGCCGCCCATACCCTTGGCCGTTACGGTGCCATAGTTCTCACAGCGGGCGATGTCGGCCTTGGTCTGGCCGGCGATGCCGCCGATGCGGGCGGTGCTGAAGGTCTTGCCGTCTTCGGGTTCCGAAATGTCGGCGAGGACTTCACCGCGGTTGATGCAGAACTTGACGGTCGCGCGGCCGGGATAGCCGGCGATGCCGCCGATATAGAAGGAGAGGAGGTTCGTGATCGCTGAGACCTTGCCCTCGTTCTCGCATTCGACGATCGACGCGCCGGCCGGGACCTTGCCGGGCGTGCCGCCGCAGATGCCGCCGACGGACACGAGCACCGTTTCCTTCGTCTCACCCTGCGTGTCGGAGCTGACCGGGCCGTAATTCTTGCAGCGGTGGATGACCTGCAGGTTGTGGCCGACGATGCCGCCTACCCAGGAAGGGGCGAGGGCGAAGCTGCAACTGTGGTTGACGGTTCCATAGTTGACGCAGCCGCGGACGATGCCCCGGTTGTCGTCGGCGATGAAGCCTACGTGGACCTCGTCGCCCTTGCCGACGGATTTGAGGGTACAGGAGGCGTCGATAATGAGGTTCTCGACCAGTCCGTTCTCGCCGACCTCGCGGAAGAGTCCCTTCGCGGCCTTCCAGTTCTTCAGGCGGAAGCCCCGGCCGTCAAAATGGCCGTTGAAGGTGGCGATCTGCGGGAGGTTCTTGGCCTTCGCGAGGTCGATATCCGCCGTGAGGATCACGGTTGAATCCGCGTCGCACCAGGGGAGTACGCTTTCGCCCTTGTTGAAGGCCTGGATAAAGTCCTGCAGGTCCTTGGCCGAGCCGATGCCCTGCGCCAGGACGCTGATTCCCGCCAAGAGGAGGAGGGATAAGGTGAGAAGTATCCTTTTCATTACCAAGTGATTGACGAAGTATGGGTATTGCCGAAGCGGTCTTTAACGCTCACCGTGCCGCTGCCGTGCTCGGTTTCCACATAGACGCGGAACATCGAGGAGACGTTGTTGCGGTCGGGAACGAATTCGGAGCCGATCGAGGTGTTCTGGTGATAGAAGGAGGTGATAGACCAGTCGCTGTAGGAGTAGCGGTAGTCGGTTTCCGTGACGCGCTTCATCAGCGAAGGCACGCCGTCCTGCGTAAAACGGGGCGTCTGCCAGAGCTCATCCCAGAGGAATACGTTGGCGTAGAGATAGCTGTCGCCGTAGGTGCCGGGAGGGAAGAGCTGCATCTGGTAGTCCTCGCCGAGGGGCTTCCCGTCCGCTTTCATCACGGCCTTTCCGCCCACGTAGTCCCAGTCGCGCCAGGTGTAGTCCGGTTCCCGGCCCTGGTTGCCGTTGCCGGTGTAGGTGCTCGTCTGGTAGAAGGTCGGCTTGAACTTCCAGGAGACGTTCCCGTTGTCGTAATCGAAGATGATGTAGCCGCGGGGGGTCCCGTTCGCGCCTAGGTATTCGTTCGTCCAGAGAGCGCCCGTCGCGCGGGTCACGGTGTGGGTTTCGATGACGGGGTTGTCTTTGTCCACGTAGTTGAAGGTGGTGTGCGTGTGACCGGCCCAGACATAGGCTTTCTCATACTTGGAAATCAGGTTCCGGAGATCGCCGAGGTGCAGCCCGCTGCGGTCCTTTCCGCTTTCGAGGCGCATCATCGGGGAGTGCGCGCAGACCATCAGGGGCGTAGTCAGCGGGACGAGGGCGAGGTCGGCCTTGACCCATTCCCAGATCGCGTCCGTCAGGCCCGTCGTGCATTCGTCGCTGTATTTTCCGGCATTGGGGTCACCGGAGATCATATTGTCCAGTACCAGGTAGTGCATCCCGCCGAGGTTGAACGAGTAGTTGGCCGGGCCCATAATCGCCTCGTAGTCCTTCGACGCGTAGGCATCCTCCATAAAGCGGTGCCCGTGGTCGTGGTTGCCGATGACGCTGTAGGTGCTGACCCCGGTCGTGGACATTCCGTTCCGGTATTGCGGCAGCAGGCTCAGGTCCTGGTGGACGATGTCCCCGAGCCCGATCCCGTAGAAGGCGCGTCCGCTGCCCTGCGAGGCCACGTATTCCTTCATATCCCGGTACATATCCTCGCAGCAGTCGAGGGAGTGGTAGGCCACCTTGTCGAGGCCGGCCGTCGCCTTGCGCGGCTGCGGATCTGCGAAAATCAGGACCGAATAGCGGTCCGGGCTCGGGATCCGGCTAAGGGTGAAGTCGATGACGTACTTCCCGTTCGCGCCTTTCGTGCAGTCCTTGAGGAATTTCCAGAACGTGGCGCATCCCTCCTGGACGGGGGCGGCATAGCCGGAGGGGGTCGAAACGAAGACGTACTCGGCCGTCGTCAGGTCCGCCGGGAGGTAATAGCAGCCCTTCTCGTTGGTTTTCGTGCAGTGAAGGCCGTCGGAGACGACGACATCCTTCAGGAGAGCTCCGTCGTCGCCCTTGACCACGCCGCTGATGCTGTAATCTTTCGGAATGCCGCTGTCCGATCCGCCGCCTTCCGCCCCCTTCTCCTTGGAGCAGGAGGGGAGGGCGGGCAGCAGCAGGATCAGCAGCAGAATGCCGGTCAGAATGCGCTTGTTTCCGGACATAGATCTTGCTTAAATGTTACCGTTCCAGAGGGCGATCCCGGTGGCGCTGCCGATGCCGTTACCGATGGCATAGGAGGCGACGTTGTTCTCGCTGATGTCGATGCCGTTCACGCGGCCGCCGTACTTGCAGTCCTTGACAACGGTGTCCTCCTCCGCCGTGCTGACGATGCCGCCGCAGGCCAGGGGCTGGTCGCCCTTGTTGACGGAAAGGATGCCGAAGTAGGAGCAGCCCGTGACGGAAACCCCACCGCCCGTTGCGAGCGAGAGGATACCGCCGGAGCTCTGAACGGCGCTTGCCGGGTTCGACGTGAAGACGTTGCACTTGGCGATGCAGTTGCTGATGCTGGATGCGGTCAGCCAGCAGGCGATGCCGCCCTTGTTGGCCGCATTGCTGTTGTTGCCGCTGTTCTGTCCGAGGTCGCCGAAGTTGTTGCAGCCGGTGATGGTCGCGTTGCGGGCGAAGCCTACGATGCCGGCCGCCATACCGCGGTAGGCACCGATGTAGGCGGCGTTGGTGCAGTCGCTCATCGTCAGCTTACCGCCTTCGGATAAGGGCTTGTAGTCGAAGGCGCCGAGGATACCGGCCGCGATGCAGGCGCTGTACCAGTCTTCGCGGGTGTTCTCCGGGATGCTGTTCGAATAGTGCTTGACCATAATGAGACCCTTGTTCTCGCAGCCCTCGAAAGCGGTGTCGCCGCCGATCGCAACGCCGGCGATGCCGCCATAGACGAAGAGGTAATGCTTCGTGTTGGCGCTGTTGAGCCCGTCGGTCAGGTAGCCGATTTCGCCGTTGTTGGTGCAGCTCTTGAAGCTGGCCGGACCGTGGGTGAAGCCCGCGACGCCGCCCACGAAGGCGCGGGAGATCTGCGGGGTGACATTGGTATCATAGGCCACGCTGAAGGTACCGAGGTTGCCTACGCCTTCGAAGCTGACGGAGGTGACGGGCGATGCGGGATCGCAGCCGCCGAGCACGCCGCCGATGCAGATGTAGCTGGCCGGGCGGTTGGCCTTCAGGTCGAGGGCGATGTTGGTCTGGAACTCATAATTGCGCAGCGTGAGGGAGATGCCCTTATCGGCCTTTCCGGCAAAACCGCCGGCGAACACCTGCGTGTTCGTGCCGCCCTGGTAGGAATCGAGGTTGATGGTACCGAGGGAGACGGACTTGTCGGAGGCGCTGTCGAAGACGCGGTCGCTCGCGATCTCGCCATAGAGGCCGCCGAACAGGACATTCGGACAACTGCCGCCGAGGGTCATCGTGCCCATAAAGGAGTTGTTCGCGACCGTCGCCCCTTCAGGGAGGCAGCCGAGGATACCGCCGGCGATCAGGGTGTTGACACTGGAGGAGATGTTGATCTTGCCGGTGATCTCGCTCGCGGTCAGGGCGCCGTTGCAGTAGCCGGCGATGCCGCCGACATAGCAGGCCGCGTCACCGGAAGCGGGCATCGAGATGACGATCTTGCCGGCCATCTTCGCGCGGGTGATGGTAGAAGTCTCGTCCGCGTAGCCGACGATGCCGCCGACAACGCTCGGAGAGTCGTCATCGCTCTCGCCGGCGTATTCGATGTCGCCGGAGAGGCCGCAGCCCGTCAGGGTAGTACCTTCGGCGTAGGAAACGATGCCGCCGAAGCTGCCGCCCTTGCCGACGTATTCCTTATTATTATATAAGGAGCAGCCCTTGCCGAGGGTGATGTCCTGGATGGTCGCGCCCTTGGTCGCGCCGAAGAGGCCGACCGATGCGCCCTTGAGGTTCGTCACGGCGTGTCCGCCGCCATCAAACTTGCCGGTGAAAGGTTTCGCGGTGGTGCCGATGCCGGGCCAGTCACTGATCCCGGCCATATCGATATCCTGCTTCACCTTGACCACGCCCTGGTCTTCCCAGTCGGTCGTGGGCTTGCCCTCGGCAACGGCCTGGGCAAAGGCGATCAGGCCCTTCGCGGTCACCAGACCGTTCGCCGGGATGTAATCCTGGACCATGGCGGGAAGGGTGACGACGGAGGCGGAGGCGTTCGCAAGCTTGAGTGCGAGCAGGACCTCGCGGGTCTCGGCGCAGTCGCTCAGGTTCTTTTCAAGGGTAATGGTGACGGTCGCGGTGCCGTCGCCGTTTTCGGTGATGCTGCTCGTCGCGAAGGCGGGGAGCACGATGTCCTTGACGATGAAGGCCGGAGCGAGGAAGCTCAGTGATGCTTCGCCCTCGCCGGGGAAGAGGATATGGCCCTCGGCATCATAGTCGAGATCGTTGCCGAACTGGTAGAACCAGATGTTCTCGTTTTCGCCATTGCTCTTCAGCGCGACAGAGCCGAAACGGGAGGCGGCGCCGTTGTCCGCGGGCGTGATGGTCAGCTCCGTGGTGACAAAGCCGTCCTTCGTGGTCGAGCTGCCCTTTTCCACCTGCAGCCAGTTGTCGGGGGTGTAGCTCCAGTCCGCACCGGCCGGCGTCGTTACCTTGACGCTGCAGGCGGGAGCGCCGCTCTTCGGCGCCGTGAAGTACGGCTGCGACAGGATGAAGGCCGAGGCGCTCTGGTGCACCTGGATCCGGAAGCCGCGGTATTCGCCGGCGACGAAAGTCAGGGTCGCGGGTTCGCGCGCCTCGAAGGTCTCGTTCAGTGCGATGTCGAGGGTCACGATGCCGGAGCCGCGGTGCTCTTCGGGAAAGACGGTACACCAGGGGCGGTCACTCTCGAGATTCCATTTCAGGTTCTCGTTGTTGACATTGACCCACAGGATCTCACGGCCGGCGCTGTGCGAGAAGTAGAGTTCGCCTACGGGTGTTTCACCCCTGGCGTAGAATACGTCCAGCTGCACGCTCTCACGACCGTCGAGGATCTCCTGATCCGAGATTTCCTTCTCAGAACAGGCCGTTGCCGCGAAGAAGGCGGCGATAATAAGCAGATTGCGGTAAATATGTCTTTTCATAGCGTGCTCGATTTAGATTCTTCCCAGGAGTCGGGTCTGACGGCTTTCTTCGGTGGAGGCCCACCAGACGTCGGTCTTGTTGTTGTTGGAGCCGCCGAGCCAGCCGTTGACGGCAGCCGGATAGGACTCCGGATTGCGGTAGAGCTCGTCGGAAGGATAGCGCATACGGGACGGGAGGATGTGATCGTTCCCGGCCGCGGGACCGTCGGTCCGAAGGAGCGGATAACCCGTGCGGCGGTAGTCGCACCAGGATTCGATGCCGATGAAGAACTGTGCGAGCCACTTCTGCGTCAGGATGGCCTCGAGGGCGTTCTCCGAGTTGAAGGTGGCGCCGCTGTAAAGCTGGCCGTTGACGCAATAGTTCACGTAGGCGACGACCTCATCGGAATCGGCCGTGACGTAGGGATTCCATTCGAGGATGCTCTCGGTGATGCCCTGCTTGAGGAGGGCGAGGTAGGCACCGATGCCGGAGAGGCTGCCGACCCATCCGCGGGCGCCGGCCTCTGCGTAGATGAAGGCAAGCTCGGAGTACTGCATCAGCGGATAGTAGGAAGCGTTCTGCAGGTCGTAGATCTTGCCGGTGATCGCGCTCGGCTCTTCGACGCCGCTGCTCGGGTTCTTGCCGCGCGTCATACGGCCGATCTTCGAGTTACCGGCTGCGGACTTGTGCTCGGCGCTGTCGAGGAAGCGGACGCGGGCGTCGTTGAGCAGATGGACCGGCATCCCGTTGACCTTGCGCCACCAGCAGTCGTAGCGCGGATCCTCGATGTGGCCGCCGACGGAAGAGGCCTTGTATTCGTAGTAGGTGATTCCGTCGGAATCGATTTTTTCGGTCGTGTCGAGCATCCAGCGGCAGAGCACGTCGGAGACGGCCACCGTGTTCCAGGTACCGCTCGTGGTCGTGTAGAAGGGCGTGTGCTCGGCTTCGTTCTGGTCGCTGAAGGGAATCAGCGGACGGTCGTCGCGGGAGCGCATCTGCGGGTAGTCGCCGCTGCCGCTCTGGAAGCTGGCGTAGAGTTCGCCGAGCTTGGACTTGATCGAGACGGCCTCCCACTTGTCATCGAGCTCGAGCAGGCCGCCGTCCTCTTCGATCACCTTCATACCGATGCGCATTAGGCAGCGGGCGTAGAGGGAGTTGCCGAAGCGGCGCCATTTCTCGTAGTTGCCGTTGAAGGTCTTGTCGCAGACGGCGGAGAAGCCCGACGCCTCGGTCTTGGCGAGCAGCTCGTTGGCATCTTCCAGCATACAGATGACGCTGCGGTAGATGTCTTTCTGCGTGTCGTAAGCGGTCGTATAGGTGTCGATCTTGTCCCGGAGCGGGAGCTGACCGGCCTCGAAGAAGGGGACATCCCCGTAGGTGTCGGTGATCTGGGTGATCAGCAGGGCCTTGAGGATGAGGGCGACGCCCTGCATCGGGCCGTCGTTCTCCTTCACGGCCTTGTCGTACATCTCCATCGCGTTGCCCCACTGCAGGTAGAGGGCGGACCAGATGTCGTCGGTCGTGGCTTCAGGAATATTGTAGTTGTCGATCACGCGGGAGGATACCTCCGAATTGGTCGAAGCCGAGTACTGCATCAGCGGGGCGGTCGTGGACCGGAACACGCTGATCAGGTTGTACTGCGTCTTGAACATAATCGGATGTACGAAAGACTCCGCGGGAGCGTCGTACAGCGCGTAGGGGTTCTGGCTCATCTCGTCGAACTTGGAGCAGCTGCTGCCCAGGAAGAAGAGGGCCGTTGCAAAGATTAAAGTGCGGATAATCTGCTTTTTCATAGTCTTTCCTCCTCTTTTTTAGAATACGAGATTGAGGGTAGCGCCGAACTGGGCGGTCGTCGGCATCTGCAGGATTTCGAAGCCCGGGATGACGGCGCTGCCGCGCATCGTAACGGCTTCCGGATCCCAGGCCGGGAAGTCGGTCCAGCAATAGAGGTTGTTGCCATAGACGGAGATGCTGGCCTCGCTGAGGATGCGGGTCTTCGCAAGGAGCTTCTTCGGAATGGCGTATTCGATGCGGACCTCGCGGAGCTTGAGGAACTGCGTGCTGACGAAGTTCGCCTCGCCGTTGGTCTGGTCGTACTTGTTGTGGTAGTAGGTGGCGATGTTCTCCGGGCTGATCTCCATCGTGTTGATCACGTAGTTGCCGTCGTCGGTCTTGCGGACGCCGACCGGGACGAGCCCGCCTTCGCGGCCTTCGAGGGTCTTGACGCCTTTACCGCGGTAGTTCAGCACCCAGTTGGAGTAGGAGAAGACGTGGCCGCCCACCTGGCCGTCGAAGCCGGCGTAGAAGGTCAGGCCTTTCCATTTGAACGTCGTGTTGAAGCCGCCCTTCCACTTCGGAGCGCAGTCGCCGAGGTATTGCAGGTCGGTGGTCGTCTGCGGGTAGTTCTGCTTGTCGAGGACCAGCATTCCGGAGACATCGACCATATTGCCGTCAGCGTCGATGGCGACCGAGCCTTCGGGGGCCCGGACATAGCCCTTGCCGTACATTGCGGTCAGGCTGCCGCCCTCATAGGCGGTCATATAGGCGTGCGAGCTGTACTGGGCGACGATCCAGGAGTCAATGCCCTCGCCGAGGGAGACCACCGTGTTGCGGTTCAGCGTGAAGTTCGCGCCGAGTTTCCACTGGATGTCGCGGGTCTTCAGGACGGTGCCGCTGACGCTTGCCTCGACACCGCGGTTGCGGATCGAACCGGCATTGACGTAAACGTAGTTGACGCCGTTCGCGTAGGAGACCGGCATCTGCGAAATCAGGTCGTCGGTGACGGAATCATAGAAGGCGGCATCGAGCGAGAAGCGGTTCTTCAGCATCCGGAGCTCGAGACCCACCTCCCAGGAGGAGACGATTTCCGGACGGAGGTCGCCGTTGGGCTTGCTGTTCTGGATCGCGACCGTGGCCGGGAAGCCGGTGCCCTGATAGTAATCGACCACGCGGTACGGGGCGGTGTCGTTACCGACCTGGGCCCAGGAAGCACGGATCTTCATCAGGTTGATCAGACCCCCCCTGCGGCCGAATTCGAAGAGGTCGTTCAGCGCGACGGAACCGGAAACCGAAGGGTAGAAGAAGGAACGGTTGCTGGCAGGCAGGGTGCTCGACCAGTCGTTACGGCCGGTGATGTCGAGGAAGATGGCGTTCTTCCAGGACAGGGAGACCATCCCGTAGAGGGAATTGGTCTGCCGGCGGTAGGAGTTGTTGCTGGTGAGCGGCTCGTGGCTCGTGTTGATCAGCGAATACACACCCGGGATCTTCAGGGCGGAGGCCGTCTGCGAGTGGTTGCTGTAGCTGCGCCAGATGATGCTGCCACCGAAGTTCGCCGTGACGTCGAACTGACGGGCGAACTGCGTCGTGTACTTGAAGAGGAAGTCGCCGGAGTACTGCTTCGAATCGACATCCTGCTCGCGGTACCAGCCGTTCGGCTTGGCCTGCGTCGAGGTCGCCTGCCGCTGCGTACGGAAGTCGCTCGTGACGTCGAGGCCGCCGCGGACGGTCAGGTCGAAGCCCTTGGCGATGTCGGCCTTCATCGAGACGTTGCCGTAGATACGGTCGCGGACCTGGTTGTTGATACACTGGTAAGCAAGGAAGTAGGCGTTGTTCTTGCCGCCGGACAGGGAAGCGTCCTGCTTGACGGCCGCCTCGTCCTTCCAGTAGTAGGAGGGCCAGGTCATATCGATGTTCGGCGCGTAGCACCACAGACCGTACATAATTGCGGTCGAACCATAACCGGACGAGGTCGGGATGTTGTCGTTGCGGGTGCTCTTGTAATTGACCGAGCTGTCGAGGCGGAGCCATTTGCCGAGCTGGTTCGTGGTCCGGACGTAGACGAAGTGCGTCTGGCTCGGGGAGTTCGGGACAATGCTGGACACCTGGTTGTTCGTGTAGGCGACGCGGATGCTGTTGTCCTTGTTCAGCTTACCCGACAGGATGATGGAATTCGAGAAGGTCAGACCGGTCTCGAAATAGTTCTTGAACCAGTCGCCGCGGCTGATGAACGGGGTCGCGTCACGGACGAAGTCGCCGACTTCGTTGATGTGGCCGCCGATGCCGAGCTCCTGATTATAGTACTGGTAGTATTCGGTGCCGTCCATCTTCGGACCCCAGGACTCGATCGACACGGTCGTCGTGTAGTCCGGGCGCGGGTTCAGGCCGGCGACGTCTTCGCCTTCCGCCGAGGTCAGGTAATAGTAGTAGTTCAGACCCGGGGAGCCCTGGCCGTAGGTGTACTGCAGGTCAGGGGAGGTCAGGACGCGGTCCGCGGCGAAGCTGGACTTGAAGTTGACCCGGAGGGTGGCGTCCTGGCTGGCGGCGGACTTCGTCGTGATGATGATCGCACCGTTGGCGGCCTGCGAACCGTAGAGGGCGGTAGCGGCTGCGCCCTTCAGGACGGTGACGCTCTCGATGTTCTCCGGATCGATATCCGCGGCGCCGTTGCCATAGTCGATCGCGAAGGAACTGCCTTCGCCGCCGGCGTCGGTTGCGGTCGAGGTGTTGTACATCGGCACGCCGTCCACCACGAAGAGGGCGGTGTTGTTCTCCAGCGAAGCGGAGGATTCACCACGGACGGTTACACGGACCGAACCGCCCGGGGAGCTGCTCCGGTCGATGTTCAGACCCGCGACCTGGCCGGACATACCGTTGAGCCAGTTGCCGGTCGTGGCGGAGTTGGCGAATTTCTCGCTTTCGACTTTTTGGACGGAATAACCGATGGATTTTTCATCACGCGTGATACCGAGGGCCGTGACCACGGCGCTTTCGAGCAGCTGCGTATCGTCTTTCAGGACGACCCGCTTGAGCTGCGGCGATCCGGCCTTGATCGTGACGGTTTCGAAGCCCAGGCAGGAGAACTGGATGTCTTCTCCGCGCGGGGCCTGGATGGAATAGGCACCATCCACATCCGTAATTCCGCCGGCTCCCGCGGTCGTAAATACGGCGACACCCGGAAGGGGATCGCCATTGACATCTACGACAACACCGGAGCAGGTAATGACATCGACCTGCGCCGACAACGGGGCCGGCGAAGCGATGAATATCGCTGTCAGGACGATCAGAAAGGGTAAAAGCCTCTTCATAAATCGGGTTGCTAGTCAGTGTTTCAAACGCCAAATATAATTATTAATAATTATAAACGCAATTAATTTTTGTCGCCCCGAAGCCGACGGAGTCCGGCCAGAACGCGGTCCAGGCCTTCGCGCAGGAGCGCGTCCGGGCAGGCGAGGTTGATACGGATGAACCCGTCCGCCCCGTACATCGTTCCGGCGTTGATCCAGACCTGCTCACCGCGGATCAGTTCCTTCTCGATTTCCTCCGAAGGGATGCCGAGCGCGGAGACGTCGATCCAGGCGAGGTAGGTGGCTTCCAGCGCGGCGACCGGGTATTCCGGGAGGAAGGCTTTCAGCAGCAGGGCGTAATTGCGCCATACGGCCGCGTTCATTCCCTCCAGCCATTCGGCACCTTCTTCGCTGTAGGCCGCCTCGACGGCCACCGGTCCGAAGGGATTCACGTCGCAGACCTCGTTGATGTTGATCGCCCGGTCGATGCGCTCCCGGTAGTCGGCCCGGGCGCAGAAGATGTTGGCCATCTGCAGGCCCGCCGTGTTGAAATTCTTCGACGGCGAGCAGAGGGTGACGCTGCCCTCGAGCAGGTCTTCGCCGAGGGAGGCCAGCGGGGTATAGGCCGTCCCGGGCGCGCAGATCTCGCAATGGATCTCATCGGAGAGGATGAGGGTGCCGTGGCGGAGGGCGATCTCGCCGGCCCTGCGGAGTTCATCCGCGCTCCAGCGCCGCCCGGTCGGGTTATGCGGGTTGCACAGGAGGAGGATCCGGTTCGCGGGATCCGCGCAGCAGCGTTCCAGGTCTTCGAAGTCCATCTCGTAAGTGAAGCGACCGTCCGGGAGCTCCCGGCGGAGCAGGGGAGAGGCCACGGCCCGGCAGCCGTTGTTGCGGATCGAAGAGAAGAAATGGTTATACACCGGCGTCTGCACGATCACGCCGTCGCCGGGCTGGGTGAACGCCTTGATCGCGACGGAAAGGGCCGGGATGACTCCGGTCGTGTAGAGGATCCATTCGCGCCGGAGCTGCAGCCCGTGCCGGTCGGCGAACCAGCGGATCACGGCATCGTAGTAGGACGCAGGGACGTTGACGTAGCCGAAAACGCCGTGGTCCAGGCGCTTCTGGAGGGCCTCCCGGATGCAGGGGGCTACGGTGAAATCCATATCGGCGACCCAGAGGGGGATGAGGCGGCTGCGCTGTTCGGGGGTCAGGCTGACGCCCTCGGGAAGGCTGGAGTCCCATTTGACGCTGCCGCTGCCGCGCCGGTCGGGGAAGGAGGAAAAGTCGTAGGTCATTTTACGCGGGTTTCGATGATGCAGTTCGCCGGTTGGCGGATGTTTTCGTCGAGGGTGACGCTGCCGATGCTGTCGGCGACGATGTGGCCGGAAGTCGGGTTCTTGATGTTTTCGATATGGCCCCGGATGTCGGCCCGGACGGTGGAATATTCAAACACGCGGTCGCAGGCGGGGTCGAAGGTGCAGCCCTCGAGGACGAGCCCGTCGGCGTAGCAGAGCAGCTGCTCGCCGGAGAGGCGGCAGTTGACCAGGCGCACGTTCTTCGAATGCCAGGCGAGGTATTCCCCGTCAAGGACGGAATCATAGATCGTCACGTTCTCGCACTCCCAGAAGGAGTCTTTCGTCGTGATCCGGGCGTTCCGGATGACGACGTCCCGGCAGTACTGGAAGACGTATTTCGCATCGCTCACCAGCCCGTCCACCTCGATATTCCGCGAGAACATAAAGGGGTAGGTTCCGCCCCGGAGTTCGACGTCCCGGATCTTGAGGCCGTCCACTTTCCAGAACGTCTCGTCGGCGTCGGTGATGAGCACGTGCTCGAGGCTGAGGTTTTTCATCTCCCGGAAGAACTTCGGGCCGTCGATCTGACAGTCGCGCATCTCCAGGTCGTTCGTGTACCAGATGGCAGAACGGGATTCCGGGGCGAAGTAGCAGTTTGCGATCCGGGCACGGTCCACGTGCCACCAGGGATACTTTCCGTAGAACTTGCACCCTTGCGCCTCGATGTCGCTGCAATGTTTGATGGCGGATTCGCCGTCGGTGATGACGACCTTCTCCAGGCGGGCGCCGTGGAGCTCGAACAGCGGACGTTCGCCGCCGAAGGACCGGTCTCGGATAATCTGCATAATCGTATGACTTGAAGTTACAAATATAAAAAAGTCTGCGAAAAAAACGTATTTTTGTGCCCGAAATGGAAAGCGCTTGCCCGATGGCCGGTACAAAAGACATTCTGCTCGGAAAGATCCGCACGGGAGGGACATTGTCCCTCGGTGAACGGATCCGCCTGACCCTGCTCCTGGCCGGGCCGGCCATCCTCGCGGAAATCGCGTCCGTACTGCTGCAGTTCATCGATGCCTCGATGGTCGGCAGCCTCGGTGCGGGTCCCGCGGCTTCGATCGGGCTGGTCTCGACGACGACCTGGCTCTGTGGCGGCTTCTGCATCGCACTGGCGCAGGGTTTTTCGGTCCAGGTCGCACACCGGATCGGGGCGGGTGACCCAATTGGCGCCCGGGCCGTGCTCCGGCAGGGCCTGACCGTGGTGACGGCCTTTTCCCTGCTGCTGTCGCTCATTGCCGTGGCCGTTTCCGGGCCGCTTCCGGGATGGCTGGGCGGCGATGCGGCGATTTGCGCGGAAGGAACGGCCTATTTCCGCATCTACGCCTGCTTCCTGCCGGCGATGCAGCTCGGCTTTTTCGCCAGCACGATGCTCCAGTGCAGCGGGGAGATGAAAATTCCCGGTCTGATGAACATCGGGATGTGCGTGCTGGATGTGATCTTCAATTTCCTGCTGATTTTCCCGACCCGTGAGTTGCGGGTTTTCGGGGTCGAATTCACGATGCCCGGCGCCGGAATGGGGGTGAGCGGCGCAGCCCTCGGAACCGGTCTGGCGGAGGCGGTGACGGCTGTCGTCATTCTTTACTTCCTGCTGGTGCGTAACCGCGACCTCGCGATCGCCCGGGAGAAAGGCTCCTTCCGCCCGGAGCGCGACTGCCTGCAAAAGGCCTGGAGCATCACCGGGCCGATGTGGCTGCAGAATCTGGTGATGCGGGGCGCCTACGTGATGAGCACGCTGATCGTCGCGCCGCTCGGTGCCGTTGCTGTCGCCGCGAATTCCTTCGCCATCATCGCGGAGAGCTTCTGCTATATGCCGGGCTACGGTCTCGGCGATGCGGCGACCACCCTCGTCGGGCAGAGCCTCGGGGCTGCCCGGAAGGACCTCGCGCGCGGATTTGCCCGCGTGACCGTCATTCTCGGCGCCGTGATGATGAGCACCCTCGCGGTGGTGATGTACATCGGCTCCGATGCCGTGATGGCGCTGCTGAGCGTCGATCCGGACGTCGTCTCGCTCGGGGCCCGCTGCCTCCGGCTCGAGGCCTTCGCGGAGGCCGGTTATGCCGTCTCGATCGTGGCGAACGGCGCCTGCGTCGGGGCGGGCGATACGAAGGTGCCGACGGCGATGAACCTGCTCAGTACCTGGGTTGTACGGATCGGGCTCGCCCTTCTGCTGACCCCGCGGTACGGACTGATGGGCTACTGGATCGCGATGTGCATCGAACTGAATGTCCGCGGCGGGCTCTACCTGCTCCGTCTGCGCGGCTCGCGTTGGATGGCCCACCGGCTCACGGCCTCGGCCTAAAGGCTTTTTTATCCCGGAAAAATGGGTTAACTTTGGACGCTAAGTCAAACTGTGCGTATGAAACACTTTTTCCTTGCCCTTCTTCTTGTATTTTCCACCGTCATCCTCCGGGCCCAAACCCCTGACATCCAGGTCGGTCCCTGGATCAGCGATACCGGCGAGACGGGATTGACCGTCCTCTGGACAAGCGTTCTGCCCGGGCAGGCCTGGGTCGAGCTCGAGGACGGAACCCGCGTATATGAGACCTTTGCCGGGCGGCGCATCTTCCAGCGGCTGCACAGCATCCGCATCGAGGGCCTGAAGCCCGGAGAGCCGCTCCGCTACCGCGTCTGCGGGCTCAATCTCAAGGACGACAGCAGCGCCCGCGACCCCAAGTTCGGGGCTGAGTACCAGGGCGAATGGCACCAGGTCCGGACCCTCAATCTGGAGGCAACGTCCTGCCGCTTTTCGGTGTTCAACGACATCCATATGAAGCGCGCGCAGTATGCCCGCCTGGCCGCCCAGGTGGACTCCGCGGCGACGGATTTTCTCTTCCTGAACGGGGACATCGTCAGCGCCGGAAACTATGTGCTTGACACGCTGGTGCGCTACGCCATCGAGCCGCTCGGGAGCCTGGCCGCCGGACTTCCGCTCCAGTCCACCCGGGGGAACCACGAAGGCCGCGGCAACAACACGAAGCTGATCGCGGAGGTCTATCCGCATAGGGACCCCGCACCTTTTTATTATACCTTCCGGCAGGGCCCCGTCGCCTGCATCGTCTTTGACGCGGGGGAGACCCACGCCTCGCGCAGCAAGGATTACTGCGGCGAAGAAGTCTTCGGGGACTACCTCGCCGAGCAGATTGCGTGGGCAGAGAAAGCCCTCTTCGAGGATGGCTTCCGGGGGGCGCCTGTGAAGCTGTGCCTGGTCCACGTCCCGATGATCGACCATCCCGACCAGAGCGATTACCTGCTGCAGCGCTGGCTTAACCATCATATCGTGCCGCTGCTGAACCGGGCCGGGATCGACCTGATGATCGGGGCCGACCTCCACGAATTTATGCTCTGCGAACCCGGTACGATGGGGAATGACTTCCCGATCCTGGTCAACGACAACGTCCGCCGGCTGGAACTCAGCTACACGCTCGGCGGCCCGATCCACGTCGAGACCTGGAATGCCGACGGGAAGAAGGAATTTGAGCGCGACTTTGAGAAAAAATAATTTGTCAGTTTGCCGAAAAGTCGTATCTTTGCAGCCGCTTTAGAGAAAAGGGGGTGTATTAAGAAATGATTATCGTTCCCATTAAAGAAGGAGAAAACATAGAAAGAGCTCTTAAGAAGTTCAAGCGCAAGTTCGAGAAGACCGGTACGATCCGTGAGCTTCGCTCCCGCAAGAACTTTGAGAAACCGTCCGTGAAGAAGAGAGTTGCTCTTCAGAAGGCGATCTATGTCCAGCACCTCCAGCTCCAGGATGAGCAATAAGGTAAAACGAATACTGAAACGCATCGGCATCGGCTTGGCCTCCTTCGTGGTGGTCCTCGTCGTTGCCGTTGAAGTTTTATTACAGACCGGTTCCCTGACCGGTCTGGCCCTGCATTATGCCCGCCCGTATGTGGACGGGGACCTGCAGGCAGGCCGGCTTACCGGCTCCCTTTTCTCGCATTTCCCGCAGGTGTATCTCGTGCTGGAGGATGCGAGCATTACCTACCCGCACGGGCGTTTTTCGTACGCGCGCGGCGTTGCGCCCGAGGCTTCCTATGCCGCTGAAGGCTGTGGCCCTGAGGTGGATACCCTGCTTTCGCTGCGTTCCCTGGCCGTCTCCTATGGCTGGCTGGGCCTTTTGAGCCATACGATCGATGTCCGCGAAGTGACCCTTTCCGATCCGCGCTTTTTCTATCACGATTTCGGGGACCTGACCACCCTGGCCGTCTTCGGTGTCGGCGTGGAGGATGAAGAAGAAGTGACGGGAGACGAAGTCCTGAAGGAGGAACTCTTCCACGAAGAAGCGGAAGAGGAAGAAGACGCCTGGCTGCTGCATCTGAAAAAAATTGCCCTGACGGGGCACGCCCATCTGGTCTATACCGCGGCCGCCGATGGGATTTACGCCGTGATGGACCCGGCGGAGCTCCATCTGGATCCCGTCACGGAACACGGCATTGTACAGCTGGGCCTCTCCGGCGGGGGACGCGCCCTCGCCTCGGACTATGCCCTCGAAGGGCTCAGCCTCGAGCTTTCCGCCCTGGCGCCCGCCCTCATTGACTTCGGAGCGGAGGATCTGCCGGCCATTTCGGCCCGGCTCCGGGTTCCGGAGGGACGCTTCTCGCATCCGGAAATGCCCCGACCGGGACGGGTGCAGCTGAGCCTGGATGCCCTCACCCGGCCGACGTTGGATCTGACCGTGGATACGCTCCGGCTCCGGGCGGACGGCCTGGATGCGCAGCTCGCTGCCGGCGCGGAGGACCTCCTGGGCGACGACCCGCTGCTGAGCCTGAAGGGTCGGATGGCGGCCGTTGTGGACTCTCTGCTTTTCGTCGTTCCCGAAGATATGGAAGTGCAGGGGCAGGGGAGGCTCGCGGCAGAAATCGATGCGGCGGCGCACCTTTCGGCCCTCGACCCCGTACGCTATCCCGAGGCGAAGGTTTCGGCCGATATCGATGCCGACGGGCTCTGGCTGCTGGACCGGACGGATTCGCTCGAAGTGGCCGTTCCGAAGGGCTGCATCCGCCTCGCAACGATGGAGAACCGCTTCGACGATTCAATCCCGCTCGGCTCGCAGGTGCTGGGCGTTCGGGCGGACATCGATTCGCTCTATTTCAATTACTGTGAGACGATGACGGTCCGGGGTCGGGAACTGATGCTCGCAGCGCAGAATTCGGCGCTGCAGTACGGTGATGACGCCGCTCCGATGGGGCGCTTTACCCCGTTTATGGTCTTTTTCAAGGCCGGGCGGCTGGGCTATCGCGACAGCAGCGAGCCGCAGCTGATGCTCGGTCTGATGGATACGAAAAACAGCATCCGTGTCGCGTCGGATTCGCTCGATGCGCAGATTCCGCGCCTCGATGTCCGGAGTACGAGCGGGGCCATCTTCCTGCGCGAAGATGTCAGCCGCTACGGCATCCGTAACGCCCATCTGGAGGCCAGCGCCAAGCTCAACGCCTTCGAAAAGGTACGCCGCCGCAAGGCGATGCTGGATTCGCTCCAGCGCCGCTATCCGGAGGTGCCGAGGGATTCGCTCTTCGCCCATTCGATGGCCGAACGCCGCGCCACGATGGGGGGCGACCTCGCCTGGCTGACCACGGAAGAGCTCCGGCAGGGGGACATCGCCCTCGAGTTGGACGAAGATATTCTCTCCTATTTCCGGGACTGGGACCTTGAAGGGACAGCCAGGATCGGGAGCGGGCGGATGATGAGCCCGTATTTCCCGCTGCACACGAGCCTGGACACGCTCTCGGCTGATTTCAGCCTCGAGGAAGTTACGGTCCACGGCCTGTCTGTCCGGGCCGGAGATTCGCACCTGGCCGCACGGGGCTCGCTCAAGGGCATCCGCCGGGCCGTGCAGGGCAGGGGACCCTACGTCCTGAAGATGAGCCTCGATTCGGAGAGCCTCAATGCGGATGAACTGATGTCGGCTGCGGCCGTCGGCGAGGACGCGGACGTGGCAGCGCTCCGGGATTCGGTGGACGTGATCGGGGCCTCGGATGAGCAGTATGCCGCGCTCTTTGAGCAGGACATCCTGACGCGCGGGATTCCGAAGCTGAATTTCTTCGTGGTGCCGGCCAATGTCATCGCGGAGGTCGATCTCGTCGCGCAAAACGTACACTACGGCGACCTCGACGTGTCGTGGCTGACCTCGGACCTGAAGCTCCAGCAGCGCATTCTGCAACTGACCAACACCGTTGCCCGCTCGAATATGGGCGATGTGTACCTGGACTGCTTCTATGCCACGCAGTCGATGGAGGACATCGGCGCGGGCCTGAACCTGAGCTTTGTCGGCATCGATGCCGGGCAGATCTCGGGCCTGTATCCGGGGATGTTCGACGACGTGCCCTATGTCAACGACGTCTCCGGCAACGTGGAGGCGCAATTTGCGGCGCTGACGCGCTTTGATACGGAGATGGATCCGGTCCTTCCGTCGCTCAACGGCGTGATGCGCATTACGGGCGGAACGAACAACGCCAGCCCGACGGCGCAGGAGACCCTGAAGCTGAAAAATGACGCCGAGCTGCGCAGGCTGCTGCGTTACCTGCTCTTCCGCAACCGGCGGCAGACCGTGATCAAGGACCTCGATGCGAGCTTCCTGATCCAGGATGGCGAACTGGAGATCCTGCCGTTCATCCTCGGGGTGGACCGCTACCGGGTCGCCTTTGCCGGTCTGCAGAACGTCGATCCGGACCAGGCGTTCCGCTACAGCATATCGATCATCAAGTCACCGCTGCTGATTCCTTTCGGGATCAATCTATACGGCCCCGATTTCGACCACTTCGACTTCAATCTGACGCGGGCCCGCTATCGCAACAAGGGCGATCTCCCGCAGCTCGAAACCGACCGGACCGTCGCTGAGGCGCAGGAGCGGCTCGCCGATGCGATCTTCTACGTATTCGATACGGGACTCGCTGGGGCCATTGATGCGGCCCATCCGGTGTCGGTCCTGCAGCGGAAGAAAGATGAGGTGGATTACCATTTCGAGCTGGTGGCCGATACGCTTTCCACGGAGGAAGCCGATATGCTGCGCTCGATGCAGGAGGAAGCCGACGAGGAGATTACGGCGGAGGAATGGGCCCTTCGGGAGCTGAAGAAACTGAGGATTCAAAAAATGGATATGAAACGCGATGAATAGCCAGGAATACATCGAAGTGTGCTTCCGTCTGGAGCCGTTCACGGAGGATAATGCCGAAATCCTGATCGCCGAACTCGGCGGGGAACTGCCCTATGAGTCCTTCGTGACGGAGGACGCCCCTGCGCCGGGGGAACCTGCGGTCGTGAAAGGGTACATTCAGAAGGAATCCTACAGTGCCGCCCAGTTACGGGTTGTCCTCGCGGGCCTTTCCTTCGACGTGCAGTTCACGGCGACCCTGGTGATCGGGGAGAACTGGAACCGATCCTGGGAGGAGCGCTTCGAGCCCATCGTGGTGGACGGGACGGTGACCGTAAAGGCGCCGTTCAATAAAGACGTTCCCCGGACGCGTTTCAACATCTGGATTGAGCCGAAGATGGCTTTCGGAACGGGCTATCACCATACGACCTTTATGATGATGTCCGAAATGCTGCGCCTCGAAGACCGCATTCGCGACGGCGTGGTGGTCGATATGGGTTGCGGCACGGCCGTGCTGGCGATTCTCGCGGCGAAGATGGGGGCGCGGAAGGTCTCTGCGATCGACATCGACCTCGTCGCGGCGAAATCGGCCTGGGGGAATGCCCGCTGGAACCGCGTCGGTACGCGGATCGAGACTTGCTGCGGGGATGCCTCCCTCCTGCAGATGGGGAAGTATGACCTGATCCTCGCGAACATCAACCGGAACGTTCTCCTGCAGGATCTGCCGACCTATGTGCGGAGCCTGCGCCGCGGCGGGACGATTCTCCTGTCCGGCTTCTTTGACGGCGATGTTCCGCTCCTGCTCGAAGCGGCGGCCGCCGCCGGCGTTCATCCGGTGGGCTCCCGCACCCTCGATGGCTGGGCCTGCCTGCGCCTCGAAAAATAAGGTGGAATCTTTACCTTTTTTATTATCTTTGCGATAGTTAAACACTAAAACTATGTCCGAGAACCATACCCCTACTCCGCATATCGGAGCGAAATTCGGCGAGATCGCCGAGACCGTCATTATGGCCGGAGACCCCCTCCGCGTCAAGTTTATGGCCGAAAAATATCTGGAGAATCCCGTCTGTTTCAACGAAGTACGCGGGATGCTCGGCTATACCGGCACCTATAAAGGCAAGCGCGTCAGTATGATGGGCCACGGAATGGGGATGCCCTCCATCGGCCTCTATACCTATGAGCTCTACCATTTTTATGGCGTCAAGACCATCATCCGCGTCGGCAGCGCCGGGGCCTACACCCGCGCCCTGCATGTCGGCGACCTCGTCATCGCGGAAGGCGCCTGCACCGACTCCAACTACGGCGACCAGTACGAGCTCGGCGGCGTTTTCGCCCCGATCGCCGATTTCGATCTGCTCCGGAAGGCGGCCGATGCCTGCGACAGCCTGGGCTTCCCTTACAAGGTCGGCAACGTGCTCTCTTCCGACGTCTTCTACCGCGAGAATCCCCGCACCGGCCGCTGGATCGCGATGGGCGTGCTTGCCGTCGAAATGGAAATCGCCGCGCTGTATATGAATGCCGCCCGCAGCGGAAACCGCGCCCTCGGCATCCTGACCATCTCCGACCATATCCTGACCGGAGAAGTCACCACTTCCGAGCAGCGTCAGAAGACCTTTACCAATATGATGGAAGTCGCCCTTTCGCTGGTCTAGTGACAGGTTAACCCTCCTCGAACATTGCTAATGTTGAAGTAACGCGATGAATTTTTCCATACCGCGGGACGCGATGTCCCGGATGTGGGTGATGCGGGTGTCGTAGACGGGTACGTCCTTGGGGTCGATGATGTAGATGGGGACGCCGGACTGGGCATAGCGGTACAGGCCTGCGGCGGGATAGACCTGCAGGGAAGTGCCGACAATCAGGAGGATATCGCAGGCGGAGACGACGTCGATGGCCTTTTCAATCTTCGGAACGGCCTCGCCGAAGAAGACGATGTGCGGGCGGAGCTGCGATCCGTTCGGGGCCTTGTCGCCGAGTTGGACGGGCTCGTAGCCGACATCGATGACTTCCGACTCGGAGCCCGTATGGTCATAGATCCCGTCCTCGGGGCGGACCTTGGTGAGCTCGCCGTGGAGGTGGATGATCCGGGTTGAGCCGGCCCGCTCGTGGAGGTTGTCCACGTTCTGCGTGATGACCGTCACGTCATAGTCTTTCTCCAGGGCCGCGATGGCTTCGTGTGCCGGGTTCGGCCGGGCATCCCGGAGCTGGGCGCGGCGCTGGTTGTAGAAGTCGAGGACCAGTTTCCGGTTGCGGTACCAGCCTTCGATCGAGGCAACATCGTTGACGTCATACTGTTCCCAGAGGCCCCCGCTGTCGCGGAAGGTCGCAAAGCCGCTCTCGGCGCTGACGCCGGCGCCGGTCAGGACGGCGATCTTTTTCTTGTTACGCATTGATTTCGAAGAAGTATTGGCGGACCCAGTATTCGAACAGGGGGTCCAGGATCAGGGGATTGTCGTTGTCGTCGAAGCTGATGACTTCCTTTTTGATGAGGGCCTCGCGCACGCGCTTGACGTTGGCCGAGGAGTTGAGACCGTAGCGGGAAATGACTTCGGCGGTGCTGAATTTCTTATGGCCGTCGATGACCGCGCGGAGGAAATGGACCTGGTGCGTGGTCAGGCCGTTCATCGTGGCGATGAAGCGGGGCTCGTGGATGGCCAGCAGGCAGGACAGGGCGTCCATCAGGACGGGCTCGGTGACATAGCCCTTCGCCATCGCGTTGCAGATCGACAGGAAGTGGTTGATGTAGCCGGGATGGCCCTTGAAGAGGGTATAGACGCCCGAAATCAGGTCCCGGTCGATCACCTTGCCGCCGGAGAGGAAGCCCTTGAGGGTATGGTCGGCGAATTCGCGGGGGTCGATCGGCTGCATCCGGAAACGCTCCACGATGCGGTAGAAGTCCTTGCGCTCGTCGAAGATCTCGCGCATCGCGTTGAAGGCGGATCCGGTAAAGAGGAAGCTGCAGCCCGTGCCGCGTTCGCGAAGCCAGGTCTCGAGCCGCTTGATCAGCGGGTAGCTGCCGCCTTCGATCAGGTCGATGTTCGAAAAATGGTCGAGGATCAGGATCAGGTTCTGCCCGAAGCGAGAAGCCAGACGGAAGGGGAGGGCGATGACGGCGTCCATATCCGCATCACCTATGTCCCATCCGCGGGAGAGAATGCGGTCCTCACGGGCGAAGGCCTCCCGGTCGAAGACCCAGTGCGTATCGGCGAGCAGTTCCCGGACGATCGCTTCGTATTCGCCGGGAGAAGAAGCGAAGCAGCGGATGGCGGCCTCACCCAGGCGCGCCAGGAACTCGTCCCGCGAGCGGATACCCAGCAGGCTCATTTGTCCGACAGTGAAGGAGAAGCCGCTCGTGCGGAGCTGGAAAAGGGCTTGCTGGATCAGGGAAGACTTTCCGGAGCGCGGGGTGTCGTAAAGCGCCACGTGCTCGCCCTGCCGGAGCAGGTTGCAGAGACTCTGCGTATCCTGCTTGCGTCCGACGAAGTGCTTGCCGGTGACGGATTTATCGAAGATAAAGGGGGAATCCATTCCGCTGAAGTAACTGTTTTGTTATACTACAAAGATGGAGATTATTCAAATAAATCGCAAATATTTGTTAAATTTGCACAGATATGACCCCTGGCTGTATGAAACATCCGCTCATTATCCTTTCCCTTCTGTGCAGTACGGTCCTTGCCTGCGGGCAGGACAAAGAGATCATCCTTCCGACCCCGCCGAGCCCGGTCGTGAATCCGGGCGATGACCCGGGAAGCGATCCCGGCACGCCCCCTTCGCAGCCCGGCGAAGAGGCGGAGAACGATGCGATGCGTCGGACCCTGCAGATGGGGATTGGCTGGAACGTCGGGAATGAGCTCGACGCCTTCGAGGAGGATCCCTACGACAAGGATTTCCTGATGCCGAGCGAGACCGTATGGGGGAACCCGAAGATCCAGGCGGTGGCGCTCAAGAAGGTGCGCGAGGCCGGTTTTATGACCATCCGCATCCCCGTGACCTGGCTGGCGAAGATCGGACCGGAGCCGGACTACAAGATTGACGCGGACTGGATGGCGCGGGTGACGGAGGTGGCGGAATACGCCCGGGATGCCGGATTTACGACGATCATTATCGACATTCACCACGACGAGAATCACCACGAGATCGAGGATAAGAACGGCAACGACGCCGATACGCGCTGGCAGGACCTGAAAAATGCCGCCAAGGATCCGGCGCTGAACGAGAAGATCAAGGCCGAGTTTACGGCCGTATGGACGCAGATCGCGGAGAACTTCCGGGACTGGGATCCGGAGCTGCTGATGTTCGAAGGCTTCAATGAGATCAACGACGGCGGCTGGGGCCACAGCTCCGAGTTCAAGGCCAACCCCAAGAAGCAGTGCGACATCCTCAACGAATGGGGCCAGACCTTTGTCGACGCGGTCCGCGCGACGGGCGGAAAAAACGCCACGCGCTGGCTCTCCGTCCCGACCTACTGCGCCAATCCGGCCTTCATCCAGTATTACCGCATGCCCTCCGATCCGGCCGGAAAGGTGATGATTTCCGTGCACTACTACGACCCGAGCGATTATACCCTCGGGACGGAAGACAAGAACGGGAACGACTATCTACCCTATTCCGACTGGGGCCATACGGGGCAGAGCGGCTATAAGCATCCGAAGTACGACGAGGACTATGTCCGGCAGATCTTCGGGATGCTCCACGACGACTACATCGCGAAGAACATTCCCGTCTATATCGGCGAAATCGGCTGCTCCCGCCGCGACAAGAAAGACAGCCGCGCCTGGGCTTTCAGCCTCTATTATCTGGAGTACATCTCCAAGGCGGCGCGCACCTACGGTCTGCCGGCCATCCTGTGGGATTGCGGCGGCAAGGGCGTTCCGGGACCGGAGCACCACTATTACTTCCGCCACGATACGGGCGAATACTATCCGGACGCCAAGGAGGCGGTCGACGTCGTGCTGAAGGGCTGGCTGAATGAAGATCCGGACTATACGCTGCAGAGCGTCTATGACAGCGCTCCGCGCTTTTAAGAATGAAGGAAATAATTAATACACACTATGAAAAAGATCGCTGCGTTACTATTTGTCCTGATGACCGCACTTTCGTGCGGCAAACCTGCCGATGTCGTCGTTCCCGGCCCGCCCGAGCAGCCGCCGGTGGTGGATCCGACCGATCCTGTCGACCCGGTGACGCCGGTGGATCCGGAAATCCCGGCAGATGCCATTCTGGTGACTAATCCCTATATGGAAAAATATCTGGAGGAAGTGCACTATCCGGAAGGAGATTTTACCTACACCAAGATCCTGGATTATCCTGGTGGCGGTCCCGGTGAGGCGGACATCCCGCCGTCCGTGGAGCTCAGCTGGACAGAAACCCCGTCGGAGGGCGCCCTCACCCTGCACCTGGTGGAAGGGGAGGCGGCCTGGACCCGGGACTGGACCTTGGGCGAAGGAACGACCTCGCTCAGCGTGAGCAACCTGGTCCCGAACCAGCGCTATATCTATACCGTCAAAACGTCTCTCAACCGCGAAATCGCCCGGGATACCTTCTATACGAAGGGTCACCTGCACCAGATCTATTTCACCAAGAAGGTCCGCAACGGCCGCGACCTCGGCGGCTGGACGACCTATGACGGCCATAAGGTCAAGTACCGCAGGCTCTTCCGCGGCGGCAAGCCGAGCGACAATTACATCGACGAAGCCGGCCGTGAGGAGGCCCTCGCCGTCGGCATCAAGGCCGAGCTTATCCTTCGCTCCAATACCACTTCCGAGGAGAACAATCCGCCTTTCGGCCCCTCGGTGGTGCGTTTCGGGCCCGGTTTCGAGAATGGCTACAGCACGATGATGAAGGAGACCGAGAAGGTCAAGCAGTGCTTCGAATTCGTAGTGAAGTGCCTCCGCGAGGATAAACCGGTGTTCTTCCACTGCTCGATCGGCAGCGACCGTACCGGGACGATGTCCATCCTGCTGCTCGGCGCCCTCGGCGTACCGGAGCCGGATGTCTGCAAGGATTACGAGCTCTCCTACTTCGCTCCGGAAGACTGGAGTATGACCAACGGGAAGTGCACCCGTATCCGTACCTACAAGAGCCGCTATCTGGATGCGATCAATTATCTGCTGATGTTCGGCACCGGCAATTTCCGGGACCACGTCGAGGCCTACCTCCTCGGCATCGGCGTTTCCCGCCAGGATATCGAGGATTTCCGCTCGCTGATGCTGGAATAACCCTATGAGATTCCCGGTCGCAGCCGGGCATGACGCCGGTCGCAGCCGGGTATGACGCTGTGAGATGCCCGGTCGTCGCAGAATCGAAGCACCTTCGGAGCGAAGCGACACAGGGGGTCTGGGGGATTAGGCCCCCAGTGAGTGAAACGGTATATAGCACAAAAGACAGCCAAGAGCTGTCTTTTGTGCGGGTGAAGGGACTCGAACCCATACGGCTTTCGCCACCAGATCCTAAGTCTGGGTTGTCTACCAATTCCAACACACCCGCAAAGGCTTCCGGAAGGCAGTAACAGGTGCCCGTCACCGGGGCGGACCTTGGGAAGCTGTCCGCTCCTGCGTCCGGAAGGGCTGCAAAGTTACGACTATTTTTTTCAATCGCAAAAATGTGTACCTTTGCGTGATACGACAATTCAGAAAAACGAAGCGATATGAAAAAGTTTTTTCTCCTTTTGGCCCTGGCCATCCTGCCGCTTTTCGGCTTTGCGCAGGCGCAGCAGACGTATTTTACCTTCAAGTCCGGCTCCTTCGACCTCGAGGTGAATGCCGCGGGGCAGAAGATGGTGACCCATTCCATCTTTGACGACTACGGCGCCCTGCAGTACGCAGAGATGAGCGTGATGGGACAGACGGTCAAGACCGTGATCCGCGACGGAAAGACCTATATGGTCTCCCCGCAGTTTCAGGAGATCCCCGCGCAGCAGGAACAGGTCAATTATCTCAACCTGACGCAGGAAGTCATTGACAAGTACGACATCAAGATGGTCGGCATCGAGTCGATGCAGGGCTACGACTGTATGGTCTATACGCTCAAGGCGGAGTTCCAGGGGATGGAGGCCGCGTCCAAGGCCTGGGTCTGGGATGGTTTTGCGATCCGCACCGAGACGACGGTGATGGGGATGAAGGTGATTTCCACCTTGAAGAACCTGAAGCTGGACATTCCGGTGGATCCGGCCCTTTTCGTCCTTCCGGAATAAGAAACGGCAGCCCCGAAGGCTTGCCCATATCCCGAAAAATGTGTACTTTTGCAGGTTAAACTGTAAGCGTACACATTTTTTTGATATGAGCATTCAGACTGAGAATATCGCCAAACTGGTCGAGCGTCGGGCTAAAGCCCGTCTCGGCGGCGGCGAAGCGCGCATCGCGGCGCAGCACGAGAAGGGTAAACTGACCGCGCGCGAGCGCCTGGCCCTCCTCCTTGATGAAGGCAGTTTCGAAGAATACGATATGTTCGTCCAGCACCGCTGCACGAACTTCGGAATGGACAAGCAGCACTATGACGGCGACGGCGTCGTGACCGGATGCGGCACGATCGACGGCCGGCTCGTGTATGTCTTTGCGCAGGATTTCACCGTCAGCGGCGGTTCCCTGTCGAAGACGATGTCCGAGAAGATCTGCAAGGTGATGGATCTTGCGGTGCGTAACGGCGCCCCCGTCATCGGCCTGAACGACTCGGGCGGTGCGCGCATCCAGGAAGGTATCGATTCCCTGGCCGGCTTCGGCGAGATCTTCGAGCGCAATATCCTCGCGAGCGGCGTCGTCCCGCAGATCAGCGGCATCTACGGCCCCTGCGCGGGCGGTGCGGTCTATTCGCCGGCCCTGACCGATTTCACCTTGATGGTGAAAAACACCTCCTATATGTTCCTGACCGGCCCGGCCGTGGTCAAGAGCGTCACCGGCGAGGTCGTTGACCAGGAGCAGCTCGGTGGCGCTTCGGTGCACGCGAGCAAGTCCGGCGTCGCGCATTTTGCGGCGGATACCGAGGAGGAAGGCATCGCGACGATCAAGCGCCTGCTGAGCTTCATCCCGCAGAACAACCGCGAGGAAGCGCCCGTGAAGCTGACCGCCGATCCCGTTTCTCGCGTCGAAGACCGCCTGAACGAGATCATCCCCGACAACCCGAACAAGGCCTACGATATGTACGAAGTGATCGGCGCGATCGTCGATGACGGCGATTTCTTCGAAATCCACAGCCAGTTCGCCCGCAACATCATCGTCGGCTTCGCCCATATGAACGGCCGCAGCGTCGGTATCGTCGCGAACCAGCCGAAGGTGCTCGCCGGCGTGCTCGATATCAATGCTTCCCGCAAGGCCGCGCGTTTTGTCCGCTTCTGCGACGCCTTCAACATCCCGCTCGTCACGCTCGTTGACGTCCCGGGTTTCCTCTGCGGCACGCAGCAGGAGTACGGCGCGATCATCACCAACGGCGCGAAGCTTCTCTACGCTTACGGCGAGGCCACGGTTCCGAAGGTCACGGTGTCCCTGCGCAAGTCTTATGGCGGCGCGCACATCGTGATGAGCTGCAAGCAGATCCGCGGCGACATCAACTACGCCTGGCCTTCCGCCAACATCGCGGTGATGGGCGCCGACGGAGCCGTCAACGTGCTCTACGCGAAGGACCTGAAGGCCGCGGAGACCCCCGAGGCGAAGGCCGCCATCTTCGAGCAGAAGAAGCAGGAGTACGACGACCTCTTCTCGAACCCGTACCAGGCCGCCCAGAAGGGCTATATCGACGACGTCATCGAGCCGCGCAACACCCGCTTCCGAGTCATTCGCGCCCTCGAACAGCTCGCCGGAAAGAAGCAGGATATCCCTGCGAAGAAACACGACAACCTGCCCCTGTAGCGCACGCGTTATGAGCAAACGAATCCTTCTCTCGATCGCAGCGCTCCTGTCCGCCGTCGTCCTCCGCGCGCAGAATGTCTCGGATTTGATCATCGCCGAGGTGATGGCCGAGCCCGACAGTGCGGGTATCGTGGACGATTACGGCCGGCGCTGGGGCTGGATCGAGCTATACAACACCTCGATGGGGACGGTCCGCTTCGGCGGCTGCTTCCTCACGGACGATCCGTCCAACCTGCGCAAGAGCCTGATCCCCAAGAGCGATCTTTCTACGCAGCTGGGTCCCCGACAGAGCTGCGTCTTCTATGCCAGCGGCCGGACCCACGACGGCAGTTTCTATACCGATTTTACCCTGGCCCCCGGCAAGACGGTCTATCTGGTCAGCAACGACGGCCGGACGATCATCGACCAGCTGACGATTCCCGAGGATCTTCCCGTCGGGAAGTCCGTAGCGCGCGTTCCCAACGATCCGAAGGGCCTGACCTTTGACACGGTGTGGCCCCGCGACCCGAGCCCGCGTGCCGCGAACGTCGATCCGACGGCGGCTTCGAAGTCCGACCAGATGGCACAGCGCGACCCCCACGGCTGGATCCTGAGCCTCGTTTCGGTGAGCGTCGTTTTCAGCGCCCTCGCGATTCTCTGGTTCTTCTTCTGGCTGCTGTTCGAACGGCCCGCCAAGCGGAAGGCCGCGGCCAGTCGGAAGGAGATACCCGGTCAAGCCGGGTATGACGGTTCTGCAGCGAAGGAATCTCGCAAAAAAGCCCAAGGCACCCCCGACGGCGAGGTCGCCGCTGCGATCGCCCTTGCCCTTGATATGGAGCAGGGGGGCGACACTTACGCAGCAATTGCCCTGGCCCTGCATCTGTATCTGGCCGGCTCCGCGCACGATGCCGAGAGCTTCGTGCTGACCCTCCGCCACGATCCCGCGCGCTGGAATGCCGACAAGACCGACGGCTTCCGCCGCAAACCCCTGAGCAAATAAAAAAACAAACGATATGCAATCCTACAAATTCAAAATCAACGGGAAAGAGTACAACGTCGAGATCAACGGCATCGAAGCCGGAAAAGCCGACGTATGCGTTAACGGTGCTGCCTATCAGGTAGAAATCGAAGGCCAGCCGGTCGCGGCTCCCGCCGCCCCTGCAGCTGCCGCTCCGAGCGCCCCTTCTGTCATTCCGAGCGCAGCTTCTGTCATTCCGAGCGCAGCGAAGGAATCTGCTCCGGCTCCGGCACCCGCCGCTGCCCCTGCCGCCGCCCCCGCCGGCCCCGGCAAGAAGGTCGAGAGCCCGCTTCCGGGCGTGATCATCGAGGTCTCCGTCAAGGAAGGCCAGGCCGTCAAGCAGGGACAGAAAGTGGCCGTCCTCGAGGCGATGAAGATGGAGAATGAGATCGCCGCTACGGCAGACGGTACCGTCACCGCCATTCACGTGAACAAGGGAGACTCCGTTCTCGAAGGCGCTCCGATCGTAACGATCGCCTAAGCACAGCCCTATGGAGCACATTTACGAAAGCCTCATCCAGTTCTGGCAGTACACGGGCTTTGCCAACTGCAGCTGGCAGAACCTCGCGATGATCGCGATCGGTATCGTCTTCATTACCGTCGCCATCCTCAAGGAGTGGGAGCCGCTGCTGCTCGTACCGATCGGTTTCGGTATGATCATCGGCAACATCCCGATGTTCCCGGGCCTGAATATCGGCATCTACGAAGACGGATCGGTCCTCAATACGCTCTATCAGGGTGTCAAGCAGGGCTGGTATCCGCCGCTGATTTTCCTCGGCATCGGTGCGATGACCGACTTCTCGGCGCTGATCTCGCAGCCGCGACTGATCCTGATTGGGGCGGCCGCGCAGATGGGCATTTTCGGTGCCTACCTGCTCGCGCTCTCCTGCGGCTTCTCCCCGGCTGAGTCCGGTGCCATCGGCATCATCGGCGGCGCCGACGGTCCGACCGCCATCTTCCTGAGCTCGAAACTGGCTCCGGACCTGATGGGCGCGATCGCCGTTTCGGCCTATTCCTATATGGCCCTCGTTCCGGTTATCCAGCGCCCGATTATGCTGCTGCTGACCTCGAAGAAGGAACGGGCCATCGAAATGCCGAAGCCGCGCCAGGTCTCGCAGAAGGAGAAGATCATTTTCCCGATCGTGGGCTTTTTGATCACCGCCTTCATCGTGCCGAGCGGTCTGCCGCTCCTCGGCATGCTCTTCTTCGGTAACCTGCTGAAGGAAAGCGGTGTAACGCGCCGTCTCGCGGAGACCGCCCGCGGTCCGCTCATCGATGTCGTGACGACCCTGATCGGCCTGACGGTCGGTGCCTCGACGCAGGCGGACAAGTTCCTCTCCTCGAAGTCGCTCCTGATCTTCGGCCTGGGTTTGCTGTCCTTCGTGATCGCAACGACCTGCGGCGTCCTCTTCGTCAAGCTGATCAACCTCTTTATCCGTCGCAAGGATCGCAAGATCAATCCGCTCATCGGCAACGCCGGAGTGTCGGCCGTTCCGGACAGCGCGCGCGTGTCGGAGGTCGTCGGACGCGAAACGAATCCGAACAACCACCTGCTGATGCACGCGATGGGCCCGAACGTGGCCGGTGTCATCGGTTCGGCCGTCGCCGCGGGTATCCTCCTCAGTTTCCTGGGATAAGTTTAACGTATCAATATCAATGAGTATGAATGCTATTACCAAAGTGATCGCCGCCGCGGCCCTTGTAGCCGTTGCAGCCATTTCCGCTCCGAAGGCCTCCGCACAGGAGGGTCACGCCGACCGTATCCAGCTGGGCTCCGACATTGAGTTCAGTATGGGTCTGGGTTTCGGTATCGATTTCTTCTCGGGCATTGACAGCCACAGCGCCTACGAGCCGATGAATAAGGCCTGGGGCCTCGACTTCACCTTCAACTTCGCGCAGTTCTACTGGGGCCTCGCTCCCGAGCACGAGCTCTTCCTGACCCTCGGTCTTGAGAACAAATCCTTCCGGATGCGCGACAACTACGGCTACGGCTCTGTGCCCGTTACCGAGACGATGGTGATGCTTCCCTATGCCGATATGAAGATGTCCGCTTTCCGCGTGTTCAGCTGGAATGTCGGTATGGGTTACCGCTTTGAGGCTAATGACGACCTCGCTTTCGAGATCGGCCCGATCGTGAACTTCAACACCGGTTCCCGTTTCAAGACCAAGTACTACGATGCCGACGGCAAGAAGCACAAGGAGAAAGTGAAATGGGGACACCAGGAGCTCGTCACCATCGAAGCGATGGCCAAGGTCGAGATCTGGGGCATCGGTCTCTATGTCAAGTACAATCCATTCCCGCTGATCGAGAAGGACTACGGTCCGGAAGTGACGACCTGGTCCGTTGGTGTTATTCTCTAAAAAATGACTTCCCTCGAAATCGGGGGAAGTCATTTTTTTAGAACATATACCCCAGTCCGAGCGTGGCGGAGAAGAGATGCCGCTCCGCTTTGCCGTTGTAGGTGTAATTCTTCGTGAAGGCGTAGTGATAGGCCGGGGTGAGGTTCACGGTAAAACGCCAGATCGGGATGGAGAGCACCGCGCCGATATCGCCCGTCAGGGAGAAGCGCCGCAGCGGATCGACCGCTTCGTCCGTAGAAGCAGGTCCGAGATAATAGCCCGGTGTCAGGCCGACATAGAACTCGCAGCGGCGGAACAGCAGGAGCAGCAGGTTCGCCAATATGTCTTCACCGATCTGCTCGGGATGTCCCGACAGGCCATCCCAGACTACGTCCACGACCGCCCCGGTGGCCGCATAGGTCGCCGCCTCTTCGAAGGTCAGGGTACCGGTACGGTATCCGATGCCGATCGGAACGCCGACCAGATTCTCATACCCGCAGGCATCCGACGCAAACTGGGCACCGGCACGCCAGACGACGCGGTTCCAGAATTTCCGGGAATAGGTAAACTGCAGCAGCGAGGCCGCCATCCCACCGTCCTTGGCCGTGGAGCCGAGAATGCCGATGTCGAAACGGATATCCGTCAGGGCGAGCTCCGAGTTGAACTTCTTCTTCTGCGTAACCGTCTGCGTCTGGGGCTGGGTCTCCGGCTCCTGTTCCTGCTGCGGCTGGACTTCGCCGTCACGCGGCTCAGGATCAACATTTTGTGCGAAACCCGGTACAAGGGTAGCGAGGGCAAAAGCAGCGCTCGCGAAGATTCGATAACAGCGGTTCATTGTGATGATTCTGATGTGGTTTTCGCAAAGTTACCTTTATTTTGTTTCCTTTGCAACAAGACAGGCCCTTTTTGCATCTATTAGCTTGTCAATAATTATGGTATGAAAAAGACAGTTTCTATCCTTTTATCTCTTCTTGCCGCTGCGGCAATCTCTTCCTGTACTGTATCTGATGACCTCGACGATTCCTTCCCGGAAGGTCCGAAAGGTGAGGGCTACGATCCTTCCTCCTATGGCGAAAGAACCGATGACGGCGGCGATGTGCCGACTCCGGGCGAAGGAGGCGAAGGTGAAGGAGAGTCTACAGGGAATGGGCAGGCGGGCCGCGTGACGGCAGGTGAATGGAATGACCTGAATCACTGGACCTTCTGGTCCAACCTGATGACCGGTCAGGAGTACTCCGAGATGAGCGGATACTGGAAATTCTGGACGAACAACCGCGTCGCTTTCCGGGTATCGGACAAAGAAGGAAAGCCGATTTCCGGCGTGACGCTTTCCCTTGAGCGTGGCGGCAGCGTGATCTGGACGGCCGTAACCGACAACCGGGGACGGGCAGACGGCTGGATCGGCCTGACGCAGAAAGAAGAAAAGCCCACGGGGATTTCGCTCCGGATCAACGGCAAAGATTGGGAAGGAACCCCGGCGATTACGACTTGGGACACCACCGAGCAGCAGTTACAGATGAACGAGATCGTGCTCGAGGGTGTAAGCCCGGCCGCAGAGAAGGCGGACATCGCCTTTATCGTTGATGCGACGGGTTCGATGGGCGATGAGATTGCCTTCCTCAAGGAAGACCTCCTCGATATCCTGAAGAAAGTGGATGCCTTGCAGAGCAGCGTTACCTTCCGGACCGGCGCCCTCTTCTATCGCGACGAAGGCGATGATTACGTGACCCGCACGAACGATTTCACAACGGATTTCTCGAAGACGACCGCGTTTATCGCCAAACAGGATGCGAACGGCGGCGGTGATTATCCGGAAGCGGTTCACACTGCCCTGGAGGTCGGATTACAGCAGCTTTCCTGGGATGAAAACGCCAAGACCCGCCTCGCCTTTATGCTCCTCGACGCCCCGGCGCACCATCGGGACGACGTAATCCAGAGCCTGCAGAAATCCATCCCGCTCTATGCCAAGCAGGGCATCCGGATCATCCCGATCGCTGCGAGCGGCGTTGACAAGAGCACCGAGTTTATGCTTCGCTTCTTCGCGGTCACAACCGGCGGTACTTACGTTTTCATTACCAATGACAGCGGCATCGGCGGGGACCACATCGCCGCCTCCGTCGGAGACTACGAGGTCGAACTGCTCAACGAGCTGATCGTCCGCCTGATTAAGGAGTACACCGACTAGTTGCCGGTAGAACTGGGCACGAGCCTTGCGGCACGACCCTATTGCAGCATCATCGCGCGGAGGTCGTCGATGTCCTGCTGCGGCACGCCGATCTGCAGGAGATACTTCACGATGCGCTCGGCGTAGGAGCCGCTGTCGGTATGTTCAAAGATGTACTTGCGGATCGAGGAGAAGCTGTAGCTGTCCCAGGTGTGCGCGTAGCCGCCCTTGTACATACTCCAGTCGGCAGGGGAGAAGTAGGTCAGCTCGTAGTCCTTCGCCATATCGCTGTCGCTCATACCGAGGGCGCCCTCGAAGAGGACGGCCAGCGTAGCGGTACGGTCACGGCCGGCGGCGCAGTGGAAATACACCGGCTTGCCTTCGCGCAGGCGCGCCACCACCCAGCAGAAGGTCTCCTTGACCTTGGGCTGGTTGTCCCGGATCATATGATTGTAACCCTCGTCGAAGCCCGGGGCGAGGAAGGCGATGTCGGTGCCGAGCGGGGAGCTGGACGGAACGTCGCTGGCTTCGCGGAGGTCCACTTCGGCGCGGATGCCTTCCGCCCGCATTTCCTTGCGGCCTTCCTCAGTCAGGCGGGAGCCGTGGATGGCGCCGCCGCGGTAGAGCTTCCGGAAAACGATCGTCTTGCCGTCGAGGCCCTTCCAACCGCCGAGGTCACGGCCGTTGCGCAGATTCGGGGCGAAATAGATCTGGTGCAGCAGACCGCGGGTCGCGAATTTGCCGTTCGCCACGACCAGGTTGCTGACGCTGACCTGCCAGTAGTAGGTCGTACCGGGAACGAGGTTGGTGATCGTCTGCTCGCCGATACCCTTGGCGATCGAATACTCCCGGCTCCAGTTGCCGTCCCAAACGCGGAGCTTCTGCGTGCCGCTCGTGTAGGGCGTCCAGGTGATGGTATAGACGGGCGGGAGCTCGATGTCATTCTCGCTCGGGCCGCCGCCGGGGAAGCTGGTAATCTTCGAATAAATGCCCCGGTTGTCATCATCCCCGTAAGGATGCTGCTGGATGTCGACGGTGTAGTCCACCGCGGCGAGGTAGTTCTGGATGTAGCCATTGGTCGCGAGGAAGGCATTCTCTTCCGGCTCGGTCCAGCCCAGGAGCGGACCGGCAATGGCCTTGGAGAGGGTCCAGTTGGCATCGTCACCCTGGATCGCCCAGTACATTGCGCCCTTGAGGCCTTTCTGCTTCACATACTGCGCCTTGAGGCTGATGGACTGCTCGTTGTCATAGCTCAGGACCATATTCCCGGACATATCGGTCAAATACGGAACCTTTGCCTCGTCGTCCCAGCACTGGTAATAACTGCCGATGACGATATCCTTGAAGTAAACGAAGTTGTCGCTTTTGCCTGCCGTGTACGCATTGTGGTCGTCACGGCCGTAGAAGGCCATACCGAGGACAATCTTGTCCAGGGGAACGCCGGCGGCGAGGTGAAGGCTCACGGACTCGTCGCAGCTGCGCTTGGTCATCGAAGAAGCGTACAGACCGGCATTATGCTTGGGCGGATCGCCCATATCGTAGGTCATAATGTTGACAAAGTCCATATAATCGATGAAATCCCGGAACTTGACGTATGCGGCCTTGGCGGAAGAAGCCATCGTAATGAGCTTACCCTCTCCCAGGGTGGCGCGGAGGTCCTTGACCAGCAGGGTGAAATTATCCTTGTCCGCCGTAGAAGCCTCGATATGCTCGGAGGTGGTTTCACCGGGGTACTCCCAGTCCAGGTCGATACCGTCAAGACCATACTTGTTGACGGCGGCCAGACAGTTGTCGCAGAAGGCTTTGCGGTTCGCCTCGTCAGCAGCCATTCCGCTGAAATAGTCGGCGCCCCATCCACCGATGGAAAGCATCACCTTCAGGTTCGGATTCTTCTTCTTGAGATCCACGATCTTTTTCAGACGCGTCTCTTTCTTGATTTCCAGGGACTGATGGTCGCTCTTGATTTTGCCAAAGGCAAAGTTGATGTGCGTCAGATACGTGGGATCCGGAAGGAAGGAGTCACTGTTGCCGCCATAGTCGTAGCCGACGATGATGAAGTTACCGCCGGGATTGACGGGATCCACGGGGCCGACGGGATCAACGGGCGTCGGGCCCGGTGTCGGGGACGGCGGGGGAACGATAGAGGTGGTTTCCGCTTTACCGCAGAAAACCAGCATCGGGAGAATCAGCAGAAGGGCAAGGAATCTACATTTCATATGGATTACGTTTTCTGGTGTTTCGTTTTGTGGTGGTTTCCGCCTTTTAGGCGGAGTTTCGCAAGATAGGGATTAATCTTTCGCTTTTATGCGCATTTTGCGTAATTCTACTCACAATTTGCAAATAATCTATTCCGGAACCGGCGTTTTCGGCGGCCCGAAGAGCTCTGCCCGGAGGCGGTCCAGCTGCGGGGCAGCGTGGGAGAAAAAGAGGCGATATCCCTCGCAGAGGGCGCTGACGCCGCTTCCCGGGTCGCGGTGCTGCGGGCATTCGCCGTTGCAGGCGGGGAGCCAGGGACAGCGCTGGCAGCGCCCCGGCAGGGTGGACAGCTTGCGTGCGGCAAAGCGTTCCCATTCCGGCCGCTCCATCAGTTCCCGCAGCGGGGTTTCGAACAGGTTTCCGATCCGGTAGGCCGGATAGACGAAATGGTCACAGGGATAGAGGTCGCCGTTCTGCTCCACCACGGCCGTCCCCTCGCAGCGGCGTGACAGGGTGCAGACTCCGGGCGGCAGGCCGCACCAGGCGGCAAGGGCGGCATCGAAAAGTTGCACATAGACCGTCCCGATATCGCTGCGGATCCATTCGTCAAAGATGTCTGCCATAAACTGCCCGAAGTCCGGCCCGGAGACCGACCAGGGGGCCGGAGCGCCGCCTGCTTCCGGCTTCGGCTCGACGATCAGCGGCCGGGCTTTCTTCCCTCGGAAGCGGACGTACTCCACGACCGGAAGGAACTGCATATGGCGGCTGCCGAGCGATTTCAAGAAGCGATAGACCTCCGCGCCGCGGCCTTCGCTGGCCCGGGAAACGGCGGTCAGGGTGTTGAACTGCACGCCGGCATCCCGCAGCAGCTCCACGGCGGCGACAACGCGCTCGAATACCGGCGCCCCGCCGCGGTCCATCCGGTAGCGCCCGTGCACTTCCTGCGGCCCGTCGATCGAGATCCCGACGAGAAAATTCGCCTGCCGGAACAGCTCCGCCCATTCGGGGGAGAGGAGGAGGCCATTGGTCTGGATGGAATTGAAAACGGGCCGTCCGAGGGCATAACGCCGCTCCAGCTCGATCGCCGCGCGGAAAAAGTCGGGCCCCATCAGGAGCGGCTCCCCGCCGTGCCAGATGAACTGCAACTCGGGCCCTTCGCAGGCCTCGCAGTAGGAGCGGATAATGTGCTCCAGGGCGGACAGGCTCATTCGCGCCCCGCCCCCGGCCGCCGTCTGCGGCCCCTTGTCGAGATAGTAGCAATAGGTGCAGCCCAGATTGCACAGCGCCCCGGCGGGCTTGAGCATCAGGCTGAAGCCGCGCGGAGCCGGCTGGGCGGCGTCCTCGAAATGGATCATTCCCTCCACGCCCCGAATGTACGCATTTTCCGCGAGTTTCTTGCATTTCTTGGCAGAAATCGCGTTCTTTGCGGGGTATGAAAAGCCGGAACTCCCTCCTTCTTCTTGCGGGCGGAGCCGCAGCGGCCCTTTCCTGCAGCGAAAAACCGCAACCCCCGCAGCGCCCGAACATCGTCTTCATTCTCGCCGACGACCTCGGCTGGGGCGACCTGAGCTGCTACGGGCAGCAGCGCTTCCAGACCCCGAACATCGATGCGCTCGCTCAGCGGGGCATCCGCTTCACGCAGTGCTACAGCGGCACGACGGTGAGCGCCCCCTCGCGAAGCTGCCTGATCACGGGCACGCACAGCGGCCATACGGCGATCCGCGGCAACCTCGAGCTCGATCCCGAAGGCCAGTTCCCGCTTCCGGAGGGCTCTGCCTCGATCTTCCAGGACCTCAAGGCTGCGGGCTACCGGACAGGCGCCTTCGGCAAATGGGGCCTCGGCTACATCGGGACGACGGGCGATCCGCAGCGTCAGGGCGTCGACCGCTTCTTCGGCTACAACTGCCAGCTCCTCGCGCACAGCTACTATCCGGACCACCTCTGGGACAATGCCGAACGCATTGAGCTCGCGACCGATATGCCCTACGGCGAGGGCGTTTATGCCCCCGACCTGATCCACGACAAGGCCCTCGAATTCCTCGACGAGGCGGCCGCCTCCGGGGATCCATTTTTCCTCTGGTATCCGACGACCCTGCCGCACGCCGAGTTGCTCGTTCCCGAGGACAGCATTATGCAGCGTTTCCGCGGGATGTATCCCGAGACGCCCTACCACGGCACCGACGACGGGCCCTTCTTCCGTCACGGCGGCTACTGCTCGCAGGAGAGTCCCCACGCGGCTTTCGCGGCGATGATCGTGCGCCTCGACTACTATGTCGGCGACCTGGTCCGCCGCCTGAAGGAGCTGGGCGTCTATGATAACACGCTGATTATCTTTGCGAGCGACAACGGGCCGCACCGGGAAGGCGGCGCCGACCCCGATTTCTTCGACTCGAACGGCCCCTGGCGCGGCTACAAGCGCGATGTTTACGAAGGCGGCATCCGCGTGCCGATGATCGTCAGCTGGCCGGGCCATATCGCCGAGGGTGAAGAGACGGACTTCCTCTGCTCGTTCTGGGACCTGATGCCGACCTTCCGCGCACTTAGCGGCGGGGCCGCATCGCCGGATGATGCGCTCGACGGAATCAGCCTCCTACCGCTGCTCGAAGGCAGCGACGGGCAGCAGGAGCACGAAATGCTCTACTTCGAATTCCAGGAGCTGGGCGGGCGCCAGGCCGTTCGCGAAGGACCCTGGAAGCTGGTCCATCTCGATATCCGTTCCGATAACCCGCGCTACGAGCTCTACCGCCTCGACGAGGATCCCGGCGAGACCTGCGACCTGTCGGCGCAGTACCCCGAGGTGCTCGCACGCCTGCAGGAGACGATGCGCAGCGCGCACGTCCCGAATCCGGATTTCCCGGTTCTCAAAGGGGAATAGCTATTTCTTCAGGAAGTCCTTCAGGACAAACAGACCCGGCAGCGCTTTGTGTGAAGCGTTGTCCCATAGACCGCGGTTGATCCATCCGGTCAGGACGCAGTCGCCCGGCCCGTTGCCGTTCTCCTCCGGGAACCACCAGTAGAGGCCGGTGACGTTGTCGTGCTTTTTCAGCTCCTGAATCAGGTCGGCGGCATAGGCGGCCTGACCCGCCGGGGTAATCGGCCAGGTCGAGGAGAAGTCGTAGGTGATGCTGCCTTCGGGCTGCCACTGGTAATAGTAGGCCGTCTCGACGATCTGCACCGGCTTGTTCGGGAACTGCGTCTTGAGCGTATTGAGCGACTGGGAGAGCACTTCCAGCGAGTTGTGCCAGAAGGGATAATAGGACAGGCCGATGATGTCATAATCGACCTTTGCAAGCTTCATATAAATGGTTTTCAGCGCAGAAGGTTTACCGGTACGTTCGGTATGGATGACGATCTTGGCGTTCGGGCAAACCTCGCGGCAGGCCTTCGACGCCTGCGTCAGGAAGCCGACGAAGCGGTCCCAGGGCGCCTGGTCGCCGTCGGTGTAGCAGCGGTTCGTTCGGGACGTGCGGTTGACGGTCGCGCTCCAAAGCATACCGTAGGAGATTTCATTGCCGATCTGGATGAAGTCCGGGGCGGCGCCTTCGGAAACCAGCCGGCGCAGGCTCGCCTTCGTGTATTCATAGATTTTCTTTTGCAACTGATCATCGGTGAGCGAAGCCCATTCGGCAGGAATCCACTGGTTCGACGGATCGGCCCAGGTGTCGCTGTAATGGAAATCCAGCAGCAGTCCGAAGCCCGCCGCCTTGATCCGCTTGCAGAGACGCACCGTGTAATCGAGGTCCTGGCATACCTGCGGATCCCGCTTGCCGTCGGGGTCGAGCTGCTTCGGATTCACGAACAGGCGTACGCGGAGGGCATTCCAGCCGACCGCTTCGCTTCCCAAATAAGAAAGCACGTCGTTAATCCTCGCGCCTTGGTCATCATAGTAGGCGACTTTGTTGTCTTCATACAGCTGCAGGGTGGAGATATCGCCGCCGACAACGAGGTCTGCCGTAAAGGGTCCCGGTACAGGAGCCGGGTCGTCTCCTTTGTCGTTTTTGTTGCAGGAAAGGGCAAGGACGGAGATCAGGAGGGCGGAAAGCCAGTAGTGCTTCATTATTTGTGTGGAAATTGGTTATCATACAAAAGTACTTTTTTCTTCACACAAAACCAATTTTTTTGTACTATGTCACTTACTTTTCAAGATGTTGCGGCCCTTTGGAAGGCCGAAAAACGCCAGTATGTCAAAATCTCCAGCTACGCGATTTACGTCCATCTGCTCAACCGTCATCTCCTGCCGTATTTTGCCGACCGGACCGACTTTGAGCCCCGGGATGTCCAGGACCTGATCCACGCGGAACTGGCGGCGGGAATGAGCCCGAAGACGGTCCGGGATTCCCTCCTGGTGCTGAAGATGATCCTGCGCTACGGGACGGGCATCGGCGCCTGGAAGGCCATCGAGTTCCGGGCGCATTTCCCGACGAGCGCCGAGCGGCGCCGGGAGCTTCCGCTGCTGACCCAGTCGCAGCAAAAGCAGCTTCTGAACCATCTGACCACCCATTTCTCCTTCCGGAACCTGGGGCTGCTGATCTGCCTGCACAGCGGCCTTCGGATCGGGGAGGTCTGCGGCCTGCAGTGGAAGGATCTGGATCTCGTGAGCGGAGAGATCCACGTGCGGAAGACGGTCTCCCGGATCTGTCTCAACGATGGCAACGATAAGGCGTACGAGCTGCGGATCGGGACGCCGAAAACGCCCTCGTCCGTCCGGGACATCCCGATGTCGAAGGCGCTGCTGGCCCTCATCCGGCCGCTACGGAAGGTAATGGATCCGGAGTTCTACATCGCTTCGAATGCGGCGGATCCGATCGAGCCGCGCTACTACCGGGAGTATTTCCATCGCGTGCTGGCGCAGCTGGGGATCCCGCGGGTGCGCTTCCACGCCCTGCGGCACAGCTTCGCCACGCGCTGTATCGAGAGCCGCTGCGACTACAAGACCGTCTCGGTCATCCTCGGGCACGCCACGATCTCGACGACCCTGGATCTGTATGTCCATCCAGGGCATTCCGAGAAGCAAAAGTGCATCGAGCGGATGTGGAAAGGGCTCGGGAAATAAGGGGAGGGGAGACCCTCCCTCCCTGCCTTAACGGTAGCGGGCCAGGAGCTTGAGCTCGTTCTCGGCCTTGATCTTGTCGATGATCGAGCAGACCAGGCGGAAGGTGCGGGAATCCTTCCCGTAGTTGGCCGGGCTGATGAAAGAGGCGCGACCCTGCCGCTGGAGCTTCTGCGCGCTGGCGCGTTTGTTCGGCTTTGCCGGGTCGAAAACCGCGACCGTGTAGCCGCCGAACATCGAAACGACCTTCATTGAGGGCACGTCCGTCTCGCCGTCGCCGAAATAGATCATCTGCGAGAAGGGGATCCGCTTGTTTTCCTCCGCCATCGACTCGTTCACCTGCTTGGCGTCGCGGGAGGAGAAGATGCCCTTTTGGATCTTGAAGAGGAACTGCGTCTTCGCGGTGTAGTCCACCGCGATACCCGGCCAGACGGCCTCTCCGGCTTCATTATAAATGTAGCTGCCCGCGAAGATGTGCTTGAATTCCTTCGCGATCGGGGAGCCCTCGATGATCTCCTTCAGGCCGGAGGAGTTGATGTAATGTTCGATGATGACGCCGTGCTCGCTGCCGTAGCGGTTGACATTGCGGAACCATTCCCGCACGCCGTCGAAGAGCTTGATGTCGCCGCCGAAGCGGTGGAAGTTCTCCCGCGTCAGGGAGATCCCCAGCTTGCCGGCCTCGTCGAACATCAACTTCATATAAGCCAGGATGTTCGAGGCGTCCTGACCGATCGCGATCCCGTCGGACATCGTCCAGAACTCTTCCGGCGTACGGCCGATCGCCTGGATGAATCCGAATTCCTGCATATTCCCCGGAGAGAGGGTCCCGTCAAAATCATAGATGAGGGCGACGATGGGTTTCTTTTTCATTGCAATGTCATTTCAGGCGGCAAATTTAGGAAAAAAACCGATAATATTATTTATATTTGTCGATTGGAACAAAACCTTTACTGAATGGAACACTATCTTTCCCGCTTGCAGGCGGCAACGCGCAAATACTGGGACAAGGCCGCCCTCAATTCAATCGGCGGAGAATCCTTTACTTATGGACAGATGGCGACGCAGGTGGAGAAATTCCACCTGGCCTTCGAGGCCCTTGGGCTGAAGAAGGGGGACAAGATCGCCCTCTGCGCGCGCAATGGCGCCCGCTTCGGTATGGTCTATATGGCCGTTAACACCTTCGGGACCGTTATCGTCCCGATCCTGGCGGACTTCCTGCCCGAGAACGTCGTCACGCTGACCAACCACTCCGACGCGCAGTTGCTCTTCACCAACGCGGACAAGTTCGCGAAGATGGATACGGCGAAGATGCCGAAGGTGCGCCTGGTGATCGACGTTGACAACTGGGGCGTTCTCTATGCCGCCGATGAGGCCACGAAGGCTGCGTACGACAAGATGGAGGCCCTTTTCGCCGCGAAGTATCCGCAGGGCTTCGGTCCGGAAGACGTCAACTATCCGACCGACAACCTCGACGACCTTTCGACGATCAACTATACCTCCGGCTCGACGGGCGACCCGAAGGGCGTGATGCTGACCTACCGGAACTTCAATGCCAACGTGGACTACAGCCAGCGCCATATGCCGGCCGGCGACAAGATCGTCTCGATGCTGCCGATGGCCCATATGTACGGCCTCGTCATTGAGTTCATCTATCCGCTCTGCAACGGTACGTCGATCTACTGGCTGGGCAAGGCCCCGACCCCGACGTCCCTGCTGAAGGCCTTCGCCGACGTGAAGCCTTACCTGCTGGTCACGGTGCCGCTGGTGATGGAGAAGATATACAAGTCGAAAATCAAGCCGACCATCGACAAGCCGCTGATCCGTTTCCTGATGAAGGTGCCGATTCTCAACAGCGTGATTTACAAGAAGATCCGCGAGGGTCTCGAGCAAGCCTTCGGCGGCAATGTCCGGGAATTCATTATGGGCGGTGCCGGCCTCAATCCGGAAGTGGAGGACATTCTCCGCAAGATCCGTCTGCCGTACGTTGTTGGCTATGGTATGACGGAAGCCTGCCCGCTGCTCGCGTATGAGCACTGGACCAAGTATGTGCCCGGTTCCTGCGGCAAGGCCGTAGACTGCGCCGAGGTTCGCATCGATTCCGAGGATCCGATCCACAAGGTCGGTGAGATCCAGGCCCGGGGCGAGAACATTATGGTTGGCTACTACAAGAATCCGGAGGCTACGGCCGCGGCCTTTACGGAGGACGGCTGGCTCCGTACCGGCGACCTCGGTGTCCTCGACAAGCAGGGCAATATCTTCATCCGGGGCCGCTCCAAGAATATGATCCTCGGTCCTTCCGGTCAGAACATCTATCCGGAGGAGGTGGAGGCGGTGGTGAACAACCAGCCGTACGTCACCGAGTCGGTGGTCGTGGACCGCGGCGGCAAGCTTGTCGCCCTCGTCTATGCCGATCCGCACGTGCTGCAGAATCTGGATGCCGCGACGCTCGAAGCCCTGCCGGAATCGATCCGCCAAGGCTCCAATCGGCACCTGCCGTCCTACAGCGGTCTCTCCAAGGTCGAGCTCCGGGACGAGCCCTTCGAGAAAACGCCGAAGATGTCGATTAAACGATTCCTCTATAAATAAAAGAAAAGGTCACAAACGGTCGGCCTTTTTTGTGCGCTAGGCTCCGCTGCGGTTTTTATTATGCATCAGGCGCTGCGCTAAGGTCGGCAGTTGCCTCTGAGAGGCGTGTCCACCCCCGGACACGGGCAGGGGGAGGGGCCCGTTGGATACGAGTTATCGTGCAGCGATGACGAAGGAGACAATGGGAGGGGCCGGAGCGAGCAAAGCGAGCGGAGTTCTCGAAGAGGCAAGCTGCTGACCGCCCCTTAGCAGCGCCGTTACTTGTTTTTCATAGTAATAATCACTATATTTCGGGATGTATGGGGTTTCGTAAACGATAATGATCGGCGAGCCGAAGCCTTTGACCCTGTTATGATTAGTTTTCTATTGCTATGAGTCATTCTGTTGAATTCCAGGTTGTTATACCCGGCGAAAAGAGTTTTGACGACTTCCTGTCCTTTTGGGATAAATACTACGAGCCCTCTTTCCCGGAGTTGAGCGAACGGGAGGATTTCAAGGATATTACGAATAGAATTCGGGGACTGGCGGAACCGGAAACGTATGGCGTCCTCGAATACGATGGGGGTAGGGCGGTCGCCAGTATGATTCTGGACTGGTATCCTGAATGCCATTCGCTGGAAATCATTTATATAGCCACGGCAACTGAGCTTAGATGGGACAAGAACGCGAAGGATCATAAGCATTACGGGAAAGGACTGCTCACGAAAGGCCTTGATTTGATGAAGTCAAAACTGAAAAATGAGGTGAAGTGGGTCTTCTTCGAATGTGAGAATCCGCTGAAGGGGGACGATTTCAGTCAGGAGACATTGAATACGGCATACGGACGGTTGAGTTTCTTTAACAACGCGTGTTGCGCCAGACGTGTGATGATCGACTACTATCAACCCCCGCTATCCGCCGATCGGTCCTGGTGCGATGCGCTCTCCTTGTGTATCATTCCGAATGATCCTGAAAATGCCCCCAAGGGCATTCCCGGGAAAGAACTATTGGATTTCCTTCAGGCCTTTTATGATGGGCTTAAGAAAAAATATAAAGATTCTACCATCTGTGAACAGTTGGATGTCAAACTGGGAATAATGGCACGTTATATCAGCAGCGTATCCGACGACAACGATTTAGTACCTCTGGATCAAATTATGGATGATCCCCAGTTGTGCATTTCTGATTATAAACTGGTCACCCATTTTAATATAGGAGACACGCTGGATGTATCATCCCTGTCCGATAAGGACACGACGTACAACTCGTATGAATGCGACCTGTTTAAATATGTTTATCAACAGCCGGAACACAGACCGTTCCATACCTCTCACTATGCGTTAATCGAGTCGGTCGATCTGTATTTGCCTTTCATTTATCATTATAGCTCCGAGGGAAAAAGCTTTTATCGTATCTCCAAACGCAGAGAAACGATACCCGTTGACATCTCTCTTTCCATCTCGTATCGGGAACGACCTGTCAACGCGTCCCTTCCCGCATCGATGAAGAATCAAAGATGCCTTACGATGGTCAATGTGTGCTTCGCGCCGTCTCAAGGTTCGTATTTCAGCGAAATGGATATCATCCGGCTCATCTCCGCTTTACGTATCGGGAGTCTTCAGGAGAACGTTTCCTGTTGTCCCGGGATCCGGATCGGCGAAAAAGATAAGGCTCCCGTCGCCCTGCCTGACTTTATCTCTCAAAAGATCAACATCCCGGCCGGTTCGATCGTGGCCGTTAACTCGGGTGCCAGTGAACTTAATCTGGGTAGCCTTACGTGTCCGAAAGACCCCGAATTTAAACGCCCTGAATCCGTTCAGCATTTTGTAAAAGGCTGTTCCCTATACAATGCTTCGAAATCCTTCTGGAATAAGGCTTTCTGTGGCATTTTGCTCGGTATCTTTGATTTTGACCGAATGGCCGATCACGAAATCAAGGAAACCGTGGTTCCCTTTTACAAATGGGCCAATGCGTCCCTGTTTATGAGTCGAGGGCATCTGATGAACATTCATACCCCTGAGACATCGGGCGAACTCCGTCGTGAGAATACCTTGATTTCGCCCTATCTGCTGATTCCGAGTGTGGCTTTGGCGTTAAACGAGAACTTGATTACAATCAATGAAGAACGCCTGGCTCTTACCGAGCAGCGTCTTTCCGAGCAGTTCTCGAAAAGTCGTATGTGGATGAACTTTTATCACTTATATCTGCAACACACCACCGAGCTCGCCGAAGTGAAGACGATGTTGGATAATGAGTATATCCAGGAGGTGTTTCAGTATGAAAGCGAATCCACCATTCTGTCCAAAGGTACGGAGCATCGCGGATATGGCACCCGTTACAACCGTCTTTTAGCGAGTATACGAAGAGGGGAATCCAGACGGGAAGAGTTTCGCGACAAGTACACCGGAGGCATCGACACCTTGCAAAACATCCTTCTGTTTGCGCTCACGGGATTACAGGTTACGATGGCCATCGCCGCCATACAAACAGAAAAGGGCCTGAAGTTGATAACCTTCCTGCCCTCGATAATACTCGTAATTGTGGTGCTGATCATCGGTTCCGTCTTTTACATTTACAAAAGACGGATGTAGCGATTATCTCCTTCGACCCGAATGACGTTTCTTCTTCGAGAAAGAGAAAATCAGTAGCAGCACTACACCGGCAGCTACGATGATTGCAATCGTCGCCCAGGAGGCATTGTCCCCCTTGACGCGGCTCCACATCGCCAACAGCTGTTCGGTCCGGTCACCGCTGTCGTGCATCATACCGCAGCGGTTGATGATGGTAATGCTCGGATACTGGACGGGATTCACGCAGACGGCCGTGGCACCCTCCCCGAAGAAGTAGGAAGCATCCTCCGGTTCATACAGCTCCGGATCCTCGACGGCCGCAAGAATCTCCTCGCCACCGATCGCGCTGACGTAACCGATCTCCTCCATATTGCGGATGGCGTTCTCCGGCATACACATATAATTGATGAAGTAGCGGGCTGCCTTGACGTTCTTCGCATACTTGGGGATGACCCAGCCGTCGAACCAGGCGATGGAGCCTTCCTCCGGTACCACGAAATTGAGCGGAACACCGACGGCCTCGGCCTCCTCCATCGCCCAGGCGGCGTCGCCGCTCCAGGTGAGGTTGAGCCAGGCTTTTTCCTGCGTCATCCGTTCCTTGCCGAAATCGGCCTCCCAGCCGGATACGTTGTCCTTAAAGGTATTGATGTAATCTTCGATCAGCTGGATCGACGCATCGGAGGAATCGAAGCAGAGTTCGTGGATATCCACCTCTCCGGCTTCAATGCGTTCGCGGTTGAGGGCGACCAGGAGGGAGGTATAGACATCGCGGAAGGCGTCTTTGACGAAAAGCTTGCCCTTGAAACGCCCGTCCTTCAGGATATCCCAATGACAGGCCTCCTCTCGCGTAACGTGACGTTCGTTATAGAGAAAGCCCACGGTGCCCCACATATAACCGACGGCATAGTCATTGGCGTTCTTGCCGGAACCCACGATGTGGTCGAACATCTCGCGGATCCAGGGAGACACGTTCGTGATGTAGTCGGGGGTCTCGCCGAAGTCCCGGTCGATCGGAAGGAGGAGGTCGTTGCGGAGCATACGCTCGATGATGTACTCGGACGGGCACACCACGTCGTAGTCTTCGTGGCCCTGCTCAATCTTGGAGAGCATCGTCTCGTTGATGTCGAACATCTGGTAAATGACCTTGACGGACTCGCCGGTCTGCTGCTGGTACCATTGCTCGAACTCGCCGAGGAGGTCCTCGTCAATGTAGTCGGCCCAGTTGTAGACTTTGAGGGTATGCGCACGGTCCTGAGCCAGCGTCACCGCTGCGAAGACCAGAAGCCCCGTCAGAAGGGTAGCAAGTTTTTTCATTGTTTTTCTTTTTGCTTATGGGTAAATAAATTGATTCCGATCAGGAGGACGAGGACCACCACGAAGATGATGGTCATCAACGGCCGGAGTTCAGGGGTCAGGCCGCCCTTTCGCGCATCCGCATAGATGAAGGTGGAGAGCGTCTCCAGCCCTTCGTTGCCCTTGGTGAAGAGCGTGACCGCGAAGTCGTCGATCGACAGCGTGAACGAAAGGATGAAACCGGATATGAGACCCGGGCGGATCTGCGGGAGAATGACCTTGCGGAGGGCGATGGCAGGGGTTGCACCGAGATCCAATGCCGCTTCGTAGATACCGTCATTCATCTGCTTCAACTTCGGCATCACGCTCAATATGACATACGGCGTACAGAAGGTCACGTGGGCCAGTACAACGGTCGTGTAGCCCTGCGTGACGCCGAGGGCCACGAACAACAGAAAGAGCGAAATACCGGTGATAATGTCCGGGTTCAGCATCGGGATGCTGTTGCAGAAGTTGATGACCCGCTTCTTCCGGCCGATCATATGGTGGATACCGATGGCGGAAATGCCGCCGAGGATGGTGGCCAGAACCGCTGAAATGATGCCGATGATGAGCGTGTTCTTGATGGCCTGGATCAGGCCGCTGCTGACGCCGCCGCTCAGCAGGTTCTCATAAAGCCGGGTCGAGAAGCCGGTCCAGTTCCCCAGTACCTTCGCTTCGGTGAAGGAGAAGATGGCGATGATCACCATCGGGGCATACAGGAGGATCAGCAGGATCCAGATGTAAGAGTTGGCAAGAATCTTTCGCGTATTCATAGCAGCCCTCCCTTCTCAGTCTCGTCGTTTTCCTTGGAAAAGAGCATCGTGATACCAATAATCAGGAGCATAATCATCGCCAGGGCGGCGCCGTAGTTCCACATACCGGAGTTGATGTTCTCCTGTATGGTCGTACCGAAGAGCTTGATCTTGTTCATCGTCAGGAGCTCCGCGACCGCAAAGGTGGAGATCGTCGGCATAAATACCATCAGGATGCCGCTCATAATACCCGGGAAGGAGAGCGGAACCGTCACCTTCCAGAAGACCTTCCACGGGGAAGCGCCCAGATCCTGCGCCGCTTCGGAGTAGGACGGGTCCATCTTCAGCAGCACATTGTAAATCGGATAGATCATAAAAGGCAGAAAGTTATATACCATACCGAAAATCAGGGCACTTTCCCCGAGCGGGGCGTGGACGAAATCGAAGAGGGCCACCGTCGCCAGCGTGCGGATGAGCATGTTGATCCACATCGGGAGAATAAACAGCAGGACGGTCACTTTGGAACGGTGGAGCTTGGAATTGGCCATAATCCACGCCGCCGGGTAGCCGATCAGCAGACAGAAGACCGTCGTAATGATGGCAATCTCGATCGAATAAACGAAAGTCCGGTAATCTTCCGGCGTCTGGCAGAACTTGACGAAGTGCTGGAGCGTGAAGTGCCCCTCCCGGAACCCGAACGCATACAGCGCCACGATGATCATCGGCGCAACGACAAAGATCATCAGGAAGATGCTGTAGGGGAGGGCCCAGGCCGAGCGTCTGAACAGTCTCATAGGTCGGCCTTCGTTACGGTAACGGTCTCCGCTTTCACGGTGACGCCGACGAGGTCGCCCTTGTCCCAGATGTCGTTCGTATCGACCCAGACAAAGTCGCCCGAGGTGGTTTTGACCGTGAGGTGATAATGGTCGCCCTTGTAGAGGATGAAGTGGACCTCGCCTTCGAGGATGCCGTCGTCGAGATTGTCCATCAGGTCGATACCCCTAAACGGCACTTCCACGCGAACGTGCGTGCCCGGCTCGAATTCGCAGGCCAGGGGGAAGTCCTCGCCGAAGATCGTAATGGCCTCCGGAGACTTGACGATGCCCTCGAAAACGTTGCAGGTCCGCTCCTTCTTCATCACCTGGATGTCGTCGGGATCGATGTAGAGCCATACTTCGCTGCCGACCGGATAGGGATCGTAGTCCTGGATCATCAGCTCGTAGCCCGTATCGGTATCGACCCACATCTCGTAGTGGACTCCCTTGAAGATGCAGGAATTGACCTTCGCCTTGAACTGGCATTTCTCCGGATCCTTCGTGAAGTAGATGTCTTCCGGGCGCACGACCACATCGACCGGCACGTCCTCGCCGAAGCCTTCGTCCACGCAGTCGAACTCGTGCTTGATGAAGGCCACGCGGCGGTCGCGCAGCATCCGGCCTTTCAGGATGTTGCTCTCGCCGATGAAGTCGGCGACAAAGCAGTTAACCGGCTCGTTGTAGATGTCCACCGGCGTTCCGATCTGCTGAATCTTGCCCTCGTTCATCACTACGATCGTGTCGGAGAGGGTCAGGGCCTCTTCCTGGTCGTGCGTGACGTAGATGAAGGTAATGCCGAGCTTGCGGTGCATTTCCTTGAGCTCGATCTGCATATCCTTGCGCATCTTCAGGTCGAGCGCGGCGAGCGGCTCGTCAAGGAGCAGGATTTTCGGCTGGTTGACGATCGCGCGGGCGATCGCGATACGCTGCTGCTGGCCGCCGGAGAGGGTGTCGATGTCGCGGTCTTCGTAGTCGGACATCGCCACGAGCTTCAGGACTCGGCGGACGCGCTGGTCGATCTCCTTCTCCGGGATGCCCTTGAGTTTCAGGCCGAAGGCGATGTTTTCATACACATCCAGGTGCGGGAAGAGGGCATAACGCTGGAAGACGGTGTTCAGTTCGCGCCGGTGCGGGGGCAGGGGAGCGATGTCCTGTCCGTCCATCAGGATGGTGCCCTCGTCCGGCTGCAGGAAGCCGGCGATCATTCGCAAAAGGGTGGTCTTGCCGCAGCCAGAGGGGCCGAGGAAAGTGATGAATTCGCCCTTCTTGATGTAAAAGGAAATATCGTCGAGCACCTTCTTGTCTCCGAACGACTTCGACAGGTGCTTCACTTCAATGATATGGTCGTTCATCGCGCTAGAGGAGGCTAAGGTCGTAGAGAACACCGATGCAGAGGGTCGTCGTTTCGGCGAACGAGTTGTAGGCGCCGAAGGCGTGGACGCGCAGGCTGCGGTCCTCGCCGAACGGATACCAATGCAGGGCGGCGCCGCCGATCCACTTGTCGGAATCGAGGTCGCTCATTTTCTCGTAGCCCAGCTTGCCATAGAGCTCGAAGTCTTCGCCGAGGCTCCAGGTCGCGGAGCCCTGAACGGAAATGCCCTTGAGCAGCGGAATCGCTTCGCCGCCGACGCGGTTAGAAAAGTCGAGGCCTACCACGACGGGGTCGAGGTTCAGGCGGTTGCCCAGATACAGCAGCGGCTCGATCTTCTTGTCCTCATCGGTCTGGATGGCGCTCAGGCTCCAGATGGGCTCCCAGGGGCCTATCTCGCCGGTCCAGCCGGCCGAGAAGGCGAACAGGCCGCTCGAGAAGGGGCGCTCGCCATAGGGGGAGGAGGTCACTTCGACGTTCAGGGTATTCCCCTCGAGGAATTCGAAGCCGACACGGCCGCCCCACTGATAGCAGGCGAAATTGTTCCAGAAGGAGGAGGCGAGGGCCGGATGGACTTCCCAGTCATAGGCGTCGTACTCGACACCGCCGGTCAGCATAATGTTCTTGCCGAGGGTGAAGGTCCAGGGACCGGTCTCATAGCACAGATAGGCCCAGTCCAGCCAGGTGTTCGTGTCGCTGTGCCAGAAGGTCTTGTTGTAGAGGTCTTTCGTCTCCTGTCCGAAGGGATCGGTGCCCCAGAACGAGGCCCAGTGGTTCGAGACGCTGAAAGACAGGCTTTCGGTGATGTTGCCCTCGAAGAGGGTGTAAATTGAAGAATTACCGAGTGTAAATTCGCCCTTTCCGTCTGAGAATTCGGGAGAAAGGTCAAGTCTCGGAATGATGGAGAATCCGACACCGGTTCCGGCGTCGTCAGCCTCTTGCGCGGCAAGAGGCAGCTGCAGCAGCGTCACGAGTGCTGCGCAAACAACCAGGAATTTCTTCATTGATACGCATAAAAAAGCTATTGGTACAACATAAAGGTTCGCGCGCGAGGCGCGAATTCGACCGCAAAGATACGAAAAATACCGGTTTTCAAAGTCCGATGCCGAACTTTTTTCACACTGACAATTTGGCAGGCCCGCCCGGAGTGGAACAGCTTTTGACAAAAGGGGGCGCGGCCAGCCGGAGCGGCGGACCCCTGACAGAAAGGATAAAAAACGAAATACAACTATGGCAAAAAAGAAAATGACCAGCGGGCAGATCGGTGTTACGACCGAGAATATCTTCCCGGTAATCAAGCAGTTCCTCTATAGCGACCACGAGATTTTTCTCCGCGAGCTGGTCGCCAATGCCGTCGATGCGACGCAGAAACTCAAGGCCCTCGCCGCATCGGGCGATTGCAAGGATGAGCTCGGCGAGCTGAAGGTCCGGATCGAGCTCGACGAAAAGAAACAGATCCTTCGGATCATCGATGAGGGCATCGGTATGACCGCCGAGGAGGTGGATCGGTACATCAACCAGATCGCCTTCTCTTCCGCCGGTGAATTCCTCGAAAAATACAAGGATCAGCTGCAAAATATCATCGGCCATTTCGGCCTCGGTTTTTACAGTGCCTTTATGGTTTCGAAGCAGGTGACGATAGATACGCTTTCCTGGAAAGAAGGGGCGGAAGCGGTCCGCTGGAGCTGCGACGGATCCCCGGAATACGAGATGGGACCTTCCGACAAAACGACCCGGGGAACGGTCATCACCCTCTATCTCGACGACGAGTCGAAAGAGTATGGAGATAAGGCCCGTATCGAGAATCTCCTGAACAAATACTGCAAGTTTATGCCGGTGCCCGTCGTCTTCGGAAAAGAGCAGGAATGGAAGGACAAGAAGTGGGTCGAAACCGACCGCGACAAGGTCATCAATTCGGTCGAGCCGCTCTGGTCGAAAGCCCCGTCCGAGATCAAGGACGAGGAGTACCTTTCCTTCTACAAGGCCCTCTATCCGATGAACGAGGATCCGCTCTTCTGGATCCACCTCAACGTCGATTATCCCTTCAACCTCACCGGTATCCTCTACTTCCCGAAAATCAAGGAGCGGATGGCGATCGAGCGGAACAAGATCTCGCTCTACTGCAACCAGATGTTTGTCACGGACCACGTGGACAACATCGTCCCCGACTTCCTGACCCTGCTGCACGGCGTCATCGACTCCCCGGACATCCCGCTGAACGTGTCGAGAAGCTACCTGCAGAGCGATGCCAACGTCAAGAAAATCAGCACCTACATCACGAAGAAAGTGGCGGACCGTCTCGAAGAGATCTTCAAAAGCGAGCGCGAGGCCCTGAACGCAAAATGGGACAATCTCAAGCTCTTCATCGAGTACGGGATGCTCTCGGACGAGAAGTTCTGCGAGCGCGCCCTCAAGTTCGTTCTGCTTAAGAACACCGACGGGAAGTACTTCTCCCTCGACGAGTACAAGACCGCCGTCGAGCCTGCGCAGACCGACAAGGACAAGAAGCTGGTGTACCTCTACGCGACCGATACGGAGGCGCAGTATCCTTTCATCGAGGCCGCGAAGAACAAGGGCTATGATGTCCTGCTTCTCGACTGCGAGCTGGATGCGCATTTCGTCAACCTGCTGGAGCAGAAGCTCGAAAATACGCGTTTTGCCCGCGTGGATTCCGATGCCATTGACCTGCTGATCCCGAAGGAGGATCACGCGGCGCCCGAAATGAGCGAGGAGGAGCGCACGGCCCTCGAAGGCCGCTTCAAGCCGGCCCTTCCGGAAGGGAACGACTACGTCATCACCGCCGACCGGCTCGGTGCCGCCGGGGCGCCCGTCCTGATTACGCAGAATGAGTTTATGCGCCGCTATCGCGATATGTCGGCCCTGGGTGGCGGAATGAATTTCTACGGCACGCTCCCGCCGAGCTACAACATTACCGTCAACCTTGACAATCCGCTGATTGACAAGATTATGGCTAACAAGGAAGATGACACGCTCCTGCATCAGGTCGTGGACCTGGCCCTCCTCGCCAACGGTATGCTCAAAGGCGCGGCCCTCTCCGCCTTCATCGCCCGCAGCCAGCAATCCCTGACCGATACGCTCTAGCTTTTCGCAGCCTCCGGGAGAAGGCCGTCGAAATCCGAATTGCTATTCGGACTTCGTCCTCACACGCAGTCTTTGCAGACGGCACGGCTTTCTCCGACCTTCTCCCTTCGGACTGCGTAATGAATCGCCACTGACGGAGATGTCCCGTTTTCTGGGACATCTCCGTCATTTTCAGCCTTTTTTGCAAGGGATGTCCCATTTTTCGGGACATCTCCATCACCCGACGGCAGCTACAGGGCGGAGGCGCGCCTCGGTAATCTATATGGGGGAATAGGATTCCCCCAAGCCCCCTGCGGCCTATTCGCCCTTTCCAACTTTGCTAGCGCAAAGTCACGGGCCCGGCCGGTCGCCTGCTGGCGACTTGTTACCCTACGCACACACAGATTGTGCGTCTAACGTCGTCAGACAGTCTCCGTCATCGCTTCCGCTGTAGATTTCGTCATCTCCTGCAAGCAGGATCTGCCGCTTCTCCATCGTCGCGACCGCCTCCTGCGCGAGGCCTCCGCACATTCCCCTTTTCCTCCATTCCCTCGTCTGCGCCTCCGCCCTGATTCGCTTTGCCGCCGTCAGCGTAGCGGGCAAGGGTAGTGCCTGCGGCGGGCGTGCCGCCCCCGGCATCGTAGAGGGGGAGGGGCCCATCGGAGACAAGTTATCGCGAAGCGATGACGCAGGAAACGATGGGAGGGGCGAACGAGAGAAGCGAGTGAGTTCCGCCGCGGGTACTACCCTTGGAGCGGAGCTGCGGCTTGTGCCCTGAAAGCGGAGCTGCGGCAAGGGTGTATTTTGTGCATTTTTCTGCGGGGGAATTGCGGAAAAATTGCTAAATTTGCAAGATTGTATAAATAAAGGTTAGTTAGTAATAATAGTGCTTTAATTATGGACAGTTTTGCAAAGACATATGTCGACCGCTTTATGGCGGATCTGATTGCCCGGAATCCGGGCGAGAGTGAGTTCCACCAGGCGGTGCGCGTCGTCGTTGAGAGCGTCGCCCCTTACCTGATGAATTACCCGCATCTGCTGGACCTCAAGATCCTTGAGCGGATCGCCGAGCCCGAAAGGGTCGTGATGTTCCGCGTCCCGTGGATGGACGACCGTGGCGAGATTCAGATCAACCGCGGCTTCCGCGTGCAGTGCTCGAGCGCGATCGGCCCCTATAAGGGCGGCCTTCGCTTCCACCCGAGCGTCAACCTTTCGATTATGAAGTTCCTCGCCTTCGAGCAGACCTTCAAGAACAGCCTGACGACCCTCCCGATGGGCGGGGCAAAGGGCGGCTCCGACTTCAACCCCCGCGGCAAATCCGACGCCGAGGTGATGCGTTTCTGCCAGAGCTTTATGACCGAGCTGCAGCGCCATATCGGCCAGGACACCGACGTCCCGGCGGGCGATATCGGTGTCGGCGGCCGGGAGATCGGCTACCTCTACGGGCAGTACAAGCGCCTGCGCAATGAATTCACCGGCACGCTGACCGGCAAGGGTCTCGCCTGGGGCGGATCCCGCCTGCGTCCGGAAGCGACCGGCTACGGCCTCTGCTACTTCACCGAGCAGATGCTCGCGACCCGCGGCCTATCCTTCGAAGGGATGCGCGTCGCCATCTCCGGCGCCGGCAACGTCGCCCAATACGCCGCGCAGAAAGCGATGCGGCTCGGCGCGAAGGTCGTCACCCTGTCCGACTCCGACGGCTTTATCTATGATCCCGACGGCCTGAACGAGGAGAAGATGGCCTATGTCTTCGAGCTGAAGAACATCCGCCGCGGCCGTATCCGCGAATATGCGGAGCGCTTCCCCGGCGCGACCTATTATCCCGGCGAACGTCCGTGGGGCATCCCCGTGGACATCGCCCTGCCCTGCGCGACACAGAATGAGATCGAGGCGAAGGACGCTGAGAAGCTCGTGGCCGGTGGTTGCCGCTGCGTCTCCGAAGGCGCCAATATGCCGACGACCCCCGAGGCGATCGCCATCATCCAGGGCGCGGGCCTGCTCTATGCGCCCGGCAAGGCCGCCAATGCCGGCGGCGTCGCGACTTCCGGTCTCGAAATGAGCCAGAACTCGCAGCGGCAGAAATGGACCGCGGAGGAAGTGGACGCCTCCCTGCGCCGCATTATGTCCGACATTCACGCCGCCTGCCTCAAGTATGGCACCGAAGAAGACGGCAGCGTCAACTATGTCAAGGGCGCCAACATCGCCGGCTTCATCAAGGTGGCCGGCGCGATGGTGGACCAGGGACTTGTATAAAACCACGAAAAAGAGGATATGACCACCGATGCGCTGATGGCCCGGAGAATCCGGCGGATCCTGCTCGTTTGTAACAACTATGACAGCTTCTCCCTCGAAGAAGAGGGACGTCTCGAAGGGCGGATCGCCCGGGAATACGCCGAGCTGAACCTTTCCGGCGCACCGGCGTTCACCCGGGCCGCCACGGAGGCGGAAGCGCTCGAGATGGCCGGGGTGGGGGACTTTGACCTCGTTATCACGATGTACAACGCCGGGGATGTCGCGCAGGTGTTCGACTTCGCGCATCAGATGAAGCAGCGCCTCCCGGAGGCCCCCTTCGTCCTGCTGACCTCCTTCTCGAAGGAGATTTACCGGCGGATGGAGCGCATCGACGACGACGGCGCCGTGGACCGGATCTTCTGCTGGTCCGGCAACACCGACCTGATCATCGCGATCATCAAGCTGCTCGAGGACGCCCTCAATGCCGAGCACGATATCCTCGAAGGCGGGGTCCAGTGCATCCTGCTGGTCGAAGACTCAATCCGCTACTACTCCACCTACCTGCCAGCCCTGTACAAACTCTTCCTGCAGCAGAACGTGGAGGCCGTGCGCGACGCCCTGAACGAGGAGCAGCAGGCTTCCCGTAAGCGCGCCCGTCCGAAAATCCTGATGGCGACCTGCTACGAGGACGCCGTGGCCCTGTACGAGCGCTACAAGGACAATCTTCTCGGGGTCATTTCCGACATCGGCTTCGTCATCCACCGCGGCGACAAGTCCGAGGACGAGAAGATTGACGCGGGTCTCGACCTGTGCCGCCATATCCGCAGCGGCAACCCCAAGATGCCGATCCTGCTGCAATCCTCGCAGGAGAGTATGAAGGCCGCGGCGGACGAGCTCCGGGTCGGTTTCCTGATGAAGCGCTCCAAGACCCTGACGCACGATCTGGGCGAATACATCGGCCGCGAATTCGGCTTCGGCGATTTCGTCGCGACTGACCTGCAGGGCCACGAAGTCGGCCGGGCCCACGACCTCTTCGAGGCCGAAAAGCTCCTCGGGACCCTCCATACCAAAATCCTGCAGGAGATGATCGCGAAGAACTACGTCTCCCGCTGGCTCCTCGCCCGAGGCGTTTTCGACGCCGGCAACAAGCTGAAAAACAGCCACTTCTCCGATACCGAAGTGTTTCGTCAGGCCGCGACGGAGACGATCCGCCAGGCCCGCTTCACGCAGGGACTCGGCGTGGTGGCCCATTTCGATCCCGCGACCTACAACGACGCCGTCTGGTTCGCCCGCTTCGGCGAGGGCTCGCTCGGCGGCAAGGCCCGCGGGCTGGCCTTCCTGAACCGCATCCTCTGCAAGCACAAGCTCTACGACCGCTGGGAGGGCGTCAAGGTTCTGGTCCCGCGGACCCTGGTCCTGACGACCGAATGGTTCGACCGCTTCATCCTTGAAAACGGCCTGCAGTATGTGATCAACGCGGATCTTTCCGACGAGGAAGTTCTCTCGGAATTCGTCGCTTCGACCCTTCCGGCCGAACTGACGGATGCGCTCCGCGTCTTCGTCCGGCAGGTTCAGGGGACGCCGCTGGCCGTCCGTTCGTCGTCGAAGCTGGAAGATTCTTACTATCAGCCGTTTGCGGGTGTCTATTCGACCTATATGATTCCCTCCGTTGCGAACGAGGACCAGCAACTGCGGCTCCTGTCGAAGGCTATAAAGAGCGTCTATGCCTCCGTCTATTTCGCCGCCTCGAGGGGCTATATCGCCGCGACGGCGAACGTGATCTCGGAGGAGAAGATGGCGATCATCCTGCAGGAAGTCACCGGCTGCGAGGACAGCGGCTACTGGTTCCCGACCCTGTCCGGTGTCGCCCGTTCGGTCAATTTCTACCCGATCGGCCACGAAAAGGCCGAGGAGGGTATCTGCAAGCTGGCCTTCGGGCTCGGCAAGGCCGTCGTCGACGGGGAACAGGTGCTGCGTTTCAGCCCCTGCTATCCGAAGAACGTCCTGCAGACCTCGACACCCGAGCTGACGATGCGCGAGACGCAGCAGGCGATGTTCGCCCTGGCCCTCCAGCCCGAGCGCTTCAAGACCTCCGTCGATGACGCGGTCAACCTCTCCCGCATTCAAATCTCGGACTGCAGCGGCTTCCGCGAGTTCGCCCGCGTGGTCTCGACCTATGATTATGAAAACCAGCGGATCGTCGATTCCGCTTTCCCGAAGGGACCGAAATTCGTCACCTTCGCCCATATCCTCCGCTACGGGCTCTTCCCGCTCGCGGAAATCGTGCGGGAGCTGCTCGACATTACCGCCGAGCAGATGCACGGCCCGGTCGAGATCGAATTCGCGGCCGACCTTTCCTCCGGCACCTTCCACGTCCTGCAGGTGCGCCCGATCTCGTCCGAAGGCCTCTATGCCGAGGTGGACTGGTCGACGGTGGACCCGGAGGGCGCCTTCCTCCGCAGTGGCAGTGCGCTCGGAACGGGCTGGATCCCCGAGGTGCAGGATATCGTCTATCTCCGGGAGTCGGCCTTTGACAAGCTCAAGACGGTCGAAATGGCCGCGCAGCTGCGCGAGCTCAATGCCGCCTTCCGCGAGGAGGGGAGGGGCTACCTCCTGATCGGTTACGGCCGCTGGGGCTCGAGCATCCCGACCCTCGGCGTACCGGTGGCCTGGAGCGACATCTCCGAGGCCCGCGCCCTGATCGAGTGCTCGCTGCCGGAGTTCCGCGTCGATCCGAGCCAGGGAACGCACTTCTTCCAGAACCTGACCTCGCTCGGGGTGGGCTTTGTCAACGTCGACCCCTGGGCCCGTCCGCTCGATGACGCCTTCGACGTCGCGCAGCTGGATGCGCTCCCGGCCGTCAGCGAGACGGAGTTCCTCCGCCATATCCGCCTTTCCGCTCCGCTGGAGCTTTGTATCGACGGGAAGAATTCCCGCGCCCTGATTCGTTTGCCGCGCCAATGAAACCGGAAAAGCCGCATAGCGTCTGCCCGTGCAAGGGCCTGAGTTCGCCGCTGGGGATCAAGCGTCTGACCGACGTGATCCTTGCGCTGCTCGGGCTCCTGACCCTGTATCCGCTTTGCTGGCTCTGGATCGCCCCGCTGATCAAGCTCAGCTCCCGGGGGCCCGTCCTGTTCCGGCAGGCGCGCACCGGGCTCGGCGGCAAGACCTTCCGCTGCATCAAGTTCCGCACGCTGGCGGTCAATCCCGACGCGGACACCGTCCAGGTGGAAGGCGATGATCCGCGGGTGTATCCCTTCGGAGGCTGGCTCCGCCGGACGGCCCTCGACGAGCTGCCGCAACTGTGGAACGTGCTGAAGGGGGAGATGGCCCTCGTCGGCCCGCGCCCGCATATGCTCGCCCATACGGAGGCCTTCACCGAAATGTTCCCGGAGGAGTATCCGCTCCGCCACGCGGCCCGGCCCGGCATTACCGGCTGGGCGCAGGTCAACGGCTCCCGCGGCGCCCTGCTCGGCCCGGAGGATGTCCGTTTCCGGCTCGACCTCGACCTCTGGTACATCCGCAACTGGTCGCCCGCCCTCGATTGTAAAATCTTCCTGATGACCCTTTGGGAGAGCATCCATCCCCAACCGGTCCAACGCAAAAGCCATTAGACCCCTATGATCCTGCTCGCTTTCCTGTTAGATACCATCCTGTCCCTGGTGCTCGGCATCGTGCTCGTGCGGAGCATTATGCGCTACAGCTACAAGAACCGTCTGTTCGACGAACCTGACGGGGAGCGCAAGATCCATTCTTCGCCGATTCCGCGCCTTGGCGGGCTCAGCATCTTCCCGGTGCTGACCCTGGTGATGGGCGTTTCCGCCCTGCTGCTGATTCCCTTCTGGCGGCAGCAGTGGATTTCGCCCTGGTCCGAAATGCACGCCTTCATCGGCCTGTTCCTCTCGCTCGCCATCCTTTACGGTCTCGGCCTGAAGGAGGACCTCGGCCGCGTGCGTTCGCTCTACAAATTCTACTTCTACACCCTCGCCTCGTTCGCCTTTATGGGCTTCGGCATCCATTACAACTATGCCGGCGGCGCCTTCGGGATCACGGGCCTGCCGCAGTGGGTCTGGTACATCTTCACCTACCTGGGCTTCGTCCATTTCCTGAACGCCATCAACCTGATCGACGGGGTCAACGGCCTGTCGACCGACCTGTGCATCGGTTCGCTGGCGACCCTGGGCTTTATGGAGTACCGGGAGCGCCACATCGCCTACACCCTGCTCGCCATCGCTGCGATCTGTGTCCTGCTCGCCTTCCGCTATTTCAACACGCACGGCGACACGAAGAAGGGCCAGCGCATCTTTATGGGCGACACCGGCTGCTGGACCCTCGGGATTATCCTCCTGTTCATCATCATCCACCTCGACAACCTTGCTCCGCGCGATCCCGGCCGGCACTACTGCCTGATCGGCTTCACGACCCTGATCGTGCCGCTGGTGGATATGCCGCGCGTGGGCGTGTACCGGATGCTTCACGGCCACGGCCCCTTCCATCCCGACAACAACCACGTGCACCACAAACTGCTCGCGATCGGCCTCCATCCCTTCGGCGTCCGGGCGGTCATCCTCGGGGTCACGGCCCTGTTCGTCGTATTCAACTGGTGGGCCGTGCAGCACATCAACGTCGGCTTCCTGATGCTGATCAACATCGCGCAGTATCTGCTCTTTATCGATATCCTCGACCAGATCCGTAAACACCGCAAACCCGCAAGTGAAAAATAGCCCCTTATGAAACCCTCCCGCAGAACCACCCTCGAGGCCGTCGTCTTTCTGGCGCTTCTGATTCTCGTCTTCTCCGTCGTCGGAGCCCTGATGGGCGGCAGCAATATGATCAATACGATTATGAACACGGCCCACGACCTGCTGCTCAATACGGTATTCTACCTGATGGGCATCACGGTGCTCACCGGCGCGCTGTCGAAGCTGATGTCCGAATTCGGCGTCGTCTCCCTGCTGGAGCGCTTCCTGCGCCCGCTGATGAAGCCGCTGTACAACCTGCCCGGCGTCGCGGCGCTCGGCGGCGTGATGACCTTCCTGTCCGACAATCCGGCGATCATCACCCTCTCGAAGGACAAGACCTTCTCGGGCTATTTCAAGAAATACCAGCTCATCTCGCTGACCAATTTCGGTACGGCCTTCGGGATGGGCTTTGTCGTCATCGTCACGATGATCGGCCTCGGCTACGTCACGGGCGGCCTGGTGGGCCTTTTCGGCGCCTTCTGCGGCTCGGTCATTTCGACCCGCCTGATGCAGCGCAGCTGCCTGAAGGCCTGGCCGGAGCTGGACACCCCGGTGCTCGACGAGGTGCTCGACGACAGCGTCAAGCGCCCCGTTGCGACGGTGGAGGTCCCCGAGAAGAAGGACGGCGTGTTTATGCGCTTTCTCAATGCGGCCCTCGATGGCGGCAAGAACGGTGTCGATCTCGGCCTGCAGATCATCCCGGGCGTGCTGATCATCTCGACCGCCGTGATGATGATCACCTTCGATGCCGGCGCTTCCGGCGAATACACGGGCGCGGCCTATCAGGGCGTTCCGATCCTGACCTGGCTGGCGGACAAGATCCACTGGGTCTTCGAATGGCTCTTCGGCTTTGAGTCGATGCAGCTGATCGCCTTCCCGATGACGGCCCTCGGCGCAGTCGGTGCCGCCCTCGGCCTGCTGCCGACCTTCAACGCGACCGGCCTGCTTGACGGGAACGCCATCGCCGTCTTCACCGCCATCGGTATGTGCTGGAGCGGCTTCCTTTCGACCCATACCGCGATGCTCGACTCGCTTGGCTACCGCAAGGCGATCCCCAAGGCGATCAGCGCCCACGCGATTTCCGGCCTCTGCGCTGGCGTCATCGCGCATTTTACGTATCTTTTGGTAACTTTAATTTAAACGCATATGGTAAAAGTCAACATCAGCGGCTGCCGCAGTTTCGTCGGCGACGCATCCTATCAGGAGTATGTTAAAAAGGCCCTCGCCGGACTCGAAGAACTCAAGGGCGGCCAGGGCGCCGGAAACGATTTCCTCGGTTGGAAGGTCCTTCCGTCCGAGACGCCGGAGGCCCTCATCCGCGACTGCGAAGCGGTCCGCGACGACTGGGCCGGCCGGGGCGTAGACCTCGTGATCGCCGTCGGCATCGGAGGCAGCTACCTCGGCGCCAAGTGCGTCCTCGAGGCCCTGAGCCACAATTTCTCCCGCCAGCTGCGTAAAAAAGATGCGGCCGAAGTCGTCTTCGCCGGCAACAACCTCTCCGAGGATTACCTCGCCGAGCTGATGGACCTCGCCGCCGAGCGCAACGTCGCCTGCATCGTCATCTCGAAGAGCGGCACGACGACCGAGCCGGCCGTGGCTTTCCGCGTGATCAAGCAGTATATCGAGCAGCGTTACGGCAAGGCCGAAGCCGCCGCCCGTATCGTGGCCATCACGGATGCGAAGAAGGGCGCCCTGAAGACCCTCTCCACCCAGGAAGGCTACCGCAGTTTCATCGTCCCCGACAATGTCGGCGGCCGTTTCAGCGTCCTGACCCCGGTCGGCATCCTGCCGATTGTCGTCGCCGGGTTTGACATCCGCGCGATGCTCGCAGGCGCCCTGGAGGGGGAAAAGAGCCTCTGCGCCGCCAGCGCCGAGAACCCCTCCGTCGTGTACGCCGCGATGCGCAACCTCCTTTACACCGAACTCGGCAAGAAGGTCGAGATCCTCGTCAACTACAACCCGAAACTCCAGTACTTCGCCGAATGGTGGAAGCAGCTCTACGGCGAGTCCGAAGGCAAGGACGGCAAGGGCATCTTCCCCGCCAGCGTCAACAACACGGCCGACCTGCACTCGATGGGCCAGTTCATTCAGGAAGGCGACCGCGTGATGTTCGAGACCGTGCTGACCGTCGGTAAGGCGGAGCGCGAGGTTGTCATCGGCACTGATCCCGAGAATCTGGACGGCCTGAACTTCCTCGCCGGCAAGCACGTCGAGGAATGCAACCGGATGGCGCAGCTCGGCACCAAGCTCGCGCACATCGACGGCGGCGTCCCGCAGATTGAAGTCGCGATCGAAAAGCTCGATGCGAAGAACCTCGGCGCCCTGATCTACTTCTTCGAATGGGCCTGCGGCGTGAGCGCCTATACCCTCGGGGTGAACCCGTTCAACCAGCCGGGCGTCGAAGCCTACAAGAAGAATATGTTCGCCCTGCTGAACAAGCCGGGCTATGAAGAAGCCACCCTGGCGATCCGGAAACGACTCGAAAACGAATAGAATGATGCTGAAACGCACACTTCTCTTTTTAACGGCGGCACTCCTTACGGGGGTGTCGCTCGTTGCTCAGAACCCGCTCCAGGTGCGGGAAACCACCCTCTCCAACGGGATGAAGGTCTGGCTGAACGAGGATCACTCGCAGCCGAAATGCTACGGCGCCGTCGTCGTGCGCGCCGGTGCGGTGGACTGCCCGGACACGGGTATCGCGCACTATTTCGAGCACATTATGTTCAAGGGCACCGACCGGATCGGTACCGTCGATTACGCGGCGGAGAAGGTCTGGCTCGACTCGATCGAGACGATGTACTCGCGTCTGGCCGAGACGAAGGAGCCCGACGAGCGGCAGCTCATCCAGAAGGAGATCAACCGCCTGAGCCTGGGTGCGGCCGACTACGCGATCCCGAACGAGTTCACCGCCCTGATCTCGCAGTATGGCGGCAGCGGCCTGAACGCCGGTACCTCCTACGACTTTACCGTATATTATAATACCTTCGATTCGCGCTATCTCCATCCCTGGGCGGTGCTCAATAGCGAGCGCCTGATCCGCCCGGTCTTCCGCCTCTTCCAGGGCGAACTGGAGACGGTCTATGAGGAGAAGAATATGGGCTCGGACCAGCTCGGCGGCGAGGTGCTCTTCAAGGCCCTCGCGGCTTTCGCGGGCGAAGACAATCCCTACGCCTTCCCGGTGATCGGCTCGACGGAGCACCTCAAGAATCCGGACCAGGCGGCGATGAAGGCCTTCTTCGAGAAGTACTACGTCGCTTCGAATATGGGCCTGCTCCTGCTCGGCGATTTCGATGCGGACGCGGTGCTGCCCCTGCTTGAAGAGACCTTCGGCCGTATTCCGCAGGGCGTTGAGCCGCAGCACGTCGAGGGCCGGGAGAAACCGCTGGAGGGCGTTTCTGAAGTCCGGCTCAAACTGCCCATCCCGCTGATCGGGGTGGAGGCGCTGGGCTTCAACGGCCCGCTGGAGACCGATCCGGACGTCCGAGCCTTCGAAGTGGCGACGGGACTGCTGAACAACAGCGCCGGGACCGGCCTGCTCGATTCGCTGATGACGGACCACAAGGCGATGGCGCTGATGGCGACGAACCTGTCGTTCAACCACCTCGGGGCGGCTGTCCTGGCCGTCGTTCCGAACCCGCTGGGCTCGCTGAAGAAGGCGGAGAAGCGGCTGTGGGAACAGGTGGACCGCGTGATCGCGGGCGATTTCTCGGATGAGGCGCTCGCGCAGGTCAAGCGGGACATCCGCCGCGACCTCGACAAGGCGGTCGAGACGATCGACGGCCGCGGGGAAGTGATGATGATGGCCCTGTCGCAGGGCCGGAGCTGGGAGGATTATCTCGCTTCGGTCGCCTCCATCGACGCGATTACGCGGGAGGAGGTGATGGCTGCGGCGAAAAAGTACTTCGGCAGCGGCAACTACCTGCGGCTTCGCAAGCAGTTCGGCAACTATCCGAAGGATGAGGTGGCGAAACCCGACTTCAAGCCGGTCGTGCCGGCGCACCGGGGTGAGGCGTCCGAGTTCGCCCGGGAGATGGAAGCGCAGTTCGGCGGCGGTTTCGGCGATCCGAAGATCGTGGATCCCGCTACGCCGGAGGTCGCGCGCCTGCCCCTGGGCCCGAAGGCGACCCTCTTTGCCGGCGGCAATCCGGTGAACGAGCTCTTCGAGCTGGAGCTGGTCTATGGCCTCGGAACCGAGGCGGATCCGCGCGTGGAAATGCTGGCTGAGCTTCTCGGGCAGGTCGGGACGGATTCGCTGAAGGTGCAGGAACTCCAGCGCGCCTGGCAGCGTCTGGGGACCTCGTTCTCCGCGGAGTCGAGCCCCAATGCCTTCACGATCCGGCTCGCCGGCTACGAGTCGCAGCTGCAGCCGTCCCTGGCCCTGCTACGGCATCTGCTGGACCGGGTGGTCGTGGAGAAGAAGACCCTCTCCGAAACGGCTTCCGATGCGGCGACGGCGGATAAACTGAGCTCCCTGAGCGGCCCGCAGGAGGTGTTCGGCGTGCTGATGCAGAAGGTGATGTTCGGGGAGAATGCCCCGAAGATGCTGCGCCTGTCCCCGAAGGAGGCCCGAAAGCTCAAACCCGCGGAGATGACCGACCTGCTGCAGAAGGATGTGCTCCACTCGGAGTGCCGGGTGAGCTATTCGGGACGGATGGATGCGGAAGAAGTCGCGGCCCTGCTGCGCGCCGAACTGCCGTTCGAGCGCTGCACCGAGGCCCGTCCCCGTATCGTGCATCCCTACCTCAGTTATGACAAGCCGGTGATTTACTTTGTGGATAGCAAGGGGGCCCGGCAGGTGTTCCTCGGCAGTTACCTGACCGATGCGGGCGATACGCCTAAGGGGCTTTCCGAGGCCCGCAAGGCGCGCCTCCGCCTCTGGGCGCAGTATTTCGGCGGGGGAATGTCGTCGGTTCTTTTCGATGAGATCCGCGAGTACCGCGCCTTCGCCTATTCCGCTTTCGGGGCTGCCCGGGAGCCTGATGTGGCCCGTCCGGAGGATCCGGCGGTCTTCGTGGGCTATCTCTCGACGCAGTCCGACAAGTTCGAGTCGGCGATGACCGTGATGGATTCCCTCTACCGGGATATGCCCGTTTCCGCCGTTGCGGGACGCGTGGCCCGGCAGGATGTGATCAACCGGATCAACAACAACTATCCGACCTTCCGCGAGCTGCCCGGCGTGATTGCGGGCTTTGACCGCCTCGGCCAGTCGGAGAATCCGGACCGTGCCCTGTATGAGCAGGTGAAGGATCTCGGAATCGAGGACATCGTGGCCTACCAGAAGGAGGTGATCGCCCCGGCGAACCGGGTGTGGTTCATCGTCGGTGACAAGAAGAAAATCGATCTGTCGAAGCTCGCCAGCTACGGCGAGATCGTTTATCTCAAACCGAAGGATCTGCAGAAGAAGTAACGAGCAGGACGCTCTTCCCGTCTCCGGTACGGATGCCGAACAGGTGCTGCGTACCGCCCGAGGCGATGCCGAGTTTGCGGCGGAGGAGCTCTGAAGACATCGGAAGGTTCCGGGCGCTGATTTCAGCTTCCGGAATCTTTTTTTTCAGGCTGCGGAAGGTTTCGTTGCAGAGGGGGAGTGTCTCCTCGATCCGGAAGGTCTTGCCGAAGGGTTTCAGGATCTCGGGGATTTCCACTCCGAAATACAGGTGCGTCGAGGGCGCGGCCTGCCGGAGGCCGAAGGCGCGTTCGATCTCCCGGAAGCGCCCGGCCTTCGCAAGGGCCTTTCCGGGTTCGAAGAGTAGGGTAGGATGCGGGTTGGGCTCGGGCTGCGGCTGCTGGCCGGGCTGCTGGCCGAGCTTGGGCTGCGGCTGCTGCGGGTGGTCTTGCTGGCCCCCCTGCTGGCCGTCTTGCTGACCGTCTTGCTGGCCACCTTGCGGCAGCTTGCCGTTGTGTATCAATGAGTTAGATAATTTACTTTCCCTGATTATTGGGGAAGTAAAGTACGTAAGTTGCTGTAAATCAAGGACGAAGTGCCGCAAGCCGACTTCGGCGACGTAAAGCTCGGGGGTTGATTCGACGGGTTTGGGGAGAGTGTCGGGTTGGAGGAGGGTGTCGGGGCGGGGGAGAGCGGCGTCGGGTTTTTCGAGAACCAGCAGGAGCTCTTTGCATTCGCCGCCGGCGCCGACGATCCAGACGGCCTTCAGGTCGGGCAGTTCGCGGGAAAGCTGGGTGATGTCGGCCATTGGGGAGACTTTCATCAGGATACGCGGACAGGCGGCGAACAGCTCCGGAAGTAATTGCAGCACATCGGGTTGGCAATCCGCCAAACGAAAAACTTTCCGCCCGTTATCTGCCCGGCGGGCCGGGTCCAGGAAAATCACATCCGGCCGGAAATCCCCCAAAATTTCCGCCACATTCCCCGGCACCACTTCACGGTTCCGGAACACTACATTCTTCACCCCCAACTTCTCGAAATTCCCCTCTACAGCCTTCGCCAATTTCGCATCCATCTCATTGTACAGCACCTCCCCAAACACCCCGCTGAATGCCCAACAATCCACTCCCAATCCTCCCGTTAAATCCGCAATCTTCAGCCCCGCGCTTTCGCTCCAAAAGGGTGCTGTATGCGTCGGAACTCCGCTCACTTCGTTCGCTCCGGCCCCTCCCAACGTTTCCTGCGTCATCGCTGCGCGATAACTTGTCTCCGTTGGGCCCCTCCCCCTCCCCGTGGCCGGGGGAGGCCACGTCCTCCGCACACAGCACCCTTTTTCCGCGACCCGCTGCGTACAGCATCCTTCTGCCGCTGGTTGCTGCACCAACGTCGTGCGTAGGGTTAACAAGTCGCCAGCAGGCGACCGGCCGGGCCCGTGACTTTGCGCGAGCTCCGCTGCAAGAGCGGCTTTGAAGCGGGCGGTTGCTGAAGAACTGCACTGCTCGGGGCCGAGGCGGGTGGGGTAGATGAGGGCGGGGAGGGCGTACCATTCGGGGACTTTGCGGCGGAGGCGGCGCCGGCCTTCGAGGGTCGTGACGGCGAGATTGAGGTCGATGTCGGGATAGCGGTGGCGGGCCAGCAGGAGGGCGGCGGGGTCGTCCTGTTCGTGGGCCAGTATGAATTCTTCGAAAGTCATCGGTTTTGGCGTTGCAAATATAATGAAAAATTGCTATTTTTGTGGGAATTGGATTCCTTCGCTGCGCTCGGAATGACAGAGGGGTAAACGCTCGGAATGACGGGTGTCATCCTGGGGAGGTGAAACGGTGTAATGAGTGTCATCCTGAGGAGGTGAAACCGACGAAAGGATCTATAAACAACGGAAACAAAACACTAAAACAAGCAGATATGAAAACCTACAAGGAAATCGCACAGAACTGGCTCGACGGAAACTTCGACGCCGAAACCAAGGCCGAGGTCAAACACCTGATGGACACGGACCCCGTGGCCCTCGAAGACGCTTTTTACAAGAACCTCGAGTTCGGTACCGGCGGTCTTCGCGGTACGATGGGTGCCGGTACGAACCGGATGAACAAGTACACGGTCGGTATGGCGACCCAGGGTCTGGCGAACTATATCAAGGCGCACGTGAGCGGCGAGGCGAGCGTCTGCATCTCCTATGACGCGCGCAACAATTCCGAACTCTTCGCCCGGATTTCCGCCGACGTGCTGAGCAACAATGGCATCAAGGTTTTCCTCTTCGAAGGTCTGCGCCCGACGCCGGAACTGAGCTACTCGATCCGCGCGAAGAAGGCGACCGCGGGCATTATGGTCACGGCTTCGCACAATCCGAAGGAGTACAATGGCTACAAGGTCTTCTGGAGCGATGGCGGTCAGATCACCTCGCCGGTGGACAAGGACATCGTCGCCGAGGTGGCGAAGATTACGGATCCGGATGCGGTCCGCTTTGCGCCGGTTCCGGGGGAGAAGCCCGCGCCGGTTGAGATGATGGGCGCCGAGATGGACGAGTGCTACCTGCGCGATATCCTGACGCTGACCCTCAGCCCCGAGTCCGTGAAGCGTCACGCCGACCTCAAGATCGTCTATACCCCGCTGCACGGCTGCGGCGTCAAGCTGATGCCGGAAGCCCTCAGCCGCATCGGCTTCAAGAATATTATCCACGTCCCCGAGCAGGATGTCAATGACGGCAACTTCCCGACGGTCGTTTCCCCGAACCCGGAGGAGCCGGCGGCGATGAAGATGGCCCTCGACAAGGCGGAAGAGACCGGCGCCGACCTCGTGCTGGCGACCGACCCGGATGCCGACCGCCTCGGCATCGCGGTGCGCGACGACAACGGCAAGATGGTCCAGCTCACCGGCAACCAGACCTGGAGCTTCCTGACCTACTACGTCCTGACCCGCTGGCAGGAACTGGGAAAGCTCAATGGCAATCAGTACTGCGTCAAGACGATCGTGACCTCCGAGCTGATCGCTGCGATCTGCAAGAAGTTCGGCGTGAAGTGCTACAACGTCCTGACGGGCTTCAAGTACATCGCCGAGATCCAGAAGCAGCAGGAAGGCAAGACCGAGTTCATCTGCGGCGGCGAGGAGAGCTATGGCTTCAACCTCGGTTCGTTCGTCCGCGACAAGTGTGCGCAGATCTCGGGCTGTATGGTCGCCGAGTGCGCCGCCTGGGCCGCCGATCAGGGAATGACCCTGTGGCAGCTGCTGCAGAAGGTGTACAAGGAATTCGGCCTCTACGTCGAGAAGATGGTTTACATCGTCCGCAAGGGCAAGAGCGGCGCCGAGGAGATCCAGCAGATTATGGCCGACTACCGGGCCAATCCGCCGCAGCTGATTGCCGGCAGCCCGCTCAAGAAGGTCATCGACTACAACAAGCCCGAGGAGACGGGGATGCCGAAATCCAACGTTCTGCAGTTCTTCAACGAGGCGGGCGACGTCGTGTCCGTGCGTCCTTCCGGCACCGAGCCGAAGATCAAGTTCTACTTCGGGGCAACGGGTGCCGACGCTCCGGCGAAGATCGAACAGCTGAAAGCGCAGTTTATCAACTAGATACAGACCTATGAACGAGCTTGAGCCGGTCATCCGCCTGAAAGGGGCGGACATCTATGGCGGGGAGAACGTCGTGGTGTACGGGCTGGATATGGAGGTCCGTCGCGGCGAAATCGTGTACCTGGTCGGCAAGGTCGGGTCGGGCAAGACCTCGATCATCCGCACCCTGACGGCCGAGAATCCGCTCCGCAAGGGAACGGGCAGCGTCTGCGGCTTCCGCCTCGACGGGCTGAAGGACCGCGACGTGCCGAAGCTGCGCCGCCGGCTCGGCATCGTGTTCCAGGATTTCCAGCTGCTGATGGACCGCACCGTCGAGGAGAACCTCGATTTCGTGCTCCGGGCGACCGGCTGGAAAAAGCCCGAAGACCGGGACCGCCGGATCGACGAGGTGCTCGCCGATGTCGGGATGACGACGAAGGCCCATAAACGGCCGCACCAGCTCTCGGGCGGCGAGCAGCAGCGCATCGCGATCGCGCGGGCCCTGCTGAACCGCCCCGAGGTGATCCTGGCTGACGAGCCGACGGGCAACCTCGACGCCGAGACTTCGGACGGCATCCTGCAGTTGCTGCAGCGCATCAACCGTGAGGACGGCACGGCGATCGTGATGGTGACGCACAATGCGCGCGTCTACCAAGACTATCCCGGCCGCCTGTTCGTGTGCGAAAACGAAGAATGCGTCGAACGATGACCCTGCAGGAGCGCTATCGGGAGATCGTCGGCTGGTTCCTCGCGAACCGGCCCGATGCCGACACCGAACTCCGTTTCGACGGGACTCCGTACCAACTCCTGGTCGCGGTGATGCTCTCGGCCCAGTGCACTGACAAGCGGGTCAACCAGGTGACTCCGGCCCTCTTCGAAGCCTTCCCGACACCCGAAAAGATGGCGCAGGCTTCGCCGGAAGCGGTTTTCGCGCTGATCCGCAGCGTTTCCTACCCGAACAGCAAGACCGCGCACCTGATCGCCGCCGCGCAGATGATCGTGAGCGAGTATGGCGGGGACGTGCCCCGGACCGTGGAAGAGCTGATGCGCCTTCCCGGAGTCGGGCGGAAAACGGCGAACGTGCTCGCATCGATCCTTTTCGACGAGCCCGTCATCGCGGTCGATACCCACGTTTTCCGCGTATCGCGCCGCCTCGGCCTATCGCGCGGAAAGACCGTCGAAGCGGTTGAGGCGGATCTGGAGCGGCACATCGCTCCGGAGCACCGGGGCCGCGCGCACCACTGGCTGATCCTGCACGGCCGCTACGTCTGTACGGCCCGCAGTCCGAAATGTGCGGAATGCCCGTTAACGGCCTGGTGCCGGCACTTTTCGAATTCCTGAGAATTCCCTATCTTTGCAGGCTTTTTTAGTAAGAATATAGTAAGACAGTATATGAGAAGTATTATGAGAATGGCCCTTGCGGCCTTACTGCTCACCGCGGGCGCGCTGGCACCGGGCCACGTCCTGTATGCGCAGGAGAGCGGGGAGACCTCCGCCCAGGCCTTCCGCCGGGCGCAGACCCTCTACGAGAACGGGATGTTCACGGAAGCCCGCCGCGCCTTCGAAAGCCTCGGGAATGACCCGATGGCCCGCGGCTATGCGGTCCTCTGCAGCGTCGCGATGCGGCAGCCGGAAGCCCCGCAGCTGGTGGAGAACTACCTCACGGACGTCCCGTATTCCCCGCTGAAGCCGCAGCTGGTGTACCGAAGCGCCGCGAACGCCTTCGAAGATGCGGACTATGAGAAGGCGCAGCAGCTCTACGCCTCCGTGAACGAAGACGACCTCTTCGCCTCGCAGCGCGATGACTACTGCTTCCGCCTGGCTTTCTCCGCCTTCAGCAACGGGGATTACGCCGTCGCCAAGCCGCGCTTCGAAAAGCTCGCCGACGGCCCCCATACCGACTACACGGCCCCGTCCCGCTACTGCCTCGGCTATATGGCCTACAACGACGGCGACTTCGCCACGGCCCGCAAGCATTTCCTCGTCTCGGCCGGCGATCCGCGCTTCGAGCAGATTTCGAACTACTACCTGGTCGAATGCGCCTTCCTCGCGGAGGATTATGCCTACGTGACCGAGCACGGTCCGCAGTTGTATGAGAATTCGCCCGCCGAGCGGCAGCCGCACCTGTCCCGCCTGATCAGCGAGGCTTATCTGATCCAGGGCGACACCGAAGGCGCCGAGGCCTACTACCGCCGCGCCATCCTGCAGAACGACAAGATGGACCGCAACGACTTCTTCTTCGCCGGCTCGGTCCTCTACAACATCGGCGACTACAAGGGCGCGGTCGAGAATTTCTCGCAGATGACCGAGCGGACGGACTCCCTCGGACAGATCGCCGCCTACCAGATGGGCTATTCTTACATCAAGATCCGGGACAAGGTCTCCGCGCTCGGTGCCTTCCAGGAAGCCGCCGCCCCCGCCTCCGACTGGGATCCCGCCCTGACCGAGGATGCGCATTTCAACTGGGCGAAGCTCGCCTTCGACCTCAACCAGGACCCCTCCGTCTTTGAATCCTTCCTCGACCGCTACAACAACAAGGAGAAGACGGACCAGATCTACCAGTACATCGCCCTCGCCGCCCTCTACCACAACGACTATGAGGGCGCGATCCAGGCCTACGACAACCTCGAGACCCTCGACACGCAGTCCCGGACCAACTACGTCAAGGCGAACTACCTCCGTGCCCGGCAGCTGATGACGGGCGGCGCCTGGCGTCCGGCCGCGGCGAACCTCAAGGCCGTCGCCGACCTCGTCCCGCGCAGCGGCTCCTTCGGGCAGATGGCCCGCTACTGGCTCTCGCAGTGCTATTTCCACGACGAAAAATACGACAAGGCCGCGACCGAGCTGACCAGCCTCTATTCCATCTCCGCCCTCGACGGGATGGAGGAGGGGAGCCAGATTCCCTACGACCTCGCCTATGCCTACTACCGCCTCGGACAGTATGAGAAGGCCGCGAAATGGTTTGACAATTACCTCAAGAGCGGCGCCGCCTTCTCGAAGGCCGATGCCGAAATCCGCCGCGCCGACTGCGACTTCTACGTCAAGGACTACAAGGGCGCCATCGCCCTCTATGACGCCATCTACCAGGCCGATCCCGATCCGGACCACGTCTATGTCTATTACCAGGAAGGCATCGCCTGCGGTCTGATCGGGCAGGATGCGAAGAAGCTCGCCCTCCTCGAGAAGGTCCGCGAAGCGACCCCGGGCGTGCCTTACTACGACGCCGCCTGCTTCGAGCTGGGCCTGACCTATGTGGAGCAGGGTGAGCCCGATTCGGCCGCCCGCGTGTTCAAGGACCTCCGCGGCACGACGCAGGACCAGACGATGGTCGCGCGCTGCCTCCTCGAACTCGGTATGATCTACAACAAAGCCGATGACTCGAAAAAGGCCCTGCGCGCCTTCAAGGAGGTGGCCGAGGGAATGCCCGGTACTTCTTATGCACAGAGCGCCCTCCAGGCCATCGAATCCGTCTATCGCGACCTCGGGCAGCCGGATCTCTACCTCGACTATGTCGAGTCGATCGGAATGGCCCCGAAGATGAGCGAGGACGAGAAGGAGACGATGTATTTCCGCAGCGCCGAGCAGATCTACCAGACCGGCGCCTGGCGGGAGGCCATCTCCGCCCTCGAGAGCTTCAAGGCCCGCTATCCGAAGGGTACGCATCTGGCCGAAGCCGACCTATACATCGGCGAGAGCTACTACCGCCTCGGCAAGAAGGACCTTGCCTGCGACTATTTCTCCAAGGCCGCCGACGAGAGTGACGGCACGGCCGCCATCGTCCCGATGCGCCGCTACTGCGCCGTCGCCTATGAGATCGAGCAGTTCAAGGATGCCGCCCGCGGCTACCGGGTCCTCTGCGACACCCCGGCGATCACCGGCGATGTGCGAAAGGAAGCCGCGACGGGATGGCTCCGCAGCGCCTATCGCGCCCGCCTCTATCCCGAGGCCGTCGAAGCCGCTGAGATCGCGCTCCCGCTGGTCGATGATCCGCAGAGCCGCTTGGAGGTGAGCTTCTTGCAGGCGAAGAGCCTGCTGGCTGTCAGCCGCCGCGCCGAGGCCGCCGCGATCTTCAACCGTCTGGCCGCCGATCCGACGACGCCGGAAGGCGCTGAGGCCGCGGTCTTCGTGCTCCAGGATCTCTACGACCAGGCCCGCTTCGCCGAGGCCCGCGAAGGCGTCTTCCGCCTGCAGGACAAGGGCGCCGTGCCGCAGTACTGGCTCGCCCGCGCCTTCATCATCCTCGGCGACACCTATGCCGAAGACGACAACTACAAGCAGGCGCTCCGCACCTTCGAAAGCATCCGCGACGGCTATGACAGCGCCGCGCAGGATGACATCCTCCCGACCGTCGCCTCCCGGATCGAGGCCCTCGAAACCCTAATGCAGCAGTAACGATGAAACGATTCTTACCTATCCTCCTGGGTCTTGCCGCAGCCCTGCCGCTGCAGGCGCAGATTACGCAGACCATCAAGGTCGAGAATACCTACGAGGCCGAAGTCGCCGCCACGGAAAAGCAGGAGCTTCCGATGGCCCTGCCCGACTCGCTGCTGCGTTTCGACCTGGACTACGACTATTCGGTCTTTGACCATCCCTACAAGGGCTCCTATACCTTCAAACCCTACCGCATCGGCCTTACGCCGGAAGCGAGTGATGACGCCCACGTCCTGTACGTCAAGGCGGGAGCGGGCTATGCGCCGCGCACCCTGGCGGACATCGTCTGGGCGCCGAAGTCCCGCTTCGGGATCACCGTGACCGGCCGCCACGACGGCTATTTCGGCTACTACCGGCCGGGCCTGGTCGTCGGGGGCGAGGAAGGCCCTGACGGCGGCAAGTATTGGGGCCGCGACCTGCACAACAGCCTCTCCGTCCGGGGCGGCTACGGCGGCGACGACTGGTCGCTCCAGCTCGAGGCCGGCTACGACGGTGTCCTCGCGCGCGACAACTGGATGGGCTCCCGGGAGCTCCATACGGGCTATTTCTCGACTGCGATCGGCAGCATCGATCCCGACGCCGACTTCTTCTGGAAGGGCGCCCTGCGGTACGGCCGAACCTGGGACCGGGTCTCGGAGGCGGGCCGCATCGGCGAGAACAATTTCCGCTTCGACGGCTGCTTCGGCCCGTCGGTCGGGGAGCGGGGCAAGATCCTGATGGACATCGGCCTGCAGATCGTTCAGTACGGCGGCGGTATCTTTGATTCGCACGTCGGTCTGATGAGTCTGCGCCCGGTGTACTACTTTGAAGGCGATCGCTGGCGCTTCAGCCTCGGCGCCGAGGTCTCGACCATCATCCGCCACGACAACCGCGAGAACCCCGATGCCCGCAAGGAACGGATGCACAGCGGCCGCTGGCGCCTGCCGATTCCCGTCGCATCGATCTCCTACGACCTGATCGAGGATGCCCTCCAGCCCTTTGCCGAGGCCGGCGGCGGCGCGACCGTCAACAGCTGGTCCTCCCTCGTGGAGCAGAACCATTTCATCAACCCGATGGCCGTCATTCCGGTCCAGGCTCCGCTCGAGAACAGCTATGAGACCCTCCGCGTGGCCGGCGGTATCCGCGGCCGGATCCGCTACCGCTTCGCCTATGAGCTGAGCGCGGGCTACCGGGCGGTCCACAACGGCCTCGTCGATTCGGCGATCCCGCAGGTGGACGGCGTGCTCCCGTACGGCTATGCCTTCGTCGATTATACCGGCGCCTTCGCCGACCTGAAATACGACCTCCGTCTCGGTGGATTCAGCTCGACGGGCCATCTGGGCCTGGTCCGCAACTTCTACGACCACGAAGAGATCGCGCGCGTGGGCTTCATCCGTCCGGGCTTTTTCCACGGCGACCTGAAGCTCCGCTATACCTGGCACAACCGCATTGAGGCGGGCATCAGCGGCCGGTTCGAGTCCGTGCGCAAGGCTGACGGCGTGATGGAAGGCCTCGAGATCCCCGGCTGGTTCGATCTCGGCATCGATGCGGGCTATGCCTTCAACCGGAAACTGAGCGTCTGGGTCCGGGCCGGAAACCTGCTCGACGAGCCGATCCAGCTGAGCCCGTTCCATACGCAGCGGGAGCAGTGGATCAGCGCCGGAATCGTGCTGAAACTGTAGCGTTTTTCCGCCTGATTTTCTACGGCTTTTTCCCTTGTTTTTTCGGGGAAAAAGCCGTATATTTGTATGTTTATATGCGCACCTTTTCCGGGTTTCCGGTAAGCGCTTGATACAGAAAAAGATAGATATACAAATATGGCAGAAAACGAAGAATTGAAACGCTCGGAAGCCGAGCAGTATTCCGCGAACAGTATTCAGGTCCTGGAAGGTCTTGAAGCCGTGCGCAAGCGCCCCTCGATGTACATCGGCGACGTGGGCGAACGCGGTCTGCATCATCTGGTCTATGAAGTCGTCGACAACTGTATCGACGAGGCGATGGCCGGCTTCTGCACCGATGTCGAAGTGACGATCCTCGAGGACAATTCCGTCCGCGTAAAGGACAACGGCCGCGGTATCCCGACCGGTATGCACGAAAAGGAGCACAGAAGCGCCCTGGAGGTCGTCCTGACGGTCCTCCACGCCGGTGGCAAGTTCGACAAGAACAGCTACAAGGTGAGCGGCGGTCTGCACGGCGTCGGTGTCAGCTGCGTCAACGCGCTGAGCGACCTGCTCGTTGCGGAGGTACACCGCGAGGGCAAGATTTTCGTGCAGAAATTCTCCAAGGGCAAGCCCATTACGGGGGTTGAGGTCATCGGTACGGCGGAAGATACCGGTACCACGATCACCTTCCACCCGGACGCCACGATCTTCACGCAGACGATCGTCTATAAGTATGATACCCTGGCGAACCGTCTCCGCGAGCTGGCCTTCCTGAACAAGGGAATCCGCATCCGCCTGACTGACCTTCGCGAAGAGGTCGAGGAGTTCGTCAAGGACGAGAGCGGCGACAGCAAGGCTACGGGCCGGATGATTCACCGCACCGACGAGTTCTACTCCACGGAAGGCCTCAAGCAGTTCATCGAGTACCTCGATGCCGGCGCCTCGCAGCTGATTCCCGAGCCGATTTGCGTCAACTCCGACAAGGTCATTCCGATCGACATCGCCCTGAGCTACAACACGGGCTTCTCCGAGAAGATTTACTCTTACGTCAATAACATCCATACGATCGAAGGCGGTACGCACCTGCAGGGCTTCAAGATGGGCCTTTCCCGTTCCCTGAAGAACTACGCCGAAAAGAACGGCCTGCTCGCGAAGTTCAAGGGCGACCTCTCGCCGGAGGACTTCCGCGAAGGCCTGACCGCGATCGTGTCGGTCAAGGTCGCCGAACCGCAGTTCGAAGGCCAGACCAAGACCAAGCTCGGCAACCCCGAGGCGACCTCGGCCGTTTCGCAGGCCACTGCCGCCGCCGTGGATACCTACCTCGAGGAGCACCCGAAGGAGGGCAAACTCATTGTCGAGAAGATCGTTCTCGCCGCTACGGCCCGTGCCGCGGCCCGCAAGGCGCGTGAGATGGTCCAGCGCAAGACCGTGATGACCGGTGCCGGTATGCCCGGCAAGCTCGCCGACTGCTCCGAGCGCGATCCGGAGAAGTGCGAACTCTTCCTCGTGGAGGGTGATTCTGCAGGCGGTACGGCGAAACAGGGCCGTGACCGCAGGATCCAGGCGATCCTCCCGCTCCGCGGTAAGATTCTCAACGTCGAGAAAGCCGCCGGCGACCGCGCCTTCGAAAGCCAGGAAGTCCGCAACATCTACACGGCCCTCGGCGTCAGCGTGGCGCAGGAGGACGAGACCGGCGAGAAGCGGATGGACCTGAGCAAGCTCCGTTACCACAAGGTCATCATTATGACCGATGCCGATGTCGACGGCTCGCACATCGCCTGCCTCATCCTGACCTTCTTCTTCCGCTATATGTTCGACCTGATCAAGAACGGCTACGTCTATCTCGCGACCCCGCCGCTCTACCTCGTCAAGAAGGGCAAGGAGGAAGTCTATTGCTGGACCGACGGGCAGCGTGAGGAGGCGACGATGCGCCTCGGCCGCGGCTCCGACAAGGGCGTGACCGTGCAGCGCTACAAAGGTCTCGGTGAAATGTCCGACCAGCAGCTCTGGGACACGACGATGAATCCCGACACCCGTCTGCTCCGTCAGATCACGATCGAGAACGCGGCGCAGGCCGAACGGACCTTCTCGATGCTGATGGGCGACGATGTCCCGCCGCGCCGGCAGTTCATCGAAGAGAACGCTCACTACGCGAATATTGACGCGTAGCTGTCATTCCGAGCGTAGCGAAGGAATCTAATAACCTAAATCATACTCCCTATTATGTTAGACATTTTTGACAGAATATCCCGTGACGCCGGCGGCCCGATCGGACAGTATTTCGAGCAGGGCTTCGGCTACTATATGTACCCGCGCCTCGAAGGCGAACTGGGCCCCCATATGACCTTCAACGGCATTCCCGTGCTGAACTGGTCCCTGAACAACTACCTCGGTCTGGCGAACCATCCGGCCGTCCGCAAGGCGGACGCCGACGCCGCCGCCGAGTGGGGCCTCGCGTACCCGATGGGCGCGCGAATGATGTCGGGCCATACCCGCTATCACGAAAAGCTCGAGAAGATCTTCGCCGATTTCGAGAAGAAGGAAGACGCCTTCCTCTTCAACTTCGGCTACCAGGGCATCGTCTCCGCGATCGACGCGCTGACCGCCCGCCACGACGTCATCGTCTATGACGCCGAATGCCACGCCTGCCTGCTCGACGGTATCCGTCTCCATAGCGGCAGCAGCTACAAGTACCGCCACAACAATATGGCGGATGCCGACCGTATCCTCGCGAAGGCCTGCGCCGAGGCGGATGAGAACGGTGGCGGCGTCCTGCTGATCACCGAAGGCGTTTACGGTATGACCGGCGCCCTCGGCAAGCTCGACGAGCTCGTGGCCCTCAAGAAAAAGCACAACTTCCGCATCCTGATTGACGACGCGCACGGCTTCGGTCTCCTCGGCGCCCACGGCCGCGGCACCTCCGAGCACTTCGGCGTGATGGACGGGATCGACCTCTACATCGGCGCATTCGCTAAGAGTATGGCCTCGATTGGCGGCTTCATCGCCGGCCCGCACGCGATCATCAACTACCTGCGGATGAATATGCGCAGCCAGATGTACGCGAAGAGCCTCCCGATGCCGCTCGTGCTCGGCAACATCAAGCGTATGGAGATCATCGACTCGCCGGAAGGCGACGAGCTCCGCGCCAAGTGCTGGCAGATCACCCACGCGATCCAGGACGGCTTCAAGGCTGAAGGTTTCGATATCGGCGAGGCCGAGGCTTGCGTCACGCCCGTGCACATCAAGGGCGGTGTCGCACAGGCGACGAAGATGGCGAAGGACCTCCGCGAGAACTACCGCATCTTCTGCTCGATGGTGATCTATCCGGTCATCCCGAAGGGAATGATCATCTTCCGCATCGTCTCGACGGCGGCCCACACGATGGAGGATGTCAACTACACGCTGAACGCCTTCAAAGAGATCAAGGCCAAGCTCGATGCCGGCGCTTATGACGGCGACGACATTGCAGCAATGAAGGTTGAATAAAAAACCGAAAAGGCGGAGGGTGGTGCGTCACGGAGGCGTGGCCACCCCCGGCCACGGGGAGGGGGAGGGGCCCGTTGGATACAAGTTATCGCGCAGCGATGACGCAGGAGACAATGGGAGGGGCCGGAGCGAATGAAATGAGCGGAGTCCTCCGTGATGTACCACCCGCAGACTCGGTTTTTTATGATGAATTGATATGAGTAACCAACAGTATTTCAAGGATAAGGTCATTATTGTGACGGGGGCGAGCAGCGGCATCGGGCTGGCTGCGGCGCGGCTTTTTGCCGGCTTCGGCGCGAAAGTCGTGATGGCGGCCCGCTCGCTGGAGAAGATGGAGGCGGAAGCGGAGCGGCTCGGCGGCGAAGTGCTCTGTGTCAAGTGCGACGTATCGGTCGAGGCGGATTGCAAGGCCCTCGTCGAACAGACCGTCGCCCGCTTCGGGTGCATCGACATCCTCGTCAACAACGCCGGCCTTTCGATGCGGGCGATGTTCAAGGACCTCGACCTGAGCGTCATCCACCGCCTGATGGAGGTCAACTTCTGGGGCACCGTGTACTGCACGAAATACGCCCTCCCGTACTTGCTGGAGACGAAAGGCCAGGTCGTCGGCGTCATCTCGATCGCCGGCTACAGCGCCCTTCCCGCCCGCTGCGCCTACTCCTCCTCGAAATACGCCATCCGCGGCTTCCTCGACACGCTCCGCATCGAGCACCTCAAAGATGGGCTCGGCGTGCTCGTGTTCGCCCCCGGTTATACCGAATCCAACGTCCGCAACGCGGCCCTCGTCGCCGACGGCTCCGCGCAGGGGAAGACCCCGCTCGAGGAAGGCAAGCTGATGAGCGCCGAGCGCTGCGTCGAATACCTCGCCAAGGCCCTCCGCCGCCGGAAATCCGAGATGATCCTGACGACCCTCGGCAAGGCGACCGTCTGGATGCACCGGCGTTTCCCGCGCTGGACGGACCGGATGACCTACAGCTTTATCGCCAAAGAAGCCGATTCCCCGTTCAAGTAAGAAGACTTCGCTATGCATCTCCGATTTGACGTCTTTAAGCGCATCTTCCTGCCGCTTGCCGCTCTCTTCCTGCTGATTCTGTGGCTGATGCCGCGGTCGGCGAAGTTCAACTATGACTACCGGAAGGGAGGCGTGTGGGAGTACGAGGACCTGGTCGCCGAGTTCGATTTCCCGATCCTCAAGAGCGACAGCGAACTGCGGGCGGAGCGCCAGCGTTCCGGACAGCAGCAGGCCATTCCGTATTACATCGTCGATTCGGGCGTGGAAACGGCGCAGCTCGATACGCTGTCGCAGATCCACTTCTCGATCTTCCAGGATTATATGCTGTCCCTGCGCGAGGACTTTGCGGTCCTGCTGCAGGAAGCCTACACCCGGGGTATCCTGCCCGACGGGGATCCCGCCGTGGAAGGACTGGACAGCCCGGTCGTGTTCGTCGAGCGGGACAAGCAGCGCCGCAAGAGCGCCGTCGGGGATTATCCTGCCGACAAGGTCGCCGGCTCGAACCTGCTGACCCGGACGCAGACCTGTGAACGGATCACCCAAACGCTGCAGGAGGCCTATCCGCTGCTGCGGGTCGATTCCCTGATGCGCCGCTTTGCCTTTTATGACCGCGTACAGCCGAATCTGCGCTACGACGAGCTGATGACGACCCTTGTCGGCGGCGATCGCGCCGAGGACCTGTCCCCGACCCTCGGGATCGTGCATTTCGGCGAGCGGATCGTCCAGCAGGGCGAGCTCGTCACCGACGACATCCTCCGCGTCATCGAATCCTATCGCGCTGAGTTTGAATCCCGTATGGGCGGTACGCAAGCCGGAGGTCTCGAATTGCTCGGGCAGGTCATCGCCGCCCTGGCGCTCGTGCTGCTATTCTACCTGAGCATCCTCTATACGAATCCGGCGATCCTGCGCGAGCCCGGCCGCTTCCTCTATCTGGTGCTGATCTTCGGCCTGGCGAGCACCGCAGCCTTCCTCGTGGAGAGCGCCGAGTCGCGCCTGCTCTATATGGTGCCCTTCACGCTGACGACCCTCTATCTGCTGGCCTTCTTCAAGAAGGGCGTCGTGCTGCCGGTCTATGTCATCTCGCTCCTGCCGCTGCTGCTCTTTGCTCACGGCGGCCTAGAGCTCTTCTTCCTCTTCCTGGTCGGCGGGGCCGTGACGATTTACGTCTTCGGCTTTTTCAACCGCGGCTGGAAGCAGTTCCTGACGGCGCTGATCGCCTTCCTCTCCGAGGCGGTCGTCCTGGTCGGTCTCCGGCTCACCGGCGGCGACCTGCAGTCGGTGCCGCAGCCCCTGCTGATGCTCTTTATCGGCTCCTTCCTTTCTGTGGCCGGCTATCCGCTGATCTATCTCTTCGAGATTCTCTTTAACCTCGTGTCCGGCTCCCGGCTGATGGAGCTCTGCGACACGAATGCGAACAAGCTGCTGCGCGACCTGGCGCAGAAAGCCCCCGGTACCTTCCAGCACAGCCTGCAGGTAATGAATATGGCCGAGGCGGCGATCCGGGAGATCGGCGGCGATGCGCTGCTCGTTCGCGCCGGCGCCCTATACCACGACATCGGCAAGATGCAGAATCCGCGCTGCTTCATCGAGAACGAGGGGCATTTCGCCGGTATGGAGCCGTACCACAACGGCCTCAGCCCGCACGACAGCGCCGTGCAGATCGTGCGGCACGTCCCCGACGGGATCGCCCTGGCCGAGAAACACCACCTGCCCTCCGTCGTCAAGGAGTTCATCCGGACGCACCACGGAACGACCTGCGCGAAGTATTTCTACACGCAGTACCTCAATGCCGGCGGCTCTCCGGAAAAGGCCGGCGACTTCTTCTACGACGGCCGCAAGCCCTATACCCGCGAGCAGGCCGTGCTGATGATCTGCGACTCGATCGAAGCCGCCTCCCGTACGATGAAAGACTATTCGCAGGAGTCCTGCGACCGTCTCGTTACGGGCATCATCGACGGGAAGATGAGCGAGGGCCAGCTCCGCGACTGCGACATTTCCGTCAAGGAACTCGTGCGGGTGCAGGATTTCCTGAAGACTTATCTCGCGCAGATGTATCATCCGCGCATTGAATATCCATCCCTGAACAAAAAAGCAATTAAAACGAATAGACAGAATGAACGTAACCAAAAGTCAGATCGATGACCTCAATCTCGAGGTCGTGATCACCATCGCTCCCGAGGATTATGCCCCGATTGAAAAGAAAAAGCTGAACGAACGCCGCCGTACGGCCGAACTGCGCGGTTTCCGCCGCGGTATGGCCCCGATGTCGCTGATTCAGAAGTTCTATGGCGAGCAGGCGCTCGGCGAGTCCGTCAACGACGTCCTCTCCGATGCCCTCGATTCCTTCATCAAGGACGAGAAGCTCCGCGTGCTCGGCCAGCCTCTGACGAGCGAGAAGCAGGAGCCCGTCGAATGGGTTTCCGGCAAGCCTTTCACCTTTATCTTCGATATCGCGACCTCGCCGGAGCTCAGCTTTACCGTCGGTAAGGAAGACAAGATCCCGTACTACAAGATCGATGTCACCGACGCCGCGAAGGCCGAAATGAAGAAGAACATTCTCGGACAGTACGGTTCGATGCAGGAGGCCCCGCAGACGGGCGAGCAGGACTACATCATCGCCGACCTCGACAACGGAGAGGTCAAGGCCGAGGGTGTCTATATCTCGATCCGCAACGTCGCCGAGGCCAAGCGCGACCTCTTCCTCGCCCGCAAGGCCGGGGAGAGCTTCGAGGTCAACGTCAACGAAGCCTTCGAGAACGAGACCGACCGTGCCTCGATGCTGAAGATCAAGAAGGAGGAACTCGCCGGCCTCAAGCCCGAGTTCAAGCTCACGATCGTCAACGTCAAGACCTTCGTTCCCGCCGAGAGCAACCAGGAAACCTGGGACAAGATCTATGGCGAAGGCAAGGTCAAGAGCGAAGAGGAATTCGACGCGAAGATCGCCGAGCGCATCGCCGCCGAGAACGAGCAGCAGGCGAACTACCGCTTTGCCGCCGACGCCCGCGCACACTTTGTCAAGAAGGCCGACATCGCCCTGCCGGAAGCCTTCCTCAAGCGCTGGCTCTTCCACATCAACGAAGGCAAGTTCACGATGGAGGACATCGAGAAGGACTTCGAGGGCTTCCTCCGCGACTTCCGCTGGCAGATGGTCCGCGGCCGCGTGATGGAGCTCTTCGACCTCAAGGTGGAGGACAAGGACATCCAGGAAGCCGCCGAAGGCTATGCCGCCTACCAGTATGCGATGTACGGAATGGGCAATGTCCCGCAGGAGATGATCCGCGATTTCGCCCGCCGCATCCTTGCCGATGAGCGCCAGGCCCGCAACCTCGAGGAGCAGGTCGAGGACAACAAGACCTTCGCCGCCCTCCGCGAGCACGTGACCCTCACCGAAAAGAAGATCTCCCCGGAGAAATTTGCAGCCCTTAAATAAGTATCAATGACTGAATTTGAGAAATATGCCGTAAAGGACAGGGGCATCAGCTCGATGACCCTGTCCCGTTACAGCTCGGCCTACATCAACCCGACCATCATTGAGGAGCGCAAGATGAACGTCGCCTCGATGGACGTGTTCTCCCGCTTGATGATGGACCGCATCATCTTCCTCGGCGTGCCGATCGACGATGACGTGGCGAACATCATCCAGGCGCAGCTCCTTTTCCTCGCCTCGACGGACGCCGCCGCGGACATCTCCCTCTACCTGAATACCCCCGGCGGACAGGTCTCCTCGGGCCTTGGCATCTACGACACGATGCAGCTCGTGGAGCCGGACGTCGCGACGATCTGCACGGGGATGGCGGCCTCGATGGGCTCCGTGCTCCTGTGCGCCGGCGCGCCCGGGAAGCGCAGCGCCCTGCCGCATTCGCGCGTACTGATCCATCAGCCCCTCGGCGGGGCCCAGGGTCAGGCCTCGGACATCCTCATCGCCGCGAAGGAAATCGAAAAGATCCGCGAGGAACTCTTCCGCATCATCGCGACGCACAGCGGCCAGCCGTATGAGAAGGTGGCTGCCGACGGCGACCGCGACTACTGGATGAGCGCCGAAGAAGCGCTTGCCTACGGTATGGTGGACGAAATCCTCCGCAAGAAAGGCAAGAAGTAGCGCGCGATGGCAAAAAAGACGACAGGCGGAAAGGCCTACAGCGGCGGTTCTCCGCGCCACCGCTGCAGCTTTTGCGGCCGCGGCGAGGACGAAGTGGCCTTGCTGCTGACCGGGCAGGAAGGGTACATCTGCTCGGACTGCGTCCGGATGGCGTCCAGTATGGTCGATGAGTATTTCGGCGTCGGATCGCCTTCCGCCCCGGCGGAGGCTCCGCGCAGCAGCAAAGCGCCGAAACCCCGCGAGATCAAGGACTTCCTCGACCAGTACGTGATCGGGCAGGAGCGTGCGAAGCGGGTGCTTTCGGTCGCGGTGTACAACCACTACAAGCGCCTGGAGAACAACCTCTCTGCGAAGAAGGACAGTGCGGCTGATGCGGTCGAACTGGAGAAGTCGAACGTGCTCCTCGTCGGTCCGACGGGAACGGGTAAGACCTTGATGGCAAAGACGATAGCGCGCCTTCTCGATGTGCCCTTCACGATCGTCGATGCGACGGTGCTGACCGAAGCCGGCTATGTCGGCGAAGATGTCGAGAGCATCCTGACGCGCCTGCTGCAGGAGGCGGATTATAACCAGGCGAAGGCCGAGCGGGGCATCGTTTTCATCGACGAGATCGACAAGATCGCCCGCAAAAGCGACAACCCCTCGATTACCCGCGATGTCTCCGGCGAAGGCGTACAGCAGGCGATGCTCAAGCTCCTCGAAGGCGCGGTCGTGAACGTCCCGCCGAAGGGCGGCCGCAAGCACCCCGAGCAGGAGTTCATCCACGTCAACACGCAGAACATCCTCTTTATCTGCGGCGGTGCCTTCGAAGGGATCGAGCGCCGGATTGCGCAGCGTCTCAACACACAGGTGATCGGCTTCGATGTTGCCGGAAAGCCGAAGGTAGATAAGGAAAACCTGCTGCAATACGTCGAAGCGCAGGACCTGCGCGGCTACGGTCTCATCCCGGAAATCATCGGCCGTCTCCCGGTCGTTACCTACCTCGACCAGCTTGACCGCCCGTCCTTGAAGCGCATCCTGACCGAACCGAAAAACGCCATTCTGCGTCAGTACAAGCGGCTTTTCGAACTCGACGGCATCACGCTGGAGATCGATCCCGAGGTGCTGGATCTCATCGTCGATACGGCGATTGCGAGCCGCCTCGGCGCCCGCGGCCTCCGCTCGATATGCGAACGTATTCTCAATGACGCGATGTTCGAAGCGCCATCCTCAAAGAAAAAAGTCTTCCGGCTGACGAAAGACTATGCAGAAAAGAAACTGGGCTCCCGATAAGGAACCCAGTTTTTTGTTAGAGCTGCTCGTCGAAGTAGCGGGTGACGGAGTCCATAAGATGGGCCCGATGTGGCCCGCGGACGTTGTGTTCGGCCTTCGGGTAGGGCAGGTAATCGATGAGGATGCCGTGCTCGATGCAGGCCTGCACGAAGGAAAGGCTGTGCTGCCAGACGCAGGTGTTGTCGATCGCGCCCTGGCAGATCAGCAGGCGTCCCTTCAGGCGCGGCGCCGCCTCGATCAGCGAAGTCTCGGCGAAGCCCTCCGGATTCGTCTCCGGATTGTCCATATAGCGCTCGCCGTACATCACTTCGTACCACTTCCAGTCGATGACCGGACCGCCGGCGACCCCGACCTTGAAGATCTCGGGATAATGCGTCATCAGCGAAATCGTCATAAAGCCGCCATAACTCCAGCCGTGGACGCCGACGCGCTCCGCATCGATCCAGGGCTGCTCCAGCAGGCGCCGGATGCCCGCGACCTGGTCGGCCATCTCCGCGACGCCGCAACGGCGGTTGATCGCCTTCTCGAAGGCCGCGCCGCGATTCTGCGTGCCGCGGTTGTCCTGGACATAGACGACGTAGCCTTTTTGGGCCATCAGCATCTCCCAGAGGCGCATTTCGCCGAGCCAGCTATCCTGCACGAGCTGCGAATGCGGGCCGCCGTAAACGTACACGAGCAGGGGATAGCGCTTCGTCGGATCGAAGCCGAGCGGATAGGTCAGGCGGTAGTAGTTTTCAAACGCCCCATCGGCGCTCGGGACGGTGCCGAGCTCGATCCGGCACTGGGCGAAATCGGCGATCGGATTCGCGCTCTCGGCAATCGGGATGGCCTTTTTCCCATCGGTGCTGCGAAGGACGGTAATCCCCGGGACATCGAGGCTGCTCCACGAATCGAAGTACCATTTCGCGTCCTCGTCCATCGCAATCTCGTGCCAGCCGCGCTCGTGCGTAAGCTGTTCGGGGCGGCTGATCCGGCTGCGCCGAAGGGCCGCGGGACCGGGCTTGCCGAGGCTGAGCTTGACGCGGAAAAGATGGTTCTCAATCGGAGAAACCTCCGCCGAGGTGTAGTACAGGGCCGTTTCGTCTCCCGCGATCCAGGCGGCATCGGCCGGGGCGGGCGTGAGGCGCCGCAGCGGCGATCCGAGCGTGTCGCAAAGATAGAGCGCGCGGTAACCGTCGCGGTTGTCCGTCCGGTAGAAGAAGAGGTCATAGCGCTCGCCGGGGAAGCGGACCGGGTCGAGGGGCTCGATCCAGGCGTCGTTCTCCTCGCTCAGGATCCGGCGGATCAGGTGGCCCGTCGCGGCGCTGTAGCTGTTAAGGTGCATCGTGTGCTGTGCGCGGTCCACGACCTGGATCCAGATCTGCCGGCTGTCGGGCGTCCAGGCGATGTTCGTCAGGTAGCGCTCCTCGTCGAAGTCGTTGACATCCAGATAGATGGTCTTCCCGCTTTCGCTGTCATAGACTCCGAGGCTGATGTGCTCCGAAGCCATCCCGTTCATCGGGTAGCGGATCTCCTGGAGGGAGCCGGTGCGGGTCGAAATGTCGAGCAGGGGGAACTTCGTGACGCGGGTCTCGTCCTTGCGGAAGAAGGCGAGCTTCCGGCCGTCCGGGGCGGGGAAGAGGCCGCCGTCGATGCCGAATTCGTTGCGGGATACGCTCTCGCCATAAACGATCCCGTCGGAACCTTCGGCAACGAGCGTGTCGTCCCACCAGAGGCTGCCGTCCTGCGTCCGTCCGTGGGGGCGTTCCGGGGACTGGACGCTACGCTCGGATTCAGCGACCGTGCCGGCGGCGGCATCGAGTTCCATCAGCTTCCAGCCGCCTTTCGCGTAGTAGGCGAACTGCCCGTCCGCGCTGAGCCAAACCGGGTAGGCGCCGGTAATGCTGTACTGATTGGAATAGTAGAGGTCCTGGTTGGTAAACAGCTTACCTTCAGCGTTTTGCTCTGCTCTTGTGTCCAGCGGCTGGGCGGCCGCGGAGAGGGGGAGCAGCAGGGTGGTGATCAGGAAGAGAAGGGATCGTTTCATAGCTTAATCGATCGTGATTTCATCGAGATAAATCCAGACCGGCTCCCCGGCATCGGGATGCGTCCCGGGGCAGTCGATCAGGGAAGTAATATGGACGCGCAGGTGCTGCGCGCGAAGGGGTTTCGGGCTCGTGGCGCGGACCGGAAGGAAGCGCTCATCGGCGGCGTAATCGGCCGGGTCCAGCTCGATTGTGACCCAGTTTTTGAACTCCTTTCCGTCATTGGAAAGCGAGTAACTGACCCGAAGCGGAGCGAGGATCCGGAGGTTAGGTTTTATGAGAAAATCGCAGCTCACGGCCGAGATCTCGCAGGGCTTTCCGAGGTCGATCACGAGGTCTGGATCGGCGCCTTCCCAGCCGACCCAGGCGGCCCCGATTTCGCGGTCGCCGAAGCGTCCGTCGGTCAGGGCGCGGGCGGCGTTTTCAGGGTCAAATTTGGGGCTCGGGGCGCTACGAAAATGGAGCGTTTTTCCTAGCGAAAAACGGCCCGCGGAAAGGCCGATCCAGCGGCTCTTGTAAAGCTCACAGTAAGCGATTGTATTGCTTTCTAAATCAGGAATTTCGCTTATGTCGAATTGTTGGCATCTTTGGGCGAAGCGGTCGAGAATTTCGGCGGGTTTTCCGGGGATCGTTTCGCCGCTTTTTGCGAGCTCCAATTCGACGTACTGGAGGGGGAGTCGAGCGATGCAGACGGCGCGGAAAAAGAGGCTGTCCTCGGGGCTCGAAACGGCCGCCTCGGCCCGGTCGAAATAGTCGTCGTAAACGGTCAACATCCGCTCGGAAAGAAGGCGCTCCTTGCCGCCGATTTCCATCGCTTTCCGGCTCATCCGGAGGTACCAGTCGATCGCGTCGGCGGCCTTCCCGTAATGGCTCTCGAGGTAGCCGCGCTGCAGGATGTCCCGGTCGATGCCGGGGTGCGCGCGCAGCTGTTCGGCGATGTGGTTTCGCAGCTCGGGAAAATCGCCTTCATAGATGCCGCCCGCCCATTGGGCGGAAAGCGGAAGGGACAGGGCCGCGAAGGCCAAAAGGGTGACAGTCAGGCGCTTTTTCATCAGCGGCAAAGGTACGCATCTCTTTGCGTTTTTCAAAATGGGAAAAAGGCTTTGATTTTTGGGAATTAAATCGTAAATTTGCGTTCGTGTCTGTAAGAGTATCTTACAGGCGCGGGTTCACGGAGCGTTTTTCCGGATGGAAAGACCCCGCGTTCAGGAACGACAAGCTGACGAACCGCTGCCGTTCCCTGGCCTTTGCAAAAATCGATGCCGGGCCGGGGAATGGGGGATTTTGTATTTGTCGAAATTCATTAACCCTTTCATCCTCAGACCCCTATGTTTACGCTGATTGACCTGCCGTATGCGCCGGATGCTCTTGAACCGGCGATCAGTGCGCGCACCCTTTCCTTCCACCACGGGAAGCACCTGCAGACCTATGTCGATAACCTGAACAAGCTCCTGCCGGGCAGCCCCTACGAAGGGATGGCCCTCGAGGAGATCGTCCGCAAGGCGGATGGCGGCATCTTCAACAACGCCGGCCAGATCCTGAACCACAACCTGTACTTTACGCAGTTCAAACCGGCTTCAGCCGTCGTGACCGGCTCCGACCCTTCCGTCAAACCCGGCCCCGACCTTTCCGTCATGCCCGACCCCGACTCTTCCGTCATGCCCGGCCCCGACTCTTCCGTCATGCCCGGCCCCGACCCTTCCGTCATGCCCGGCCCCGACCTTTCCGTCATGCCCGGCCCGACCGGGCATCTCAAAGCCCAGATCGAAAAGCAATGGGGCTCTATCGACGCCTTCAAGGCGGAGTTCGAAGCGAAGGGCGTTGGCCTTTTCGGCAGCGGATGGGTATGGCTTTCCGCCGCGGAGGATGGCTCGCTCGTGATTACGCAGGAGGCTGGCGCCGGCAACCCGCTGACCCGGGGCCTTCGGCCGCTGCTGACCTTCGACGTATGGGAGCACGCCTATTACCTCGATTTCCAGAACCGCCGCGCGGCGCAGCTCGCCGCCCTTTGGGCCATTGTCGACTGGGCCGTGGTGGAGAAAAGATACGAGAAAAAGTAAATTCCGCCAATGACGATGAGTGCTAAAAGAACCCTCCTGATTACCGGCGGCGCCGGTTTTATCGGCTCGCACGTGGTGCGGCTCTTCGTGAATAAGTATCCGGATTACCGGATCATCAACCTCGACAAACTCACCTATGCGGGGAACCTGGCGAATCTTCGGGACATCGAAGACCGGCCGAATTACCGCTTCGTGAAGATGGACATCTGCGACTTCGAGGGCGTGCTGGCCCTGCTGCAGGAAGAACACGTGGACGGGATTATCCACCTCGCGGCCGAGTCGCACGTCGACCGCTCGATCAAGGATCCCTTCACCTTCGCGCAGACCAACGTGATGGGTACGCTCTCGCTCCTCCAGGCCGCGAAAGCCTACTGGGGACCGATGGGCTACGTCATGCCCGGCTGCGACCCTTCCGTCATGCCCGACTGCGACCCTTCCGTCATGCCCGGCTGCGACCGGGCATCTCATAAGACCCCCGATCAGGTCGGGGGTGACGCCGTGCCCTGCCGCTTCTACCACATCAGCACCGACGAAGTCTACGGCGCGCTGGAGATGACGCATCCGGAGGGCATCGAACCGCCGTTCACGACGAAGGCGTCGAGCGGCGAGCACCACCTGGCCTACGGCGAAAAGTTCTTCACGGAAGACCTGAAGTACCAGCCGCACAGCCCGTACAGCGCTGCTAAGGCTTCCTCCGACCACTTCGTTCGCGCTTTCCACGATACCTTCGGAATGCCGACGATCGTGACGAACTGCTCGAACAATTACGGCCCTTACCAGTTCCCGGAGAAGCTCATTCCGCTCTTTATCAACAACATCCGGCACCGCAAACCGCTGCCGGTGTATGGCAAGGGCGAGAACGTGCGCGACTGGCTGTATGTCGAGGATCACGCCCGGGCCATCGACCTGATTTTCCACGAAGGCCAGGTCGGCGACACCTACAACATCGGCGGCTTCAACGAGTGGAAGAACATCGACATCATCAAGGTGCTGATCAACACGGTGGATCGTCTGCTGGGCCGTCCGGAGGGCGCTGATATGGACCTGATCACCTACGTCACGGACCGCGCAGGGCACGACCTGCGCTATGCAATCGACTCCTCGAAGCTGCAGAAGGAACTGGGCTGGGAGCCGTCCCTCCAGTTCGAGGAGGGCATCGAAAAGACCGTCCGCTGGTACCTCGACAACCAGGCCTGGATGGACAACGTCACCTCCGGCGACTACCAGAAGTATTACGACGATATGTACAAAGGCCGCTAGGAGACCCCCGGTCAAGCCGGGGGTGACGTTACCCCGGCCCCGACCCTTCCGTCATGCCTGACCCCGATTGACGTCATGCCCGACCCCGATTGACGTCATGCCCGACCCGATTGACGTCATGCCCGACGTGATCGGGCATCCCCAAAGGGGCTAACGTCATGCCCGACGTGATCGGGCATCCCCAAAGGGGCTTAACGTCATGCCCGACGTGATCGGGCATCCCCAAAGGGGCTTAACGTCATACCCGACTTGATCGGGCATCTCATCTGTCATTCCGAGCGAAGCGAAGGAATCTAGAACAAAAACAACAAAATATGAAAATTGCAGTTGCCGGAACCGGCTATGTAGGACTAAGCATTGCCACGCTGTTGGCGCAGCACCACGAAGTTGTGGCTGTGGACGTTATTCCTGAGAAGGTAGAAAAGATTAACAAGCGCATCAGTCCCATTCAGGATGATTATATCGAGCAGTATCTGGCGGAGAAGCCGCTGAACCTCGTGGCAACCCTCGATGGGCGTGCCGCCTATAAAGACGCTGATTTCGTGGTGATTGCCGCCCCGACGAACTACGATCCGAAGAAGAATTTCTTCGACACGACGCACGTGGAGGAGGTCATCGAACTGGTCCTGGAAGTCAACCCCAACGCCGTGATGGTGATCAAGTCCACCATTCCGGTGGGTTATACCAAGAGTGCCCGCGAGAAGTTCTCGTACAGAGAGCGTCAGGCCGATGGGACGATGAAGGTTGTCGTTCCGAACATCATCTTTGCGCCGGAGTTCCTGCGGGAGAGCAAAGCTCTCTACGACAACTTGTACCCGTCGCGCATCATCGTTGGCTTCGATGAGATGCCCGATCAGGTCGGGCATGACGCAACCGTCGGGCAAAACGTTACCCCCGGGCCAGACGTCACCCCCGGGCATGACGATACGTCATTGCCGGCGCAGGGTTCTTCGTCATTGCCGGGGCAGGGTTCTTCGTCATTGCCGACTGCGGGCTCTTCGTCATTGCCGGCTGCGGGTTCTTCGTCATTGCCGGCAGCGACCGGCAATCTCAAAGCAGGGCCGGCCGTCACCCCCGGCTTGACCGGGGGTCTCAAAGCGGCTGCTCACCAATTTGCTGCACTCATCAAGGAGGGCGCAATCAAGGAAGACGTGCCTGTGCTGTTTATGGGCTCAACGGAGGCCGAGGCGGTGAAGCTGTTCGCGAACACGTACCTGGCGCTGCGGGTGAGTTACTTCAATGAGCTCGACACCTATGCCGAGATGAAGGGCCTCGATACGCAGGCGATCATCGACGGCGTGTGCCTCGATCCGCGCATCGGCAGCCATTACAACAACCCGAGCTTCGGGTATGGCGGCTACTGCCTGCCGAAGGATACCAAGCAGCTGCTGGCGAATTTCAACGACGTGCCGGAGAACCTGATCAAGGCGATCGTGGATTCGAACCGCACGCGAAAAGACTACATCGCGGACCAGGTCCTCTCGAAGGCCGGTTACTACAGCGCCAACTCTGCTTTCGACTCCGCGAAGGAGCACGAGGTGGTGGTTGGCGTTTTCCGTCTGACGATGAAGAGCAATTCCGATAACTTCCGGCAGAGCGCGATCCAGGGCATTATGAAGCGCATCAAGGCCAAGGGCGCGAAGGTGATCATCTACGAACCGACCCTCGAAGACGGCTCGACCTTCTTCGGCTCGGTGGTCGTCAACGACCTCGCCGCCTTCAAGGCCCAGTCTGACGCAATCATCGCCAACCGCTACGACGCCGCGCTGGATGACGTCGCCGGAAAGGTTTATACACGTGATATTTTCAAGAGAGATTAGTCCGTCGAGGTGCTACTGACGGTCCAAACGTGGGACCGTTAAGAGCAAAAAGGGGGGTAAAATGACACTAACGGTCCGCAAAATGGACCGTCGGTAGCAGAGAAAAATATGAAAGGCATTGTTTTAGCCGGAGGCTCCGGCACCCGTCTGTACCCGATAACGAAGGGCGTGAGCAAGCAGCTCCTGCCCATTTACGACAAGCCGATGGTGTTCTATCCCATCAGCGTGCTGATGCTGGCGGGGATTCGGGATATCCTGATCATCTCGACGCCGCAGGATCTGCCGGGGTTCCGGCGCCTGCTGGGGGATGGCTCCGATTACGGGGTGCACTTCGAATATGCGGAGCAGCCGAGCCCGGATGGCCTGGCGCAGGCTTTCCTCATCGGCGAGGAGTTTATCGGCGACGACAGCGTGTGTCTCGTGCTCGGCGACAATATCTTCCACGGCGCGGGGTTTGTGCCGATGCTGGAGGCGGCGGTTGCGGCAGCTGAGACCCCCGACCTGATCGGGGATCTCCAGCCCAAAGCAACCGTCTTCGGCTATTGGGTCAGTGACCCGGAGCGGTATGGCGTGGCGGAGTTCGACAAGGCGGGGAATTGCCTGAGCATCGAAGAGAAGCCGGCGCATCCCAAGAGCAATTACGCCGTGACGGGGCTGTACTTCTATCCGAACAAGGTGGTGGAGGTGGCGAAAAGCATCAAGCCTTCCGCCCGCGGGGAACTGGAAATCACGAGCGTGAACCAGCGCTTCCTGGAGGATGGGCAGTTGAAGGTGCAGTTGCTGGGCCGGGGTTTTGCTTGGCTGGATACCGGCACGCACGACTCCCTGGCCGAAGCCTCCATCTACATCGAGACGGTGGAAAAACGACAGGGCCTGAAGGTGGCCTGTCTCGAAGAAATCGCCTTCGACAAGGGCTGGATCAGCGTGGAGAAGCTCCGGGAGCTGGCGCAGCCGATGATCAAGAATCAGTACGGGCAGTATTTGCTCCGTTTGGCAGAAAACAAATAAAACAACGATATGGCATCATTCAAGAACAACGGGAAGCTGAAGCTTCTGATTATTGTGGGCACGCGGCCGGAGATCATTCGGCTGGCGGCGGTGATTAACAAATGCCGCGACTATTTCGATTGCCTGCTGGCGCACACCGGGCAGAATTATGACTACAACCTGAATGGCGTGTTCTTCAAGGACCTCAAGCTGGCGGATCCGGACGTGTATATGGAGGCTGTCGGTAGCGACCTCGGCGAGACGATGGGGAACATCATCGCGAAGAGTTATCAACTGATGGTGGAGGTTCAGCCGGACGCCGTGCTGGTGCTGGGCGATACCAATTCGTGCCTTTCTGTGATAGGTGCAAAGAGGTTGCACATCCCCATCTTCCATATGGAGGCTGGCAACCGCTGCAAGGACGAATGCCTGCCGGAGGAGACCAACCGCCGCATCGTGGACATCATCTCCGATGTGAATATGGCTTACTCCGAGCACGCACGCCGGTATCTGGCCGATACGGGCCTGCCGAAGGAGCGCACATATGTCACGGGTTCCCCGATGGCTGAGGTGCTGCATAATAACCTCGCTGAGATTGAGGCTTCGGATATTCACAAGCGGTTGGGCTTGGAGAAGGGGAAATACATCCTTCTGAGCGCCCACCGCGAGGAGAATATCGACACCGAAAAGAACTTCCTCTCGCTGTTCAATGCCATCAACGAGATGGCGCAGAAGTACGATATGCCCATCCTCTACAGCTGCCACCCGCGTTCCCGCAAGCGCCTGGAATCCAGTGGATTCAAGCTTGATCCTCGCGTCATTCAGCACGAGCCTTTAGGTTTCCACGATTACAATTGCCTGCAGATGAACGCTTTCTGCGTGGTGTCCGACAGCGGTACTTTGCCGGAGGAATCTAGCTTCTTTACTTCCGTCGGCCATCCCTTCCCGGCCGTTTGCATCCGCACCTCGACCGAGCGCCCGGAAGCCCTTGACAAGGGTTGCTTTGTCCTGAGCGGCATCGACACGAAGGGTCTGCTCCAGAGCGTGGACGTGGCCGTTTCGCTCATTCGCGACGGTCTGCCTGGCATCCCCGTGCCCGATTACGTGGACGAGAACGTCTCGACGAAGGTCGTTCGCATCATCCAGAGTTATGTCGGCGTCGTTAACAAAATGGTCTGGAGAAAGTTTTAGCTCGTCATCCCCGACCTGATCGGGGATCTCAAACAAAAAAAAACAAAAACAAACGAAATATGTCAGTTTTTAAAGACAAAGTCCTTCTGATTACCGGTGGTACCGGTTCATTTGGCAACGCGGTGCTCAACCGTTTCCTGCGCACCGACATCGGTGAAATCCGCATCTTCTCCCGCGACGAGAAGAAGCAGGACGATATGCGTCACGACTTCCAGGCCCGTATGCCGGAGGTTGCCGGCAAGATCAAGTTCTACATCGGCGATGTCCGAAACAAGAGCACGCTGCACTATGCGATGCAGGGCGTGGATTACGTGTTCCACGCTGCGGCCCTCAAGCAGGTCCCTTCTTGCGAATTCTTCCCGATGGAGGCCGTGAAGACCAATGTCATCGGCACGGACAATACGCTGGATGCCGCCATTGAGGCGGGCGTCAAGTGCGTCATTTGCCTCTCCACCGATAAGGCGGCGTACCCGATCAATGCGATGGGTATTACGAAGGCCATCGAGGAGAAGATTGCGGTCGCGAAGAGCCGCCTCAGCGGCAATACGAAGATTTGCTGCACTCGCTACGGCAACGTGATGTGCAGCCGCGGCTCCGTGATTCCGCTGTGGATCGACCAGATTCGCAAGGGCAACCCGATTACGCTCACCGAGCCGAAGATGACCCGTTTCATTATGAGCCTCGAAGAAGCAGTCGACCTCGTCCTCTTCGCTTTCGAGAACGGTAAGAATGGCGACATCCTCGTGCAGAAAGCGCCGGCTTGCACTATCCAAACCCAGGCCGAGGCCGTGTGCGAACTGTTTGGCGGCAAGAAAGAGGAAATCAAGGTTATCGGCATCCGCCACGGCGAGAAGATGTACGAAACGCTCCTGACGAAGGAAGAGGCCGCGAAGGCCATCGATATGGGCAACTTCTATGCAGTGCCCGCCGACAACCGCGACCTGAATTACGACAAGTACTTCAAGGAAGGCGACGTCAAGCGCGCGACAATCGAGGAGTTTAACTCCGACAACACATATCGCCTGAACCTCGAGGAGACCAAGGCCAAGATTGCGAGCCTGGAATACATCCAGAACGAACTGAACGGCATTCCGAATATCGTGAAGTAGTTCGTTATGCCCGACCTGATCGGGCATCTGAAACGTCATCCCCGACCTGATCGGGGATCTCAACTTTTTGATTATGAAAATACTAGTTACCGGCGCCAAAGGCTTCGTGGGAAAGAACCTCTGCTGGGCGCTGAAAAATATCCGTGACGGTAAGGACAGGCGGTTTGGGATGCCCGGTCAAGCCGGGCATGACGGTTGTGCCGGGCATGACGGTTCCGTCATTGCCGACTCCGATCGGCAATCTCCTCTTACGATTGAGGCTGTGTATGAGTATGACCTCGACTCCACTCCGGAGGAGCTGGATGCCTGGTGCCGTGAGGCCGACTTCGTGTTCAACCTGGCTGGTGTGAACCGGCCGCAGAACCAGGAAGAGTTTATGGCGGGGAACTTCGGCTTCGCCTCGACCTTGCTGGATACGCTGAGGAAGTACAAGAACACCTGTCCGGTGATGCTGTCCTCTTCGCAGCAGGCTTCGCTGACCGGCCGATTCGGCAATTCCGAGTACGGACGTTCAAAGAAAGCGGGGGAGGACCTGTTCCTGGCGTATGGCGAGGAGATTGCCGGTCAAGCCGGCAATGACGAGTGTCGATCCGGCAATGACGAGTGTCAAGCCGGCAATGACGAGGGCCGTCATGCCCGACCTGATCGGGCATCTCAACCCGGCTTGCGTCCTCGTGTGCTCATTTATCGCTTCCCGAACCTTTTCGGCAAATGGTGCCGTCCGAATTATAATTCTGCCGTTGCTACCTTCTGCAACGCCTTTGCTAACGATCTGCCGTACACGGTGAACGATCCCTCCGTCGAGCTGGAATTGCTCTACATCGATGACCTGGTGGACGAGATGATCGCCGGTCTTCTGGGTAAGGAGCATCATTGCGAGTTTGACGGGTTAGATGTCATTCCGACGGAGATGCCCGGTCAAGCCGGGCATGACGGTTCTGTCATTCCGACGGAGATGCCCGGTCAAGCCGGGCATGACGACGGTGCCGGGCATAACGGTTCCGTCATTGCCGACAGCGGTGCCTCCGTCATTGCCGACAGCGATGCCTCCGTCATTGCCGACTCCGATCGGCAATCTCAGGGCCGCTACTGCTACTGTCCCATTACGCACCACGTCACGCTGGGCGAAATCGTCGAGCTGCTGAAGAGTTTCGCCGAGCAGCCGCAGACCCTGATGATCCCGGAGATTCCGGCTGGCTCGTTCGCCAAGAAGCTCTACAGCACCTATCTCAGCTATCTGCCTTACGAGAAAACCGCCTTCCCGCTGAAGATGAACGTGGACGAGCGGGGTTCGTTTACGGAGCTGGTCCATACACACAGCGCCGGCCAGGTTTCGATTAATATTTCCAAGCCCGGCGTCACCAAGGGACAGCATTGGCACAATACTAAGTTCGAGCAGTTTATCGTAGTCAAGGGCCACGGCCTTATCCAACAGCGCAATCTCAATGACCCCGAGGGCAAGGTGCTGGAATGGGAGGTCGATGGCGACCACATTCAGGCCGTCCATATGCTCCCGGGCTATGCGCACAACATCATCAACCTGAGCGAAACTGAAGACCTCGTCACCGTAATGTACTGTAACGAAGTCTTTAACCCGAACAAGCCGGATACTTTTTTTGAGACCGTGTAGTTGATACTTCCCCGAGATTGTGGTGACTTAGGGATTTTCTGTATAAAGGGGCATCCCCAATGGTAGACACCCCCTATCACGAATGGGTGAGCAGGAATACAACTATCTTGGCCCCAAAACTACCTTAGCTTTCGCAGGCGCGTTTTGATGGTTTCTGTCGCGACCCTCAGAACTTTTGAGATGGTTCTGACTGTTTCTTTAGCCCGCTGGAATTCCAAACAGAAGCCAAAAGTCAGTGAGGTTTTGAATTTGACCATATTATTTCAAATTGGATGTTTGGGTTATACGATAATAACCATTGGATTGGTATGAGGACCGTTACCTCTGGGAGTACGCATTCGTGATAAAAAAGTAGAGCATCCCCCATTTCTGGGAAATGCTCTATGTTACGTGCCCTTTCTCAAGGGGCCATCCAATAGAAATACAGCGCAAAGATAGAGCATTCTATTTCAATTTCCAAGGCTTCCCCGGAAATTCTTGAAATACTTTATGGACCGTGTTCAAAGCACATAGTTCATTCGTTTTGGCCGGCAAGATACGGAGAGTTATCCGTGTACAAAAAATGTAAACGTTTAATTTGTAAGTCGTTGATAATCAGATGGCATTTCCTGATTTTTGAACAATTTTTTATGAAATGTTGCACGTCGTACAAATGTAAGGTGTTGATTGATAGTGAGTTATTTATTTTATAAAGGAAACGGATAATTACACAAAAATGAAAAGCATACTGGTTACCGGCTCGGCCGGATTCATAGGATCCAACCTGGTGAAGCGTCTCTTTCAAGAACTGAAGGAGGGGATTATCGTGGGTGTGGATAATATGAATGCCTACTACGATGTGTCGCTGAAGGAGTACCGGCTGGCGGAGTTGGAGAAAGCGTATGCGAGCATTAAGTCCGGCTCTTCTCGCGTCATCCCCGACCCGATCGGGGATCTCAAATACGAGTTCATCAAAGGCGATATCGCAGATAAGGCCCTGATAGATAGCCTCTTTGCTAAATACAAGTTCGATATCGTGGTGAATCTCGCTGCCCAGGCGGGGGTGCGGTACAGCATCGAGAATCCGGATGTTTACATAGAGAGTAACATCATCGGGTTCTATAACATACTGGAGGCGTGCCGGCATTCAAAGGACGTCATCCCCGAATCTAACGACGTCATTCCCGGCTCGACCGGGAATCTCAAATATGAGGGCGTACAGCATCTGGTGTATGCTAGCTCCAGTTCCGTATACGGCGGCAACAAGAAGGTGCCTTTCAGTACGGATGACCGGGTGGATAATCCGGTTTCGCTGTATGCGGCCACGAAGAAGAGCAACGAGTTGATGGCGCATTGCTATAGCAAGTTGTACGATATCCCGAGCACGGGGCTGCGCTTCTTTACGGTGTACGGTCCTGCTGGACGTCCGGATATGGCCTATTTTGGCTTTACAAACAAACTCCTGAAGGGCCAGACGATTCAGATTTACAACTACGGCAACTGCCGTCGGGACTTCACGTATGTCGATGACATCGTTGAGGGCATTGTCCGTGTGATGTGGAAAGCCCCGGGTAGCCGCAATGTCAAACCTGAGGTAGACCGTCATGCCCGACCTGATCGGGCATCTGAGATTGCCGGTCAAGCCGGCAATGACGGAAATGTTCAAGCCGGCAATGACGGAAAGGTTCAAGCCGGCAATGACGGAACGGCTATAGCCGTCACCCCCGACTCGATCGGGGGTCTCAATGACGATGTTCCTTACGCCATCTATAACATCGGCGGCGGGCAGCCGGAGAATTTGCTGGATTTCGTGAATATCCTTCAGGAGGAACTTGTTAGAGCAGGTGTCCTGCCCAAGGATTACGACTTCGAGGCCCACAAGCAGCTGGTGCCTATGCAGCCCGGCGATGTCCCCACGACGTACGCGGATGCATCGGCCCTGGAAAGAGACTTCGGCTTCACGCCCAAAATCACCCTACGGGAGGGCCTCAGGAAGTTTGCCGAATGGTATAAGGAGTACTATGCGTAACTAACGGTCCATCGACTGGACCGTTAGGAGCAAAAACTCCGGGAAAATGCCTCTGGCGGTCCCGGGATTGGACCGTCAGTAGCAGCAAAGAAACAATCAAGAGTACGGATATGATAGAATTTAGCGTCAGCATCCACGGTGCAGAGCTGCAGAGCCTGCAGAAGGACGGTAAGGAGTATCTTTGGCACGGTGACCCCAAGTATTGGGGCCGGCGGTCGCCCATCCTCTTCCCGATGGTCGGGAAGGTGTATGGGGGCGTGTTCCGCGTAGAGGGGAAGGAATACCCGATGGGCCAGCATGGGTTCGCAAGGGATTCGGAATTCGTGAAGGAAGGCGAGCGCTATGTTCTGGCCGGCTGCCCGCTGGAGAAGTATCCGTACAAGTTTGAGCTTGCGGTAACCTACAAGGCCGAGGGCAACAGGTTCATTGCCGAGTGGACGGTGACCAACAAGGACGATAAGCCCATCCACTTCCAGATTGGCGCCCACCCGGCTCTGCTTCTGCCTGACTACCACGAGGAAGATCCGGTGCACGGCTACCTGCAGTGCTTCGACGCTAACGGCAACATCGTGAAGCAGCCGATGCTCAGCCACGGCCTGGACGGCGGCTACCTCACCGAACTGGAAGCCCCCATCCCGATGCCCGTTGACGAAGACGGCCTCCTCCCCATCACGGCCGAGACCTTCGCCATCGACACCTTTATGCTGGAGCACGGCTCTGTAAAGAGCGTCACCCTGCTGGACAAGAACAAGCAGCCCTACCTGCGCGTGGGCAGCGACCAGACCGAGGCTTACGGCATCTGGGCCCCCTACAAGCCCGGCTGCCCCTTCGTCTGCCTCGAGCCCTGGTGCGGCATCACCGACCTCGTCGGCTTCTCCGGCGAATTGAAGGACCGCTACCTGAACCACAGCCTCCAACCTGGGGAGCAGATTGTTTTTACTTATTGGGTAGAGTTGTTTTTATGATTCCGTTAAAAATTAACGGATAAATAAGCAATTTATTGCGCGACACGGATTTTTATATTATATTTGCGGTAGTTTTCAACTTTTAGTGTTATGTTGCTCAGGTTTATAGTAAAGAACCTCTATTCTTTTAAGGAAGAAACTGAATTCAATCTCTTCCCAAGTAGCAAGGCTACGCATCATCTGCATCATAGGGTGAAGTGTGGTGATATGGAAGCGATGAGACTAACTGCAATATATGGGGCAAATGGTGCAGGAAAGAGTAATCTGATTAAGGCTCTTTCTGATTTTCAGAGAATCGTTATTGCCGGCAATATAAGTCGATACGTTTTTCAAAGTTACAAATTTCAGTTTTCAAAGCATAGTTTAAGTGAACCTGTGTCAATGGCTATTGAGTTCTGCACGGGAGGAAGAACGTATTACTATTCCTTGGAAATGGATACTGGACTTGTGTCATATGAGTCCTTGTCAATCTCCCATAAGACGAAAGATACTTTGGTCTTCGAGAGGAAGACAAATGGAACCCAGACTATCCAATTCGGAGAAGGATATTCCGCTGATAAGTCCAACAAACTATTCTCCACTGTATTACAGGATAAACTACTAGGTAAAGGAGTCCTGTTGTTGAACTTTATGGCGACCAATTATCCGGAAGAGATACCTGATATTACCCGTGCGTTTCAATGGATTGTTAATGATTTACTGGTTCTGAATCCCCAGTATCTTAAAAATCTTGCCCTGGCATATTTGTTTAGTAGCAATCCTGTGATGAATAACCTTTTGCAGGATGTCCTCAGCGGTACTAAAACAGGAATTACATCCATTGACGTCGGAAAAAAGGTGATCGATGAAAGCCAACTTGATCCTGCTTTTATTAAAGAGCTAAAGGACTCACCCGGCGTTCCGCGGATTTTACATAGTAAGGTGGATGACCGGATTAATAATTCCATTGTTTATGAGGACGGCAAGATTGTGTTTATGGAAATGCAACCTAAACATCAGACACCAGAGGGAGATGTTTTAGGGATGCCCATTAACTTTGAATCTGATGGTACAATTCGGCTAATAGAATATATTCCGTTACTTTATCTTGTTCTAACCAAGGATTGCGTGGTAATCATTGATGAGATAGAGCGGAGCCTGCATCCCATACTCATTAAGGAAATAATTACAAAAATTTCTGAGAGTACTTCTGCAGAAGGACAGTTAATCTTCACTACTCACGAGTCGTGCCTACTGGACCAAGAGATTCTTCGTCCTGATGAGATTTGGTTTGCTCAGAAAGATACTGAACAAGCAACTCAGTTCTATCCGCTCAGCGACTTCAATATCCATAAAACAGCTAATATAGAAAACGGATATTTGAATGGTCGCTATGGCGGCATACCTTTCCTCTCTAACCTTAAAGACCTGCATTGGTGATGATAACCCGGAGAAAAGAGTATTCGAAACAGCTACCAAGCAAGGATGCGAGGAAGTTGTATCTGATTTGCGAAGGGAAAGGGACTGAGCCTGATTATTTCACCTTTTTCAAAGGCCTTTCAAGTAATTTAGAGATTATCCCCATTCCTCCGGAAAGCGGAACGGATCCGATGAAACTCCTTGAACTCGCCAAGAGTAAGTTGTTGAATGAAGATAGTCGTTATATAATGGATTATCGTGCAAACGACACCGTTTGGTTTGTTATTGATACGGACTCTTGGGAGAAAGAAGGCAAGATTACTCCTCTTCGGGACTTTTGTGCGGAGAACAATAAGGGTTTTTTAGAGAAGTATACGGAATTAAAGCCTTACAGTGCCTGGAACGTGGTGCAGAGTAATCCCTGCTTTGAAATTTGGCTCTACTACCATATCTTTAAAGAATCGCCAAATCCCGAAGTAATTAAGTCGTATCCTTCTTTTAAAGCATACGTGGGTGGCGTAATCTCCGGCGGGTTTGATTTTCAGAAAGATCCGGTAAGAGTGAAGACTGCCGTCGAAAACGCAAAATCGAATATAAAGTACTCAGAGGACGGAAAGTTGGCATTGTTCTCCACAGAGGTGTATAAGTTAGCTGAAGAGATCTTGTTATTCGTTAACCAGCACATTGACCGCCTGAGGGGGATGATGGGGTAAGTATTCATTCTTAAAGACAACTTAAATGACTTGTTTGGAGAAGTCTAGCTTGAAGGAAGTTGAGGTGAGGATTACAGGATTTCTTGATTATTGTGGATGTTTGAGATATCTTGGTAATTGAGGAGGATGAAGATCCACGCTCCCGGTACGGTTGTAGGACAAGCCCAATCAAAAGCCATCTGCTCATCGTTGGTACATATTAATGGCCTCCTCCAGTCGTAAAACGAGATTAACTGAAAAAATTATATATGTCCCACTTTATTGAGGTACACTTGCAATACAAACCCAATCCCCGTCCTTGTATTCTCAACACGGACTGGGTGGAATATGTGACACCTCTTGACGAGGGCTCTTTGATTCATATAGGATCTGTAGACGTTGATGGACAGCAGGGTGGTAGGATTGATTCCAGGGTATTTACGTTGCACGTAACTGAAGACTATTATACGTTAAAAGAAATTCTTCATTGCCAATGACAAATGACTTTCTTGTTCCGGTGACCGCGGCCATACAGGACTTTCGAGATCATCTTAAGTGTCATCCCCGCACCATACTATCGGCAAAGTATGGTGACGGTAAGTCATTCTTTTTGGATGCTTTTGTTAAAGACAAGGAAGTCAAGAAGGAGTTTCAGTTTTTGACTATTTACCCCGTTAATTATCAGGTTTTAGAGAATCAAGATATCTTTGACGTCATCAAATACGACATCCTTATTCAGATGGGATTAAAAGATATGATCGATGACTCTTTTGAGATTTCTTCAAGGGATGCTTTCCTTTACTGTCTCAAAACAAACGGACTAGGTCTTCTTGAAAGTCTTTTTAAGGTGGCGGGTAGTATTGAAGCTCCGTCAACTGTAAAGGCCATTGGCAAGATAGGAGCTGCGGCTGTTGGGGTTGTTAAGAAAATAAAGGATACGGCAGATGACTATAAACACTATAAGGAAGGCGATTTAGGTATCGTTGACAAATATATTGGTAAGGTAGATGAAATTTCTATATACGAAGAGGATCCTGTAACCAAGATTATTAAAGGAAACATTGAAACTTGGAGAAAAAAAAAGGGGAACGGAAAGAAAAGGATAGTCTTGCTTTTTGAAGATATGGACCGAATTGACCCGGCGCATCTTTTTAGAATCCTAAACATTTTCTCAGCACATATGGATAACTCCTATAAGTTTGGAGTCAGACCAGATGATTCTCTTGTAGGGAATAAGTTTGGCGTTGACAATGTGGTAATGGTTATCCATTTTGATAATCTAAGGAGCATCTTCCATCATTTTTATGGTAAAGACACTTGTTTTGAAGGTTATATTCACAAGTTCGCTGACAAGGGCAAGTTTAATTATTCGCTAAAGGCAGAAACAGTTAAGTATTATTATAATAGCCTCCAAAAATTGACAGGAGTTGATGCGAATCATTTGCTGTTGGTTTTACCTGAAGAAAGAGTTCGTCAGAAGACCCTTCGCGAGTTGGGAAACAGCCTTGACGAAGTCAGTATACAATGTAGAGAGATAGGTGATGTGAATATGCGGATCCCTCTTCTGATGACTTGTATGCGTAGGTTGGGGATGGACGATCTTGAGATAGTGTCTTCGTTTAGACGTGTGGTTTTTCAAGATTATAAGACATGGCTCACTTATTTCTACCCCTATTTGAAGTTTTTTGATAAACTCGAAGAATCTTCTGTTTATATCTCCGACAACGAAAGGCATATGCACGGTTTCTATTTCAGTGAGAACCAAGGCGCCGTTACTATTGGCATTACCAGTGTGCCATCTGCGGGCCCCTTCCTCAACATAAATGAATTTGTCGGTCAAGTTCTTTCATTAGTGATTAAGTAGTATGTCGCCGGTAATAAAGTATAGTTTATACAAGGATTCCCCAGAACTCGAAGCAACCCGCCTTCGAAGTATCCTTTTGTTTAACGGTAAAGTGAAGAAGTCCAGCCGCCAAGATTTGCTTTCCAAAGCTGTGCTCTCGCTGATAATTAGCCCGACGGTTCCCTCTACCCGTGAAGCAATCTTACGGGAGTTAAATCTTCAGTTCAAACTTGATTTCAAACCTGCTGATTTGGAAACCCAGATTAAGCGCCTTCATAAGTTGGGTTTGATTGAGTCCATTGATGAGCCTTTTGCTGTTGTTGATTCCGAAAAGGGAAGAAACTATTTTGCCGAGCTTGAGTGCAATACCGAGAGTCTTTTTGATGAGATTTTGGATAAGGCTTCGGTCTTTTATAAACCCTCATCAATTCAAGTTCCGGATTCAATAAAGAATACGATCAGAAAAGCACTGTCTGTTTATTACGGTATGAACGGTTATTCTTTCTTTGGCGTACAAAGGAAGGGTGAGGTACAGATGAAGGATGCCGTTGCAGTGGTTAAAAATGACCTTAATGATGACCGTCTTTCTGAATGCGTGATTCGAGCGTTGGCTGTTGTGATCGATAATCCTACTCCTTCTCAGACAAGTATTCTTACTCAATGGGCACGTGCTTTTGTAGCAATGGAGTCAATGTCCCTAGACCCGCTTTTGAACAACTTCAAGAGCAAGAACCTTCGGGAGAAAGAGTTTATTATTGATACGGATGTCGTGCTTCATTGCTTGACCACTCAGGCTCGTTACAGCGAGGATTACAGGCAAATGATCGCAAAGCTTAAGGACTTACGGTGTACGATGTATGTCGTTCCAGAAGTGGTGACAGAGGTTCAGAAACATATTGATGCCGCCATTAACCGCTATAAGTTTTTGGGTAAACAGCTTATTGGATATCCAGATGAGATGCTATATGAGAAGATCTGTAACGTTTTTATTGACGATTATGTTCATATAGAACGGGAAGCGAAAGAATACACCCCGTTCCTCTCCTATATTGAAGAAATAAGTGATCCTGAATATCCTGCTCTTCTCAGAAAGAATTTGATCAAGGCTTTCAACGAGTCTGCGCTACAGAATACACTTCAAGTCGATACAAATGATCCTTTGTTCCAGCAATTGGAAACCGAAGTTTATAAGTTAACAATTCAGACACCTAAGGCTCAAGGCCGTTCTGCTGAGGATAATCAAGCCATCAGTCATCTTGATACCATTATGTATATGGCAGCTTCAAAGAATAATGCCAGTCTTGATGTATCGGAGATGCTTTCAGGTAAAACATACATCCTTACAGATTCCACGCGAGCTCTAAGGGCTGCCAGCAATTTGGGATGGGAAAAGCGCGATGTCGTATGCCATCCTAAGGCTTTGATGGCTTTGTTAATGGAGATGGGAGATGTAAAGAGCCAGGAAACAATCATTAATCTCTTTGATAATCCTTTCCTCGCTTATGTTGCCGATATCGTCTGGGATGAGATACAACCGCTGTTGGATCAAGGTGCATATATCAAATACAAAGGTTTTGAAAAATTGCGTGCTGATGTTGACAAACAGTTTGATAAGTTGATGACTATCGATATGCCTGAAGAAGAACGTCATTCGGCCTTTCGTGAATATGAAGTGTATTTGCCAGATATGATAGAAGCCGGAGAGAAGGCGCAGGAAGATTTGCAGACAGAGATTGACAAGATGAAGAAGGAGATTACGGGGCTGCGTAAATCTTTGGCCGAAGCAAGAATGGTCAAAGCTAAACCTGGTAAGGGACAGAAAAACACGTCTTCCCGTAAGAAAAAAAAGAAAAGGAAATAGACTTCATTTTTTGTTCAGAAATCTGAAGCTTGATGTTTTATTCTGGTACCGATTTGGTCGTCATTTGCAAATAAGTGTATTTAAATAGGTATCATTGCTGGATCGTTAGCAAATTATTTGCAAGAATATGACTCGTTCAATCAAAATAGCGCTGATTCTCAAGTGGTTAAACTGGATCGTTTATTAACAAATGTAATAACACTTTAAGAGCAAATTGGCCGGCAGATTGATGCTCGAGTTGAGGTAAGGGAACAATTTGTAAATCTTCTGAGAGATCTGTCCGGGTGGTGTTTCAAGACCTGAGTATTCGTACAACAAACATTTTTAACCTATAATTTCTTAGAGAACGATACACGTTCTTCGTTCAAGGAGTTGGTTGAGGGGCTTGGTTATAAAGTGGCGGAGGATCAGTCAACATACGTGCTGCGGTATAGTGAAGCATCGGAATGGGACGATGTGACGAAAGCCATCGAGGAATGGAGCACCCAAAGAGATGGCCAGATATCGAAGGAGGACTTTGTGCAGTTGTTCTACCTTGCGCCGGTACAGGTAAATGATAAGAATGTAACAAAGATCGCCTCTAAGTATTTGAAGTTTAATCCAACAACCGGGGGCTGTAATAGAATTATAGCGGCACAGAGCCGACAGGTTTTACGCGCAATTTGTGGCTCTAATGACGGTAGGTGCCTGCGGTATCCCACAAAGCTGCAGGTCAGACTGTCAACAATCGTACACATCATTTGAACAAATCTTCTTATAGAGTGATACAATTCCTAACCCCCGACGAAGCGGTCAAAGCCGTAAAGTCACACGACCACATCCATATCAGCTCTGCAGCACAGTTGCCTTACTGCCTGCTGCAAGCACTGGAGCGTCGAGCCGATGCCGGTGAAATTACCGACATCCATTTCCACCACTCCTACTCAGATGGACCAGCTCCGTTTGATATGGAGAAATATGAGAATGTGTTCTTTGACCAAGCATTCTTCGTTGGCCCTTCTGTACGCAATAGTGTGAAGTTGGGTGTGGCTGACTATGTGCCTATTAATCTCTCACAGACACAGCAAGTATACCGCAAGGGCATCGTCCCTTGCGATGTGGCTATGGTGCTTGTCTCTGAACCCGATGAGAAGGGATATGTGTCGTTGGGCGGCGATGTAGTTTGCTCTGTAGGAGCTATTGAGGTGGCAAAGACCGTTATTGGAGTGGTGAACAAGAATGTACCGTTTACTTACGGTGATTCTATTGTCCCTGTAAGTAGATTCACTCATTTCGGAAAACACGATAGAGACCTCTTGGCTACTCCTGTAGCACAACCTACACCAGAAGAGATAAAGATTGGAAAGATCTGTGCCTCACTCATAGATGATGGAGCCTGCTTACAGATTGGTATTGGAGGCTTAACCAACGCTCTTGCTGCACAATTGGAAGACCACAAGAACCTTGGATTCCATTCAGAGACCTTTGCTGACGGTGTTCTGCACCTCATCAAGAAAGGCGTTATTAATGGTCACAACAAGGTGATTGACAAGGGCAAAGTAGTTGCCTCTTTCATTTTGGGTTCTAGAGAAGTCTTTGACTTCGTTGACCACAATCCTGGTGTAATGATGATGGATGTGGGCTATACCAACGACCCTTACATCATTAGTCGTAACCCTAAGGTTGCCTCTGTAAACACAGCAACCCAGATTGACATTACGGGTCAGGTATCAGCCGACTCCATTGGTTCAAGAATCCTGTCAGGTACTGGAGGTCAGTTGGAGTTTGTGCGAGGTGCTTTCCTTAGCAAAGGCGGCATATCTATTATAGCCGTCACCTCACGTGCTAAGAATGGCAAGAGCAAGATAGTGTCTGCTTTGGATATGGCTTCTGGTGTAGTCACACCTCGTGCTGATATTCAGTGGGTGGTAACAGAGTACGGTGCAGTTAATCTGATGGGCAAGTCATTACAAGAAAGAGCAAAGCTCTTGACAAGCATTGCACATCCCGACGACCGTGAAATGCTCGAGCGTGCTGCGTATGAGCGGTATGGTAAGCATTATTTGACTCTTTAGAGCATATCTGAAGGCTATTATTTATCAAATAGAAAGTTTTTATCAAATGGCAGATAATTCTTCTTCAAATAAACGTATAGCAAAGAACACATTGCTGTTGTATGCAAGAATGCTATATAGTTTATTTATTTCTCTTTTTACAGCTAGAATTATTCTCAATGCTCTTGGGTTTGAAGACTATGGATTGTACAATGTAATTGGCAGCATTGTGGCCATGTTCGTATTTCTAAGGTCGGCAATGGGAAATTCAACGCACAGATATATTACGTACGCTATAGGTAAGGGCGATTTCGATAACATTCAGAAAGTTTTTTCGTTGAGTGTAATCATATTTACAGCATTGGCAATCCTCATCGTATTGCTATGTGAAACGGTAGGCCTATGGTTTTTTTATGAAAAGCTGAATATTCCTGACGGACGTATGACGGCTGCTTTTTGGGTATACCAGTTCTCTATTATAACTACTGCTATAACGGTTATATGTGTTCCGTATGATGCCATCATTATTGCTCATGAGAGAATGAACATATTTGCCTTTGTGCAAGTTTTGAGTTCAACACTAAGTTTGGGAACTGTTTATTTGGTTAAGATTTCGCCTTTCGACAAGCTCATATTATATGCTTTTTTACTTTTTCTCATACAAGTAATAAATCGTGTAATATATGGTATTTATTGTGGTCGCCATTTCCCGGAAACGAAGTTTAAGTTTATTAAAGATTGGTCGTTAATGAAGGAAATGACATCTTTTGCAGGTTGGAGTTTAATTGGGAATCTGATTTGGGTCGGCTATACCCAAGGAGTTAACATTATGCTGAATATTTTCTTCGGACCTGCAGTAAATGCGGCACGAGGTATAGCAGTTCAAGTGCAGAATGCAATGAGTGGATTTGTTACTAATTTTCAAACAGCACTCAATCCACAAATAATAAAGTCTTATGCAAGAAAAGACTTTAAACGTCAATTGCAGCTTCTTTATTCGAGTTCGAAGTTCTCTTATTTCTTGACTCTATGTATGGTGTTGCCTGTCTTTGTTGAGGCAGACGGAATATTGGTTTTATGGCTTAGAGAGGTCCCCGATTATACGACTGCATTTTTACGATTAATATTGCTGATAAGTCTTATCTCGCCTTTGGAGAATCCAATCGGCATATCAAATAATGCAACAGGTGATATAAAAAAATATCAACTGACAGTAGGATGTTTTAATATTTTCATCTTTATTTTGGCGTTTGTGGCTCTAAAATTAGGTTATGAGCCATATTCGGTTTTTATTGTTCAGTTTGTTATTTCTGCTGTTGTTTTATTTGTAAAATTATTGTTGGTAAAAGACAAAATCCAACTATCGTTGCGCGATTATTTTTCAAATGTATTATTAAAGATTTTGATAGTAACCATAATTGCATCTATGGTACCGATTACGATTCACTACTTTAAGCCGACGAATTCTGTAATAGGTCTCCTATTAAATTGCGCTATTGGTGCTATCTCTGCAGCAATATGCTCATATTTTATAGGAATGAATTCTCAAGAAAGAGCGTTTATACTAAATAATATCAAACAGTTTTTTGAGAAATTTAGAAGAAAATGATTTTGAAAATGATATTTATTTAAAAACTCAAATATTATGAACATCGCAGTTGTAATGGCCGGAGGCGTAGGCTCCAGAATGGGACTTGATATCCCTAAACAATTCCTCACAGTGTATGATAAACCCATCTTTATCTATACCCTTGAGATTTTTCAAAACAATCCTAATATCGACGCTATTGAAGTCGTATGTATCGACGAATGGCAAGGAATTGTGCGCTCCTATGCGAAACAGTTTAAGATAACCAAGCTTAAATGGGTCGTTGCTGGTGGCAATACTGTTTCTGAATCTATAAGAAATGGTATCTATAATTTGGAGAAAGAGTGTAAAGATGATGATATAGTAATCATCCATGATAGTGTCCGTCCTCTTTTAAAACAAGAGGTTTTATCTAATGTCATAGCAATATGTAAAGAAAAGGGAAACGCAATTGCATCGCTACCTTGTTTTGAACACGTTGCAATTACACAAGATAACGGTGTATCCACAACCGAATCTTTACCTAAAGAAACTTGTAGATTAATACTTACACCTCAGGCATATAAGTTCTCGTTGGTTGATAATGCATATCACAAAGCATTTGATACCGATGCTGGTATTCACGGATCGGCATATACAAACTCTATGATGACAGATTTGGGTATTCGTCTATACTTTGCTCATGACTCAAGAGATAATTTGAAACTAACCACTTTTGATGACATTAGTATGTTCAAATCAATCCTTGCACAACATGCCATCGAAGATAATGAAAAATAACAAGCTATGTATTTAGAAAGAATCAATACCCCTCAGGATTTAAAGCAGTTTACTTTGCAGGAGCTTACCTGCTTGGCAGATGAGATGCGTCAAGCCCTTATAACTAAAATCAGTACCAAAGGAGGACATTTGGGCTCAAATCTCGGAATCGTAGAACTGACAATAGTATTACACTATCTATTTGATTTTAATTCGGATAAGGTGGTTTACGACGTCTCGCATCAAACTTACTGTCACAAAATGTTAACAGGACGCGCAAAGGCATTCTTTGACCCTGCTCATTATGGTGATGTTACGGGGTTTAGTAACCCGGCTGAGAGTGATTATGACCTTTTCCATATGGGGCATACATCTACTTCAGTCAGTCTTGCTTGTGGACTCGCTAAAGCAAGAGATTTACGACATGAAAAAGGAAATGTAATTGCAGTTATTGGAGATGCTTCCTTGGACGGAGGAGAAGCGTTTGAAGGTTTGAATTATGCAAGTGAACTTCAATCTGGATTAATTGTTGTTGTAAATGACAATGATATGTCTATTCCTGAAAACTATGGGGGGCTTTCAAGGCATCTAGCGGTTTTAAGGAATAATAACGGGCGAAGCAAAGATAATTTCTTCACTGCTCTTGGCTTTACATATCATTATGTTGCAGATGGAAACAATTTGTCAAGTTTGCTTGAGGTTTTTTCCAAAGTTAAAGATGTCAATGAACCTACTGTAGTCCATGTTAATACCCAGAAAGGTAAAGGGTATAAATATGCTGAAATAGACAAAGAAAAATGGCATTGGGCAAGTCCTTTTGATGTACAAACGGGAGAATTTCTCCGTAGTGTTCCCGCAGAAAATTATGGGGCCATTGTGGGAGATTACCTTCTCGATAAGATGAAATCGGAGCCAGAATTGGTTGTCGTGGCTGCTTCAACTCCCATTTGTATAGGGTTTAATAGGCAGAGACGTATGGCAGCTGGGCGTCAGTACGTTGATGTTGGTATCGCTGAACAAAATGCAGTTTCATTATCGGCTGGTATTGCAAAGAATGGTGGTAAACCTGTTTTTGCAACAAATAGCACCTTTATTCAGAGGGCATATGATCAAATCGAGCAAGAAGTTTGTCTTAACAAACTACCTGTAGTGATGATAGTCACTCACGGCTCAGTATTCGGACATGGGAATGTTACACATGCAGGTCTATTTGATATACCACTATTAGCGCATATTCCGTACCTAACATATCTTGCCCCTACAACTAAAGAAGAGTATCTTGCTATGCTCGATTGGTCTTTGGAAAATAGAAGCCTTCCAGTTGCAATCAGAGTCCCATGGACAGGGGTGCGGCATTCTTCTAGGGATGTATTGAAAGATTATGGTGTTGCAAAGTATGACATTGCCCGAAAAGGTGAAAATGTAGCAATAATAGCACTTGGTGGTTTCTTTAACCTGGGTGAAGAAGTCTGTGATAAATTAAATGCCGAATATGGTATAAAAGCAACCCTAATTAACCCCATATTCATAACAAGCTTGGATGAACAGACTCTTGATTCATTGCTTGCGAACCATCACCTCGTTGTCACTTTGGAAGATGGTATTATTGATGGAGGCTTTGGTTCAAAAATCGCACAACATTATGGAGGAACTCCAATGAGAGTAATCAATTTGGGCTTTTCCGAAGATGTGCCCATAGCCTTTAACCCCAAGGAACTTATGGAAAAAGAGGGGCTTACAGCCAATGATATTTGTAATAGAATAATGGCTCAAATATAATAATACATTATTTCATTATGAAAGAAATATCTATAGAGGAATTGAAGCAATTACAGCTGGACATACTCTGTAAAGTTCATAAATTCTGTCAAAGTAATGAAATTCGTTATTCGTTAGCATATGGGACTTTGATAGGGGCTATAAGGCATAAAGGTTACATCCCATGGGATGATGATATTGACATTATGATGCCAAGGCCGGATTACGAAAGATTCCTGAATTCATTTAACGGCACTTATCCAGAGTTGGTGGTAATAGCACCTGAAAATGATTGGTCTTATTATGCACCTTATGCCAACGTATGTGATAATAGGACATTCTTGGAAGAAAGGACTGTCAATCACATGGGAAATACCATAGGAGTCAAAATTGACGTTTTCCCTATTGATGGTGTTCCTAACGATTTTGAGATGTACAAGTCTCATGATGCAGAGATGAAAAAAACATTGAAACGTTTGGGGTACAAAAAATGGCGGAAAGACAACTATCTGAAGGCATTAGAAAATAAGAGAGGTTTTATTATTCATATGAGTCGCATTTTGAGTGATTGTTTCATTAGTTTTGAGACTTTACAGAAGAAGCACTATACTATGGCAATAAAATACCCATACGAAGCGTCTAATTTTGCCGATAATGTGGTGTTTAATACTTCTAATAAGCTATTACGCCAACCCAAAGAATGTTTCGAGAATTATATTGATGTTACTTTTGAGGGTTTTAAGTTTAAAGCCATTCAGGGTTATGATTCTTTTCTGCGTGCTTTATACGGAGACTATATGAAATTGCCACCAGCAGACAAGCAGATACCTCATCATGGTTTCACGGCTTACTGGAAATAGAAGTACTTGAATATGGATAAGAAAACAATACTATTCCTTCTTAATAAGGAAACGGCATACCTTCCGCCTTTTCTATCTATGCTCGATGGGCTTTCCGCAGATTATAGTTTAAAGATAATAAGTCGTGAGAGTGAGTCGGATATGGCCCGGCTTTCGGATCTTTATTCAGATAAAGATGTTTCGTTCTTGACACATGCATTGTCTAATAATAAACGCACTACTCTGTCGCGAATAAGAAATGCTGCAAAAAGAATTTTGGGCTTGCCTACAAAGTGGCATCTTGATGCTCTCCAACTAATCGAAACAACACCGCATGATCTTCTTTGGATCATTCACGAAGAGACAGCTTTCGAGTTTAGAAAGATTCTTGCAGGGAAGAAATACATTGTCAGCCTATACGAGCTTAATGATCATAGACGAGATTTTCTTGATCAGTTACGTCCGGTGTTGGCAAATGCTAAAGAGGTTCTTGTTCCAGAGTACAATCGTGCTTGTATCCTAAGAGTTTGGCTCGGATTAGACAAGACTCCAACAGTCATACCTAACAAACCCCTGGCCCACCCCCGTAACAAGAATATTCCAAACGCATTTCAAGAGCAATTAAAGGGGAAGAAAATAATTCTCTATCAAGGATATATTCAGCGGACAAGGAATATCAACACAATCTGCGAGGCCGTGAAAGAAATGCCTGATTATTGTGTCGTATTGATGGGCAAGGGCGACAATGCATATATCAGTGAGTTAAAGGAGAATTATCCACAGATTATTCATATTGAGTTTATAGCACCACCTGAACATCTTTATGTTACCAGTTGGGCACATATTGCAATTGTTAAATATGATTTTGTCTATTTAAATGCAATTTACTGTGCCCCTAATAAAACATGGGAATATACAGGTTTTGGTATTCCTGTTTTATGCCATAACATACCTGGATTAGAGTATACTATTGGAGCATACAATGCAGGAGTTTGCACCGACCTTGATAATATGCAATCTGTCAAAGAAGCTATAGAAAAGATAGATTCCAATTATGCTTATTACTCTCGAAATGCTTTAACCTTTTTTGATTCTTGTAATATAGATTCTGAGTTACATACAGTTGCCCAAAGAAATCTCAATGAGCGTTAAATTGCTTTTTATAGTTGATTCATACAATGTTGGCGGGACTATTGTCAGCCTTCAGTCCTTACTTGCTTCTCTTGATACGGAGAGGTATAAAGTTGATGTTTATGCCGTTTCGGATATAGGCCCCTTTAGGGATAAACTGACAAATTGTAGAGTGTTGGATGCCAATCCGTGGCTTGCCAAGTCGAGTGCCGGTCTTTCTGCTGGGAACAGATTGCTCTATAAGTTTCTGCAAATGTCAGGAAATTTTATCGCCAGATGGTTTCATAAAGATTTGCGCTTACGATTTGTAAGGCATGGCTGTAAACTTATCAATTCGCTTCATTATGATTACGTCGTATGTTTTTCGGAGCAATTGGTTCAATATGTGGCATTGTTTCCTGCTAGAAATAGAGTGACTTGGATACACTGTGATTACTCGCGTATTGTGAATGACGATAATAAAAATGAGTTGGCTAACTCGTTAGATCATTATAACCAGATTGTTTGTGTATCAGGCTATGCCCGTAACGAACTGCTTAGAATATTTCCTCAATTCGAGGATAAAACCATTGCGATTCATAATATTATCAATGAAGATTATATAAGAAATCGAGCGGAAGATAGGCAGGGGATGGATAGTCGTTTTGTTGGAAATGAATACAAAATCGTATCAGTCGGGCGTCTTGACCCTATTAAGCAATTCCATTTGATACCTCTTTTTGCAGAACAGATCAGAAGAGTTTTGGGGCCTGTCTTCAAGTGGTTTATAATTGGTGGCATACATGGATACGATGATGAGTACAATTTGATAGTAAGTGAAATCAAGGATAATCATCTTGAGGATATCGTTATACTCTTAGGTGAAAAGGGGAATGTTTATCCATATATTCAAGATGCGGATTTGTTTGTGTGCACCTCAAAATCGGAATCATTCCCGTTGGTCGTAAATGAAGCAAAGGCATTGGGGATTCCCATTATATCGTTGTTTTTCCCCTCAGTTATTGAGTCGATAAAAGAAGGAGTAGATGGCCATGTGGTGTATGCTGAACGTATACCTTATGCTATCGTTGAGCATTATAGAAATCCGCAGTTAAGAAAGCATGAAAATGACTCAAAGGAGAAAACTTTTATTCTTGGCCAGATAGATAAATTGTTTAGTAATAAGCATTAAGAAATCTTATGAAAAAAAGAGCGTTATCGGAGTATTATTCCTACTTTGTGCATCAAATTTTGCGCATAAGTATTGGTAAAGAGCATTATCTCCGTTTGGTGATAGATATTGATGATATCAATAAGCGTCTTGAAGGGTTTGACTTACCTGTTAAAGAGTTGGCTTATGAGGATTTCTTGCACGGGGATCCGAAGGAGTTTACAACGGCAAAGTTGAAATTTATAGAATCAAGGCTTAAGGATTCGAGCTATAAGTGCTATGGAATTATTGAAGACGGAGTACTTGTATATTCAACATGGATTTCATTACACAAATTGGGTCTATCGGTAGATACAAAACCAATTTTCCTTGCTGATGACGAGGGACTTCTTGAAGATTCTTACTGTGCTCCTTCCGCCAGGGGTCGCGGTATTCATGGTAAGATGAATAATTACCGAATCAAGAAGTTGTATGAATACGGGAAGAAAAAGGTAATTGCTATAGTTTTGGATGGCAATACAGCTGCATTCAAAGTGCAATTGAAACAGGGATTTGTTGAGTTGGGTACTTTTTATAATGGGTATTTCATGGGATTCAAAGTTAATACACTGAAAAAAGAGAAGTTTGATGGGAAATAGAGTGCTGGTCGTCGGTGGAAATCACCAGAATCCATTAGGTGTAATTGAGGCATTCGGGCAGAAAGGCATCAAGCCGGATGTCATTATAATGGGTAAGTACAAAAAAAGTTTTGTGCTTAAGAGCAAGTATATTGACCGAAGATGGATTTGCGGGACAAATGATGAGGTTATATCCACTATATTAGAGAATTTCACCGACACCAAATGTAAAGCCGTAGCTATAGCTTGTTGTGACGATGCAGCGTGTCTGCTGAATGATTATAGCGATGTTTTGAGCAGTGTCCTATATATGCCCGGGACCCCGCAACAGGGTTCCCTCAAACAGTGGCAGGATAAGCAGAATATGACAGAGGTGGCTGCAAAAGTTGGAATGACAATACCCAAGACGTGGATTTCCAAGAACAAGGAGATTCCATCCGGTGTTGAGTATCCTGTCATTACTAAGTCGCTTACAAGTGTAAAATTTGGCAAGTCGGAATTCTCCCTTTGTCACAATGAGCAGGAGCTGAAGAATTTCCTTGATAACAAAGCATATTCTGGGACAATTCAGATACAGCAGTTCATTGAAAAGGATTATGAGTTTCAATTCATTGGCTGTTCATTGGATTTGGGCAGGGAAGTTATTATCCCAGGCGATACTTATATAGAACCAGGAAATGGGTTTAATAACCTAACTTATCTCAAGTATAAAAAGGGTAAAGTCCTTGAAGCCCCAATAACATTGCAATTATGTAAGGACTTCGTTCGAGAGACGGGCTATTCTGGGCTTTTTAGCGTTGAGTTTATGCAAGGGAAGGACGGAAAGGATTATTTCTTGGAGATGAATTTCAGGAATGATGGAAATGGGGCGGTTGTGACAGCTGCAGGAACGAACCTTCCTTATATATGGTATCTGTATTGCACCGGAGGTGACTATCAAAATGAAATACGGCAGTCAACGGTAAAAGAGGTATATTCTGCACCGGAAGATTCTTATTTTTTGTCAATGGTAGAGGGACGTCTGTCCTTTGCCGAGTGGCGAAACAATATGAAAAAAGTTGAAAGTTATATAACGTATTTCCCTGGAGATACAAAACCTTTCTGGGCACTGATTTGGTGGCAGAAAAAGAGTATATTTCAAACATTGGCATTCAGGGTTTTACGGGATTTGCACATATACAATATTCTCAAAAAAATAAAGCATTTGGGACGATGAATATAGGGCGATTATTATATGACCAGAATTGGAACATCGGGTTTTGTGAACAGACTCCCGAAGAACTGATTCAAGGAGAAGTTTTAAAAACGGTTCGTTGGATGAAACATCCCTATCGTGACCGTTGGTTTGCTGATCCTTTTATTTATAAGGTAACGGATAGTGAGATTGTAGTGTTTGTGGAAGAGTGCCCTATTGAGAATCCTAAGGGCATTATTTGCGAGCTTGTAATAGACAGAAAGACGATGCATTTGAAAGAACGCCATGTGATGCTTGAGTTAGACACGCATCTTTCTTATCCGGCTATAATTGAGTATGGTGACAAGGTTTATGTTTATCCTGAGAACGGAATGTCAGGATGCCTTAATATTTATGAATATGAAGGCAAGAGTCATAAATTGATTAATCCAGCATGCATCCTTAAAGAGGCTGTGGCTGATGCAACCATATTGAAGCGAGATGATAAGTTTTTTATTGTTGCGACAAAATATCCCGATACCCAGGTAAATGCTTATCTTTATGAATCAATTTCATTATTTGGGCCATATAAAAGTGTTTCACTTGACCCATTCCAGATATCGCCATCCTGTGCCAGACCTGGTGGAAATTGGATTAAAACAGGCAAGTACTTCTACCGTCCTGCGCAGAACTGTTCTGTCAGGTACGGTGGTTCTTTGATGATTATGTCACAAGATTTTCCAGAAAAAAAAGAACAGGCAGTTTTTGAAATCACCCCACAGGGTTATCGATATAATCTGGGATTACACACAATCAATTTTAATAATCAGCTTTGTGTGGTTGATGGTTGCGGTTATTATTATCCGACGATTGCTAGATGTGTTAACGCCGTTAGAAGTCTCAAACACGCGATAATCAGGTAGATAAGTTTATGAACGTATATATTCCTGTATTTTTACTAATAATTCTTTTCTGCGTTTTTATAAAAGGGAAGAATTCTGCCAACACCAAACTGATGCTAAGCTTTGGTCTCATTTTTTTCATGATGGCATTCCGAAACCATTGGGGAGGCGATTATGAAGCTTATGAGAATTGGTATGATTTTTTTAAGGGTTTTAGTGCGCGGGAGTTAGCTCAATTGACTGAAGAGGAAACAAGGTCTGAGATAGGATATCGTTTCCTTTGTTACATATGTCCGTCTTTTCGGTCTGTCCTTATTGTTTCCACATTGTTCTTTTGTGTTACAATGTATTTCTTTTTTAAGGAGTTTATACCCGAGAAATTTTTCCCGTATACTTTTGCTTTATTTTTCTTTGACAAGCATCTTTTGATGGGGTCATCGAGTATCCGTACATGTATTGCGGTATGTTTTTTCTTGTTTGCTGTAATCTCACTGAGTAAGGACAAAAAACTATGGGCTGTAATACTTATTCCTATTGGTGCTTTATTTCATACCGGTGTGTTGATATTGTATCCGATTGTCTTGTTTAGAAACCGTCCGATAAAAATCAGGAAAGATATCATAGTAATAGCCAGTGTCGTTTTAGCAGTATTGTCCATCATTTTTGCCAATCAAATAGTTGCTGCGGCTGATTATTTTACATCTTCTATCGGAATATTTAATCGATATGAGGAGTATATGGAAGACGCGGTTGTGACAGGTCTTGGGTTGGGTATTGTGTTTGTAATAATGGAAATGGTGATGTTGCTGCCTTTGATTGATATTTCTGGTTCAGTAGGGTTGAAGGGTAAAGATTATATTATCTTGCAACTAGGTATTGTGTGGATATTCTTTATGATTGCACCTTCTTTTGGCTTATCAGAGAGATTGTTTTTCTATTTGGACTATGCAATATTGGCAGCCGTCCCTATTGTAGTTAGCAATTGTAAAAATGAACTTATGTCGATGACGTTCAAATACTACTTATTGATTTACTATTTATGGGTTTTTTCTCATTTTTTGAGCGATGCTCATTTCGTGGCGGCTTGGTTACATTATAATTTCTAAGATATGTTTTATTTTATTCCAAGTATATACGAGCCCAATACTGCTGTTAGTAATAGAAATATGGGCTTCATTCGCTTTTTTAGTGAAAAAAATATAGATACGCAAGTACTGTTCTTCCGTCCTGACAAAGACTTCAGCACAATAGAGGTCCATTATCCAAATATAAACTATCATTATTATTGGAAACGAGGGTGGATTAATCATTCTATATTATGTTATCTTTCAATTCTTCTATATCTTCTGAAGTTTTACTTGAAACTAAAGAAAGGAGACAAAGTTTTTTTCATTGAGCAGGCATATATTTGGACTCATATACTGAGAAAAAGAGGAATCGAAGTTTTTGCGGAGTATACTGAAAACCCCGAAGTGACTGGTATTGGCGGGCGATTTTTGACGCCTTCATATCCGAAGTTTTATAGAAAATGTGCACAATTGTCAGGGCTCTTTGTGATTTCAACAGCCTTAAAAGAGTGGTTTATAGGGCATGGAGTTAATGTTGATAATATTCACATCGTTAATATGACGGTTGATCCTACCCGTTTCTCAACTGTGCGAAAAACTGAGGATGAAAAATATATAGCTTATTGCGGTACATTGCTGAATAATAAAGATGGAGTGGATCAGCTTATTCGGGCCTTCTCAATAACACACCAAACATTTCCAGATGTAAAACTATATATCATAGGGAAAGCACCTGAGGAGGAAGAGGAATGTGCGAATAAGGACTTGGTATATGACCTACACCTGGAGAATCATGTTGTATTTACAGGTATAATACCAGCAGCAGAAATGCCACAAGTTTTAAAGAATTCTGTTGCTCTTGCGTTGGCACGACCTGACAATATGCAAGCCAAATATGGGTTTCCGACCAAATTGGGCGAATACTTATTGACAGGCAATCCGGTTGTTGTTACTGCGGTTGGGGATATTCCAATCTTCTTACATGATGGCAAGAACGCACTTGTCTCGGAACCTGACGATAACGCTGCGTTTGCTACTAAACTTAACTGGGTTCTCTTACATGATGCAGAAGCTGCTATTATTGGAGAGAATGGCTGCCAAACTGCTCTTGAATCTTTTAATTCTGAGATAGAAACACAGAAAATAGTGAATGCAATTTTTCACAGTTAAAGATATGAATACAGAGATAATTAAAACAAATAAGTACTGGAAAGAAGGCCATAATCCTTTAGTAAGTATCATTACCTCTAATTACAATAGAAGAGAAGTGCTGCTTCGTTGTATGCGGTCTGTAGAGGCGCAAACTTTTAGGGATATAGAATATATCGTTGTAGATAACGGCTCTTCTGTCAGTTTTGATGATATTATGGAACAATTCATGGAAGAGGCTACTATTCCGGTTATGTTCATCAAACGTACCAGTGGATTAGGCCCTCATACCGGAAGAAATTCCGCAATTAGGGAGGCGCGAGGGGAATATCTCTCCATGATTGATTCTGACGATGAATATTTGCCCCAAGCCATGGAAGTGTTAGTTAATGCATGGAAACAGATTCCTCAAGAGCAAAGGGATGAGTACCGGGAGGTTGTTGCTCTATGTCAAGACGAGCATGGTCACCAGATTGGGGCGAAGTTCCCGGCTTACATGAATCAATTGCCGCGAAAAGAAACAAGACGTCTATGCCTCAAACCTGAGTACCAATGTGAACATGCAAATATGAGTAGAACGTCCCTTCTAAAAGAGAATCCATTCCAAGAACCCGAGGGGATAAACTACGTCTCAGAACTTGCAGTATGGTATAAATTGGATAAGAAGTACAAGTCTTTTTATCTTGATGATGTAATAAAAAAATATTATACGGGATCAGGTGATTCTATTTCAAATCAAGACATTAAGAAGGTGACCATCCAAGGTTGTTGCAATATAATGTGGGATAATCTATACCTTCTAAACAATTGGGGTGATTACGAGTTACCTTTCACTAATCGTTTGAAACGGGTCCTGTATTATAGCGAAATGAAATACGTTTTAAAGAAAAAAGGGATGTACCCTAAATACAAGTGGATGAAGACTAAGTTGAAAGGTTTGGTAAATTATTTTTTAAGTATTGTGTTATACGTCCCATCATTATACAAAGCAAAGGAATTATTAAAAGAAATATAGCAATGAAAGTCGTTCTATTAGCAGGCGGTTTTGGCTCCCGCATATCTGAAGAGTCTGTCTACAAACCCAAACCAATGATTGAAATCGGTGGTATGCCCATTCTGTGGCATATCATGAAAGAGTACGCCCATTTCGGTCACAATGAGTTCATCATTTGTGCTGGTTACAAACAAGAATACATCAAGGAGTGGTTTGCCAACTACTTTTTGCACTATAGCGACGTGTCGTTTGACTTCCGTAATGGGAAGAATGAAATGACCGTCCATCACAGTCATTTAGAGCCATGGAAGGTCACCGTTGTTGATACGGGCTATAACACCATGACGGGTGGTCGCATCAAGCGTGTACAGGAATATGTAGGCAACGAAACTTTTATGATGACCTACGGTGATGGCGTGTGCGATGTGGATATCAACAAACTCGTAGAGTTTCACAAGGGCCACGGTAAGAAAGCCACCCTCACTGCCGTTAAGATGAAACAGGAAAAAGGCGTGCTGGATATTACCAAGGATATGAATGTCCGTGCTTTCCGTGAGAAAAATTCTATGGATGGAGCACCTATCAATGCGGGCTATATGGTGCTGGAACCCTCAGTATTCGATTATATTGACGGTGACTCTCAGCCTTTCGAACGTGAACCGTTAGAGCGTTTGGCTAAAGAAGGAGAGCTGATGTCCTACATCCACGAGGGCTTCTGGCAGTGTATGGATAATATCCGCGAGAAGAACCTTTTGGAAGGTCTACTCGCTAATGGAACTGCACCTTGGAAGCGTTGGGAACGTGAAATCCCCAAATATTAGGAAATATGATAGATATATTCAACAATTTCTATAAAGGAAGGCGCGTCCTTGTTACTGGCCATACGGGTTTCAAGGGTTCTTGGCTAAGCATCTGGCTCCATGAGTTGGGTGCAGAGGTGGTAGGCGTAGGTCTGGAACCCTACAGCGAGAAGGATAACTTTGTCCTCTCGGGCATTGGTAAGAAAATCAAGGCAGACATCCGTGCTGATATCCGCGATGGAGCAAAGATGAAAGAAATATTCGCTCAGTACAAGCCCGAGATAGTCTTCCATCTTGCCGCACAACCCCTGGTTCGTCTCAGCTACGAGATTCCAGTTGAGACCTACCAGACCAATGTGATGGGAACCATTAACATCATGGAAGCTATCCGTTCAACTGAGAGCGTGAGGGTTGGCGTAATGATTACCACCGACAAGTGCTATGACAACAAGGAGCAGATGACGGGCTACAAAGAAGATGATCCATTTGGTGGTTACGATCCCTATAGCTCCAGTAAAGGTGCCTGTGAGATTGCCATCCAGAGTTGGCGCAGGAGTTTCTTCAATCCCGAAAACTATGGAATGAAACATCATGTTAGTCTTGCCAGTGTTCGTGCCGGTAACGTGATTGGTGGTGGAGACTGGGCAAAAGACCGCATCATCCCTGATTGCATCCGCGCTTTGGAAGCTGGAAAACCTATTGAAATCCGTTCACCTAAAGCTGTCCGTCCTTGGGAGCATGTGTTAGAACCCCTGAGTGGGTATATGCTCCTTGCCCAGAAGATGTGGGATAATCCTACAGGATATTGTGAAGGTTGGAACTTTGGTCCTGAATCAGAATCGGTTCTGACTGTTTGGGAAGTGGCCACTGCCATGATTAAGAACTTTGGCTTTGGTGAGCTCAAGGATGTATCAGACCCCAATGCCTTGCATGAGGCCAACCTTTTGATGCTTGACATCACCAAGGCCAAGACTCGTTTAGGATGGAAACCGAGATTGGATGCAACCCAGTGCGCCATCCTGACTTCTGACTGGTACAAGCGTTATAAGAGTGAAGATGTATATAAGATTTGTGTAGACGAAATTAACAAATTCATTGGCTAATATGGAGAAAGTAATCATAACTGGTGCCGACGGTTTTGTTGGCAGCTATACAGTAAGGCATTTCCTTAATCACGGAAAGACCGTTTTGGCTCTTGATATGGGAGAGAAAGCCCGCAGGCTTGAACACCAAAAGAACCTCACCTATATGCAGTGTGACATCACTGATATAAAGGGTATGATGGGAAAGATTCCCCAGGGCGAATACGACACGTTCATTCATTTTGCGTGGGCCGGCTCTGCTGGTCCTTCGCGAGTGGACTATAATCTCCAGATGCAAAATGCGCTGAATACAGTTGAGTGTCTGAAAGCCGCCAAGGAGATGGGCTGCACTCGCTTTGTGTGTGCTGGCAGCATTATGGAGTATGAGGTGGAAGCGGCTATCCATTCCCAGGGGAGCCACCCTGGTATGGGATATATCTATGGTATGGGAAAACATATTGCCCATTGCATGTGCAAAAGTGTGGCGGCAAACATTGGTATCGATTTGCTTTGGCCTATGATAACCAATGCTTACGGAGTGGGAGAATTCTCCCCCCGTTTTGTGAATACCACATTGCGCAAGATTATCAATGGTGAACCCTTGCAATTCACGGCAGCTACACAGAACTATGATTTTGTGTATGTAAGTGATGTGGCAAAGGCATTCTATCTGGTTGCAGAGAAGGGTAAGCCATTCTGTGAGTATATGATAGGTAGCGGTAATGCTCGTCCTCTAAAGGAGTTCATTCTGGAGATGGTGGCAGCCTGTGGCCCTGATTCTAAACCACTTTTTGGCGATGTGCCGTTTACGGGAACCAATATGCCGTTAAGCACATTTGCAATAGATGCTATCAAGAATGATTGTGGTTTTGAGATAGATGTTCCTTTTGATAAAGGAACTAAAATGACAATGGACTGGTTAAAAACGATAGAACAATGATAACAAAATTCAATTTTGAGGAATTAGACCTCAAAGGAGCATATAAGATTCAACCCTTCTACGCAACGGATGAACGTGGTGGGTTCGTAAAGGATTACAATATCGATATGTTCAAGGCCAACGGCATTGAGCATGAACTGAAAGAGGTGTTCTATACCATCTCTAAGAAAGGTGTTATCCGTGCCACTCATTTCCAGCTGGTTAAACAACAGGCCAAACTGGTGCGCTGCATCAGCGGTCACGTTTATGATGTGATTGTTGATTTGCGTCCGGATTCGCCAACCATCGGACAGTGGAGAGGATTCGACCTGACGGGTGAGAATCAGTTAGAACTGTATATACCGCAGTACTTCGGTCATGGCTATCTGGTGATTGAGGACAGCATTGTCAGCTATAAGTGTGGAGAAGTGTTCTATGATGAAGGAGATAGTGGCATTATGTACAATGACCCTGATATCAATATTGAGTGGCCGTTTGAGTTGATAGGTGGTGAAGGGAATCTTATTATCTCAGAGAAAGATACTAAATTAATGAGTTTCAAAGATTATATTTCAAACAAATAGACTCTGATGAAAGCAAGAAACAGTAATATTGAACTGCTGAGAATCATTTCAATGATGATGATTATCAGTCTGCACTTTTGGGGACATTGTGTAGATATATCAAACGTTGAAATGTTTTCTTTTACATATTTCTTCGGATGGTTCTTTCGTGGGCTGTCTCATGTGGCTGTTAATGTATATGTTTTAATCTCAGCCTATTTCTTATGTAAAAGCTCTTTCAAGTTCAATAAGTTAATAAAGCTTATTCTGGAGGTTTGGTTCTACTCTGTATTAATATATGCCTTGTGTTGTATAACAGGGAAAACCACTCCATCTTTTGGAGGTATATTACATGCTGGTTTGCCTATCCTGTTCGGAGAGTATTGGTTCGCTACTATTTATGTGGGAATGTATATTATCTCGCCATTCCTGAACAAGGCGTTATCTGCTTTCGACAAAAAAGAGATGGGAAGGCTAATTTGGGTTTTACTGTTATTGTTTTCATTAATTCCGAACATTCTCTTTTATAGTAAATGGCTCAATTTTGGTGAAGGTTACGGTATCGTCTGGTTTGTGGTATTATATTCAATCGGGACATACATCCGTGAATATGTCAATATTGAGGAGTTGCGGAAAAATAAAAGGGAATTGTATAGCCTATGTGCTTTGTTTTTATTCTTACCTGTCATATCTAAAGCGTTAATTGCTGCCGTAACCACTCTAATAATTGGTCATCAGGTTGCGAGTGGTGCATTCTTTTTAAACAATTCGGTAATCATTTTACCTGCTAGTGTACTTGTCCTTCTTACATTTCTATCACTGGGAATCCGTTCCGAGGGGGGGGTATTTTCAAAGTGCGTGAATTTTATTGCTGGTAGTTGTTTTGCAGTTTATTTAATACACGACAATAATCGAGTTAGAAATGATTTATGGGATTTCGTCTACAGCCATCTGGACGTTAACTCACTTAATATTGTGTGGCAATACTTCTCCTGGATCATCGTCATTTTTGTTATTTGCGTGTTGATAGACTTATTCAGAAGACTATTGTTTTGGTCAGTTAATAGTATTTCAAACAGGATATTTACATGGAAAAAGAAATAGTTGTAGTAACAGCCTTTTTTGCCATCAACAGAGAAAGCTGGAAAGGATTTAGCAGAAGTAATGACCTGTACTTTAATTACTTTAAAGGGTGGGCAAAGCTTAAAAACAAGATCATCGTATATGTCGAGGATGAAGAATTAAGACAAAGGATCCTTGATTTCCGCAAAGAATGGGGGCTTGAGGACAAGACAATCGTTAATATTGTTTCTGATATTATGGAGATTGATAAGCCCTTGATTGAAAGTATGCAGAAAGCAGGCTCTAATCCTGTGCATCAAATGTATAGGCTGTATCCCAATAACCCCGAATGCTGGAATGCAACCTATGATTATATCATGTTGTTGAAAGCATGGTGCTGTGCCGATGCCGTTGAAAGAGGACAAGCGGCTCCTGATGATATGGTTTCTTGGCTTGACTTTGGTTTAAATCATGGAGGTAATGTTATTGACATCAATTCTGATTTCAATTATACTTGGAAGTATGATTTCCCAGACAAGATGAATGTATTTTTAGTACAAAAAATAGATGAAAGACCAATTTTTGACATCATCTTAAGTATGGATACATACATTATGGGAATGACACTGATAGGTAGTGGCCATTTATGGAATCCTCTTTGGAACATGTTACGTGAGAATATGTTTGCACTTAACCGTTCTGGGTTAATAGATGATGATCAAAACGTTATATTGATGTGCCTAAGGGAGCATCCGGAAATGTTTAACACCTATAATTCTTCATGGCAAAAACCTTTAGTTGAATTTGGGGGTAGTCATCTTAAACTTGTTGAGGAAAAAGAGAAGGGTCCCGTCAATTATTTAAGAAAAAAATATCGCAGGTTACGATATAAAATGAAAGTCTTGAGATACGCTATGGGTATTTATTCCTATTTGTCAAAAAAAACAGTTCATTAGGATGAAGGAAAAAGATATTCTAATTGCTGCACGTCCGGATCAGTCTTTGCAGATATATGAAGCCCTGTGTGACCAACAAAAACTATCTTTTCAGTTTGTTTCTTTTAAGGTAATCCCGAAATGGTTAAAAACGTTTCTTGGGAACAAAAAGTTGACAGGTGTGGGAAGAAATGCTACCATAACATATTGGGGCACATTTAAGCATCTGGCAAAACGACGTTTTCGCTTCCGTTTTGCAAAATACTGGTCAGATAACGACATTTTGGTGCACAAAATTAAAGCAATTCTTTCGCGCAATCATTTTAAGATTATTCATTTTTGGCCAGAGCATTGCGGAGGAGGATTTATTGAGAAATACCAAAATGAGCACCCGGAAGTGTTGGTTTTGGCGGACATTCACATGCCGCACCCGGAGGTCGTGTTTAGGGATATGTTCCCAGTTTATAATAAGTACGAGATAGACATTAAGAATTGTGACCTTACCAGACTTTGCAAGGAACAAAAGAATTATGTGACAAACATAAATCATATTATTGTACCTTCAACTTATGTTGCTGATACATATAAAGAGATTTACCCTAACAAGGTGTATCATATCGTCCCGTATGGGATAAGAATTTCAGATAAATATAAGAAAACATATAAACAAGATGTGACATCTTTTGTTTATGTCGGGGTTATTGCATTGGAAAAAGGGTGTGATTTGTTATTCGATATTTTTAAGAATAATCAAAGCCTACAGCTCCATGTGTATGGTACGATCCTGGATGGACAAAAGCAAGTATTTGAATCTTATGCCAGTATACCCAACATTCATTTTCACGGTTTTATTCCTAAATCAGAGATTCAAAAAGCTATTAGGGATTTTGATGCCGGCATTCATTTGAGTCGTTTTGACGCCTATTCATTAGCGGTGGGTGAAATAATAGGTTGCGGTCTGCCAGTTGTTGTTTCGGATAAGACAGGAAATAAAGAAGAAATTGAGAAGTATGGATTAGGTATAGTGACCCCACTTTCTATTGATAGAATAGAAGAGGCCATATCAAACATTTGCAACACTGAATTTTATAACCAATGTATCGACAATATTGATGCATATCTTCAACACGGGGAGAGTTCATACGGTGAGTGTATGATGAATTTTTACGAGAAGCATATAAATTCCAATTAATAACAGAACGATACTAATAACTTCGCATGTCAAAATTATTAATATCATGTGACGATTATATCTTTCGTCACGACGGGAATTACTATTTTAAAAGTCAGGAGTGGTATGATTTTTACCTGCGTTATCTTAGAGTGTTTGAAGAATTGAGAATAGCGAATCGTGTAATTGATGAACCCATACTGAAAAATGGGAGAATTCTATGTGACGACTCTCGAATCGAAATACACCCTTTGCCAATCTTTCATGGCCCTGTTGAATATGCCAAAACGTACTTTGCGGCTGGCCGAGCTATGAAGGATGCAGTATTAGGTTGCGATGCGGCCATACTCCGACTGCCCTCTACTGTTGCACAACGTATCAGTAAACAAGTGTTGAAGGCTGGAATCCCCTTTGCAACTGAGATAGTTTTTGATGCCTGTGATGGGGCAGATACGGCTAACAATCTGATTGAAAAGACTTTGTGGCGTATCATTGATGGCCAGATGCGGAGAACTTGTGCCAAGGCAGACGGAGTGGCATGCGTCACAGCAGAATATCTGCAAAGACGATATTTCTCTAAGAAACCGAATCTTTTTGTCAGCAACTACTCCACATTAAATCTTGATAAGTGCTTCTTTACTGCACCAAGAAAGTATCCTGAAAAGGATGTTCTGACCATTGCCCATGTGGATTTGCAGATAGGTCTTCATAGCCGAAAGGGTACTGACATCATCATTCAGGCTCTATCCAAGTTAAAGAAGGAGAAAGGCATTATTGTCAACGTGAAGTTCGCAGGTGATGATTGGGACAATAGTAAAGAAAAGATTCTGAACTATGCAAGGGAGTTTGGAATAGACGGTCAGGTAGAATGCACAGGGCTGCTAAGCAGAACAGAACTGACAAAGTTCCTTGATGAATCTGACTTGTTTGTTCTCCCTACCAAGGCAGAGGGACTCCCTCGAGTTATCATTGAGGCGATAGCTAAAGGATTGCCGACCATTACTACCCCTGCAAGTGGCAATCCAGAACTTATTTCTGAAGATTACTTGGTCCCGTTCTATGATGTTGAGACTTTGGCAATGAAGATAGAAAACCTAGTTATCGATAAGGCCGAGTATGAAAGAATAAGTAAAGAGAACTATGAACATAGTTTGCAGTACGAAGGTTCTCTTCTACAAGGTAGAAGAGACGAATTTTATAAGCAATTGAAAAGTAGGATCAAACAATAAAAAATCAGAATAATGTATTCATTCAAGCAATTAAATGAGTATCCCATCATAGTTGGCAACAAGGTTCCTTTTATAGAGAAGGATTGGGTGGAGTATTTAATCTCATTGAAGGGTATTAAACCTGTCTATTTGGAGATACAATCACAAGATGGACATCTTGTCGGGTACTTCATTGGCGGCATTATCCGCTTTTTGGGAATAAAAGTGCTCGGAAGTCCATTTTGGGGCTGGATGGGACAGCATATGGGTTTTACTCTAAATACTGTAGTTGATAAAGCGTGTTTAGTAGATGACCTAATTGATTATGCCTTTAAGTCTCTCAAGGTAGGATATTTCCAAATGTGTAGTTTCAACATTGATTTTGAAGATATCAAGAACTGCAAGCACAAGTTAATAATGGGAGAGAGGTATAAAACATGTTATATTGACCTTACTCTTGAAGAAGCACAACTCAGCAAAAATTTGAAGAGTAGCTATAGGACGAGCATTCGTAAATTCGCTAAAGAAGGTGGCTTTATTGAGGAAGATTATTCTGATGACTTTATTGAAGAACACCACCGGCAGTTGAATCAAGTGTTTGTAAGAAATAACCTCAAAACACCTGATTACCGCAAGAAGATGACAATGTTGTTCAAGTCGCCAGTCTTCGATAATGGGGCTTCGCCAAAGATGGGAGTATATTCAATAAAGGCCTTATTGCCCGTAGAGAAGGAGGGTGAAATCAAAAACAAGTGTATCGCAAGCAGCTATTATATTCACAACGATTATATGGCAATGTTTGCAAGTAATGCTAGTTACAGCGAGTACCTGAGAAGTTGTCCAAACCAAGCTCTGACATGGCATGCAATGATGGCATTTAAAGCGGCAGGGATACATTACCTTGACATGGGTGGTTCGGGTGATTATAAATTAAATTTCTCAGGAGGAGATTGGGAGCCAAAACCCATAGTTATCTGTTCTAAAAACTTTTGGAATTATTTCTTGATATTAGGACTGAAGAGAAGTTATGGTAAGGTGTCATCATTGATTGGAAGATCAAGAAACTGGTTTAAAGGAGTAATTCTTCATCAATCCAATTTTGGGAAAAAGGAGAATAAGCAGAACCCAGCAGATCAAGGCAAATAATAATGATTTAATATGTACTTACATTTTTTCAAGAGGATCATAGATCTGATTTTTGCTCTGATAGCATTACCATTTGTATTGCTTATAATTATAATCGTAGCTCCGTTCATCTGGTTCGATGATCACGGGCCAATCTTCTATGCCGGTAAGCGTATTGGACTTCACGGCAAGCCCTTCGGTATGCTGAAATTCCGCAGTATGAAGGTAAACGCTCCCGACATCCGACTGGAGGATGGTAGTACCTATAATGGTGATGATGATCCGCGAGTTACCAGGGTTGGCAAGTTTTTGCGCAAAACCAGCCTGGACGAGATCCCTCAGTTCCTAAACGTGCTGATGGGGCAGATGAGCCTCATCGGTATCCGTCCCGACCCGCTGGACTGGTTGGAGAAGTACAATGAGCACGAGCGCGTGATTTTGACTGTCAAGCCTGGCATTACAGGCTATAACCAAGCCTACTACCGCAACAGTGCAGACGGTGAACTGAAGCTGAAAAACGACGTGTACTATGCAGAACATATCTCCTTCTGGCTTGACGTAAAAGTATTCTTCAAGACCATCAAGACCGTTCTGCTGCGTGAAAACATCAACGTTGACGAAGACAGAAAATGAGAGAATTCGGAAGTGAGCACCCGGCAGTATTGCTGCCAGATGGCTATTTTGAGACATTCTCAAAGTATGGTCATTGCACTTGGCTACGCTCGGGACGCGAGGCTCTGAACCTTGTGGCCTTGAACATTAAAAGCGACAAGCCGGAACCAACCGTACTGATGCCTGCTTATTGCTGTCACTCAATGGTTGACCCATTTGAGAAGGTCGGATGGAAAGTGGTGTATTATCGGCTGAATGAAGATCTGACCGCAGACTTGGATTTCCTGTCACACCTCTTGGTATCATTGCGCCCCACAGCGGCTCTTACTATGAACTTTTATGGCTCAGCATCTACACTGAATGCCGTGTCACAAATCAAATGCGGCTTTCCCGAATGTCTCTGCATAGAGGACTTTTCTCACTGTACCTTCTCACTCGCTGACATTCACAATCCGCAGGTGGATTACTATGTGACCAGTATCCGCAAGTCAATAGGCGTTTGCGATGGAGCGGTGATTATCAGTCACAAACCTCTTGATGAGAAATGGGTAGAGGTTGGAGAAACGGAATTTGTTACTGCCAGACGTGACTGCCAAAAACTGAAAGCACAATATACCTATTCACAGAGGGCAGACAAGAAGAACATCTTTTTCCCTGAACTGCGTAGGCAGGAGGGTGAATTGGATAACTTCTCTGGAGTTCATCGCATTTCCAAGACAGGGGAGGCTATGCTGAAAACCATGAATGGTGAAATGATTCGCTATGCCCGACAGAGCAATATGAAGCATCTATGGGAACTGCTTAATGGGAAAGTTGAAATGGTTCCAGGATTGGAAAAGAGTTTTGATGGGGCTCCATTCTCACTGCCTATCCTTGTTGAGAATCGGGATGAGGTGCAAAAGAAACTGGCACAGAAAGGTGTGTATGCACCCGTGTTGTGGCCTGTTGCTGATGAAGCCAGGACAATCTGTCCCGTTTCTGCAAAGATGGCAGACAAGATGCTCTCACTGCCTATTGACCAGAGATACAACTATGACGACATTGAGGAGATTGCCTCAATAGTCCTTGACTTATTACAATGAAGAAACTAATGATAGTAGGGGCGTCTGTGCTCCAGCTTCCAGCCATACTGAAAGCAAAAGAAATGGGACTCCACGTGGCCGTGGTGGACTTCAACCCACAGGCTATAGGCATACCCTACGCAGACAAGTATTATAACGCATCCACAATGGATGAAGATGCAGTATTGGCAGCCGCTGAGGACTACCGGCCGGACGGCATTATGACACTGGCATCGGATATGCCTATGCGTGGAGTAGCCAAGACTTCCGATAAGTTGAATCTACATAGCATCAACTATGAGACCGCAGTTAAGGCCACCGACAAGTACGACATGATCAAGGCATTCAAGGAACACAATGTCCCTTCGCCTTGGTTCTTTGTGGTGGATACATTGGAAGAGTTGAAAGCCCATGAGGCAGACGTGACCTTCCCCTGCATCATCAAGCCTACTGACAATGCCGGAAGTCATGGTGTGGCAAAGGTGTATTCCTTCCAGGAGTTATTGGACAATTATGAGTATGCACACTCCTGCAGCCGTCACGGAAAAGTAATTATTGAAGAGTATCTTGACGGGCCAGAAGTGTCTGTTGAGGTAATGGTGGTGAATGGAGTGGTGAACATCCTTCAGATTACCGACAAGATTACCACAGAAGCTCCTCACTTTGTAGAAATGGGGCATACCCAGCCTTCACGCTTGCCTGTAGCCACACAAGAGGCCATTCGCAATGTGACTGTTGCTGCTTGCACGGCTATTGGTATTGACAAAGGCCCTGCGCACGTTGAAATGAAAGTCACAAAACGAGGCCCTGTGATGATAGAATTGGGTGCCCGTATGGGTGGTGACAATATCACTACACACCTTGTACCGCTGAGTACAGGCATTGATATGGTGGGCATCACTATCAAGGTGGCTTTGGGTGAAGATCCTGACATTGAGCCTACATTGCATTGTGGCTCAGCTATCCGTTATTTTGAAGTGCCGTTTGGAACCATCAAGGCCATTGAGAATGTGGAAGAGGCAAAGAAGCTTCCTGGTGTGAAGCAGATAACCTTTACCAAAGAAGTGGGTGAAGAATCTACTCCGATTCATTGCAGCAATGACCGTATTGGGTTTGTGATTGCACAGGGCGCAACGGCAGAAGATGCTGTGAAGGCTTGTGAAGAGGCAATGAAGGTCATCAAAGTGACTATAGAATAATGAAGATACTGATACCGTTTTCCTATTATCATCCCGAGCAATGTGCTGGCCTGTTTGTCATAGATGATATGACAGAAGAAGCAGCGAAGCAAGGTATTTCCTCGCAGATCACGGTGCCTACGCCCACTCGAAATGTGGAGCCAGGGGCAAAGTGGAGCAGGAATGAGACACTGCGAGATGGAATGGTACAGGTGCATCGCTTCCGTATGTATGGGGAGGGGAAGAATCCCGTACTGCGGGCTTTGCGCTACCTCTTCTGTGAAATGGTGCAGTTGCACTATATGCTCTGGAAGAAATACGATGTGGCGTTTATTGACAGCACGCCTCCTATTCAGGGCTTGAAACTACCCATTGTCCGTTTGTTCAGGAAGAAGCCTGTGGTGTATAATGCGCAGGACTTATTCCCGGAAACACTGAGCGGAACAGGTCTGGCTAAGAGCGGGGGACTGCTTTGGAAGATTGGTATGTGGGTGTCGAATGTGACGTTCCGCAATTCCGACAAGATCATTGCCATTTCGCACGACATTAAGCGTAGTATGGTCGCCCGAGGGGTCCCTGCTGAGAAGATTGAGGTGGTGTATAACTGGGTAGATGAGAAGGCTGTGCAACCCGTAGCTAAATCAGAGAACCCGCTGTTTGAGGAGTTTGGTCTGTCACGAGAGGAGTTTACTGTGGTGTATGCCGGTAACTTGGGCAATGCACAGAATATCGGGATTGTGCTGGATGGTGCTTCACAACTACCAGAAGTGCAGTTTGCCCTGTTTGGTACTGGGGGATTGGAAAGCGAAATCCGCACAAGGATTGAGAAAGAAGGACTGACCAATGTGCATTTGAACCCCTTGCAGCCCGTGGAAAGAGTAAGCTATGTGTACTCTCTGGGGGATGCCTGTATCGTTTCCTGCAAAGAAGGATTGGGAGGCAGCGCAATGCCTTCCAAGAGTTGGTCAATTATGTCTTGCGGACGACCTGTGATTGCTAGTTTTGATGAAGGGGAGCTGAAAGAGATCCTGGAGCAGAATCATTGTGGCGTGTTTACGCACGCAGGCAATGTGGATGAGTTTGTTGAAGGCATCAAGAGCCTTGCTGCAGAGCCTTCTAGCTGTAAAGAGATGGGTAAGAATGCCCGCCAGTTTATATTGGACAATTTGACCAAGGAGGTTGGTAGCAAAAAATATGTTGAGATAATAAAAAGTGTTGTAAAGAAATAAACTAGTTCAGATATGAATGCAAAATTAAGAAATGTTCCGTTCTCGCCTCCGGATATGACCGAGGCAGAAGTCGCTGAAGTTCGTGAGGCTATTCTTTCGGGTTGGATTACCACCGGCCCCCGTACCAAGAAGCTTGAAAAGCAGATTTCTGAATATGTGCATACCGAAAAAACGGTGTGCCTGAACTCTGCGACGGCTTGTATGGAAATGGTGCTGCATCTTCTGGATTTGAAGCCGGAGGATGAGGTGATTGTTCCGGCGTATACCTATACGGCGACGGCATCTGTGACACGGCACGTGGGATGCAAGGTCGTGATGGTGGATAGCCAGAAGGACAATGTGGAAATGGATTATGACCAATTGGAGAAAGCCGTAACCGAGCATACCAAAGTGATAATGCCTGTGGATCTGGGCGGTATCGTGGCAGATTATGACCGTGTATTTGAGATCGTAGAGAGGAGGAAGGCCTTATTCAAACCAGCCAACGCTTTGCAGGCCAAAATCGGTCGTATCGTTGTGGCCGCTGACTGTGCTCATTCATTTGGCGCCAGTCGTAAGGGTAAAATGGCCGGCGAGATTGCGGATTTCAGTTCGTTCAGTTTCCACGCCGTGAAGAACTTTACGACGGCTGAAGGTGGCGCTCTGACGTGGAATCTGCCGTTCGGGAATGATGCGGTGCCGACAGACGTTGACTATATGGCAACCGTACCCAAGAAAGAAGGTGAGACCTGGAATGAAATGCTCTATCGGATTTCTCAATTGTTCTCGCTCCACGGCCAGAATAAGGATGCCCTGGCTAAGACCAAATTGGGGGCTTGGGAGTACGATATCATTGGCCCTTGGTTCAAGTGCAATATGACCGATATTATGGCGGCCATTGGCTTGGTTCAGATGGAGCGTTACCCGAAGATTCTCGAAAGGCGTTATGAAATCGTTAGGCGGTATAATGATGCATTGAAAGACTTGCCTGTGGCCGTGCTGAACCATAGAGATGCGGACCATTGTGGCTCTCATCACTTGTATCTGGTTCGCTTGCTCGGTAAGACCCGAGAGGAGGCGAATAAGGTAATTGAGCAGATGGCTGAACGGCAGATTGCTTGCAACGTTCATTATAAGCCGCTGCCTATGATGACGGCATACAAGGCTCTTGGCTTCGACATCAAGAACTTCCCGAACGCCTATAATCTGTTTGTGAATGAGGTCTCTTTGCCTCTTCATACTTGTTTAACGGATGAAGACGTTGAGTACGTGATTTCCAACTTCGTTGACATTATTAAGAGCTTATAGAAGTAGTGGCGCCTGATATAAAACGGTCTTTTATATCACTGGTTAAGCTAGGGATAGGGCATAGCGCGGATGCCTTATCCCAAAGCTTTGACTGGGATGAGTTGAAGGTCCTTGCTGAGCAGCAGGGGCTTTCGGCTGTTGTGCTCGATGGGATAGAAGAGCTCCCCGTGCATCAAAGACCGCCCAAAGTGTTTTTGTTGGAATGGATAGGAGAGACGCTCCAAGGGTATGAATATAGATACGAATTGTACTGCCGCGCCATAGCGGAGATGGCTGCGTTCTATAACAGTTGTGGCTACAAGATGATGGTCCTGAAGGGCTATGCTTGTGGGATGGATTGGCCTAAACCGGAACATCGACCTTGTGGGGATATTGATATTTGGCAGTTCGGGCAGCAGAAGGAAGCAGATTCGGCATTAGCCAAGGAGAAAGGAGTTGAGATAGATGCGTCGCACCATCATCACACCGTTTTTTACTGGGGTGAGTTTATGGTGGAGAATCATTATGACTTTATCAATGTGCATCATCATAAATCGAATGCAAAGGTGGAAAAGGTGCTGAAGGAGCTGGCGCAGGATGATTCGCATAGCATTGAAGTGTATGGTGAGAAGGTGTATTTGCCATCAGCTAATCTTCACGCCCTATTCTTGCTGAAGCATACGATGATGCACTTTGCAGCAGAGGGGATTACACTTCGGCAGTTGCTGGACTGGGGGTTCTTTATGGAGAAACGCCATCAGGAGATAGATTGGCCTTGGTTCTCGGAGAAGCTGGAACAGTTTGGGATGACCACGATGTTTAATGTGTTTAATGCCATCTGTGTGGAGGATTTAGGCTTCAATGCTTCGGTGTTCCATCAAGTGCAGTTTGACCCCTTCGTGAAAGATCGAGTGCTGAAAGAGATCCTATCACCTGAGTTTGGCGTTGAATTGCCCAAGGGGCTTTTTTCGCGTCTGGTTTTCAAATTCCGTCGCTGGAAGGGGAGCGCTTGGAAACACGAGTTGTGCTACAAAGATAGTTTGTGGAGCGCCTTCTGGAGTGGGGTGTGGAGTCATTTGATGAAACCGTCATCGCTATGAGGTGTGTCAATTTTTGGTATTGTTAGATTTCGGCGTCTCGTTGCGCGCGCAGAAATAATGTTTTTAAGATATGGTAATAGATAAGAAGATTTTGGACGCGCTGTCGGCGCAGGCGAAAGCTAGTCCCAGGTTGAGGATGAATATGGATCTGCGGAATGGGCCCGAAGATGGGTCGCAGCGGATGCTGAATGCGCTGGAGCCGGGGACGGTGATGCCGATACATAGACATCGCGCCTCGTCGGAGACGGTGGTGGTGTTGCGGGGCAAGATTCAATGGATTTTCTATGATGAGAGCGGTGCGGAAACGGAGCGCGTGACGCTTGTCGCCAACGGAGAACCCCGAATGCTGAATGTGGAGAAGGATCGGTGGCATTCGCTGGTTTGTTTGGAGAGCGGGTCGGTGCTGTATGAGAGTAAGGATGGGGGGTATCAGCCGTTGGGGGAGGATGAGATAATGAATGTGTCTTAGCGATAGCGGTTTTCTTGATGGACTATAATCTAATATAAGTAATAGATCACAATATGATAACCCTTCCAATTCTTATTACAAAGATGGTTCAAAGCGTTGGGAAAAACGTTGTGTGTCGTTGCTTTGGTCAGGAAGATGTACACATCAATGATGAATGATGAATGATGAATGATATTAAACGATAATCACCTAAAAATAGAAGAATGATTACACAAGAAATAATTGATCGGCTTTGGGATAACGCCACCGAGGTTCCGGATAGGGACACGAATGCTTGGCGATTTGATCCTTGCGGTGCTTTAATTCAGAAAGAGCAGTATGGGAATAGAGACAGCGAGTATGGTTGGGAGGTTGACCATATCGTGTCAAAAGCTTTTTTGATTAAAGCTGGAGCTTCCGAGGATGAATATGATGCTGAGATAAACTTACGCGCGATGCACTGGGCAAATAATGATTCAAAGGGAATCAATTATCCTGAGTATAAGGCTGTAAGGACTAGCGAAGATGGGAGAAATAAAAGAATTGAGGCTTTTTATACTGTGAATAAGGATTTACAGAGACAGTTAAAAAGTAGATTTGGAAAATACGGCGTATAATGAGTGATTTGAGTTCTTATATAGAGTTGTTCGCCGCGGTGTACTTGACGATTAGTCTTGATGATATGCTGCTCAAGCGTTTTTGGACGCCAGATTACGAAAAAGAGATGGAGCAAGCGTTCAAGCGGATAAATCTTCCAGATGTAGCCAAAGGAAAGGCCTTCGCTCGAGCATCTTCTCTCTCTTCAATTGAAGAAAGTCGTTCTCGAAAACGAGGCGTAATTATGTTCTCTTTATCTGTCCTATTGCTTATTTTTATAGGCTTGGAGGATTGTATTCCTTTTTTGAAGAATGAAACAGGCTATATATGCGTTTTAATTCTGACATTCCTCTATAGTGTCGTTTTCTTGTTAGATGAGCTATTCCTTAAAACGGGGTCTCGCGTTTTCGTGGTCGCTTTCTGTACACCAGTGGTTTGCTCGCTTCTAATCTATGCATTGGTTAGTGACGCGAGGCTAGAACTAATGTTGCAGTCTGGTTTATCCATCAATTGGGAACTGGTTTCAAAGTGCTTTGTCATAATAGCATTGCTTATGCCTGTTCTTTGGCAGTTATTCCGTAATTGGCTGTATACTAGGTTTTATCTATTGTACATTGTTGAACAGACGGCGATGAAAGCCAAAGACTATAATTATGCAATCAACTATAATCAAAAAAAAGGAGACAAAATGTCGTTGGTCGCAAAACCATATGCGGATTTTGTTGCTGAGACCATTGCTCAAGGTGATCAGGATAGGCAGATTACACCATTTATGAATACTCTGATGGATGAGTTAGAGAGCGTTGACTACTTGCCTGTTCTGAGTTCTTTAATTTATCAATCATACTTAATGCATAGAAAGCATTATCCATCTGTCGCCAGATTAAAGAAGTTATCTAAACAGTATGACGCTTTGAGAAAAAAAGTACCGCTTGAGGAGTTCTGTAAGAAGCATAATGTGGAGGATTATCGATTACGTGAATATAGGAATAGACAGCAGCAATAGATATTTCAATTCTCATCGGTCCCTGCCTAGTTTAAGTATGAATTCGTACCATCGTGTTTCCACTGAAGGCAAGAAGGCCCATTAATCGTCATCAAGCCAGATCGGTAAAGGGGGCCATACTGCGGGGAAGGATGGCGTGGGTCTTTTATGATGATTGTGGCAACAAGGTTGAGCGAGTTGTATTGGATGCTATTGGGAACTTGAGGATGCTGAATGAGGAGAACGATAGATGACGCTCGTTGGTTTGTTTGGAGAGCGGGTCGGTGCTGTATGAGAGTAAGCAAGGGGGGATAGGGCGTTGTTGAGGATGAGATTATGAATGTGCCGGTGAGATGAAGAGTAAATAGTTGAAATCAATCGTAAATAGTGTTTAGGCTTTTGCTTTTTTGTGTTTGTGCAGCGGGGCGTAGGTCAGATTCATCTGAGACACGGTAATGAGGAATCATAAAGATATATTGCCGGGGGCGGTGGTGCGGGATCTTGAAACAACGGAAAAAAGGTGATGCTAAAAAACTAACAACAAGGGTTATGGCAGCAAAAATATTTGATAGCGGAATGCTTTGGCTGAGGGCTGACTTTCATCTTCATACAAAAGCTGACAGAGAGTTTAGCTATACGGATGAAGATTCTGTTTTTGTTGGTAAGTACATTGGTCGGCTTGTGGCTGAAGGCATCAATGTTGGCGTGATAACAAATCATAATAAGTTTGACCGCGACGAATTTAATGCTCTTCGTAAGGCGGCACAGAAACGTGATGTGTGGCTGTTGCCTGGCGTCGAATTGTCAGTTAATGATGGAGCGAATGGTATACATACTCTCATTGTCTTTGATAAAGACAGTTGGATTGGCAGCAATGATGACTATATCAACCAGTTCCTGACTTCAGTATTCGAGGGTGTTGCAAACAGAGAGAATGAGAATACTCCTTGTAAATATGGTTTAATGAAAGTCTTAGAGAGACTTAACGAACACCGGATTCATGGGCGGGATTCGTTTGTGATATTAGCGCACGTTGACCAAGATAAAGGATTCTTTGCCGAATTAGATGGGGGTAGGGTTATTAATATTGGTAAGGAAGAACTATTCAGGAAGTCTGTTCTAGGACTCCAGAAGGTGACAAAGTACGATACAATCAATAACTACAAGTCGTGGATTAGTGGGTGGCTACCAGCAGTTGTGCAAGGCTCTGACTGCAAATCTATTGCAGGTGTGGGTGTGGCGCATATTATTAATGGGGAAGAAGCTAAGGTGTATGTAAAGATAGGAGATTTCAACTTTGATGCGTTGAAGTATGCATTAATGGATTGTGAGCATCGAATCAGTTCAGTAATCCCTGTCCATAATAAGGCATATATCAAATCTATTAGTTTCAGTGGTGGAAAATTAGAAGGGAAAGAAATCCGTTTTTCACCCGATCTTAATAGCTTTATTGGTATTAGAGGTAGCGGAAAGTCTGCTATCATTGAAATAATGAGAGATGCTCTTGGTATAGAGCTAAATGATGCGGCTGCGGATAGAGATTACAAGAATGACCTAGTGAGTTATATTCTTGGAAGCGGAGGGAAGGAGACCATTAATTTACTCGGTAATGATGGCAAAAATTACAGACTTGAGCGAATATTGGGGCAGTCTGCCTCTATATACGATGAAGGTAATAACAGATTAGATTGCTCGCTCTCTGCGGTTTTCAATTTACCTGTCTATTTTGGACAAAAAGACTTATCAAACAAGAAAGAGGCATTTGAGACAGAATTGCTGCAAAGGTTGGTTGGTACCCATATTGAAGGTCACAAGACGATAATCAAGGAGAAGGAACAGGTTGTAAGGAATTGTGTACTGGAACTGCAGAAGATTAAAGACATCGCCGCCCAGAAGGATGAACTTGAAAGGACAATAAAAGACACAGAGCAAAAGTTGAAAATCTTCAAGGACAATGGCATAGAAGATAAACTGAAGGTGCAGGCACAGTTTGAGAAAGACAAGATAGAACTTCAGACTCGGATTAGTACCATCAAGGTTTTTAGGGATGAATTGTTGACCATTGCGAATACGTCGGAAGAATACTGGCGGCCTTTGACCGGGTCTGTTGAGAACAAACTTCATTTCGAGCTGGTTAACGAAAAGCTTGAAGTGGTGAGGGCCGTAGCGGGAGAAATAAAGGCTATAGTTGCTAATCTAACTAAAGCTATTGAAGACATTGAAAAGATTGCTGCTGAGTTAAAGGTGAAAGAGGATTCAATGTCGGAGGACTTCGCCCGGATTAAGAGAGAGCTAAACTCGGATACTATTAACCCGGATGCATTCTTGTCTCTCAGTAAGATTCTGACAGATGCAAAGCAAAAACAGACGGAAATAGGGAAGCAGGAAGAATTGAAGAAAAAACTGTATTCGAGTCTCAATAAAGCTCTTGATGAACTGAATGAAGCATGGCGCCAAGAATATCGAGCATTAGAAAAGGAAGTGGCAATGATTAACGCTTCGAATGGTAATCTGACTATCGATGTCGAGTTTAAGGGTAGGCGGACAGCGTTTGTTAATCATCTAAAGACTCTCTTGAAGGGAACAGGCCTAAGAGATGCCACATATCAAACAATAGATATAAAATACAAAGACTATGTTGAAATTTTTCGTGATTGGAAGAACTTCAAAGACAATCTTAGTGACAGCGTTATTGGCGAAGTGAGTAAAAGGATTAATGAGAATCTGGCGGACTTGCTGACTTTCAAAGTTGAGAACAAAATTACCATCAAATATAAGGGGAAGGCTTTGTCGAGACACTCTTTAGGGCAACGTGCTTCTGCCTTGATATTGTTCCTCCTGGCACAGAAAGATACAAATGTGTTGATTATAGACCAGCCTGAAGATGATCTTGATAACCAAACCATTTATGAAGAGGTTATTAAAGAGATAGTCGGCCTTAAAAAACAAATGCAGTTCATTTTTGCCACCCACAATGCCAACATTCCTGTACTAGGAGAAAGTGAAAAGGTCGTGGCTTGTGACTTTGAAGACGATACTAGCATAACACTGAAAGACGGCTCGATTGATACACCGGATATTCAAAAAGCAATTGTGAGCATTATGGAAGGAGGCGAGATGGCTTTTAATAAGAGACGAGAAATCTATAATAATTGGAGACTGAGTTAAACGGTATGAGTATTGGCGTATTCGGAGGCTACTAGTTTTAACGAATATATGACTCAGGAATGGCGGAAGACAATAATAATACAATGAGGCGATGGATTTCATAAAATCTAGGAGTTAGATATGCTGAACTTGGTTGAGAGTTAAAGATAGAAGGTGAATTCGGAGGAATTGAAGTTAGAGAGAGTAGAATGGATTAAGCAGTTATTGAAGTTGGGTGAGGTGGGCAAGCATATGAACCAGAGAGAGTAATTTAATCCATTCATAGATTGTTCTAAAAGGCCATATTTATGCCGCGTAGGAAAAAGACAAAGTCAGACTTCCCCCACGATGACCAAGGACGGGCTATTCTTGGCTCGGCCAAAGAAATGGCGGCGTGGGTTAAGTTGGGTTTTGAAGAACAAGACAAGAGGAAAAGTTCAGACGATCCTTTTTTCAAGCATTACATAGACCTCACCCGATGTGTCCTATTTATATCTTACCCGACAGGTGTTAAGACTCCCGCGACCAGGATCTTTAATCTCTGTGATATGGCGGGCATTGTGCCCGGTGTAGAAGAGATAAAGGATGACCCGAAGTATCTTTACGAGGTCAAGTATGACATCCATTTTGATAACTCTGTTCTTCACGGTAATTTCTTCCATTACGTGAAGTTTGACGGAGTGGTCAGGATGGAAAATGTCACAGTGCTACAATCATTTAGTTGCTTCAGATGTCTTTTTAATGGTTTTACGTTTCTGCAAAAGATTCATTTGCAAGGAGGGTTTGGCATTGAGCAATGTGAGTTTAGTAAGGGGCTCATTATGCATTATGCTGATGTTGGTGGGATCAACGCGATGTTCGACAATAGCGTGATCAAGGATCGTTTGTCCATAATAGGTACAAGTTTCACTAATCAGGAGCACTCTAATCCCATAGCATTCAATAATTGCACTATTGAGAATCTGAATATCTCAAAAATCACGACAAAAGGCCGTTCAATTTGCGTTGATAGCACGTCGGTTCACGGTATGAGGATGGATGATATAAAGCACGAAGGAACGCTCTTTTTCAATTCCTGTGTTTTGGATGGTATTATCACTTCGGTAGTAGGAAAGGACAAACCCAATAACATTATCAACGAATTGGTATTCGATTGCTGCAATATCAAGGCTCAATATCATATTGAGAACAGCGATATTGCAAAGATGGAATTCATATTCGGCAAGATCGAAGACGCGGGCCGACTTCGGCTTTCTCAATGCATTATAGAAGGACTCTTGGTTGGATCATCGTCTGTGGCTGGCCGTTTGGATCTTGTTCAGAGCAGGATTTCAACTATAGATCTGGATGAGACGTGCGTCTCGGGGTTTATTTACTTTCAAGCAAACGATGTGAAGAAGTTTGAGAACCGACAGACTTTGAGGTTACTGAAGAATGAGGCATTAAGAGTTAATGATGACGTATCTGCTTTGCACCTGTATGCTCAAGAGATGACGTTATTGCTGTCCGATAAAAGTATTTCGCGTTGGGACAAGGTCTCTTTATGGTTAAGCAGATTATTCAGCAGATTCGGCGAGAGTTGGACTAAAGCGTCGTTGGTCACGTTTGGCGTCAGCATTGCCTTAACATTACTGATGTTAGGCGCGGGTTCTTCAAAGTACTTGTTCAAACCTTCTGGTCAATTTATCGGAGTTGGCCCCTTCGTGACAATTCTGCTTGATAGTATCAATGTATTCAGTATACCTCTTTTTAGCGATACCATCGAAAAATACGATCTGAATGTCTTTGGACAAGTTCTGTATTTCGTTATAAAGATAGTTGTTGCATATGGCGTTTATCAGTTTATTTTAGCCTTCAGAAAGCACGGAAGGAGGTGATATGAACATAAGGTTTTTGTTGCTATCAACCTTATCTTTTTGTGTTGTTTAATTAATCATAAAGAAAACGCTAACCGGGGATCGGAGATATGATGTCTTCTTTTTATATTGATATTTCCCAAAATCTGGTCAACTTCAAGCATAAATTGGAGACGGAACCGCGTGTCGTTCTCTCGGCAGGATTTGGAGATGGGAAATCATTCTTCCTCAAACGCTTTCAGGAGGTATACCAGAAAGATTATCATTTCTTTACCATTTACCCGGCTCAGTATGTAATCGGATCCAATGAGTCTATTTTTGAATATGTCAAAAGAGATATCCTTTTTCAATTGATAGACAAGGGACTGTTAACTGATGAGTTGGATTTGGTGGGGATGCTCAAAGAGGCTATGGAGAGTGTGGATATGGCTGAGGTACTGTCGTTCTTTATCTCCAAGCCGATTGCGAAAATGCTTGGGAAAGTCGTCGATGAAATCCGGCTGCTTCGTAAAGGGCTTAATCGGCATACGCTATCAGCCTCTAAGTATTTGGATAGCTTTATGTCCGTCAAAGGCGGCTTATATGAGAATGATGCTTTCACTTGCTTGATCCGTCGTTGTTTTGATAAGATAAGGGCGACCGACGGAAAGGAACTTGTTCTTATAATTGAAGACCTGGATAGGATCGCTCCAGTTAATATCTTCACACTGCTCAATATCTTTGGCTCTCATTTCGACCGACATTATGTGGTCGGAGAAGGGGAAGAAGAAAACAAGTTCGGTTTTGACCGTTTGGTGACCGTGATGGATTATGATAGTGTCCGCATTCTTTATAACCATATGTATGGAGATGAGGAGCAGCCGTGTAACTTTGAGGGATATATGGCAAAGTACATTTGCTCTCAACCCTTTTACTATTCCATCCGTAGGGAGGCGAGGAAGGTAATCGTTGAAAAGATATATTCGTTATATGGTTTTACAAATCCTTCAGATGGGGCAATGAAGAAGATCATCAATTCGCAGTTGAAACGGATGACTATAAGAGATTTAGAGAGGGTATTCTTCTTTAATCCCCAAGAATTGTTGCGGGAGCCTTCTGAACCTCTGGTAATAAACGGCTTTGTGCTCTCTCCCGATAATCCACTCGTAAGTATTGTTGCATATAAGGTGTTTTTTGGTTTGACATTTGATTTTAGCGGTCCTGCAGTAAGTAAGTATCCCGATGAACTAACGCAGATAGAAGCCATCGGCCCTTTGTGGCTGATGGCAAAATCACGGCCGGATAATAAGGTTTATGGGCTCAAATACGGCGACGGATTTTTCCCATTAAAGTTTGAGTATGATAATAGTGGGTTTATTATGGCCTTCCGTTTTAAGAAATCAAACCACTTTTCTTCTCCGATGCTGGATGTAAAAGGATTGACAGACCCACTTTCTTATGTAAGAGCCGGCATATGGACTATAACGGAACAATTTAATCAGTACTTCTATTCTCTGGGAGAGAAGGAAGAAGAGAGTTTTGTAATAAGAGATGAAGAGTATGAAGATGATGATGAAAGCTAATTGCACGAGAAACGAAGATAATAACAGAGTAATAAACAGCAAGAATTGTATACAATGAAGAAAATTATGCTGGTCTTTGGCACAAGACCGGAAGCGATTAAAATGTGCCCTCTGGTGAAGGAGTTTCAGAAATACCCGAACGTTTTTGAGACGATCGTGTGCGTGACGGGGCAGCACCGCGAGATGCTGGATCAGGTGCTGCGGATATTCGACGTGAAGCCGGACTATGACCTGAACATTATGAAGCAGGGCCAGGATCTCTACGACGTGACGGCTCGTGTGCTTACAGGTATGCGCGATGTGTTCAAGGCGTGCAAGCCGGATGTGGTGTTGGTTCACGGTGACACGACCACTTCGACGGCGGCGGCTTTAGCTGCGTTCTATCAGCAGATTCCGGTGGGGCACGTGGAGGCCGGGCTTCGCACGCACAACATCTACAGTCCTTGGCCGGAGGAGATGAATCGGCAGATAACGGGCCGAATTGCGACGTATAATTTCTCGCCGACACCGCTTTCGCGTCAGAATCTGGAGGCGGAAAAGGCACAGGGCAAGATTTTCGTGACGGGCAATACGGTGATTGATGCCCTTCATATGGTGGTGGAGAAGCTGAAGAGCGACCAGGCGCTGGCGGAGGAGCAGGTGAATGTGCTCGCTCAGGCGGGCTATGACGTGAAGCGTCTGGATGGCGGCAAGAAGCTGGTGCTGATTACCGGGCACCGTCGTGAGAACTTTGGCGATGGGTTTATCAGTATGGTAACGGCTATGAAGGATCTTTCGGAGAAGTATCCGGATGTGGATTTCGTGTATCCGATGCACCTGAATCCGAATGTGCGTAAGCCCATCCACGAGGTGTTTGGCGAAGACTTGACCCGCCCGAATTTCTTCTTCATCGAGCCGCTGCAGTATCTGGAGTTCGTCTATCTGATGGAGAAATCGACGGTGGTGCTGACCGATAGCGGCGGTATTCAGGAGGAGGCTCCTGGTCTTGGGAAGCCGGTGCTGGTGATGCGCGACACTACGGAGCGGCCGGAAGCTTTGGAGAGCGGTACGGTTCATCTGGTGGGCACGAACCACGATCTGATCGTCAGCGAGGTGTCCACGCTCCTGGACGATGCGGTGGCCTATGAGAAAATGAGCCAGGCGGTGAATCCTTATGGCGACGGGCTTGCCTGCTCGCGGATCGTTGAGGCGCTGCGGTAATTGCTCGCGGCCCAGGCAAATCCGCGGCTGCGGCTGGCGATGGATCTGCGGAATGGGCCCGAGGATGGGTCGCAGCGGATGCTGAATGCGATGGAGCCGGGGACGCCGTTGCCCATCCATCGGCATATGAATTCGTCGGAGACGGTGGTGTGTTTACGTGGCCATCTTCGCGAGCTGTTCTATAATGATGCCGGGGAGGTGACGGAGGTGGTTGACCTGGCGCCCGGGAGTGACTGCGTGGCGCTGAATATCCCGATGGGCCAATGGCACTCAGTTGAGGTGCTGGAGAGTGGGACTGTGATACTGGAGTGTAAGGATGGGGCGTATGAGCCGTTGGGGGAAAGGGATTAAATGAAGGTATGACACTGGGGCAATGGAAAAGAAGAATGTTCCCCAAAGATGGAGTGTTATAGTAGTCGCATAAGTTAAACGGCGATATGGCGGACGCATCACCAGAGACAATTCAACGTCTTATAGATAATTCTGAGAAAGGGCTGAGTCAGATAGAAATGACATTACCCTATGTCTTAGATACAAGGCACGCCGTTGAAGACGCTATTCAAAAGCAGGAGGGTAGCAATGAAACTTTAGAGTTACAGCTGATCGTTCTTGACTCGCTATTGGCAGAGAATGAGGTGATATATGATCTCTCAGCATCGCTTAATGCGCTGTTGAAGGCGAGTGATGATTATACGAAGAGGTTCTATATGCAGAGCCTGAATCTCTGTTTTTGGGAGTCTTGTCAGTTGTTTGTGGGTGCGAGTGAAGAAGACAAGTATGGAATACTATCAAGGATGGAGCAGTTGACGCGGCAAACGAATCAGGCTGGATGCCAGTTTTTGATTCGGCATATTATGGATGATATTCGCGCTTTCAGGTTAGATTATGCAAATAGGGAGTTGCGCCATATAACACGGCACTACGATGACCCGATCAAGATGTATGAAAAACTGAGTGAGTTAAACGATGTTGACTATTTTGCAAGAGGAGCGAGCCAATTGATGGCGATTCGTATGGAGGTCTCTGTTGTAAGTTCATACCTATTGAATCTTCTCGCTCCATTCAAACCGTTCAAAAAAGAAGAAAAACAGAATGTCGTTAAAAAGAACTGCAACTTAAAAGGAATTATTAATGAGGCCATTTTTAAGGCCTTTAAAGAGAAGAACTTAAAGGAGGAACTGCAAAAGGTGTTGGCCCAAGGAAACTCTTCTTTGGATGGTTGTTACAGACTGCACCATACATACCGTAAGGCGGTCGTCTTTCTCGATGAGAAGGGTTATGATATCCCTGATGTTTTTGAGAAGATAGAGGCAATTGTTTTGCTCCGAATGGAGGTTCTCTACCTGAAGTATGATGTCGCCTGTTCTATATGGGGTTATCTTAATGCTTCATCAGAAAAGGAACGCTCTCAAAACTTGAGGATGATTCATATAACCAAGCAGGCTGCCTTGACCCATATATATGGCTACAATGATAAGAACAGAGAAAAGAGTTTATGGGCTAAGATAAAGGCCATAGAAGAAGCGAGCAGAGAGGTCTTGAAGACAGAAGATGTGGAGAAAACACTGAGGGGCTTGGTCGCGAACTTAGAAGGAGATAATGAGAGCTCCCGGATGTTTGCTCATTACCGGTTTAACCAAGTCTTTTATATCCCAGCTCGTCTTGATGCTTTTGGTAGAATGTGGCATTATAAAGAGTTGCGCGACTCTGTTCGGTTATTAAATGCTTGTAAGGTGTTGGAAGGTTTTACTATGGACTTATTGTATCGCATAGATAGGAAGCAAAAGCTGGCCACAAAAAGAAAGTATGATGAGTGGATGGGGATGATTGATGACTTAGCTACAACAATTGGCAATGAAGAAAAAGCGATTGAGTCTATAGAGTCTTTGCGAAAGATGGTTGAAGCAGCCTATGGTAATAAAAAAGGAAGGTGTTTTTAGGCATCTTTGAGTATACAAGTGGAAGGCTCTGTCGTTTAAAACAGCCGCTATGCTTTTTAATAGGTCAAACCATTTGTAGGATACAGGTATCCATTCAATCTCTATATTATTGTATTATCGATTGATTGATTATATGAGTGAAAGTAAAGGCTTCGTTTTTGATCTGGATTCTTGTAGAAAAGAAGCATTTAAAGTATTATTGGCGGAATATCCTGGAGTAATTGGGGTGTTCGGAAGAATGACATCGTTTTTTACGACACTCTCTACCAGACTAGATAGAGTTGAGGTCTCTGACGAACAGTTACAATACAAACTTCTTCTTGCTTTATCATTTATGCGAACTCATATTTGTGCTTGCGAACATACTTTTAACAGTGAAAATATTGAGGCCGCAGTCTTGCTAAGGAAGCAATTGGAATTGATTGCAAGAATGAGAGAGGTTGAGGTAAAAGACTTAAAAGACCTATATGAAAGGGTGCCGAAAGTTGGATTTGGCCGTCCGATGAATGTTTTGTACGGGATACTGAGTAAAGTGGCCCATAATGCTGATCTGGAGTCTCTGGATATGCTCGGTTTCCGGATGGACGATGAAACACATAAACAATTCTGCTTGTATCCTGTTTATAACGAGAATACAATCTATTCTTTTGATGTCGCTATTGGATTATTCTTGATGTTTGCGGTTGAAGCAATTCTTTTGCAGAAGCGATTATTCTCTGATTACGATATTCATGCTGATGCAGATGCTATAACGGATTTTTTGATGTATGGTGAATCGTCAGGCATCCCATTTTTCCAATCTATGAAAAGTGGCCAGTAGTGTTATTCGGAAAGAAGAATTGATTTGCATTAAACAGGATTATTGCATACCTTTGCACAAAGTATAATGAGCCGCTTATCGGCATAATACGTAATACAATGGGAACTGACGCTTAATTATCTAAGTATGAAATCGATACTGGGTAGTATATGGAAATGGGTTGGGGGAGTTTCTTCGATTTCATCTATCGTCGGATTGGTTATTGCATTCATCTCTGAAAAGAATGCAGTGATTATTTCCTTAGTGGTGTTCTGTATCGTTCTGTTAACGATTCTCGTGGGAGTCTGTGTGACCCTTCACAGGCTTTTGAGACAGAACTTTCCTGAACCGTATGAAAAGATTTCTTCTTTTTACGAGTTCCGCTCAGATGATGGGCAGAAGTCAGTATTTGAAGTGTATCGCTTGATTCAAAGTAAGCGTGCACTATTGACTCATATTGAGTATAAATTCAAGTGGAGCGGAACAAGACCTCCCGCTATTATTTCTAATAGTCAGAAATTGGACTCGCCAGTATTTTCTAAGGATCCCAATGTCTGGGATACGTGTGTTATTCATTTTAAGACACCACTAACGTATAACGAGAGTACTGTCGTTCATATCAGGACAGAAAATGATGATTATGACGGGAAAGCCGGTCCATTCATATCCACAAAACTGGATTCACCTATTAGGATAATGCAATATAAAGTGCTTCTTTCGTATAAACCTGATAATTATACGCAGAAAGCCATATATGAACGCAAACCATTAGAAGTTGATACCGATGCCCAATGGGAGTATCTGGAGTCTGTAGAGTTTGATTCAAGATATAAACAGTATCAGCACGTGGCAGTATCTCCTGAGCCGGGTTTTATTTACAGGCTAAGATGGGACAAGTAGTCTCGTCGGTAATCTCAAACAGATTTAAGAACGGAGTCTTCTAAAAGGAGGCTTCAACTTGTCTTAAGTCGTAATTATGCGATAATCTCTAGAAAAAATACATCAAGGAGGTTTTAATGCGAGACTACCAAAGAGTCATTGATTTGTCAGATCAACTCATCGAAGCCGTTTCGGTACGAGATGGGCTTCTAATGCAGCAAAGAATGGATGCGCTTGATAGGGCATATAAGGAGGAGTTCGGTGATTCCTTGGATGGTTTCGATGCAATTAGAGCTTTTTTCCTGATGAATCTAGCTGGCGCAAAATACTTTGCGTATAACAATATGTTCCAGCTGGTTCATACTCGTTACAATGAGGTGAAGGAACTGATTGATAGAGTAGAAAGATACTCGCCGTTTAGCACGGAACAGAAAGCAGAGATTCGGAACCTCTTCAACGAGTTGAGGTCAATTTATCAGGCTATCCCTCAACGGCACTGTAATAGGGTTGTGGGACGCTTAGATACACGCTGTTGCCTCTGTCGAGAGATGCCGGCGAATAAGGCAGGCTCTCATATGGTCCCTAACTTCCTTTCACACCCCACTTTTTCCTGGGATGGTAAAGGTAAACGATTCCACGAAGCATTGAATCACGACTTTTTGAATGCGCTAGAAATGAACTGCCAATTCTACGGCCGAGAGGTCCCGGAATGGCGTTTCGCTAAAGGTGAAGGGAAAACGGAAGTGACCGATGAGGACATTGAGAGGAACATTAACCCACTGGAATACGACAATGAGTTCTGTTCACGTTGTGAGGACAGATTTGGCGTGTTGGAGTCGGCCTATTCCCAATTCTATGGCGGGCAGCAGAAGAATATCCATCCTAGGGTGGCCTATCTGTTCTGGCTTTCGGTGCTTTGGCGTATGTCAATGGGCAGTATGAGTATCTTTATGGATATGAAAGATGAACTCTCATTGCGCAAGTTGTTGGACGAGAATATGCTTGGCACAGTCAAGGATATTAAGATGAGCGTTGCTGACCTTGGCACTTGGCAATATGCTATCTTTCGTGCAACCGGTTTGCGTGATGGTGATAAGGGAATCTTGGGTTATCGAAAGGAAAGTTCGCCTTATGTCGTAATGTACAATGACTTGGTAATGGTTTTTTATAATGATATACCGACGGAAGATGAGCTTATAATTGGGCCTATTGCTGTGCAACGCGAATTGCTGAACAACTGGCATTCTCCAGAGAAATCGATGATTGTGGGGCGGCGTTGGTTTTGGGATGTACGCGATTGGTTGGTGGAAAGTGATTATGATTATTACGATCCAGTCCGCGAGAAAACGCTTATTTCGATTCGAGAACAGGAGCGTTCTGAGGATAGAGTAATAACCGGGCACTTTAAGGCAGAAGCAATCAAGGTGGCCAGACTTAAGGAAGGGCCGAAGGATAGACTGATTCGTTTGCGGAAGATGGAGCGTATCAGTGGCGCTTGGAGCCGAAAAAAAGAAGCGGAGAAGAAGGGAACAGTGTATGACCCGTTGAAGGATGAGGAGTTGTTTTTGCAGCAGCGAGATTTTGATATGTATTATCACGATTTGGCGGTACTCGCTCGTGGGGAAGAGACGCACGACGCAGTAGCGCATCTTCCATTCTACGACGAGGCTCGTAAGGCTATCCCAGATGTGCGAGAGTGGTCAGTACGACGGGATGAAGACAACTTGGATCCGGAGTATGTGAAAGCATTGGATGAATACATCCGAGGCTTGAGCGATAAAGAACTGGACCATCTTTTGTACGGGGTGTCTGAACCATATGTCAAACCACTATCAATAATCGGACGGAACGATTTATGCCCTTGCGGAAGTGGAAAGAAGTATAAGAAGTGTTGTGGCAGGGTTAATGGTGACGATGCTCTATTAAGATGATAAATGTCTTATGACCCAAGACGAACGCTGGCTGACCCAATGGCGGGAGGTTATTGATTTTATGGCGGAGAATCGCCGGCGACCCTCGAAGTTCGTGGATGAGGAGCGGGGGCTGCGGAATTGGTGGAAGCATCAGCAGAAGCTGATGAATGCGGGGGCGTTGAAGGCGGAGCGGGTGGAGATGTTCAGGCAGTTGCTGGAGATGGGGGAGGAGTATAGGAGGGTGAATCAGTATCAATGAGATCCCCGATCAGGTCGGGGATGACGATCAGGGCCGGTGCAGAGATGCATTGGCCTTTTGCTGTTTTATGTCGGCACATAGATTCTTCGATATACTCAGGATAAATGTAAGCATCCGATAAACTGCATCTTGTAGCCGGGAGAGATCCTGGCTACATTTGCAAAAAGATCATAGATATGCTTACACGAGAACAGATTCTAGAGATTGATGCCTACTGTGCTGAGCACAAGGT
>Ga0310696_10000062_pt1 | contig 186528 bp, 190 predicted proteins | sample AusTroGonzalo_MG_4_FD_203885 | JGI IMG/M metagenome (GOLD analysis project Ga0310696, IMG submission 203885) | Bovine rumen microbial communities from tropical cattle in Woodstock, Queensland, Australia - Gonzalo_02 (v2) (version 2) | ecosystem: Host-associated > Mammals > Digestive system >...
CGGGTCTGCCGGGAATGCGGCATTGGCCTGTTCGCCGCGCAGCAGCTTCAGGGCTTCGATCAGCTGCAGGTCGTCCTTCGGATCCGGCGGGACATAGGCAATCGAGCCCGATCCTTCCGCATCCTCCTGAACGCCCTTGATGTGGCCCTTCAGGCTGGATTCGCTCATCGGTTCGGCCCGACCCTTCAGATCGTCCGGCAGCGGCTGTTCGACCGCGATATCCGGCACGATGCCCTTGCCCTGGATCGATTTGCCGGCCGGCGTGTAATACAGCGCCGTCGTCAGCCGCAGTGCGCCATTCTCGCCCAGCGGGATGATCGTCTGCACCGAGCCCTTGCCGAAGGACCGCGTGCCCAGCACCGTCGCCCGGCGATGATCCTGCAGCGCACCGGCAACAATCTCCGACGCACTGGCGGAACCGCCATTGATCATGACGATCATCGGCTTGCCGTTGATCAGATCGCCCGGACGGGCATCGAAGCGGGTGATGTCCTGCGGGTCGCGGCCACGGGTCGAGACGATCTCGCCCTTGTCGAGGAAGGCATCGGAGACGGCAACCGCCTGGTCGAGCAGGCCACCCGGATTGAGGCGAAGATCGAGCACGAAGCCCTTGAGCTTGTCGGCGGGAACCTTGCTCTGGATATCCTTGATCGCCTTCTGCAGGTCTTCAAAGGTCTGTTCGGTGAAGGAAATGACCCTGACATAACCGACATCGTTCTCGACGCGGTATTTGACGGCCTTCACCTTGACCACGTCGCGCACGATGGTCAGCTTGATCGGCTTGTCGGCGCCCTGACGGATCAGCGTCAGCTCGATGGGCGTGTTGACGTCGCCGCGCATCTTGTCGACCGCATCGTTCAGCGACAGGCCGCGGACATCGGTTCCGTCGATCTGCGAGATATAATCGCCGGCAAGAACACCCGCCTTGGAGGCAGGGGTGTCCTCGATGGGGGCAATGACTTTCACAAGCTCATTTTCCATGGTGACTTCAATGCCAAGGCCGCCAAACTCACCCTTGGTCTGCACACGCATATCCTGGGCCTGGTCGGCGTTCATGTAGGACGAATGCGGGTCGAGCGACGTCAGCATGCCATTGATGGCGCTTTCGATCAGCTTCTTGTCATCCGGCGGCGTCACATACTGGTTGCGCACGCGCTCAAAAATATCGCCGAAAATCGACAACTGCTTGTATGTGTCAGTGCCCGCAGCTTCTGCAACGGTTGTGGGCAGTGCACCCTGCACAACCACCATTGCCGTTGCACCCAACAGGGCTCCGGCCATGAGAAGCGTTAACCTACGTATCATTTGTGGTCCTTCCAGCGAGCCTATCCGCCCACCAGGGAGCGGGATTAACAGGTTTTGTATCTTTTCGGAACTCAATGTAAAGCATTGGCGCTCCATTTCCCAACGGAACGGTGCCGGTACTCGCAACAAGTTGCTCGTTCATCACACCAACCGGCTCTCCCGCCAAAACAAACTGATTCTGCGAAACATTGATTCTCTTCATTCCTGCCAACACGACATGATAGCCATTGCCGGCATCCAGGATCAAGAGTTGGCCATAGGAACGAAAGGCGCCGGCATACAGCACCACGGCGTCCGTGGGCGCGGTAATTGTTGCGCCTGCCGGGGTTTCCAGCGTGTCGCCCTGCACGACACCGCCCAATCCGTCCTCGTCGCCAAAATGCCGAACCAGTTTTCCGGCACCCGGCATGGGAAGATGTCCCTTCAGCGAGGCAAAATTCACCTTGGCTGACAGGCGTTCCTGGTTGGAGGCGAAATTGTCGGCTCGCTCCTTGCTGGCTGCAAGCTTCTGTTCTTCCTGCTGGTTCGCCGCGCTGGCTGCCTTGCGCGCCTCTTCCATGTCCTGTTCCATCGAGGCGATCAATTCGCGCAGGGATGTCGCCCGCCGGGCCAGTTCTTCCGCCCGCTGCTGTTCGGCCTTGCGCGTTTCCTCGGATGTTGTCTGCAGTTTCTGCTTTTCGGCCAAAAGCAGATCGAGGCGCTTCTTTTCCTCCGCCTGTCCGGACAGGGAAGCGGTCAGACGGGTCTGCTCATCGGAAATCGATGTCCTGATCCGCGAGAGCTCCTTGAGATCGGCAATCAGCACTTCCGTCTGTTCGCGCATTTCCGGAACGACAGCGCCCAGCAAGACGGCGCTGCGGACCGACGCAAGGGCATCGTCAGGGCGAACGAGGATGGCGGGGGGCGGATTGAGCCCCATGCGCTGCAAGGCGGCGAGGACCTCGGCGAGCGCCGCGCGCCGGCCCTTGAGAGAGAGCTTTATTCCGTCTTCCCGTTCATGCAGATCAGTCAGCTTGTCGCCGATAGCGGCTATATCTTCAGTCAGTTTTTTCTCGGTCTTGGCCGACTGGATCAACGCGGCCGTCAGGGTGGTCTGATCCTTCTTCAGATCGGCAATTTCCTTGTCGAGGGAAGCCAGGCGATCAGCAGACAAACTGATCTGGCCGGTGAGTTCATCCAGTTGTTTGACGGTTTCAGCGCGCTTTGCGTCGACCTGTTCCTGCGCGTGCACCGGCAAAACGCAGGCAAACAGCAGGACAAGGAGGCCAGCACCCATGCGGGAACTCTTCCTTGAACCAATGATTGCATCTGTAACCCGAAAATGCATATGCGGACCGAAATGAATTAAGATTAGAGCCCGACAATAGGAAGACTTCGATTAATGAACTATTAACCATAGAGCATCCACGCGGGATATTAGCGTGATGCTAGCATTTTAGTGCTGATCGGGATGGCGGAATTACGACGTCAGCTTCACTCTTGCGTGAAACCGCGGCGGGATCAGCCGGTATAAGGGGAAGCGGTTTCCGTTCGACGCGAACATTTGTTTTGCTTTCTTCTTTTGAGTGCTATGGGAACGGGCAGAGAACGTATCGAACATCCTGACGCATTGCGCCGATGCAATGATCTTTCGAAGCTGACCGGCATGGCCGGATTTTGATCGTAGTGCGGAAGGTTCACCTTGGTTTCTGGATTTTTCAAATGACCGATTTGTCAGTCGTAATTCCTGCCTATAATGAATCCGGAAACATCGGCGCCCTTGTCACGGAGATCAATCAGGCTCTTTCGGGTGTGGTCAGCTATGAGATCTTGATCATCGATGACGGCTCGAATGATGGCTCGGCGGAGGAAGCTTTGAATGCTGGTCGCCACGTTCGCGTGCTGCGCCATAAAAACCGTACGGGTAAATCCAGGGCTCTTGTCAGCGGTTTTCAGGCCGCAAGGGGACAATGGATCGCGACGCTGGACGGTGACGGGCAGAACAATCCGCTGGATCTGGCGCGCCTCTGGCCGCGTATTGCGCAATCCCAGCCTGCGCTGTTTGCCGGGGTCAGAAAACGCCGCAATGACGGGGTCGTGAAGTTGCTGACATCGAAATCCGCCAATTTCATCCGCAAGCGCCTTCTCAGGGACAATTGCCGCGATGCAGGGTGCGGATTCAAAGTTCTGCCGGCGTCCGTGGCAAGAGGACTGCCCTACTTCGACAACATGCACCGTTTTCTTCCGGCCCTCTCGATCCGGGCCGGTCTGGCCGTCGTCGAAGTCGATGTGGAGGACCGTCCCCGGCTGGCCGGCGTCTCCAAATACGGGTTCTTCGATCGCGCGGCGGTTGCGTTTCTCGACACTGTGGGTGTCTTCTGGCTTATCCGCCGATACTCTGATCCGGCAGGGGTAAGTGAGATGAATAACGCTGAAAGCTGAACGTCCTGATCTGGCCGTTGAAGTTTCTCAATGGGCTGTCAACGCGGGTCATGGGGCCGGCCGCGGCCGCATCGGCAGGCAGGAGTTCGAGCGTTTCTTTATCCGGTGCATCGCCGCCCTCCCAGACAAGGACGATATCGTCGGCGTTGCCGCTTGCCGGCGGCCAATGGAGCTGCACGGCAATGTTGGCGGCGTCATCCTGCCGCTTGGCTGCTATCCGCGCCGGGGTAGAATTTTGCACGTGAATGGCATTGGCAACCGCATCGAATGGTATCGACAGGCGATCGTCACCGAACAGCAGCACAATGGCGAAGGCAACGGGCGCCAATGCGTAGAAGCCGCCGGATATGATCAGCAGGTTTCGCGCGCCATGCTTCTGCGGAAAGTACAGCGCCAGCAAAATGGCAGTCGGTGCCAGAATGGGTGCCATATAGCGCTCTGCGACGGAATGGTAGTCGGCAAAAAAGACAATCAAGCCAAAGGCCGTCAAACCAAGCACGACGGTACGGAACAGGACTTTCCTGACGTCGGCGTCTCCGTCCGGAGCGGGTTTTGGATCGTCCTGCCAGCGGCCAATCAAAAAGATCACAAGAGCCGGGCCTGACCAGAGGAAGGTCGAGATGAAGAGACTGAGAAGCCCGTCCACCCCAAACCCAGGAAGATCAAAAGGCTGGAGCATCGGGATCAGGTGGTTGAGCTTGACCATTCGACCTGCCGTCGCAGCCAGGGGTGCATTCAAGGAGGCCAAGGCCACAGGGCCCATGGCAAGCAGGAAAATGCCAAGGGATATCAATGCGGGTCTGCAGAAAATCTGACGGCGAATGGTCCTGTTGAGCGCGCAGGCGATCAGAAAGCTGAACAGGAACATGAAGAAGTTGTATTTTGCCAGCCCGCCAATGGCGGCCCATAGACCTAGCCAGACATAGGCGCGGTATCCTCGTCCTGATCGGATCAGAGCCAAAGCATGGATCGTGCCGATGGATGCGACGATCACCAGAAGCGTATGCGCCGTTGTCTGGATCGACATCCAGACAATCTGCGGCAGAAGGGCGGATGCCGCCAGGGCCAATACCCCGGCGCGGTCGCCGCCCAACCGGCGTGCGGTATCGAATGAAAGCCAGTGATAGAGGCCGAGCAGGCAAAGACGGACCAGAACCGTCGCAACGACCCAGTTCCAGCCGGTAAGATCGAGGGCCAGCCGCACCAGCCAATTGTAAAGCGGCGGGTGCGAATTGCCGTAAATCCAGGAAAAATCAACCGATCCGACAAACTGGGCTTCATCGATGTCGAGGAATGGCGATAGTGCCAGCCTGAGTGCGATCAGGCCCGCTGTGTAGCATAGTATTGCAAGGGGGATTCGCCGGGCGAGGTAGGTCCAGTTGATCATCGGGCCGTCCAGTTTCAACGCTGCATGGAATCGAGAGGTGAATGCAGCCTGACCGTCAATTTCATATGTGCCGTATCCCACTACAACCAAGTGCCGGTCGCTGCAATGCTACAAATTTCCAATGAGAAACCGTGCCAATGAATAAGGCCGCCGGCTTGATGCGGGCGGCCTTTCACTTATTCAAATTGTTGTGACTACGCCCTGCGCAGCAGGCCCGCGATCAGGGAAATGACCAGGAGCGCCAGGAAGACAAAGAAAATAATCTTGGCTATCCCGACAGAAGCCCCAGCTATTCCGCCAAAGCCAAGTGCACCGGCCACGAGGGCAATAATAAGAAACACAACCGCATAATATAACATCATCAACTCCCTATCCTGTTGCATGCACAACGATCTCGGGGGTGCCTTTGTTCCATGCGGCAGCAGATACGAATGCTTCGCCGGCTTCTATGCCTTTGCCTTGCTGCTCTCTTTGAAGAACAGCGCCTGTGTAATCAGGGCTTTGACCATGTCAGGGTTGAAGGGCTTGGTGACAAGGAAGGTCGGTTCCGGCCGTTCGCCGGTCAGTAGCCGCTCAGGAAACGCTGTGATGAAGATCACGGGAACCGCGTCCTGGCTCAGGATGTTGTTGACCGCATCGATGCCGGAACTGCCATCGGCGAGCTGAATGTCGGCAAGAATCATGCTCGGATGTGTTTCCGCATAGAGTTTCACGGCCTCGTCGCGGGTCCGGGCGATACCGACAACCCGATGACCCAGACTTTCGACCATATGTTCGATGTCCATGGCGATCAGCGGTTCGTCCTCGATGATCATGATATCGGTGGCGATCTGCTTGGAGATGCCGACGGAAGCCTCGTCGAGGAGAGCATAAAGCTCCTGCTCGTCTATATCAAGAATATCGAGGGTTTCAGCCTGGCTGAAGCCTTCAAGGCTGATGAGAAGGAAAGCCTGACGCGCGCGGGGGGCGATGGCCGTCAGGTTTGCCGCCGCGTGCTTTTCCCAGCCGAATTCCGACTGCAGTTCGAGCGGACGGACATTGACGGAATTGAAGTGCTTGATCAGCAGCTTGTAGAGGCTGACCCGGTCAGAGGTGGCTTCAGGAAAAAGGGAGACATCGCTGATAAGGATTTCGAGCGTCGCCGCTACATAAGCATCGCCTGATGATTGCGACCCGGTAATGGCGCGGGCGAAGCGGCGAAGATAGGGCAGATGTGGAGCGATCCGAGTGGACAATGACATTATGGTGATTTCCCGTTCCCGTTTGGGCATTGAAGACTAGTACGAACCAAAACACATTGGCGAAAAAAAAGTTCCCTGGCATGGAACTTTTCCTTCTCCAGGGGATTATCGACATTAATGTGCCTGCCAAAAGCTTTTGCGACGAACGACCAGCAAAGATAGTAGAATGAACGCCAACAAAAGTATCTCAGACGGCTCCGAAAAGGGTCGTGTCCGTCGCCGCGACGTCAGAAACGCGGAATCAGAAATCGGTTTGAAGCTGCGTGCGCTTTATGCCTCCGTACAGGAGGAGGAAATACCGGCACGTTTCCTCGACCTTCTGGAAAAGCTCGACGAAGCTGAACGCAACCATGCTCAGTCGTCAAAATAACAGGCGGTCGGATGGTACATGAATCCCCTGATTTCAAGAGAAATCTGATTGCGTCACTGCCGAAGCTGCGCGCATTCGCAGTATCGCTGATCGGCAATCCCGACCGCGCGGATGATCTTGTCCAAGACACGATCATGAAAGCGTGGGCCAAGCAGGATTCATTCGAAGCCGGCACCAATATAAAGGCCTGGCTGTTTACGATCCTGCGCAATGAATTTTATAGCCAGATGCGCAAGCGTGGGCGCGAAGTGCAGGACTCGGACGGCGTTTTCACCGAACAGCTTTCGGTGCATCCCTCGCAATACGGCGCACTCGATCTGCAGGATTTCCGCAAGGCTCTGGAAAAGCTGCCCGACGATCAACGCGAGGCCATCATCCTTGTCGGCGCGTCCGGCTTTTCCTACGAAGAGGCGGCGGATATCTGTGGATGCGCCGTTGGGACAATCAAGAGCCGCGTCAGCCGTGCAAGAACACGCTTGCAGGAACTTCTCGATGTCCAGGGAGAGGTTGATTACGGTCCTGACTCCATTGCCACGCAGGTAACATCAAACAAGTTCGCCTGACGCGCCGCCTTCTTTCGCCGGCAGTGTTCCCGCAACCATTCTGGCAAAAGCGGTGGCGACGGCTTGCAGGATCTGGGTCTTGCCATAGGGCTTCAAAACCACGGGAACATCGGCAAAACCGGCAATGCCGCTCCTTTGCTGATCATAGGCGGTGGCAAAGACAACGGGAACGCCCCGTTGCAGCATGAGGCTTGCGGCGTCCAGAGAGGAGGTGCCCCGCGCCTTGACTTCGAGAATGGCGATGTCGCATGGCGGCTGGCTCTCAATCCAGAATAGAAGCTCGGCAACGGTCGAGACGACATGAACGGATTTCGCGCCACATTCCTCCGCAATGCGCTCCAACTCGAGTGCGATCAGATATTCGTCCTCCAGAACCAGAAGTCGCTTGCCGGTCAATTCCATATCAACTGCTCCTAAAAGCAGTGCTTATGCGCTGAACGGAATAGGGTGTCATTTAACTATGACATGTCGAACGCGAAGAATTATCGGTCATTTCAACGGCAGCATGTTAGCGTGCTCAACAACTCTCGATTGAGAAATCAAATGAAAACAGCAACAGCTTCAGCGGTACGGCAATTCCCCTGCGAAAAATGCCCCTTGCAGGATTTCCCGCATTTCCAACCGCACGACAAGGACGAACTGGAGTTCCTGTCGGGCTTCAAGACGGGCGAGCTTGTTGCCGATGCCGGGACGACATTTCTGGTCGAAGGTGCCAACAGCGCGCACCTTTTCACGGTTCTGTCCGGCTGGGCGTTTCGCTACAAAACCCTGGAAGATGGCCGCCGGCAAATCCTCAACTACGTGCTGCCCGGTGATCTCATCGGATTGCAGGGATCGCTGATGAAGGAGATGCAGCACTCCATCGAAGCCATGTCACCGGTGATTCTGTGCGTTTTCCAGCGTGACAAACTCCCCAACCTTTTCCGCACCTTTCCAAGCCTTGCCTACGATATTACCTGGCTGGCGTCCCGTGAAGAACAGATGCTGGATGAAATCCTGCTCAGTGTCGGGCGCCGCACCGCATTGGAGCGCGCGGCCTATCTGTTTGCCTTCATTTTTCAGCGTGCCAAGTCAGTCGGCATGGTCAAGAACAACAAGCTGTTTGTGCCACTGAGACAACAGCACGTTGCCGATACGCTCGGATTGTCCATCGTGCATACGAACAAGACGCTCAAGAAACTTGCGGCGCGCGGTGCGTTGCGCTGGGTTGACCGGGGCTGTGAAGTCCTCGATGAAACGACCCTTCTGGATATATCGGGATGGCAAGGTTTGCCGAAGGTGCCAAGACCCTTTATCTAGTTCGTGTATATGTCGGGCCGAGCATACAAGGCCTGTTTTGGCAGGAGCAGTGCAGTTGGTGCAGTGGCGCAGAGTTTTGGCAGGTTTTTCGGAAAGGCCCCGGCGCGGGTTGGCCATCATCATCTCGCTTGCCCTGATCATCACCGCTGCGACCTCGACCATCATCCTGACCCGCGGCTTCAACAACCAGATGGACGACGTCATTGCCACCTACCGGGTCCGGGAGCAGGCGGATGGCGCACTCGCCCTCTTGAACGAAGCGCATACCAGTCAACGCGGTTATCTCCTGACCCAAAACCCCGCCTTCCTCGATCTCTACCGCGCGGCCGCGTCCCACCTTGCCGAATCGCTGAATACGCTGAACGAGATGACAAGAGGCAATCCCCGGCAACAGGCCATTGTCAGCCAAATTCAGGATTTGGCGAAGAAGAAGCAGCAAAAAGTCGAAGCGGCCATATCGACGTCTCTTGCGGGGAACAACAGCGAAGCTCTGGCTTCACTCGGTTCCGATTTCGGCATCGGCCAGATGGATGACGTCAGGAAAACCATCAACAGTTTCCTGGGTGAAGAAGATCGTCGGCTAATCGCCCGCAACATAGCCATGGACAAGTTGCGCTTCTGGCTGACCATTGCCTCGATCCTCGCCCTCGCAGGTGCATTGATACTCGCCTATATCCTTGCCAGCCGCACCAAGCGCTATGTGCGCAAGCTGACCGAAGGTCAATCGACGCTGCTTTCTGAAAAATCGCAACTGGAAGAAATGGTTCAATTGCGCACCGCCGAGCTCGAAAAGGCCATGCTGATTGCCAAGCGGGAGAGAGCACGCGTGGAAACGCTCCTGCAGGATTCCGATCATCGCATCGGTAATTCGCTGGCGACCGTGTCATCGCTTCTTGGCATCCAGATGCACGGCGTTTCGTCGGACGAAATCCGAGTGGCCCTCGGCGCGGCGCGTGATCGAATCCAGACGATTTCTTCGGCACACCGCCGGCTCCGGCTGGGAAAGGATCATGAGACCGTTCGGGCCGATGAATATTTGCCGGAGATTATGGCCGACATCAAGGACGCGCATTTTCACGACCGGGATATCCGGATCGAAGCCCATTTCGAACCGATTGATCTGAGCTCCCGGGATGCCACAACCCTCGGTATCATTATCGGTGAGCTGACGATGAACGCGATCAAACACGCATTTCCGCATAATCGCGCGGGGTTGATCGAAATCGGCCTGCAGCGCGATGCCCATGGCATTATAGCCCTCACCATTGCTGACGATGGTATCGGCATCCAGAAAAAACTCCACAAGCGGGCGTCAGGTTTGGGCTCCGTGATCGTCGCACAGCTCTGCCAGCAATTTGGCGGCGCGGTGACCTATGGCGCCAAAGATGGTGGCGGCACGATCGTGACAGTCACGTTCCCCACCCTTCGCAGTGCCTCTGCGCCCGAGAACGCGAAGGCGGAAGACGAATGAGTGGCAGTCAGAGCGTTGCCGCCCCGGTTTCCGGCATGTCGGCTTTCAGCTGTTCCAGCGCAAGTTCGATGTCGCGCAAGGTCCGGGTAGAGCCGTCCTCATTGTCCATTCCGCCTTCCGTCGCTGCCCGCTGCAATCCCCTGGCTTCGCTGAGCAGTTCCCGCAGCTTTTCGATTTTCACGGTCCGGTCCAGACTAGTGTCCGATAGAATGTCCTTCGCGTCGCGCATAGATTTCTCCTTTGCATTCTTCACGCAACAGAAACGACGGGCGCTATTAAATGTTCCGGGCGGGGAACAAAGGGGTATGCGTTGCGTTGATAATCGAAGCTGTTTCAACGTTCAGAGTAAGGACGGCTCGATGAGGGGCGTCATGTGACTATGAAGTCAGACCAAATTTCAGAAAACATGTCAGGATTTCTGTCAGAACCCGCTCGTCTGGACGCTGTTTCCGTGCTGGGCAGCCTTGAACTTCAGCCTGAAAGCGAGCTTCACGGACTGGCCTCTCTGGCTTTGTCATTCTCGAATGCTGATGTTGCGCTGATCGTGGCAGTCGGTGAGACGCAAACCCGGATACTGGCGCAGGCTGGAAACGCGCCGGCGGGACGCACCGATTTCTGGGTATTCGGCGCAAATGCGCTGGTCTTGCCAGAGGGAGAATCGCTGGTCGTTCCCGATGTGACAGCAGACAAGCGATTTTCCGGGGGCGTGGCGGGCTCAGCCGGCAACGATGTGCGGTTTGTTGCAGCGACGTCGGTCGAGGTCGGCGGCGCGCGCGTCGCTGCGCTTATCATCGCCTCGGCGCAACCCGGACAAACGGCAAGCACGCTGCTGCAATCCCAGTTGAAGCAGGTGGCCAGGCTTGCCGGTTCCTTTCTCAAGATGAAGTGCGATGCACAAAGCAATGTTCGGTCCATCGAAACCCTGAACAGGGATGAACTGCGCCATGATATGGCGCTGGAAGTCGGGAATGTCGGCAGCTGGGTTTGGGACCTGAAGACCGGAAAATTCACCGGCAACAAGATGGCTTATTCCATGCTCGGCCTCAGCGATGACAAGCCGATAAGCGGAGAAGATGTTTTCCGCGCCATGCATCCGGATGATTTTCCGTTGATGAAATCGGCGTTCACCCGCGCTATGGCACATAATCAGGATTATGTCGGCGAATTTCGCGCCGCATCCTCCGGCCAGTGGCTGCTCGGACGCGGCCGTGTCTTTGAACGGGATGCCGCCGGCAGGCCGCTTGTAGCTGTTGGTGTCAATATCGATATCACCAGCACGCGAAATGCCGCCGAGAAAACCCGGCTGCTGTTGCGGGAATTGAACCACCGGGTCAAGAATACACTGGCCATGCTGCAATCGCTGGCGCGGCAGACATTGAACCGGACCTCGGATCCGGCGGAATTCATGGAGGCTTTCTCCGGCCGGCTGCGGGCGATCTCCGAGGCACACACGCTTTTGTCCGATCGTGAATGGAGCGGCATCAGTCTCGTTGACCTCATCACCAAGCAGGTCGAACCCTATGCGATCTATGATCCAGCCCAGGTCGTGCTGGAAGGCGAGGACATGATTCTCCCGCCCGATCACGCCTTGGGACTTGGCATCGCGTTGCACGAACTTGCCACCAATGCGGCCAAGCACGGCGCGCTGTCCTCCGCGCGGGGGAGGGTGCGTGTGTCATGGCAGACGGAAGCCGGGCTCGATGAATCCCGGGTTGTCATTCACTGGGTGGAATCCGACGGCCCCCGTGTCATACCTCCCGCCGCCCGAGGACTTGGCGAGCGGCTGATTGAACGCAGCCTGGACAAGGTTCTGTCGAGCAGTGTCCGGTTGAGTTACCCCGAAACCGGCATGGAAGTTCTGATCTCGATGCCGATAAAGGAAGGGTCAGCTGCTGTCGTTGGATGATGGTTTCTTCTTGGTGAGAAGCGAAAGTCCGGCAAAGGCGATGACCGGTACGGCCAGCATCAGCAACCCCCGCGATTTCAAGACGGTTGGTGCGGCGGCAAGTGCAGCGACGGTCAGCAGGGTTGATGTATCGACCTTTGACCGCTCGCGCTGCCGCTTGCGGGCAACCGTTTCAGCAACTTTCATGATGATGTAGGCCAGAAGCGCAAGGACGATCGCGCCGCCGGCCAGGATCAGGGCGGCGTACACATCGCCGAAATGCCGAGAAAGCGCGATATAGCCCGCGACGAGCAGGAAGACGCCGGCAATCGCCAGCAGAATGCCGATCAGCGCAAGGAAGACCGCACGGCGCTTTGCCCGACTCACAGCGGAACCGAGCTCTCCAGAAACCGCACTGGACAGAAGGGGGGCCAGCAGTTTCAGCATGTCAGCGGCGGGCGATCAGAGCCAGAAGAAATCCCACGCCCGCAGCAACCGCAACGGTTGTCAGGGGGTTCTCGCGCACAGTCTCTGTCAGTTGATCCTCGAGCGCCTTGGCCTGAGACCGTATTTCATCCAGAGCGTCTTCACCGCGTGCCCTGGCGTTCTCGAAGGTCGAGGATGCGTTGCTGCTCGCCTCTTTTGCCGAGGTCTTGCCAATTTTGGCGAGTGTTGCCGCAATGTTCGCGATGTCCTCTTTCAACGCGGCAACCTGAGCTTGCAGATCCGGGTTGGACTCTGTTGCATCGTCCACGGCTTTGCGAACTTTCGAAGAAACTGACGCCATTAAAGGAACTCCTTGAGAAATATAAGTTTCATAGGGATTGAAACGCCCCGCATGCGGTTTGGTTCCATGTGGAAGCGCAGACCGCTGCTCACGCAGCGGTCTGCCTGCATTGGGCTGCAAACACTGTTATTCGGCGCTGCCGCGCAGCAGAATTTTCTCGCTGTCGGCCTTGTAGGCTTCCTCGCTATAGGCGGGATGGGCCTGCAGCTGCTGCTTCGTGAAAGGCGTGTAGACGGCGATCTTGCCGTCCTTGTCCGACAGGAGATCGAGATTCTCGATGGAAATGGCGATGGGTTTCTTGCCCAGGCCAAGGAAACCGCCGACGTCCACGACAAAGGCTTCCACCTGACCGTCTGGGGTCATCAACGCGTCACCCACGGAACCAAGGGTCTCGTCATCCGAGCCATAGACGGTCGTGCCGATCAATTTTTCCGCGCTGACGGCGGTTGCCGGTACAGCTTTCAGCCCGTCACGCGTCGCCATCGTGGCTTGCGGTGCCGGCTTGGCAGGCGCAAGAGACGGCTTCAGAACATCCGCCGCGGGGTGCCCGTCGAGCAAGGCCGCCTTGTCAAAGGCAGGCGCCTTTTCCAGCTCTTCCTTGCTGGTGGCGATGACGAGCCAACGTGTGCCGTCCGCCCGGTCAGCCCAGGCCAGACCATCCAATCCAACGGCCACATCCTTCTCGCCGATGCCGACAAATCCACCAACGCCGATGATTGCCGCCTCAGCCGTGCCATTGGCGTCAAGCACCAGGTCTTTGACCGCGCCGATCGAGACGGAATCATCGTTGGCTCCGTTATAGACTTTCTCACCGATCAAGCCGGAAGCCAGGATTTGCCCGGCTGCAGATTTGACATAGCGCCCGGCATTTTGTGCCGGCTTGCTTTTGTCGTGGAAAATGCCGTGCGTTGCCGCTGAGCCCGGTTCCTGGGCCTGGGCGAAACCGGATGTCGCAAGGACTGTGATCAAGGCAGTGGTCATCAAGAGACGTTTGGTCATGCGAATAGGGTTCCTGTATAATATCGTGATGTGAAGAAGCGCCGGGACATTGGCCGGCATGAAGGCAGCGCTGCGCAACGTTCCTACGAGAGATAGCCGAGGAACCAGAGAATCAGGATGATCGGTAGTGGCAGGCCGATGAGCCAAAGTAAAACTCCACGCAGCATAGTGTGTCGATCCTTTCGTCAGGTCTGATCCGGGCAATCAGAGTGCAAACAGTTCCGTTAGATGCGGCCCAAAAGCAGCAAGATGAGCAGAATCACCAGGACAATCCCAAGCAAACCGGAAGGGCCGTAACCCCATGCCCGCGCGTGGGGCCAGCTTGGAAACACGCCGATCAGCGCCAGTATCAGAATGATGATCAGGATCGTTGTCACCGGCATTCTCTGCTTCTCTCCTTCGAGCGGCCCGATGCATTGGAAACTTCCGATATCGATTTTTGTTCCGGCCGCCGCAGCGTTTCGATGCTGCTCCATGCAGCGCGAAGGAACGTGTGGGCGTCGTTTTCGCAGGTCTTGGCGGGGGGCATGCAACCAAATTCAGCCGGCTTCGTTTCAGAGTGTCATTGAACGGAGAGGGATTTTCATGAATTCGGAGAAGCGGGCTGGCTATGCCGTCTGAGAATGTAAGGGAGGCGTCGCCGCGCGCCGTCGAGCGCGTCAGTCAGAGATCAATTTATGCGCCTGCTCCTCCCGAAACCGACGGGCGAATGCAGTTCCCGCCCATCATTGTGGCCATTGCAGTGGTCGCTGCGCTGTATTTTGCCCGGGATATTTTTGTCCCGCTGGCGCTGGCGCTGCTCTTGACCTTTGCCTTGTCGCCGCTGGTCACGCAGCTTCACCGCTTCGGCGTGCCGAAGATTCTTTCGGTTATCGCCGTGGTGCTGACCGCGTTTATCGCCATATTCCTGTTTGCCACGATTGTGGTTGGGCAGCTGACGGTTCTGGCGCAAAACCTGCCAAGCTACCAATACAACATCGAGGCAAAGATCAGGACCATCAAGGACGCGCAGTCCGGTAACGGTATTTTTGACCGCGGTGCGCGCATGTTCAAACGGCTCAATGAAGAAATAGGCCGCTCCGATGAAGTGGAGCGGTTTCCTGCACAAAACGGCGCGGGCACGCAGGCACAACAACCTCCTGAGAATGTGACGCCGAACAATCAGGCGGAAAACAAGTCTCCCCTGGCGAAAGGTGATCAGGATAAACCCGTTCCGGTTGAAATCCGTTATCCGGCCCCGGATCCCCTGCAATTGCTGCAAACCGTCGCCGTGCCCTTGATTCAACCGCTGGCAACGGTCGGCATTGTCGTTGTCTTTGTCATCTTCATGCTGCTGCGGCGGGAAGATCTGCGTGACCGCTTCATCCGGCTTGTGGGAGCCAGCGACATTCACCGCACGACCACGGCATTGCATGATGCGGGGAAGCGGGTCGGGCAATATCTCCTGATGCAGCTTGTGATCAATATCTGCTTTGGTGTTCCGATCGGCATCGGTCTTTGGCTGATTGGTATCCCCAATCCGATGCTGTGGGGCCTTCTCGCCATCGCCCTGCGTTTCGTGCCCTATATCGGACCATTCATTGCCGCGTCTTTCCCGCTCATGCTTGCGTTGGCGGTCGATCCCGGCTGGATGCTCCTGTTGTGGACCGCCGCCTTGTTCATCGTTCTCGAGTTGATCAGCAACAATGTCATGGAGCCTGTGCTCTATGGCTCGAGGACCGGGCTCTCGCCGGTTGCCATCCTGCTTGCGGCAATTGTCTGGACCTGGATATGGGGCCCGATCGGGCTCCTGCTTTCCACGCCGCTGACGGTCTGTCTCGTGGTGCTCGGGCGTCACGTGCCGCGCTTCGAGTTCCTGGATGTGCTGCTTGGCAACGAACCGGTGCTGTCACCGCCGCAACAGCTTTATCAGCGGTTGTTGTCCGGCGATCCCGACGAGGCGACGGAAAAAGCGGAAGACTATCTGCAGTCATCGGCGATTGCGGATTACTACGCGTCCGTTGCTGTCCCTGCGCTGTTTCTCGCCGAGCATGACCGGGGACGGGGCGTGCTGGATGCTGTGCGCCGCAGCCGGGTGGCACAAAGCATGATACGCCTTGTGGAAAATCTCTCGGAACATCAGGACGTGCAAGGCGAGGACGATGAAGATCATGTCGAACCGGCCAAGAGCAGGCGCAGCAAGAGCGAAGAGCCAAGGACGATCATTTCAGCGGGTGGGCGAGGCGATCTCGACGACGCGGCAGCGGTGATCATTGGCGATATCCTGGAGCGGGGTGACTTCGAGGTTCGCGACATCACGCATGACGAGCTTGAAGCCGTGAATATAGGCAAACTCGACCTTGCCGATGCGAGTGCGATCTATATCAGCTATCTCAACATGTCTTCGGTGGCCCATGCCCGTTATCTCGTTCGTCGTATTCGCAGGCGGAATGCGCGCATCAAAATCATTGTCGGCTTCTGGGCCGAGGATGCGGGCACTGTTGAGGGTGACAAGATCGTTGGATCAAGCCGAAACTGCTATTTTGCCTCGAACATCGAAGCGGCAATCAAACAGGTTGCCGGGTGATATCCGGGATATTCGGGAAAGCCTTCCCGCGGATGGGAACCAAGATGACTCTGTGACGTTTCGCAGAAGCTGGTCACACGTTGACCGGCACGTTCAGAACCCGGTGCCTGTTCCCCCGTGGGCACCGGGTTTTTGCTTTGATCTGAAAAATTATCCTTTTAATTCAATATTTTAAGTATTCTCGCTTTCACGGGAACCGGAGGCGTCACCGCCCGTTTACCTCTGGTGAGTGAACATTCAAGGAGTGTACCAATGGGTAGCACAGGTGACAAGATTTCCGGGCTTGCCAACAAAGCCGCTGGCAACATCAAACAGGCAGCGGGCAAGGTAACAGGCTCCAAGAAGCTGCAGGCCGAAGGCAAGGCTCAGGAACTGAAGGGCGATGCCCAAGAGATGAAGGGCAAGGCCAAGGATGCCGTGAAGAAGGTCGTTGACCGCGCTTGACTGTTCCAATGGCTGAAGTTTGAACCGGCTCGCAATCGAGCCGGTTGCTTTTTGCGCAATAGTCTGTCGTGCTGAGCTGCGATTTTCAAAAAGCGATATTCTTATAGGTTGATGGGGATGTGTTCATGAGACTGAATGTCGGGTGTGAATTGCGTTTTGATTTCGCTCAGGAAACACCCTTGATTGCCATCTTGAACGTGCACCATTCGCGCGTCGAGGACATTGAAGGCGTCGAGACATTCCAGTCGACATTCGGTTCGAGCGTTGACGGTTATCACGACCAGTTCGGCAACTGGTGCAACCGCATCCTGGCTGCGCCCGGCCCGTTCATCTGTTCGACCAATGCGATTGTCCGCGATAGCGGTATGCCGGATCCTGTTGTGCTGGAGGCTGTTCAGCACCGCGTGCAGGACTTGCCTGCGGAGACACTGGTCTATCTCCTGGGCAGCCGCTATTGCGAGACGGATGTCTTGAGCGAAGAAGCATGGCGGCTGTTCGGCAATACGCCAGAGGGTTGGCAGCGGGTGCAAGCCGTTTGCGACTACGTCCATAATCACATCACATTCGGCTATGCGTTTTCCAATCCGACACGGACCGCCGCATCGGGTTATGCGGAAGGCCGAGGCGTTTGCCGGGATTTTACCCATCTGGCCGTGGCTTTTTGCCGGTGTCTCAATATTCCGACGCGCTATAGCACGGGCTATATCACCGATATCGGCGTACCGCCGCCCCATTCGGCGATGGATTTCTGCGCCTGGATGGAAGTCTATCTGGGTGGGCAGTGGCATGCGTTCGATCCGCGCAACAACAAGCCTCGTATCGGACGGATCAAGGTGGCGCACGGAAGGGATGCGGCGGATGTTCCATTGACCAATATTTTTGGTCCCAATGTGCTGACAAAATTCACGGTTTGGGCTGAAGAGGCGGTGTGATATCCTGCTTTTTTCGCAACCTTCTCCGCTGCCAGCAGTTTTGACTGGTGATATACAGGAGGAAAGCATGAGCCAACGTGCGATCGATTTCGTCAATAGCTGGATAGAAGCCAATGTTCATGCCACGCGTCCGGCGGATATGGCGCATCATGATCCAAGGCCCAAACAACTGGTCGCCAAATGCACCGCCGCAGCGGAAGCCGCCGGTATTTCAAGGGAAGAGATTCTGGACGGATTGGGCGATCTGGAAATTTGCATGATCGCCGCCATTGACCGGGCTGCCTTGGCCAAGGATATCAAGCGGGCCTAGGCTGCGACTCAATGAAAATCCCGGGATTTTGGCAGAATCCGGACCTTGCGCGGATGACGGGCTCTCGGTTGATCGGGAACCGGATGAACCACTTCATCGGCATGCGATACCGGCAAGGGCGGCAGTTGTTCCGAAAGCCGATACAGATCCGCCGTGCGGTCAATCAGTTTGCGGGCAACGATATGCGTGACGTTATCGCTGCTCTGGACCGTTCCCTCGATCAGGATGAGGCGGGAACTCATCACTTCCTTGCGATAGGTGGCCATTGTCTTCGCCCAGACGATGATGTTGGCAATGCCGGTTTCATCCTCGATCGTCATGAAGACAACACCTTTGGCGCTGCCCGGCCTCTGGCGGACCGTGACCACGCCGGCAAGCTTGACGCGCCTGTTGCTGGCCAGAGCAGTGGCCTGTCTGCAGGTCACGACGCCTTCACGGCCAAGCATGTCCCGCAGAAACTGCATGGGGTGTCCCTTGAGCGATAGCCGGAAGGATTCATAGTCGGCAATGACATGCTCAGCCATCTGCATAGGCGGCAACCGTGTCTGCGCTTCGACTGCAAGTTCGTTGGTTTCGGCAATCTGGAAGAGTGGCAGGGTTGTATTGTCGGGAAATCGGCGCACGGCCCAGAGTGCTTCGCGCCGGTCAATGGCTAACGAGCGAAATGCATCCGCATCGGCGAGCAGGACAAAGGCGCGGCGCTCCAGTCGCGTCAGACGGCGAACCTCTTCAATGTCCGCATAGGGCTTTTTCCGCTTTGCGCAAATTTCGTCGGCCCAGGCTTTCGAGAAGCCGTCGACCTGCCGCAAGCCCATGCGCATGGCAAAATTACCGCTGTTACCCGTTTCCAGCGTGTTATCCCATTCGCTGAAATTGACATCGACAGGACGCACTTCGACATCGTGCTCGCGGGCGTCACGGATGATCTGGGCCGGGGCATAAAAACCCATGGGCTGCGAATTCAGGAGGGCGGCGGCAAACACTTCCGGATGGTGGTATTTGATCCAGGAGGAAACATAGACGAGAATGGCAAAACTCGCCGCATGGCTCTCCGGAAAACCATATTCACCGAAACCCTTGATCTGGTTGAAGCAGTTTTCGGCAAAGCTGCGCTCATAGCCGCGGCGCACCATGCCCTCGACCATCTGCTCCTGCATCTTGTGAATGGTGCCGCGATTGCGGAACGTTGCCATGGCACTGCGGAGCTTGTTGGCCTCATCGGGGGTGAAACCCGCCGCTTCAATGGCAATGCGCATGGCCTGTTCCTGAAACAGGGGAACGCCCAATGTTTTAATCAGAACATTTTTCAGTTCATCCTTGTCGCCATATTCGGGAGACGGCGATGGGTAATCGACGTTCTCTATGCGTTTGCGCCGCCGCAAATAGGGATGCACCATGTCACCCTGAATCGGCCCTGGCCGCACAATGGCGACCTCGATGACCAGATCGTAAAACTCCCGCGGGCGCAGGCGCGGCAGCATGTTCATCTGAGCGCGGCTTTCCACCTGAAACACCCCGAGGGAGTCCGCCGCGCACAGCATGTCGTAGACCTTCTCGTCAGTGGGCTCCAGGTCCGCCAACTCGTAACGTTTGCCCTTATGCTGATGAATGAGATCAAAAGCCTTGCGGATGCATGTCAGCATGCCGAGTGACAGCACATCGACCTTCATGATCCGGAGCGTATCGATATCGTCCTTGTCCCACTCGATGAAGGAACGCTTCTCCTTGGCTGCGGGGCCGATGGGAACGGTTTCATCAAGTCGCTCCCGTGTCAGGACGAAGCCGCCGACGTGTTGCGAGAGATGGCGCGGAAAACCGAGCAGTTCCGTCGCCAGCTTGACGGCACGACGGATCATGATGTTGTCGGGGTCAAGACCCGCCTGCTGCACATGCTGCCTGTCCACGGTGGAGCCCCAACTGCCCCAGACCGTATTGGCAAGCGCAGCCGTCACATCTTCGGTCAGCCCCAGGGCCTTGCCGACATCGCGGATGGCGCTGCGCGGGCGGTAGCTGATAACCGTCGCGACGATGGCTGCGCGGTCCCGGCCGTAGCGCTTGTAAACCCATTGCATGATTTCCTCGCGGCGCTCGTGTTCGAAGTCGACATCGATATCGGGTGGTTCCTTGCGCTCGGCCGAGAGAAAGCGTTCGAACAGCGCATTGCCGTTCGTCGGATCGACAGCGGTGATGTGCAGGCAATAGCAGACGGCTGAATTGGCGGACGAACCCCGGCCCTGGCACAGGATATTCTGCGACTGCGCATAGGTGACGATATCATGCACCGTCAGGAAATACGGCGCATATCCCAATGTTGCGATCAGCGTCAGTTCCTTGTTCAGGAGGTCGCGGACCATTTCCGGAATGCCGTCAGGATACCGTTTAGCCGCGCCCTTCCATGTCTCGTCAGCCAGATGCTGCTGCGGGGTTTTGCCCGGCGGCACGGGTTCATCGGGATAATGGTATTGCAGTTCACCGAGCGAGAAGGTGACCGGCGCGGTGAACCGGCGGATTTCCTCAAGGGCTAAGGGAAAATGCCGGAAGAGATGTTGCATTTCCTCCGGTGATTTCAGATGCCTTTCTGCGTTCTTCTCCAGCCTTCGCCCGGCCGTATCAATGGTGACATGGTCCCGGATGCAGGTCAGCACATCCTGCAGAGGGCGGCGGGAAGCGGTGTGGTAGAGCACATTGTTGACCGCCAGCAGCGGAACACCGGCTGTAGTGGCGATACGCTCCAGCTGTTCGCCATGACGCCGGTCAGCGCCTTCGTAAGACATGGCAAGACCAAGCCAGACACATCCCGGCGCAACGACGCTTAGCTTTTTCAGTACAGGTCCGAGATCTTCATCCGGCTGTCCTGATGGCATGACCACCGTCTGGAAATCCTTGGCGCGGAAAAGGAAATCCTCCAGCACCAGATGGCACTTGCCCTTGATCTCAGCCCGCTTTTTCCCCTCGCTCAAAAGGCGGCACAGCTGCCCATAAGCCGGGCGGTCGCGCGGATAGACGACCAGATCGGGCGTGCCGTCGATGAACATCAGGCAGCAGCCGATAAAGAGCTTGAGCTTTATTCCTTGCTCCTCCGTCATTTCCTGATGCGCTTTGTAGGCCCGGACAACCCCGGCAAGCGTGTTGCGGTCGGCGATGCCTATGCCGTCAAGGCCGAGCAATGCTGCTGCCTGCACCAATTCCTCCGGCTGCGAGGCGCCTTCGAGAAAGGAGAAATTGCTGGTGACGGCAAGTTCCGTGTAGCCGGGCATCAGGCAAAAAGCCCATGCAGATACCAGCGCGGGGTGGTCTGGCCGCGCTCATACAGGCCTTCGCGGAAGACCCAGAAACGGTGCCCATGATTGTCTTCGAGGCGATAATAATCCCGTGTCAGGGCGCCGGCATGTTCCCGCCACCATTCCGGCGCGATGCGCTCCGGCCCTTCGGCCAGGACGATATTGTGCCGGACCCGTCGCCAGACGAATTGTGCCGGGGCGCCGTCGGGAATTCCTGCCGTGGTTTCAATCTGTTCCGGCGGCTGGAACAGTCGGACCGGGCGCTCGGGCGGCTCGCCCGGGTGCTGAACGGGCGCCCATTCGACCTGCAGATTTGCGATGGTGTGAATAGCCGGTTCCAGTGAAACGGCGCGCTCGGGAATATGCGTATCGACGGAGTGCGGACGCAGAACCCGGCTGGTGCCGAGACGAATGGACAGACGGTCGATCAGCCCGCCGATCTCTTCGGTTTCCCGAACAGTGCTGTCGAGGCTTTTTTGCATGGTTTGGGTTCGCTCGGCCCGCACCGCCGCAAGACGGATGATGTCAAAGCCGTAACCGGCATCGAGCGGTTCTGCGAGGGTGGTGAGCCGCTCCTTCAGCAACCTGAACAGGGTTTTGGTGTCGGTCAGCGGCCGGCCGGCCTGAATGCCGATCCGCCTGACCTCACCATCGACGCGGAAAAACGAAGCCTCGACTTCCCGCGCGCCCTCGACACGCTGCTGCAACTGCCGGAAAAGTTCATCGCCCAGCGCATGCAGCACCAGCTCAACACTGTCCATGACAATCAAGGGTTCGGCCATGCGCCGCTCGACCATGCAGGCGGGAACAATACGCCGGGGGGAGATCGGGTGGTGCGCATAGCCGAAAAGGGCATCGAGGCGATCCACCAGCCCGGCGCCGAAACGCGCGGCAAGGGCAGCACGGGGAAGCACTTCGACATCGCCGACCGTGCGCAGTCCGGCTCTCTTCAGACCGGCCAGATGAACATCCTCGATCTCGAGGCTGACGAGGCGCAAGCGACGCAATTTTTCCTTAAGCGCGGAATCCCCGATCACGTCTCCCGGTGAATGACGGGCAAATGCGTGGGCTGCCGCCGCATTGCCTGTAATGGCCGAGCGGACCACAACGCCATGCTGGCTCAGGCGCTGGTGGATATCCCGGCGCAATTGATGCTCGTCACCGAAGAGATGCACGCAGCCGGTAATATCGAGCATAAGCCCATCGGGGCCGTCGAGTGCGACCAGTGGCGTGTAGCGGTCGCACCAGTCAGCGAGTTTCTCCAAGAGGGCAGCGTCCTTGCGCGGTGAAGCGAAGGCAATATCGAGATTTTCAAACTGCGCCCGGGCGTCGGTCAAAGCCATGGTCTTGAACAGGCCTGCCTTGGCGGCGCGTTCGTCAAGGGCTGTCAGGCGCAAGGCGTTGGCGACTTTGTCGACGACAATCAGGAACTGTCCGGACTCAGCCCTTTGCGGATTTTCGCGTTTGAGGCGGTCGGTGGGCAGGTGTGGAAACCACAGCGCCAGAAACCGGTTCGATCTGTCTGAAAACATGATTGTCACTCTCCCATTGCAGGATCCAATGGCCTGTCATGCCCTGCCTGTTGCGTATAAGGGTGGCGTCAAACACCGGGTGACCCGGCGCATTGGCGCCGCTCGACCGCGACGCGTTCGAGCGGATCATCCAGCGTGTCACGGCGGAATTGTCGATTGGAACGGCGCCGAGCCGCAGCAGGAAGGCGGGCACGCCCGTCTGCTGGGCGGTCAGCAGCAATTTGCGCGTGGCTGTCAGGTCGAGGCATTTCGGATTGCTCCACGGCGCTATGATGACCGCGCCCGTTCCGCGGATGCCAAGGCTGTCCGATGCGGCTTTCAGCACATCCTGCGGCGACGAACAGCGCACGATGACGAGCCGCTGCGGATCAAGCCCGAGATGCTTCAACCCCGGCGCATAGGGAAAACCGTGTTCCTGCGCGGCAAAATCCTCTTCCAGCCAGATAAGAGGGCTCCGGGCGCTGGATGAGCGCAGGGCAAGGGCGATGACGAAGCCCGTTGCTGCGCCCGCATCGTGCATTTCCGCCGAAAAGACCTCATGCAGCGCGCCGCGTTGCAATCCCTTGCCAAGCACCCTGTCGATGCTTCTGTCGCCAAAACCAAAGGCACTGCGCGGCGCCTGCGCTTCCAGCGCATTCCGCTCGCTTAAAGACGCGATGTCGCGCCGCAACGCCGTAAGGTCGACGGTTGTCACCACGGTTTCCCCTGAATGTTCATGATATGTTCTATTATGGAATCCATTCGGCCAAAGAGTCAAGCGGAGTCCATGGAGGGACGGATTATATGACTCAGCGGTCGATGCGCGTGGAAAGGATGATGGACGAAATGGTGCGTTCCACACCTTCCAACGCGCCGATCCGATCCAGCAATGTATCGAGCTCACTGATGGAGGGCGCTTCCAGGATGACGATCATGTCGTACTGTCCGCTGACCGAATGCAGGGTCCGCACCCAGGCAATCTCGCGCAATGCCGCTTCAACCCGCTTGGCAAATTTCGGCAGGGCCGTGACCAGCACATGCGCCTTGACCAGATCCCGCTCATATTCGGGGGAAAGCAGCACGCTGTAGCCGCGAATCATCCCGCGCTTTTCCAGCCGTTCGATGCGGCTTTGTACGGTGGTGCGCGACACGCCGAGCTTACGGGCAAGGTCGGCGGTCGAGGCGCGGGCGTTCTCGCGCAGCAGGGAAAGCAGGGCGTGATCGGCATCTGTCAGCATAATGTCAAACTCATACGGCGTATTGCCAAAAAATAGGGTGTTATATCGTCAGTTTACACACTTCATTTCGACGAACAAGGGTGAGAAAATAATGAAAGTTCTGAAATCCTGAGGGGAATCACATGAAAGAGATCGTCATCGTCGGTGCAGGCAAAATCGGCGGAACAATCGCCAACCTGCTCGCAAACACCGGGGACTACCGCGTAACGGTCGTCGACCGGGCCCAGGCACAGCTTGATGCCCTGGACGTTTCCCCGCTTGTCGTTACCCGTTGCATCGAGATTGCTGAAGAGGGCGCGCTTGAAAAGGTTCTCGCCGGCAAATTCGCCGTGCTCAGCGCCGCTCCCTTCCACCTGACCACGCGGATTGCGCAAGCCGCTGCGTCGTCGGACGTGCATTATCTCGACCTGACCGAGGATGTTGCCAGCACCCGCATCGTCAAGCAGCTTTCGGCGACGGCAAAGACAGCCTTCATTCCCCAGTGCGGTCTGGCCCCGGGCTTCATCTCGATTGTCGCCAATGATCTGGCCAAGCGCTTCGATACGCTGGAAAGCGTGCGCATGCGCGTCGGTGCGTTGCCGCAGTACCCGTCGAATGCGCTCAACTACAACCTGACCTGGAGCACGGACGGCGTCATCAACGAATATTGCGAGCCATGCGAAGCCATCGTCGACGGTGAGCTGACCGAAGTGCCGCCGCTGGAAGAGCGCGAGGAATTCTCGCTCGACGGCGTAACCTACGAGGCTTTCAACACGTCGGGCGGTCTTGGTACCCTGTGCGAAACGCTGCTCGGCAAGGTCCGTACGCTGAACTACCGCACGATCCGTTATCCCGGCCATGCCGCCATCATGAAGGCCCTGCTCAATGATCTTGGCCTGCGGGACCGCCGCGACGTGTTCAAGGACATCCTGGAAAACGCCCTGCCTTCGACCATGCAGGACGTCGTGGTGATTTTCGTTACGGTCAGCGGCCGCAAAAAGGGCCGTCTCTTGCAGGAAACCTATGCCAACAAGGTCTATAGCGGCCATATCGGCAACGTGCTGTACAGCGGCATCCAGATCACCACGGCGTCGGCCATCTGCGCCGTTCTCGACATGCTGGCCAATGGCGACCTGCCGCAGCAGGGCTTCCTCAAGCAGGAGGATATCGCGCTTGATGCCTTCCTCGCCAACCGTTTCGGCAAGGCCTATGCCCAGACCGAAACAGCAGGGCGCCTCGTCGCCTGATCGTTCCGCTTGTCGGCTAACCTTTAAAACAACGCGCCGGATCCCGTATCCGGCGCGTTTTTTGTTGCGGTGTTTCGTTCATTTCCTTGCCTTGCGCTTCCGGAATCGGGGTGGTAGCGTTTTGAAAACATGTGAAAACAGTAAACATCACGCGGCTCACCAGGGCGTTTCTATGTCTTGCTGAACGGGAGGTGATGCCGGGAGGAAGACAATGGAACGGCGTGAATTTCTTGTGGGCGCAGCGGCCCTGTCCATGCTGGCTGCATCGAACACGGGACTGATGGCACAGACAGGCGGGGCGCTGGAAAAAACCAGCCTGACGCTGGGTGTCGGCGGAAAGCCGCTCCTCTATTATCTCCCGCTGACCATTGCCGAGCGTCGCGGCTTTTTCAAGGATGCCGGTCTTGATGTGACGATCAACGATTTCGGCGGCGGGGCAAAATCCCTGCAGGCGCTGGTGGGCGGCTCCGTCGATGTGGTGACCGGTGCTTACGAGCACACGATCCGCATGCAGGCGAAGGGGCAGGATGTCCGTGCACTGTGCGAGCTCGGGCGTTTCCCGGCCATCGTGATTGCCGTGCGCAAGGAACTGGCCGACAAGGTCAAATCTCCCGCCGACTTTGCCGGCCTGAAGCTTGGTGTCACCGCCCCCGGTTCGTCGACGGCCCTGACCGTCCAGTATGCCATGGTAAAGGCGGGCTTGAAGGCCAACGATGCGCCGCTGATCGGCATTGGTGGTGGTGCCAGCGCTGTTGCTGCGATCAAGCAGGGCCAGGTGGATGTGATTGCGCATCTGGATCCCGTCATTGCCAAGCTCGAAGCGGACGGCGATATCAAAATCCTCATCGATACGCGTACCGAAGAAGGCACGCGCGCCCTGTTCGGCGGCTCCAATCCGGCGGCGGTTCTCTATGTGAAAAAGGACTTCGCCGATGCGAACCCCAACACCTCGAAGGCGCTGGTGGGTGTTTTCGTCAAGACGCTGAAATGGCTGCATAGCGCTACGCCGGAAGAGATCGCCGACAGCGTTCCCGCCGAATACCAGCTGGGTGACAAGCCGCTTTACCTCAAAGCCATCGCCAATTCGCTGCCGACCTACTCGCTGGACGGGGTTCTTCCCATGGAGGGCATGCAGTCGGTTCTCAATACGCTGAAAATCCTCGACCCCGAATTCGCCAATGCGACGATTGACCTTGCCGCGACCTATGATGACCGTTTCATCAAGGGGTGAGGCATAAGGGCCAATGATCATTGCACGGAAGACCACGCAGGCCCTGAACGAGGCCCAGGATGTCAATGCCGTTGAGCTCAACGGCATCCATATTGCGTTTCCCCTGCAGGGGGGCGGCACCTATGAGGCTGTCGGTGAGACGAACCTCGTGGTCAGCGACCGGGAGTTCGTGGCGATTGTCGGTCCCACCGGCTGCGGAAAATCGACACTGCTCAATGCCACGGCGGGTCTTCTCAAGCCGGCGCAGGGGCAGGTCCGCACGTTTGCCAAGCCGCTGTCGGGCTTGAACAAACATGCAGGCTATCTCTTCCAGCAGGATTCACTGATGCCCTGGAAGACCGCGATCGACAACGTGGCCATCGGGCTGGAGGTGGCGGGCACGCCGCGCCGCGACGCCCTGGAGCAGGCACGGGTCTGGCTCGGTAAAGTGGGTCTCGCGGCCTTCGCCGATCGTTATCCGCACATGCTGTCGGGCGGCCAGCGCAAGCGCGTCGGGCTGGCTCAGGTGCTGATCCGTCATCCCAAGATATTGCTCATGGATGAGCCTTTCGGGCCGCTCGACGCCCAGACACGGCTGATCATGGGTGACCTCCTGCTCGATTTGTGGTCGGCGGACCGCAAGGCGGTGATGTTCGTTACCCACGACCTTGATGAGGCCATCGGTCTTGCCGACCGAGTGATCATCATGTCGGCGGGACCCTCATCCCGTATCATCGGCAATTACACGATCCCGCTGGCGCGACCGCGCAACATGGCCGACATCAAGTCCGAGCCGCAATTCCACGAGGTGCACCGGGAAATCTGGAATGCCTTAAAAGAGGAAGTTTTGAAGGGTTATCGGCAGACGGAAGAGGTCCGGCCATGAACAGGCTTACACTGATCAGCCTGCAGGTGCTTGTGGCGGTTGTCACCTTGGTGTTCTGGCACATCGCCTCGACGACAACCCTTATCGGCAACCCGAAAACCATCAGCTTTTTCTTTGCCGAACCGCTCGCGGTCGGCAAGCGCATGATCCAGTGGTTCATGGAAGGATCGATCTGGTACCACCTCGGCATCACGCTGACCGAGGCGGCGCTTGCCTTCATCATCGGCTCGCTCGGCGGGGTCATCATCGGGTTCTGGTTTGCCCGCAAGCCCTTGCTCGCTGCGGTGTTCGATCCCTATGTCAAGGCGGCCAATGCCCTGCCGCGCGTCGTGCTCGCGCCGATCTTTGCGTTGTGGCTGGGGCTCGGCATCTGGTCCAAGGTGGCGCTGGGCGTGACGCTGGTGTTCTTCATCGTCTTCTTCAATGTCTATCAGGGCGTCAAGGAAGTCAGCCCCGCGGTTCTTTCCAACGCCCGCATGCTTGGAATGAACGAGCGCCAGCTGCTGCGGCATGTCTACATGCCGTCGGCCCTCTCATGGATGTTCTCGTCGCTGCACACATCCGTGGGTTTTGCCGTGGTCGGTGCGGTGGTGGGCGAATATCTGGGGTCCGCTGCCGGGCTCGGCTACCTCATTCACGAGGCCGAAAGCGTGTTCGATGTCACCGGCGTTTTCGCGGGGATGTTCGTGCTGATGGGCTTTGTCATACTGGTGGACTGGCTGGTGACGCTGGTCGAAAACAGGCTGCTCGTCTGGCGGCCCAGGACCTCGGTCATTACCAGCAGATAGGCGACCGCCACCGGCACTCCGGTGACGGTCTTTGCTCAGATAGCCGTCAGATCCGCTCCGCGCGTTTCCTTCGACAGGAGCACGCAGACAATGCCCGGTATGACCATGACCGCCGCGTAGATGATGACCGCATGCGGCGTGCCGGTTGCGTTGAGCAGCAGCGTTGCAATCAGCGGTGCAACAGAGCCGCCGACCACCGAGGCGACCTGATAGCTGATCGACATGGCGGAATAGCGCACATGAGTCGGAAACAGCTCCGTGAAGAACGGGGCCATGCTGCCGACGATTATGCCGTGGAATGTCAGGGTGAGCAGGGTTGCCTGCAGGACCAGACGCGGATCGGCCCCGTGCGGCAGGCTGAACAGATAGGCACCCGCAGCAAGGCCGCCAACCAGTCCCAGCAGCATCAATGGCTTGCGGCCAAAACGATCCGAGGCGTAGGCTGCGGCCATGATGACGATGACTTCAAGGATCGAGCCCCAGAACAGGGCGCCCACGCCGACGGACCGCGCCAGCCCGAGGAACTGGACGGTGAGAACGAGAAAGAAGGTCGTGAACAGATAGAACAGGGTGTTTTCGGCTGTTTTGACCAGAAACACCTGGCCCATGGGCTTGCTGAAATGCTTGAAGGCTTCCGACAGAGGGGCGGCCGGCACGGATTTGCGCTTCTCGACCAGCTCGATGAAGGCAGGAGATTCCTCCACCTTGCGGCGCATCCAGAAGCCAAGGACAACCAGAACGATCGAGAACAGGAACGGCAGGCGCCATGCCCAGTCGACAAAGGCCTGCTCGCCGAAGCGTAGGGTCAGGAAGCTGATCGTGGCTGCGGCCAGCACGTTTGCTGCGGGGCCGCCGATCATCGGGAAACTGGTCCAGAAGCCGCGCTGTTTGCCCGGCATGGATTCGGCGACGATGAGCAGCGCTCCTGTGGCCTCGCCGCCCACGGCAATCCCCTGGAAAATGCGCAGCAGCACCAGCAAGGCGGGTGCCAGAACGCCAACCGAGGCATAGGTCGGCAACAGGCCCATGGCAAAGGTTGAGCCGCCCATCATGGCGAGGCTGACCACAAGTGCATTCTTGCGGCCGATGCGGTCGCCCAGCACGCCGAAGATGATGCCGCCGAGCGGGCGGGCAATAAAACCAATGGCAAAGGTGCTCAGGCCGAGCAGAATGCCGATTGCCGGGTCGGCGGTCGGAAAAAACGCCTTGTCGAAAACCAGCACGGCGCAGGTGGCAAAAACAAAGAAGTCATACCATTCGATGATGGTGCCCACCGCGCTGGCAAAAAGCAGCCGCGCGCGTTTTCCGAATCCGTCCTGAGCCATGAATTTTCCTCCCAATGGCATGGTTGACCCCGGGAGGCGTTCTACTGGCTCATTTTGTAACCATCAACGCATGCGTTTCAGGTGTTTTTCAGGCCCATTCTCCCCGGCGCATGACGGGGACTGTGCTGCCGTCCGCATTGACGCCATCCACATCGATCTCGCCAGATCCGATCATCCAGTCGATGTGAATGAGGCTCTTGTTGCCGCCGCGTGCTGCAACCTCTTCGGGTGACAGCGTGTCGCCGTTGACGAAGCACTTGGAATAGCACTGGCCGAGCGCGATATGGCTCGCGGCATTTTCATCAAACAGGGTATTGAAGAACAGAAGGCCGGAAGCAGAGATCGGCGACGAATGCGGTACCAGTGCCACTTCGCCCAGGCGCCGCGCCCCGTCATCGGTGTTCAGCACCTTGTTGAACACCTCTTCGCCGCGCGAAGCCTTGGCCTCGACGATCCTGCCGCCTTCAAAACGCACCGAGATATCCTCGATCAGTGTGCCCTGATGGGATAGAGGCTTCGTACTGGAGACATGTCCATCCACGCGCAGGGCATGCGGCGTGGTGAACACCTCCTCCGTCGGGATGTTCGGGTTGCAGGTGATGCCATTCTTGGCGGTCGAGGCGCCGCCCTGCCACCGGTGCTCGTCGGCAAGACCGACAACCAGATCGGTGCCCGGGCCCTTGAAGTGCAGGGAGGCGAAGTTGAGGCCATTCAGCCATTCGCGGCGTTTGGCAAGCACGGCATTGTGCTCCCGCCATGCGGTGACGGGATCATCAATGTCAACGCGCGACGCGGCAAAGATGGCGTCGGCCAATTTGGCAACCGCTGCGTCCTCGGAAAGATCCGGGAAAACCTGCTTCGCCCAGGATGGATTCGGATACGAAACGATGTTCCAGTTGACGTCGAAACCGGCAATTTTCTCCAGTGCCGGCTGATAGGCCTTGGAGGTTGCCCGGTTGGCGCGGGCGACCTTTTCCGGGTCTTCCGCCGAAAGCAGCATGGGATTGTCACCGGCTATGGCAAGCCGCGCTGTGTTCGATGAAAAGGCCTTGGCCATTCCCTCGAAGAGCCATGTGGCGGCGTGGTCGAAACTCTCCGCGGGCGCATGGCGATAGCGCATCAGCGTCGCTTCTTCGTCCGCATAGAAGGAGGTGACCAGACCGGCGCCCGCCTTGTAGGCGTGCTCGGTGATACGGCGCACCAGCGGCAGCGCAGCCAGCGGCGCGGTGATCAAGAGGTCTTGCCCCGCTTGCAGTTGCAGGCCGATTTTGACGGCAACTTCGGCCAGACGGTCGAGTTTTGCGGAATCGATGGAGGTGGTCTTTGCGGATGTGGTCATGACGGTTCCAGAGTGACGGCGGAATGGAAAACGGGAGATAAGGCGGGGTCGCGCAACAGTCTGCTTCCCCGCCTGCCTGATCAATCCTCGTGGATCAGGCTGTGGTCGCGGCTGTCGCGCATCTTGATATAGACGATGAGGGACAGGCCGATCATGATGGTGACATACCAGAAGAACCAGGTTTCGTGGCCCTTCTCCTTGAATTTCAACGCCACCCATTCGGCAGTGCCGCCAAAGAGCGTGTTGGCAAGCGCATAGGGCAGGGCAACGCCAAGCGCCCGGATATGCGCGGGGAAAAGCTCAGCCTTCACGACAGCGTTGATGGATGTATAGCCCGTCACGATCAACAGACCGGCCAGCGACAGGGCAAAAGCGGTATAGGGGTTGGTTGTGACCGCCAAAGTCGAGAAGATCGGATAGGTGAAGAGAACGCCGAGAATGCCGAAGCCGACCATCAGCGGCTTGCGGCCGATCTTGTCCGAAAGAGCCCCGGCAATCGGCTGGCACAGCATGAAGATCAGCAGGGCAAGCGCGGTGATCTCGGTGGAGGATTCCTTGCTGAAACCGGAGGTGTTGACGAGGAATTTCTGCAGGTACGTGGTGTAGGCATAGAAGGCGAGCGTACCGCCCGATGTCAGCGCCAGAACGGTGAACGCTTCTTTCGGATAGTGCCGGAACAGGGCAAAACCGCTGGATTTCGGCTTGTCATCGTTCTTGGCGTTGTGAAAGGACTGGGTTTCGGCAAGGCCGCGGCGAATGTAGAAAACCGCGATGGCCAGGAAGCCGCCAATGGCGAAAGGAATGCGCCAGCCCCACGCACCGAGCTGTTCCGGTGTCAGGATGCGCTGCAGGATAAGCAGGACCACAAGGGCCACGAGCTGTCCGGAAATCAGCGTCACGTACTGGAAGCTTGAATAGAAGCCGCGGCGGTTCTTGCCGGCCATTTCGCTGAGATAGGTTGCGCTGGCGCCATATTCGCCGCCGACGCTCAGGCCCTGCAGCAGGCGTGCCAGGACCAGAAGGGTTGGAGCCAGAAGGCCGATCGATTCGTAGCCCGGCGTGATGGCAATCAGCAGTGAGCCCAGGCACATCAGCGTCACGGACAGGGTGAGGCCAGCCTTGCGGCCCTTGCGGTCGGCATAGATGCCCATGACCCAGGCACCGATCGGACGCATCAGGAAGCCGACGGCGAAGACCGCTGCGGCGCTCAGAAGCTCGGCGGTCTGGTTGCCGGAAGGGAAAAAGACGGGGGCAAAATAGAGCGTGAAAGCGGCATAGACATACCAATCATACCATTCGACAAGATTACCCGCTGAACCGCCGATGATGGATTTCAGTCGGGTTTTAACATCGGGTGCAACGGCAATGGGTGCGGTTTCGGCAATATCGCTCATGAAAATTCCTACCTTTGATTGTGGCTGACCGTCTGCGCGGCGCTGACTTCCGGCATGGCGTTTCTTCGGTGTGAAACAGGGACTCCCTGCCTCCAAGTCTTAGGGCAGCCCCCGCCAGAATTCAAATCCTTATCTGCCCGGCCGATTTTGACGCGATCCGCTGACGCGCAACTGCACCAAAGCGTGATCGCAAAGATCAGAAAATTGCCATGATCCGGGAACTCCCTCTGACCGGTGCCGTTTTTCACAATGGGAAGGACGCGAGACAAGACACGTTGCACTCGAACACCCCTGTCATTTTGCCGGCAACAATCCTCAGGAGAAGAAGATGGATCTCAACAGACGCGATATGCTTGTCCTCTCGGGCGCCGTGGCAGCCACAACGCTCTTTGCTCCAAACATCCAGGCGCGTGCGGCCGCCCCTTTCAAGCAGCCGGAACTGCCCTATGCTGAAGACGCTCTGGCGCCCGTCATCTCCGCGCGCACGGTCGGCCTGCATTATGGCAAGCACCATGCGGGCTATTTCAAGAAGCTGAACACCCTGGTGGAAAAGACGCCCTATGCCGATCTTTCGCTCGAAGAGGTGGTGGTGCGGGCGAAGAAGGAAGGCAATATGCCCGTCTTCAACAATGCGGCGCAGGCGTGGAACCATAACGTGTACTGGCAGCAATTCCAGGGCGGGTCCGCGCCCGCCAGGGGTGCCTTTGCAACGGCGGCAGAAAGCGGCTTTGGCGGGCTTGATGGCCTGAAGAAGAAGATCGTTGCCGAATCAGACAATGTCTTCGGGACAGGCTGGGTCTGGCTGGTCAGGGATGGCGACAAGCTTGCCGTGGCGGGCATGAAAGACGCTGGCGATCCGCTGGCTGAAGGCGGGAAGGCCGTGCTTGGCATCGACGTCTGGGAGCACGCCTATTATCTCGACTATGAAAACCGCCGTGCCGAGCATGTGGCAGCGGTTCTCGACAAGCTGGTTAACTGGCAGTTCGTTTCCGACCGGTTTGACGCCTGATCCGGTTCTTTGCCGCGATAGTTCGGAAAATAGCCTAGCCGAAATTCGGGACGCGGATATAGTGTTCGAGCGGGCTGATGTGTCCCTGCGGTTCATCATCCTGCCCGTCATCGGCCGCTTCCTGCGCCAGCGCCGCATCCTTCTCCAGGCGCGCCTCGCGGATTTCCTTTTCCGAACTTTCGCCCATGCACAGGGCGCCAAGCAGGATCATGCGCGCCTTGCCGGCAAGGCCGGAATGGTCTTCGTCCAGGGCGATATCGAGAATGACCCGGCTGAAATCGGTTGGCTCCGGCGCAATTCCAGCGGTGCGGCGGAGCCGGTCGCGGCGCATGTTCTCGGCATTGATCAGGCTGTAGAGCTTTTCGCGCAGGTCCGCGCCGACGTTCTCGTATTGAGCTGCCAGGCCCGGTGCAGCCGCGGCGAGCTTCTGCTTTTGCCGCTCCCGGTGCCGTTTCTGTCTCTCTGCGTTGGATAGTGCCATGGGTATGTCTGTGCCGTAACGAACGCGAATCACTTGCATGAACTAGATAGGGGTGCGTGCCCTAACGGGCAACATTATGGTCACGTAACATACAGACTGTGGATAACAATCGTTACGATTGCGTGCGTTACGTAACGCGAGGCGTTATGGCATTGGGCCCCGCCATAACGCCTGTGACGGAACCATAAGAACGTGGTGGCGTTCTTTGACGCGCAGGGTTAGGGATATTGCACGATAAGGTTGCAAATCTGTCGGCCTGAATGAATGGAATTGTAAATGGAAACCAAGGCCAATTATCTTGTGGTCAGTATTTTCACCCTGCTGGTGAGTGCGCTGGCCCTTGGTTTCGTCTACTGGATCGAGCGTTTGGGCGATACGCGGCCCACGGCAATGCTTGAGATCCGCATTCCGGGCTCTGTTACGGGACTGGCCGTGAAAAGCCAGGTTCTGTTCAACGGTCTGAAGGTTGGTGACGTGACCCGGCTTTTCGTCGATGCCAGCAATCCCGATGTGGTGATCGCCCAGACGCAGATCGATGCAACCACGCCAATCACGCGGTCGACCCAGGCGCAGCTGGCTTTCGTCCTTTTGACCGGGCAAGCTTATATCGAGCTGAAGGGCGGCAAGAGTTATGAGCCGAAGCTCCTTGAAGAAGCGGAAAAGGAAGATACGGTCGCGCGTATCGATATCGACCCGTCATCCCTGAAAACCCTTGTCCAGACGGTGCAGGATGTGCTGCAGCGCGTGGATCGTGCCATGGATGCAACCGAAAACTATCTGGACGAGATGAAAGGGCCGGCGCTCGACCGGGCGCACGAAGCCAAGGCGTTTACCCAGCAGCTTGCCGACAGCACGGATATGATCAACCGTTACGGACAGCGGGCGCAGGATGTGCAGGCGGTGATACAGGATGCGCGTGAAACCATGTCGCGGATCAACCAGGCGTCTGTCAAAGTCGATGATGCGCTGACGAAGCTGGACAAGGAACTCTCCGAAGACAAGGGCAGCACGGTCGCCAATATCCGCGAACAGCTGCAATCCTATCGCGATACGGCTGACAGCCTGCAGGCCCGGCTGGCGCCAATCCTGAAAACACTGGGAACCTATACCGGTGAAAAGCTGCGCAACGCGCAAAAGTTCATTTCCGACAGCCGGCGCTCGGTCGAGTCTATCGAACGGGCGATTTCGAACTTTGACAGCAATCCGCGGGACGTTCTGTTCGGTGGAGACAGCAAGGTTCCGGAGTATAACGGGCGGCGCTGAATCCGGGATCGCCGCCGCATAGGCGTTCAAGGTAGTGCTCGACACACCGGCATTCGATGGATAGCGTTGCAACCCTGTATGGGGGATATGATGCGGTTCAATGTGATCGGAACGGGACTTTTGATTGCGGCACTTGCGGGCTGCACAACGCCATCCGGCGGCAGGAGCGGCGAAGCCGCGCTTGTGGCGGATGTCAAGCAACTGGTGACCACATCCTATCAGTGCCAGAATGCGCTTGGCCGCGAGCCGCATTACTCCGCCATTGAAAGCAGCGAGACGATCCTCAAGGCGCTTGGCCGCTCACCTGAGGAGGCTGACCGGACCGTTCGCGGCTGGCTGAAAGGCCTGATCGCGTCACCGAGGCAGCCAACGGATATGGACCGCAAGTCGTGCAAGGATACGCTGCTGAAACTGGCGGAGAAAGTCAGGGTCGAATTCGAGGCGCGCAAAACCAGGGGATGATGCATGGCTGAGCCGGACCCCACGCAATCTGCCTCCCTGTCACCGGTATTGTTTGTTCTGGTGCTTGTGTTCGCTGCCGGTGTGAGTTCGGTTTTGTTCTATCCGGCAATGTCTCTGCTGGGCGGCATTGTCGGGCTGTTCCGGGCGACGGGTTAGCCCCCACATTTCAAACGGTCTTGACGCGTTGCGGACATGTTGCCGTAATCCGTGCGATGTATATTGCCGCGCCTATGGAGGCTTCGTAATGGCTCGCATGTCTGGCATGTTTCTGATTGTTTTGTTTTTCATTGCTCTGGTTTCCTTCGAGATTCTCAAGAAAGAGCAGATCGCCGGTTCGGGACATGTCATTGCCAAGACGATCGATATCGAGACATTCGATGGGATTACGCTGGAAGGTATCGGCAATATCCAGATGAAGCAGGGCGACGGCGAGAGTCTCGTCGTCACGACGGACGACAATATCCTCCCCCTGCTGGATATCGGTGTTCGCGGCGGCGATCTCGTGCTTGGCACCCGGGGCAGGATCGAAATCGTGCCGTCGAAAACGGTAGCATACGATATTACGGTCAAGGACCTCAGCCGGGTCACATTGTCCGGTTCCGGCAGCATCCGCGCCGGCGCATTCAAAAGCAGCACGGTGAAGATCGATTTGTCCGGCTCCGGCGACATCCAATTCGACGCGCTGAGCGCTGAGCAGATTCTGCCCCGGGTGACCGGCTCGGGCAGCGTAAAGCTGGATAACATAGCGGCCGGCGACGTCGCTGCCGCGATCACCGGATCGGGGCAGATCAGCCTTGGCGGCAAGGCGCAGACGCAGGAACTCGATCTGGATGGCTCGGGCGCCTATAACAATGGCGACCTGGCCACCGATGCCACGAAGGTGGATATTTCGGGAAGCGGCAGCGCCTTGGTCCAGGCAAAGAACACGCTGGATATTTCGGTGAACGGCAGCGGCAGGGTGGAATATTACGGCCAGCCGGCGGTCGAACAGCGCGGCCATGGTTCGATGCGCGTCACGCCGCTCGGGGAGAGGTAGGCATTTCGCCGTTTGCGTGGATCTGGTTGAACTGTCCGGCGAAGCGGACCGGGCTTAAGTCTGGAGACGCGTCTTCAGGAAAGTGATGGCGGAGAGGGAGGGATTTGAACCCCCGATGGAGTTGCCCCCATGCCGCATTTCGAGTGCGGTGCTTTCAACCACTCAGCCACCTCTCCGCGTAAAAGCGCCTGTCGTGGACAGACGCCTGATAAAGCCGGGATGTTCTCCCTGCCGGTGCCGCGATGTCCCGAAGGACTTGGCTTGAGCGTGCGACGCGCTAGATAGCGGGCAAAGCGCAAGGATACAAGAGCAATTTTGCGTTAAATTTCTTGACTCTCGCATAATCCTCACCTTATAAGCGCCCGACGACTGGCGTGGGGGATTCTCCGCGCCGTTTGTTTTTGAGTCCGGATGCCCGGATCCGCAAGGATTGCAGGCATCTTTCGATTAATATGTCACGACTGACAAAAAGACGGTTAGCGCCCTTCAAACGGCAAAAAACCGAACCGAACGCCGAAAGGGCATAAAATGTTCGCAGTCATCAAGACCGGTGGTAAGCAGTATCGCGTTGCCGCCAATGACCTTCTGAAGGTCGAGAAAGTTGCCGGCAATGCCGGTGATATCGTTGAATTTGCCGAAGTTCTGATGGTTGGCGTCGGTGCAGACGCTACGATCGGTGCTCCGACCGTTGGCGGCGCGCTGGTCACAGCCGAAGTCGTCGAGCAGGGCCGGGCACGCAAGGTCATCGCTTTCAAGAAGCGTCGCCGCCAGAACTCCAAGCGTACACGCGGTCATCGTCAGGAACTGACGACGATCCGGATCGCCGAGATCCTGACGGGTGGTGCCAAGCCTTCGAAGACTGCCGCTGACAAGCCGGTCAACAAGAAGCCTGCTCCGAAGGTGGAAGCTGCCGCTGCGGAAGCAACCGAGACGAAAGCCGCCCCGAAAGCCAAAGCTGCGCCGAAGAAGGCTGCTGCCAAGGCCGAAAAGCCCGCTTCGGGCGAGTAAGAACAGGTTTAAAGGAGCAATCCCATGGCACACAAAAAAGCTGGTGGTTCGTCGCGCAACGGTCGTGATTCCGAATCAAAGCGTCTTGGCGTGAAGAAGTTTGGCGGCGAGCGCGTGCTTGCCGGTAACATCCTCGTTCGTCAACGCGGCACCAAATGGCATGCGGGCGTCAATGTTGGCATTGGCAAGGACCATACACTCTTCGCACTTGAAGCCGGTGTTGTATCTTTCCGTACCAAAGCCAACGGCCGTAGTTTCGTGTCGATCGTGAACCCGATCGCCGAAGCAGCAGAATAGCTGGTCCTGCTTGAAGCACCGGCGTCCCCATCGGACCCGGTGACTGGCATCCAAGCCAAGAGATCAAAGGGGAGATGGGGTTTCACCCATCTCCCTTTTCGCATCTGGAGGATAGCAAAATGGTTGCCGAATTACTGGAAGACGATGAAGACAGGCTGGATCTGATAGACTGTCCGGTCCTCGTGACCGAACGCCTGGTCCTGCGCGCGCCGCACACCGAGGACGTTGACGCAATTGCCCGTCTCGCCGACAATCCCCGTGTGGCGGAAATGCTTTCCCGCATGCCCCATCCCTACACGCAGGATCATGCGGTGGACTTCGTGCGCCGCGCCAATGCGGGCGAGATCGGCAAATGCGTCTACGCGATTACCCTTGCGCAATCCGGCACCTTCATCGGCTGCTGCGGCATCAATTACCGCCGCAGCAAGGACTTGCGGATGAGCGAGCCTCGCCGGGATGAGCTGGAGATCGGCTATTGGCTGGGCGAACCTTACTGGGGCAAGGGCTATGCCACGGAAACCGCGCATGCGCTGGTGGATCTCGTGTTCCGCGCCACGCAGGTGGAAAAGCTGCATGCGTCGTGCCGGGTCTCCAACATCGGTTCGCGCCGCGTGCTCTACAAGAGCGGGTTCCAGTATGCCAATACCGGCATGATGGACTCACTCGCTGCGGGCAATGTGCCCGTCGAACGCTATATGCTGGATCGCCGGACATGGATCGGGCTTCGCAGCTGGAACGCATAAATTACAATTGGCCGCCGCGATCTCTTGCGACGGCCAGTTTTCTTCCCGCGTATTTTCCTGTAATGGCTCGGGACATCAAAAAGGACTGAACTTCCATGAAATTTCTCGATCAGGCGAAAGTCTATATCCGCTCCGGCGATGGTGGTGCCGGCTCGGTATCGTTCCGCCGTGAAAAATTTCTGGAATTCGGCGGTCCCGATGGCGGCGATGGCGGGCGCGGCGGTGACGTCTGGGCCGAGGCCGTGGACGGTCTCAACACGTTGATCGACTATCGCTACCAGCAGCATTTCAAGGCCAAGACCGGCATGCACGGCATGGGCCGCAACATGACGGGCGGCAAGGGTGCCGACGTGGTACTCAAGGTTCCCGTGGGAACGCAGATTTTTGAAGACGACAATGAAACCCTGATCTACGATTTTACCGCCGTGGGCCAGCGCTACCGTCTTGCCAAGGGCGGCAATGGCGGCTTTGGCAATCTGCACTTCAAGACATCGACCAACCAGGCGCCGCGCCGCGCTAATCCGGGACTCGAAGGCGAAGAGCGCAATCTGTGGCTGCGGCTGAAACTGATCGCCGATGCCGGTCTTCTCGGCAAGCCGAATGCCGGCAAGTCGACATTTCTTGCCAGCGTGACGGCAGCCAAGCCGAAAATCGCCGATTATCCCTTCACCACCCTGCATCCGAATCTGGGCGTTGCCCGCGTCGATGCGCGCGAATTCGTCATTGCCGATATTCCGGGATTGATCGAAGGCGCGCATGAGGGCGTCGGTATCGGCGACCGGTTCCTTGGCCATGTCGAGCGCACACGGGTTCTCCTGCATCTGGTTTCGGCACAGGAAGAGAATGTGGCCGAGGCCTACAAGACCGTGCGCACCGAGCTTGAAGCCTATGGTCATGGGCTCGCCGACAAGCTGGAGATCGTGGCGCTGAGCCAGATCGACACGCTGGATGCCGCGGCGCGCAAGAAGAAAGTGACTGCGCTGAAAAAGGCCGCGGGCCGCGAGCCGATGCTGCTGTCTTCGGTCAGCCGCGAGGGTGTCGAGCAGGTGCTGCGGGCCCTGTCTGCGATCATCCTTGAATCGCGCCAGTCAGAGGCCCCGGCAGAGGTCGATACCCGCTTCAAATATTGAGTGCATCATGTCCGTGCAGAACGAGCTCGCTTCTCCCGCCACCCTCAAGCTTTCCGCCTATCGGCGGATCGTGGTCAAGATCGGTTCGGCATTGCTGGTGGACCGCTCCAAGGGGCTGAAGCGCGACTGGCTGGAAAGCCTCGGTGCCGATGTGGCAAAGCTGGTGCAGGCAGGCGTCGAGGTGATGATCGTCTCATCCGGTGCCATCGCCCTCGGCCGGACGGTGCTTGGACTGCCGAAGGGCGCGCTGCGGCTGGAGGAAAGCCAGGCTGCGGCTGCGGCGGGTCAGATCGAACTTGCCAAAGCCTATTCCGAGGTGCTGGGCGGGCATCAGCTGCGCGCGGGTCAAATTCTCTTGACCCTGTCGGACACCGAGGAACGCCGCCGTTATCTCAACGCCCGCGCCACGGTCGGCACCCTGCTGCGGCTCAAGGCCGTGCCCGTCATCAATGAGAATGACACCGTGGCGACCACGGAAATCCGTTATGGCGACAATGACCGCCTTGCTGCGCGTGTGGCGACGATGATGGGGGCGGACCTTCTGATTCTCCTGTCCGACATTGACGGGCTCTATACCGCGCCGCCGCATCAGAATCCCGATGCGCAGTTCCTGCCGGTTGTCGACGCCATCACCCCTGACATCGAGGCCATGGCTGGCGCGGCCGCGTCGGAATATTCGCGCGGCGGCATGAAGACCAAGCTTGATGCCGGCAAGATTGCCAATGCGGCGGGCACGGCGATGATCATTGCCTCCGGCACGCGCATGCATCCGCTGGGTGCCATCGATGCGGGCGAACGGTCGACGCTGTTCAAGCCGAGCCTCAATCCTGTGAATGCATGGAAGACGTGGATATCGGGCAATCTCGAGCCGGCCGGGCGGCTGGTGATCGACGAGGGTGCGCTTACGGCGCTCAAATCTGGCAAATCGCTTCTGGCTGCCGGTGTCCGTGACGTTGCCGGTCAGTTCACCCGCGGCGATACGGTTGCGGTGGTCGGTCCGGACGGACGCGAAGCCGCGCGCGGCCTTATTGCCTATGATGCCGCAGATGCCGTAAGGATTGCAGGACGCAAGACCAATGAGATTGCCGCGATCCTCGGTTATGATGCCCGGTCGGCGATGATTCACCGGGATGATCTGGTTGTACGCGCAGCAAAACGTGCTGCGAAGGAGTGAGAAATGCTGGGACGGGTCGAACCGATTGACGACGTTGCTGAATTGATGGCCGGAATCGGCCGCAAGGCCCGTGCCGCTGCCCAGCCGCTGTCCATCGCTTCGCCGGAACAGAAGATGATTGCCCTGATCGCCATGGCGGATGCGGTGGATCGCCGTGCCCCGGAGATTCTGGACGCCAACCGGCAGGATATGGCCGATGGCGAAAAGGCCGGTATGGCCGCCTCGCTGCTCGACCGGCTGAAACTGGATGCCGGCCGTATCGCCGCGATTTCGGAAAGCATCCGCACCATTGCCGCCCTCAAGGACCCCGTTGGGGACATCATTGCCGAATGGGACCGTCCCAACGGCCTGCACATAGAGCGCGTGCGCACGCCGCTCGGTGTTATCGGCGTGATTTACGAAAGCCGCCCGAATGTAACAGCCGATGCGGGTGCCCTTTGCCTGAAGTCGGGCAATGCCGTCATCCTGCGCGGCGGGTCGGATTCCGCCCATTCCTCCCGCGCCATCCATGCGGCGCTGACCGAAGGGCTCGAAGCGGCGGGTTTGCCCAGGGATGCCATCCAGCTCATCCCGGTGACGGACCGTGCCGCGGTCGGTGAAATGCTGAAGGGGCTGGACGGCAATCTCGATGTCATTATTCCCCGTGGCGGCAAAAGTCTCGTCGCCCGGGTGCAGGCGGAAGCGCGTGTGCCGGTCTTTGCCCATCTGGAAGGGCTCTGCCACGTCTATGTCGACGCCTCCGCCGATCTCGACATGGCGCGCCGGATTATCGTCAATGCCAAGATGCGCCGGACCGGCGTCTGCGGTTCGGCCGAGACACTGCTGCTCGACCGGCTGATCGCCCCCGCCCGTCTTTTGCCGCTGCTTGAGGATTTGCAGGCAGCAGGCTGCGAAATTCGCGGTGATGCCGCAGTGGTCCAGCTGTTTGCCGCGGCAAAACCGGCGACGGAGGAAGATTGGTCGACGGAATATCTCGATGCCATCATATCCGTGAAGCTGGTTGACGGTATTGGCGACGCGATCGCGCATATCAATCACTATTCGTCCCACCATACGGAAGCGGTGATTGCCGAGGACATGCATGTGGTCGAGCGGTTCTTCAACGAAATCGACTCTGCCATCCTGCTGCACAACGCCTCGACACAGTTTGCCGACGGCGGTGAATTCGGCATGGGTGCGGAAATCGGCATCGCGACGGGCAAGATGCATGCACGGGGCCCCGTGGGTGTGGAGCAGTTGACATCCTTCAAATACCGCGTGCGCGGCAATGGCCAGACCCGCCCGTGACATCCATCGATGCGTTACGTCACGATTTTCCCGGCGTGAGCGATGCGCATCTGCGCATGCCTTTCGTTGAAAAGGGCATGACTGTCGGGCTGTTTGGCGGATCGTTCAATCCGCCCCATGCGGGCCACGCGCTGGTGGCGGAAATCTCGCTGCGCCGGCTGCAGCTCAACCAGCTCTGGTGGATTGTCACGCCGGGCAATCCGCTGAAGGACACGCGCCATCTGGCTCCTCTGGCGGAACGGCTGAAATTGTGCGAGCAGCAGGTGCATGATCCGCGCATCAAGGTGACGGCGTTCGAAGCAGCCTATAATGTGCGCTACACGGCCGACACGCTGGCTTTGATCAAGGCGCGCAATCCGGGTGTGAATTTTGTCTGGATCATGGGAGCGGACAATCTTGCCGATTTTCACCGCTGGCAGCGCTGGCAGAAGATTGCCATGACGTTTCCCATCGCCGTGATCGACCGTCCGGGTTCGACCTTGGCATTTCTCTCGTCGCGCATGGCCAAGACGTTTGACTATGCCCGTTTCGATGAGGATGACGCCCCGCTGCTGGCACGGGCACCCGCGCCGGCATGGACTTTCATCCACGGGCCGCGTTCATCGCTGTCATCGACGGCGATACGCAACGGAGCCGTAAAACGGCAGGAATGAAAACGTGAACAAAGGCCGTGTCGCGACGTCTTGAAAGTGTCATGCGACTCTGCCTATCTTAATAACGTGCAGCAAGATTAAAGGCTGCGGCGCGTTGTTCTTATTGGAAAGGAAATACACTGAGAACAGCAATTCAGAAGAAGGATGCCTTGGCACCTTCAACGGCGGAGATGAACGGTGCAACTTCCGTTTCTCTTGCCCTCCAGACGGTCCTTGCCAGTCTCGATGACTCCAAGGCTGAAAAAATTGTCCCCATCGATCTTCGCGGAAAATCTGTCATCGGCGACCATATGGTCATCGCATCGGGCCGTTCGCACCGTCACGTAACGGCGGTGGCTGATCAGCTCCTGCGTGCGCTGAAGGAAAGCGGTCACGGAAACAATGCGAAGGTTGAAGGTCTTTCCAGCGGTGACTGGGTGCTGATCGACACGGGCGATATCATCATCCATATTTTCCGTCCTGAAGTGCGCGAGTTCTACAACATTGAAAAGATGTGGCAGGCTCCCGAACTTGACGGGGAAACCGTACATTAGAGCAAGGTGTGCCGTTACGGCACACGGAGCCTGGTGTGAGAAAGTTCTGACGGATCGGGGCATCCCGGCATAACGCCAGCGGGGTGCTTCGGGCGGCTTACTGGATATGGACCGGTCATGCGCCGGAGAGTTATTCTTCGCGCCAAGTGATAAAGGACTGGACGTGCCATGCGTATCACCGTTTTTGCCGTGGGCCGGATGAAATCTGGCCCCGAACGGGAACTGGCAGACCGCTATTTCGACCGGTTGAAGAAAACCGGTTCGCCGCTTGGCCTCGAATTCAACTCCGTTACCGAAATCACCGAAAGCCGCGCCCAGCAGCCGGACCTGCGCAAACAGGAAGAGTCCGCCAAGGTGCTGGAAGTGCTGGATCAGGGCGGTGTGCTCGTTCTTCTCGATGAGCGCGGCAAGACCATGCCATCGGAAGACTTCGCCAATGCAATCGCCCGGTTTCGCGATGACGGTAAACGCCAGCTGCTCCTGGCGATAGGCGGGCCCGACGGCCACGATGCGGATTTAAGGAAGCGTGCCGATCTTGTGCTAGCGCTCGGCGCCATGACCTGGCCGCATCAGATTGTCCGGATTCTCGTGGCAGAACAGCTCTACCGCGCGACCACGATCCTTTCCGGGCACCCGTATCACCGGGTGTGAAGTGTTTTCGCCACCTCCGGCCGGAGATGGCGAAAAACGAGGCCCGTAATGCCGATCAATAATCGTCCGGCTGGTAGTAACGGTCATCGCGGTATTCACGCCGGTAGTCGCGGCGAGGATAGCGATCATCCCGCCAACGCGGGCGATCATTCTGATCCCGCCAGCGCGGACGCTCGGCACTGTCGGCAAAGACCGCTGAGCAGCCCTTGTCCACCCAGATGGTGCCGCGGCTGAAGCCCCAGCTCTGGCCGGGAATGCAGGCTGAACCCGAAAGCTGCCGGATGATCCGCGGCCGGCGCATGTCGGTCTCGCACTCATTGTAGCGGAAGCTGCGTGATTCGCATCTGATGGGCCGTTCCTGCGCCTGTGCGGCTGGAACCGTTACGAACTGCATACCCCCCAGGGTCACAGCCAAAGCTAGTATATATCGGTACATTTTCCCTCTCCGATATGATGTCAACACACGCTGAAAGCGCATGTGTTCAAGGCGCAATTGTGGTGTTTGTTCCGTGCTCGTCAATCACATTTCTACCGCTGCCTGTTATGCTTTGTCAGGTGAATCGTCCAGTCTCGCTGTTCACGAGATCGGAGATGAAGCTGGAGACCGCCGTGATGCGGCGCAGGGTGCGTACGGATTCGTGGTAGGCAAGCCAATAGGACCGGTGAATCGTCCGTTCCGGCAGGACCGGCACAAGGTCGGGATATTCCCGTGCGATGAATGTATGCAGAATGCCGATGCCCGCCCCGGCCTTGACCGCTTCCACCTGCCCGATGGCACTGGAAATCTCGAAAGCGGGGCGCCATTCGCGGGTGATTTCAGGCGCATAATTCAGCGAAGGGCTGATGACCAGATCATCGACATAACCGACCAGCCGGTGCGCCGCAAGATCTTCGATACTGCGGGGTGCCGGGTGCGCAGCCAGATAGGACCGGCTGGCATAGAGGCAGAGCGTGTAGTCGACGAGCTTTTTCGCCACGAGGCGGCCCTGATCGGGCCGGTCGACCGTAATGGCTATGTCAGCCTCGCGCCGCGACAGCGAGAAAGAACGGGGAACCGGAACAAGCTGGATCTTGAGATCGGGATAGCGGGCGGTGAGGGTGGCAAGACGCGGCGCGAGGAAGGAGACACCGAAGCCATCCGGCGCGCCAATGCGCACCGATCCGGAAATGGACACATCGGCATCGCCAAGCGAGGAGCGGATCGACAGCATTTCCGCTTCCATGCGCTCAGCCGACAGGAGGAATTCTTCACCGGCATGGGTCAGCTCGCAGCCGTTGGTGCGGCGGGTCAGCAGCTTGGTGTTGATGTCATTCTCCAGCGCGGTGAGACGGCGCGCCACCGTCGCATGGTTGACGCCAAGCCGTTTGGCCGCGCCGAGTATTTGACCCGAACGCGCGACAGCCAGAAAAATCCGCACATCGTCCCAGCTCATCGTTTGACCTCCTGCGCTATTCGTACTTCAATTTTTGCACAACGGATACGCTTTCGCTCGGCTTGCAATAAAAAATTTGAAGCGCGATGATGGGGCAACGAAATTCAGTCAATCCCAGGGAGGTTGCTCGCAATGCGTGAAGTCGGACATTTTATCGGTGGCAAGCATGTCGCCGGAACAAGCGGTCGCACGACCGAAATTTTCCAGCCCATGGACGGCACCGTTCAGGGCCGCGTGGCGCTGGCAACCCCCAATGAAGTGCGCGCTGCCATTGCCAATGCCAAGGCGGCTCAGCCGGCATGGGCCGCAACCAACCCGCAGCGCCGTGCGCGCGTGTTGCGCAAGTTCCTTGATCTTGTCGAAGCCGAATACGACTCGCTTGCCGAACTTCTGGCGCGCGAGCATGGCAAGACCATTCCCGATGCCAAGGGCGATATCCAGCGCGGTCTGGAAGTGGTCGAGGTTTGCCTCGGCTCAGCCCACATGCTCAAGGGCGAGTTCACCGACAATGCCGGCACGGGCATCGATGTTTATTCCATGCGCCAGCCGCTCGGCGTCGTTGCCGGCATCACCCCATTCAATTTCCCGGCGATGATCCCGCTGTGGAAGGCCGGTCCGGCGATTGCATCGGGCAATGCCTTCATTCTGAAGCCTTCCGAACGCGATCCGGGCGTGCCGATGCGTCTGGCCGAACTCTTCATCGAGGCCGGTTTGCCGGCGGGCATCTTCAACGTCGTCAATGGCGACAAGGAAGCTGTCGACACCATTCTGGATGATCCGGATATCAAGGCTGTCGGCTTTGTCGGCTCGACGCCGATTGCCCAGTACATCTATTCGCGCGCCACGGCCAACGGCAAGCGTGCCCAGTGCTTCGGCGGTGCCAAGAACCACATGATCATCATGCCCGATGCGGACATGGACCAGACGGTTGATGCCCTCATCGGTGCCGGTTACGGTTCAGCGGGCGAGCGCTGCATGGCGATCTCCGTTGCCGTTCCCGTCGGCAAGGATACCGCGGATCGTCTCGTCGAGCGCCTGATCCCCCGGGTTGAAAGCCTGAAGGTCGGCCCCTCCACCGATGCGTCGGCGGATTACGGCCCGGTTGTGACCCGGCAGGCGCTGGATCGCATCAAAGGCTATGTCGATCTGGGCATCCAGGAAGGTGCGAAGCTCGTCGTCGATGGCCGCGGCTTCAAGATGCAGGGCTATGAGAACGGCTTCTACATGGGCGGCTGCCTGTTCGATCATGTCACGCCTGACATGCGCATCTACAAGGAAGAAATTTTTGGTCCGGTTCTGGGCATTGTCCGTGCCGACACCTATGAGGATGCGATCCGTCTGCCGAATGAACACGAATACGGAAATGGCGTTGCGATCTTCACCCGTGACGGCGATGCTGCCCGGGATTTTGCCTCGCGCGTTCAGGTCGGCATGGTCGGTATCAATGTGCCAATTCCGGTTCCGATCGCCTATTACACCTTCGGCGGCTGGAAGGGGTCCGGCTTCGGCGATCTGAACCAGCATGGCCCGGATGCATTCCGCTTCTACACCAAGACCAAGACCGTCACGTCGCGCTGGCCGTCGGGCGTCAAGGACGGGGCTGAGTTCGTCATTCCGACGATGAAGTAAATCGCTTTGAGTTTTGAAATCGCCGTCCGGTTCCGCACCGGGCGGCGATTTTCTTTTGGGCCGAACCCGGTTTACGGGGCCATTGTCCGGAGATAGCCGATCAGCCGGGTCGCCTCGTCGGCGGCCTTGTCCGGTTCGCGGGCGATGATCGCCTTGATCAGCGCCGTGTGCGCCCCGGCGGATTGTTCGAGGCTGCCGGGCCGCTGCAGGCGGAACCAGAACCGGCGGCTATGGGTTTGCAGCGGGGACGCCAGACGGGCCGCATAGGGGTTTTCCGCCGCCTGTCCGAGCACCGTATCGAAAATCTTGTCGGCGTTGAGAAAGCTGATCACATCGTTGCCGGAGCGTGCAGCCATCATTGCATCGGATGCCGCTTTCAGTCTTTCATGGTGTAGCGATGCGCCGTAGAGCGCCGCATCGCGTGCAAGAACCCGCTCGACACCCTCGCGCGCATCGAGAACCTTGGTAAAGTCCTGCGGATTGAGCGCGGCAATGGCAATGCCCGAGCGGGGGCGAATTTCCATCAAGCCTTCCCAGGCCAGCTTCTGCACCGCTTCGCGCACCGGCGTGCGGCCCATATTGGTCACATCGGTGAGGGTGCGCTCGTTGACGACCGCGCCAGGCTCAAGCTTCAGCGTGACGATCATCTCTTCGATCTGGCGATAGGCCAGTTCAGCGAGACTTTCGCCCGTCTGGGCCATGGTGTGGACTGCGGTTTGATCCATCAGATAAACTTTCTGTTCAAGGCAATTGACAGCCACACGTCCTATAGATATATTTCTGATATATCAAGAAGGAGAAGAGACATGTGGTCAGGCGTTTTCCCTGCGGTTACAACCAAATTCACTGAAGATGATAAACTCGATCACAAGGAAATGGAACGTTGCTTCTCGCTCCTGATGGATGCGGGTTGCGATGGTTTGATTGTTGCAGGTTCGCTCGGCGAAGGCCCGATGCTCAGCCACGAGGAAAAACTCGCGGTGCTGAAAACGGCACAGGGTGTTGCCAAGGGCAAGCCGGTGCTTCTCACCATCAATGAAGCGGCAACCCGCGATGGCGCCGCGCTTGCCAAGCAGGCAGCCAAGGCCGGCGCGGACGGCCTCATGCTGGTTCCAAGCCCGATCTATCATACGGACCCGGAAGAAACGGTCACCACCCTGAAAGCCGTTGCAGCTGCCGGCGATCTGCCCGTGATGATCTATTCGAACCGCATTGCCTATCGCGTCGATGTGACCAGCGAAATCCTGGCGGAACTTGCGTCCGATAAGCACTTCGTGGCGATCAAGGAATCCTCCGACGACGTGCGCCGCACCACCGATATCATCAATACGTTCGGCAAGCGTTACGACCTCTTCACCGGCGTCGACAACCTCGCTTTCGAAGCGCTGACTGCAGGCGCCATCGGCTGGGTCGCCGGGCTGGTCACGGCCTTCCCGAAAGAGACCGTTGCGATCTACAAGCTCGTCGGTGCCGGCCGCTATGCCGAGGCACTGGATATCTATCGCTGGTTCCGCCCCTTGCTTGACCTCGATGTCTCCACCTATCTTGTGCAGAACATCAAGCTGGCGGAAGTCCATGAAATCGGAACCAATGATCGCGTTCGTCTGCCGCGCCAGCCTTTGCGCGGTGCGCGCCGGGCGGCTGTCGACAAGATCGTCAGGGATGCCATGGCGTCGCGGCCGAAGCTGCCTGTTCTCTGAGGCTGCGCCATGAGCGCCGCTCCGGAAAAGCACGATATTGTCATTGTCGGCGCCGGTATCATCGGCGTTGCCATCGCGGCTTTTCTGGGCGAAGCCGGGCGCAGGGTTCTGGTGATCGATCACCAGGGCATCTGCGAAGGGACGAGCTCCGGCAATGCCGGGGCCCTGGCTTTTTCCGACATATTGCCGATGGCCTCGAAAGGGGTCATGGCCAAGGTTCCGGGCTGGCTGATGGACCCGCTCGGGCCGTTCACCATCCGGCCGTCCTACCTTCCCAGGCTGGCGCCATGGCTCTACCGGTTCTGGCGCGCCAGCCGGCCGGACGTGCTGGAACGCACCATGGTGGCGCAGGGCGCGATGATGCGCCTCGCCGAGCCGGCAATGCTGGATCTGATGCAGCGCGCCGGTATCCGCCATATGGTGCGCGAGGATGGTTCGCTTGAGCTTTACGAGAGCGAGCATGAGCTCAATCTCTGTCTGCCCGGCTGGGCGGCACGGGAGAGGGCGGGCATCGCCTTCGAACATTTGCGCGGCGAAGCGCTGGCCGCATGCCAGCCAGGTCTGGCACGGCGCTTTGTCGCCGGAACGTTCGTTCCGGGATGGAAGACAGTCAGCGATCCCAAACATGTCGGCAAAGGGCTATGGGCCCATGCGGAAAAACTGGGCGCCCGCTTCGAGCGTGCAGACGTCGTTTCCGTCAGCGCGGACGATACGGGTGGTACAGTCACGCTTGCCGATGGGCGGACGGTCGTAACAGGCAAGCTCATCATTGCGGCCGGAGCCTGGTCACACCGGCTGGCGCGGCATCTCGGAGACCATATTCCGCTGGATACGGAGCGCGGCTACAACACCACATTGCCTGTCGGGGCCTTTGATCTGAAACGCCAGTTGATTTTCTCCGGTCACGGATTCGTCGTAACGCCGCTCGAAACCGGCGTGCGCGTTGGCGGAGCCGTCGAACTGGGCGGTCTCGACTTGCCCCCCAATTACAAGCGCTCGGACGTCATGCTGCAGAAAGCCAAGACCTTCCTGCCGGATCTTGATGTATCCGGCGGCCGGCAATGGATGGGATATCGTCCGTCGATGCCCGATTCCCTGCCGGTTATCGGCTATTCCAGGCAAAGCAAAAATGTTCTCTATGCCTTTGGTCACGGGCATCTGGGCTTGACCCAGTCCGCCGCCACGGGACGACTGATCTGCGATCTCATCGAGGGCCGGCGGCCGTCGATCCCGATCGATCCCTTTAATCCGCAACGCTTTTAGGACCCTGTACATCATGGCGCGTCATTCCTTCTTCTGTGTCGACGGTCACACCTGTGGTAACCCGGTACGTCTCGTGGCAGGGGGAGGGCCAAATCTCACCGGCTCGACCATGATGGAAAAACGCGCGCATTTCCTGCGCGAATTCGACTGGATCCGTACCGGTCTGATGTTCGAGCCGCGCGGCCACGACATGATGTCCGGTTCCATTCTCTATCCGCCGACCCGCGAGGATTGCGATGTGGCGGTGCTGTTCATCGAGACGTCGGGCTGTCTGCCCATGTGCGGCCACGGCACCATCGGCACGGTGACGATGGCGATCGAACACGGCCTGATTACCCCGAAGACTCCAGGCATATTGAGGCTGGATACCCCGGCCGGTCTGGTGGTCGCCGAATACACGCAGGAAGGCCAGTATGTCACCAGCGTGCGCATCACCAACGTTCCGGCCTTTCTCTATGCGGAAGGGCTGGAAGTGGAATGTCCGGACCTCGGGACACTGCATGTGGATGTTGCCTATGGCGGCAATTTCTATGCAATCGTCGATCCGCAGAAGAACTTCCGGGATATGGCGGATTACCGGGCGCTCGATCTTATCGGCTGGAGCCCGGTTTTGCGCGAGCGTCTGAACGAGAGATATACGTTCCAGCACCCGGAAAAGCCCGATATCAACACACTCAGCCATATCCTGTGGACCGGGGCGCCGACCAGGCCGGAAGCGCATGCGCGCAATGCCGTGTTCTACGGTGACAAGGCGATTGACCGCTCCCCCTGCGGCACGGGTACATCGGCCCGCATGGCGCAACTGACGGCAAAGGGGAAATTGAAGCCTGGAGACGACTTCGTGCATGAATCGATCATCGGCTCGCTGTTTCATGGCCGGGTGGAATCGGCCACCCATGTCGGCGATCGCGATGCAATAATACCCTCGGTCGCGGGGTGGGCGCGGATGACCGGTTACAGCACGATCTTTATCGATGACCGCGATCCCTTCGCTCACGGCTTTGTGGTCAAGTGAGCCTTGCCCGGCCCGTTCCGACAATAAGGCGGGGATAGGTAATTCAGTTAAATCAGAGGCATTTGCTGTAAATTTCGTCAACAAATGACGAAAATTTGGTGAAAAATTTCGCACGGAGTATGCAAGCAAATGTGATGCCGCTGTTTGTGCTAAAAAAGCTGTTGCTTTCTTTAACGCAGACGTTACGTGTAAAGAGGTTGGGGTAAACGGGAACCGGATAAAAAAACCGGATAAGAAACTTCCCAATGAAAATGAGGGGTATCGTTGCGATGGAGTACTTCATCCAGCAATCGATCAACGGTCTGACACTCGGTTCAATCTACGGACTGATCGCAATCGGCTATACGATGGTCTACGGGATCATCGGCATGATCAACTTCGCCCATGGCGACGTTTTCATGCTTGGCGCGTTCATGGCGATGATCGTTTTTCTTGCTTTAACCACGTTTATCGGCGGCGTCCCTGTTGTGCTGGCGCTGCTCCTTATGATGCTTGTCGCCATGCTGCTGACAGGGTTGTGGAGCTGGACAATCGAGCGTCTTGCCTACCGGCCGCTACGCGGATCGTTCCGCCTCGCGCCGTTGATCACGGCGATCGGCATGTCGATCGCGCTGTCCAATTTCGTGCAGGTCACACAGGGCCCGCGCAACAAGCCGATCCCGCCGCTCGTCAATGGCGGTGTGACAATCTACGGCACGGGCATCACCATCGCCTACAAGCAGATGGTGATCGTTATCGTCACCGCGATCCTGCTTGCCGCATTCTGGTATCTGGTCAACCGGACCACGCTCGGGCGGGCCCAGCGTTCCTGCGAGCAGGACCGCAAGATGGCCGCACTCCTCGGTATCGACGTGGACAAGACGATTTCCATGACCTTCGTCATGGGCGCCATGCTCGCTGCGGTCGCCGGAACGCTCTACCTCATGTTCTACGGTGTCATCTCCTTCACCGATGGTTTCACACCCGGCGTCAAGGCGTTTACGGCCGCGGTGCTCGGCGGTATCGGCTCATTGCCCGGTGCGGTGGTCGGCGGCCTGCTGATCGGGCTGATCGAAGCGTTGTGGTCTGCCTATTTCTCCATCGATTACAAGGATGTGGCTGCATTTTCGATCCTTGCAATCGTCCTGATCTTCCTGCCCTCCGGCATTCTTGGTCGGCCCGAAGTCGAAAAGGTCTGAGCTTATGGCTGATATCCAATCTTCAGGACAGGATTCCGTCTACGTGAAAGCCGTCAGGGAAGCGGTGATTGCCGGAATCATCGCGTTCGGCCTGTTCTTCCTTGTCATTGGTTTCCGCACCGACCAGAACATCAACAATGAACTGGTTCTCGCCCAGCGCTGGGGCTTGCTGGCGATCTTCGTGGCCGTGGCTGCCATTGGGCGCTTCATCTTCGCAGCGTTCATTACGCCGTCGCGGGAACAGGCGAAGCTGGCCAAAAGCAAGGTGCCAGCGGCTGCCAAGATTGACCGCCGCTCGCTCAAGGCGACGGTGTCGCGGTTTGGCCTTGCCCTGCTTTTCACCTACCCCTTCGTCGTCATCCTGATCCTGGCGCTGATTCAGTTCGCGGTGACCGGACAATGGTCGTTCCAGAGCGGTGTGCAGGGCTCGCTCAAATATGTCGACAATTTCGGTATCCAGATCCTGATCTACGTCATGCTGGCATGGGGTCTGAACATCGTCGTGGGTCTCGCTGGCCTGCTCGATCTTGGGTATGTCGCCTTCTACGCGGTCGGCGCCTATTCCTACGCCCTGCTCTCCGCGCATTTCGGCCTGTCCTTCTGGCTGCTCCTGCCGATGGCCGGTATCTTTGCCGCCACGTGGGGCATTGTGCTCGGCTTTCCGGTGCTGCGGCTGCGGGGTGACTATCTTGCCATTGTCACGTTGGCCTTTGGTGAGATCATCCGTCTTGTGCTGATCAACTGGACCGTTGTGACCAAGGGTACATTCGGTATCTCCGGTATTGCCAAGGCCACCATGTTCGGCATTCCCTTCACGCCAGGCCCCACCGGTTTTGCCGCCATGTTCGGCCTGCCGAACTCCGGCGTCTACTACAAGATTTTCCTCTATTATCTCATTCTGTTCCTTGCTCTCCTGACCGCCTGGGTGACGATCCGCCTGCGCCGCATGCCGATCGGCCGCGCCTGGGAAGCGTTGCGCGAGGACGAGATCGCCTGCCGGTCCCTCGGCATCAACACGACGACCACCAAGCTGACGGCTTTTGCCACCGGCGCGATGTTCGGCGGGTTTGCCGGGTCATTCTTCGCTGCCCGCCAAGGGTTCGTCAGTCCTGAATCCTTCGTGTTCCTCGAATCGGCGATCATTCTTGCCATCGTCGTGCTCGGCGGCATGGGATCGCTCATCGGTATCGCCATCGCCGCGGCGGTGATGATCGGCGGCACGGAACTCCTGCGCGAACTGGAATTCCTCAAGCTGATCTTCGGCAACGATTTTACGCCGGAACTCTATCGTATGCTGCTGTTCGGTCTCGCCATGATTGTCGTCATGGTGTGGAAGCCGCGCGGATTTGTCGGTAACCGGGAACCGAGTGCCTTCCTGCACGAGCGCAAGATGATCTCCAGCGAGTTTACGAAAGAAGGGCACGGCTGATGGTTTCGGAAGTGCGTAACAATCCCAGCGCCGTGCTGCGCGTTGAACATCTCTCGATGAAGTTTGGCGGGCTTATCGCCATCAACGACCTGAACTTCGAAGCCAAGCGCGGGGATATCACCGCCCTGATCGGCCCGAACGGTGCAGGCAAGACCACGGTGTTCAATTGCATCACCGGATTCTACAAGCCGACCGAAGGCATGCTGACCATGACCCGCCAGAATGGCGAGGAATATCTTCTGGAGCGCATGGCCGACTTCGTCATCACCAAGAAGGCGAAAGTGGCACGCACGTTCCAGAACATCCGGCTGTTCTCTGGGCTGACCGTTCTGGAGAACCTGCTGGTTGCCCAGCACAATCCCCTGATGCTGTCGTCGGGTTATACGATCCTCGGTCTTCTCGGCTTTCCCACTTACAAGAAGGCCGCCGCCGACGCGATCGAGAAAGCCCGTTTCTGGCTGCAGAAGATCAACCTCATCGACCGTGCCGACGACCCGGCAGGCGATCTGCCCTATGGCGCCCAGCGGCGTCTCGAGATCGCCCGCGCCATGTGCACCGATCCGGAGCTTCTCTGCCTGGACGAACCCGCCGCCGGTCTCAACGCGCGTGAATCGGCGGAGCTGAACCAGCTGTTGCTCAGCATCCGCGATGAAACAGGAACGTCGATCATCCTGATCGAGCATGACATGTCCGTGGTAATGGAAATCTCCGATCACGTTGTTGTACTCGAATACGGCACCAAGATTTCCGACGGAACGCCGGCGAGCGTGAAGAATGACCCGAAGGTCATTGCCGCCTACCTCGGTGTCGAGGACGAAGAGGTGGTCGAACTGATCGAGCACGTCGTGGCGACCGGCAATGATGATATCACTGCGGCCGTTGATCTTTTATCCACGGAGGCCATCCAGGAAATCACCGAGACGCACCCGGAAGCGCTGGCGGCTGCAACGGCCGAAGCTGCGGCAAAGCCCGCCGGTCCGGCAATCAAGGCGGGAGCGACCGCCAATGCGCTCGCCGCACCGCGCGGCGGCACGCCCGACAACCTGACCCTGATCAAGGGGATTGGCCCGGTCAACGAGCGCCGGCTCAACGAACATGGCATTTTCCATTTCGACCAGATCGCGGCCTGGAAGAAGGCCGATGTGATCGCCGCCGAAGCCTATCTGGCGTTTGACGGGCGCATCGCGCGCGAAGACTGGATCGGCCAGGCCAAAAAGCTGGCGAAAGAGAGCCAGGGCAAACCGGCTGCGAAGAAGACCGGAGGGGCGAAGTAATGTCGGAAACACAAACTCTTCCGAGGACCGGGGCCCTTCTCAGCGTCGAGAACGTTGAGACCTATTACGGCAATATCCGCGCGCTCAGCGGCGTCAGCGTCCATGCGGATGCCGGTGAAATCGTCACGCTGATCGGCGCCAACGGCGCCGGCAAGTCGACGCTGATGATGACCATTTTCGGCATGCCTCGGGCCCGCAAGGGCCGGGTGATGTTTGCTGGCCAGGACATCACGCAATTGCCGACCCATGAGATCGCGCGCCTGCGCATCGCCCAGTCGCCGGAAGGCCGCCGGATATTCCCGCGTATGACTGTGCAGGAAAACCTGCAGATGGGCGCCAGCCTCGACAATCTGGAGTTTTATGACGAGGACGTGCGCAAGGTTTTCGACCTGTTTCCGCGCCTGAAGGAACGCATCAACCAGCGCGGCGGTACCCTGTCGGGCGGTGAGCAGCAAATGCTGGCCATCGGCCGCGCATTGATGGCGCGTCCGCGCCTGCTGCTTCTGGATGAGCCGTCGCTGGGTCTTGCTCCGTTGATCATCAAGCACATTTTCGAGGCGATCAAGGAACTGAACAAGTCCACGGGCCTGACGGTGTTTCTGGTTGAACAGAATGCCTTCGGCGCGCTGAAACTGGCGGATCGCGGCTATGTGATGGTCAATGGTATCGTGACGATGAGCGGATCGAGCAAGGATCTTCTCGCCAATCCGGAAGTGCGCGCGGCCTATCTTGAGGGCGGACGTCACTGACAAAAATAGGGCCGGCTTTCCAGCGGGTCTGGAAAATCCGGTGCTGCAAGGGGAATACTGCCATGCAAGGCATTCTGTACGAAGAACCCTCATTCTGGCTGTTTGTGCTGGTAACCTGCGTCATGGGTGGCTGGGCCGCATGGATGGCGGGCCGCGCCTGCGCCAAGACATGGCGTTCCCATACAATCCTGATCTTCTATATGCTGCTTCTCGGCATCGGCGTCCGCTTCATCCACTTCGCGCTGTTTGAGGGCACGATGGTGACGCTGCACTACTACGTCGTCGACACGATCGTGCTGATCATCATCGGTACATTGGGCTATCGCTACACCCGGACAAACCAGATGGTTCAGCAATATCACTGGCTCTATGAAAAAGTTTCCCCCTTCTCGTTCAAGGAAAGAAAAGGGGCCTAAGCAATCTCGCTGACGCGAAATGAATCAGCGTGACAACCGCCGGAAAATCGGCAAATGTGGTCTTCAAGCGATGGGAAGATTTCATCGTTAGGGGTTTCGTAAGTACCTAGAAAATGGGAGTTTTCAAATGAAGAAGTCACTGTTCTCGGGTGTTGCTGTTGCAGCAATGCTCGCTTTGGGCGGTCACGCCTATGCTGATCTTCTGGTCGGTATTGGTGCTCCGTTGACCGGCCCCAATGCCGCTTACGGCGCGCAGATCCAGAAGGGTGCCGAAGCCGCCGCAGAGGTGGTCAATGCGGCTGGCGGCGTGAATGGCGAAAAGATCAAATTCGTTCTGGGCGATGACGTTTCCGACGCCAAGCAGGGCGTTTCGGTTGCCAACAAGTTCGTTGCCGATGGCGTGAAGTTCGTTGTCGGTCACTTCAATTCCGGCGTATCCATTCCGGCATCCGAAGTCTATGCGGAAAACGGCATTGTTGAAGTAACACCAGCCGCGACAAACCCTGTGTTCACCGAACGCGGCCTGTGGAACACATTCCGCACCTGCGGTCGCGATGACCAGCAGGGTGCCATTGCCGGTGCCTATATCGCCGAGCATTACAAGGATGCAAAGATCGCGGTCATCCATGACAAGACGCCTTATGGTCAGGGTCTTGCCGATGAAACCAAGAAGACGATTGAAGCAAAGGGCTTGAAGCCTGTTCTTTATGAAGGCGTCAACGTTGGCGACAAGGACTTCTCCGCACTGATCGCCAAGGCAAAGCAGGCCGGCGTGACCGTCCTTTATTGGGGTGGTCTGCATACCGAAGCTGGTCTGATCATCCGCCAGCTGGCTGATCAGGGCCTGAAGGTCAAGTTCATCTCCGGCGACGGCATCGTCACCAACGAGCTCGCAGCGATTGCCGGCGACGCCGTGGTTGGTACGCTCAACACGTTCGGTCCCGATCCGCGCAACAACCCGGCCAACAAGGAACTGGTCGAGAAGTTCCGCAAGGCCGGTTTTGAGCCGGAAGCCTACACCCTCTACGCTTATGCAGCCGTGCAGGCCATCGTCGAAGCAGCAACCGCTGCTAAGTCGAACGACCCTGAAACCGTTGCCAAGGCTCTGAAGGGAAAAGGCCCGTTCAAGTCGGTTCTCGGCGATATCTCCTTTGACGAAAAGGGCGATCCGAAGCTTCCAGGCTACGTCATGTACGAATGGAAGAAGGACAAGGACGGCAAGTACACCTACATCCAGCAGTAAGCCTTTCCGCTTGCTATCTCATGCGAAATGCCCGGCTCTCATGCCGGGCATTTTGCCGTTGGACATTTCACCGTCTTGTGATCAATATGCATTGTTTGCAGTGCAGCAATCACCCCGCCAATAGGGTTTTACCACTCATATTGCCTCTATGAGATTTCGGAGTTTTCGCCTTGCCTATCAAGAAGATCCTCGTCGCCAATCGATCAGAAATCGCCATCCGTGTTTTCCGCGCCGCCAACGAGCTTGGCATGAAAACCGTGGCGATATGGGCGGAGGAAGACAAGCTGGCGCTGCACCGTTTCAAGGCGGATGAGTCCTATCAGGTTGGGCGCGGCCCGCATCTGGCCAAAGACATGGGGCCGATCGAAAGCTATCTGTCGATCGAGGAAATCATCCGGGTGGCAAAGCTGTCGGGCGCCGACGCCATCCATCCGGGCTATGGCCTCTTGTCCGAAAGCCCGGAATTTGCCGAGGCCTGCGGTGAAGCTGGAATTATCTTCATCGGGCCGAAGCCGGAAACCATGCGCCGCCTCGGCAACAAGGTTGCTGCCCGCAATCTCGCCATCGAGATCGGCGTTCCGGTCGTGCCGGCAACTGACCCGCTGCCCGACGACATGGACGAGGTGAAGAAGCTCGCCGAGACGATCGGCTACCCCGTCATGCTGAAGGCATCCTGGGGTGGCGGCGGGCGCGGCATGCGCGCCATTTTCTCGCCGGATGATATTGCCCGCGAGGTCACCGAAGGCAAGCGCGAGGCCAAGGCCGCCTTCGGCAAGGATGAAGTCTACCTTGAAAAGCTGGTGCAGCGCGCGCGCCACGTCGAGGTGCAGATACTTGGCGATACGCACGGCAATGCGGTGCATCTGTTCGAGCGCGATTGTTCGATCCAGCGCCGCAACCAGAAGGTTGTCGAGCGCGCGCCGGCACCTTACCTCAACGAGGCGCAGCGCAAGGAGATTGCCGATTACGGCCTGAAGATTGCCGCGAAAACCGCTTATATCGGTGCGGGCACCATCGAATTCCTGATGGATGCCGACACAAACCAGTTCTATTTCATCGAGGTCAATCCGCGTATTCAGGTGGAACACACGGTGACCGAGGAAGTCACCGGCATCGATATCGTCAAGGCGCAGATCCGCATTCTGGAAGGCGCGACGATCGGAACACCGGAATCCGGCGTTCCCGCGCAAAAGGATATCAAGCTGAACGGCCACGCGTTGCAGTGCCGCATCACCACGGAAGATCCCGAACAGAACTTCATTCCGGATTACGGCCGTATCACCGCCTATCGCGGTGCAACCGGTTTCGGCATCCGGCTGGACGGCGGCACCGCCTATTCGGGCGCTGTCATCACCCGCTATTACGATCCGCTTCTGGAAAAGATCACGGCGTGGTCGCCGACGGCCGACGAGACGATCCAGCGTATGCACCGCGCCTTGCGCGAGTTCCGCATCCGCGGTGTTGCCACCAACCTGACCTTCCTTGAAGCCATCATCACCCATCCGAAGTTTGCCGATAACAGCTACACGACGAAGTTCATCGATACGACGCCGGAGCTGTTCGCACAGGTGAAGCGCCAGGATCGGGCCACCAAGCTTCTGACCTATCTGGCCGATGTCACCGTCAATGGCCATCCGGAAACCAAGGGCCGTGCCACGCCGCCGGCCGAAGCGGCGCTGCCGCGGGTGCCGTTCATTGAGGCACCGATCCCGGATGGCACCAAGCAGCTGCTGGATCAGTTGGGGCCGAAGAAGTTCGCCGAATGGATGCGCAATGAAAAGCGCGCCCTGTTCACCGATACCACCATGCGCGATGGCCATCAGTCCCTGCTGGCAACGCGGATGCGCACCTTCGATATCGCCCGGGTTGCCGGTACCTATGCGCGCGCCTTGCCGCAGCTGTTCTCGCTGGAGTGCTGGGGCGGCGCGACGTTTGACGTGGCCATGCGCTTTCTGACGGAAGATCCATGGGAGCGGCTTGCAGACGTGCGCGAAGCGGCACCGAACATCCTGTTGCAGATGCTGCTGCGCGGCGCCAATGGCGTTGGCTACAAGAGCTATCCCGACAATGTGGTCAAGTATTTCGTGCAGCAGGCCGCCCGCAACGGCGTCGATGTGTTCCGCGTGTTCGACAGCCTCAACTGGGTCGAGAACATGCGCGTCACCATGGATGCGGTGCTGGAGGAGGACAAGCTGTGTGAAGCCGCCATCTGCTACACCGGCGATATCCTGAATTCCGCCCGGCCGAAATACGACCTGAAATATTATGTCGATCTGGCGCAGGAAGTGGAAAAGGCCGGCGCACATATCATCGCGGTCAAGGACATGGCCGGGCTGCTCAAGCCGGGCGCTGCCAAGGTGCTGTTCAAGGCATTGCGCGAGGCGACCGACCTGCCGCTGCATTTCCACACGCATGACACGTCGGGCATCTCAGCGGCAACCGTGCTTGCCGCCGTGGATGCGGGAGTCGACGTTGTCGATGCTGCCATGGATGCCCTGTCCGGCAATACCTCGCAGCCCTGTCTCGGTTCGATCGTCGAAGCCCTCAAGGGCACGGAACGCGATCCAGGGCTTGATCCGGAATGGATCCGCCGCATCTCGTTCTACTGGGAGGCGGTCCGCACCCAATATGCGGCATTCGAAAGCGATCTGAAGGGACCGGCATCGGAAGTCTATCTGCACGAGATGCCGGGCGGCCAGTTCACCAACCTGAAGGAACAGGCACGCTCGCTCGGCCTTGAAACGCGCTGGCACGAAGTGGCGCAGGCTTATGCTGACGTCAATCAGATGTTCGGCGATATCGTCAAGGTCACGCCGTCATCCAAGGTCGTGGGCGATATGGCGCTGATGATGGTCAGCCAGGATTTGTCCGTCGCCGACGTGAAGAACCCGGACAAGGATATTTCCTTCCCGGATTCGGTGGTTTCGATGATGCGCGGCGATCTCGGCCAACCGCCGAAGGGCTGGCCCAAAGATATCCAGAAGAAGATCCTGAAAGCAGAAAAGCCATTCACCGTTCGGCCCGGCTCACTGCTGGCACCGGCCGATCTCGTGACCGAGCGCAAGGACATTGAGGAAAAGCTGGAGCGCAAGGTTAGCGATCAGGAATTTGCCTCCTATCTGATGTATCCAAAGGTGTTCACCGATTTTGCCGTGACGCATGGCACTTACGGTCCGACCAGTGTGCTGCCGACACATGTCTATTTCTACGGGCTGGCGCAGGAAGAGGAAGTCTTCCTCGATATCGAGCGTGGCAAAACCCTGGTTGTACGCAATCAGGCGGTGGGTGAGCCGGATGAGAAGGGCATGGTCACAGTGTTCTTCGAAATGAACGGCCAGCCGCGCCGCGTGAAGGTGCCTGACCGCACCCGTGCGGGCAGCGTCGGTGTCCGCCGCAAGGCAGAGCTTGGTAATGACAAGCATGTCGGTGCGCCGATGCCGGGTATTGTGTCCACCGTGGGCGTCTCGGTTGGCCAGAAGGTCAATGCGGGTGACGTGCTTCTCTCGATCGAGGCGATGAAGATGGAAACGGCCCTGCGCGCCGAACGGGATGGAACGCTGGCTGAAATTCTGGTCCGCGCCGGTGACCAGATCGATGCCAAGGACCTGCTCGCCGTTTACGAGTAAGGGCTATCCGGTCCGCATAGCCGGCCGCGTCGTGCCCCTGAGCTCAATCTTGGGGCGCGGCGGGATGGTCATGTGCTGATGGCCGTTTTCCTCGTGCGTGGTTCGACAAGCTCACCATGAGGGAAGTGGAGGATTGCAGGGAGCCTGTTCTGCAACGCTCCAATTGGCCTTGCAGCCCTCCACTTCCCTCATGGTGAGCTTGTCGAACCACGCACAAAGCTGCTGCCCATCACCCGATGTAACATGTTATGCCGATATGTGCGCATATCGGCATAAACAGGCATTGAATAGTGCGCATATGCGAAGTATGGTCGGGTCGTTGAGTTCCGCAGCCGATGCGGAATATGAGCGCGCACGTGCAGGGTATTCCCACAATGACCAAAGACCTGTCGCCGGAAGAGCGGAAGAGCATGATCCTCAAACGGGTCAATGAATCCGGCCGCGTTCTGGCGAATGCCGTTGCGACGGAATTCGGGGTTTCGGAAGATTCCATCCGCCGGGATTTGCGCGAATTATCCGAAGCAGGGCTTGTCCAGCGCTTCCATGGCGGTGCAGCGCGCAGCAGTTCGAGCTTTCGCAGCTTTCAGCAGCGCGCCAAGGATGAAACGGCCGGGAAAAAGGCGGTTGCCGCCGTTGCCGCTGAACGAATTGCCGCGAATTCCACCATGCTTCTCGATTCGAGCACGACCGTGCTTGAGTTTGTGCGCGCCCTGCCGGTCAACCTGCAGATGCGCATCATCACCAGTTCGCCGGATATTGCCTCGGCCGCTCTCGACCATCCCCTGTGCGAGGTTATTCTCCTCGGCGGCACGCTGAATCGTTTCACCCGCAGCGTCATCGGGCAGTCGCCGCTTGCCGAAGTGCAGCTCATGCACGTCGATTACTGTGTGCTCGGCGCCTGTGCCATCGACGAGAGCCTGACACTGCGCGCCGAGAACTACGAGGACGCGCATTTGAAACTGGCCATGAGCAGGGCGAGCAATGAAGTGATGCTGCTTGCCACGGCTGAAAAGCTGCTGAAGCAGGCGCCCTTTGCCATTGCGCCCATCTCGGCCATATCGACGCTGATTACCGACAGAACCGCCGACCCGTCGATTGTTGAGCGGATTCGCGGCGTGGGTGTCGAAGTCGTCATCGCCGACAGACGCGGTGCGTGATGTCCATCCTGTCCGAAATTCAAGCTGGTGATAAAACTATGGATGCCTCCGTCTACAGGAAGAAAGCCGTCTATGGCCGCTGGGCAGTTGCCAGCGCTTTCTTTTTCAATGGATTTCTGATCGGCAGCTGGGCGCCGCAGATCCCCGTGTTCATGACCCGCCTGCACATCAGCGAGTTCACGCTCGGCCTGATGATCCTGGTGTTTGGCCTTGGCGCCCTGGCGGCGATGCCCTGGTGCGGCTACCTCATCGGCCGGTACGGCTCGCGCGCGGTGGTGAAGGGCTTTGCCGTCTTCTGCAGCTTTTCCCTGCTCTTGGTGGCGCTGGCTCCGAATGTTTATATCGCGGCGCCCGCGCTTTTCCTCTTCGGTGCCGTCATCGGGGGCATGGATGTGGCCATGAACGCCAATGCCGTCGAGGTGGAGAAAAAACTGTCGCGCGCCGTCATGTCATCCTCACACGGGTTCTGGAGCCTTGGCGGCTTCGCCGGCGGCGCCCTAGGCGGTCTGCTGATCGAAGCACAGGGTCATCTGGTTCACGCGGCGGTGGTCACAGCCATTGCGGTTGCTCTGGGGTTAGCCGCGTTCCGCTACATGATCACAGAAGATGCGCCGGTGGTGCACGAGAAAAAGGGCAAGCTGGCTTTCCCGACCAACCCGCTGATTTATCTCATCGGCATCATGGCGCTTTTCTCCATGGTTCCGGAAGGGTCGGTTCTCGACTGGGCGGCTCTCTACCTCAAGCAGGAGCGCGGTGCCGATATTGCCACGGCCGGATTTGCCTTCGCCGCATTTTCGGGAACGATGTCCGTCATGCGCTTTCTCGGCGACGGCGTGCGCAACCGCTTCGGTGCGGTGAAGACATTGCGCATTTCCGCGCTGATCGGCGCGTCAGGTATGCTGGTTGCAAGCCTTGCGCCAAGCCCCTGGATCGCCATTCTGGCCTTTGCATTTGCGGGGCTGGGCATTGCCAATATGGTGCCCATCGCCTTCTCGGCTGCGGGCAACCAGAAGGGAACGTCTTCGGGCGTTGCCCTCAGCCTTGTCACGCTGATGGGCTATTCCGGCATTCTGGTCGCGCCGTCGGCCATTGGCTTTGTCGGCGGGCGCACGGGGTTCGGTCCGGTCTATATGGTGCTCGCCTGCCTGCTCGTTGTGGTGTTCCTGATGGCCAATCTTGCCGCCAGCGCCGACCGCAACGAAAACCCGGGCACCTGATCTATGCCCGGCGGCTTGCCGCGACCGCCGGTTTCTTGCGCTGCAGCAGAAAGTCGGTCACCCTCCGTCCGGCCTTGTGGGCTTTCAAACCGACATTCATTTCGGGAGAAAGCTCACCCGAGAGATCGAGTGTCGCGTGTTCGCCCACCGCATCGAAATGCTCTTCCAGCCAGTCATCGGCAGCGGCCTGGCCGAGGTCGCGCAGATATTCGAGAAAGGCCCATTCCGCGTTGATTTTCGATGAGGCCGCCAGGCCAGCCAGCGCCACATCGGCATCGATACGGTGCATGCGGATATGCTTGTATTCGCCGTGTTCGATCCGGCCTGCGTCGATCAGCGAATTGACGAAGGCAATCGAACGGAACTCACGCAGCAGCGCTGCATTGAAGGTGATCTCGTCGATACGGTCGGTGATTTCGCGGGCGGTCTTCGGCGCGCCGCGCCGTTCGATCGGGTTGATCTGGATAAGCAGCAGGTCTTCGCTCTTGGTCGAATAGAAGAAGGGATAGAGCGCCGGGTTGCCGCCATAGCCGCCATCCCAGTAGGGTTCACCTTCAATCTCAACCGCCTGGAAAATATAGGGAAGGCACGCGGAGGCCATCACCACATCGGCATTGAGCTCCGACTGGGAAAAGACCCGCAGGCGGCCGCTTTCCACATTGGTTGCCGAGATGAACAGCTTGAGCGCCGAACAGGCTTTCACCCGGTCGAAATCAATCTCACGCTCGACCACATCCCGCAGCGGGTTGAGGTTGAACGGGTTGAACTCATAGGGCGAAAACATGCGCGAGAACTGCTCGAACAGATTGTACCCGACGCCGTTCTCGACGGACCAGTTGCCAAAAAAGCGGTCCCAGGGCGTGCGCTGAACCGGGCTGAACTGCCCGGTGCGGCCCACCGCCCGCCAGAACTCATAGAGCTTCTCGCGGGCGCCATCGGGACCGTTGCGGCTCCAGCCATCAGCCAGCGCGACAGCATTCATGGCGCCGGCGCTGGTGCCGGATATGCCCTCGATGGTCAGTCGGCCATCTTCCAGAATGCGGTCGAGAACACCCCAGGTGAAGGCGCCGTGCGAGCCGCCGCCCTGCAGCGCGATGTTGATGACCTTGGGTTTGTGGTTCATCACTGCGCCGTCCAGCCGCCATCGACGGAGATGGATGTACCGGTGATCTGCGCCGCCGCATCGCTGGCGAGAAACACCACCGTCGCGCCGATCTGGTCGACCGTGGCGAATTCCTTGGTCGCCTGCCTGTCGAGCATGACTTCGCGGATGACGGTTTCGCGGTCCATGTTGTGCGCTTTCATCTGGTCGGGGATCTGAGCCTCGACGAGCGGTGTCAGGACATAACCGGGGCAGATGGCGTTGCTGGTGATATGCTTTTCCGCCACTTCCAGCGCGACGGTTTTGGTCAATCCGAGAATGCCGTGCTTGGCCGCCACATAAGCCGACTTGAACGGCGATGCGCGCAGGCCATGCGCCGAGGCGATATTGACGATGCGGCCCCATCCGGCCTTCTTCATATAGGGAAGCGCGGCAGCGGTGGTGTGGAACGCCGAGGTCAGGTTGATGGCGATGATCGCATCCCATTTTTCCGTCGGGAATTCGTCGACAGGGGCGACAAACTGGATGCCGGCATTGTTGACCAGCACATCGACGCTGCCGAATGTCGCGGCGGCCTGGTCGATCAGGGCACGGCATTCGTCACCCTTGGACATGTCGGCCTTGATATAGGCGACGCCGGTGGAATGCTGTGCGGCGATCTCCTTGGCAAGATCGTGGTCTTCCGGGCGGTCCGTGAAGGAATTGATCACCACATTGTAACCCGCCGCTGCGAGGGCGTGGGCGGAACCCAGTCCGATGCCGGAGTTGGAACCTGTGACGACTGCGGTCTTCTTGGCCATGAGAAACTTCCTTTGGTTTAACAACCGTGTTGAAGGCGTCTGGAATATATTGCATTGCAGCAAAAATACCAGCTTTGGAACGTGAACACTTTGTCATACGGTTCACTGTGGCGTGATCGGGAAGCGCATTTGCTTTGAATTTGCCGCGTTCATGTCACATGGTGTTGACACAAGGCGTTCCCTGCGCCACGTGAAGGGAATATCTGGAGTTTGACAATGTCTGACTATTATTCGCAGCCCTTTGCCCGCCGCGCCTCCGTTGGCGTCGATGTGGGCGGGGTCATGGTTGGCGGAGGCGCGCCCGTCGTCGTGCAGTCGATGACCAATACGGATACAGCCGATGTGGACGGCACCGTTGCGCAGGTGGCAGCCCTTTCCCGCGCGGGATCGCAGATCGTCCGTATCACCGTTGACCGGGATGAATCCGCTGCCGCTGTGCCGAAAATCCGCGAAAGGTTGGACCGGCTTGGCCTGAACGTACCGCTGGTTGGCGATTTCCATTATATCGGTCACAAACTGCTGACGGACCATCCGGCCTGCGCCGAAGCGCTGGCGAAATACCGCATCAATCCGGGCAATGTCGGCTTCAAGGACAAGAAGGATGCGCAGTTCGGCGCCATCATCGAAATGGCGATCCGCTATGACAAGCCGGTGCGCATCGGCGTCAACTGGGGTTCGCTCGATCAGGAACTGCTGACTGCGCTGATGGACCAGAACCATGCGGCCGGCGCGCCCCTGACGGCGGAACAGGTCATGCGCGAGGCCATTGTCCAGTCGGCGCTGATTTCCGCGCAGCTGGCCGAAGAAATCGGCCTGCCGCGCTCCAGAATCATTCTTTCCGCCAAGGTCAGCCAGGTGCAGGATCTGATCGCGGTTTATGCAGAGCTGGCGCGGCGCTGCGATCATGCGCTGCATCTCGGCCTTACCGAAGCCGGCATGGGCTCCAAGGGCATTGTCGCTTCCTCGGCGGCGCTCGGCATCCTCCTGCAGCAGGGTATCGGGGATACGATCCGCATATCGCTGACACCGGAACCGAACGGTGACCGGACACGCGAAGTGCAGGTGGCGCAGGAATTGCTGCAGACCATGGGCTTTCGCCAGTTCATCCCGATTGTCGCGGCCTGTCCCGGTTGCGGGCGCACCACATCCACCGTGTTTCAGGAACTGGCGCAGTCGATCCAGAGCGATATTCGCGACAACATGCCGGTCTGGCGCGAGAAATATCCCGGTGTCGAAGCGCTCAATGTCGCGGTGATGGGCTGCATCGTCAACGGGCCGGGCGAATCCAAGATGGCGGATATCGGCATTTCACTGCCGGGAACCGGCGAAACGCCGACGGCCCCGGTCTTTGTCGACGGCAAGAAAGTGGCGACCCTGCGCGGTGCGGGCATCGCCAAGGAATTCCAGAAGATGGTTGCCGACTATATCGAAAACCGCTTCGGCCAGGGCGCAGGCTCGCACGCGGCCGAATAGATTCAGCTCTGCCGCTCGGCAATGAACCGTGCGGCCTGCTTGAGCAGGGCAGCCTTTTCGCCGAAGGGCGCAAGCAATTCCTCGGCCTGTGCCACCAGCCCGCTCAACTGGCGCTTGGTCCAGTCGATCCCGTGCAGTGAAACCAGCGTAGCCTTGCCCGCTGCCGCATCCTTGCCGGTGGCTTTGCCCATATGGGCAGCATCGGCGGTGACATCGAGCAGGTCGTCGGCCAGCTGAAAGGCAAGGCCAATGGCCGAGCCGTATTCCGCCAGCCGTTCGCGATCCCGGGAATTGGCATTGCCGATCATGGCACCGGCCTCGCAGGCGAAACGGATCAGCGCGCCGGTCTTCATGGCCTGCAGGCGGATGATGCCTGCCTCGTCGGGCTTGACCTTTTCCGCTTCCAGATCGAGCGCCTGGCCGCCGGTCATGCCGCCGATGCCGGCAGCGCGTGCCAGAGCCGTCACCAGTGCAACCTTGGCGCCGGGATCAAGTTCCGTCGCCTCGGCTGCGATCAGTTCGAACGCGTAGGTCAGGAGGCTGTCCCCTGCGAGGATTGCCGCTGCCTCGTCGAATTTGCGATGCACCGTCGGCTGGCCGCGGCGCATATCGTCATTGTCCATGGCCGGTAGATCGTCATGGACGAGCGAATAGCTGTGGATGCATTCCAGCGCCGCCGCTACCCGCAAAGCCGCGGGGGTGTCGGCACCGAAGAGCGCGGCGCTTTCCAGGACGAGGAAGGGGCGCAGGCGCTTGCCGCCATTGAGAACGCCGTGCCGCATCGCTGCCATGAGGCGGGGCGGACGGCTGATCTCGCCGTCTTGCGGCTGATCCGAGAGCAGGTCGGCCAGCAGTGTTTCCACCGAGGCGGCGCGATGCAGCAATGTCATCTGAAACAGGGAAGTGTCTTGATCTGTCATCATGATCTGGCAATGAGCGAAAAATCGGCGCCCGGTCAATGATTAGATGCGCTGCTTTTGCATTTTTGCCTTGTTGTCATTGTGAACATGGCCGGAATGGCATGGAAATGGTTCCCTTTGGCGGATGGTTGCTCTATGTCCATGATGGGCTTTCAACGCAGGCGGCGGGTGTGACACGGGTTCTGGTCAGAAACAAAAGAGGCGGAGGCTATCTGGTCAGTCCGGGCGGCTCGCCTTTGGGGCGCATCGTGCGCTACCTGATTCTGGCGGGCATCCTCCTGATGATGATCCCCATCATCCTGCTCAGCCTGTACCGGCTGCCGTTCGTGCATCCGGTTTCCACCTTGATGGTGAAGGACCTCGTGACTTTTTCCGGTTATGACCGGCGCTGGGTATCGCTGGACGAGATTTCCCCGGTGCTGGTGCATTCCGTCATGATGTCGGAGGATGCGCGGTTCTGCTTTCATTCCGGCGTCGACTGGGATGCGATGAATCTGGTTGTGTCCGATGCCATGGATGGCGAGCAGACGCGCGGTGCGTCGACGATCACGATGCAGACCGCCAAGAACCTGTTCCTGTGGAACAGCCGGTCTTTCATCCGCAAGGGCCTGGAAATGCCGCTGGCGATGATGACCGATCTGATCCTGACCAAACGGCGGGTGATGGAAATCTACCTGAATATTGCCGAGTGGGGCCCGGGCATCTATGGCATCGAGGCGGCGGCGCAGCACCATTTCAAGGTGAGTGCGGCAAGGCTGACACCGCGGCAGGCTGCCTTTCTCGCGGTGACCCTGCCCAACCCCATCGCGCGCAATCCGGCGCGGCCGGGGCAGGGGTTGCAAACGCTGGCAAGGCTCAATGAACGGCGTGCGCGGGGCGCCGGTGCGTATATTGGTTGTGTCAAATAGACACTAAGTCGGCGCAAATCCCGGCATATCGGCATTTGCGACAAAAAATATGCGACTCATGCTGGTCAAAAGCTCTCAAGCCGTGTATAGCCCCAGCCGAACTTTCCGGAATTTTGTCCATTGTGACAGGCTCGATCGGGCCAGCGCCGGATTTTGACTGATTACTGGAGCAGGAACAATGGCTGTACCTAAAAGAAAAACTTCTCCGTCGAAGCGCGGCATGCGCCGCTCCGCCGACGCGTTGAAGGCCCCGACTTACGTCGAAGACAAGAATTCAGGCGAACTGCGCCGTCCGCACCATGTCGATCTGAAGACCGGCATGTATCGCGGCCGTCAGGTTCTGACGCCGAAAGAAGGCTGATCCCTTCCTGGATTTCGTGATAAAGAGGACCGGCCTTGTGCCGGTCTTTTTTGTTTATGACATGCCGATGGGAGACAGATGCCGTGATTTCCAATATTCCATTGATGATCGTGCCGCTTGTTGTGTTCAATCTGGTGGTTGCCGGATTGACGGGTATTGGCGGCGCCGATCCGTGGGCGACGCAGCTCTATTCCATGCAGATGCTGTCGGGCGGCGTATGGCGGATGACATTGGGCGACCTGATGATCGTGCTGTCGCTGGCGCTGCTGTTCTTCGAGATCATGAAGTCGACGCGCACGAGCAATGCCTCGGTGGTCGACCATCTCCTGTCGACCTTCGTGTTCGTGGCGTTTCTGGTGGAATTCCTGCTGGTTCCCAGCGCCTCGCATTCGCTGTTCTTCATTCTGATGGCAATGGCGTTTTTCGATATTCTGGCGGGATTCACCGTTTCGCTCCGGTCTGCCGGGCGCGACGTCAACTTTCGCTGACATCATGCAAAAACCCCGGCAAATGAGGCCATCTGCCGGGGCTTGATATCGCTGGGCCGGTCAGGCGGCGATGACTGCCTTGTCCGGTATGCGCATGACGATGAAGATGGCGAGCGCCGTCACAAGGGTGATCTCCGCCAGAATCTGCAGGAGCTGGCCGAAGGCTTCGCCATAGGTCTGCAGCACGGCTTCCGGGCTGACCGGACCCAATAGGCCCATGGCTGAGGCGATATTGCCGGTTGCCAGCTTCTGGGCCGCCTGCGCGACATCAGGACCCGCACCCAATTTCCAGTTGAGAAGCGCGGTAAGCAGGGCGCTGACAATAGCGAGGGCAATGCCTTCACCGGCAATGCGCGTGGTGCTGAAAATACCCGTTGCCATGCCGGCCCGCTCCTTTGGGACGACGCTGACGGCGAGGCCATCCATCAATCCCCAGGGCAGGCTGATGCCAAGGCCGATCAAGACCAATGCCGGGAGTGTCAGTTCCACCGGCTGGCCCGGCATGCAGCGGCTGAGCCAGAACAGTCCACCTGCCGAGAGGAGAAGGCCGGCACTGCACAGGATCGCGGCGGAGAACCAGCGCGTGAGCAGTGCTGCCAGAAATGGCACGATGAGCAGCGGCCCCGACAGGGCAATCATCATCTGCCCGGTCTGAACCTCGCTGAGGCCCTCCACGCCGATATAGCGGATGGGCAGGAGAATCAGCAGGACGACAAAGGAATAGGCGGGAGCCGCGGCGAGGATCTGCACGCCGACAAAACGCGGATAACGAAACAGGCTGAGGTCCAGCATCGGCCGTGCCGCGCGCTGTTCGATGATCGCGAAGAGACCGAACACGAGCAGGGCGGCGGCGAGCATGCCGATGACGAGCGGGTGGCCCCAGCCGATATCCGGCGCCTGCAATATGCCGCACGTGAGCAGCGTCAGCGCCAGCGTGAAGCTGATGGCGCCCGGCCAGTCGATGCCCCTTGCGTCGGGGTCGCGCGATTCCCGCAGCCGGAAAACACCAAGGCTAAATGCGACAAGGGTGATCGGCAGGGTGACGAGGATTGCTGCCTGCCAGCCGAAATGACTGATCAGCATTCCCGAGAGAATCGGCCCGAAAGACAGGCCAATGCCGAATGTGATGCCGATCATGCTGAAGGCGCGGGTGCGTTCCTGCCCGTCGAATTCCTGGGCGAGCGCAGCCATGCCACCCGAGAAAGCCAGGGCACTTGAAAGACCCTGTGCCGCGCGCATGATGTCAAACCAGACAAGGCTGGTGGCAAGCGACAGCGCCAGCGAGAAAACGGCAAAAAGCACAAGGCCTGTCAGGAAGACGCGTTTGCGCCCGTAATTGTCGGCGAGCGCGCCCGCCGCCATCAGGCTGCTGCCGAAGGCCAGCATGAAGCCATTGGTAACCCAGTTGAGTTCGACCGGGCTGCCGCCAAGGGCGCGGGCAATGGCAGGAAGTGCGACGGCAGGGCCGGTAAAGCTGACGGGCATGGCGAGAGCCGCCAGGCAGACAGCGGTCAGAATCATCAGCTTCTCCGCTGTACTGTGCGGATGTGTGTGGGCAGTCATTTTTCACCTGCGGTATCTAAATGTGGGAGGGAATGGTTGAATTCATGATACACAGGCTTTAATCGTTGAAAATTACGCCATACTTCCCGACATAGCGGACAATATTTCTCTAATAGAGTGACCATGGATAATCTGAATGGTTTGTTTGCTTTCGTGCGGTCTGCGGAAACGCTGAGTTTCGTTGCGGCGGGCCGGTCGCTGGGTATTTCCGCTTCGGCGGTTGGAAAAACGATCGCCCGGCTGGAGCAGAACCTGGATGTGCGCCTGTTCCAGCGCAGCACGCGCCGCATCAGCCTCACCGAGGAGGGGCAGCTGTTTTATGAGCGCTGCCGCCGCATCATTGATGATCTCAATGACGCCGAATCCATGCTGTCGCGCACCAAGGAAGCCCCGCGCGGGCGCTTGCGTGTGAGCCTGCCGACGATCGGCTATCGTTTCCTGCTGCCGCACCTGCCCGAATTCGAACAGCTCTATCCGGAAATCGAGCTTGATCTCGATTTCAACGACCAGATCGTCAATGTGATCGAAGAAGGGTTCGACGCCGTCATTCGCAGTGGAGATTTGCCGGATTCGTCGCTGATGGCGCGCCGGCTTGGACCGTTCCGGCAGGTGCTTGCCGCGTCGTCAGCCTATCTGCAGAGGCGCGGCAGACCGAGGGAATTGCGCGATCTGCAGCATCACGCCTGTCTGCGCTACCGCTTTCCGACAAGTGGCAAGCTGCAGGATTGGGTCATGGGAGGAGCAGCTTCGGACATTGACCTGCATCTGCCCTCGGCGCTGGTGTGCAACAATATGGAAGCGCTCTATGGCGCGACGGTCCGCGGCCTCGGCATTGCCTATATGCCGGATTTCCTGGTGGCCGATGCGGTGAAGGCCGGCGAACTGCACACACTGCTTGACGAATGTCTGGTTCAGACAGGCCAGTTCTGGGTGCTCTGGCCTTCAAACCGGCATCTGTCGCCGAAGCTGCGGGTGTTCGTCGATTTCATTGCGCCCCGGCTGTTCGCCGGGACACGCCTGTAGCGCCGCTGCCCTGTTCCAGAACAGGGCCGGTGATCAGCTCTGGCCGCCGTCGGCGATGAAACCGGCCGCCTGAATACCGGCGATGGCAGCAATCTCGTCATTGTCGGAGGTGTCGCCGGTGATGCCAACCGCGCCGAGAAGCTCCCCCTTGGCATTCTTGATGAGAACGCCGCCTGCCACCGGGATGACGCGGCCGCCCGATGCTGCCACCAGCCCCTCAACGAAGTGCGGGCGTTCCTTGGCGAATTTTTCAACGGTGCGCGATCCCGTGCCGATGGTCAGACCGCCGAACGCCTTGCCGAAGGCGATCTCGAAGCGCAGCAGGGAAGCGCCGTCCTGCTTCTGGAAGGCCTTGAGGTGGCCGCCGGCATCGAGCACGGCGACGGAGAGTGGACGCATGCCGGCCTCGGTGCCCTTGGCAAGCGCTGCCTTGATGATGGTGTTGGCTTTGGAAAGTGAGAGTTGGGCCATGGTGTCCTCTTGGGTTCGTATGGTCATGGAATGCAAAAGCCGATCCGCCGCGCGAGCCGGATATTCAGTCAAAAATGGATGTGGCCTGGATTATTTGTCGAGGGAGTCCAGCTTGCGCTGCATGGCGGCGATCTGTTCTTTCAGTTCGTCCAGCCCGGTATCCTTCTTGGCGGTTTCGGCGGCGGGCGTTTCGTCGGCCTCGGCCGCTCCGGCCGTCTTGTTGAGCGGGAATGGCGTGAACATGCGCATGGCGTGCTGCAGCATTTCCGTATTGCGGCGAACCTGCTCCTCGACGAGCTTGACCGGCGCACTGATGTTCATCATGTCGATCGGCGATTTGCCGAAGGCGGCCGAAAGCTGCTCGCGCATGCGCTCCTGTTCCTTGGCAAAGGCACTCATGGACTGTTCGAGGAATGTTGGCAGCACCACCTGCATCTGGTCGCCGTAATAGGCGATGAGCTGGCGCAGGAACGGGATCGGCAGCATGTTCTGCCCATCCTTGTTTTCCAGTTCGAAGATGATCTGGGTCAGGACGGAATGGGTGATGTCTTCGCCGGTCTTGGCGTCCTGAACGGTGAAATCCTCATTGCGCTTCACCATCTCGGCGAGATCTTCCAGCGTCACATAGGTGCTTGTGCCGGTATTGTAGAGGCGCCGGTTGGCATATTTTTTAATGACGACGTCGCCGGTTTTTGCTGCCATCAGAGAACTCCCCAACTCATGTCATCAGACTCAAATGGTCTGAATTTGCGTGCCCGCTTACTGATATATCCGCGAGGATAGGGGGAAAGCAGCACAAATCAAAGTGATTTGTGCGCCGCATCCATCGCGCAGAGCATTCCAGCCTTTCTCTGCCTTGCAGGCGATAAATTTGGCTTCGCGGCGAATGCCCCTTGTCAAACTGCCGCAGGGAGGGAATTCTGTCCGGGAAGCCAAGCTGAATGAATTCAGCATCTCAATGATAAGGAGACGTCTATGACCCAATCCATCGTTATCGCCAGTGCAGCGCGAACCCCCGTGGGGTCGTTCAACGGTGCTTTTGCCAACGTCCCGGCCCACGAACTCGGCGCTGCGGTGATCAAGGAAGTGCTGAGCCGCGCCGGTGTCGATGGTGCCGATGTCGATGAAGTGATCATGGGCCAGGTGCTCAGCGCCGGCGAAGGGCAGAACCCGGCCCGCCAGGCCGCCATGGAGGCAGGCATTCCGCAGGAGGCGACGGCCTGGGGGCTCAACCAGCTCTGCGGTTCCGGCCTGCGCGCCGTGGCCCTCGGCATGCAGCAGATCGCAACCGGCGATGCCGATATCATCGTGGCGGGCGGACAGGAATCCATGTCGATGGCGCCGCATTGCGCGCATCTGCGCAGCGGCGTGAAGATGGGCGATTTCAAGATGATCGATACGATGATCAAGGATGGCCTGACCGACGCTTTCCATGGCTACCACATGGGCAATACCGCCGAGAACATCGCCCGCAAGTGGCAGTTCACCCGCGAAGATCAGGACAAGTTCGCCCTTGGCTCGCAGAACAAGGCGGAAGCCGCGCAGAAGGCGGGCAAGTTCAAGGATGAAATCGTGCCGTTCACGGTCAAGACCCGCAAGGGCGACGTGATCGTTGCGGATGACGAGTATATCCGTCACGGCGCGACACTCGACTCCCTTGCCAAGCTGAAGCCCGCTTTCGACAAGGAAGGCACCGTTACCGCAGGCAATGCCTCCGGCCTCAATGATGGCGCGGCTGCCGTGGTGCTCATGAGCGAGGACGAGGCCAAGCGCCGCAATGTCAAGCCGCTGGCCCGCATCGTTTCCTGGGCAACGGCCGGTGTCGACCCTGCCATCATGGGCACAGGTCCAATCCCCGCGTCACGCAAGGCCCTGGAGCGGGCCGGATGGAAGGTGGAGGACCTCGATCTGGTCGAAGCCAACGAAGCCTTTGCGGCGCAGGCGCTTTCCGTCAACAAGGATCTCGGGCTCAATCCCGACATCGTCAATGTCAATGGCGGTGCCATTGCCATCGGTCATCCCATCGGCGCATCCGGTGCCCGGGTGCTCAACACGCTGCTTTATGAATTGAAGCGCCGCAATGGCACAAAGGGCCTTGCCACGCTGTGCATTGGCGGCGGCATGGGCATTGCCCTGTGCGTTGAGCGCGTCAAGGACTGATCTGCAAGAATGAACACGGGTTCGGCCTTTGCCGAACCCGTGTTCCGGCAGCACTAAATTTCCAGGCTGCTGCCACGTCTCTTTTTCAACAACACTAACTTTGATCCAACATGAATTAGGGAGGGGAAATATGACCAAAACGGCAATCGTTACGGGCGGAACACGTGGTATCGGCGCAGCCATATCCGTGGCCCTGAAAGCGGCAGGGTACAAGGTCGCGGCAAATTACGCCGGCAATGACGACGCGGCGAAGAAATTCACGGAAAAGACCGGTATTGCCACCTACAAGTGGGATGTTTCCAACTATGAAGAATGCGCTGCCGGTATTGCCAGGATCGAGGCCGATCACGGCCCCGTCGCCGTGCTGGTCAACAATGCGGGCATCACCCGTGATGCCATGTTCCACAAGATGACCCCAGGCCAATGGGGCGAAGTGATCAACACCAATCTGACCGGCCTGTTCAACATGACCCATCCGGTATGGACCGGCATGCGTGACCGCAAATTCGGCCGCGTGATCAATATTTCCTCGATCAACGGACAAAAGGGCCAGGCCGGGCAAGCCAATTATTCCGCGGCCAAGGCCGGGGATATCGGCTTTACCAAGGCGCTGGCGCAGGAGGGTGCGCGCGCCGGCATTACGGTCAATGCCATCTGTCCCGGTTATATCGGCACGGAAATGGTTCGGGCCATCGACGAGAAGGTGCTCAACGAGCGCATCATTCCGCAAATCCCGGTCGGACGTCTGGGCGAACCGGAAGAAATCGCGCGCTGCGTGGTGTTCCTCGCCTCTGACGATGCCGGCTTCATCACCGGCTCGACGCTGACAGCCAATGGCGGGCAGTATTTCAGCTGATCGGAAGCAAATCAAAAGACGCCGCGGGCTGGAAACAGCCGGCGGCGTTTTTGTTTTGTGCGGCGGCGATTCCCGATATTCGCGGCCAAAGGTTAACGGCGTTTCCTGAATCTTGTCCTATTTCCTTCCCGTGCGTTCGGGGATTGGTGCGACTCCCGCGCCTTCAGCACAAGATGTAGCCGTGAACAAAACAGGAAAATGGACAAAGCGCTGATTCGTCGCTGATTCGTTCTTCCTTTGATCGGAGTGTTAATGAAACGGGGCGCCCGGACCTTGGATTCCTTAACTAACTATAAGGAAATATTGCGATTTTCTTAACAGAGCAAAAAATCGGTTGACGGCGGACTGCCCGTTTTTGTGCGGAAAAGCCAAAGGTTAACGGTGATGAGCCGATTCGTTGAAATCCTGTTCCCGCTGATTCAGCATCTTGTGCGACTCGCACCCGGGAAAGCTAGATGTGGCCGTGAACAAAGCAGGAATCTGATCCTATAGCTGATTCGTCGCTGATTCGTTCTGCTCGCGTTCTGTTTCTTAATGGAACACTCCGTGAATCGGTTCGCAATTGTTTATCTTGAGGTCGCCGCATACTTTCTGTCTGATGCCGATAATGCTATCGGATAGTGCATGCCCGGCATGCCTTGCTGGTTCTGGTAAGGCCGTCGTGCCGGTGTTGGATATTTTTGATGAACCTTATGCCTACTCCCGAACTTCCCTTGATCCTGAGCGGTCGTGACGTCACCGCCGTTCTGGGGCCGACGAACACGGGGAAGACTCACCTCGCCATTGAGCGGATGCTGGCGCACCAGACGGGCATGATCGGCCTGCCGCTGCGCCTGCTGGCGCGCGAAGTCTACAACCGTGTTGCCGAACGGGTAGGGCTTGCCAATGTCGCGCTGATCACCGGTGAGGAAAAGATCATGCCGCCCGGCGCGCGCTATGCGGTGTGTACCGTCGAAGCGATGCCGCGCCAGACGGATATGGATTTCGTTGCCATCGACGAGGTCCAGCTTGCCAACGATCTGGAGCGTGGCCACATCTTTACCGACCGCATCCTGCATCTGCGGGGCCGTCAGGAAACCTTGCTGCTTGGTGCGGCCACCATGCGCGGCATACTGGAAAAGCTGCTGCGCGGCATCTCCGTCGTCACGCGTCCGCGCCTGTCCAATCTGACCTATGCCGGCTCGAAGAAGATCACGCGCCTGCCGCCGCGCACCGCCATCGTGGCCTTTGCCGCGGACGAGGTTTATTCCATCGCCGAACTGATCCGCCGCCAGAATGGCGGCGCCGCCGTGGTCATGGGGGCATTGAGCCCGCGCACCCGCAATGCCCAGGTGGATCTCTATCAGTCGGGCGATGTGGATTATCTGGTCGCCACCGATGCCATCGGCATGGGGCTCAACCTCGATGTCGATCACGTGGCTTTTGCGCAGGACCGCAAGTTTGACGGCTATCAGTTCCGCGATCTGTCGCCGGGCGAAATCGGCCAGATCGCCGGGCGCGCCGGGCGGCACCTGCGCGATGGCACGTTTGGCGTTACAGGGCAGGTCTCCGGTTTTTCAGAAGAACTGGTGCAGCGCGTGGAATCGCATGCCTTCGATTCCGTCAAGATCTTGCAATGGCGCACCGCCCGGTTTGATTTCTCCAGCCTCGATGCACTGAGACGGTCGATCGACACGCCCGCACCGGTGGAGGGATTGACCCGGGCACTGCCTGCGGTGGATCAGCAGGCGCTCGAATATCTGTCGAAAGATCCGGATATCGCGCCGCTGGCCAACACGCCGGAACGGGTGGCCCTCCTGTGGGATGCCTGTGCGTTGCCGGATTACCGCAAAATTGCGCCGGCGCAGCATGCGGATATTATTGCATCGATCTATACAGATCTCGTCGAACATGGTCATGTTAACGAAACATACATGGGCGAACAGGTGCACCGGGCTGATACGACCGATGGCGATATCGATGCTTTGTCGCGGCGGATTGCCCAGATCAGAACTTGGACTTTTGTGTCGCATCGGCCCGGATGGCTGGCAGATCAGGCACATTGGCAAGAAAAGACGCGTGAAATTGAGGACAGATTATCAGATGCACTGCATGAACGGTTGACGAAACGCTTCGTAGACCGCAGGACAAGCGTGCTTATGAGGCGCCTGAGAGAGAATACAATGCTAGAAGCCGAAATTAGCCCTGCCGGGGACGTTGTTGTCGAAGGGCACCATGTTGGACGTTTGGATGGATTCCGTTTCACCACGGACAGCCAGATCGATGGAACCGATGCAAAAGCCGTGAAGGCCGCTGCACAAAAAGCCTTGGCGACAGAGTTCGACAATCGCGCCGAGCGCTTTGCCGCTTCCGCGAACGGCGACTTTGCCCTGGGATCGGACGGGACGCTGCGCTGGATTGGCGCTCCGGTCGCCTCGGTCGTCTCAGGCGAGCAGCCATTGAAGCCCCGTGCGGTGCTGCTGGCCGACGAGCAGTTGACGGGACCGGCACGCGACAAGGTCGCCGCGCGGGTTGACCGTTTCCTTGCCCATCATGTGGATACGGTGCTCAAGCCGCTGGTTGATCTTGCCAACGCGGATGCGCTGGTCGGGATCACGCGGGGACTGGCGTTCCAGCTCGTCGAAAATTTTGGCGTGCTGCAGCGCCGTGATGTGGCTGAGGATGTCCGCGGTCTCGATCAGGATTCGCGCGCGGCCCTGCGCCGTTTGGGCGTGCGCTTCGGCGCCTACCACGTCTTCCTGCCTGCATTGCTCAAACCGGCGCCTGCAGGTCTGCTAACGCTGCTGTGGGCACTCAAGGAAGATGCCAAGGATCGTCCCGGCTATGGCGATGTGGTGCAGGTGCTGTCCGCAGGCCGCACGTCGGTTGTCACCGATCCGGCCTTCGATCCGGCCTTCTACCGCCTTGCGGGCTACCGGCTGCTCGGACGCCGCGCCGTGCGCATCGATATTCTCGAGCGTCTGGCCGATCTCATCCGTCCGGCACTGGCATGGAAGCCGGGAAGCGGAACACGACCCGACGGTGCCTATGACGGCACGCGTTTCGTCGTCACCCCGGCCATGATGTCCATTCTCGGCGCAACAGCCGACGATATGGAAGAAATCCTGAAGAATCTCGGCTACCGCTCGGAAGCAACCGATGCAGCCGTTGTGTCGGCCAAGGTTGCCGAACTCGATGCGGTTGCCCAGGCGCCTGCCCCGCAGGAAACGGCTGCCGTTGCGTCGGAAGGCACCAAATCCGTGCCGGCTGCCGAACCGGTTGGTGATCCCATCGTCAAACCGGTTGTCGAGGCTGTGGCAGCCGTTGCGGCTGCCGAAGATGCGCCTGCGGCTGTTGCTGAAACCGCGACCGCTCCAGCGGCGGAAGAAGCACCCAAGCCGGTGCTGCTCTGGCGCCAGGCTCCCCGCTTCGAAGGCCGCAACAACAACCGCCGTCCACAGGGCGGGCGCGAGAATCAGCGTGAACCGCAGGCCCGCAATGGCAACAGCCAGGGCGAGGAGCGTCAAAGCCGTCCGAACCGCAATGCCGGTCCTCAGGGCGAGCGCGGTGAGCGCAAGGATTTCCGCGGCAAGGGCGGCAAGCCCGGCGGCGGCGACCGCGCCCGGCAGGAAGGTGGCAAGCCCTCCGGCAAGCCGCAGAATCATGGCAAGCGTCCGGAGCGGGAAGAACGCCCGGTCAAGATCGACATGGACTCCCCCTTCGCCAAGTTGCTGGCGTTGAAGGAGCAGATGAAGAAGTGAGGGTTTGACCCTAAATGACGGGAACCGACAGACAGCGCATCGACAAGTGGCTGTTTTTCGCGCGGGTGGTCAAATCCCGTTCCCTCGCTGCAAAGCTGGCATCGGGCGGCAACGTCCGGGTCAACAAGGACAAGATCGACCAGCCATCACACGGGGTCAAACCCGGTGATGTGCTGACGATCACGCTGGACCGGCGCATTCTCATTTACAAAGTCCTGTCCGGCGGCACCCGGCGCGGACCCGCCGAGGAGGCGCGGACGCTGTACGAGGACATTTCGCCGCCGCCACCGCCGAAGGATGCCATGAGCCGCTTCGACATGCTGCCCAGACGCGATGCGGGCAGCGGCCGTCCCACCAAGCGCGAACGGCGGGACGTCGACCGGCTGATGAAGGGCCGGGACAACGGCTCCGATGATTGACGCATCCGCGTCGCGGGTTGCGGGGCAAAACGCGGAAACATCGAAATTATCTCCAAATTCGTCGGCGGGGCTAAAATATTATTTCCGCAACACCTATATTAGAGCACAATGGTTGCTTGTCGGCAGGTCATCGCGATGCGATGAATGGCACGCTGCGGACTTGGACAATGGCTCGGTCCTGATGTGATGAAGACAATCCTTTTGCACGTCGAGATTTTTCGGGCCGCGTTCTGGTGCCGCAGTCCGTTTTCCCCTCTTGTCAGGCCGGTGCCAAATCGTTACCTCAACCGCTGACACGCTGACTATGGTGTCTTCAGGAGCCAGTAAATGACATATGTTGTGACCGACAATTGCATCCGCTGCAAATATATGGATTGCGTTGAGGTCTGTCCGGTCGATTGTTTTTACGAAGGTGAGAACATGCTCGTCATCCACCCGGATGAGTGCATCGATTGCGGCGTGTGCGAACCGGAATGCCCTGCGGAGGCCATCAAGCCGGACACCGAGCCGGGCCTCGACAGCTGGCTGCAGCTGAATTCGGAATATGCGGAAAAATGGCCGAATATTTCGGCGAAGAAAGATGCGCCCAGCGATGCCAAGGAAATGGACGGCGTCACCGGTAAACTCGAGAAATACTTCTCCCCGGAACCGGGCGAAGGCGACTAAACTTATTCGGGGTACCGCAGTTGCCCGCAAGACTGATTTGCCCTGAAAATCAAGTCTTGCAATGCGTTTAGTTTGCGCTTGTGCAGCAAAAAGTTGATTCTGATCACTTTTCGTGTTATGGTGCTGCGATATGTTGATCATTGGACGTCAATTTCGTGGCGCTAAAGCATAAATCACCAATCGGCTAGATTTTTTCCGGACTTAACAGTTCAGGTTGAGGTTCTTTGATTGTGACCCGTCCTGCTGTTTGGTCCGGATTGCTTTGCGTGAAAATATTGGCGGCCGACAAACCGGGTTCCGGTTTCCAGTGATTGGTTTAACCGGTGCGTTTTGCCGGGCGCAGCAGGGAGTAATGAAGCGCATGACAGCAGTTCCGCAGAAAAAGACCGCCCAGCGTATCGGATTTAAGACGGGTGAGTTTATTGTATATCCGGCTCACGGCGTAGGCCAGATCGTCAATATCGAAGAACAGGAAGTTGCGGGCCACAAGCTCGAACTTTTCGTGATTGACTTTCAGAAGGACAAGATGCGCCTGAAGGTACCGGTTGCAAAGGCAACCGCCATTGGTATGCGCAAACTCTCAGAAACAGATTATGTCGACCGTGCGCTGAAGGTAGTTCAGGGACGGGCCCGTATCAAGCGCACCATGTGGTCCCGCCGCGCGCAGGAATATGATGCGAAGATCAACTCGGGCGATCTGATTTCCATTTCGGAAGTTGTCCGCGATCTTTTCCGTGCCGACAATCAGCCGGAACAGTCCTATTCCGAACGCCAGCTCTATGAAGCAGCGCTCGACCGCATGGCCCGTGAAATTTCCGCCGTCAACAAAATGTCGGAAACCGAAGCCGTCCGTCTGATCGAAGTCAATCTCGCCAAAGGTCCCAAGCGCGGCGCGAAGACTGAAGAAACCGAAGCTGATGCGGACATTTCCGTTGAAGACGAACAGGAAGAAGCCGCGTAACAGCGGGTTCATCCCTTTCAACAAACAGCCCGGTTCTACCGGGCTTTTTGTTATTCGCTGATGATCTTCATCTTGTCGCCGACGGAAACCGTGCCGCCGGGCGGCAGGGCGTTGATCAGCCGGAAGAGATCCAGCTTGCGGTCCGTGCCCATGATCTGGCTGGAGAGGCTGGCGAGCGTATCGCCCGCCTTGACCGTGACAACGCGGATCCGCAGCGGCTTGATGTTGGCCTTTTCCTGCGCCGTCAGCAAATGGAAGCTCTGCGTCACCGTTTGCGCTGCCGGCATCAGAGCCGTGCTGCCCGTGGGCGCTGCCGTCAGGAAGCGATAGATGCGGTCGCCGGAATTCACGACGAAAATATCAAACTCCCAGCGGTCCGCCTTGGCTTTTGCCGTGGCGGCAGGCATGCCGTTGAATGTCGTCGCCTTGACGCTGGCATTGTCCAGGCCGGTTACCCAGCCGCTGCGCATGTAGTCGACCATCGATGTCTTGCCGGAAACCTGGGTTCCATCAAAGCGGATCGCGACTTCGCCGGGTCCGGTTGCCATGACGGCGGCTGCGGAATTGTCGATGACAAAGCCGTCCGGCACGGTGAAGCTGACGCCGAGCAGCGGATGCACGAAGGTGCGGCCGCGGACATAGCCTTCTTCCGGCGTGTCGCCATAGAGCAGCCCGTCGATCCCTTGCAGGAAGGAATCGCGGTCCGTCGTGCCGACACCGGGCGCACCGATCTTGCGGGCATGGCCGCGCGCCAGCTCGATGCGCTGCGGCGCGGAGGGATGGCTGGCAAGGAAGTCGAGGCTGGCATCGGTGGCGCCGGAGACGTTGCGGAAGTCCGCATAGGAGGCCATCGACTGCAGGAAGCGCGCAGCCGCAAACGGATCATACCCGGCTTCGCCGATCATCTTGATGCCGATGGCATCCGCCTGCAATTCCTGATTGCGCGAGAACTGCGCCATGCGCAGCTTGCCGCGAATGAGCGCCTCGCGGCCCGCCTGGTCGTCCTGCAGCACTTCCGACACAACGCGGCCGGCGATGACGGCTTCCGCTTCGCGCTGCTGGCGTTCGATGCCGTGATTGGCGATCACATGGCCCATTTCATGGGCAATGACGGCGGCAAGTTCCGCGCTGTCATTGGCCAGCGCAAGCAGGCCGCGGGTGACATAGAGATAGCCGCCCGGCAGTGCGAAGGCATTGATGTTGGGCGAATTGAGGATGGTGATGCGATAGGTATGGGTCGGATTGTCCGATACGGTGGTCAGATTGCCGACGACCTTGGCAACCATGCGTTCGAGCTTCGCGTCCTTGTACTCGCCGCCATAGGTGGCCAGGATGCGGGGATGCTGTTCGGCACTCAGTTTGGCCAGCCGGTCATTCTTCGAGACATTGTCGACGATGACAGGGCTTGAGGACGGGCCGAGCGCATCTTCCTTGGTAACGTTGAGCACCTGGCAGCCCGACAGAAAGGCGAGCAGCAGGGTCGTCGAAACCACGGTCGTGCTTCGTACTGCCGGATGGAACCGTCGATTGCCGATGGGGAGAATGTGCGAACCCAGAATCATGTCCTCATGTCGTGCGGCGCCAGTGCAAACGCTAAAGCCAAGTTCTCACTCGTCTTTTGCCTGCGGAATCGGTGTGCTTACTTTCTAGCTAGCCCGTTGAGCAGGCTGGGGCAAGAATTACATTGATTTCTTATGAGACCCATTGAGTACAAAATATGTCAAAGTGATAACTCTTGCGAGCCGAGATATTTTCGCAACAGGGAGGGGCCTTTGGCCGAGAGCAATTCGCCCGCGGGCCCCGATGCTGCCACATGGCCATTTTCGAGAAAGAACAGCGTTGATGGTAAACGCAAAGCATCGTCCGGATGGTGGGTGACCATCACAACAGTCATTCCAGTATCTTTTTGCAGTTGTCCGACCAGATCAAGCATTTCATGGCGCAATGCTGGACCAAGTGAAGCAAAGGCTTCATCAAGCAACAGTACAGGCCGGTTGCGCACCAGCGCCCGGGCGATGGCAACGCGCTGGCGTTCCCCGCCCGACAGTGCCGCCGGTTTGCGCGTCTCCTTGCCCGCAAGCCCAACCTTGGCGATGGCGTCGTGGACCGCCTGCTGATCCGCCGCGTCGAGGCGCAGGCCCGGCCTGCGGCCAAGACCGACATTGGCGGCAACGTCGAGATGGGCGAAGAGATTGTTGTCCTGAAACACCATGGAAACCGGGCGCCGGGATGGTTCGACATGCGTGACATCGGCATCGCCGATCAGCACGCGGCCGGAGAGCGGTGCCTCGAAACCGGCAATGAGATTGAGAACCGTGGATTTGCCCGCGCCGCTCGGCCCGATGATGGCGGCAATGGACGACGGTGCGATGGCAAGGTCGAAACGCATGGCCATATCGCCGTAATCGAAGCGAACGGCATCAAGCCGGATCGCGGCGCCGCCGGTTGTGATCTTTTCCGTTTGTTCAGCCATCTCTTGCATTGTCCTGTCGGGCGAGGCTGGCCGCACCGCAGTCGGCTGCGAACATCAAGAGCAGGCACAGGACCCCAAGGATCAGCGCAAGTCCCGCTGCATCCTGTGTGCGATAACTTCCCATGCGCTGCAAGAGCAGGAAAGGCAGGGTCTGGATGGAATCATTGCCGAACAGCGCGATGGTTCCAAGATCGCCCAGCGACAGGGCCATGGCAAAGGCGAAGGCAACACCCATGGGCAGGCGCAAAGCCGGCCAGTCGATCAGGCGCAGCCGGTCCCAGCCGGTGATGCCGAGCTGGAGGCAAAGCCGGTTGTGGCGGCTTGCAGCCGTATCCCAGGCCGGGCGCAGGATGCGGAAGGCGAAGGGCACGGCCATGGCGGCATTGACGCCGATGACCATGACGGGCGCAAGGCTGAACGGGTCGATGGCATGGCGCGAGAGGATGAACCAGCCGGCGCCGATGACAATGGGCGGCACCACCATGATCAGGCTCGCCCCCAGATCCAGTGACCGTTCGAACAGACCCGGCGAAACCGTTCGCCGCCGGCTCTGCTGATACTCCCGGGCGATGACAAGCGACAGCGACAGCGCGAGGGAGAGCAGGGCCGCGGCCGCGCCAAGCACGATGCTTGTGGCAATGGCGCGCCAGACGATGGATTCGCTCATCAGGCGCGCCAGGTCGGCGCCAAGCCCGGAGACAACGGTTCCGCCCATGGGCAGGCCGACAAAGAGCAGTCCGAGGAGAATGATCGCTGTATTGACGCATTGCGCTGCACGGCCCGGCCGCTCGAAGCGCCGCGTGGTCGTCTGAAGACTGAAGCCTTCGTCTGCCGGTTTGCCCGTCAGGCCGAGCAGCAGCAGCACGGCGATGGTCAGGCCCAGTTGCAGCAATGTGAGCGAGACGGCGCGGGCAATATCGAAATCGAAATGCAGGGACTGGTAGATCGCCACTTCCAGCGTGGTGGCACGCGGTCCGCCGCCCAGAGTCAGCACGATCGTGAACGAGGTGATGCAGAGCATGAAGATCAGCCCGGCAATACCGGACAGATTGCGGCGGATGACCGGCCATTCGATCAGGCGGAAGCGTGCCCAACCGCCCATGCCGAGCTGCGCGGCGAGTTTCCAGTAATCCGAAGGAATGGAATCAAGGCTTGCAAGCACCAGCCGGGTCGCCAGCGGCAGGTTGAAAAAGACGTGGGCGAGAAGGATGCCGGGAAGCCCGTAAATATTGGGTATGGTGTCCATGCCGAGGCTGCTGAAAGCAAAGGCCAGCAGGCCGTTGCGGCCATAGATGCTGGTGATACCCAGCACCGCAACAAGTGCGGGTAAGGCCAAGGGCAGGGCAAACAGGCGCAGAATCAGCGCGCGGCCGGGAAAGGCGGGATGTTCATGCAAGGCGCGCGCGAGTGGAATGGCAAGGGCAACCGCAAGCAGCATGGACAGGAGCGCCTGCACCAGCGTGAACCGAGCCACCCGCCACAGATAGCTGTCGAATGCGGCAAAACCTTCCACGCCGCCGCGCAGCGCTTCGGATGCGAGACTGAGAAGTGCGCCACCCGCAAGTGCCGCCAGAAAGGCGAGGGCGCATGCCCCCGCCCATGGTCTGAAACTGCGGATGGCAATCACAATGCTACAGGCTCATGGCCGCGAGCCATTCGTCGATCCAGGCTTTACGGTTCTTGGCGACCTCTTCGGACGGGAAGGCCAGGGTCTTGACGGGTTGAACAAGGGTTTCGAAGGCCGGGTTCAGCGCGTCGGTGGTTTTCGCAGCCGGATACATCCAGTTGTTTTCAGGAATCGCGTCCTGAAACGCCGGGCTGGTCATGAAGGCAAGAAACTGCGCCGATAGCGGGTTTTTCGCCCCGTTGACGGTCTGGGCAGCGACTTCGACCTGCAGGTAATGGCCTTCGCTGAACGAAATGGCCTTGTAGCGGTCCACGCGCTCGGCGATCAGGTGATAGGCAGGCGACGTCGTGTAGGACAGCACCAGCGGCGCTTCGCCCTTGGTGAAGAGGCCATAGGCTTCCGACCAGCCGGGCGTGACGGTCAGCACGCGGTCTTTCAGCTTTGCCCAGGCTTCCCCCGCCTTGTCGCCATAGACCGACTTGACCCAGAGCAGCAGGCCGAGACCGGGCGTCGAGGTGCGGGGGTCTTCGATGACGATCTTCTGCTTCGGGTCGCCTTCGACCAGTTCCTTCAGGCTTTCCGGCGGCGTCTTCAGCTTCTCGGAATCATAGATGACGGCGAAATAGCCGTAATCGTAGGGAACGAAGGTATCATCCTTGTAGCCGCCGGGGATGCTCACGGCGGAGGTGTCGATGCCATGGGGGGCAAACAGGCCGGTTTGCCTGGCCTCATAGGTCAGGTTGGTGTCGAGGCCGAGCACCACATCCGCCTTGGTTGACTCGCCTTCCAGCTTGACCCGGTTGAGCAGGGCAACGCCATCGGCAACCGCCACGAATTCGACCGTGCAGGCACATTGCTTTTCGAAGGCTTGTTTGACCTTCGGGCCGGGACCCCATTCGGCGGTGAAGCTTTCATAGGTGTAGACGGTGAGTTTGCCTTCGGCATGCGCGGTGCCAAGGGGAATGACGGCGAACAGAGCGGTCACAATGGCCGCTGTTTTTACAATAGTCTCGAATGGCCGCATCGGCGCCTCCTATCAGCAGTGTTCAAAAGGATTGGTGCGCCGGCAAATCTGCCGCGTCTAATCCCTCCGCCGGTACAAACCGGATCAGGTTCCGCGGGTTGGCAGGGTTTCCCCGTGCGCCTCTCAGCCGGTCCATGCGACCGGCACCCCGTTAGAGCGTGACAAGGATAGAGGTTCGGCCGAAGCCGTGCAAGCGGTCGATGCTTATGAAATCTTTATGTTTTGCCGGTTCTGCCAAATCGAAAGCTGATACTGGCGCGCCTATTGTCCCCAGCGAAAACATCCCGTGCGGCTGTTTTCCGATGGAAAGGGTCAATCATGTTTCGTGGTCACGGTTTTTATCATTCCCATGTCAGGGCGCAGCAGAACCCGGCTTCCCAAAACGCCCGCCGCAAGGCGATCCTCCTTCGTCCGCGCCGGCAGAAATTCATCCCGGAGCTCTATCCGAGCCTGTTTCTGGCCATCGGCGTGGCGATTGCCGGTATGGCCGCGATTGCACTCGGGCGCTTCGTTTAACCGAGAAACACGGATGCCCTGTGCGACCGGCTTGTGCCATGCTATGGCCGGTGCATGAGCAAATTCGTCCTTCTTCTTGGTGGAACCGTTCACGTCACCGACCGTCTTCGGCATCTCATTGCCGGGGCGCGCGTTCTTGCCGCCGATGGCGGCATTGCCCATGCGCAGGCGCTGGGCGTTGAACCCGAGTTGTGGCTGGGCGATTTCGATTCGACATCGCCTGAACTTGCCGAACGCTATGCGCATGTGCCGCGTTCGGTTTTTCCGGCCGCCAAGGACATGACCGACGGCGAACTGGCACTCAACGAGGCCTACCGGCTGGGCGCCACCGAAGTGATCCTGTGCGGCGCCTTTGGCGGTGAACGCACCGACCACACCCTGCTGCACCTGACCATGGCCACCCGCCATGCGGCGGAAGGCCGGAAGATCATTCTCTCCAGCGGAAGCGAGGAAGCGCATCCCCTGGTTGCAGGAGACTATGCGTTCGATTTTGCCGATGGAACGGTATTCAGCATTGTGGCCTTTACGTCCCTGCGCGGATTATTTATCCATGGTGCGCGATGGCCGCTGGAAAATATGGAACTTTCTTTCGGTTCATCGCTTACAGTGTCGAATGCCGTGTGTGGAAATCTCCACGTATCGCTTCGTTCAGGCAATGCAGTCCTGATTGCTGCGCCGTAAAATTGCGAACCGCTTGTAAAACAACGCGGAAAGTGCAATTCTTGCGGCACAGCATTGGGGACGCAAGCTGGTTAGTTTAGTTTTGAAACGGGAGAGGTCTTCCATGTTGAAAAGTTTGTCGACAGTAGCAGTTGCCGCACTTCTGGCATTTTCGGTAGCCGGTTGCACAACAAGTGAGCAGCGTACAGCGGGTTATGGCGTTGGCGGTGCAGCACTTGGTGCTTTGGCTGGTGGTGCAATCGGTGGTGGCCGTGGCGCACTGGCTGGTGCTGCCATCGGTGGTGTTGGTGGTGTGGCTGTTGGTGCCGCAACGGCCAACAATGATGGCCGCCGTTACTGCACATATGAAAACCGTTACGGCGAGCGTTATCGCGCGCCTTGCCGCGGTTACTAATCCTTCCCCATCAGGGAAAGCGGAACAGGCCGGGAAACCGGCCTGTTTTTGTTTGAGGCGCTGGGGTGCATGGGCTGATCTTTGTTCTGCCGCATTAAGCCCGCACGATATGGCCGCTATATTCATGTTGAGAGGATTGACTAATGAGTTTTCGTTTGACCGCCATTGCGGTTTCCGCGCTTCTGGCCATGTCATTGGCCGGTTGTGAAACGAGCGAACAGAACCAGCGGGCCGGGACGGGCGCGTTGATCGGCGGCGGTGTCGGCGCACTCGCCGGACAGGCACTCGGACACAATACCAAGAGCACCGTGATCGGTGCGGCCGGCGGCGCGCTTCTCGGTGCTGCTGTCGGTACGGCAACGACGCCAAGCGGTGGCGGCAACGGCAATCAGAATCTTTGCCGTTATCAGCGGCCCGATGGCAGCATCTACAACGCCCCCTGCGAAGGCAATGGCGGCCGCGGCGCTGCCTATGGCGGATACAACAACAACGGTTACAACAACGGCGGCTACTGAGCGGCACGTTGCTGAACGGATCCAGACAGGCCGGTTTTCCGGCCTGTTCTGTTTTATGCCATAAAGATATTTGACAGCGGCGCCAATCTCGCCGACAAGCGCCCGTCGGCACTGATGTCCGGCAATTGCGCTCCTTTTCCAGAACTGAAAAACCCATGGCTCCACCCCTTCTTCGTCTTGACCGGATTGCATTGACGTTTGGCGGCACGCCGCTCCTCAGCGATGCGGCGATTTCCGTCAGCGAGGGCGATCGCATTGCCCTTGTCGGCCGCAACGGGTCCGGCAAGTCGACGCTGCTCAAGATCGCGGCGGGCTTCATCACGCCGACCGACGGCGAAGTGTTCCGCCATCCCGGCGTCACCGTCCGCTATCTCGCCCAGGTGCCCGACATGGAAGGTTTTGCCAATGTCCGCGATTATGTCGAGGCGGGTCTGGGACCGGCGGACGATCTCTACCGCGTCAGCTACATTCTTGAACATCTCGGCCTGACCGGCGAGGAAAAGCCGGACAATCTGTCTGGCGGCGAGGCGCGGCGTGCGGCGCTGGCCAAGGTTCTCGCCCCCCAGCCCGATATCCTGCTTCTCGACGAGCCGACCAACCATCTCGACCTGACAACAATTGAATGGCTCGAAAGCGAATTGCGCCAGATCCGCTCCAGCATCGTGGTCATCTCCCATGACCGGCGGTTTCTGGAAAACATCAGCCGCTCGACGGTCTGGCTTGACCGCGGCGTTACGAAACGGCTCGACCAGGGCTTTGGCGCCTTCGAGGAATGGCGCGACAAGGTGCTGGAGGAAGAAGAGCGCGATCTGCACAAGCTCGGCCGCCAGATCGTGCGCGAGGAACACTGGTTACGTTACGGCGTTACGGCACGGCGCAAGCGCAACATGCGGCGTCTCGGCGAACTCCAGTCCATGCGCGGGGAATTCCGCAATCATCGCCGTGCGCAGGGAACCGCCGTCCTGAAGGCCAGCGATGCCAGGGAATCCGGCAAGCTGGTGATCGAGGCCGAGCATCTGGTCAAGGCCTATGGCGAGCGCGTGCTGGTCAAGGATTTCTCCACGCGCATCCAGCGCGGCAACTGCGTCGGCTTTGTCGGTCCGAACGGTGTCGGCAAGACCACGCTTCTCTCCATGCTGACAGGCCTGCTTGCCCCGGACAGCGGTTTCGTGCGCCTTGGCACCAATCTTGAAATCGCCGTGCTGGACCAGAAGCGCGACAGTCTCAACCTTGACCAAACCCTGTCCGATTATCTGACCGACGGGCGCGGCGAGAATGTCATCGTCAACGGCGAACAGCGCCATGTGGCGTCTTACATGAAGGACTTCCTGTTCCAGCCGGAGCAGTTGCGCACGCCGATCCGCGAACTGTCGGGCGGCGAACGGGCGCGGCTCATGCTGGCGCGCGTCCTGGCCCGCCCGGCCAATCTGCTGGTGCTCGACGAGCCGACCAACGACCTCGACATGGAAACGCTCGACCTCCTGCAGGAGCTGGTGTCCGGTTTTGCCGGAACCGTGCTCCTGGTCAGCCATGACCGCGATTTCCTCGACCGTACCGTAACATCGGTGATTGCGCCGGAAGGCGACGGGCGCTGGCTCGAATATGCCGGCGGCTATACGGACATGCTGGCGCAGCGCAAGGAAGCGCTGGCGACGCGCAAGGAGCTGAAGACGGCCAGGTCACCGGCCGCAACCGAAGCCGCCGGAGAGAAAACCGCAGTGCAGCGCGAGGAAAAGCGCAAACTGTCGTACAAGCAGAAATTCGCGCTGGAAAACCTGCCGGGCAAGATGGAAGCGCTGCACGCCGACATCCACAGGCTCGAGGCAAAACTTGCCGATCCGAACCTCTTTGCCAAAAACCCGCAGGTCTTCAACAAGACCGTCGAGGAGATTGGCAAGAAGCGGCACGATCTCGAGCGCTTTGAGGAAGAATGGCTCGAGCTGGAAATGCTGCGCGAGGAAATCGAGGGCTAGAGCCTCACCTGTTCGGCCAACGCGGCAGGATCAGGTCGCCTTGGGCGCAATCTTGGCAGCGAGGTTTTCGATCCGCGTGGTGACTTCGGAAAGAACGCCGGTGATGGCCGTGTCGTTCTTGTCCGCCCTCTGCAAGGCTTCATCGCGGCTCTTGCGCAGGGCGTCCGCCTCGTTTTCAAGCCCTTTCACCCGCATCTGCAATTCATGCAGCTCGTCCGTGATCATGATGCCGGCCATGACGGTCAGGCGCAGGTCGCCGATCTCACCGAACGACGATTTGAGGTGCGTCACGTAACGGTCGAACCGCTCGGCCAGGCCGGTCAGATGCTGTTCCTGGCCTTCGTCACAGGCCATCCGGTAGGCTTTGCCGTCAATCGTAACTGTTACAGTGGCCATGGGCGTCTCTTTCAGCTGATAGCGGTATTACCGGTCCAGTACGGTGCGAATGGATTCCATCGCCGTTACGAGACGGCGGGAGACTTCCTTGTTGGCTGCTTCCAGACGTTCCGCACGTCCTTCCGATGCGTCCAGCTCCTGGGCCAGCCTGCGCCGGTCCATGTTCATGCGCTGGACCTCTTCCTCGGCTTCGGCAAAGTCACCCTCCTGCTCAAGGCGCATGTCAACCGCGTCCTCGAGATGAGCCAAGGCTTTTGCCAATCGTTCCAGAACCTGCTTGAGGGTGGCTTCCGGTGCCATTTTCGCGTTTCCCCTGTGTGTCGCTCTTTTACGCGAATCGCAAAAAGAAGAACAGCTTATGCGCCGAAGTCTAGAGGGCACATCAACGTCGCGTCAATCAATCCGCGTTGTCACAGTCCAGTCATGCACCGATAATAAGCGTCTGCGACGAAAGAGCCTGCTTTTCGAACGCCTCAATTTGACTTAGGTTTTATTGACTCCCTGATGACACCTGCTATGTGTCGCGTGCCTTTTGGATCTTGTCTGAACCGGCGTCCAGAAACGGCATTTCCTATCCTCTTCGAAAGACGGTACACATGACCAATTCTGATAAATCCAACCAAATGGCCAATGCAATCCGCTTTCTGTCGGCCGATGCAGTGGAGAAGGCCAATTCCGGCCATCCCGGCCTTCCCATGGGCGCAGCTGATATTGCGACCGTTCTTTATACCCGTTTTCTCAAGCACGATCCGAAGGCGCCACATTGGCCCGACCGCGATCGCTTTGTCCTTTCCGCCGGACATGGCTCGATGCTGCTCTATTCGGTGCTTTACCTCTCGGGTTACGAAGACATCACCATCGACCAGATCAAGAATTTCCGCCAGCTCGGCTCGCGCACGGCCGGTCATCCCGAATATGGCCACGCCGCCGGCATCGAAACCACCACGGGCCCGCTCGGCCAGGGCCTGGCCAATGCCGTGGGCATGGCACTGTCCGAACGCATCATGAATGCCCATTACGGCGACAAGCTCGTCGATCACCATACCTATGTGATCGCCGGTGACGGCTGCCTCATGGAAGGCATCAGCCAGGAAGCCCTCGCGCTTGCCGGTCATCTCAAGCTGAACAAGCTCATCGTTTTCTGGGACCACAACAATATTTCCATCGACGGCCCGGTGTCGCTGGCCGACAATACGGATCAGTGCGCCCGTTTCGAGGCTTCCGGCTGGAACTCGATCAATGTCGACGGTCATGACCAGGATGCGATTGCTGCGGCGATTGAAAAGGCCCACAAGTCCGACAAGCCGACCCTGATCGCCTGCAAGACGACCATCGGTTTCGGCGCGCCGACCAAGGCCGGCACCAACAAGGTGCACGGCTCGCCGCTCGGTGCGGAAGAACTTGCCGGTGCACGCAAGGCACTCGGCTGGACATCCGAGCCATTTGTCGTTCCCGCTGATATTCTCGATACCTGGCGCGCCTCCGGTCTGCGCTCCGCCAAGGAGCATGCGGCATGGGAACAGCGCCTTGCGGCGACCGATGCGGAAACCCGCTCGGAGTTCGAGCGCCGTATCCGCGGCGATCTGCCCGGCAATTTCGAAGCCACGATCACGGCCTACAAGAAGAAGCTTTCGGAAGACAAGCCGAAGGTCGCGACCCGCAAGTCATCGGAAATGGCGCTTGAGGTCATCAACGGTGTCGTTCCCGAAACCATCGGTGGTTCCGCCGATCTGACCGGTTCCAACAACACCAAGACCAGCCAGACCCAGAACATCAGCCCCGATGATTACGGCCAGCGTTATGTGCATTACGGCATCCGCGAGCATGGCATGGCCGCTGCAATGAACGGCATGGCGCTGCATGGCGGCCTCATTCCGTATTCCGGCACATTCCTGACCTTCTCGGACTATGCCCGCGGCGCCATGCGCCTTTCCAGCCTCATGGGCATCCGCGTCATCTATGTGATGACGCACGATTCCATCGGTCTTGGTGAAGATGGTCCGACGCACCAGCCGGTCGAACATCTGGCAGCCCTGCGCGCCATTCCGAACAACTACGTCTTCCGTCCGGCGGATGCCGTGGAGACGGTGGAATGCTGGGAACTGGCGCTGAAATCCCGCAAGACGCCGTCGACATTGGCGCTGACACGCCAGAACCTGCCGACGGTCCGCACCGACCACGTCGACGAGAACAAGTGCGCCTACGGTGCCTATGAACTGGCTCCGGCCAGCGGCAAGGCTGCGGTGACGATTTTCGCGACCGGTTCGGAAGTCGAAATTGCTCTGGCGGCCCGTGCGCAGCTGGAAAAGGATGGTCATCCGGCCCGCGTCGTTTCCGTGCCCTGCTTTGAACTCTTCGAACAGCAGAGCGAAGACTACAAGCGCGCGCTGATCGGCGATGCTCCGGTCAAGGTTGCGGTGGAAGCTGCGATCCGCCTCGGCTGGGACCGTTTCATCGGCCTCGATGGTATCTTTGTCGGCATGACCGGTTTTGGTGCCAGCGGCCCGATCGAAGAGCTCTACAAGCATTTCGGCATCACCGCGGAAGCCATCGTCGCGGCTGCGGAAGGCAAGTTGAAATAATCGGCGGGTTTACCGCTTCATCACGTTCATCAAGGGCTCCTCACTACCCCCAAGGAGAAACTAAAAAATGACAGTTCGCGTTGCAATCAACGGGTTTGGCCGCATTGGCCGCAATGTTCTTCGCGCCATTATCGAATCCGGCCGCACCGACATCAAGGTTGTCGGCATCAACGATCTGGGTCCGGTCGAGACCAATGCTCACCTGATGCGTTACGACTCCGTGCACGGCCGTTTCCCCGGCACTGTAACGGTTTCCGGCGATACCATCGACGTCGGCCAGGGACCGATCAAGGTCACTGCCGTGCGCAACCCGGCAGAATTGCCGTGGAAAGAGCTCAACGTTGATATTGCGCTGGAATGCACCGGCATTTTCACGGCGCGTGACAAGGCGGCGGCCCATCTTGAAGCCGGCGCCAAGCGCGTCATCGTGTCGGCGCCTGCTGACGGTGCCGACCTGACGGTTGTGTTCGGTGTGAACCATCACAAGCTGACCAAGGAACACCTGGTCATTTCCAATGCGTCCTGCACCACCAACTGCCTTGCCCCGGTTGCATTTGTGCTCAACGAAGCTGTTGGCATCGATCATGGTTTCATGACCACGATCCACAGCTATACCGGCGACCAGCCGACGCTCGACACCATGCACAAGGATCTCTATCGCGGCCGTGCGGCTGCGCTGTCGATGATCCCGACATCGACCGGTGCCGCCAAGGCTGTCGGCCTCGTCCTGCCGGAACTCAACGGCAAGCTCGACGGCAGCTCGATCCGCGTCCCCACGCCCAATGTCTCGGTTGTGGATTTCAAGTTCGTTGCCAAGCGCGCGACGACGGTCGCCGAAATCAACGATGCCATCAAGTCCGCCGCCAACGGCAAGCTGAAGGGTATCCTCGGCTATACCGATGCTCCGAATGTCTCGATCGACTTCAACCACGACCCGCATTCATCCGTGTTCCATCTCGACCAGACCAAGGTCATGGAAGGAACATTCGTGCGCGTCCTGTCGTGGTACGACAATGAATGGGGCTTCTCGAACCGCATGGCCGACACGGCCGTCGCGTTCAGCAAGGTCATCTGAGGCGCTTGCTCCGATATGAGTTGAACGGCAGGCGTTTACACCCCCCTCTGTCCTGCCGGACATCTCCCCCACAAGGGGGGAGATCAGCTTTCAGATTTGTTGATGCACATCATCGAATGTGACGATGAGCGATAACACCAATGCCAATGTGATCTCCCCCCTTGTGGGGGAGATGGGCGGTAGCCCAGAGGGGGGTGCTGGCAAATTCAGATGAGGGGTAATCACCATGCCAGCTTTCAAGACACTCGATGATGCCGATGTTGCGGGAAAACGCGTTCTTCTGCGCGTCGACCTGAACGTACCGGTTGCCAATGGCCACGTGACCGATGCCACCCGGATCGAGCGTGTCGCGCCCACCATCCTTGAATTGTCGAAAAAGGGCGCCAAGGTTATCCTGCTTGCGCATTTCGGCCGTCCGAAAGATGGGCCAACACCGGAATTCAGCCTGAAGCCCATTGCGCATGCGGTTGCCAAGGTGATCGGCCAGAACGTGCATTTCGCCGAGGACAGCATCGGCGCGAAGGCGGCCGAAGCCGTCGCCAAGCTCGGGAACGGCGATATCCTGCTTCTGGAAAACACCCGTTTCCACAAGGGCGAGGAAAAGAACGATCCGGCCTACGTCAAGGCACTGGCCGCCAATGGCGATATCTACGTCAACGACGCGTTTTCTGCCGCGCACCGCGCCCACGCCTCGACAGAGGGTCTGGCGCATGTGCTGCCTGCTTATGCGGGCCGTACCATGCAGGCGGAGCTCGAAGCGCTGGAAAGCGGTCTCGGCAATCCGAAGCGTCCGGTGGTTGCGGTTGTCGGCGGTGCCAAGGTGTCGTCCAAGCTCGATCTCCTCGGCAATCTCGTCGAGAAGGTCGATGCGCTGGTGATCGGCGGCGGCATGGCCAATACATTCCTGGCGGCGCAGGGCGTCAAGGTCGGCAAATCGCTGTGCGAGCATGACCTCGCCGACACGGCCCGCGAGATCATGGGCAAGGCGCAGGCGGCCAACTGCACCATCATCCTGCCGGTCGATGCCATCGTTGCCTGGCATTTCGAAGCCAATGCACCGTTCCATGCCTACGGTCTGGATGCCATCCCCGAGGATGGCATGATCCTCGATGTCGGGCCGCAGTCGATCGAGCGCATCAAGGGTGCCATCGACGACGCGGCAACGCTGGTGTGGAACGGTCCGCTGGGCGCGTTCGAGCTGACACCGTTCGACAAGGCAACCGTTGCAGCGGCGCGGCATGTGGCCGAGCGCACCAGGTCGGGCCATCTGGTTTCGGTTGCCGGCGGCGGCGACACGGTGGCGGCGCTCAACCATGCGGGCATTGCCAATGACCTGACCTATGTGTCGACCGCAGGCGGCGCCTTCCTCGAATGGATGGAAGGCAAGCCGCTTCCTGGCGTCGACGTCCTCAAGCGCTGATGGCCTGTTCAAGGCGTGATCCGGGGTCTTTGCGGGCTCCGGATTAACGAAGAACAGAAAATGTTATCCTGTTAAATCGGTTGAAAAAATTTCAATCGTTTCAAAGGCTTGAACTGCCATTCCGTTTGATATGAGCTTCTGGTATGGGCCAGACCACTAGAAACGGAGTGCATGATCTATGAGCGAACGCCTGGAAGATATCGCGATTGCAATGGTTGCCAGCGGCAAGGGCCTGCTTGCTGCGGATGAAAGTACCGCAACGATCAAGAAGCGGTTCGATACGATTGGGCTGGAATCGACAGCCGATAGCCGCCGCGACTATCGCGAAATGCTGTTCCGCTCGGACGATGCCATGAAGAACTACATCTCCGGCGTCATTCTTTACGATGAAACCCTGCGTCAGAACGCCAAGGACGGCACGCCTTTCGTGCAGATCCTGAAAGCGGCCGGCAGCATTCCGGGCATCAAGGTCGATGCCGGTGCCAAGAACCTCGCGGGTTTTGCCGACGAGACCATCACGGAAGGCCTTGATGGGCTGCGTGAGCGGCTGGCTGAATATTACAAGCTGGGTGCGCGCTTTGCCAAATGGCGCGGCGTCATCAATATTTCCGATGCCCTGCCAAGCTGGGGTGCGGTCAAGCAGAATGCACAGGCTCTGGCCCGTTATGCCGCCCTTTGCCAGGAAGCCGGCATCGTGCCGATCGTCGAACCGGAAGTGCTGATGGACGGCAAGCCGGGCACCCACACGATCGAGCGCTGCTACGACGTGACCGAATGGGTGTTGAAGACCGTTTTCACCGAGCTCTACGATGCCCGCGTCGTGCTGGAAGGCATGATCCTCAAGCCGAACATGGTCATCGACGGCAAGAATGCCCGCAAGGCGTCGGTTGAACAGGTTGCCGAGCAGACCCTGCGTGTCTTGAAGTCGACGGTTCCATCCGCCGTGCCCGGCATTGCCTTCCTCTCCGGCGGCCAGTCGGATGAAGAAGCAACGGCGCATCTCTCGGCGATGAATGCCGCCCATGGCCTGCCGTGGAAGCTGACATTCTCCTATGGCCGCGCCCTGCAGGCTGCTGCGTTGAGCGCCTGGAACGGCAAGTCGGAGAATGTTGCAGCCGGTCAGCGTGCCTTCACGCACCGCGCCAAAATGAACAGCCTTGCCGCAACCGGCGGCTGGAAAAAGGACCTGGAAAAGGCCGCTTAAGCGTTTTTTATACAAAAACAGCTCTCATAGAGCCCGGGCCGGAATCAGGTCCGGGTTTTTTGTGTGCTGTGAGGACCGTTTGACCAAACCATCGGCTTTCCATCCGCTTGTCAGCTGGCTGCTGTTTCCGGTCTATGCGTGGCAGGGCATTGCCGTGCGGCTGAAGACCGAACGCATGCTGCCGCCGCCAGCCTTCCCGGTGGGCGAGATCGCAGGCAAGGAGCCGGCCATCCGCCTGCTGGTGCTGGGCGATTCCTCCGCGGCCGGTGTCGGGGTGAGCGATGTCTGGCAAAGTCTCTGCGTGCGGCTTGCCGTGCACCTGCAGGGACGGACGGGACGCAAGATCATCTGGCGCGCCGCCGGGTTCAATTCCGCCACGTCAGGCCAGCTGCGCGATCATGTGGTGCCCAATATCGAGCGGGGCATGTGGACCCATATCGTTCTGACGACCGGCACCAACGACACCAAGAATTTCCACTCGGTCGCCCGTTTCAAAAGGGAATTCGGCGGGTTGCTCTATGCACTGAAGGCAAAGTGGCCGGAGACCTCGGTCGTCTGGTCGCCGGTCATCGATTTCCGCGACGTGCCGGCGATGCCGCCGCTGCTCGGGCGCATTCTGGAAGGGCGGGCCAGTGCCATCAACGCCATGGGCGAGCGGCTCTGCCGTGAACGTTCAGCAATAGCGGCACCGCGCCTGCCGGTCGAGGGGCCCGAGGGCTTTTCCAGCGACGGTTTCCATGCCTCCGCCCACGGCTACGACGCCTGGGCGAAACATCTCGTGCCCTATGTGCTTAATCTTCCAAATGGCGAGAAGGCGGCGGGCCCGTTGATGCAATGAATCTTGAGAAGAAATTTGGCCAAAACGTACGATACTGGCGTAAAAAACGCGGACTCTCACAAGAAGAGTTTGCTGATCGGGCACATCTGCATCCCACCTATGTGAGCGGGATCGAGTCGGGACACAGGAATCCAACCATAAAGGTTATTGAACGCATTGCCGATGCGCTTGACGTCGAGCCCGCAGCGCTGCTGTCTCTTCTCTTGGATGAGTGACCTGACGGACTCGAGGCTTACCATTGGCAAACATACTGGAAGCTGGCATTCCCATCGTGCGTGGTTCGACAGGCTCACCATGAGGGAGAGGGGTTGATTGCAGGGAGTTCCATCCTGCATCGTTTCCGATTGGCCTTGCAGCCCATCCAACCTCCCTCATGGTGAGCCTCCTGAGCTTGTCGAAGGGCGAACCACGGCATGACAGTTTTGCAGAGTGAAGAAACAAACCCAGTTTGAACGGGCATGGTGTTGTCACTTAAGGGAACAAAACTCATAATCCGCTGTGGCTCAGCACCACGACCACCAGCATCGCAAATATCGCTCCGGCGGCGATTTTCCAGAAATCCCCGCGCTTCTTCATGCCGGGCCAGCCCAATGGCTTGATCAAGTGCAGCGCCATCAGGAGGATCAGCAGCAGCGGCAGAATCTTGAGCATCGTCGTTACAAAGCCTGCCGCCTGAGGGGAACGGGTGAGTGGAGATTCGACAAGTGTGTGATCCCGCGCCAATTGTCAAATCGGCCTTTGACTCCGGGGCGCACATTGGGGAAGGTACGCCATCTGGGAGGATATTCATGACATCACGCTATGCACAGGTCTACCGGGATTGGCAGTCCGATCCGGAGGGATTTTGGGCCAGGGCCGCCGAGGCCATCGACTGGTCGCGGCCGTGGGAACAGGTCTTTGATGCCACGCATCAACCCTATGGCCGCTGGTATCCGGGAGCGGAGTGCAACACCTGCTATAACGCCGTCGACCGTCACGTGGAGCGCGGCCGGGGTGATCAGGTCGCCCTGATCTATGACAGCGCAGTGACCGGCACGGGACGCAAGATCACCTATGCCGCCTTGCTCGACGAGGTGAACGCGCTGGCGGCGGTGCTGACCGACAGGGGCGTCGCCAGGGGTGACCGCGTCATCATCTACATGGCGATGGTGCCCGAAGCGGTGGTGGCGATGCTGGCCTGCGCGCGCATCGGCGCGGTGCATTCCGTTGTTTTCGGCGGGTTTGCCGCCCACGAGCTGGCCACCCGCATCGACGATGCCAAGCCGGTGATGATCATCGCCACCTCCTGCGGCCTCGAACCGGGCCGGGTGGTGGCCTACAAGCCGATGCTGGACAAGGCCATCGAGCAGGCGGCGCACAAGGTTACCTCCTGCCTCATTCTCGTGCGTCCGCAACAGCCGCACGAGCTGGTGACCGGGCGCGATATCGACTACGCCGCAGCTGTCGCGGCCGCCAGCGGGCGGAAAGTGCCCTGCGCGCGCGTCAAGGCAACGGACCCGCTTTATATCCTCTATACCTCGGGCACCACGGGCCAGCCCAAGGGCGTGGTGCGCGACAATGGCGGCCATCTCGTTGCGCTGGCATGGTCGATGGGCGCGGTCTACGACACGGCTGCGGGCGAGGTGTTCTGGGCCGCCTCCGATATAGGCTGGGCGGTCGGCCACTCCTACATCGCCTATGCGCCGCTGTTCATCGGCGCGACAAGTGTCCTGTTCGAAGGCAAGCCGGTGGGAACGCCCGATGCCGGCACATTCTGGCGGGTGATTGCCGACCACAAGGTCAAGGTGCTGTTTACCGCGCCGACAGCGTTCCGCGCCATCAAGAAGGAAGATCCGAAGGGCGAGTTCATCGGCAAATATGATCTGTCCTCGCTGCGATATCTGTTTCTGGCGGGCGAGCGGGCGGATACGGACACGATCAAATGGGCCGAGGAAAAGCTCGGCGTTCCCGTCATCGACCATTGGTGGCAGACGGAGAGCGGCTGGCCCATGGCGGCCAATCCGGCAGGTCTCGGCATGCTGCCGGTCAAGTACGGGTCGCCGACCGTGCCCATGCCCGGCTATGACGTGCAGGTGCTGGATGACGCCGGGCACCCGGTCAAGCGCGGCGAGCTGGGCAATATCGTGGTCAAGCTGCCTTTGCCGCCCGCCTGCCTGCCGACGCTGTGGAACGCCGACCAGCGGTTCCGCGAGGCCTATATGGCGGAATTCCCCGGCTATTACAAAACCGCCGATGCCGGGATCATCGATGAAGACGGCTATATCTACATCATGAGCCGGACCGACGACATCATCAATGTCGCCGGACACCGCCTGTCGACGGGGTCGATGGAGGAGGTGCTGTCAAGCCATCCGGATGTGGCGGAATGCGCGGTTATCGGCATTGCCGATCATCTGAAAGGGCAGGTTCCCTGCGGGTTCATCGTGCTCAAATCGGGCGTCACCCGGGCGGCGGCGGATATCGAGCAGGAATGCGTCGCCCTGATCCGTGACCGGATCGGCCCGGTTGCGGCCTTCAAGATCGCGGTGACAGCCAAGCGGCTGCCGAAAACCCGCTCCGGCAAGATCCTGCGCGGGACGATGCAGAAGATTGCCGATCAGGAGCCGTGGAACATGCCGGCCACCATCGACGACCCCGCGATCCTCGACGAGATCAAGGCCGTGCTCAACGCCAGGGGTATCGGCATTCCCGTTGGGTGACCGCCCCCAAACGATCCTGTCCCGGTCAAATCCATGCCCGCATCTTTCCTGCCCCTGCTGACAGGCTCCTGACAGAAGGTTGTCAGGAGGGGTGTGCGATAGTGTCTTCGTAAGCAAAGGAGACAGGGTCATGAATATGGTTGATTTTGGAATCGTCGGAACAGTCAGGCGCCTGTGGTCGCGGTATGCACATCTGCGTGACGAAATGCGGACTGAACGCTCCGTCGGCGCACTCCCGGACTATCTGCTGAAGGACATCGGCTGGCCCGATGCCTATGCGGAACGTCTGGCACGGCGCAATTCAATGAAGGACGCCGCCGGCAGCGAAAATGCCGGCGCCGTTCGCCAATCCGGCCGTTCGCGGCGTCCGGCCCATGCGGCAACCGGAAAAACGAGCCAAAACGGACATTTCAAGCTAGAATACTGATCAGTGACGCCGAAAGGGAGCATCGCGATGGACCAGAAAAAGACGATCGGCCTCGTATTCATCGATGAATTCGCCGATTGGGAGTTCGGTCTGCTTTCCGGATCAGCCGTCGAATGGTTTGGTGCGCGGGCGGTTGCTCTGGCCCCGACGGCAGGTCCCCTCAGGTCCATTGGCGGATTGCATCTCGTGCCGGACCGCGGACTTGATCCGCAGGAGAACGCGGATCTGGATGCGGTTGCGGTGATCGGCGCCAACACCTGGCCGTCGGAAGATGCTCCTGACATTGCACCCCTGCTGCATTCGATTTTGTCACGCGGCGGCATTGTCGGCGGCATCTGCGGCGGGACGCTGGCTCTTGCCCGCGCGGGTGTTTTCGAAGGCCGCAGACACACCAGCAACGGCGCAGGCTGGATACAGTCCCAGATCGGGGACTATGCCGATTCCTCCCTGTATCAGGATGTGCCCCATGCGGTGCGTGACGCGCAGATTGTCAGCGCGGCCGGATCGGCGCCGGGCACTTTTGCCACGGAATTTCTCGAAGCGTTCCTGCCGGAGCAGGCGGAACAGATTGCCGGGATGCGCAGCTTTATTGCGCGCGAGTACCAGGCGGCCGGTTGAGCCGGCCCCAGGGAGGGTGCGATGAAAACATGGACAGACAAACTGGATTCAGGCGCGCCGCCCCAGGTCAAGCCCGCGCCGGTCAGCATCGCTGGTATGAAGGCTGGTGAGATCATGCTGGTACCCACGGCCCGTCAGGTGGACGATTTCATCCGCACTCTCCCCAAGGGCAAGCATATGGATGTGAAAGTCTTGCGGCAGACCATGGCCAGGCAGCATGGGGCGCAGGTGACCTGTCCCATCACGCTGGGATTTCACCTGCGCACGGTCGCTGAAGCCGCGTTCGAGGATTACCAGAGGACGGGCGACATCAGCGCTGTGACGCCGTTCTGGCGGGTTCTCAATTCCAGTACCCCCACTCTTTCCCGGCTGTCATTCGGGGCGGCATTTGTAACCGAACAACGCCTTAGAGAAGGCTTGAAGGATTAAGCAGCATGCGGCGTGCAGATCGTCTCTTTCAGATCGTACAGAAACTCCGGGGCGGGCGGCTGGTTACCGCGCGCCAGCTGGCGGAAAAGCTCGAAGTGTCCGAACGGACCATCTATCGCGATATTGCCGACCTCCAATCCACCGGCGTGCCGATCGACGGCGAGGCGGGGGTGGGCTATATCCTGCGGGAAGGCTTTGACCTGCCGCCGCTGATGTTCACGCGCGACGAGGTGGTCGCGCTGGTTGCCGGCGCCCGGCTGATAACGGCCTGGGGCGGTGCCTCCATGGCGCGCGCAGCGGAAGAGGCCATCATCAAGATCGGGGCTGTTCTGCCCAAGGATGATCGCCCGCGCATTGCCAACACGCATATTCATTCCTCCGGAACCAATATCAGCAGCCATGACCGGGCGATGATCGATCTTGCCGAGAATGCGGCGGACCAGTGCCAGGTGCTGTCCGTGGCCTACAAGGACATGGACGGCAAGGAAAGCCTGCGGGACATCAGGCCGCTCGGACTGTGGTTCTGGGGCAAGGTCTGGACCGTGATCAGCTGGTGCGAATTGCGCAATGATTTCCGCACGTTCCGCATCGACCGGATCACCAGGGCCGAGAAGGCCCAGCGCATTTTCCGGCAGGAGCGCGGCAAGACGCTGGCCGATTTCTACCGGCGGATGGAACTCAGCGAAGCGCCCGATGCCAAGAAGGCGTCTTAACCAGCTGTCTGGCCCGTCATGAGCGAGGCGGCAAAATCCTCCCGGTTCAAGGCAAAGTATCTGTATGGGGCGCCGTCGTGCGTGGCTGTGAGGCCGATCTTTTGCGCCACACGAATGGACGCCGCATTGTCCGGATGGATTGCGGCAACGATGCGCTTGATGCCAGCCTGCCCGAAGGCGTGCACGACGAGCGGCCGGGCAGCTTCCGTCGCATAGCCCTTGCCCCAGGCGTGGCGATTGAGCCGCCAGCCGATTTCAATGTCCGGCCCCACCGCATCGTCCGGGATCAGCAGGACCCAGCCGAGAAACCGTTGCGGCTGGTCGCGCGCAAAGATCGACCAATAGCCGAGATCCGGGCCGAAATCCGCCTCCATGCGCGCGGTGATGAAACGGCGATGCGCATCGGGATTCGTCCAGGGCCCCGGTATGAACCGGGTCACCTCCGGATCGCGGTCCATGGCCATGCAGTCTTCCAGATCAGCCATGGTGCGCGGGCGCAGGAAAAGCCGTTCCGTCTCGAATGTCGGCAGCAAGGCTGTATCTCCCGTAAAAGAAAAAAGCTCCACCGGAGGAGGAGCTTTCTCGATTCAGGGACTACCCGTCAAGGCAATCAAATGGCTTATTCTTCCTCGTCTTCGTCCGTATTGCGGCCCTTGAGCGAGGAAAGCTTGGCGAAAACCTTGTCCGCATCGAGCTCTTCGTCCTCTTCGCGGACGGCTGGCTGGATGTCCAGGTTTTCCGTGGCCGATGCCGGCAGCAATGTATCGCCGCCTTCGCCGGGCTGGACCGGGCGGTTGCGGGAAGAACGCTCGACCTCGAGGTCAAGGTCGATCTGCGAGCACAGGCCGAGGGTGACCGGGTCCATCGGCTGGAGATTGTTGGAATTCCAGTGGGTGCGGTTGCGGATCTGCTCGATGGTCGACTTCGTCGTGCCGATGAGGCGCGAAACCTGCGCATCCTTCAGTTCCGGATGGTTGCGCACCAGCCACAGAATGGCGTTGGGGCGATCCTGGCGCTTGGAAAGCGGCGTGTAGCGCGGTCCCTTGCGCTTGGCTTCCGGCACGCGCACCTTCGGCTCGAGAATCTTCAATTTGTGATTGATGTCGGCTTCGCCCCTGGCGATTTCCTCACGCGACAGCTGGCCGGTCATCAGCGGATCCAGTCCCTTGATGCCCTGGGCCGATTCACCGTCGGCAATCGCTTTCACCTCAAGCGGGTGCAGTTTGCAGAAGGCGGCAATCTGGTCAAAAGACAGAGCGGTGTTGTCGACAAGCCAGACGGCCGTTGCCTTTGGCATGAGAAGCTGGGTGGCCATTGAATATAGTCCTCTCGTTCGTCCGCTCCGGTGAGGCGGGACGTGGGTTCAACCACAATTTCCGGGAATTCGAGGCGTTATATAGCGGTAAATTCTCGATTGGGCAAGAATCGGTTTTCGTCGCAACCGAATGCAATTACCGGTTTCACCAAACTGTCATGAAATTGTCATGCCGCTGCAACGCCCGCGGGCAACTGATCCCTTGTAAACAAGAGGAGATTCAACAATGCCGCGCAAGACCCTTTGCATCGGACTGTGGACCGCCCTGGCCGCTTCCGTCGCCCTGCCAGCCGCCGCCGAACCGGTTTTCAACCGGATCGCCAGCTTCCCGGTTGCTGACAACCTGCCCAAGGATGCAGACAAGTCGAAGCCGACATCGTCGGAAATCATCACGGCCTCGGAAGACGGCAAGACGCTGGTCTATTCCGACAGCCCCTACGGCGCCATCGGCTTCATCGATATCAGCGATGCCGCCATGCCCAAGGCCGCCGGCCTGCTCAAAGTCGAAGGTGAGCCGACCTCCGTTGCGGTTGCCGGCGCCATGGTGCTGGCTGCGGTCAACACCTCCAAGGATTACAAGAATCCCTCCGGCCGGCTTGACGTGATCGACCTTGCATCGCGCACGGTGCTGACGAGCTGCGATCTCGGCGGTCAGCCGGACTCGGTGGCCGTCTCGCCCGACAGGACCATTGCCGCCGTTGCCATCGAAAACGAGCGCGACGAGAAGCTCAATGATGGCGAACTGCCGCAGCTTCCCTCCGGCGATCTCAAGATTTTCTCGCTGAAGAACGGCGCGCCGGATTGCACAAGCATGAGGACCGTCGTTCTGACCGGCCTCGCCGACATCGCCCCGGAGGATGCCGAGCCGGAATTCGTGTCGATCAACGCGAACAACCAGATCGCCGTTACCCTGCAGGAAAACAACCATATCGCGATCATCGATGCGGCCAGCGGCAAGATCACCTCGCATTTCTCCGCCGGCACGGTCGATCTCGACAAGATCGACGTCAAGAACGACGGCGCGCTGAAGTTCGATGGCAGCATGAAGGGTGTCCTGCGCGAGCCGGATACCGTGAAATGGCTGGGTAATGACCGCATTCTCACAGCCAATGAAGGCGACTACAAGGGCGGTTCGCGCAGCTTCACGATCTTCTCCACCGACGGCAAGGTTCTCTATGAATCCGGCCCCTCGCTGGAACACAGGATTGCGGCAGCCGGTCACTATCCCGACAAGCGCAACAAGAAGGGCGTGGAACTCGAAGGCGCCGAAGTCGCGCAGTACGGCGATACCAGCTACATCTTCGTTGCCAGCGAGCGCGCTTCCGTCGTCGGCGTCTACAAGGATACCGGCAAGGACCCGGAATTCGTGCAGCTGCTGCCATCGGGCATCGCCCCGGAAGGCATTCTTGCCATTCCCTCGCGCAATCTGTTCGTCACCGCCAATGAATCCGATCTGGTTGCGGATGGCGGCGCGCGCTCCCATGTCATGATCTATGAGCTGAAGGACCAGGAACCGGCCTATCCGAAGATCGTGTCGGCGTCGAAGGATGATGGCACGCCGCTGGGCTGGGGTGCCCTGTCGGGCCTGGTTGCAGACCTGAAGGAGCCGGGCAAGCTCTATGCGGTCTCGGACTCGTTCTATTCGGCCGCGCCCACCATCTTCACCATCGATGCCAAGCAGACGCCGGCAAAGATCACCCGGGCGCTGGTGGTCACGCGCGGCGGCCAGCCGGCCCAGAAGCTCGATCTTGAGGGCATCACCACCGATGGCGCAGGCGGCTTCTGGCTTGCCAATGAGGGCGACCAGTCCAAGCTGGTGCCGCATGCGATCTTCAACGTCAACGAGAAGGGCGAGATCAAGAAGGAAATCGCGCTTCCTGAAGAGCTGCTGCCGCATCAGACCCGTTTCGGGCTGGAAGGGATCACCCGCGTCGGCGAAGGCGATGCCACCATTCTGTGGATGGCCGTGCAGCGGGAATGGAAGGATGACGAAAAAGGTTTCGTCAAGCTCCTGAGCTACAACGTCAAGGACAAGAGCTGGGGTGCCGTCTCCTATCCGCTGGACAAGAAGAGCGGTGACGGCTGGGTCGGTCTTTCCGAAATCACCGCCCATGAGGGCCAGCTCTACATTGTCGAACGCGACAATCTGATTGGTGACAAGGCGGTCAACAAGAAGCTCTATCGCGTGGCGCTGGACGGCCTCAAACCGGCAAAGCTCGGCGAAAAGCTGCCGGTTGTCGAGAAGACGCTGGCACGCGACTTCATCGCCGATCTGAAGAGCACGAATGGTTATGTCGTCGACAAGCTGGAAGGCTTTACCGTCGACGTCGCCGGCAATGGCTATGCGGTCACCGACAATGACGGCGTCGACGGCTCATCCGGCGAAACGTTGTTCTTCGGCATCGGCAAGGTCAGCGCGGCAAACTGAGCCGTCCGCAACGTTTGCAGGAGGCCGCGCTTGCCGCGCGGCCTTTTGCTTGACGCTTGTCAGCTGACGTCGAGGACGATCTTGCCGACATGCTTGCCTTCCTCCATGCGCTCATGCGCCCGCCACGCCTCGTGGAACGGATAGACCATGTCGATGACCGGGGCGACGCGGCGCTGCACCAGGAGAGGCCAGACTTTCAGCTCCAGTTCCCGGGCAATACCGGCCTTGAACTCGACCGGCCGTGCCCGCAGGGTCGATCCCGTATGGGTCAGCCGCTTGATCATGATTTTGGATATGTCGACCGTGACCTTTGCGCCATTGAGATGGGCGATCTGCACGATCCGCCCATCGATGGCAGCAGCGTCGTAATTGCGCCCGGTGTAATCGCCGCCAACCATATCGAGCGTCAGGTTGACGCCCTTGCCGCCGGTGGCCTCCTTCACCGCCTCGACAAAATCGTGCGTGCGGTAGTTGATCGCCCGGTCGGCGCCAAGCTTCAGGCAGGCTTCGCATTTGTCGTCGGAACCGGCCGTGGTGATGACATAGGCGCCGAACGCGCTGGCAAGCTGGATCGCCGTGGTGCCGATGCCGGATGTACCGCCATGCACGAGGAATGTCTCGCCGCTCTTCAGGCCGCCCCGTTCGAACACATTGTGCCAGACGGTGAAAAAGGTCTCGGGCAGGGCGGCGGCTTCGATGAACCCGTATCCCGCCGGGATCGGCAGGGCCGTGGTCTCGTGCACGGTGCAATACTGGGCATAGCCGCCGCCTGCCACCAGTGCCGTCACCCGGTCGCCGACGCGGAAGCGCGTGACGCCGCTGCCCACGGCAACGACGTCGCCGGCAATTTCAAGGCCGGGAATGTCCGATGCGCCCGGTGGCGGCGGATAATGACCCTGGCGCTGCAGCACGTCAGGCCGGTTGACGCCGGCCGCATGCACCTGAACCAGAAGTTCGTTCGGCCCTGCTTCCGGAACGCCGCGCTTTCCCGGCTTGAGGACCAGCGGACCGCCCGGCTGGGTGATCTCGACCGCGGTCATCGTCGTCGGAATTTTACTGGCCATGGGTAGCTCCTTCAGTTGATTCGCTTGAATGATTTGCAATTCGAAGCGGGTGGACTGTATCCTTTCAGCACAAAGCGGCAAGTGGAGGACATGATGTCACTTTTCGACGAGGAACCGAAACGCAGGGTTGCCCACGAGATCGGGCAGGAACTTTCTCTGCTTTCCGTCGCCGAGCTGGACGAGCGCATCGGCATCCTGCGGGCGGAAATCACCCGGCTTGAGGAAGAGCGCACGCGCAAGGGCAGCAGCAAGCTGGCGGCGGAAGCACTTTTTCGCTGAAACGGAACGTAAATGATGCGGATGTCATGATGTCTCCGCATTGCTGATCGAGACGGGCCTGTACCGGCTTGTTGCCGGCATCCGTCCAAGCATTGGGGTACCGCTGTGTTCCGTTCGTTCGTACAGGTCTTTGCCCTCTTGTGTGGCACGTCATTCCTGGTCATGGCCTCGGGCCTACACGGGCTCCTGCTGCCGCTGCGCGGCGGGGCGGAAGGTTTTTCCACGACGTCCCTCGGTCTTCTCGGTACCGCCTGGGCCGGCGGCTTCATAACCGCCTGCCTGCTGGCGCCGCGCCTGGTGCGCCGCGTCGGCCACGTCCGGGCATTCAGCGCCTTTGCCGCCATTGCCGCCATTGTCGCGCTGATGACCGGTATCCTGGTGCATGCCACGGCCTGGATTGCGCTGCGGGCGCTGACCGGCTTTGCCATGGCCGGCGCCTACATGGTGATCGAAAGCTGGCTGAACGAGCGGGCGACCAATGCCAATCGCGGTCAGATCTTCGGCCTCTACATGGTGGTGAACTTTGCCTCCATCACGGCGGGCCAGATGATGATCGGCTTCGGCGACGTGCACAACGGCACCTTTTTCATGCTGACCGGAATCCTGTTCTGTCTGGCGCTGATTCCGACGGCCATTTCCACCGCCAGCAGCCCGAAACCGCTGACGGAAGTGCAGCTCGACCTCAAGGCGCTCTACCGCAATTCGCCGGTTGCCTTTGTCGGCTGCATGCTGATCGGCGTTGCCAATGGCGCGTTCGGCACGCTGGGCGCCGTCTATGGCGCGGCGACGGGCATCACCACCACGGAAATCGCGCTGATGATGAGTGCCTCCGTCATGGGCGGTGCCCTGATGCAGATCCCGGTCGGGCGCATGTCCGACCGTACCGACCGGCGCTATGTCCTGGCGTTCGTCGCGGGTGCTGCGGCCATCATCGGCATCCTGATTTTCCTGATCGGCTCGCGTCAGGCAACGGTCATCCTGTTCATGACGGCGATCTATGGCGGACTGGCCTATACGCTCTATCCGGTGGCCGTGGCCCATGCCAACGACTATTCGGACTCGCAGAATTTCGTCAAGGTAACCGGCGGCCTGCTGCTGCTCTATGGCTTCGGCACCATGGTCGGGCCGATCCTCGGCGCCTGGGCCATGGAATATGTTGCGCCCGAAGGCCTGTTTGCGATCACGGCGCTGGCACATGTCTCGATCATGACCCACGCCATCATCCGCTCGCGCATGCGGGCAGCCATGCCGATTGCGATGCGGGACAATTTCCAGACCGTTCCCTCGGAGCGGGCAACGCCCGAGGGCATCAAGCTCGATCCCCGGGCGGAAGCCCAGCCGGACTGAGGTTCGCAACGTTTTTCGTACAAAATGCGTTGACATTGACGGCAGTTTAAAACGACTATTCGGCATGGCCGAAACCGACGCATTTGCCGCCATTTCCGATCCGAACCGCCGCTATCTGTTGGAAGAGTTGCGGCGCGGTCCCAAGACCGTGAATGAACTGGCGCTTGGCCTGCCCATTTCGCGCCCGGCGGTATCCCAGCACCTGAAGGCGCTGCTGGATGCGCAACTGGTCAAGGTCAAGTCCGAGGGGACACGCCGGATTTATGCCGTCGACGACAGTGGCTTCTTTCACCTGAATTTGTGGCTGGATCAGTTCTGGAGCGAATGATGGCCGCACGACGTCCGGCCAATAAAAAAACCCGGTCGCAGACCGGGTTTTTGTTTTAGTGCCAGCCCAGCGGCCTCTCCGGCAACCGGCTGAAATTCTTCTTCTGTCGGCCAAAGGCTCTAATGGCGCGTGGCGGTCGATCTCAGTTTTTCGATTTGCTCTTTCAGCATGAGCTTGCGACGTTTCATATCGGTAATCTTCAGGTCGTCGGTGGCAGGACTTGCCAGCGCTTCGGAGATTTCCTTCTCGAGTGCACCATGCTTACGTTCAAGCGTTTCAAGATGAGACTCAATGGCCATCCGGCTTCTCCCTTGGTTGGTTTCCTACTCGTTCACGCTCTGTCGGCCAAAGGGCGAGATTATGACAGAGCCGTGACACTCTGCCACCACTTGAAGCAATTGTCGAATTTGTTTCGTAGGATTTTCTTGTCATGTAAAATATGGTATTGCCACGTGCTGATCCGGTATTCTCGAACGCCGGACCAGACATTGGATTCTTCTAAAGCAAAATACCGGGAATCACTGCATGTCCGACCAGGATCAGGCTGACATTCGATTGGCAGTCGCACGATTGAAACAGGAGCATCTGGATTTTGATGCCGCCATACAAGCGATGATCCAGGTTGGTTGTGACCAGCTTCGAATCCAGCGGATGAAAAAGAAGAAGCTCATCATCAAAGACAAGCTCATCGAGCTTGAAGACAAGATCATCCCGGACATTATTGCCTGATTTTCAACAGCTTGTGACCGGTGGGCTGCCGATAACTTGCAGCGTCCCCACTTTTCCGTTAATCCCTGCACGCTCCGCTGATCAGAGGATGTTCAATGGCCGATAAACGCGCTGACGTCGCAATCATCATGGGTAGCCAGTCCGATTGGGCAACCATGCGCCACGCCGCCGAGACGCTCGATGCGCTCGGCATTTCCCACGATGACCGCATCGTTTCCGCCCACCGCACGCCGGACCGTCTGGTTGCTTTTGCCAAGGGCGCGCGCGATGCCGGTCTCAAGGTTGTGATCGCCGGTGCCGGCGGTGCCGCCCATCTTCCCGGGATGGCCGCTTCCATGACGCCGCTGCCGGTGTTCGGCGTGCCGGTGGAATCGAAAGCTCTTTCCGGACAGGATTCCCTCCTGTCCATTGTCCAGATGCCGGCCGGCATTCCCGTCGGCACCCTGGCGATCGGCCGTGCCGGTGCGGTCAATGCCGCCCTTTTGGCTGCGGCTGTTCTGGCACTGAACGATGCCGCACTGGCAAAACGGCTTGACAACTGGCGCACGGCGCAGAGCGAAAAGGTCGCCGAACGGCCATCTGACGAGGCATGAGATGATTGCAGCAGGATCGACTATCGGCATTATCGGCGGGGGACAGCTCGGCCGCATGCTTGCCATGGCAGCCGCGCGTCTCGGCTATCGCACCGTCATTCTCGAACCGCAGGCGGACTGTCCGGCCGCGCAGGTTGCCAATGAGCAGATCGTGGCGGCCTATGACGATCCCGATGCGCTGGAGCGCCTGGCTGAGCTGAGCGACGTCATCACCTACGAATTCGAAAATGTGCCGGTCGATGCGGCCGAGACATTGAATGAAAGCACGCCGGTCTTTCCGCCGCCCGAGGCGCTGAAAGTGTCGCAGGACCGGGTGACCGAAAAGCGCTTCCTCAACAAGGCCGGCATCCCGACAGCGCAATGGCGCATTGTCGAGAATGAGGGCGATCTGGAAGCGGCGCTTCTCGCCTTCGAGGGCAAGGGTATCCTCAAGACCCGCCGCTTCGGCTATGACGGCAAGGGCCAGGTCAAGTTTTCCGGCGCCAAGGGCGAAGAAGCCAAGGCGGGCTTTGCCGCCATCGGCAGCGTCCCGGCCATTCTGGAAGGTCTGGTCGATTTCACCCGCGAGATTTCGGTGATCGCGGCGCGTGACGAGGCGGGCAATATCGGCATCTACGACATTGCCGAGAACGTGCACAGGGACGGCATTCTGGCGACGTCGACCGTGCCGGTGTCCGTATCGTCGACGATTGCAGGGCTTGCGGCCGATTCGGCGCGCAAGCTGCTCGAGGCTCTCAATTATGTCGGTGTTCTCGGCATGGAGTTCTTCGTGCTGGCCAACGGGACACTGCTGGCCAATGAATTTGCCCCGCGCGTGCACAATTCGGGTCACTGGACGGAAGCCGCCTGCACGGTCTCGCAGTTCGAACAGCATATCCGTGCGGTTGCCGGGCTGCCGCTGGGCGATACGCGGCGCCATTCCGATTGCGTGATGGAAAATCTCATCGGCGATGACGTGGCCAAACTGCCGGCGATTTTGGCGGAAAGCGGGGCCGTCGTGCATCTCTACGGCAAGGCCGATGCACGTCCCGGCCGCAAGATGGGCCACGTCACGCGCATTACAAAGCGGCTGTAGGGGCAAATAATTTCACTCCCGATGCATGAATCGCCATATGAATCATGAGTCGGGAGTTGACAATCGGGGCAATCCTTGGCTATTTCCCCGCAACGTGTTTCCGGCGCGCTCCAGAGGCGCGCTTTATTATTGGTGCCCGGTTTCGGGCGTAAAGATACCGGTGCTGAAATGAAGATCAAGAATTCGCTCAAGGCTCTCAAAGGCCGTCATCGTGACAATCAGCTGGTGCGCCGCAAGGGCCGCATCTACATCATCAACAAGACTGCGCCGCGTTTCAAAGCGCGCCAGGGCTGATTTACCGTTTCACGGTTATTTGCATTTGACGTTTCGCTGATACGGACTACGATCCGTATCATGCGGAACGTTTTTGCGTTTTTTATCGGATCTGTCCTGATGATGTCGCCGGCGCTGGTACTGGCGCAGGAAACGTCCGGGACTGACGTCCCTGCGGCTGCACCGCAGGCAGCCGCGCTGCCGGGCAAGACCCTGGCCGAAAAGCGCGCCGCCCGCCTCGATGAGCTGTTCTTTGCCCTGAAGCGCGAGCGCAACGAAGCCAAAGCCACCCGCATCGCCGAACAGATCCAGGCGCAGTGGCAGAATTCCGGCAGTGCGACCGTCGATCTGATGATGCAATGGGCGGCCCTCGCCATGACGGAAAAGAAATATGCCGTCGCGCTGGATTTTCTCGATCAGGTCACCGTGATGAAACCGGATTTTGCCGAGGGCTGGAACCGGCGTGCCACGGTCAATTTCCTGATGAATGATTACGGGCGGTCGATGGCCGATATCCAGAAGACGCTGTCGCTGGAGCCGCGTCATTTCGGTGCGCTGGCGGGGCTGGCGGCCATCCTGAAGGATACCGGCAACAAGGAAGGCGCCCTGCATGCCTTTGAGCAGGTTCTTGCGGTCTATCCGATGATGCGGGAGGCGCAGAAGCAGGCGGGCCAATTGGCCGAGGACCTGACGGGTCAGCGTACCTGATTTTTTCGGTGTTTCCGGGTCGGCGGCTGATCACCGCCAACCCGAATGATCTTTTTCAGATCCCTGTCAGCCCGTCCGAGCCGATATAGGCAATGCGCAGCATGTTGGTCGAGCCGGGCGTGCGCAGCGGCACACCGGCCGAGATGATGATGCGGTCACCCGGATTGCCGAACTCTTCCTGATAGGCGATGTGGCAGGCGCGGTCGACCATGTCGTCAAGGTCGGTTGCATCTTCCGTGACAACGCAGTGCAGGCCCCAGACGAGCGAGAGCTTGCGTGCCGTCTCGACAACCGGCGACAGGGCGATGATCGGCAGCAATGGCCGTTCACGCGCCGCGCGCAGGCCCGTGGTGCCTGATGCCGTATAGGTGACGATGGCGGACAGGTTGAGCGTTTCGGCGATCTGCCGGGCGGCAAGCGAAATGGCGTCCGCGCCGGTGGCATTCGGCTCGGGGCGCTGCGCATGGATGATGCCGGGATAGTTCGGGTCGCGTTCGACCTCTTCGGCGATGCGGGCCATGGTGGAAACCGCTTCGACCGGGTAGTCACCGGCAGCCGATTCGGCTGATAGCATCACGGCATCGGCGCCTTCGAACACGGCGGTTGCCACGTCGGACACTTCGGCGCGGGTCGGGACCGGCGCGGTGATCATCGATTCCAGCATCTGCGTGGCGACGACGACCGGCTTGCCGGCGCGGCGGCAGGCGCGGATGATCTGTTTCTGGATGCCGGGAACGGATTCCAGCGGCATTTCAACGCCAAGATCGCCACGGGCAACCATCAGCGCATCGGAGAGCTCGATGATCTCAGCAAGGCGGGTGACGGCCTGCGGCTTCTCGATCTTCGAGAGCAGGGCAACGCGGCCGCGCGAGATCTTGCGCACTTCGGCAAGATCCTCCGGCCGCTGGATAAACGACAGGGCCACCCAGTCGACCTCTTCCTGCAGCACGGCATCGAGGTCGCGGCGGTCCTTTTCCGTCAGGGCGCCGACGCCCAGCGTGGTGTCGGGCAGGCTGACGCCCTTCTTGTCGGAAATCTTGGTGCCGGACACGACGCGGCAGGTGATCGACTTGCCATCGGACGATTCGGCGACCAGCGCTAGCTTGCCGTCATCGATCAGCAGGCGGTGGCCCGCTTCGACGGCTTCGAGAATTTCCGGATGCGGCAGGAACACGCGGGTGTTGTCGCCCAACGCTTCATTGTTGTCGAGGGTGAAGATCTGGCCGGGAACGAGGTCGACCTTGCCCTCGGCGAACTTGCCGACGCGCAGCTTTGGTCCCTGCAGATCGGCGAGAATGCCGATCGGGCGGCCCACTTCCTTTTCGACATTGCGCAGGCGGCGCACGAGTTCGCGCATGAGATCATGGCTGGCATGGCTCATGTTGATGCGGAACACGTCGGCACCGGCTTCGAACAATTTGCGAATCATCGCTTCGTCGGATGAAGCGGGACCCAGTGTGGCGAGGATTTTGACCTTACGGCGGCGTCTCATCGAGGAGGGGTATCCGTTACAATTGGAGCTGAGGGAGGATTTTCTTCCGTAAGCTGGACCATCCAGCTTGATTGTTCGCCGGTATCATACTCCTGAAATCCCGCCCGCTGAAACCCGCGTGCAAAACAGTCATTGATACCGGTAATCTTGAATTGGTTTTCCGCCACGCACATGTTGACCTTGCCATCCCAGCGGCCGCCGCTCTGGGCGTCCTCGGCATAGAGGTAGTAATAGCGCGACGTCAGCGGACCGACGACCAGCGTGGTGCAGGAGGATGCGTTGACATGCCACCAGCCCTCGGTGATCCAGCCGGTCTTCGCCCGGTAGCCAAGCGCGACGCCCACCAGATTTTGCGTGGTGTTGCACACGCGGAAATCCGCATGGGCCTCATCCGGTGCAAAGACACTGCCTGCTGCGAAAATGAATAAAAAAGCCGCTAGAAAGCTGCTCCATCGCGTCCGCTGATGCTGGTCAGCGCGGAAAATGATGCCCCTGCGCAATATTGCCTCCGTCCGTCTTAGACTCCTTTTCCGCAGTTTCACATGCATTGTCAACGCGCTAATGGGCGGAACATGCCGTTCCTGCTGACCTGTGACAAAAGATTGATGGTTGCATTCCCGATCAGGGCATGAAACACAAAAAATTCTCCCGAATAATCGCGCAAGAGAACGTTCCAATGCCGTTTTCCCCCTTTCATCTCGTCCATGGCAGCAATGACAGAGGACTGGTGCTTCTGGCCGATCATGCCCACCGGGATCTGCCGGAGGAATACGGCTCCCTCGGGCTGCCGCCGCAGCAGTTCGAACGGCATATCGCCTATGATATCGGCGTCGAGCCGTTGACGCGCAAACTGGCGGCAATGCTCGGTGTTCCGGCCGTGCTGGGCGGGTTTTCCCGCCTGCTGATCGATCCGAACCGCGGCGAAGACGATCCCACGCTGATCATGCGCCTCTCCGACGGGGCGATCATTCCGGGAAACAACCCGATGCCGGACGCCGAGCATCAAAGACGCGTGAATGATTTCTATCGCCCCTATCACACGGCTGTTTCGGACATGATCCAGGCGGTTGCCGGGGCGAGCGGCAAGGCGCCGCTGGTCATTTCCATCCATTCCTTCACCGCCTTCTGGAAAACGACGCCGCGGCCATGGCATGCGGGCATTCTCTGGGACAGCGATCCGCGCGCGGTTCTGCCGCTCATAAAAGCCCTGGAAGCCGATCCGCAGCTGGTGGTCGGTGACAACGAACCCTATGACGGCGCACTGCGCAACGATACGATGTTCAAGCATTGCATCGTGCCGGGGCTTGCCCATGCGCTGATCGAGGTGCGGCAGGATCTGATCGCCGACGAGAAGGGTGTCGATGAATGGGCAGACCGGCTTGCCCCGATCCTTGACGCAATCAACGCCGATCCCGATATACATGTTATCAGGCAATACGGCTCGCGCACCGGCCCACTGGAAGAGGTTTGACCATGAGCAATGTCAGCGAAGAACAGCGTATCGCCCTTGAAGCCGCTGCGTTCCGGCGGCTGCTGGAGCATCTGCGCGCACGCAGCGACGTGCAGAACATCGACCTGATGAATCTGGCCGGTTTCTGCCGCAACTGCCTGTCCAACTGGTATCGGGAAGCGGCGGATGCGGCGGGCGTGCCCCTGTCAAAGGATGAATCGCGTGAGATCATCTATGGCGAACCCTATGCGGAATGGCAGGCCAAGCACCAGCGCGAGGCCAGCGATGCGCAGAAGGCCGCCTTTGAGGTCACTAAGCCTTCGCATTGACGAACCACGCCGCAGCGGCGGCCGAAACCGCCCTGATCCCGACTCTATTGTCTTGACTCATTGCGCTGTGGTCGGGCATCGGAACCGCAGAGGCGGCGTTCGCGAGTCGCACAATCAATTTTTACGGAGCAAGATATGAGCATGGATGATGTAGCGCCACAGGGCGGTGTCGAAGGTGTTGCGGCTGCGGAATTGCGGCAGTTCATCGAGCGCATCGAGCGCCTTGAGGAAGAAAAGACCACGCTTCAGGACGACATCAAGGAAGTGATGGCGGAAGCCAAGGGCCGCGGCTACGACACCAAGATCATCCGCACGATCGTCCGCCTGCGCAAGAAGGATGCGAACGAGCGCAAGGAAGAGGAAGCGATCCTCGAATTGTACATGAACGCCCTCGGCATGGTCTGAGCCTTCAGGACAAACGACAGCTGAAACGGGATTGGATGTGCAGACGGTGCTGCACCCTATCCGATCCCGTTTGGTCAGCTGCTCGCTCGAGACTACCCCCGCGAAGTCCTGCCCGCGGGATTTTCCCCGAGAAGATATCCAAGCAGTTCAAGCATGTTCGCCCGGACATCGGCGAGGCCCTGCGATGCCAGAATTTCCAGGCCGATCAGCGCGCCGTAGAGAATCCGGGCATTTGTTCCGCTCCGGTCTGCGGACTGGCCGCACGTCCGGAAAAGCTGCGCGAGATAGGCCAGGCGCCGTTCATCCACCGATTTGAGGATTGCCGCGGTCGCGGCATCATGGCGGGCCCATTCGCGGATGGCGCTTTCCGTCCGGTCGCCGCCATAGGCCGAACTTGGCACGCCGGTTGCCTCGATCACCAGTGCCTGCAGCTGCTCCCGCGGCGTTGTCCCGATGGCCTCGACATCGCTGATGATGGCATCGGTCGCCAGATGCTGCCAGTGCGCCAGCATCTGCGCCTTCAGCGCCGGCACATCCCTGAAATGCCAGTAGAACGAGCCCTTGCTGACCTTGAGATCGCGGGCAATCGCCTCGGCCCGGATCGCTTGCGCGCCGCCCTGGCTCAGGGCGCGGAAAGCGGCGCTGATCCAGTCTTCGGCTGAGAGGGTCTTTCGGGTCGGCATTGCCATTCCATACGCTGCCGTATTGACCGGGGCAAGCGGCAATGTTTATATACGCCACCGTATGGTCGACTGGATTGAAGGACGTATCATGAGCAAATGCACTGCCGCCGCTGCAATCGTGTTCCCGGTCACGCTCCACATCCGGGCGGGCAGGCCATGATGTACACTCTGGCATGGCTCGTGTTCATCGTGCTGACCATCGTCGCGGCGCTGCATCTCTACTGGGGGTTCGGCGGTCTGTGGCCGGCGCGCGATCAACTGTCCCTGGCTCGGACCGTGGTCGGCTCGAAGGGAATTTCCGCAATGCCGTCACGTGGGGTGACCGTTGTCGTTGCCGCCCTGATCTTCACCGCCGGTGCTCTCGCCCCGATGCAGATGTCCATCATTCCGGCGCTGTTGCCGGCCGGGCTGCTCCGTCTCGGCATGCTGGTGCTGACGATCATATTCCTTGCGCGCGGCGGCCTCAGCTTCACGGCGTTTTTCCGCAACCGGCAGGCCGAGGAGCCCTTCCTGACACTGGACCGCCGCTATTACGGTCCGCTGTGCCTCGTCATCGGGGCGGGTTTCGGTGTGTTGCTGTTCGCCTGAATGCGCCCCGCTTTTTTGGTTTTGAACGTTTGACGGGCATTGCGCGATATTAAACTTCACATGAAGCATCGTGAACGGCTTTAAATTTCTTGAACTGGCCCGGCGACGGGTATAATCGTCTCGCTGCCCACCTATCTTTTCATGATCCATTTCTCTTCCGACTGATGTGATCTGCCGGCATTCGCGTTGGGGCAGCCGCCTCAGCCGTCAGGGAGTAAAATCAATGTCCGTATCCACAGCGCAGCTGTCCATCAAGGCGCCCGCCAATTCGCGGTCCCGCGTCATTCTGGCCAGCCTGATTGGCACCACCATCGAATTCTACGATTTCTACGTCTATGCGACCGCCGCCGTGCTGGTTTTCCCGCATCTGTTCTTTCCGCCCGGCAACGAAACGACGGCCCTTCTGTCGTCCTTCGCCATTTTCGGCGCGGCCATGGTGGCGCGCCCGCTCGGCGCGATCTTCTTCGGCCATCTCGGCGACAAGCGCGGCCGCAAGATCACGCTGGTCGGCGCGCTTCTGACCATGGGTATCGCCACCTTCCTCATCGGCGTCCTGCCGACCTTTGCAACCGTGGGCTGGTTTGCCCCGGCCATGCTGGTCGTGCTGCGGCTGGCGCAGGGTTTTGCGCTTGGCGGTGAATGGAGCGGTGCGGCGCTGGTTGCCACCGAGAATGCACCCGAGGGAAAGCGCGCGATCTTCGGCACGTTTCCGCAACTGGGTGCGCCCATCGGCTTCATCATCGCCAATGGCCTGTTCCTGATCATCGCGGCCATCCTGCCGTCGGATGATCCGTCGCGGCCCTCCCTCGCATTCCTCGACTGGGGCTGGCGCATTCCGTTCCTGTTTTCCGCCGTCATGGTGATCGTCGGCCTGTGGGTCCGGCTCAACCTGGTCGAAAGCGCTGCCTTCGAGAAAACCGTCAGCAAAGGCGAGATCAAGAAGGTGCCGCTGGTGTCCGTGTTCCAGTCGCATTGGAAGCAGCTCGTGCTCGGCACGTTCTACATGCTTGCCACCTATGTGCTGTTCTACCTGATGACCACGTTCTCGCTCAGCTATGGCCGCGCCGCCGCGGCCGGACCGATTGCGGGTCTCGGCTATGACTACACGACCTTCGTCCTGATGATGATTGTCGGCGTGGTGTTCTTCGGCATTTTCACCCTGGTGTCCGGACCATGGGCGGACCGCTGGGGCCGCCGCAAGACACTGATCTGGGTGACGCTCGCAATTATCGTGTTCGGCCTCCTGTGGGTGCCGATGCTGTCTCTGGGCAATGTTGGCGTCATGGCCTGGCTGATCCTCGGCTTCACCCTGATGGGAATGACGTTTGGTCCGATGGGCGCCCTGCTGCCGGAACTGTTCCCGGTGAGCATGCGCTATACCGGCTCGGGTATTTCCTACAATGTCTCGTCGATCCTCGGCGCTGCGGTTGCCCCCTTCATAGCGATTGCGTTGTGGAAGCTCGGCGGCGGCAGCCCGTTCTGGGTTGGCGTCTACCTCTCGGCCATGGCGGTCCTGACATTGATTGCGCTGATCATCGGCAAGGAAACCAAGGACGTCGATATCGAGGCCTAGTTTTCCGGTCGCGAAATACAAAAGGCGCGGCCCGCTGAAAAAGCGGGCCGCGCCTTGTTTTTATGATGACTCATTTAGTAGTTCGGATCGTAGACCAGGCGGTCGCGGCTTGCCGGGCGGTCATAGACCGGCGCGCGGTTCTGATTCTGCTTGGCAAGCGATCCGATGATCACGGCACCGAGCGCCAGTCCGGCAACACCGGCAATGATGGCCGTGTCGCGGTTCTTGTGACGGTCGGAACGCTCGGACCGGTAGTCCCGGTTGCGGTAGTAATCCCGTTCGCGATAGTAGTCATCGCCGCGGTCGCGGTAGTAGCTGTCGCGATAGGAGCGCTCGCCGGACCAGCCGCCATCATCGTAGGAAGAATAGTAGTCGCCAGCCTGCGCCGGAGCCGATTGGAGGCTGATTGCGCTGATCGAAACGGCAGCAACCAGAAGAGCAGCGAGTATCTTTTTCATCATGCGGTCCTCAACGTTAATTCGTTGAGCACAGATATAGAGCCCGCCGGCTGAACCGGCGATGAATGCTGCCGTTAGCTGTCGTTCACAGGGTGATGGTCCGGGCCTGCACCTGCAGGGCGCGGCCGGCGCCCCAGCCAAAAATGGCAACGCCAATGCCGAGCAGCACAAACAGGATGGCCGTTGCCGCATAGCTTTCCGTGACGCTGTGGATCAGGCCGACAAGCAGCGGACCGATGGCGGCAAGCATGTAGCCGACGCATTGGGCCATGCCGGAGAGATGCGAGGCGACATGCGAGTCGGGCGAGCGCAGCACGATCATGGTCATGGCGATGGCGATGAGCCCGCCCTGGCCGATGCCCTGGACGACAGCCCACAGCCAGACCGTGGAGAGCGGCGCAAACAGCAGGCCGAGCAGGCCGGCAACGGCAATCGTGACCAGCGCCACATTGATGAGGCTTTGATTGCGGCAACGCACGGCAATCGACGGCACGAGCAGGCAGGTGAAGACCTGTGCCATGACCGACACGGAAACCACGACACCGGCGGTCGTCCCGTCAAGGCCGCGATCGCGCAGGATGGGCGCCAGCCAGCCGAAGACGCAGTAGGCGAGTGCCGACTGCAGGCCCATGAACAGGGTGACCTGCCATGCCAGACGGTCGTTCCAGAGGCCGATCACCTTGAAGCCCGCATGTTTGGTGCGGACCTTGCGGGCGAGGGCCTGCGGCAGCCAGATCGCGGTGACAACCAGCGCCGGCAAGGCCCAGGCGCTGAGCGCCAGCGACCATGAACCGCCCAGCATCTTCTGCACCGGCAGGGTCAGGCCGGCGGCACTGGCCGCACCCGCGCATAGCGCCATGGTGTAGAGGCCGGTCATCATGCCGGTACGGCTGGCGAAATCGCGCTTCACCAGACCGGGCAGCAGGACATTGCCGATGGCGATGCAGCCGCCCGCCAGCGCCGTGCCGATGAACAGCAGCGGCAAGGATTCGAGCCCGCGCAGGGCGGTGCCGAGCGCCAGCAAAAGGAGAACGCCGAGGAGCGTGCGCTCCGCGCCGATGCGCTGGGCGAGACGCGGCGCCAGCGGGGCAAACAGGCCAAGGCAGAGCACCGGCAGCGTGGTGAGCACGCCCGCGCCGAAGGACGACAGTCCGGTCTGGGCGATGATTTCCGGCAAAAGCACCGACGCACTGGAGAAGACCGGGCGCAGATTGTAGGCGATGAGAACGAGGCTGAGGCCGAACAGGATCTGCGCGCCAGGGGTTTTGAAATCCGGCACGCGCGGCTGGGGAACGCTGTCCACCTCGGCATCGACAAGCTGTTCGGCGGCAATGTTCAGATCCGCTGCCAGGCGGCTGGGGTGTTCAGGCGGAAGATGCTGGTTCATGATGCGAGCAACCGATCGAGTTCGATGAGAAGGGGGGCCATGAAGGCGCGGGCGGTGGATGCCGCCCTGTCCGGATCGCCGGATTCAATCGCGTCGATGATGGCCGCATGGGCCGCCATGTCCGGTTCGGGCAGTTCGCCCGTGACCGTGGCCCGGATGACTTCCTGGGTGGAAACCGAGAAGAATTCATACACTTCGATGAGTGCCAGATTGTTTGATGCGGCCACCACCGCCTTGTGGAACGCGAGATCGTGCTCGACGTAGTAATCGTGCCGGGCCGTAGCGTATTCGCCGCGATCGGCCAGCAGCTGGCGCAGGTCGGCGACGACCTCCGGAGTGTGGCGCAGGGCCGCCAGCCGCGCTGCCTCGACTTCCAGCGCGCAGCGCGCCTCGACCTGGTCGCGCAGGCCGGTGCGCCTGATCCGCAACAGGCTTTCATCCGGGTTGATGATCGAGCGGACATAGGTGCCGGAGCCCTGCTTGGTCTCCAGAAATCCCTGCGCAACGAGAACCCGCACCGCTTCGCGCACGGTCCCGCGGCTGACGCCGAGCATGTCGGCGAGGGCAGCCTCGTTGGGGATGCGGTCGCCGACCGGCCAGCGATTGCTGACGATTTCGGCGCGTATATTGTCAATCGCCGTATCGGCAAGATTGGTGCGGGCGGCAGGCTGCATCGTGTGGAAGTTCCAAAGTCATCTGATGACTTGATAACTAAGGGACTGCAGGGCGCCTGTCAAGGCGCCCCAGATGGACAGAGACTGGCGACGTCTGGCGTCTTAGCGGTAGATCACGATCGGCCGGCGATGAACAATGATGGGAGCCGGGCGTTCGATGATCACGGTTCTTGGCCCGAATGCTTCGAGCGGGAACCAATAGCCGCGATAGAAGCGGTAGCCCGGCCGGTAATAGCCGTAGCCGCGGTGGCCATTGTAGTAATAGCCGTCGTGCCAGCCGTAATAGCCGTGCCGCCAGTAGACGGGCTCGGCCTGGGATTGCAGGTGTTCGCCCTGTAGCGGCAGGAGCGGCAGGGCGCTGGCGTTTTGTGCTCCGGCAAGCGTGGCAATGGCGACAAGACCGCCGGTAATCATGCTCAGGATGGTTCTCATGATAGCCTCTTCAAAGGGTTGGTTGGTGGTTCACGTTCTGATCAGCCCTTGCAGGGACCGGTCAAAGGGGCGGTTCGGAAAGAGCGTTTGCATGGTGCGCTCGGGTTCGAGACCAAAGGTTTCCGCGGCAAGTGCCGCGATCAGCGCGTCGAGATCCATGGTGGGTTTCAGGTCGCGGTTTTCATAAAGTGCATGCGGGGCAAGGCCCGGCCAGTCGGCCAGGATGCGGCCGCCGTTGACGGCGCCGCCGAGGATGAGTGCGGTTGTCGCCGTGCCATGGTCGGTCCCGCCGGTGCCGTTGGCGGCGGCGGTGCGGCCGAATTCGGTAGCCACCAGCACGGTCGTCTGCTGCCAGACGTCACCAAGCCCGTCGCGCATCGCGTCGATCATGGCATCGAGCGCCTTCAACTGGTTGGCAAGCCGGTTCTCCTGGCCGCTATGGGTATCCCAGCCGCTGGTTTCGATCATGGCGATGCGCGGACCGTCAGGCCGCACAAGCGCCTCGGCGGCGGTTCTGCCGGCGGTGGCGGGATTCTGGCGGGTTTCCATGTCGTGGAACAAGCCGCGCGCCTCCATCGCCGCGCTCCAGACCGGATGAAACTGCTGGTCCCTGTCGTAGAGCTGCGCCACCCGCAGCAGGAGATCGTCGGATGCTTCCGGCAGGTTCGAGGGCGCGTAGGAGGTAACATCCGCCGGGCCGCGCAGGGCTGCCGGTATGGTCGGGGCGAAGGCAATGGCCTTGTCGGCCGATTTCGGCAGCAGCGTCACCAGCCGGTTCAGCCAGCCATCCCGGATCTGGTAGGGGCTGGTGCCGCCGGTCTCCAGGACATTCTGGCCGTCGAAGTGTGAACGCTCCCGGTAGGGCGAGGCCACGGCGTGCACGAACAGCGCCTGCCGGTTGCCGTAGAGCGTGCCCATGCCGGCGAGCGCGGGATGCAGCGCGAACATGCCGTCGAGCTTGATGGCGTCGGCCGTCTGGATCGCGAGGCCGCCGCGCAGCTGCGCATAGGCAGGGTCGGCATAGGGCACGACGATGTTGAGGCCATCGGCGGCGCCGCGCTGAATGATGAAGACGAAGCGGCGGTCGCTCGCCACATTGGCAAAGACGATACGCGGCGCCACGAGCATCGATCCCGCCCCGATGGCGGCCAGACGCAGAAAATCCCGGCGGTTGGTCATGCTCATCTCCGTTGAAAATCAGGTGAAACAAGCAGAAGGGCGATGCCCGTCTGGACGGATTCGGCGCGGTTGATTTGCGTTGCCGTGCTGTCGGTCAGCGCGTTTCCGAGCAGGTTGTTCGCCAGCTCTTCCGGTTTCAGCAACCGGTCCGCCCTTGCCGCCAGCCTTTGCGAAACCTCCACCCGCCGCACCAGCGCATCGGGAGCCAGCCAGCTTGCCGCGATATCGTCGTAACCCGCGGGTGAACGCGGCAGCCAGACGGGCTGGCCCAGCTGGTTCAACAGGTTGGCGGCGTTGGCTTTGCCAAGGTCGGGATAATCCAGCCCGCGCATGGCTGAAACCAGCCATTCCCAGGGAGTCTTGATCTTGGCAGACGGCACTGCCCATGCCTCTGGTGCTTCGACGAGGGCTTTATAAGCCGCGGGCAAATCGCCGCCGGAGGCAAGGAACGCCTTGCTGACCCGGTTCACGGCGTCCTGGGGCGGGGTATCGGCGATGAAATGGCGGCAGAGCTTTGTGGCGATGTGGTTTGCCGTTGCCGGATCGCTGGCCAGATCTTTCAGGACTGCGCCTGCCTGATCCTCACCGGTTGCGCCGTAGACGCGGCGGCGGATCAGCCGCTTGCCCGGCTGATGCAGGCCGGGGCGATACTGAAATACACCGGCCTGACTGGCATCGGCCTTGCCGCCCATGCGTCCGGCGGACCAGCCGGTGAGGGCCAGGGCGAACTCCGTGACATCCTTCTGCGTATAGCCGGACCCGACGCCGACCGTGTGCAGTTCCATGATCTCGCGGGCCAGATTCTCGTTGATCCCCGGCAGTTTGTCGGCATTGCGCCGCTTGGCGCGCGTGGCGAGGGGGCTGTCGGGACCCGCCGAACGGATCTGGTCGAGATAGATCAACATGGCCGGATGCTGCTCGGCGGCAAACAGCAGGTCGGTGAAGCGCCCGGTGACATGGGGGCGGATCGCGTCCCGCTCGAAAGCGCCGGCAAGGCTCAGCATTGCGGGATTGTCGGCCGACACGGCAAAATGGTTCGACCAGAAATGCACGAGCGCTTCCAGGAAGGGCGTGGGCGTTGCAAGGGCATTGCGGCTGCGCGCGTCGATCTCGCCGCGGTAAAGCAGGCGGGCCGCCTTGTTCAGCTCCTTGCGCAGGGCGATTTTCTCGTCGCCGTCGAGTGCCTGCAGTTTTTGCCGGTCACTGGCATACTGCGTCGCGATTTCGGGTGTGGTCTGGAGCTGGGCAAAGGTTGCCGGGCGCGGTTCGTAGCGGCCGATCTGATCGAGCAGCCAGTGCCTGGGGTCGGCTGGAAGCGGTTCGCTAGCCCGCTTTCCCAAGCCGAAGCGATTGACCGCAATGGCGGCCGTCGCATCTGTTGCCGTTGTAACCATGGTCTTCTCCGTTCGCAGCCTGTCTGGCATTGACAGTCATTGAACGGGGGCGCCGGAAAATTCCGTCGCGGGCATTCATTGTTTTTTTGCCGGCGTCTGCCGCAAAATGACATTGCGCTTTTTCAAACCCTCGACAAGCGTCTTGCGGTCCTCCGGCGACAGGCTTTCGGCAAAGGCGACGATGGTCTGTTCGATGCGCGTCCGCAAGGCGAAATCGGCTTCGCGGGCTTTGGTCAGTTCCGCGTTGACCGCAGCGGGATCGATGGCGTCCTGTGCCAGCAGCCGGGCAATCTCGGCACGGCTTGCCCGCCCGGCATCGGCCAGCGGTCCATTGTCCTTGCGGGCCGCTGCCAGATTTTGCCGCAGGGTCTTTTGCTGCTCCGGCGTCAGATATTCGGCGGCAAAGCGAACGCCGCGCCGGTTCTCCGTCGTCCAGGGATGACCGAATGTGTGCCAGATGTAGCCGCCGCCGATCACACCGCCGGCAATGAAGACATTGAGGGCAAGCGAAGCGACGAGAAGGATGTTGCGTGACCGTTCACTCATTTACTCGTCCAGTTCATCAGAGATGTTGAAGGCGGTGACCGCATAGGCCTGGTCCTCATATCCGCGCGATTCGGCGGAATGGATGACGCCGATGAGAAGGGCGCCGGTGATCGCGCCCGCCAATCCGATGCCGGCGAGCCCGGTGCCCTGCCACCAGAGACGGGCGCGCTTCCAGCCGGACCAGGACTTGCCGGAGGAGGCGATGATGCGTTCGCGCAGCGCGGCCTGCGCCGGGGCGGTCCGGTACTGCGCCAGCATCCCGTCGAGTTCCGCCGCCAACCTGAGGGCCGGCTGGGCGATATCGGGATGCTCCCGGATGAAGGCGACTGCACCGGCCTGTTCGGGCGGCGGCCAGCGCCGCACCTCGGCACCATAGATCTCGGTCAGTTCCTGAAAGCGTTGCGGGGTCATTTTGCCTTCTCCTGTTGGGCAGTCTCTTCCAGGGCTGTCCGCAAATTGCGCCGGGCACGGGCCAGAAGGCTCTCCAGGGCTTCAATGCTGATATCCATGATCTGCGCTGCCTCGATATTGCTGAACTCCTGATAATATTGAAGCACGATGGCCTCCCTCTGCCGGTCGGGCAGGGAGGCGAGGGCCCGTTTGATCCGGTCGCTTTCGTCCCGGGTTGCAAGCGACTGTTCCGGGTCGGGGGCTGGATCTGCCCTTTCGGGCGTCTCGGCCACCGGCTGTTCCCGGTGCCGGCGCAGGCGGTCGTAGCAGAGATTGAGCGTGACCCGGTGCAGCCATGTATCGAAGGTCGCCCGGCCGCCCTGCCAGCTGCCCGCCTGCCGCCACAGCCGGATAAAGGCTTCCTGGGCGACATCCTCGGCTTCATTCCGGTCGCCAAGCATCCGCGCCGCCAGGGCGAGCAGGCGCGGCAGCTTGCGTGTCACCATGGTTCGGACGGCCGCATCGTCATGCTGGCCGATCTTCACCAGCAGTTCTTCATCCGTGTTGCGATTGTCCAAGGTTTTGCACGCTTGCCGTTACTCCTGTGAACTGTCGGTGGCGCCCTTCCTGTGTCCGCGGCGTTCCTCTTTGGTCAATTGGCCATCGGAATTCGTGTCGAGACGCTCAAACCGCTTCTTTGCTACAGTATCCATTTCCGCCGTATCGATGAAGCCGTCATGATTTGTGTCGATCCGGTTGAACACCGTGGTGGGATCGCGCTTGGCATTCTTTGCAGCGGGGCGCTTCAGCCACTCCTCGAGCGAGAGTTTGCCGTCGCCGTCGGTATCGAATTTGAGCAGCCGCGCCCGGGCGGCGGCCTGATACTCGGCCAGTGAAATTGTGCCGTCGCCATTGGTGTCGGCCTTGGGTGCCGCCATCGCCAGGGTTGCGGGCAGGGACAGTGGCACCATGGCAAGAAGAACCGCAGCTACTCTCGATTTCATCAAACTTTTCCTTTCAGCAGACTGTCATTTGTCGTGACTTAAACGGCGGGAGCGGGACAATCCGTCGCTTGCGCGGATTTTTTTTGAAACCGCGGTGGGGGGACGGTATTGTCCCCCTGCGGCCTATGGCAGGGATGCCTGCGCGAGTGTCGCAATTGAGCGTCATGAACCCACTGGAATCGTTGAGCTTATCTTCACTGTGCCAAGCTGTGCAAAATCCATAGACGGTTAACTTGATGGTTTTAGAAGGAATTTTGATTCCGCCGCGGGCGCGGCTCATGCACAGGCCGCGCTACAGAACTGTAACAATAGTGTCATATGACTGTTATATTGGTTCTATAGACGGCAGACGACGTCGGAGGCGTCACACAGTTAATCCAACAGGAGCTGCTCCTATGAACAAGCTTATTTCCACCACTGCTCTGATTGCGATCTCGGTGATTGCCACGACAGTTGGCGCATCCGCTCGCGACCAGATTCAGGTCAGCGGTTCATCCACAGTGCTGCCATATGCCAAGATCGTCGCGGAAGCTTTTGGCGAAACATTCCCCAAGTTCAAGACCCCGGTCGTTGAATCCGGCGGTTCGGGTGCCGGCATCAAGGAATTCTGCAAGGGCGTTGGTGAAAACACCATCGATATCGCCAATTCCTCGCGTCCGATCAAGGACACCGAGTTGAAGTCCTGCGTTGACGCCGGCGTCAAGGACGTTGAAGAAATCCGCATCGGTTATGACGGCATCGTGTTCGCGACCGACATCAAGGGCCCAGACTGGGCGCTGGAGCCAAAGGACGTCTATACCGCTCTTGCTGCGCAGGTCGTTGTCGACGGCAAGCTGGTTGCCAATCCGAACACCAAGTGGAACCAGGTTAACCCGAAGCTGCCCGATTGGGACATCGCCGCCTACATTCCTGGCGAAAAGCACGGCACACGTGAAGTTTTCGAAGAGAAGCTGATGACTGGCGGTTGCAAGGCCACCGGTGCAGCCGATGCGATCAAGGCTGCCGGTCTTGACGAAAAGGCCGCTGCCGCCGCCTGTATCGCTGTCCGCAAGGATGGCAAGGCCATCGACATCGATGGCGATTATCCGGAAACACTGGCTCGCATCGATGCCAACAAGACCGGCGTTGGCGTCTTCGGTCTGGCCTTCTACGAAAACAATGCGGACAAGCTGAAGGTTGCAACCGTCAACGGCATCAAGCCAAGCACGGAAACCATTGCCACCGGCAAGTATCCGGTATCGCGCCCGCTGTTCTTCTACGTCAAGAAGGCGCATCTCGGCGTCATCCCCGGCCTGAAGGAATATGTGGACTTCTTCCTTGCTGACCAGATGGTCGGTCCGGAAAGCCCGCTGGTAGAATACGGTCTGGTTGCTGCACCGGACGCAGAGCGTGAAGCTCAGCGCACGGCATTCACCGCCGGCAAGACCATGGCTGGCAAGTAAGCCGATAACCGGCGCGGACAGAACCCTGTCCGCGCCGGATATTTCTCGGGGCCTAAGCTCTCGTTGCAGGACAGATCGGGGAAGCGTTGATGTCCACCTTGTTGGTTTTAGTGATTGTCGTTGCGATTGGTCTTGTCGGGTTCTTTCTTGGACGCCAGCGTGCCATCAGCAAAGATGACAGAAGTGTCAAAGCCCATTCCCTGCCGCATTATCACGGCTGGTGGGTTTTTCTGGTTTCCGTATTGCCAGCAATTATCTTCATCCTGGTCTGGGCCATCGGGTCGAGCTTCTATATCGAGCGCCAGGCCATCAACAGCCTGCCGGTGCACAACAGCGAAAGCGTCATTGCCAGCCAGAGCCTCGAGCTTGGCATGGTCGGCGGCATCGCGCGGGGTCTCGACAAGCTGACGGACCAGGAACGGGCGAACCTTCCAACCACTTTCTCCGAATTGCGGCCGCTGCTGTCGAGCAAGGGCGTGGCCCTGGCGACGGAAGGTCAGGACTTCATGATCCCCGTTGCCGTGCAATGGAACAAGAGCACGGCGCGCGCGCATAATATCGGTGCCGTGGTCGCCATTGTCCTTGCCGTTGCCGGTGCGATCTTCGGTCTGTCCGGCGTCAACGTCCGCACGCGGGCCCGCAACAATGTCGAGCGGATCATCCTCTGGGGACTGCTCGCAGCCTCGACCATCGCCATCCTGACGACGGTCGGCATTGTTCTGTCGATGCTGTTCCAGACCATCACCTTCTTCCAGTCCGTAACCCCGTCGAGCTTCTTCTTCGGCACCGTGTGGGATCCGCGCTTCTCCGCAGCCGGCGGCAATGGGGCGCAGGGTCAGTTCGGTCTCATTCCGCTGCTTGCCGGCACGCTCTATATCGCGCTTGTCGCCATGCTGTTTGCCGTGCCGGTCGGCTTGTTCGCCGCCATCTACATGGCCGAATATGCCAGCCGGAGCGTGCGCTCGGTGGTCAAGCCGCTGCTTGAAGTGCTGGCGGGCATCCCGACGATCGTCTACGGCTTCTTTGCCCTTGTCACCGTCGGACCGTTCCTGCGCGATATCAGTGCGGCCATATCGGGCGGCTATCCCTTCATCATGGCGCAGAGCGTGCTGACCGCCGGTATCGTGATGGGCGTGATGCTGATCCCTTTCGTTTCCTCCCTGTCGGACGACATCATTACCGCCGTTCCGGGGTCGCTGCGTGACGGCTCGCTCGGGCTTGGATCGACGCGTTCGGAGACGATCCGCCGCGTCGTGCTGCCTGCCGCGCTGCCCGGCATCGTCGGCGCACTGCTGCTCACCGCATCGCGTGCCATCGGCGAAACCATGATCGTGGTTCTGGCGGCCGGTGTTGCGGCGAATCTGAACATCAATCCGTTCGACGCCATGACGACCATCACCGTCAAGATCGTCAACCAGCTGACAGGCGATCTCGAATTCAATTCACCGCAGACGCTGGTGGCATTCGCCCTTGGCCTCACCCTTTTCTTCATCACGCTGGCGATGAACATTTTCGCGCTTTACATCGTGCGTAAGTACCGGGAGCAGTACGAATGACCGACACAACACTCAATCCTGCTGCAGTTGCTCCGGCAAAGGTCGTCCGGCGCGACATCGGTCTGAAGCGCCGCTATGCCGCCGAGCGCCGGTTCAAGATTTACGGCATCACGGCGATTGCCATCGGCCTGTTCTTCCTGGTTGCACTGCTCTACTCGGTGATCTCCAACGGCTACACGGCGTTCTGGCAGACGGAGGTCAGCCTCTCGGTCAAGCTCGACGAGAAGGTGATCGACCCCACGAACAAGCGTGCGACCGACCCGACCGTTCTGCTGACCGCGAACTATCCGATCCTGGTGCGCAATGCCCTTGCCGAAAAGCTGGGCGTCAGCCTTGACGACAAGCCGGCGATCCGCGAACTGAGCAAGCTCGTCTCCGACGGCTCGCGCAGCCAGCTGCGGGAACTGGTTTCAGGAAATCCGGCACTGATCGGCACGACGCAGAACCTCTGGGTGCTGACCGGCGGCGACATCGACTCGGCTTTCAAGGGCCAGATCGACCTGAGTGTCGATCAGGCGAACCGCAAGGTATCGGACCGCCAGGTTGCCTGGATGAACACGCTGGCCAAGGAAGGCGCCATGGCGCAGCGCTTCAACAGCGGCCTGTTCACCTTCGGCGCATCGAGCCGTCCGGAAACGTCGGGTCTCGGTGTCGCGCTCATCGGCTCGCTCTACATGATGCTGATTGTCCTCTGCCTTTCCCTGCCCATCGGCGTGGCCGCATCGATCTATCTGGAAGAATATGCCAAGAAGAGCCGCCTGACCGATATCATCGAGGTCAACATCAACAATCTGGCTGCGGTGCCGTCGATCGTCTTCGGTCTGCTCGGGCTGGCCGTGTTCATCAATTTCTTCGGCCTGCCGCGCTCCGCATCGCTGGTCGGCGGCCTGGTGCTGACGCTGATGACGCTGCCGACGATCATCATCGCCACCCGTGCGGCCCTGCGCGCCGTGCCGCCGTCCATCCGCTCGGCGGCGCTGGGCATCGGTGCCTCGAAGACACAGATGGTGTTTCACCATGTGCTGCCGCTGGCCGCCCCCGGCATCCTGACCGGCACGATCATCGGCCTTGCCCATGCGCTGGGCGAGACCGCACCGCTGCTGCTGATCGGCATGGTGGCCTTCGTCGCCAATTATCCGGTCACGCCGCTTGATCCGTCCACGGCGCTGCCGGTGCAGATCTACATGTGGGCGAATGAAGCGGAGCGGGCCTTTGTCGAGCGCACATCGGGCGCTATCATCGTGCTGCTTCTGTTTCTTGCAGTCATGAACATCGGAGCCATCATTCTGCGCCGCCGCTTCGAACGGCGCTGGTAGGTAAAACGGGAGCGAACAATGAATCTCATGACAGAACGATCTCTCGAAAAAGCGGTAAACGACAAAATGAGTGCACAGGTCAATACGATCAAAATGCAGGGCAAGGATGTCACCGTTCACTACGGTGAAAAGCAGGCCCTGTTCGGTGTCAGCCTCGATGTGCCGGAAAAGATGGTGACGGCGCTGATCGGCCCGTCCGGTTGCGGCAAGTCGACCTTCCTGCGCTCGCTCAACCGCATGAACGACACGATCGAAGGCTGCAAGATCGGCGGCAAGATCACGCTCGATGACGAGGATATCTACAATCCGAAGATCGACGTGGTCGAGCTGCGCGCCCGCGTCGGCATGGTTTTCCAGAAACCCAATCCGTTCCCGAAGTCCATTTTCGAGAATGTGGCCTATGGCCCGCGCATCCATGGTCTTGCCAAGAACCGGCACGAGCTGGAGGAAATCGTCGAGAAGAGCCTGCGCCGCGCCAGCCTGTTCGACGAAGTGAAGGACCGCCTGCATGAAGCCGGTACCGGCCTTTCCGGCGGCCAGCAGCAGCGCCTGTGCATCGCCCGCGCCATTGCCGTCAGCCCGGAAGTCATCCTGATGGACGAACCCTGCTCGGCGCTCGATCCGATTGCCACGGCAAAGGTCGAGGAACTGATCGACGAACTGCGCCAGAACTACACCATCGTCATCGTCACCCATTCGATGCAGCAGGCGGCCCGCGTTTCGCAGCGCACCGCCATGTTCCATCTCGGAAACCTCGTCGAGGTGGGCGATACGGAAATGATGTTCACCAATCCGACGGAAAAGCGCACGCAGGACTACATCACCGGACGCTTCGGCTAATCACGGGAAACAGGGATAAGAATATGACCGAGTCGCAGCATACCGTCCGTTCCTATGACGACGAACTGAAGTTCCTGACGCACAAGATCGCCGAAATGGGCGGCCATGCCGAACGCATGGTCGAACAGGCCGTCACCGCCATGGTGAACTCCGACAACGCGCTGGCCCAGCGCGTCATTTCGGACGATCTCATCCTCGATGCCGGACAGCGCGAGATCGACGAGAAGGCCATCACCATCATCGGCAAGCGCCAGCCCATGGCGATCGATCTGCGTGAAATCATCGGCGCCATCCGCATTTCCTCCGACCTTGAACGGGTCGGCGATCTCGGCAAGAACATCGCCAAGCGCGTTGTCGCCGTCACCGATACGCGTCAGACGCTGTCCGTCTATCGCGGCCTGCAGACCATCGCGGAACTCGCCCTGACGCAGCTCAAGGACGTGCTCGACGCCTATGCGACACGCTCGGTGCAGCAGGTCAACATCGTGCGCGAGCGCGATGACGAAATCGATGCGCTGTACACATCGCTGTTCCGCGAACTTCTGACCTACATGATGGAAGACCCGCGCAACATCTCCGCCTGCACGCACCTTCTCTTCTGCGCCAAGAATATCGAGCGCATCGGAGACCATGCGACGAACATTGCTGAAACGGTCTACTACATCGTGACGGGTGCCCAGCTTCCGGCCGAACGGCCCAAGGAAGACCAGACCCACAGCATCATCGTCGATGAAGCCAGACAGCCTTAATTAGGATTCCAGCAATGGCGATCGCTCCCAAAATCACTGTTGTCGAAGACGAGGAAGCGCTCAGCGTCCTTCTCCGGTACAATCTTGAAGCCGAAGGCTATGTCGTCGAGACAATCGCACGCGGTGACGAGGCGGAAATTGCGCTGCGTGAAAAAGTGCCGGATCTGCTCATTCTCGACTGGATGCTGCCGGGCCTTTCCGGCATCGAACTCTGCCGCCGCCTGCGGGCGCGGCGCGAGACGGAAATTCTGCCGATCATCATGCTGACGGCGCGCGGCGAAGAGAGCGAGCGGGTGCGCGGCCTTGCCACCGGCGCCGATGACTACATGGTCAAGCCGTTCTCCACCCCGGAACTGCTCGCCCGCATCAAGGCCATGCTGCGCCGGGTCAATCCGAGCCTGCTGTCGCATGTGCTCAGCTTCGGCGATCTGAAGCTCGACCGCGAACAGCACCGCGTGTTCCGCAAGGAGCGCGAGTTGAAGCTCGGGCCGACCGAATTCCGCCTGCTGGAATTCCTGATGCAGTCCCCCGGCCGGGTGTTCTCGCGCGGCCAGCTGCTGGACAATGTCTGGGGCGCCGACATCTATGTGGACGACCGTACCGTCGACGTGCATGTCGGGCGGCTGCGCAAGGCCATCAATATCGGCCGCTCGATCGATCCGATCCGCACCGTGCGCGGTGCGGGGTACTCGTTCGGGTAGTCAGTGCCTGCGCGAGAGTTCGCGCGTCGCCCCCTCGATGCCCGCCAGGGTCATGGGATACATGCGATGCGCGAAAATCTTGCGGATCATCGCCGTCGAGGCGGTGTAGTCCCAGTATTGTTCCTTTGACGGATTGAGCCAGGCGGCGTTCTTCCAGTGGTCGAGCACCCGGCCGAGCCAGACCGCGCCCGCCTCCTGGTTCCAGTGTTCGACCGAGCCGCCCGCATGGGAAACCTCGTAGGGCGCCATGGCGGCATCCCCGACGAAGATGACCTTGTAGTCCGGTCCGTATTTGTGGATGAGATCGAGTGTCGGTATGCGTTCCGCATGGCGGCGGCGGTTGTCCTTCCACACACCCTCGTAAAGGCAATTGTGGAAGTAGAAATATTCCATGTGCTTGAATTCCGAGCGGACGGCGGAGAACAGTTCCTCGGCGATCCGGATATGCTCGTCCATGGAGCCGCCCACATCGAAGAACATCAGCAGCTTGACATGATTGCGCCGTTCGGGCCGCGTCTGCACGTCGAGATAGCCGTGTTCGGCGGTTGACCTGATGGTGCCCGACAGGTCGAGCTCGTCATCGGCGCCTTCGCGCACCCAGCGCCGCAGCCGTTTGAGGGCAACCTTGATGTTGCGGGTGCCCAGCTCGACGCTGTCGTCAAAATTCCTGAATTCACGCTTGTCCCAGACCTTGACCGCCCGGCGGTTGCGGCTCTCGTCCTGGCCGATGCGCACGCCTTCGGGATTGTAGCCATAGGCACCGAAGGGTGAGGTTCCGGCCGTGCCGATCCACTTCGAGCCGCCCTGATGCCGGCCCTTCTGCTCCTCAAGCCGCTGGCGCAGGGTTTCCATCAGCTTGTCGAAACCGCCCAGCGCCTCGATCAGCTTCTTCTCTTCTTCGGTGAGGTGCTTTTCGGCGAGCCGGCGCAACCATTCCTCGGGCAGATTGGCAATGTCGACACCGCTCTCGCCGCCGAGCAGCTCCAGCCCCTTGAACACGTGGCCGAAGACCTGATCGAAGCGGTCGAGATGGCGCTCGTCCTTCACCAGGGCGGAACGGGCGAGATAGTAGAACCCTTCGACATCATAGGTCACCAGCCCCGCATCCAGCCCCTCAAGCAGCGTCAGATATTCCCGCAGCGATACGGGAATCTTGGCCGCCTTGAGCTCAAGGAAGAAGGGGAGGAACATTGTGGGATCCCTTTATTGAATGCGATGAACGATGCCGGTTCTCTCGATGGGGTGAAACATGAGCGCCATTTATCCCTGCCTCCTCGCCATGAAGGCCAGCCGCTCGAACAGATGCACGTCCTGCTCGTTCTTCAGCAGGGCGCCGTGCAGTTTCGGCAAGGCGTTCTTCGGGTCGGCGCGCAAATCTTCCGGGGCGATGTCGTCGGCAACCAGCAGCCGGATCCAGTCCAGCGCTTCGGAGGTCGACGGCTTCTTCTTCAGGCCGGGCACATCGCGGATCTCGTAGAACTGGGTGAGGGCGGCGCGCACGAGGTTCTGCTTGATGCCGGGATAATGCACCTCGACGATCCGGGTCAGCGTCTCGACATCCGGGAAGCGGATATAGTGGAAGAAGCAGCGGCGCAGAAAGGCGTCGGGCAGTTCCTTCTCGTTGTTGGAGGTGATGATGACGATCGGCCGGTGTATGGCGCGGATCGTTTCGCCGGTTTCGTAGACGTGAAATTCGTTGCGGTCGAGCTCCTGCAGGAGATCGTTCGGGAACTCGATATCCGCCTTGTCGATCTCGTCGATCAGCAGCACGACTTTCCTGTCGGTCGTAAAGGCATGCCACAGCTTGCCGGGCTTGATGTAATTGGCGATGTCGTTGAACTTGGCATCGCCGAGCTGCGAATCGCGCAGGCGGCTGACGGCATCATATTCGTAAAGGCCCTGCTGCGCCTTGGTGGTGGATTTGACGTTCCATTCGACCAGTTCCAGATCGAGCGCCGCCGCGATCTGCCGGGCAAGCTCGGTCTTGCCGGTGCCGGGCTCGCCCTTGACCAGCAGTGGCCGTTCAAGCGCAATCGCCGCATTGACCGCCACCATCAGATCCTTGTCGGCCACATAGGCCGCTGTACCTTCAAACCGCATCGCATTCCCTTTCGTGATCGACAAAGATTAAGGGGCGTGCCGGAGGAGGGCAAGAGCCGTCCGGGAATGCGGCGATATGGTTTTCCCGTTGCCACGCCCGCAATTGCGTCTGGCTGTTGAAAGGTGGGAAAGACGGGCGGTCCCTGGAACGCGGGTCTTGGGTATGTGGTATGCAATGCTTGCGATCCTGGGGACCACCCGCCCCGGCGTTTTTGAGGTTTTTGCCCAATGGTCCACCACCGGGCCAAACCTCCCCGGCCGCACAGGTTTCCTCCCTGTGAAGCCGAAGCGCCGATCCTTTCCCGACTTTCGAAAGTTTCCGGAAGCATTCCCGCCGGAAAGGACACGAGAAGAATAAGCGAGGATGGGAGAACGTGGATAAGTTGATGTGATTTTTTGTGATGGGGGTCTTTCACCCCCCTCTGTCCGGCAGCCCAGAGGGGGGTGCCCCACGCCTCCACAATGATTATGCGACAAAGATTGTGCGGGGAGGGAAAATCGTTTGCCGCGCACTGGTGCAATGCCTGCATCCGTCCTATATTCGGATCGGCGCTCTGCGCTTCTCGACAGGAGAGACATATTCCCCGGGGCCTTAATGATCCCTTAGGGAGCTGTCCCTGAGGAGGCCCGTGGGCTTCTTCACACGGCACCCACCTACTTTGTAGGTTCCCGGGATCGACTTCTCCATCGGTTGTGTGGACGCCACTTTTGTTTCATCCCGAGCCGGTTCGCATGCCGGCGCCCCATGAAATCAAGCCCGTGCAGCACCACTCCCCCATCAAAGAGCTGAAGAAGAAACTGCGCCTGGAGGCCCTTGGCCGCCGCGATGCGCTGACGACGGAATTCCGCATCGAAGCCTCGATGCGCATTGCCGATTTCGGCCTGGCGGCGCTTGCCGTCGATGCGGGCACCATTGTTTCGGGCTTCTGGCCGATCCGCTCGGAGGTGGATCTGCGCCCGCTGCTTTTCGGCCTGCGCGAGCGTGGTGCACGGCTTTGCCTGCCTGCCATCATCGACAAGCAGACGATCCTTTTCCGTGAACTGGTGCGCGGTGCGCCGATGATCGATACGGGCTTCGGCACGGCGGGGCCGCCGCACGACGCTGCCGTGCTCGATCCATCCTTCATGCTGGTGCCGCTGGCGGCCTTCGATGTCAGGGGGCACCGCATCGGCTATGGTGCGGGCTACTATGACCGGGCCATCGCGCATCTGCAGATCAAGGGCGTGAACCCGCGCCTGATCGGCGTGGCGTTTGACTGCCAGCAGGTTGAAACCGTACCCGATGAGCCGCATGATGTGCCGCTTGAGGCGATCCTGACGGAAAGCGGGTTGCGCCGCTTCGGCTAGACAGATAAATCGATCATTTCAGGCCCCGGCAAGGACCGGGCTCTCTTTCAGGATGTGCGCGTGAGATTACTGTTTCTTGGGGATATGGTGGGGCGTTCGGGCCGGACGGCGGTCTATGAGCAATTGCCGGGACTGATATCCGACCTGAAGCTCGATTTCGTCATCGTCAACGGCGAGAACGCGGCGGGCGGCTTCGGCATCACCGAGGAAATCTTTCACGACACGATCAATGCCGGAGCCGATGTGGTCACGACAGGCAATCACGTCTGGGACCAGCGGGAAGCACTGGTTTTCGCCTCGCGCGAACAGCGGTTCCTGCGCCCGGCGAATTTCCCGCTTGGCACGGCCGGCAAGGGCTCCGGCGTGTTTCTCGCCAAGAACGGCGCGCGCGTGCTTGTGTCCAACATCATGGGCCGCGTCTTCATGCATCCGGATCTGCATGACCCCTTCACCATCGGCGAGGAGATTCTCGCCGCCTGTCCGCTCGGCGAACAGGCCGATGCCGTGGTGTTCGACTTCCATGCGGAAGCCACCAGCGAAAAGCAGTGTTTTGGCCATTTCGTCGATGGCCGCGCCAGCCTCGTCGTCGGCACGCACACCCACGTGCCGACCGCCGATGCGCAGATTCTCAACGGCGGCACCGCCTATATGTCCGACGCCGGCATGTGCGGCGATTACGATTCATCGCTCGGCATGGACAAGGAAGAACCGCTGAACCGCTTTCTGTCGAAGGTGCCGAAAGGCCGGTTTGAAGCCGCCAGCGGCAAGGCGACGATCTGCGGTGTCGGCGTCGATATTTCCGACCGCACCGGGCTTGCCGAAAGGATTTCTCCCCTGCGCATTGGCCCGCGGCTGGAAGAAACCATTCCCGCCTTCTGGAAATAACTCGATACAACCCGGCGCAACCAATCACGCCCGATTCTGTAACACCCGTTTGAGGATAGACCTTCCATGACCCAGACTGCATTTCCCACCGCTTTCGTCCCGCTGAGGCTGGCGGACCGCTCCATTGCCTTCAAGGCTCTGGCCGTTCTGATCGGCACGGCCTTCCTTGCCGTCAGCTCGTGGATCGAAGTGCCGATGTTTCCCGTGCCCGTCACCATGCAGACATTTGCCGTGACGATGGTCGGCGCGCTTTACGGCTGGCGTCTGGGCGGCCTGACCGTGCTTGCCTGGCTGGGTGAAGCGATGATCGGCATGCCGGTTCTGGCCGGCGGCGCCGGCGGGTTCCTCTATTTCGCCGGACCGACCGCCGGTTACCTCGCGGCCTTCCCGGTCGTTGCCGCCGCCGTCGGCTTCCTGGCGGAACGCGGCCTGACGCGCAACCCGTTCGTATCGGCTGCGGTCATGCTGTTCGGCAACCTGCTTTGCCTCGCCCTCGGCGCCTCGTGGCTGGCGCATCTCTTCGGTTTCGAAGCGGCCTGGGCTTCCGGCGTTGCGCCGTTCCTGATCGGTGCCGTGCTGAAGTCGGCCCTGGCTGCGGCTGCGATCGAAATGCTCCGCCGTTCGGGCATCGCAGCGCGCCTGTTTTGACCATCCGCCAGCGTGCACATCATCTTCTGTGCACGCTGATTGCTATCGGCAAAGGCCATACACCGGCCTTTGCCGGCAATGACGATAAAATCGTCGCGCCGCTGTTTCCAAAGCCGGCTATGGCGATACACGGCTGCAACTTCCCCCATTGTGATCGCGCGGGTGCTGGACGAGACGCCGGTTTTTACCTATAAGGGCGCCATTCCAGACGCCTGTTTCCACCTGAACAGCCTGCAGACTTGGTTCGCAGGCTTCCGAGGGAAACGGCAGAACCATATCTAAGCACGCAGGGGTGCCATGGCAGGCCATTCACAGTTTAAAAACATCATGCACCGCAAAGGGCGTCAGGACGCCGTTCGGTCGAAGATTTTCTCCAAGCTCGGACGCGAAATCACCGTGGCCGCCAAGCAGGGTCTGCCGGACCCGGCGATGAACCCGCGTCTGCGTCTTGCGGTGCAGAACGCGCGCGCCCAGTCGATGCCGAAAGACAACATCGAACGCGCCATCAAGAAGGCCGCGGGCGGCGACGCCGACAATTACGAAGAAGTGCGCTATGAAGGCTACGGCCCGGGCGGCGTTGCCGTCATCGTCGAAGCGCTGACGGACAACCGCAACCGCACCGCATCGAATGTGCGTGCCGCATTCACCAAATCAGGCGGTGCGCTGGGCGAAACCGGTTCGGTCGGCTTCATGTTCAGCCGCGTTGGTGAAATCACCTACAAGCCGGAAGCCGGCAGTGCCGACAAGATCATGGATGCGGCGATCGAGGCCGGTGCGGATGACGCGCAGACCGATGAGGACGGCCACACCATTCTTTGCGCATTCGAAGACATTGGCGATGTGTCCAAGGCGCTGGAAAGCGCTCTCGGCGAAGCCGAGTCCATCAAGGCCATCTGGAAGCCGCAGACCACGGCACCGGTCGATGAGGAAAAGGCCCAGTCCGTGCTGCGCCTGATCGCAACACTCGACGACGACGATGACGTGCAGAACGTCTACGCCAATTTTGAAGTCAGCGACGAAGTTCTGGCCAAGCTCAGCGCCGCCTGATTATCTGACGAGGTTCCCAGAGAAGCCCGCTGGTTGCAGACCGGCGGGCTTTTTACTTGCGCTCAAGGCGAGTGACGCGGAAGAAGAACTCAGGCGTAGCGGGGAATGGGCTTGCTCATATGCACGGCGATGCCGCCCAGGAAGGGTTCCTCACGGTCGATGGTGTAGCCAAGCTTCAGGTAGAGCGCGACGTTCTCGGCAAACATCTTGTTGGTGTAAAGCCGCAGTTTGCGCAAACCGAGCGAGCCGGCAAGCGCTTCCGCGTGGGTGAGGAGCAGCCTGCCATAACCGCGGCCCTGAAAGGCCGGCGCGACGGCGACGTTCTCGATCAGGAGACAACCGGATTCCCGGATCATTTCGATGAGGCCCGCCAGTTCGCCGTCGGCGTAGAGAAGGTCGACAAGATGGTGCTGGACGGCATGTTCGTAGTTGGCACCCATCGGCTTGGGTTCACGGCCGATCACCGGTATCCACTTGGCATAGGATGCGCGAACGAGGTTGCGGACGGCGTCTGCATCGTCAATGGTTGCCCGTACGAGTTTTTCGTGTCCGTTCCGCATGATGTTCTCCGCGCCAGATGGTGGGGGCAGCAAACATGGTTTCCGGCGCGGGGACAAGGACATGGATGCACTCTTTGTGCAAAGACAGGACGGACCGCAACTGCATGCTGGATGATATCTATACCAATGGGGAACTTGCCGCGCTTTATGACAGCCTGAACCCGGCAGGGGAGGACAGCGCATTCTATCTGCGCAGCGCCGGAACGCCGAAGCGCGTGCTCGATCTTGGCTGCGGCACCGGCCTCCTCGCCTGCATGCTGGCGGCGCGCGGCCACACGGTCACGGGCGTCGAACCGGCGCCGGCAATGCTGGATATCGCGCGGGGCCGGGAAGGCGGCGGAGCCGTCACCTGGATCGAGGCGGATGCGCGATCGCTTGATCTGGGCGAGCGCTTCGACCTGATCATCATGACCGGCCACGTCTTCCAGGTATTCCTCAGCGATGACGACGTGCATGCCGTCCTCCGGGCTGCCCATGCGCATCTGGCAAAGGAGGGGCGGCTGATATTCGAAAGCCGCAATCCGGCGGTGAAGGCATGGGAAAGCTGGACGCCGGAGCAGACGGCCCGGACAGTGTCAGTTGCCGGCTTGGGAGAGGTCGGTGTCCAACACCGCCTGATCGCGGAGAATGGCGATCGGGTTGCTTTCGAGACGGATCATGTTTTTCACTCGACGGGCAAAACGCTGGCCAATGCCAACACCCTGCGCTTTCTGTCCCAGGCGGAAATCGGCACGCATCTGCGGGACGCGGGATTTACCCGAACCGCGTGGTATGGCGACTGGGTCGAAGGCCCGGTTCTGCCGGAAAGCCGCGAGCTCATCATTGTCGCGGAGCGGGACTGATTGCGCACAAAGCAAAACGGCCCCGCATGAGCGAGGCCGTTTTGAAATCCGGTATGCCGAAGGGATTAAATACCCAGATTGGCGAAACGGCTCTTGAACTTGGAAACGCGGCCGCCACGGTCGGTGAGCTGCTGCGAACCGCCGGTCCATGCGGGATGCGTGGTCGGATCGATATCGAGGTTCATCGTATCGCCTTCCTTGCCCCATGTGGAACGGGTCAAGTATTCGGTGCCGTCTGTCATCACAACCTTGATGGTGTGGTAGTCTGGATGAATATTGGCTCTCATCTGTCTTATCCTGAACTTAAGGGGCACAAAACCAGAGCCACACAGGGTGCGGAGGGCCGGTTCGGAGCCGATTGGTAGAGATGAAGCCAAACGTCACAGAAACGTGGGCTTCCAAAACTGTTGGCGAGCCTATACATCAGCCTTAAAACAATAACAAGGCCATCCGGCAGCAAAGTCACGATGCGATACAGGAAGACTTGAAAAATATGGCCGACACGGCTTACGCAGAAGCAGAAAAGAAACGGCGCTCGCTCAAGCCGCTGCAGCGCATCTTCCCCTATATGTCCCGTTACAGGGGTATGGTGGTCGGCGCTCTCATCTCGCTCAGCATTGCAGCGGTGACGACGCTCATCCTTCCGCTGGCGGTGCGCCGGATGATCGATCACGGCTTTTCCGGTTCGAACGGTGCCTTTATCGACAATTATTTCGGCATGCTGATCGTTCTGGCGGCCGCACTCGCCGTTGCGTCCGCCGGCCGCTATTACTTCGTCATCACGCTGGGTGAGCGCATTGTCTCGGATCTGCGCCGCGATGTTTTCGCGCACCTCACCAAATTGTCACCGGCCTTTTTCGACAGCACGCAGTCGGGTGAAATCGTCTCGCGGCTGACGGCCGACACCACGCAGATCAAATCGGCCGTAGGCGCCACCGCCTCCATTGCCCTGCGCAACCTCATTCTGGCCTTCGGCGCGATCGTCATGATGGTCATCACCAGCGCCAAACTGTCCGGGCTGGTGATCGCCGCCATTCCCGTGATCATCATCCCGCTGGTCGCCTTCGGCCGGTCGGTGCGCCGCCGTTCGCGCAATGCCCAGGACACGCTGGCCAATGCCACGGCCTATGCCAGCGAATCCATCATCTCCGTGCGCACCCTGCAGGCCTTCACCAACGAGGCGCTGGCGACGGGGCGGTTCGGTTCCGCCGTCGAGGATGCCTTTGCCGCGGCCCGTTCCTCGGTCAAGGCGCGCGCCGTGCTGACCGCCTTTGCGATCTTCATGATCTTTTCCAGCGTCGTGGCCGTGCTCTGGTTCGGCTCGCGCGACGTTTTGGCCGGAACCATCACGCCGGGCACGCTCGGTCAGTTCCTGCTCTATGCGGTGTTTGCCGCCGGGGCGCTCGGGGCGCTGTCCGAGGTCTGGGGCGAGCTGTCGCAGGCATCCGGCGCGGCGGAACGGCTGATGGAGATCATGGCGGAAAAGCCCGCCATTGCCACGCCGCTCAACCCCGTGGCGCTGCCGGAACCGCCGGTCGGTTCCGTTGTTTTCCGGGATGTCCGCTTCAATTATCCGACGCGGCCCGATGCCCCGGCATTGCGCGGTCTCGATTTCGAGGTCAAGCCGGGCGAGACTGTCGCCATTGTCGGGCCCTCCGGCGCCGGCAAGAGCACGGTGTTTTCGCTGCTGCTGCGCTATTACGACCCGGTGTCAGGCAGCATCCGGGTGGATGGCGTCGACCTGCGCGAAGCCGATCCTGCGGTGGTGCGGTCGCGCATTGCCATCGTGCCGCAGGATACGACCATCTTTGCCGCGACGGCGCGGGAGAATATCGGCTTCGGCCGGCCCGGCGCCAGCACCGCCGATATCGAGGCGGCGGCCAGGGCGGCGCTCGCCCATGACTTCATCGAAGCGCTCGACCACGGCTATGCGACGCAGGTCGGCGAACGTGGCGTGACACTGTCCGGCGGTCAGCGCCAGCGAATCGCCATTGCGCGGGCGATCCTGCGCGATGCGCCGATCCTGCTGCTGGATGAAGCCACGTCGGCTCTCGATGCGGAAAGTGAAATTCTGGTGCAGAAGGGTCTCGAACACCTGATGCAGGGGCGCACGACGCTGGTCATCGCGCACCGGCTGGCGACGGTCCTCAAGGCGGACCGCATCCTTGTCATGGATGACGGCCGCATCGTCGAAGAAGGCACGCACCAGAGCCTCGTCAAGAAGAACGGGATCTACGCAAACCTTGCCAAGCTGCAGTTCGAAGCGGGTGCGGACGCATTCAAAGGCGCGGCCGAGTAAATTTCAGCCTCTGCCTGCCGCCGCCCGACCGGCGGACCGCCCGGAAAAGATGCAGCCGCCGAGAAACGTGCCTTCCAGCGCGTTGTAGCCCTGATAGCCGCCGCCGCCGAAGCCGGCGGCTTCACCTGCGGCATAAAGGCCGGGAACAGGCACACCAGCCGCATCCAGCACCTGTGACTTCAGATTGGTGTGCAGGCCGCCGAGTGTCTTGCGGGTCAGGATATTGAGCCGCACGGCAATCAGCGGACCAGCCTTCGGATCGAGTATCCGGTGCGGCTTGGCGATGCGGGTCAGCCGGTCGCCGATATAGTTCTGCGCGCCGCGCATGGCGGTGATCTGCGCATCCTTGGAATATTTGTTGCTGATCTCGCGGTCGCGTGTCTCGATCTGGTATCGGAGATGGTCGTGGTCGATCAGGTTGTCGCCGGTCAGCGCGTTCATGCCCTTGACCAGTTCCTGCAGGTTGTCGCGCACGACAAAGTCCTCGCCGTGCCGTTTGAAGGCCTCCACCGGTGGCGGTGCGCCTTTGCCGAGGCGGTTCTTCAGGAGCAGCTTCCAGTCCTTGCCCGTCATGTCAGGGTTCTGTTCGGAACCGGACAGGGCAAATTCCTTCTCGATGATTTTTTGCGTCAGCACGAACCAGGAATAGTCGTATCCGGTCGACAGGATGTGCTTGAGCGTTCCCAGCGTATCGAAACCCGGAAAGTAAGGCGCCGGGAAGCGATTGCCCCTGGCGTCGAACCACAGCGACGAGGGGCCGGGCAGAATACGGATGCCGTGGTTCGGCCAGATCGGGTTCCAGTTCCTGAGGCCCTCGGTGTAGTGCCACATGCGGTCCGCGTTGATGACGCTGCCGCCAGCTTTCACGGCGATGTCGATCATCCGGCCATCCACGTGGTGCGGCACGCCGACAACCATATTCTCGGGCGGATTGCCAAGCCGGTCGCGCGGCCAGTTGCGCTTGACCAGCTCGGGATTGCCGCCGATGCCCCCCGACGTGACGATCACGGCCGGCGCGGACAGCACGAAACTGCCGGCCACCTCGCGTCCCGACTGCTGGCCGCGCTCCACTGTCGACGGCTCCAGCACATCGCCGCTGACGCCCGTCACGGCACCGTTGGTCGTCACCAGTGCATTGACGCGGTGGCGGCATTTGAGCGTGATCAGGCCCTTGGCAATGGCCTCGCGCAACAGGCGTTCGAACGGCGCAACGACACCGGGGCCCGTGCCCCAGGTCAAGTGAAAGCGCGGGACCGAATTGCCATGACCGTTCGCCAGCGCGCCGCCGCGCTCGGCCCAGCCGACAACCGGGAACCAGCGCATGCCGAGCGAATGCAGCCAGCTGCGCTTTTCACCGGCGGCGAATTGCAGATAGGCATCGGCCCATTGTTTCGGCCAATGATCTTCGGCGCGGTCAAACTGTGCCGAACCCAGCCAGTCCTGCCGCGCGAGTTCGAAGGAATCGCGGATGCCGAGCCTGCGCTGTTCCGGGCTATCGATGAAGAACAGGCCGCCGAGCGACCAGAAGGCCTGCCCACCGACGGAGTTCTCGCCTTCCTGTTCGAGGAGGATGACTTTCTTGCCTGCCTGCACCAGCTCGTTTGCGGCCACAAGCCCCGACAATCCGGCCCCAACGATGATCGCATCGGCATCCATTGCCATTCGCCCCTCCCAGTGGTCCGATTCTGACATTTGCAGCCCTTTGATACAGCCATTCAGGCAAATGTCAGAATCAAAGGACCACTGATAAATATGAGATTCTAGTGGAACTTTGAATTTGACATTCGCATGTTGCGCGTGATGTCAAATGGGAGGCGAATGTCAAATTCGTTCCACTAGTGCTTTGCTCGTGGCATGATTGCGCGGCTCAGGTTGGCGCGCAAGGGTGGAAAGCGGGACAGCAAGGAGTGAAAAGGGGACAGGGATGATTGCGAACATTCTCATCGGGCTGGTTGCCCTGCTGCACGTCTATTTCATGTATCTGGAAATGGTGGTGTGGGATAAGCCGCTGGGGCTGAAAACCTTCCGGCTGACGCCGGAATTCGCCGCCGCATCCAGGGCGCTGGCGCTCAATCAGGGCCTCTACAACGGGTTTCTCGTTGCCGGACTGATCTGGGGGCTTTGGCTGGGCCAGGCGGGCTTTGCCATCAAAGTCTTCTTCCTCGGCTGCGTTGTTGTCGCCGGGATCGTCGGTGCGCTCACCGTCAACCGCCGCATCTTCTTCGTGCAGGGCGTGCCGGCGATCGTCGCGCTGGCAGCCTTGCTCCTGCTCTAGCGCTCTGTCAGCTTGAGCTCGATACGGCGGTTGCGCGAACGCACTTCCGGCGTATCGCCCGGCTCCAGCGGCTGGAACTCGCCGAAACCCGCCGCCACAAGGCGGTTGGCGGAAACGCCGTTGGCGATGAGGAACTTCACCACGGAAATGGCGCGCGCGGCGGAAAGGTCCCAATTGTCCTTGAACTGGCCGGTGCCCGAGAGCGCCACATTGTCCGTGTGGCCGTCGACGCGCAGAACCCAGTTGATGTCGTCGGGGATTTCCTTCTGCAGGTCGATCAAGGCCAAAGCCAGCTTCTTCATTTCCTCGCTGCCAGCGTCGTTCAACACCGCCTGACCCGAGGGGAACAGCACTTCGGACTGGAAGACAAAGCGGTCGCCGACGATGCGGATATTCTCGCGGTCGGAGAGGATTTCACGCAGGCGGCCGAAGAAATCGGAGCGGTAGCGGTTGAGCTCCTGCACGCGCTGGGCGAGCGCGACGTTCAGCCGTTTGCCGAGATCGGCAATCTTGGCATTGGATTCCTTGTCGCGGGATTCCGAGGCGTTGAGGGCTTCCTCCAGCGCGCCGATCTGCTTGCGCAGTGCCAGTATCTGCTGGTTGAGAATTTCCACCTGCGACAGGGCGCGCGCGCTCAGCTGCTTTTCGTTTTCAAGGCCGGCGGTGAGGTCGCTGATCTTGCCTTCCGCGGCTGCACCGGCGCCTGCGCCCTGCGACAGCATCGACTGCAGCCGCGACTGCTCGCTCTGCGCCTTGGTCAGCGATGCCTGCAGGTTGGCGATGGTGTCTTCCAGATCCTGCTTGTTGCCCTGTTCGAGCGACAGCATCTGGGTCAATTCATTGATCTGCGAATTCAGGCGGTTGAGCACGGCATCCTTGCCGGTGATTTCCTGGCTGAGCAGGAACTGCGCCAGCACGAAAACCGACAGCAGAAACATGATCGCCAGCAGCAATGTCGACAGGGCATCGACGAAGCCGGGCCAATAATCCACATGACGGATAGCGCGGCGGGTGCGACCGAGCGCCATTCTCAGTTGTCCCTGCGGCGGGCGACGGAGTCGCTGAGCTTGGCGAGGGTTTCGCGCATGGATTTCTGTTCTTCAGCCTGTTTTTCCACCCAGTCGCGCATCATCTGCTGTTCGGAGCGCATGTTCTTGACCAGGCCCTGGATGCCTTCGGCGAGGCTGGCCAGCGCGGCGGTCGTGCGCTGGCTGGAGCCGCCGGTCTCCTGGATGTTCTGCAGGCGCTCGGAGAGCGAGCGCAGTTCGTCCGACGTGCCGCTGTTGACGCCATCGAGCGCATGCAGGTCCGATCCGAGATCGGTGACACTGGACAGCCAGTTTTCCAGTTCGGTGTAGAAGCGGTTCTGGGCGCGGCCCGCCTGCAGATCGAGAAAACCGAGGACAAGCGAGCCGGAAAGGCCGAACAGCGAGGACGAGAACGCGGTGCCCATGCCCTTGAGCGGCGATTGCAGGCCGGCCTTGAGCGCATCGAGGACGCCGTTCGCATCGCCGGCGCGCGGATCGAGCGACTGGATGGTCTGGCCGATGGAGCCGATGGTTTCCAGAAGGCCCCAGAACGTGCCGAGCAGGCCGAGGAACACCAGGAGGCCGATGAGATAACGCGAGACATCGCGCGTTTCATCGAGGCGGGTGGCGATGGAATCGAGCATGGAGCGCATGGCATTGGTCGACAACGCCATGGACTGGCGCCGTCCGATCAGCGCGCGCATGGGAGCCAGCATCACCGGCTTGGAATTGGGATCCGAATTGCCCTGCCGGAAGGAATTGACCCAGCGCACCTCGGGAAACAGCCGGATCACCTGACCGAACCCCAAGAGAATGCCGACGATCAGCACGCCGATGATCAGGCCGTTGAGGCCGGGATTGGTGGTGAAGAACACGGAAATCTGGCGAAAGAGAATGGCGGCGAGAAAGGCGACAATGGCCAGGAAGATCGCCATCGACAGAAGCACAAGCCGCGGGCTGGACAGCCGGTACGGGTCATAATCGTCACCGTCCATGACCCGGCGGGTTGAACTGAAATCAGCCATTGCATCGTCTCCGCATTCGCCACGCACCAAGCAACCTCGTTCGCGTCACTGGACGAACGGAAATCGCACAAACCCAAATCGGTTTGTGCGACCCTAACCGAAATCAAGGTAAAAATGGAAGGTGCAATGCGGCCGGCGGGCCGGATATTGTTCAGATCGGCTTCTTGAGTGTCTTCAGGAGCGCCCGCTGAATGGCTTCATTACCGGCGACGATCGATTTGCTTTCGACCACATCCTGGCTGCCGTTGAAATCGGTGACAAAGCCGCCCGCCTCGCGCACCATGATGATGCCTGCGCCCGTATCCCAGGGAGAGAGACCGTCTTCCCAGAAACCGTCGAAGCGGCCTGCTGCGACGGCGGCCAGATCGAGCGCTGCGGCGCCCATGCGGCGGATGCCGGAAACCTCGCCCATGACATTGCGCAACTGCACGAGATAATCGCCGTGATGACCGCGGCCGAGATGCGGCACGCCCGTGCCGATGACGGAATCGACCAGCTTGATGCGGCCGGAGACGCGCAGGCGGCGATCGTTTAGGAAGGCGCCGCCGCCGCGTTCGGCGGTGTAAAGCTCATCCATGGCAGGATTGAAGATCACGCCGGCGACGATCTGGCCCTGACGTTCCAGGGCGATGGAAACCGCAAACAGCGGAATGCCGTGCAGGAAGTTGGTGGTTCCGTCGAGCGGATCGACCAGCCAGCGATGCTGGCTGTCGGTGCCTTCGACCGTACCGGTTTCTTCCATCAGGAAACTGTAGTCGGGACGGGCCCGGCGCAGTTCGGCATAGATGATTTCTTCGGCCTTGCGGTCGGCCTGGCTGACATAGTCGCCGGGACCTTTCAGCGAAACCTGCAGATTCTGCACTTCGCCGAAATCGCGCGCCAGGGAGCGGCCAGCCTTCATAGCTGCCTGCACCATTACATTGAGGATCGCTGAACGCGCCATTTCAGGTCATTCTCCGTCTGAATTCGTTGATGCGGGCGCCATTCTTAAGCGGCGCCCGATAATGCCTGCTTAGTCAGCGCGGCGGACGTAGGTCAGTTCGTTGGTGTCAACGATGATGCGCTCGCCCGACGAGATGAATGGCGGAACCAGAACGCGAATGCCGTTTTCAAGCACGGCCGGCTTGTAGGATGAAGCCGCCGTCTGACCCTTGACGACCGGGTCTGCCTCGGTGATGGCAAGCGTGACGTAATCCGGCAGCGAAATGCCGATCGGACGTTCGTCGTAAAGTTCGACAGTGACCATCATGCCGTCCTGCAGGAACGCCGCGCGGTCGCCGACGAAATCCTTCTGCAGCTCGAGCTGCTCGTAGCTGGCGGTGTCCATGAATATAAGCGCGTCGCCCTGTTCGTAGAGGAAGGAGAAGTCCTTCTGTTCGAGGCGGACCTTTTCGACGGTTTCAGCGGCGCGGAAGCGCTCGTTGAGCTTGGTGCCGTTGAGGAGGTTCTTCAGTTCGACCTGGTTGTAGGCGCCGCCCTTGCCGGGCTTGACTGCGTTCGTCCTGACGGCGACCCAGAGGCTGCCGTCATGCTCGATCACATTGCCAGGACGGATTTCATTGCCGTTGATTTTCATTTGTTTATCCGGATTGGTGTTGGAAATCGGGCGCCGACGTCTCGGCGGCAGCCGATATTGGCGCCTCCAAGACCACAAAATCGCGCGATAGGCAAGAGAAAGCGCAAAAAGAGCCGGGTAAGGCCCTTTTCGCGGCTAAGCCTCCGGAACTAGGCGGCGAGTGCCGTTTCCGCCACGGAAACCCAATAGCTGATGCCATAGGGAATGGCATCGTCGTTGAAATCATAGGCTGAATTGTGCAGGGCCGCCGTGTCGCCATTGCCAAGGAAAATGAAGGCGCCGGGCCGCTTTTCCAGCATGTAGGAAAAATCTTCGGCACCCATGACTGGCGGCATGTTGGTGTTCACCGCGCTGTCGCCGGCAATGAGCTGTGCGACGCCCGTGGCAAAATCCGTCTCGCGGTCGTGGTTGAACGTGACCGGATAGCCTTGATCATACTTGACTTCCGCCCGGGCGCCGAAAATGGCAGCTGTGGCTTCGGCCACTTCGGTCACGCGCTTGCGGGCGAAGTCGCGCACATCGGGCATCAGCGTGCGTACCGTACCTGAAAGCGTCACGGCGTTCGGAATGACATTGGTCGCATCGCCGCCGTGAATCATCGCCACCGAGATGACCAGCGACTTGAGCGGGTCGGTTTCACGCGACACCAGTGACTGCAGGGCGAGAACCGTATGGGCGGAGACGACCACGGGATCGACCGTCGTATGCGGCTTGGCGGCATGGCCGCCGCGGCCGATGACCTTGATCTCGAATTCGTCGGTGGCCGCCATGATCGAGCCCTTGCGCAGGGCGAACTGGCCGACGGGCAGACCCGGCGCATTGTGCATGCCATAGACTTCCTTGATCGAGAACCGGTCCATCAGGCCGTCATTGATCATGGCCAGCGCGCCCGCACCACCTTCTTCGGCGGGCTGGAAGATGACCGCGACCGAGCCCTTGAAATTGCGGGTTTCGGCAAGATACTGCGCCGCGCCGAGCAGCATGGCGGTGTGGCCGTCATGGCCGCAGGCATGCATCTTGCCCTTGGTTTTCGAGGCCCACGGCTTGCCGCTGGCTTCAAGAATCGGCAGGGCATCCATATCGGCGCGCAGGCCGATCACCGGTCCGTCGCCATGGCGGCCGCGGATGATCCCGACCACGCCGGTCTGGCCGATGCCGGTATCGACACTGTCGCAGCCGAAGGAGCACAGCTTGTCCGCGACAAAACGGGAGGTTTCATGCACGTCGTAAAGGATTTCCGGATTCTCATGCAGATGCCGGCGCCATTCGGCGACATTCGGTTGCATTTCATGAACTCGGTTGATCAACGGCATGGTGAAGTTCCCTTTCTGATCGTGTCGCGCACTGCAAGTCCGGCTGCCGGTCAGCGCATCCTGTTGGCTTCCGTCAGGGCGGCCTTTATCTGGTCGTCGTCGAGGCCGTCCATGAAAGAGTCAAGTTCGGGGTCGGTCAATCCGGCCCGTCTGGCGACCATGTACCAGGCCGCTGCCTTGACCGAGTCACCTTCCACGCCAAGGCCCTGATAGTAAAGCTTTGCCAGCTGGGCCTGTGCTGCGACATTACCGCCTACGGCGGCGCGCAGCGTCCAGCCGAAACCCGACACATAATCGCGCGGGCCGCCGCGCCCCTCGACCAGCCATCGGCCAAGATCGAGCTGCGCCGTATCGTAACCGCGATTTGCCGCCTTGGCGAGATATTCCCGGGCCTTGGCGTCGTCGCGCGGAACGGCGAGCGTGCCATTGGAAAGGATCTGGCTGACCGCATAGCTGCCATCGGGCAAGCCCTGTGCCGCTGCCTTCAGGAACCAGGGATAGGCATTGTCGATACCGATGTCGCCGGGATGCTCCTGCAGCAGGATCTGGCCGTAATTGAACTGGGCCATGGCGTTGCCGCCGTCGGCGGCAGCCTTCATGAGCGTTTTGGCCTTGGCCGGGTCCTTGGGGGCATACTTGCCCTGGAGCAGGATCGCGCCATAGCGGAACTGGGCTTCGGGAACACCCTGGTCGGCGGCCTTGCCATACCATTTGGCCGATTCGGGCAGGTTGACCGGTATGCCGAGGCCGCGGGCCAGCATATCGGCCACCAGCACCTGGGCGGCGCCATCGCCATTTTCCGCGCGCGGCAGGGCGAGGTTGTAGGCCGTCTTGTACAGGCCGCGCTGGTAGGCGCCGAATGCCTCGTCCACCGCGCCCTTGCCGAAGCGCGTCGGGTTGACGATGTCGACCGCCGGATCGCTGGCGAGTTTCGGCCTGTCATGCTTGGGGGTTGTCTGCGGCGTTTCCAGGTGCTGGGGCGCGTCGGTCGGCGCGGATGTCACCGAAGGTGCCTGGCTTGTTGCGGGCGCCGGAGCCGTCTGGGCCATGGCGCCATGCGTCAGGACCGGGAAGGCTGCAAGCACGGCCGCGACGGCGCAAACGAGGTTTGCGGATTTTGCTCCCATGGGCCTATTCCTCAAATCGCGGCGCGTGCTCGTCGAGCAGCCGGTTCGCTTCCTTGATGGCGTCCGCCGGTTTGTCGTTGCCGAAAACCGCCGCACCAAGGGCAATGAACTCCGCACCGGTTGCGGCCGCGTCGGTGATGCTTTCCAGCGTGTTGCCCGCCTGGACGATGCAGGGAATCTCGATCATCGATGCCCACCAGTCCGCCAGTTCGACATTGCGCGGATGGGCTTCGGGTGTCGTATCCGCGCCAATCTTGCCGAACAGGACATAATCCGGCTGGGCTTCGCCGATTTCCAGCGCCGTGTGCCGGTTCTTGATATTGCCGGTCCCGACGATCAGTTTGGGGGAAAAGCGCTCGACATTGGCGGCAAGATCGCTGGCCGGGCCTTCGAGATGCAGGCCGTCGGCCTTGACCCGTCCGGCAACCTGCGTGTTGCCGACGATGATGGCGGCAGCGCCTGCATTCTGAATGATCGGAACGGCGGCTTCGGCCATGGTCTGGAACAGGGTTTCGTCCGTCTCGTAGGCGGGCAAAAGCACGGAGGCGACATCGCCGCCGGACAAGGCTTCGCTGAGTTTCCTGGCCAGTTCGTCAGCAGTCGCGGCGGGAGGCGCGATCAGAACGATACGGCAGCGTTGGGGTGTTTGTTCGTTGTTCATGGGCTGCAACCTTACAATCGTTCTCTATAGAATGGGCAATCGTGATGGAATTCGGGCATAGAGGATGGCCGTTCATTTGAACAGCCTTTTCGATGATCCAAGCCATCACACCCTGTTGCATATTAGTCTTACGACGTAATTACTTAGTAGCAAACAGGCACATGTTGCCAAAAAGCATTTTTCAAATGCCGCGGCGATCGGCTAGAGATGGAAGGCCCTCCTTGTGGATTTCCATCATGCACGATCTCCTGTTGAACCCATGGTTCTATGCTGCCGCCGTTCCGGCCACGATCCTGATCGGGCTGTCGAAGGGCGGCCTTGGCGGGGCCATGGGGCAGGTGGGGGTGCCATTGATGGCGCTGGTGATGCCGCCGGTGCAGGCGGCCGCCATCATGCTGCCGATCCTCATCATCATGGATGTCGCCAGCCTGTGGAGCTGGCGCGGCTATCGCGATGCAAAAACCCTCAAGCTGATGCTGCCGGGTGCATTGCTGGGTGTCGGAATAGGCTGGCTGACCGCATCGGTGGTGACCGATGACATGGTCAAGCTCATTGTCGGTGCCGTCGCGATCATCTTTTTTGCCCGCTATGTCTTTGCCAGCGCCGCCAAACGCGCCACCGCACAACCGCACAATGCCGGCGCTGCAACCTTCTGGTCGACCATCGCCGGGTTCACAAGTTTCGTGGCCCATGCGGGCGGCCCGCCCTATCAGGTCTACGCCCTGCCGCTGCGGCAGGATCCGAAGGTTTACAACGGCACGAGCGTGATTTTCTTCGCGATCGTCAATGCCGTGAAGGTCATCCCGTATTTTGCCTTGGGGCAGTTCGATGCCGAGAACCTCAAGGCAGCGGCGGTTCTGGTGCCCATCGCACCGCTGGCCACCTTTGCCGGCGCGTGGATCGTCAAACGCATGCGGCCGGAGGTGTTCTATCCCTTCATGTACATCATGATCCTATTGATGGGATTGAAGCTTTCCTACGATGGATTAGCCGCCTTGTTATAATTATGAACGAAAGTTGATCAGCCGAATCGCAACTTTCGGACTATGTAAACATTATCAACTGCAACCGTCGGACCAACCGCTCCCTCACGAGGCCGGGAGTGCTGTGATTGAATATTGCATGACAGGAATGGGTGAACGCTATGACACAGACGCAGCTCAAACAGCGGGATACCCGCATTGATGTCTTCCGGGCTTTGGCACTGCTGACCATCTTCATCAATCACGTGCCGGGAACCGTTTTCGAACATCTCACCCACAGGAATTTCGGATTTTCCGATTCGGCAGAGGCCTTTGTGCTGATCTCCGGCATTTCCGTCGGTCTTGCCTATGGGGCCAAATTTGAACCGGGCAGCCGCTTCCTGATCACGCTGAAGGCATGGCGCCGGGCGGCGACACTGTACAGCGCCCATATCCTGACGACGGTCGCCACGCTGGCGATCTTCTGCGCCGCCGGGCTTTATCTCAACCGCCCGGAATTCATGTCCTTCATCAATATCGGGCCGTTGATGGACAGCCCGGCCGAGGCGCTCATCGGCCTTGCGACGATGGGGCATCAGCTTGGCTACAACAATATCCTGTCGATGTACGGCGTGCTGCTGCTCATGCTGCCGTTGTTCCTGTTCCTCGCCAATATCAGCCTGTCGCTGATGGTCGGGGCGTCCGGGCTCCTGTGGCTGGTATCGGGTGTCTACCGGATCGCACCGCCGAATTACCCGACCGAAGGCGTCTGGTTCCTCAACCCGTTGTCATGGCAGTTCCTGTTCGTCATCGGCATTGCCGGCGTGATGCATGTGCGCCGGGGCGGGCGAATCCCGTTCAACAAATACCTGTTCGGTGTCGCGGTCGGCTATATCCTGCTGGCGTTGATCTGGGTGCGGGTACCGCTGTGGGGCGTCAATACATCGATGGGATTGCCGATGGTGATCACCGGTTTCGACAAGACCTTCCTGTCGCTGACCCGCCTGGCGCATATCCTGGCGATCGCCTATGTCATCGTCTCGGTGCCGGCCATTTCCAACCTGGCGCGGACGCCGGAAGACCATCCGCTCGCCATCCTCGGCAAGCATTCGCTGCCGGTGTTTGTCGCCGGCACGATCCTTGCCATGGTCGCCCAGATCGTCAAGGTGATGAACCCCGGCGACGAGCTGGATGACACGCTGCTGATCGCCAGCGGAATCATGGCGCAGTTTGCCCTCGCCCATTACCTGGAATGGCTGCCGAGCATCGGATGGGGCAACACGCGTCCTGCCCTGCCGCAGGCGCAGCCGGCGAAATCGAAGCTGGTGATTGCCGGCCGGCCGGTCAATGCCGCGGCGATGAATTCGGGCATGAAATCCGGAGCCGCCAAGTCGGCGGTCTCCTGACCGCACGCACCGGCTTTTGCCGGGTGGCCCGGAAAAACCGATAGCCATCGTTTGCTGGCTTGGTCTAAGCTTTCCCCACGGAAGCGTTGGGAGGCGTGCATGGGTGGAATCTTTGATCGTGATCTTGAGCGTAATGCGGCCAATTACCAGCCGCTGACGCCGCTGACCTATCTGGAACGGGCAGCGCGGGTCTATCCGTCGAGAACGGCGATCATACATGGTGCGCAGCGCTTCGATTACGGCACGTTCTACCGCCGCACCCGGCAGCTGGCGTCGGCACTGTCGCGCCGCGGTATCGGCAAGGGCGATACGGTCACGGTGATGCTGTCCAACACGCCGCCCATGCTGGAGGCGCATTTCGGCGTGCCGATGACGAAGGCGGTGCTGCATTCGATCAACACGCGCCTCGACGCGGCGGTCATCGCCTTCCAGCTCGATCACGCGGAAACCAGGATTGCCATTGTCGATACGGAATTTTCGGCGGTTTTCCGCGAGGCGCTGGCACTCGCCAGGGTCAAGCCGCTGGTCATTGATTTCGTCGACACGCAATATCCCGCCGACGCACCCTATCCGCAGGGCGAACCGTTCGGCGCGGTGGACTATGAGGCCTTTGTCGCAAGCGGGGACCCGGATTACGCCTGGGCGATGCCCGATGACGAATGGGATTCGATCACCCTCAACTATACATCCGGCACGACAGGCGATCCGAAGGGGGTTGTCTATCACCATCGCGGCGCGGCTCTGATGGGCTATGGCAATGTGGTCGCCTCCGGCATGGGGCGCTATCCCGTCTATCTGTGGACCCTGCCGATGTTCCACTGCAACGGCTGGTGTTTTCCATGGACGCTGGCCCTGCAGTTCGGCACCCATGTCTGCCTGCGCTGGGTACGGGCAAAGCAGATCTACGATGCCATTGCCGATCTGGGCGTCACGCATCTGTGCGGGGCGCCGATTGTCATGTCGGTGCTGATCAATGCGGCTGACAAGGATAAACGCGATTTCCCGCAAACGGTGACGTTCAATACGGCTGCCGCACCGCCGCCGGAATCCATTCTGGCCGGCATGGCTGAGGCGGGATTTGCGGTCACGCATCTCTATGGCCTGACAGAGACCTACGGCCCTGCTGTCGTCAATGAATGGCAGGATGAATGGGATGCGCTGGAGGCATCCTCGCGCACCGCCAAGAAGGCGCGGCAGGGCGTGCGCTATACGGCGCTCGAAGATCTGACGGTGCTCGATCCCGAAACCATGCAGCCCGTGCCGGCCGACGGCGAGACGATCGGCGAGGTGATGTTCCGCGGCAATATCGTCATGAAGGGGTACCTGAAAAACCGGCCGGCCAGCGATGCGGCCTTTTCAGGCGGCTGGTTCCACTCCGGCGATCTCGGCGTGATGTATCCGGACGGTTATATCCAGTTGAAGGACCGTTCGAAGGACATCATCATTTCCGGCGGCGAAAACATTTCGTCCATCGAAGTGGAGGACGCGCTCTACAAGTTCCCGGCCGTGGCCGCCTGTGCGGTCGTGGCGCGGCCGGATGACAAGTGGGGCGAGACGCCGCTTGCCTTCGTCGAGCTGAAGCCGGGCCAGACGACGACGGAAGAGGAGCTGATCGCCCATTGCGGCACCCTGCTCGCGCGCTTCAAGGTGCCGCGGCACGTGCTGTTCGAAGACATACCGAAGACATCGACCGGGAAAATCCAGAAGTTCGAGCTGCGCAAACGCGCCAGGCTGATGCAGGATTGAGGCGTTGCGGGGCGGATTGATTGCAACTGTGCTGTCGGCATTAACCACTTGTTAAGCATTACAAGCTATAAATTGATCATCCAGTTTTCTGGATTCTTACCAAGTGGTTTGGCCACTTTGTTTGACGCCTCCCTGTTAGACTCCTGAGAGCCGCCACGTTTTGCGGCTCTTTTTTTATGTTCATATCTCTGCGGCGACCCTGACGTTAACCCTTTATTAAGGATAAACTTGCGCTCATGTGTGCATACGGGCAGGTTGATGGGGAATACTACCCGTTGGCCGTTGTGGTGATCCGCTTGCTGTCCCAGTAAGAGAGCGCTGCTTTGAGAATCAGCGGATTTTTAATGACAGGGCATGACATGGTTGAACAGGAATACCACGCTGACAATACAATCCGGCTGGCCGACCGCATGGTCCGCTCGGAAACGTTCAATCATATCTATGACGAAGGCATGGGTCTGGTCGAGGAGGCGGCTGCCTATCTCGACGGCGAAGGCCGGGCGGAAGCCAAGCGGCTGAGCCGCGTTGCCGCCACGCTCTATGCGGCCGAATCCATGCGGCTGACGACGCGTCTCATGCAGGTTGCCTCGTGGCTGCTGTTGCAGCGGGCATCGCGCAGCGGAGAAATGACTCAGGAACAAGTGCTGTCCGAAAAGGCGAAAGTGCGGCTCGATACGGATTCCGCCCCGGAAACCGTCGAAGGCTGGGACGAGATACCCTTTGATTATTGCGATCTGGTGCACCGTTCGCTGCGCCTGCAGGCCCGCGTCCGCCAGATGGATGACGAGATCTATAATGAGGGCGCCAGCACGGCCCACAGGCGGATGCTGACGACCAACCCGGTCTCGGATCAGATCAGCCTGCTGGCCACCGCCTTCGCCCATCGCTGATGACAGCACGATAATCGTGCATAACAGGGCGGTTTGTTTCTCTTTTGTTCACCTTTCTGCTGTCAAGTTCCCTGACAGCTCGATAAGGTCCCGACATGAAAGAAGCGATTCGCATCATTGGCATTGATCCCGGCCTGCGCCGCACCGGCTGGGGCATCATCGAGACGCTCGGCAATTCGCTGCGCTTTGTCGCCTCGGGTACGATCCTTTCCGACGCCAAGCTTGATCTCGCCTCGCGTCTTTGCCAGCTGCATGACGGGCTTGCCGGAATCATTCACGGCCAGATGCCGCACGAGGCGGCGGTCGAACACACCTTCGTCAACAAGGATGCCACGGCGACGCTGAAACTTGGTCAGGCGCGCGGTATCGCCCTGCTCGTTCCCGCGCTGGCGGGATTGCCCGTTGCCGAATATGCCCCCAATGCGGTCAAGAAAGCGGTGATCGGCGTCGGGCATGGGGAAAAGAAACAGATTCACATGATGGTCAAGGTGCTGATGCCCAAGGCAACGTTCGATACGGACGATGCGGCGGATGCGCTGGCGGTTGCCATCTGTCACGCGCATCACCGGCAAAGCGCCATCGGCCGCATTGCCATCGAACGGAAACTGGCGGCACAGCTATGATCGGAAAACTCAAGGGCACTGTCGATGAAATCGCCGAGGATCACGTGATCCTCGATGTGCACGGCGTCGGCTACGTCGCCTATTGCTCGGCGCGGACGCTGTCGAACATGCCGGGGCCGGGTGAAGCGGCCGTGCTGCTCATCGAGACCTATGTGCGGGAGGACCTGATCCGGCTGTTCGGCTTCGGCACGGCGCTGGAACGGGAATGGTTCCGCCTGCTGCAGAGCGTGCAGGGCATCGGTGCCAAAGTCGCGCTGAGCGTTCTGGGAACCCTGTCGCCCTCTGATCTCGCCAATGCGATTGCGCTGCGCGACATCGCCATGGTCAGCCGCGCACCGGGTGTCGGCAAGAAGGTGGCGGAACGCATCGTCATCGAACTGAAGAACAAGGCGCCAGCCTTTGCCGGCGAGGCCATGGGCACGATCGGCCTCAAGCAGGAACTGGGCGAGGGCGTTGCCCCGGCGCCGGTTGCCGATGCCGTATCGGCGCTGACCAATCTCGGCTATTCGCGCGACCAGGCCGCCAATGCCATCAGCGCCGCCCTGCGCGATGCGGGCGAGGAGGCTGATTCCGCCAAGCTGATCCGGCTTGGCCTGAAGGAACTTTCCCGGTGACATGGTTGCCTGATACCGCACACTGTGCGAGGACATCCGCATGAGTGATGTCAGCCGATTGATAACCCCCGACAAGCGCGGCGAAGACGCCGACACGTCGCTGCGCCCGCAGACGCTTAACGATTTTGTCGGGCAGGCAGCGGCGCGCGCCAATCTCAAGGTCTTCATCGAAGCCGCCAAATCACGCGGCGAGGCGCTGGATCACGTGCTCTTCGTCGGGCCGCCCGGTCTGGGCAAGACGACGCTGGCGCAGATCATGGCCAAGGAACTCGGCGTCAATTTCCGCTCGACGTCCGGGCCGGTGATTGCCAAGGCGGGCGATCTGGCTGCGCTGTTGACCAATCTGGAAGAAAACGACGTTCTCTTCATCGATGAAATCCATCGTCTCAATCCGGCGGTGGAGGAAATTCTCTATCCGGCCATGGAAGACTACCAGCTTGACCTGATCATCGGCGAGGGGCCTGCGGCGCGTTCGGTCAAGATCGATCTGGCCAAGTTCACGCTGGTGGCGGCGACGACGCGTCTCGGGCTTCTGACAACGCCGCTGCGGGATCGTTTCGGCATTCCCGTCCGCCTGAATTTCTATACGGTCGAGGAGCTTGAGCATATCGTCCGGCGCGGCGCGCGCATCATGGGCATCGGCATGACCGATGACGGGGCGCTTGAGGTGGCGCGGCGCGCCCGCGGCACACCGCGCATTGCCGGGCGGCTTCTGCGCCGGGTGCGCGACTTTGCCATTGTCGACGGCAAGGATTCCATCGACCGTCAGACGGCCGATTCCGCGCTGCTGCGTCTCGAGGTCGATGCGCTGGGGCTCGATCAGCTCGACCGGCGCTACCTCTCGATGATTGCGCACAATTTCGGCGGCGGACCCGTCGGCATCGAAACCATCGCCGCGGGGCTTTCCGAACCGCGCGATGCGATCGAGGATATCATCGAACCCTACCTGATCCAGCAGGGCTTTATCCAGCGCACGCCGCGCGGACGCATGCTGACCGCCAATGCCTGGAAACATCTGGGCCTGAACGCACCGTCCGACACCATCCAGCAGATCAGCCTGTTTCAGGAAGACGAGGATTGATGGGGCCTTACCCTGGAACGCGCGTGCCGCACCGCGCATAATCGCACTGGACAAAACGCCGGCTGTACCGGCAAAAGGAGGGATTATGAGCGAAAACAATCCTTCCCTGCCGCCCCTCGGCGGCCTTGCCGGTGAACTCACTTCCTTCGGCCACCGTCTCCTGGCGCGGGTCTATTATGCCGACACGGATTTCTCCGGCATTGTCTATCACGGGCGCTATCTGGAATTTCTCGAGCGCGGCCGCACCGATTATCTGCGCCTGCTTGGCGTTCACCACTCGGAACTTGCCGACGGCAAGCATGGCGAAAGCATTGTCTGGGTGGTGCGGCGCATGGAAATCGACTTCCGGGGCGCCGCCCGCATCGATGACGTGCTGACGATCGAAACGCGCACGGCGGAAATCTCCGGCGCGCGGGTCAAAATGGCCCAGACCATCAAACGGGGCGATGATCTGCTGATTTCAGCTGCTGTCGAAGCGGCACTGATCAACAATGCCGGACGACCGCGCCGGTTTCCCGCGGAATGGATCAAACTTTTTCAGCCGGAATCCTGATGTCATGGCGTTTAAATGACGCACAGGCGCTGAATCATAACTGATCCTTAACCATAACAAACCATGAATAAGGCCATGAAACGGGGTGTTTTGCGTTAACGCCTTCGTTTTACCAAAATTAACCGTGAGAAGCCGCGGTATGAATACTGGAAAAAGTCCGGTCTCAGAACGTGGCTTTCGAAATTTAGTGAGCGACGATGGATGCCGGTCAGGCGTTCGGCCGGGTTCCAAAGAAATAAAGTGGCGCGTGGTCGTATTGCCGGACCATTTATACTTCGGTGGACCAAGCACGGGTATGAGAGACGATTGCAGCCCGGTTGAAATACCGGGTTTTCGGATTCGAGGGTAGTGGATATGGAAAATTTAGCGGTTGCTGTTCAGACATCGGACGTCTCCCTCTGGGGATTGTTCTGGCAGGCCGGATTCATCGTCAAGCTGGTCATGATCGGCCTTCTGGGTGCTTCCATCTGGACCTGGGCGATCATCATCGACAAGGTACTCGGCTATGGTCGCGCCAAGCGCGCCTTTGACCGTTTCGAGCAGGTTTTCTGGTCCGGCCAGTCGCTGGAAGAGCTTTACCGCAACCTGGGCGAAAAGCGCACGACCGGCATGGGCTCCATTTTCATCGCCGCGATGCGCGAGTGGAAAAAGTCCTTCGAAAAGGGCGCCCGTTCCCCCATCGCCCTGCAGATGCGTATCGACAAGGCGATGGATGTCGCCCTTTCACGCGAAAGTGATATTCTTGCCGCCCGCCTCGGCTTCCTGGCGACCATCGGTTCGGCCGGCCCCTTCATCGGCCTGTTCGGCACGGTCATCGGCATCATGACATCGTTCATGGGCATTGCCGGTTCGAAGTCCACCAGCCTCGCGGTTGTCGCGCCCGGTATCGCCGAAGCGCTGCTGGCGACGGCCATTGGCCTGGTTGCCGCCATCCCGGCGGTTATCGCCTACAACAAACTGTCAAGCGATGCGGGCAAACTGACGGCACGCATGGAAGGCTTTGCGGACGAGTTCTCCGCCATACTCTCGCGGCAAATCGATGAGAAGCTGGCGCCGCGTTCTTAAGCAACTGATTTTACAAGTGCGGGATTGAATGCCATGGGCATGTCTGTTGGTAACAAGGGTTCAGGGGGACGCGGCCGGCGCGGCCGTGCCAGCAAGGCGTTGATGAGTGAAATCAACGTGACGCCGCTGGTCGACGTCATGCTCGTGCTCCTGATCATTTTCATGGTGACGGCACCGATGATGACGGTGGGCGTGCCCATCGATATGCCGGAAACCCAGGCCAAGGCGCTGAACAGCGAAACCAACCCGATCTATGTGACGATCAACCAGAAGGGCCAGGTCTTCCTGCAGGAAACTGAAATCCCGATCGAGGAAATCGTCCCGAAACTCCAGGCGATCGCCAAGACCGGCTATGAAGAACGCATCTTTGTCAAAGGTGACAAGGCTGCCGACTATGGCACGATCATGAAGGTCATGGCACGCATTTCCGGTTCCGGATTCAAGAATATCGGTCTCGTCAGCCTTCCGGAAGGCAGCTGATAAGTCATGAAGACGAGTGTTGCATCCTCCGCCATTATCCACGCCGTTATCCTCGGCTGGGGGCTGTTGACCTTTTCTGCGCCAAAACCGATGGATTTGGCCAATTCCGAATCGCTGCCGATCGAAATCATCTCCGATACAAGCCAGTTGCAGAAGGGTGACGTAAAGGCGCCGAAGGCCGAAAAGGCAACGCCGAAGCCGACGGAAAAGCCGCAGACCAAACCGGATGCGCAAATCATCGGTGACGCTGAAACAGATGTCGAGACCAAGCCGATCCCTTCGACCAAGCCAAAGGTCGTGGAGTCGGCCGAGGCCCCGAAGCAATCGGACGTACCTGTTGCCAAGCCGGATCCGAAGCCTGAAGTGAAGCCGGAAACCAAACCGGTTCCGGTCCCGGCGACGGAAATAGCGCCGGAGGCAAAGCCGAAGCAGGACGTCACGCCGGACCCGATCACGGCGGCGATCAATGATTCCAAGCCGGCACCGACACCGGATGCGCCGAAGGTCGAGCCAACGCCGCAGGCGGAAAAGCCGGCCGAGGAAGCCTTCAAGCTGCCGCAGAACGTGGCGAAGCCAGAGGACAAGCCCAAGCCTGCCCAGGCGCAGACCGCGACGACGCCGGAGCGCAAGGAAACCAAGGAAACGCCGAAACCCACCAAGACCGCGCCGACACCGTCCAAAGACAAGAGCGGGATTGCCGATCAGGTTGCCGAATTGCTCAATCACGAGAAGCCTTCCGGCGGCGGTGCCAAGCGTTCGACGGAGCAGGCATCGCTCGGCGCCACCAAATCGACCGGCGGCGCCAAGCTCAGCCAGAACGAGATGGACGCGCTGCGCGGACTTATCTCGAAGAACTGGATCAAGCCGGTCGGTGCGCCTGACTTCCCGGACATGGTCGTGGTGGTCAAGTTCCGCCTCACCAAGACCGGCGAAATTGACGGCACGCCGACCGTCACCGGCAGCGGCGGCGATGCTGCGGTGCTGAGTGCGGCAAAGAGCAGTGCGCTGCGGGCGGTAATGCGCACCGCTCCGTACAATCTGCCACAGGACAAATATGCAGGTGGCTGGGACGTTGTCGAACTGACGTTCCATCCCGCTGTAGATGACTAATAGGCCAGCCAAAAGAGGGCCCTGAACTTATGCTGAAAATTACCCGGACTATTTTCCCAATCTTCGTGACGCTTGTTGCGACATTGGCAATCGCGATACTGCCAGCACGGGCTGAGCTTAAACTCGATATCACCAAGGGTGTTGTCGAGCCGATGCCCATCGCCATCACGGATTTCCTTTCCGGCGATCAGCTTGGTGCCAATATTACGGGCGTCATTGCAGCCGATCTGGAACGGTCCGGCCTTTTTGCCCCGATCGACAAGGGCGCGTTCATCGAGAAGATTTCCAATCCCGATGCCGCACCGCGTTTCGAGGACTGGAAAGTCATCAATGCGCAGGCGCTTGTCACCGGCCGTGTCACCAAGCAGCCGGATGGCAGGCTCAAGGCGGAGTTCCGCCTCTGGGATACGTTCGCCGGCCAGCAGCTTGACGGGCAGCAGTTCTTCACCTCGCCCGACAGCTGGCGCCGCGTCGCCCACATCATTGCCGATGCCATCTACCAGAAGCTGACGGGCGAAAAAGGCTACTTCGACACGCGCGTCGTGTTTGTCGATGAATCCGGCACCCGGGAAAAGCGCGTCAAGCGTCTGGCCATCATGGATCAGGACGGTGCCAATGTGCGCTATCTGACCAATGGCAAGGACCTGGTGCTGACACCGCGCTTTTCGCCGAGCCGCCAGGAAATCACCTATATGTCGTTCGAAGGCGCCAAGCCGCAGGTTTATCTCCTGCAGCTGGAAACCGGACAGCGTGAACTCGTCGGCAACTTCCCCGGCATGACGATTGCGCCGCGCTTCTCCTCCGACGGGCAGAAAGTGGCCATGAGCCTTCTGCAGGATGACGGCAGCGCCAATATCTATGCGATGGATGTGCGCAGCCGCACGACGACCCGCCTGACCAGCACCAGCGCCATCGATACCGGTGCATCCTATTCACCCGACAGTTCGCAGGTTGTGTTCGGATCCGACCGTGGCGGCCGGCCGCAAATCTACAAGATGGGCGCGGATGGTTCGAACCCGCAGCGCATCTCGTTCGGCGACGGTTCCTACTCCACGCCGGTCTGGTCGCCGCGCGGCGATCTGATCGCCTTCACCAAGCAGTCGGGCGGACAGTTCTCCATCGGCGTCATGAAGACGGACGGTTCGGGTGAGCGCATCCTGACCAGCGGTTATCACGATGAAGGCCCGACTTGGGCTCCCAACGGCCGCGTCCTGATGTTCTACCGCTTCCCTCCCGGATCGAACAGCCCGCATCTGTTCACGATCGACCTGACGGGCCGCAACCTGCGCCAGATCCAGACACCCAATCTGGCATCGGATCCGGCATGGTCACCGCTTCTCGAGTGATCGCATCCTGATCAATGGATGATTTAAGACCATTCGCGGCGATGTTATCTCAACATTGCCGCGAATGTCGTTTTTCCGCCGCATTGTTTGCATTAAGGATGCAGGACATTCACTGATTTCGCTGTTAATCCTGGTGTTAAGAGTGGATTAACCCTGTTTCTTGAACTGGCCTTAACCTCGATATGGTTACTGCTTGTTCACCGAAACAATTCAATTCTTAAGGAGTCCAGGCTATGCGCCGCTTCGAAATGATCGCCCGCAGTCCAGTTGTCGTCGCCCTTTTCATGGCTCTCGCTATTGCGGGCTGTGCGAAGAAACCTATCAACAGCGCCGGTGATCTTGGCCTGAACGGTGCCGGTAGTGCCCGCCCGGGTTCGACCCAGGACTTCACGGTCAATGTTGGCGATCGCATTTTCTTCGATGTCGACTCCTCCGTCATCCGTGCGGATGCCCAGCAGACCCTCTCCAAGCAGGCTCAGTGGCTGCAGCGCTACCCCAACTATACCATCACCGTTGAAGGTCATGCGGACGAACGCGGCACACGCGAATACAATCTGGCTCTCGGCCAGCGCCGTGCGGCTGCGGCCCGCAACTTCCTCGCGTCGCGCGGCCTGCCGGCTGCCCGCATCAAGACCATCTCCTATGGTAATGAACGTCCGGTTGCCGTGTGCGATGCCGACTCCTGCTGGTCGCAGAATCGCCGTGCCGTTACCGTTCTCGGCGGTGCTGGCAGCTAAGCCATACATCTCTGATGTGACTGCAGAAAAGCGGCCTTCGGGCCGCTTTTTTTGTCTCACCCGCGATCAAAACAAAATTTGGCCGAAGTCGCGTTGCTCGTGTTAGATAGGTTCGCCGTAAATCGTTGCGGTGGTTAAATTCCCATATCAGGGGCGGTAAAGGAATGAACAAACGACTGAAAAGATTGGTTATGGCTGTGGCGGTTCTGCCTTTTCTGGCAACCGGCGCCAGCCATGCCTCGAACCTTGATGGCAGCTTTTTTCCCGCTGCGCCGAAGGCAAATGTCGGGAAGAGTGATGCGCCGATCCTTATGGCTCAGGCAGGCGATCCGCGTGTCAGCCAGCTGGAAGAGCAGATCAGGCAGCTGACAGGCAAGATCGAAGACCTTAATTTCCAGTTGCTGCAAATGCAGGAGCAGATGCGCAAGGTTCAGGAAGACAATGAGTTCCGTTTCCAGGAACTGGAAAAGAAGGGCGGCGGTAAGAAAACCGATGCCGGCGGCAAGGGCGACCGTACGGTTGCCGGTGCCGCGCCTTCTCGGACAACAGGGGAGGCATCGCCAGATGCCTCCGCTTATCCCGCAGCTCCGTCGCGGACATCCCCATCCGACAGCACCGATTCCGCTGCTATTGACCCTCAGCCCAATGCTCCGCAGGTCGGCGAACCGCCGCGCGCGCTTGGACAGATTGAGTTCGATGCCAATGGCAACGTAATCGGTGAAACAAGGAACGACACCGCTCCGGCAGCCAATCCCAGCCTTGCGTCGCTGCCGCAGACGGATGATCCCAATGCGCTGTACCGGCAGGCCTATCAATTGTTCCTGTCCGGCGATTATCGCAATGCCGAAGCTGCCTTCCGCAGCCATATCGAGCGGTTCCCGAAAGATCCCTCCGATCCCGACGCGCGCTACTGGCTCGGCGAATCGCTGTATGGCCAGGAACGCTACCAGGAAGCGGCATCGGTCTTCATCGACAACCACAAGCAGTTTCCCGATTCCAAGAAGAGCCCGGAAAACCTGCTCAAGCTCGGCATGACGCTGGCGAAGATGAAGGACCACGATGTCGCCTGCGCCACCTTTGCAACGGTGAGCTCACGCTATCCCAGCCTCTCGGTCGCGCTCAAAGAGCGCGTGAAGAATGAACGTGCCGCCAACAAATGCTGACCATCGCCTCGATCCGGAAGAGATTTTCACTGGAATCGATTTCGACCGTCTGACGGCGGTCGTCGCTGCCGTTTCCGGCGGCAGCGATTCTCTCGCTCTGCTTTTCCTGCTTGATGATCTGCGCAGAAGCCGGGCCGCCTTTCCCCGTATCGTTGCCGTCACCGTCGATCATGGGCTGCGGGCGGAATCAGCGGAGGAGGCCCTGTATGTCGCCGACCTGTGCAAGGCAGCGGGTCTCGACCACCGTATTGTCAACTGGGCCGGAGCCAAGCCCGCCACCGGACTGTCCGCCAAGGCGCGGGAGGCCCGCTACCGGCTGCTTTGCGCCGCCGCCGGCGAAGCGGCAACCGATGTGATCCTGACCGGCCATACGCTGGACGATCAGAACGAGACCTTCATGATGCGCGCGGCGCGCGGCGGCGAACGCGGCCTTGCCGGCATGGCGCGGTTCACCCTGCTCGAGCGGGAGACATGGCTGGTCAGGCCGCTGCTCGGGATCAGGCGCGAAGACTTGCGCGGCTATCTGCGCACGCGGGGGATCGTCTGGCGCGACGATCCGTCCAATGCAAACCCGCAGTCCGAACGGGTGCAGGTCAGGACGGCGCTGCAGGAACGGGGCAGCGGTGACATTCCAGCGCGCGTTGCCCGCAACGGCGCGCAGCGGCTTGCCGTCAACAGCGAGGCGGCGAAGCTCTTGCTGGGTCATGTCACGGTGGCGGACGGCGTCAGGGCCGAGGTGAACACTGCGGGCTTCGATCAATACGGCGATGCTGCCCAACGTCTCGCCATGGGGGTTCTGCTGGCGGCCATGGGCGGCCTGTCGTTTCTGCCGTCCGTGCAGGAATGCGGCAAGGCCGTCCGCCATCTCACCGGCGCGGATGACCCCCGCCGCATGAGCCTTGGCCGCTGCATAATCCAGCGGGTTAAGACGGGCGTAACCATATACCGTGAAATGCGTTCGATTCCCGATGCCGTCATCGCACCCGGTTGCACCATCGTCTGGGATGGGCGTTACCGCGTGTCGAACGGCGTGCCGATCGCGCTGCGGATCAGGGCGGCGGGCGATGACGGGATGGTGTTTTTGCAGGAGAGCGGCTGCGGGAATGTGCACCGCGCTTCGATCGCATCCAGCCCGGCTCTTGTGGTCGAGGGCCGGATTGTTGCTGTTCCGGCATTGCCGTATCCGGGGCCGCATCACGGGAATGTGCCCGCGGGGGTCGAGGTGACACGACACGTCGCCCTGTTCGATCATATCCTTTCAGGCTATGATGAAAACCTTGCCGCCAGCGTGGCAAAATTGTTTGGTTTGCAGGATTACAAGCGATTTTCTGTAAACCAGATTGATAAGAATTGATCTCAGTTTGATTGCCAGCCTTGGCAAGGCCACGCTTCGAACCTATGTTACGTGTAAATTCCGCGTCCTTGCGGTTGTGATTGATGGGACCCGATAATGAATCCTAACTACCGGAACTTCGCACTGTGGGCGATTATCGCTTTGCTTCTGATCGCGTTGTTCAACCTTTTTCAAAGCCCTTCCCAGCGTTCGGCATCCAGTGATGTGCCCTATTCGACGTTCATAACGGACGTGAATAATGGCCGCGTGAAAACGGTGACGATCGCCGGCAACCGCATCACGGGCACCTATGCCGACAATAACGCAACGTTCCAGACCTATTCGCCTGGAGATGCCGGCCTCGTCGGCCGCCTCGAGAGCAAGAATGTCCAGATCGCCGCCCGGCCCGAGACCGATGGATCGACATCGTTTGTCGGCATGCTGATCAACTGGCTGCCGATGATCCTGATCGTCGGCGTGTGGATTTTCTTCATGCGCCAGATGCAGGGCGGCTCGCGTGGTGCCATGGGTTTTGGCAAGTCGAAGGCCAAGCTGCTGACCGAGGCGCATGGGCGCGTGACGTTCCAGGACGTGGCGGGCGTTGACGAAGCCAAGGAAGATCTGGAAGAAATCGTCGAATTCCTGCGCGACGCGCAGAAATTCCAGCGGCTTGGCGGACGCATTCCGCGCGGCGTGCTGCTCGTCGGCCCTCCCGGTACCGGTAAGACGCTTCTGGCGCGCGCCATCGCCGGTGAAGCCAATGTGCCGTTCTTCACCATTTCCGGTTCCGACTTCGTTGAAATGTTCGTCGGTGTCGGTGCATCGCGTGTGCGTGACATGTTCGAACAGGCGAAGAAGAATGCGCCCTGCATCATCTTCATCGACGAAATCGATGCGGTCGGCCGTCATCGTGGCGCCGGTCTGGGCGGCGGTAATGACGAACGCGAACAGACGCTGAACCAGCTGCTGGTCGAGATGGATGGCTTCGAGGCCAATGAAGGCGTCATCCTGATTGCCGCGACCAACCGTCCCGATGTTCTCGATCCGGCCTTGCTGCGTCCGGGCCGTTTCGACCGTCAGGTCGTCGTGCCCAATCCGGACGTTACCGGCCGCGAAAAGATCCTGAAGGTTCATGCCCGCAATGTTCCGCTGGCACCCAATGTCGATCTGAAGATTCTGGCCCGCGGTACCCCCGGTTTCTCCGGTGCCGATCTGATGAACCTCGTCAACGAAGCCGCCCTGATGGCAGCGCGCCGCAACAAGCGCCTCGTCACCATGCTCGAGTTCGAAGACGCCAAGGACAAGATCATGATGGGTGCCGAGCGCCGCTCGACAGCCATGACCCAGGCGGAAAAGGAACTAACGGCCTATCATGAAGCCGGTCACGCCATCGTGGCGCTGAACGTGGCGATGGCCGATCCCCTGCACAAGGCGACGATCATTCCGCGCGGCCGTGCGCTTGGCATGGTCATGCAGCTGCCGGAAGCCGACCGCTATTCCATGAGCTACAAGTGGATGATCTCGCGTCTGGCGATCATGATGGGCGGCCGTATTGCCGAAGAACTGAAATTCGGCAAGGAGAACATCACCTCCGGCGCATCGTCGGATATCGAGCAGGCCACCAAGCTTGCCCGGGCGATGGTGACCCGCTGGGGCTTCTCCGACAAGCTCGGCCAGGTTGCCTATGGCGAAAACCAGGAGGAAGTGTTCCTCGGCCACTCCGTTGCCCGGACGCAGAATGTATCCGAGGAGACGGCGCAGCTGATCGATGCGGAAGTGCGCAAGCTGATTGACGATGCCTATACGCAGGCGCGCGTCATTCTGACGAAGAAGAAGAAGGAATGGATCGCCATTGCCGAAGGTCTGCTCGAATACGAGACGCTGACCGGCGAAGAGATCAAGGCCCTCATGGCAGGCAACAAGCCAGCCCGCGATCTTGGCGATGATACGCCGCCGTCACGCGGTTCGGCTGTTCCGAAAGCCGGTTCAGCCAAGAAGCCGCGCAAGGGCGATGAGCCTGACAAGGGGTTGGAACCCCAGCCGCAATCCTGATTGCGGCACACGCCAACAAGCAACGGCCGGTATTCACCGGCCGTTTTTGCACGGATTGTTCACGGATTGAATGATAGTATAATCGCCACATAATTTGTGAAATGCGCAGGAAAAGGTCTTCTGCAATAAGCGTGAAGATCAGGCACAAGCACAACAGGCTGAACACCGGCGCCGCCGGATAAGAGTTGGCCGCACAGTTTGGATAGACATTATGGCTCGAAAATATTTCGGCACCGACGGTATTCGCGGACAGGCAAATGCCTACCCCATGACACCGGATATCGCGATGAAGGTCGGCATGGCTGTCGGCCTCGCCTTCAAGCGCGGCAATCACCGCAACCGGGTGGTGATCGGCAAGGACACCCGTCTTTCCGGCTACATGATCGAGAACGCGCTGGTCGCCGGCTTTACCTCCACCGGCATGGATGTCTTTCTGCTCGGGCCGATACCGACGCCCGCCGTGGCGATGCTGTGCCGCTCGCTGCGTGCCGATATCGGCGTGATGATTTCCGCCTCGCATAATCCCTACCATGACAACGGCATCAAGCTTTTCGGCCCGGATGGTTTCAAGCTCTCCGACGAGATCGAGCTTGAGATCGAACGGCTGATGGACGAGGACCTGTCGGGGCGGTTGTCGAGCTTTGAAGCCCTGGGACGGGCCAAGCGCGTTGATGGCGATATCTATCGCTATATCGAGTTCGCCAAGCGGACGATGCCGAAGAACATCTCGCTCGCCGGCTTGAGGGTCGTCGTGGATTGCGCCAACGGTGCGGCCTACAAGGTTGCGCCCGCTGCCCTGTGGGAGCTTGGCGCCGATGTCGTGACGATCAATGACAAGCCGAATGGCACCAACATCAACGAGGATTGCGGCTCGACGCATCCGCTGAGCCTGATCAAGAAGGTGCACGAGGTGCGGGCGGATATCGGCATTGCGCTGGATGGCGATGCGGACCGTGTGCTGATCGTCGATGAGAAGGGCTCGATCATCGATGGTGATCAGCTGATGGCGGTGATCGCGCAGTCCTGGCAGGAATCGGACCGGCTTGTCGGCGGCGGTGTTGTCGCAACGGTCATGTCCAACCTTGGCTTTGAACGCTTTCTCGGCGATCGCGGCCTGACCTTGGCCCGCACCAATGTCGGCGACCGCTACGTGGTCGAGCATATGCGCAATCATGGCTTCAACATCGGCGGCGAACAGTCCGGCCATATCGTCATTTCTGATTTCTCCACCACCGGCGACGGACTTGTTTCTGCCCTGCAGATTCTGGCCGTGGTTCAGGAGGAGGGGAAACCCGTCAGCGAGGTCTGCCGCAAGTTCGAACCGGTGCCCCAGGTGCTCAAGAACATCCGCACGGCGGGCGGCAAGCCGCTTGAGGACAAGAAGGTCAAGACGGCGATCGATGATGCCCGCGACCGCCTTGGGACATCCGGCCGTCTGGTCATCCGCCCGTCGGGAACGGAGCCCTTGATCCGCGTCATGGCGGAAGGCGACGACAGCCAGCTGGTCGATACCGTCGTCAATGATATCATTTCGGTGATCTCGTCGGTCAAATCGGCAGCCTGATTGCCGCCAGCCGGAACGCGCTGAATGGGCCCCTTTGCGGGCCCATTTTCACATCTGCCCGGCGGTATTGGGTTTGTTAACGTTAATGATCATGGTGAACAAACACGGTTAAGCGGGATTTAACTTTTTCCCTCCATATTCCCTTCTAGAACCTTAGTAGCATTCGCTGCGTTTCGATTTTTGGGCCTGACGAGGGATATGAAATGGGCATTATCAATAAATATGCTGCAGCAAGTGCAGCTCTGCTATGCCTGGGGGCAATCCCGGCTTACGCTGCGGATCCGGTGGAAGTGCCGGTGGTCGAAGTGCAGCAGTTCGGCGGATGGTATCTGCGCGGCGATATCGGCATGAGCAACCAGCGCCTCGGCAATCTGGACTATGTCGGCTTCGGCGACGCAGCGCAGCACGGCTTTCTGGAGGACGGTACGTTCGATGCCGGAATCACCGGCCAGATCGGTGTCGGTTATCAGTTCAACGATTGGCTTCGTGCTGACGTAACAGGCCAGTATCGCGGCAAGACCGAATTCAGTGCCCTTGATTTCTATTCCAATCCCGCGCTGGGACAGTATGGAACCAACCAATACCATGCGAAGAAATCCGAATGGCTGTTCCTGGCCAACGCCTATGCGGATCTTGGCACATTCAGCGGCATAACCCCCTATGTCGGTGGTGGTATCGGTGCGTCGCGCAATACGATCTCCAACTTCACCGATGACAACATACTCAATGGTGGCGGCGGTTATGCCGACAGTGCCTCGCAGTGGAACTTCGCATGGGCATTGCATGCCGGTGTCGGCATCAAGGCAACGGACCGCATGACCATCGATGTCGGGTACAGCTACGTCAATCTTGGCGATGGCCAGACTGCCAATGCGCATAATTATGATGATCGTTTCACACGCGCCAATCCTGAGCCGTTCAAATTCAAGGACATCACGTCGCATGATTTCAAGGTCGGCGTACGCTACGCTTTCTGATTGAAACGACTTGGTTTTTCGGGCGGCAGGAGCATTGCTCCTGCCGTTTTCGTTTGTGTCGTAGTCTGCCGGTCCTTGCAGATTTAATGTCGCACGCAAACATATTTCTTGACTGTGAACGACATTTCTCCTAGTTCCCGGAATGGGCCACCTCTCCCCAACGAGAGGCGTGCTATCTGTGAGGATAGGAGAAAACATGACGACGCTTGTAAAGCCGGCGCAGCGCCCGGCTAACCCGAATTTTTCATCAGGTCCCTGTGCAAAACGTCCCGGATGGTCGCTTCAAGCGCTTTCCGATGCACCGCTTGGCCGCTCGCATCGCGCCAAGGTCGGCAAGACGAAGCTGAAACAGGCGATCGATCTTACCCGCGATATCCTGCAAGTCCCCGCCGATTACCGCATCGGCATTGTTCCGGCGTCCGATACCGGCGCTGTCGAGATGGCCCTGTGGTCGCTGCTCGGCGAGCGCGGCGTCGACATGGTTGCCTGGGAAAGCTTTGGCGCGGGCTGGATCACCGATGTGGTCAAGCAGCTGAAGCTTGGCGACGCCCGGACCATCGAGGCCGGCTACGGCGAACTGCCCGACCTTTCAACAGTCGATTTTGACCGCGACGTCGTCTTCACCTGGAACGGCACGACCTCGGGCGTGCGGGTGCCCAATGGCGATTTCATTCCGGCGGACCGCAAGGGCCTGACCATCTGCGACGCCACCTCAGCGGCATTTGCGCAGCGTCTTGATTTCGGCAAGCTCGATGTCGTCACCTTCTCCTGGCAGAAAGTGCTCGGCGGCGAGGGTGCGCACGGTATGCTGATCCTCAGCCCGCGGGCCGTCGAACGGCTGGAAAGCTACAAGCCCGCCTGGCCGCTGCCGAAGATTTTCCGCCTGACCTCCGGCGGCAAGCTGATCGAAGGTATTTTTTCCGGTGAAACCATCAACACGCCGTCGATGCTGTGCGTCGAGGATTACATCGATGCGCTGAACTGGGCAAAATCGCTCGGCGGTCTGGATGGACTTGTCGGCCGCGCCGACCGCAACTTTGCCGCACTCGATGCCTTTGTCGAACGCACGCCATGGATTGCCAACCTGGCAAAGGTCCCGGCAACCCGGTCCAACACGTCCGTGTGCCTGACCATTGTCGATCCCGAGATCACGGCGCTCGACAAGGATGCCCAGGCCAATTTCGCCAAGAACCTGGTTGCGGTTCTGGAGAAGGAAGGCGTTGCCTATGATATCGGCGCCTACCGCGACGCTCCATCGGGGCTGCGCATCTGGGCGGGTGCGACGGTCGAAACGGCCGATCTCGAAGCGCTGACGCTGTGGCTCGACTGGGCATTCCAGTCGCAAAAGGCCGCGCTGAAACAGGCTGCCTGATTTTCCGGCTTGATGTGACCGCACCCGGTGCGGTCACCCCGTTCCCATTCTCACCGATTCAACGATGGAGGCCATGATGGCACCGCGCGTACTCGTATCCGATAAACTCTCCCCGACCGCCGTTCAGATCTTCAAGGATCGTGGCGTAGAGGTCGATTACCTGCCTGATCTCGGCAAGGACAAGGAAAAGCTGGCCGAAGTGATCGGCCAGTATGACGGTCTTGCCATCCGTTCGGCCACCAAGGTCACGGAAAAGCTTATTGCCGCCGCCACCAACCTGAAGGTCATCGGCCGCGCCGGTATCGGCGTCGACAATGTCGATATTCCCGCCGCGTCCCGCCGGGGTATCATCGTGATGAACACGCCTTTCGGCAATTCCATCACCACGGCCGAACATGCCATCGCGCTGATGTTCGCGGTTGCGCGCGAGCTGCCGGAAGCCGACGCGTCCACCCGTGCCGGCAAGTGGGAAAAGAACCGCTTCATGGGCGTCGAGATCACCGGCAAGACGCTGGGTATCATCGGTTGCGGCAATATCGGTTCGATTGTCGCCACGCGCGGCGTTGGCCTGAAGATGCACGTCATCGCCTTCGATCCGTTCCTGTCGGAAGGCCGGGCTGAAGAGCTGGGCGTCGAGAAGGTCGAGCTTGACGAACTGCTGGCACGTGCCGATTTCATCAGCCTGCACACGCCGATGACCGACAAGACCCGCGGCATCATCAATGCGGGTACCATCGCCAAGATGAAGGACGGCGTGCGCATCGTCAATTGCGCCCGCGGCGGCCTGATCGTCGAGAAGGATCTCGTCGCGGCCCTGAAGGCGGGTAAGGTTGCCGGTGCCGGCATCGACGTGTTCGAGGTGGAACCTGCGACGGAGAACGAGCTGTTCAACCTGCCGAACGTCGTCTGCACGCCGCATCTTGGCGCGTCGACAAGCGAAGCGCAGGAGAATGTCGCGCTGCAGGTTGCCGAGCAGATGGCGGACTACCTGATCAAGGGTGCGGTTTCCAACGCGATCAACATGCCGTCGATCACGGCGGAGGAAGCGCCGCGCCTGAAGCCGTTCGTCAAGCTGGCGGAAGTGCTGGGTGCCTTTGTCGGCCAGGTCACCGACGAGCCGATCCAGGAAGTGGAAGTGCTGTTCGACGGTTCCACCGCCGCGATGAACACCCGGGCGCTGGTCAGCGCGGCCCTGGCCGGGCTGATCCGCCCGCAGGTGGCGGATGTGAACATGGTGTCGGCACCGGTCATGGTGAAGGAGCGGGGCATCATTCTCTCCGAAGTGCGCCGTGACAAGTCGGGTGTGTTCGACGGCTATATCAAGCTGACGGTCAAATCCGCTTCATTGACCCGTTCGATTGCCGGCACCTGCTTTTCCGACGGCAAGCCGCGTTTCATCCAGATCAAGGGCATCAATCTCGACGCCGAAGTTGGCCAGCACATGCTGTACACGACCAACAACGACACACCAGGCATGATCGGCATGCTCGGCACGATCTGCGGCAAGAACGGCGTCAACATTGCCAACTTCTCGCTGGGCCGCGACAATCCCGGCGGCAACGCCATCGCCATGCTCTATCTCGACGAGCGGATTCCGGATCATGTTCTGGAAGAACTGCGCGTGAACAAGGCAATTGTTTCGGCCAAACCGCTGGAATTTGACATCGGCTGATTGTAGGGATGGCGTATGTCGACATCCCAAACGCACACACTGAACTGGCGCCGGATGGAAGCGGGGGACCTCGCTTCCGTCATCGCCATGGCCGCTGTCATCCATACGGATTTTTTCGAAGATGATGCGATCTATCTGGAACGCATGCGCCTTTACGGCAAAGGCTGCTTTGTCCTCGAGGGGCAGGGCGGTGAACTTTTTGGCTATGCGATCACGCATCCGTGGCAGCTCTTTGCCACGCCGGCCCTGAACAGTCTGCTCGAGCGCCTGCCGGATCATCCGACGACCTATTATCTGCACGATATCGCGCTTCTGCCCGCCTCGCGCGGCAGCGGCGCGGCGGCGCGCATCGTGTCGATCCTTGCCGATCAGGCGCGTGCCGAGGGGCTGGAAACCATGTCGCTGGTCTCGGTCAACAATTCCGCCGGCTTCTGGCAGAAGCAGGGTTTCGCGGTGGTGCGCCGGCCGGAACTCGATGCCAAGCTCAAATCCTATTCGGATGATGCCTGTTTCATGCTGCGCAGGCTTGCCTGATCAGGCGGCGGCGTACTTGCGCCCGCTGATTTCGGCAATGCCGATGCCGCCGAGAACCAGCACCAGGGCGACGGCGTGATAGAGGTGAAACGCCTCGCCCAGCAAGATCACGGCCAGCAACGTGCCGAAGATGGGCACCGCATTGATGAACAGGCCGGCGCGATTGGCGCCGATATATTCGACCCCCTTGATGAACAGCACCTGCGCGGCAAGCGACGGCAAAAGCGCGGTGTAAAGCACCACCATGGTGCCGGTGAAATCCGGTGCGACCAGCGCGCTATCCAGCCATTCCCAGATCGTGAACGGGATGGCGGTGGCAAAGGCAAAGAACGTCATGACCGTCATCAGGCTCTGCCAGTGAATGGCCGGGCGAAGCCGCAATGCCACGGTATAGCCGCTGTAGAACAGCACGGCGAGCAGCATCAGCGCATCGCCCTGGTTGACCTCGAGTTCCGCCAGCTTGAGGAAGCTGCCATGCCCGGCGGTCAGGGCCACGCCAACGAGCGACAGGCTGAAGCCGAAGATCTGGCCGGGGCGCACGGCCATGCCGAACAGCAGCAGGTTGGCAACGAAGATCACCATCGGCATGCCGGCCTGTTCGATGGTGACGTTGATGGCCGAGGTATAGTTCAAGGCGGTGTAGAGGGCCATGTTGAAGAAGGTGAAGCCGAACCCGCCCAGGGCGGCGAGCAGCGGCAGATGGGCGCGCACCACTTTCCAGTCCCGCCTGACCTGACTGCCGCTGATTGCGGCGACGACCGCGAAGGCGATAAGCCAGCGCAGCATGGTCAAAAGCATCGGTGATATATGGCCGACCGCGAGCTTGCCCGCCACGGCATTGCCGCCCCACAGGAGGGCGGTCACGAGCAGAAAGATGTATGCGGTGCGATTCATGGCGGGCTGCTTATACTTTGGCGGGAGAAGTGTTGCGGTGTCGCCAGAACAATAGGTTTATTCGTTTAATAATGGCAAATTGGCCACGCTTCAGCCGAAAGAATTGTCGCGCTTTTATGAACCAGCCTGTATAGAAGCACCGCATTTAGCAAAAAATGCATGACGAGGTTATGACTCGAGGAGTTTTGAATGGCAAATGTTGTGGTGATCGGCTCCCAGTGGGGTGACGAGGGCAAGGGCAAGATTGTCGATTGGCTTTCCGAACGGGCCGATATCATTGTCCGCTTTCAGGGCGGGCACAATGCCGGCCATACGCTGGTTGTCGATGGTGTCACCTACAAGCTGTCGCTGTTGCCATCGGGTGTGGTGCGCAAGGGCAAGCTCTCGATCATCGGCAACGGTGTTGTCTTCGATCCGCATGCATTCATTGCTGAAAAGAAAAAGCTCGAGGCGCAGGGCGTTGTCATTACCCCCGAAACGCTGAAGATCGCCGAGAACACGACGCTGATCCTGTCGATCCATGGTGAGCTTGACCGCCGCCGCGAAGCCTCCAATTCCGGCACCAAAATCGGCACGACCGGCCGCGGCATCGGCCCGGCCTATGAAGACAAGGTCGGCCGCCGCGCCATTCACGTGCTTGATCTGGCTGACCCCGACACGCTTCCGGCGAAGATCGAACGGTTGCTTGCCCATCACAATCCGCTGCGCCGCGGTCTCGGCATCGAGGAAGTCGATGGCTCCAAGCTGCTGGCCGAACTGCTCGAGGCCGCGCCGCACATCATCCCGTTCATGGACCGCGTCTGGTATGTTCTCGACCAGAAGAAGCGGGCCGGCGAGCGCATCCTGTTCGAAGGCGCGCAGGGTACCCTGCTCGATATCGACCATGGCACCTATCCGTTCGTGACATCGTCGAACACCGTGGCCGGCCAGGCATCCGCCGGTTCCGGCATCGGACCCGGCTCGCTGCACTATGTTCTCGGCATCACCAAGGCCTATACGACCCGCGTCGGCGAAGGCCCGTTCCCGACCGAACAGCAGAATGAAGTTGGCGAATTCCTCGGCCAGCGCGGCCATGAATTCGGCGTCGTCACCGGGCGCAAGCGCCGTTGCGGCTGGTTCGATGCGGTGCTGGTGCGCCAGGCCGTTGCCAACAACGGCATCAGCGGTATCGCGCTGACCAAGCTCGACGTGCTTGACGGTCTCGACGAGATCAAGGTCTGCACCAGCTATGAACTCGATGGCGAGGTCATCGATTACCTCCCGGCCAGCCAGGGCGCGCAGGCGCGCGTCAAGCCGATCTATGTGACGCTGGAAGGCTGGAAAGAGACAACGGCTGGGGCACGCAGCTGGAGCGAACTGCCGGCGCAGGCGGTGAAATATGCCCGCTATCTGGAAGAGCTGATCGGTGCGCCGATCGCGTTGCTTTCGACCAGCCCGGAACGGGACGACACAATACTTGTTACCGACCCGTTTCATGATTAGACTCACAAACGAGTTTCGATGTTAATCTCACAACAAAACCATAGGTTTGGGTGAATGGCTGATTTCGTTGCAGTATTGAGAAAGACAATTGACGGGCTCGCGGACCCAAAGCCCGAGCTCCGTCAACGTGTGTATGCAAAGGCTCGCGCAACGATTGAGCAAAAGCTTGCGACGCTGAATGCGCCGGAAGCTGTCGCCGTTCGCCAGAAACAGGCGCTGGAAGATGCGATCACCGAAGTCGAGTCGGATTTCGCGCCTGCTCTCGACGATCTGGTGCATGTTCCGGACCCGGTTCCCGTTGCGGCCCCCGTTCCGCCGCCACCACTGCCGGTCGCCCCGGCACCGGTCGTGGCAAAGCCGGAGCCCGCTGCGGCGATGCCGCCAAAGCCGGCACCCGTCGCAACGCCTCCGGTCGTGCCTGCGCCTTCCTTTACCAAGCCCATCGCCCAGTCCGATGCGCTCGAGGATTTCCTGACCACCCACACGCCGAGCGGCGCCAAGCCGATCGAGCACAGGGAGGACGGGTTCCACAACGAACGATCGGATGAGCGCCCCCTTGCCGGATCTTTTTCCGGTATGGCCGGCAAGCTGAAATCCGGACGCGGACCGGAAGAGGAGCCTGACGACGAGCCGGAACTGAAACCGGAGGATCGCGGGCCCACGGACTATGGCGTTTACTCGCGCGGACCGCTGAAGCAGCCGAAACAGAAGCGTTCGCTGGTTCCCCTGGTCAGCCTTCTCGGCCTGCTCGTCCTCATTGGCGGCGGTGCCTATGCCGGCTGGACCTACAAGGACCAGATCGCTGCACGGGCCGCATCGGTCAAGACCTATCTTGCCAGCCTGACAGGCGGCGGCGACAAAGCCCCGGCGAAACCGGCCGAGACTGCCAGCAACCAGCCGGCAACACCGCCCGCAAAGACAGAACAGCCCGCGCAACCTGCGGCACAGCCTGCAGCGCCAACGGCACCGGCGGGCGAAGCAAAGCCCGAAGCGAAATTGACGCAGCGGCTGTTGCCGGACGGACAGGAAATCAATCCGGGCCCGGCCAACGACACGCCATCGCTGGGCGAGGGCACATCGGTTGCCGCGTCGACGCCGGATCAGCAGCCTGCAACACAGCCGCCAGCGCAGGGACAGCCGACGGCTCCAGCCGGACAGACAACGCCCCCGCCAGCGGCGCTGCCGATCGGCCAGAAGGCGTTTTTCTATGAGGAGCGTTCCGGACAGGATGCCGGCACGGCGGATGCGGGCGGTGTCGTCTGGTCCGTGGTGCAGGAATCGCCGGGCAACGACCTGCCGCCCGAACCGGCAATCCGTGCCGAGGTGACTATCCCGGACCGTGGCATCAAGCTGCGTATGGTCATCCGCCGCAACGGTGACAAGACGCTGCCGGCCAGCCATCTCGTCGAAATGATCTTCACGGTTCCCGAAGGGTTCCCCGGCGGGTCCATCGATGCGGTGTCGCGCATGACGCTGAAGGATACCGAACAGGCTCCCGGCAGCCCGCTCGTCGGCATCCCGGCCAAGATTGCCGACAACTTCTTCATCATTGCGATGAATGACGCGAAAACCGCGGTTGATACCAACATGGCTCTGCTGCGCCGTCAGTCGTGGATCGATATCCCGATTGCCTACAAGACCGGACGCAGAGCGCTGCTGACGCTGGAAAAAGGCTTGCCGGGCGAGAAGGCCTTTGACGACGTGCTGAAGGCATGGGCTGCCAAGGCGGGCGGCTAAGTCCGTCGCGCCCCTAAGACCGATGAAAAAGGCTCCGTGGAAACGGAGCCTTTTGTTTATCGCAAATGTTTTTCCATGGGTTGCCCGCCAACCCCGCGGGCTGGTTCCCCGCTTGTTCGCGGCAGGCGCCGGTAATAGACATCCCATTCGTCCTCGCCCGTCTGCGTAAAGCCGTGGCGGGCATAAAAGCGTCCGGCGTCGCTTTGCTGGAGCACGCTCAGGCGGATCGGCAGGGCGGCGGCGTCGGCTTCGCCGAGCAGCCGCTGCAGAACCGCGCTGCCAAGACCTTTTCCCTGCTGCTCAGGCGCGATGTAGAAATGCTCAAGCAGCAGATCTCCGTCTGCCGGCCCCATCGCCACGCATCCGGCCAGTTCCCCCTGGGGCCGCATGATGAGCCTTGTATAATGCGGGCGGTATGAATTGCGAAAGCGGTCATAGGCGCGCCACTCATCGAACCGCCCGATCCGTTCCAGGCTTTCACGCATGCAACGAAGGCGTAATTGCAGAAGCCGGTCGAAATCTTCTACGGTGGCGGGTTCTAGGGTAAACATGGAAAGCTGCCTGTGGTGGATCGTTTGCCTACAGGCTGGTTTTAGCGCAAGTCTTTGTCAATATTGTCATGGGTCCGCAGGGGGATTTGGAGGAGACGGGGATGATCGGCTACACGATGATCGGAACGAATGACCTGGAAAAATCCCGGCGTTTCTATGATCCGCTCATGGCGGCGATGGATCTTGATCAATGCTGGCGCGATGAGCAGTCGGTTTCATGGGGCAAGCGCGCGGATGAGTCCGTTCCGCGATTCTTCGTCGGCTATCCTTTTGACGGCGGGGCTGCAACGGTAGGCAATGGCAGTATGACCGCCTTCCTGTTCGACAATGCCGGCATCGTCGACCGGCTCCATGCGCTGGCGATGCAGAACGGCGGAAGCGACGAGGGCGCGCCGGGGCGAAGGCCGCATTACGGCGCGGGTTTTTACGGCGCTTATGCGCGCGATCCCGACGGCAACAAGCTGGCTTTCGTCTGCTACAACGCCGGATGAGAGGGACGGCGCAGGGGCTGAAAACGCAAAAGGCCCCGGATATCCGGGGCCTCTTGTCTCATTCGCGATGCGCTTGTCAGCGCGCGTCGGAACCGGTTGAAACCAGCGCCTTCAATTGTTTGCTGGCTGCTGCTTTCACCGCATCCTGCACCTTCTCGAAAGCACGCACTTCGATCTGGCGCACGCGCTCGCGGCTGATGCCGAACTCGGTCGACAGGTCCTCGAGCGTTACCGGATCGTCGGCCAGGCGGCGGGCCTGGAAAATGCGCCGTTCGCGGTCATTGAGCGATGACATCGCGCCGGAGAGCATTTCGCGCCGGTTCTCCAGTTCGTCCTGTTCGATCAGCATGTCTTCGGCGCTGTCGTGGTCGTCGACCAGCCAGTCCTGCCAGTCACCGCCGGCTTCGCCATCGGAAGAGCGGATCGGGGCGTTCAGCGATGCATCGCCGGACAACCGGCGGTTCATCGATACGACCTCGTCCTCGGACACGCTGAGACGGGTGGCGATTTCCTTGACCTGTTCAGGGTTGAGGTCGCCGTCGTCCAGCGCCTGAATCTTGCTCTTCACCTTGCGCAGGTTGAAGAACAGGCGCTTCTGGTTGGCTGTCGTGCCCATCTTGACCAGGCTCCACGAGCGCAGGACATATTCCTGGATCGAGGCCTTGATCCACCACATGGCATAGGTCGCCAAACGGAAGCCGCGTTCCGGCTCAAACCGCTTGACCGCCTGCATCAGGCCGACATTGCCTTCGGAAATGACCTCGCCGATCGGCAGGCCGTAGCCGCGATAACCCATGGCAATCTTGGCGACGAGCCGCAGATGGCTGGTCACGAGTCTATGGGCCGCTTTCGGATCGGCATGCTCCAGATACCGCTTGGCGAGCATGTACTCTTCCTGCGGTTCGAGCATGGGAAAACGGCGAATCTCTTCGAGATAACGGGTCAGTCCCCCGTCACCGGCAACAATACTTGGAAGATTTTGGGCCACTGAGCACCCCTCCTCATTGTGAGATGAACCCCCATTATCGGCGGGTTCGCAGCAACCGGCCGCCCGCATTGCGCGGCACGACCGGACCAGTGCTATCCATATATAGGTAGCATTTTGTCAAAAACACGATGCATTAAGAACCGAAACAATTTGTCACATAAACGTGAACAACAGAGTCAAGATTTCCGTCTGCGTTCTATAACGTACGGTATGAAATAAAGTTCCGCAAGTGTTTTCGATTTTTTCTGCGGGGATCCCTAAAGCGGAGTTGTCCGGAATGCGGTCAGCAGTTCGGCCATATCCTCCGGCACATCCGCTTCAAAGCGCATGATCTCGCCGGTGGACGGGTGTTCGAATGCCAGCACCTGCGCATGCAGCGCCTGCCGCGAAAAGCCCTTGACCACGCTCTGCAGGGGTTCGGCCAGCTTGTTGGCCTTGGTCTTGTAGGCGCTGCCATACTCCACGTCGCCCACCAGGGGGTGGCCGATATGGGCCATGTGCACGCGGATCTGATGGGTCCGTCCGGTTTCGAGGCGGCATTCGATCAGCGAGGCGACCGCGGTCGAATCCTCTTTGGCACCGAAGCGTTCCTGCACGTCGAAATGCGTGACGGCATGACGGGCATCATCGCGTTCCTCATGCACGACCGCCTGCTTGGTGCGGTCGCGGTGCGAGCGGCCGAGCGGCGCGTCGATGGTGCCGGTCTTGCGGTCGGGCGTGCCCCAGACAAGCGCGAGATAGGCGCGTTCCAGATCGCCGGTGCGGCCGTGATCGGCAAACTGGGCGCTGAGGTGGCGGTGGGCGAGGTCGTTCTTGGCCACGACCATGACGCCGCTGGTTTCCTTATCGAGACGGTGCACGATGCCCGGACGTTTGACGCCGCCGACGCCGGACAGCGTATCGCCGCAATGGTGGATCAGCGCATTGACCAGCGTGCCGGTCCAGTTGCCGTTGCCGGGATGTACCACGAGACCGGCGGGCTTGTTGATGACGATCAGGTCGGCATCCTCGTAGAGAATGTCGAGCGCGATGTCTTCGCCGGCGGGCGTCGCATCTTCCGGTTCGGGAATTTCCACCGTGATGCTGATGCCTTCGCGCAGCTTGTGTTTCGTCTCGCGCACGACCTTGCCATCGACGCTGACCTGCCCGTCGCCGATGAGCGCCTGGATGCGGTTGCGGGACAGATCCGGTGCCAGCTGCGCCGAGAGCCACGCGTCAAGTCGCTTGCCCGTTGCCTCGTTATCGGTAATTAGCTCTTTCAAAGACCGCGTCCCTTCGTTACAGAGGCTTGGTTTCGAAACCTCGGAGAATGCCATACATGGCCAATATCAATGCTGATACGGAAACGGAAGAGCAGCCGCTCGATCCAGCAATGGAACGGGTGCGCCGCAAGATGATCCGGCTTCTGGCTGTTTCCATCGGCATCATGGTGATTGGTCTTATGGCGGTGCTTGCGGCCATTGTCTACAAGATTAACCAGCCGGTGGGCGGCGCGGCCAAACCGGCAGCGGTACGTTCCGAGGCGCCGGGGCAGCCGATCGGCGATGCGCTGGTGGGTGAAGCCATCACGCTTGATCCCGGCACGCGCGTGCTGTCCCACAATCTTTCCGGATCGATGCTGTCGCTGGAAACGCGGCTGGCAAACGGTACGCGGCAGATTCTCGTCTATGACGTGGCGACGAAGCGCGTCGTGGCGCGCATTTCGGAAGCGGCCAATTAGATATTGCAGACCGCTGCAATGACCATTCTCTTGCAAATGGTCATTGCACTTTTCGATTTGCTTGATTATACCCGCGCAATCGACTGCGCGCCCATCGTCTAGCGGTCAGGACGGCGCCCTCTCACGGCGCAAACAGGGGTTCGATTCCCCTTGGGCGTACCACTCACCTGAAATGCGAAGAAGAATGTCTGGCCGGTTTGCACCGGCCATTGGTCGTATCAGGCACGCTTTTTCCTGGGCGCGGCCGCGCGCGGCCTGGTTTCAAGGCCGCTCTTGTAAAGATTGTTGCGGTCAAGGTTCTTGACATCGCGTTCGCCGCACAGCGCCATGGTGACGTCGAGCTCGTTGCGGATGATCTCCAGAGCTTGCGTGACGCCCTGCTTGCCGCCGGCACCCAGCCCATAGAGGAAGGCGCGGCCGATGAAGGTGCCCTTGGCGCCGATGGCGAGCGCCTTCAGCACATCCTGACCGGAGCGGATGCCGCCATCGAACAGAACTTCGATCTTGTCGCCGACCGCGTCGACGATATCGGCGAGCGCTGAGATCGAGGAGGGAGCGCCATCCAGCTGGCGGCCGCCGTGATTCGATACGATAATGGCATCGGCGCCGGTCGAGACGGCCATGCGTGCATCCTCGACATCGAGAATGCCCTTGAGGATCAGCTTGCCGCCCCAGCGTTCCTTGATCCAGGCGACATCGTTCCAGGACAGGCGTGGGTCGAATTGTTCATCCGTCCATGTGCCGAGCGAAGAGAGATCGCCGACACCCTTGGCATGGCCGACGATGTTGCGGAACGTGCGGCGCTCGGTCTTCAGCATGCCGAGGCACCATTGCGGGCGGGTGGCCATCTGCCAGATGTGCTTGGCGGTGAATTTCGGCGGGGCGGACAGTCCGTTGCGCACATCCTTGTGGCGCTGGCCGAGAATCTGCAGATCGAGCGTCAGCACCAGTGCGGAGCATTTGGCCGCCTTGGCGCGGTCGATCAGGTCTTTGACGAAGTCGCGGTCGCGCATGACATAGAGCTGGAACCAGAATGGCTTCTTCGTCACCGAGGCGACGTCCTCGATGGAACAGATGCTCATGGTCGACAGGGTGAACGGCACGCCGAATTCCTCGGCCGCCTGCGCCGCCAGCATTTCGCCGTCCGCATGCTGCATGCCGGTCAGGCCGGTCGGGGCGAGGGCAACCGGCATGGAGACCGTCTGGCCCGCCATGGTGCTTTCCAGTGTCCGGTCGCTCATATCGACGGCCACGCGCTGGCGCAGCTGGATCTTGCGGAAATCCTCCTCGTTGGCGCGGTAGGTGCTTTCCGTCCAGGCACCGGAATCCGCATAGTCGAAAAACATTTTCGGCACGCGGCGCTGGGCAATTCTCTTCAAATCGGCAATTTCAACGGTCTTGGGCATGGGTTCCGTCCGGAGGTTTCTGTTTTTGATTTTCGACAATAGCAAGGTTGGGAAGACAAGCACGAGAATTGTCAGAACGTGCCAAAAAGTCATATACGATTAATTGCTTTACAGGTAAATTCTTATTGAGGGTTTGGCATAAGCCCGGCGATTTGGCTATGATCGCGCTCCTGCCTCGTTATTTTCCGAAGGATATCCATTCATGACAAAACAACCGGTTCTCGTGCTCGGCCCCCTCATGCCCTATCTGCTGGCGGAGCTGGAGAAAAGATACGCGGTGGAGAAACTCTACGCGGAAAAGGATGCGCTGAAATTCTTGCAGGAGAATGCCGGGCGTTTTCGCGCTGCGGTGACCAGCACGTTCACCGGCATTACCGCCGATATGATCGACCTGTTGCCTCAGGTGGAGATTATTTCGTCCTTCGGCGTCGGAACGGATTCGCTGGATGTTGCCTATGCCAATACCAGGGGAATCCGGGTCGCCAATACGCCCGATGTGCTGAATGAAGACACGGCCAACATGGCGCTGCTGCTGCTGCTCGCCGCGACGCGCGATCTGGTCAAGAACGATCGGTTTGTGCGCGAGGGGCGCTGGGCCAGGGGCGAAAGCGCACCGCTGGCGCTGGGTATCGAAGGCAAGCGTGTCGGCCTTGTCGGGCTCGGGCGCATCGGCAGCGTCATCGCCAAGAAGCTTCTGGCATTCGGATGCGACGTTGCCTACCACACCCGCAGCAGGAAGGCTGACGCGCCCTATGCCTATTACGACAATCTCGTCGAGCTTGCCCGCGACAGCGCCGCGCTCATCGCCATCCTGCCGGGCGGCGAGGCAACACGGGGCGTGATTTCCCGCGAGGTCCTGCAGGCGCTCGGTCCAGACGGAACATTCGTCAATGTGGCACGCGGCACGGTGGTCGACGAGGCGGCGCTGGTGGAACTGCTGCAATCGGGCGAACTTGGCCGCGCCGGACTTGATGTGTTCGCTGATGAGCCGTCCGTGCCGGAAGCCCTGTTCAAGCTCGACAATGTCGTGCTGCAGCCGCATATGGGCAGCGCCACGCTGGAGACGCGCCGCGCCATGGCGGATCGCGTCGTCACCAATCTGGAACACTATTTTGCGGAAAAGCCCTAGCCGAACACCACGGTCTTGTGGCCGTTGAGCATGACGCGGGATTCGAGGTGCTTCTTGACGGCACGGGCGAGCACCCGGCTCTCGATATCGCGGCCGGTGGCGACAAAGTCCTCGGCGCTCATGGCATGGCTGACCCGCTCGGTCTCCTGCTCGATGATCGGACCCTCGTCGAGGTCGGGCGTGACATAATGCGCCGTCGCGCCGATCAGCTTCACGCCGCGCTCGAACGCCTGGTGATAGGGCTTTGCCCCCTTGAAGCTCGGCAGGAACGAATGGTGGATGTTGATCACCTTGCCGAACAGCCGCTTGGACAGAGTGTCCGACAGCACCTGCATGTAGCGGGCGAGGATGACGAGATCGGCGCCGGTGTCCTTGACGATCTTCAGCAGCGCCTCCTCCTGCGCCGTCTTGTTGTCCTTGGAGACGGGCAGCACGTGGTAGGGGATGCCCTCATGCTCGGCAAAGCGGCGGCTGTCCTCGTGGTTGGAGACGATGGCGGCGACTTCCGCATCGAGCCAGCCGACCTTGATCTGGTAGAACAGGTGCAGGAGCGCATGGTCGAACTTCGACACCATGATGACGATCTTCGGCTTCTTGGCCTGGTCGATCAGCGTGGTCTTCATGCCGAAGCGCTCGATGGC